>CABFVJ010000004.1_pt1 | contig 634955 bp, 615 predicted proteins | sample 7065501 | NCBI WGS metagenome assembly CABFVJ01 (sample SAMEA5704812, study PRJEB33009) | decomposition metagenome | isolation source: culture collections or soil | reverse complement strand
GGGGTCGGCCCCGGCCCCGGCGCCGACCCCCGCCCCGGCGGCGGCTGCGGCCACGCCCGACGCGCCGATGTAAATGCGGACCTAGCGTAAAAAGAAGGGCGGCTCCTCGCGGGGCCGCCCTTTTTGTTGGTTCGCTACCCGTGGCGGATCACCACCACTTTTCGGCCTTGGCCTTGAAGCCGGCGGCCTTCTCGATCGCGCCGGCCACCGAGAACACCGTGCCCTCGTCCAGCGGCTTGCCGATGATCTGCAGCCCCAGCGGCAGGCCGTTGGCGTCCAGGCCGGCCGGTAGGGACAGGCCCGGCAAGCCCGCCAGGTTGGTGGTCACCGTGAACACGTCGTTCAGGTACATGGCGATCGGGTCGCTCGAGTTCTCGCCCAGACCGAACGCCGCCGACGGCGCGGTCGGGGTCAGGATGGCGTCGACCTTCTCCCAGGCGTTGTCGAAGTCCTCGGCGATGCGGCGGCGCACCTTCAGGGCCTTCAGGTAGTAGGCGTCGTAATAGCCGGCCGACAGCACATAGGTGCCGATCAGGATGCGGCGCTTGACCTCGTCGCCGAAGCCCTGGGCCCGGGTGTTCTCATAGACCTCGGTCAGGTTCGCGCCCTCGACCCGCAGGCCGTAGCGCATGCCGTCGTAGCGGGCCAGGTTCGACGAGGCCTCGGCCGGGGCGACGATGTAATAGGCCGGCAGGGCGTATTTGGTGTGCGGCAGGCTGATCTCGACGATCTCGCAGCCGGCCTCCTTCAGCCAGGCGACGCCGTCGTCCCACAGCTTCTGGATCTCGGCGGGCATCCCGTCGACACGGTATTCCTTGGGCACGCCGATCCGCAGGCCCTTGACCGACTTGCCGACGAAGGCGGCGAAGTCGGGGACCGGCACGTCCAGGCTGGTGGAGTCCTTGGGATCATGGCCCGACATCGAGCGCAGCAGGATCGCCGCGTCCTCGACCGTCTTGGCGATCGGGCCGGCCTGGTCCAGCGAGCTGGCGAAGGCCACCGTGCCCCAACGCGAGCAGCGGCCGTAGGTCGGCTTGATGCCGACGGTGCCGGTGAAGGCCGCCGGCTGGCGGATCGAGCCGCCGGTGTCGGTGGCCGTGGCCCCCAGGCACAGGTCGGCGGCCACGGCGGCGGCGCTGCCGCCCGAGCTGCCGCCCGGCGTCAGGGCCTGGTTCGAGCCCGACTTGCGCCAGGGATTGATCACCGGACCGTAGGCGCTGGTTTCGTTCGACGAGCCCATCGCGAACTCGTCCAGGTTCAGCTTGCCCAGCATCACCGCCCCGTCACGCCACAGCTGGCTGGTGACGGTCGACTCGTATTCGGGGACGAACGGCTCGAGAATGCGCGAGGCGGCCGTCGTGGGCGTGCCCTGCGTGCAGAACAGGTCCTTGATCCCCAGCGGAACGCCGTCCAGCGGACGGCCGGCGCCGAGCGCGCGCCGAGCATCCGAGGCGGCGGCCATCGACAGAGCCTGCTCGGGCGTCTCGAACAGGAAGGCGTTCAGGCCGCGCGCGGCCTCGACGGCCTCGATGTGGGCGCGGGTCAGCTCGACCGAGGTGAAGTCCCCGGCCTCCAGACCGTCCAGCGCGCCCTTCAGCGTCAGCGAGGTCAGCGCGCTCATTATTCAACCACCTTGGGCACCACGAAGAAGCCGTTGGTCGACTTCGGCGCATTGGACGTCACGAGCTCGGCGTCGCCGCCCATGGTCACCACGTCGTCGCGCAGCGGCAGGCCGGCGTGCACGACGCTGGTTAGCGGCTCGACGCCGTCGGTGTCGACCTCGGCCAGTTGCTCGATCCACGTCATGATGCCGTTGAGCTCCTGGGCCAGCGGCTCCAGGCGCTCTTCGGGGGTGGCGATGCGGGCGAGCCGCGCGACCTTCCGCACGGTGGCGGCGTCAATGGCCATGGGGGCCTCCTGAATTCCAAGCGCGTGGGTTAGCCGTGCGAGGGGCGCTTTGACAAGTATTCCCTTATCGGCGGTTCCCTTGTTTGGGAGGCGCTTCCCCGTGTTATGAGGACTTATGCCCGTTCTCGACATCGCCGAATTCGCCGCCGCCCTCCCCGACTTCCTTCCGGTCGTCGGCTTGGACCCGGGCGAGAAGACCATCGGCGTGGCCGTTTCCGACGTCACCCTGACGGTCGCCAGCCCGCTCGCCCTGATCAAGAAGACCAAGTTCAGCGAGGACGCCGAGGTGCTGTTCAAGCTGATGGGCAGCCGCAAGGCGGCGGGGATCGTCATCGGCCTGCCGATGAACATGGACGGCACCGAGGGCGTGCGCTGCCAGTCCAATCGGGCGCTGGGCCGCAACCTGCTGCGCCTGCAGCCCCACCTGCCGATCACCTTCTGGGACGAGCGCCTGTCGACGGCCGCCGTGACCCGGGTGTTGATTGACGAGCATGACGTCAACCGCAAGCGCCGGGGCGAGGTGGTCGACAAGATGGCCGCCGCCTGGATCCTGCAGGGCGCCCTGGAGCGCATCCGGGGGATCAACGAGGCGGCCGGCAAGGGGTTCTAGCCTTCCCTCCCCGCCCAAAGCCCCGTATGACGCCCACTCATGACGGCCAAAACCCCGCCCCGTGAGCCCGCCGACCCGATCGAGACGATCCGCCGGCGAATCTTCTCCTTCCCGCGGCGCCACTTCCTGTCGGCCGGCGACCTGAACGCCTTGCAGGCCACGGATCTGCTGGACCTGGCCGACGCCTTCGTCGCCCTCAATCGCCAGACGACCAAGTCCCTCGACATTCTCAAGGGGCGGACGCTGATGAACCTGTTCTTCGAGAACAGCACCCGCACCCAGTCCAGCTTCGAGATCGCCGGCAAGCGCCTGGGCGCCGACGTCGTCAATATGAGCCCGCGCACCTCGTCGATCACCAAGGGCGAGACCCTGATCGACACGGCCGTCACCCTGAACGCCATGCGCCCCGACCTGCTGGTGGTGCGCCACGCCTCGTCGGGCGCCGCATCGCTGCTGAGCCAGAAGGTCAGCGGCAGCGTGATCAACGCCGGCGACGGGCAGCACGAGCATCCCACCCAGGCGGTGCTGGACGCCCTGTCGATCCGCCGCGCCTTCGGTCGGGTCTCGGGCCTGACCGTGGCGATCTGCGGCGACGTGCTGCACAGCCGCGTGGCCCGCTCGAACGTGGCGCTGCTGCACACCCTGGGCGCCAGCGTCCGGCTGGTCGGACCGCCGACCCTGATGCCCTCGCAGGCCGAGCGCTGGGGCGTCACCGTCCATCACGACATGAAGGCCGGCATCGTCGGGGCGGACGTGGTGATGATGCTGCGCCTGCAGCTGGAGCGCATGCAGGGGGCCTTCGTGCCCTCGACCCGCGAATATTTCCGCTTCTACGGCCTGGACCGCGAGAAGCTGGCCAAGGCCGCGCCGAAGGCCAAGGTCATGCACCCGGGCCCGATGAACCGCGGCGTCGAGATCGACTCCGACGTCGCCGACGATCCCGAGATCAGCCTGATCCAGGACCAGGTCGAGATGGGCGTCGCCGCCCGGATGGCGGTTCTGGCCTCCCTTGCCCACCGGCTCGAGGAGCACGGGCAGTGATCGCTCTTCATCCCTTTGATTTCATCCGTTTCCACGGCGAAGGCCGGGGCCCAGGTAAAGCCCACGAGACGCTCCGAATGAATCTGGGTCCCGGCCTTCGCCGGGAAGACGGAGTTTTTGTGATCGCGGCGCGAGACCCCAAAGCATGAGCGCTTCTCCCCCCCTCGCCCTGATCAACGCCCGTCTGGTCGACCCCGAGAGCGGCTATGACGGCCCCGGCGGCGTCATCGTCTCCGAAGGCGTGATCTCCGACGTCGCCAAGGGTCGAGAGTTCGGCAAGCTGTCCAAGGACGTCCGCGTCGTCGACTGCGGCGGCGCCATGCTGGCCCCCGGCCTGATCGACCTGCGGGTCAAGACCGGCGAGCCCGGCGCGGAGACCAAGGAAACCCTGGCCAGCGCCGCCAAGGCCGCTGCGGCCGGCGGGGTGACCAGCTTCGTCGTCCAGCCCGACACCGACCCGGCGGTCGACGATCCCAGCGTGGTCGACTTCATCCTGCGCCGCTCGCGCGACATCGACGCCGCCCGCATCCTGTGCGCCGGCGCGGCGACCAAGGGGCTGAAGGGCGAGCAGATGGCCGAGATCGGCCTGATGCGCGAGGCCGGCTGCGTCTATGTCACCGACGCCGACCGCCCGATCGTCGACAGCAAGGTGATGCAGCGCATCCTGACCTACGCCAAGGGCTTCGACACCCTGCTGGCCCACCGGCCGATGGATCCCTGGCTGGCCAAGGGCGGCGCGGCGACCGGCGGCGAGTTCGCCGGCCGCATGGGCCTGCCTTCGATCTCGCCCATGGCCGAGCGGATCATGCTGGAGCGCGACGTGGCCCTGCTGGAGGCCACCGGCGGCCGTCTGCTGGTCGACCAGGTCACCAGCGCCCAGGCCTTGGAAACCCTGGCCCGCGCCAAGGCCAAGGGCCTGAAGATCCACGCCTCCGTGTCGATCAACCATCTGTCGTTCAACGAGCTGGACATCGGCGACTATCGCAGCTTCGCCAAGGTCACCCCGCCCCTGCGCGGCGAGGACGACCGCCAGGCGCTGATCGAGGCCCTAGCCTCGGGCCTGATCGACATCGTCGTGTCCGCTCACGCCCCGGCCCCGGCCGAGGACAAGCGCCTGCCGTTCGACGAGGCGGCCCCGGGCGCGGTGGGCCTGGAAACCCTGCTGCCGGCCCTGCTGAGCCTCTATCACGACCAGCGTCTGGCCCTGGTCGACCTGATCCGGACCGTGACGCTGGCCCCGGCCGGCCTGATCGGCCTGCAGTCGGGCCGCATCGCCCCCGGCGCCCCGGCCGACCTGGTGCTGTGCGACCTGGACGCGCCGCTGATCATCGACGCCGGCAAGCTGCTGTCGAAGTCGAAGAACTCGCCGTTCGACGGACGCCGGCTGCAGGGCCAGGTTCTGATGACGATCGTCGACGGACGCGTGGCGCACCGGGCCGAGGGGTAGAGCCCGCACGCCGATCGGCCGTCGAACAACCGGATCGGCTCCGGTTCGTTATCGACGGATGATCCTTCGAGCCCTTGAACTCCTCGCCGGCCTCGCGTGCGCCGTCCTGACCCTGCGCGATGTCTTCGAAACCGCCGTCGTGCCGGGCCAAGGCCATGGCGCCCTGAAGATCGCGCGCCGCGTCACCTTCGCCACCTTGCCGATCTGGCGCCAGCGAAAGAGCTCGGGCGGCGGCATATCGACGAGCTTCGCGCCCTTCGTCCTGGTGGCCTCGTTCGTGCTTTGGATGCTGCTGCTGACGGTGGGCTTCGGCCTGATGGCGCATGCGCTGGCCGACTCCTTCAAGCCGGCCCTGCCCAGCCTGCCCCAGGCGCTCTATGTGGCGGGGAGCGGCCTGGTGACGGTCGGATTGAGCGAGACCGACGCCATGGGCGGCGCGCGGTGGGTGGTGATGGGAGCGGGGTTTTGCGGCATGGCCGTGATGACCCTCGCGGTGACCTACCTGCTCGAGGTCCAGGCCAGCATCGCCGACCGCGACGCCGGCATCTTCAAGTTGAAGACCTCGGCCGGCGAACCGCCGTCCGCTATCGTCCTGCTGGAACGCTACGCCGAACTGGGCTCCAGCGACGATCTGGGCCAGATCCTGCGGGATGGCCGTGAGTGGTGCGCACGGGTGCTGCAGAGCCACGCTTCTCATCCATCGTTGATCTATTTCCGATCGACCGGCACCGGCAGCGGCTGGCCGGCGGCGCTGGGCGCGCTGCTCGACCTCACCGCGATCGTCGAGTTCCTGCTCGAGGCCCCGGCCTGGCGCGGCCCCGCCGCGCTCCTGCGGCAGGAAGGCGTCCAGTTGGCCCAGACGCTCAACCACGTCGTCGGCCTGTCGCCACAGTCGCGGACGCCGTCCGCGGAGGAGATCGACGCGCTCCGCGCGCGCCTGGCCAAGGCCGGCTATGCCCTCGCCCCGGAGCCCCGGCCCGACGCCTTCGCCACCGAGCGCGATCGCCACGCCGGCTGCGTCGCGGCGGCGGCGGGACACCTGGGCACGGCGGAAGCGCCGCTTCTGCCAGATCGCGCCTCTTGATCAACCGCGGCGTCTGGAAGGGAAAACGGTGGAGTCCCGGCCAACGGCGCCGCTATAAAAGCCGAAACAGGCGTTTTCGCCCTTGCCTTGCGCCCATCGAGCCGGGCAGCTTCACCACATCCATAGGTCGCAACCCGTGCAAGATCTCGCCCAAGCCGTCTACCTGACCCTCGGCCTTACCATCCTCGGCGGCTATCTGCTGGGCTCGATTCCGTTCGGCCTGATCGCCACGCGACTGGGCGGGGCGGGCGACATCCGACAGATCGGATCGGGCAATATCGGCGCGACCAACGTTCTGCGCTCCGGCCGCAAGGATCTGGCCGCCATCACCCTGATCGGCGACGCCGGCAAGGGGGTCGTCGCCGTGCTGCTGGCCCGCTGGCTCAGCCATGGCGAGCCGGCGATCATCGCCCTGGCCGGCGGCGCGGCCTTCACCGGCCACCTGTTCCCCGTCTGGCTGAAGTTCAAGGGCGGCAAGGGCGTGGCCACCTTCTACGGCGTGCTGCTGGCCGCCTGCTGGCCGGTCGGCGTGCTGGCCGCGATCACCTGGCTGGCCGTGGCCGCCCTGTTCCGGATCAGCTCGCTGGCCGCCCTGGTCGCCGCCGCCCTGGCCGCGCCGTTCGCCCTGGCCACCGACCAGCCCTATCCGTTCCTGGGCTTGGCCCTGTTCATGGCCGTGCTGATCTTCATCCGGCACAAGGACAACATCGGCCGGCTGGTGAAGGGCCAGGAGCCCCGCATCGGCAAGAAGAAGACGGCCGACACGCCGCCCGAGACCGCGTGACCTCGCGCCGCCTCTCGGACCATGAGCGCCTGGCCTGGCTCAGGTTGGCGCGCACCGAGACGGTCGGCCCCGTCGCCTTCGACCATCTGCTTCAGAGGTTCGGTTCGGCCGAGCGCGCCTTGCAGGCCCTGCCCGACCTGGCGCGTCGCGCGGGCCGCGCCTCGCCCCTGCGACCACCGCCGCAGGACGAGATCGCGCAGGAGCTGGACAGCGGCCAGCGCCTCGGCGCGCGGCTGATCTGCGCCTGCGAGCCCGACTTCCCGCCGCGCCTAGCGGCCCTGGATCCGCCGCCGCCGGTGCTGTGGGCCCTGGGCCAGGCCGAGCTGCTGTCCCAGCCCAGCCTGGCCATCGTCGGGGCCCGGATCGCCTCGGCCGGCGGCCAGCGGTTCGCGCGCCAGCTGGCGACCGAGCTCGGGCGGCACGGCTATGTGGTGGTGTCGGGTCTGGCCCGGGGCGTCGACGGCGCGGCCCACGAGGGCGCTCTGGCCACCGGCACGATCGCCGTGCTGGGCGGCGGGGTGTCCGACATCTATCCGCCCGAGCACGCCGCCCTGCACGCCCGCATCGCCGGCGAGGGCGGTTGCATCGCCAGTGAAAGCGCGCCCGACCGCCGGGCCATCGCCAAGGACTTCCCCCGCCGCAACCGCATCATCTCGGGCCTGTCGCTGGGCGTGATCGTGGTCGAGGCCGAGCTGAAGTCCGGCTCGCTGATCACCGCCCGCCTGGCCGCGGAACAGGGCCGCGACGTGTTCGCCGTGCCCGGCTCGCCGCTGGACCCGCGCGCCAAGGGCCCCAACGACCTGATCCGCCAGGGCGCGATCCTCTGCGAAGGCGTCGAGGACGTGCTGCGCGCGCTGTCGGGCCAGGCGCACCTGCGCGAGCGCGAGCGGCCCTACGCCGCCGAAGACGAGGGCGCCGAGATCGACCACGACGCCCTGCGCGAGGAAGTGGCCCGCCTGCTCTCCCCCACCCCCGTCTCGCGCGACGACCTGGTCCGCGCCACCAAGGCGCCGACCTCGGCGGTGATGGCGGCGCTGGTCGAGCTGGCCCTGGCCGAGCGGGCGGAGCTGCTGCCAGGCGGGATGGTGGCGGGGGTTTAGCCGGCTCGAGAGCCAGCTTGAAGGCGATGCGCCTCCCTGCGAGGCAGGGCGAAATATTCCTCTCTCTATAGAGAGAGCCTGGAACCAAATGCTTCGCCGGCCACGGCCGCCGTTGACAGACCCCTGGGGACGCCCCCACTTTCCGCCCCTCGCCGCCCGGGTTCCATCGGGGGACGAACCCAATTCCCAGGCGCCAAAAGGTCCTAATGAACGTCGTCGTCGTCGAGAGCCCGGCCAAGGCCAAGACCATCAACAAGTATCTCGGGCCCGACTTCAAGGTTCTGGCCTCGTATGGCCATATCCGCGACCTGCCCTCGAAGGACGGGTCGGTGGAGCCGGACAACGACTTCAACATGAGCTGGGAAGTCGACGGCAAGGCGGCCAAGCGGGTGTCCGACATCGTCGACGCCCTGAAGGGCGCCGATCGCCTGATCCTGGCCACCGACCCCGACCGCGAAGGGGAAGCCATCAGCTGGCACGTGCTGGAGGTGCTGCAGAAGAAGAAGGCGGTCAAGGACAAGACCGTCCAGCGCGTCACCTTCAATGCCATCACCAAGGCCTCGGTGCTGGAGGCGATGGCCCATCCGCGCGACATCGACATGGAGCTGGTCGAGGCCTATCTGGCCCGCCGCGCCCTGGACTATCTGGTCGGCTTCACCCTCTCGCCCGTCCTGTGGCGCAAGTTGCCGGGCAGCCGCTCGGCCGGCCGCGTGCAGTCGGTCTGCCTGCGCCTGATCGTCGACCGCGAGCTGGAGATCGAGCGCTTCAAGACCCAGGAATACTGGACCGTCGAGGCCGACGTCACGGCCGGCGCCGAGCCGTTCCTGGCCCGCCTGGTCAAGCACGAGAACAAGAAGCTCACCAAGTTCGACCTGGGCAACGAGACCTCCGCCCTGGCCGCCCGGGCCGCGGTGCAGAAGGCCGTGTTCAAGGTCGCCGCCGTCGAGAAGAAGCCCGGCAAGCGCTCGCCCGCCCCGCCCTTCACCACCTCGACCCTGCAGCAGGAAGCCTCGCGCAAGCTGGGCTTTTCCGCCCAGCGCACCATGCAGGCGGCCCAGAAGCTGTACGAAGGCATCGACATCGGCGGCGAGACCGTCGGCCTGATCACCTACATGCGGACCGACGGCGTGTCGGTCGAGCCCGAAGGCATCGCCGAGGCGCGCAGCGTGATCGGCAATGTCTACGGGGCCAACTACGTCCCCGAGACGCCGCGCTACTACAAGGCCAAGGCCAAGAACGCCCAGGAGGCCCACGAAGCCATCCGGCCGACCAGCCTGGGCCGCAATCCAGGCTCGCTGCGCCTGGAGCCGGACCTGGGCCGCCTGTACGAGTTGATCTGGAAGCGGATGATCGCCTCGCAGATGGAAAGCGCCCGCATCGAGCGCACCACCGTCGACCTGGAGAGCGCCGACGGCCAGACCGGGATGCGCGCCACGGGCCAGGTCGTGCTGTTCCCGGGCTATCTGGCGGTCTACGAGGAAGGCCGCGACGACGAGGGCGACGAGGACAGCGCCCGCCTGCCGATCATCGAGGAAGGCGCCAGCGCCAAGGTGCTGGACGCCCGCGCCGACCAGCACTTCACCGAGCCGCCGCCGCGCTATTCGGAAGCCAGCCTGGTCAAGAAGATGGAAGAGCTGGGCATCGGCCGCCCCTCGACCTACGCCTCGGTCCTGACCGTGCTGCGCGACCGCGCCTACGTCAAAATGGAGAAGCAGCGCTTCATCCCCGAGGACAAGGGCCGGCTGGTCACCGCCTTCCTGGAGCAGTTCTTCCGCCGCTACGTGGAGTACGACTTCACCGCCGCCCTGGAAGAGCAACTGGACCTGGTGTCGGACGGCAAGCTGGACTGGAAGCAGTTCCTGCGCGATTTCTGGAAGGACTTCGCAGCCGCGGTCGGCGAGATCGCCGAGCTGCGCACCACCAACGTCCTGGACGCCCTGAACGAGGCCTTGGGCCCGCACATCTTCCCGGACAAGGGCGACGGCTCCAATCCCCGCACCTGCCCGACCTGCGGCACCGGCCTGCTGTCGCTGAAGACCGGCAAGTTCGGCGCGTTCATCGGTTGCTCGAACTATCCCGAATGTCGCTACACCCGCCAGCTGGCCACCAGCGAGGGCGACGGCGAGGCGGAAGCCGCCGACAAGGAGCTGGGAATCAACCCGGCGACCGGCCGCGCCGTGTGGCTGAAGAACGGCCGCTTTGGTCCCTATGTCGAGGAACTGGCGGCGGCCGACAGCGGCGACAAGCCCAAGCGCTCCAGCCTGCCCAAGGGCTGGGTGGCGGCGGCGGTCGACCTGGAAAAGGCCCTGCGCCTGCTGTCCCTGCCCCGTGAGGTCGGCGCCCACCCGGACGACGGCAAGACCATCACCGCGGGCCTCGGCCGCTTCGGGCCGTTCGTGCTGCACGACGGCACCTACGCCAACCTGGAAAACCCGGAAGACGTCTTCGACATCGGCCTGAACCGCGCGGTGGCCCTGCTGGCCGACAAGCGGGCCGGCGGCGGGCGTCCGCAGCGCGGCCAGGCCGCGGCTTTGGCGGAGCTCGGCAATCACCCGGAAGACGGCAAGCCGATCCGCGTGCTGTCGGGGCGCTTCGGGCCCTACATCAAGCACGGCGACACCAACGCCAACGTGCCCAAGGGCGCCGATCCGGCCGCCCTGACGCTGGACGAGGCCGTGGCTCTGATCGCCGATCGTGTCGCCAAGGGCGGCGGCAAGAAGCCGGCGAAGAAGGCGGCCGCGAAGAAGGCTCCCGCCAAGGCGAAGGCCGCGGCGGCGGCCGACGGCGCGGCTCCGGCCAAGAAAGCGCCGGCCAAGAAGCCCGCGGCGAAGAAACCGGCGGCCAAGAAGCCCGCCGCCAAGAAGGCCAAGGCCGAGGCGTGACGCGCCTCGGCCCCTTGGTCCGCTGAGAATTGGGGATTAGGCTAGGCTCATGACGCCGCTCGAACGCCCTCTTCCGTTGCCGCTCGTGGTCGTGATCCTGTCGGCGATCAGCGTCGGCGGCTTCGCGTTCGGCCTGAAGGGCGCGCTGTCGAAGAACGACCATCAGGTCGCCTCGACCGCGCCCCTGGCCGAGGTGTCCGGCGTGCCGGTGCGCGAGGCCACGCCGGCCCTCGCCGAGGTCGCGCCGCCCCCGCCGGTCGAGGCCCCCAAGCCCAAGCCGGTCGAGGAAGTCGCCGCGCCGCCCGTCGAGGCTGCGCCGGTCGTCGAGGCGCCGCCCGCCGCCGCCGAGTCCGAAAAGAAGCCCGAAACGCCGCCGCAGACCCCGCCGCAGCGGATCGAGGATCTGTACTAGGGACCTCCACCAAACGGTTGTCATCCCGGACAAGCGCGCAAGCGCGCAGATCCGGGACCGCCGGAAGCGCAGAGCTCAGGCGTCGATCCCGGATCTTCGCTTCGCTCCGTCCGGGATGACAGGCTGAGGCTGGATCGCTCTAAACACCATTTCCCTTTCCCATCCGCCCCCTTGGCGCGTTAGACGAGGAGCATGGCCAAACCGCGCTCGCCCAAGTCGTCCAAGTTCCCCGCCGCCGCCAAGGCCGCCAAGCCGCCCGCCGGCCTGCCCGATCGCGAAACCCTTCTGGCTTTCCTGCGTGACGCCGGCGAGAGCGGCAAGGCCGACATCGCCCGGCATTTCGGCCTGAAAGGCGCTGACCGCCGCGCCCTGCGCGAGATGCTGCGCGAGCTGGAAGCTCAAGGCGCCCTGGGCAAGCGGGGACGCCGGGGCTTCGCCGAGGCCGGCTCGCTGCCGCCCGTCGGCGTGGTCGACGTGGTGGAACGCGACGCCGACGGCGACCTCTATGTCCGCCTGACCAAGGGCGGCGAGGACGTGCCGCAGATCCGCCTGGCCCCGGGCAAGGGCGACGCCGCGGCCGGCGGCGCGCCGGGCCTGGGCGACCGCCTGCTGGTCCGCTTCGAACCGTTGGAGAGCGGCGAGACCGAGGCCCGCCTGATCAAGCGCCTGGGCCAGAGCGCCCACAAGCTTCTGGGCGTCATCCGCAAGCACCGCCGCGAGACCCGCGTCGAGCCGGTTGACCGCAAGTCCAAGGAAAGCCTGCTGCTCAACGAGCAGGAGGCCAAGGATCTGAAGGACGGCGACCTGGTGCTGGCCCAGGTCGGCACCGCCTCGGCCCGCTACGGCCCCAAGTTCGGCAAGGTGCTGGAGGTGGTCGGCAGCGAGGACGATCCGCGCGCCGCCTCGCTGATCGCCATCCACAGCCACGGCATTCCGACCGGCTTCAGCGAGGAAGCCGAGGCCGAGGCGCACCACGCCAAGCCGCCCACCCTGGAGGGCCGCGACGACCTGCGCGACCTGCCGTTCGTGACCATCGACCCGGTCGACGCCCGCGACCACGACGACGCCGTCTACGCCCACCCCGATCCGGACGCCGGCAATGTGGGCGGCTGGGTGGTCTGGGTCGCCATCGCCGACGTCGCGGCCTATGTCCGCCCCGGCTCGGCCCTGGACCGCGACGCCCGCGAGAAGGGCAACAGCGTCTATTTCCCCGACCGGGTGGAGCCGATGCTGCCCGAGACCCTGTCCAACGGGCTTTGCAGCCTGCGCGAGGGCGAGAACCGCGCGACGCTGGCGGTGCGGATGGTGTTCGACGCCAACGGCCGCAAGAAGAGCCACAAGTTCGTTCGCGGCCTGATGCGCTCGGCCGCCAAGCTGTCCTACGAACAGGCCCAGGCCGCCATTGACGGCGTCGCCCCGCCCGACGGCCAGGACGCCGACAAGGCCGGACCGCTGCTGGACCCGATCCTGCGTCCGCTGTGGGCCGCCTTCCGCCTGATGGGCAAGGGTCGCGAGCAGCGCTCGCCCCTGGCCATCGAGAGCGACGAGCGCCGCATCATCATCAGGGAAGGCGAGATCCAGTCGATCACGCGCCGCGCCAGCCTCGAGGCCCACAAGCTGATCGAGGAGATGATGATCCAGGCCAATGTCTCGGCCGCCGAGAGCCTGGAAGCCAAGCGCACCCCGCTGATCTACCGGGTGCACGACACGCCCAGCCAGGAAAAGGTCATGAGCCTGGTCGAGTTCCTGCAGACCCTTGAAGTGAAGTGGTCCAAGGGCGAGGCCCCGACCACGGCGCGCTTCAACAAGCTGCTGGACGACACCCGCGAGAGCCCGCACGCGGCGATCATCAACGAAGTGGTCCTGCGCACCCAGATGCAGGCCCACTATTCCAGCGACAACCTGGGGCACTTCGGCCTGAACCTGGCCCGCTACGCCCACTTCACCAGCCCGATCCGCCGCTATGCCGACCTGATCGTCCACCGGGCCTTGATCCGCGCCCTGGGCCTGGGCGACGACGGCCTGACCGACCAGGACATCGCCCAGATCAAGGACACCGCCGAGGTCATCACCCATGCCGAGCGCCGGGCCATGGCCGCCGAGCGCGACGCCACCGATCGCTACATCGCCGCCTTCCTGGCCGACCGGGTGGGCGCGACGTTCAGCGGCCGGATCACCGGGGTCACCCGCTTTGGCCTGTTCGTGAAGCTGGACGAGACGGGGGCCGACGGCCTGGTGCCGGTCTCGACCCTGGGCGAAGAGTATTTCGTCCACGACGACCGCATGCACGCCCTGGTCGGCGAGCGCACCGGCAAGCGCTTCCCGCTGGGCCTGGCGGTCGAGGTCAAGCTGCGCGAGGCCACGCCCGTGACGGGGGGCCTGCTGTTCGAAATGCTGACCGACGCCCTGCCCGCCGATCCGAAGGCGCCGCGGCCTCGGCTGGGCATCCGGGGCAAACCCGCGGTCAAGCCGCGCGGCGGCCTGCCCAAGGGCGTGCGACGCGGCAAGCGGCGGTAACTCCACTCGCTGCTCCCAGTTGGAGAGGCTTCCCGTAGGGACGGGTGGCGTCGCGCCGAGTCGGGCCTAAACTCGCGACATGGACGAGCCCATCGACGCCAAGTTCGACACCCGCAACGACGGCGATGTCCGCGACGCAAACGCCGGCGTGCTGACGCCGCGCCACGCCGCCACCCTGATCGTGGTTCGCGACGACGGCCCCAAACCGCAGTTGTTGATGGGGCGCCGCAACCGGGGCCTGGCCTTCATGGCCGACAAATGGGTGTTTCCCGGCGGCCGGGTCGATCGGGGCGACTACCGCGCGCCGTCGGTCAGCGAGCTGTCCCCCGAGACCGCCTCGCGCCTGGCCTTGGAGCCGCGCCACGCCAATCCCGCCCGTCTGGCCCGCGCCCTGGCCCTGGCGGCGGTGCGCGAGACCTTCGAGGAGACCGGCCTGCTGCTGGCCCAAAAGGCCCCCGCGCGGCCCAGCGCCGGGGCCTGGCGGCCGTTCCTGGCCCAGGGAGCCCTGCCTGACCTGGCGCCTCTGGCCTTCGTGGCCCGGGCCATCACCCCGCCCTATCGCACCCGCCGCTTCGACGCCCGCTTCTTCATGGCCCCCGCCAGCGCGCTGCTGAGCCTGGAGCGCCAGCCCGACTGCGGCGAGCTGGATGAGATCGGCTGGTTCGACTTCGACCAGGCCCGCGACCTGGACCTGCCCAACATCACCCGCTTCGTGGTCCACGAGATCGCCCAGCGCCTGACCGACCCTGGACGTCCGGCCCCGTTCATGCGCTTCCTGCATGGAGCGCGGCGGCTGAGCTATCTCTAGGCGGGCGCGACACCGGGCCGCTCGAGCCTGTCGAAATCAGCCGTCAGCGGCAATTGACTTTGCGCCGCCGGTGAGTATGTTCCGCGCCTCTTATTTCGACCGCGTAGGGACCTGCGCGACCATCGCAGGGATTCGACCATGGCCAAACCGGCTTCCATCAAGATCCGCCTGAACTCGACGGCGGACACCGGCTTCTTCTACGTGACCAAGAAGAACGCCCGCACCAAGACCGAAAAGATGGTGCTGAAGAAGTACGATCCGGTCATCCGCAAGCACGTCGAATTCAAGGAAGGCAAGATCAAGTAGGTCTTGCCGCCCTGTTCGATATGACAAACGCCCGGCCGCAAGGTCGGGCGTTTTTCGTTGGGCGTCTTGTTTTCGCCGCCGTGGAAAGGCCTAGCTGAGCCATGCGCCGACTCTCGCTTCCGCTCCTCTGGCTGGCCGTTCTGTTGGTGGTCGGCGCCGGCCCGCCGCCCGCCCTCGCCGCCACGCCGGTCTACGGCTACGAGGTGGTGCGCACCTATCCTCACGACCCGAACGCCTTCACCGAGGGCCTCTTCCTCCGAGACGGCTTCCTGTACGAGAGCACCGGCCTGCAGGGCGCTTCGTCGATCCGCAAGATCGTGCTGGAAACCGGAAGCGTCGAGAACGAGCGCCAGATCTCCAGCCAGTATTTCGGCGAGGGAATCGTCGATTGGAAGGACAGGCTGATCGAGCTGACCTGGAAGGACCAGATCGGGTTCGTCTACGGCCTGGACGACTTCGAGACCCGCGGCGAATTCCGCTACGCCGGCGAAGGCTGGGCCCTGACCCGCGACGACAAGCGCCTGATCATGAGCGACGGAACCGCGCGCCTGCGCTTCCTGGACCCGGAAACCCTGAACGAAACCGGCGGGATCAACGTCACCGACGAAGGACGGCCGGTGGACCAGCTGAACGAGCTGGAATGGGTCAAGGGCGAGATCCTGGCCAATGTCTGGCAGACAGACCGCATCGCCCGCATCGACCCTGTGACGGGCCAGGTGAAGGGCTGGATCGACCTGACCGGCCTGCTGCCGGCCGAAGACCGGGCGCGCGCCGACGTGCTGAACGGCATCGCCTATGACGCCAAGGCCGACCGGCTGATCGTGACGGGCAAGCTATGGCCGCGGCTGTATGAGATCAGGCTGGTTAAGCGCTGAGCCGGGGACATGCCCTTGCGGCGTGTCCCACCGGCAGTCGCCGCGCCTCAATTAGGGGACACGCCGCAAGGGCATGTCCCCGGCCATACTAGGCCGCTTTCCCCACCACCGCGTTGCGGCCGGATTTCTTGGCCTCGTACACCGCCTCGTCGGCGCGCTTGAGCAGGGCTTCGGGGGCGTCGTCCGGACCATGGGTGGCCGATACGCCGATCGAGATGGTCACGGTCAGCAGTTCGGCCCCGTTGGCGACGCGGAACGGCGAGCCGGAGACGTGCATGCGGATCCGCTCGGCGATGCGCAGGGCGTCGGCCAGCTGGGTGTCGGGCATGATCACCGTGAACTCCTCGCCGCCGTAGCGGCAAGGCAGGTCGACCGCGCGGACGTTCGAGGCCAGGCGCAGAGCGAACTCGCGCAGCACCTCGTCGCCGACATCGTGGCCGAAGCCGTCGTTGATCTTCTTGAAATGGTCGATGTCGATCAGCAGGGCCGCGACCGGGTCGCCGCCCAGGCTGGCGCGCTTGACCAGCGAGTCGAGCTGGCCGGTCATGTAGCGGCGGTTGTGAAGGCCCGTCAGCTGATCGGTGACCGCCAGTTCCAGGCTGTGGTCGAGGTTCTGGCGCAGGTAGTCGGTGTAGCGCTTGCGCTGGATCTGGGTCTTGACCCGGGCCGACAGCTCCTGCGGATCGATCGGCCGCGGCAGGATGTCGTTGATGCCGATCTCCAGCGCCTTGACCAGGCGCGGCCGCTCGTCCGGATCGACCATGGCCAGGATCGGCAGGTGCCGGGTGCGCTCGTCCGAGCGCAGGTTGGCGGCGAAGCGCAGGCCGTCGAAGCCCTTCGCCACGGCGTTGACGATCACCAGGTCGACCGGGCCGCCGGCGCTGATCTGGGCCTTGGCGGGATCGGATTCGATGACGGGGCGGTGCTCGACCGCCAGTTCGGCGGCCACGCGCTGGGCCTGGCGCTCGTTGTCGTCGACCACCAGCACCCGACCGCCCAGGCCGTCCAGGCGCGAGGCGGCGCCGGCGATCACGCCGATGCGGCGGCCCGAGGCCTCGCGCTGACGCAGTTCGTCGATCACTAGCTTGAAGCGGATCAGGCTGCGCATGCGGGCGAACAGCATGACGTCGTCGATCGGCTTGGTCAGGAAGTCGGAAGCGCCGGCCTCCAGGCCCTGAATGCGGTCGGCGCGGCCGTCCAGCGCCGTGACCAGCACCACCGGGATGTGGCGGGTGGCGGGATCTTCCTTCAGCTTTTTGCAGACCGTGAAGCCGTCCATGCCGGGCATCATGACGTCCAGCAGGATCACGTCGGGCAGTTCGGCCGCCGCCAGAGCCAGGGCGGTGGGGCCGTCATAGGCGACGGAGACCTGATAATATTCGGCCGAAAGCTTCGCCTCGAGCAGGCGGACATTGGCCTCGATGTCGTCGACGACCAGAATGCGCGCGCTCACGGACCTATCTCTCCAGCAGCCGGCGAATGGTGTCGAGGAAGTGCGACACCGAGATGGGCTTGGAAATATAGGCCTCGCACCCGCCCTCACGGATGCGTTCCTCGTCGCCCTTCATGGCGAATGCCGTAACGGCGACAACGGGGATATGTGACAGATCGTCATCCTCCTTGAGCCACTTGGTGACTTCAAGGCCGGAGATCTCGGGCAGCTGGATGTCCATCAGGATCAGGTCCGGACGGTGTTCGCGCGCGATCGACAACGCCTGCAGGCCCTCGCGGGTCTGCAGGGTTTCGTAACCCTGGGCTTCGAGCAGGTCATGAAAGAGCTTCATGTTCAGCTCGTTATCCTCGACGATGAGGACCTTCTTCGTCATCCTGACCCCGACCATTCCGGTCCGTGGCGATGCGTGAGGGATTCGCGTCGCTTCTGGATTCCAGATCGCACGAATATCCTTAAGCCCGCGCTAATCTCGTTTACCCCGGCCGATCGCAGATCATGGAACCCTGTTTTTCCGACCTTCAGGCCTGCACCGTGCGCCCCGACGCGCCCCTGGTCATCGTCGACGTCGACGAGGTCCTGGCGCGCTTCATGCACGGCTTTGGAACGTTCATCGGCCGCCATGGGTTCGAGCTGCGGTTCGACCGCTACGCCCTGTTCCAGAACATCTATCGCCCCGGCGAGCTCGAGCATCTGGACCTGATCGCCGGACGCGCGCTGTTCAACGACTTCTTTCGCGACGGGGCCGGGGATCTGCTGCCCGCCGAGGGCGCGGCCGACGCCCTGGCCGACCTGTCGACCCGCGCCGACGTGGTGATCCTGACCAACGCCCCCGAACACGGCCGTCAGGAGCGCGCCCGCTGGCTGAAGACCCACGGCTTCGACTATCCGCTGGTCATCAATAGCGGCCCCAAGGGCCCGTCGGCGGCGAACCTGTCCCAGCGCACCGCCTCGCCGTCGGTGTTCATCGACGACCTGCTGCCGCAGTTGGATTCGGTGGCGGAGAGCGCGCCTTGGGTGAACCGCTTCCAGATGGTGGCCGACGAGCGCCTGCGGCCCCTCGCCCCCTCCGATCCCGAGCGGCACGCCCGCATCGACCTGTGGCCCGACCTCAAGACGGCCATCGAGCGCAAGCTGTTCCGATGAGCCCAAAACGGTTGTCATCCCGGACGAGCGCGCAGCGCGAAGATCCGGGACCGGCGCGTGAACGCATGCGCTTCCGGCGGCCCCGGATCTGCGCTTCGCTTGTCCGGGATGATAACCGTTTTGGAGCTCATCCTTCGGGCGTGAAGGCCCCCTCCCTATGAAGGCGCTGTGCCGCGATTGCCTGGCGACCGGCGAGGCCAAGGTGTCGCGCTGCCCGTCCTGCGGGTCGCCGCGCGTGATCTTCCACGAGGAACTGGGCCGGCTGAGCATGGCCCATATGGATTGCGACGCCTTCTACGCCTCGGTCGAGAAGCGTGACGACCCGTCCCTGCGCGACAAGCCGGTCATCGTCGGCGGGGGCAAGCGCGGCGTCGTGACGACGGCGTGCTACATCGCCCGCATGAGCGGACCGCGCTCGGCCATGCCGATGTACAAGGCGCTGAAGCTGTGTCCCGACGCCGTGGTCATCAAGCCGAACTTCGCCAAGTACAAGCACGAGAGCCGGCGGATCATGGCCAAGCTGGAGGCCCTGACGCCCCTGGTGCAGCCGCTTTCGCTCGACGAGGCGTGGATCGACCTGTCGGGCACCGAGCGCCTGCACGGCGCGCCGCCCGCGGTGATGCTGGCGCGGGTCCAGAAGGCGATCGAGGAAGAGGTCCAGATCACCGTCTCGATCGGCCTGGCGCCCAACAAGTTCCTCGCCAAGATCGCCTCCGAGCTGGACAAGCCCAGGGGCTTCTCGGTGATCGGGGCCGCGGGGATCGCCGCGTTCCTGGCGCCCCGGCCCGTCTCGATCCTGCCCGGCGTCGGCCCGGCCACCGTCACGGCCCTGGCGTCGGAAGGCCTGCGCACCGTGGGCGACATCGCCGGCGCCGACCTCAAATGGCTGGTCAAGGTGCTGGGTTCGGGCGGTCTGCGCCTGCACCATCTGGCCCACGGCCGCGACACGCGAATGGTCGATCCCGACCAGGAACGCAAGACGATCAGCGCCGAGACCACGTTCAACGACGACCTCTACAAGCGCGAGGACCTTGAGGACGAACTCTGGCCGCTGTGTGAGAAGGTGGCCCGCCAGGCCCGGGCGGGCGGGGTGGCGGGCCGGGTGGCGACCCTGAAGCTGCGCACGCCCGACTTCAAGATCCACACCCGCCGCCGCACCCTGCCCGTGCCGACCCAGACCGCACGGACCCTGTTTCAGGTGGCGCGCGAACTGCTGGCGGCCGAGCCGGGCGGGCTGCACTATCGCCTGATCGGCGCGGGGCTGACGGACTTCGTTCCCGCCGAGGGCGCGGCCGACGACTTCTTCGCCGGCGACGAGCGCAAGGCGCTGAAGAGCGAGACGGTGATCGACGGGTTGAGGGGGAAGTTCGGGGCCGGGGCGGTGATGACGGGGCGGGCGTTGAAGGGGAAGTAGGCGGCTTACCCACTTGCCCCCGAAGTCCTACATCAGCGACCCCTTGCCGCTGGTCACCTCGGTATAGCGGTGCACCCGCACCGCCTGGACCAGTCCGAAGCCCACCATGACCGTCAGCATGACGGTGCCGCCGTACGACAGCATCGGCATGGGCACGCCCACCACCGGGGCCAGGCCCATCACCATGGCGCCGTTGATCAGCACATAGAGGGCGAAGGTCGCCGTCACGCCCGCGGCCGACAGCCGGCCGAAGTGGCTGTGGCTGATCGAGGCGATGCGCAGGGCCATGAAGATCGCCACGCCGTACAGGAACAGCACGCTGAAGCAGCCGATGAAGCCGAACTCCTCGGCCAGGGTGGCGAAGATGAAGTCGGTCTGCTTTTCCGGCAGGAAGTTCAGCTGGCTCTGCGAGCCCAGGCCGAAACCCTTGCCCATCAGCCCGCCCGAGCCCAGGGCGATCTTGGACTGCATGATGTGATAGCCGTTGCCCGACGGGTCATTCTCGGGATGCAGGAAGGTCAGGATCCGGTTGCGCTGGTAGTCGTGCAGCACGAAGAAGATGAACGGCGGCAAGGCGGCCAGGCCGCCCACGACGCCGACGATGATCAGCCGCAGCGACAGACCGGCCAGCACCATTACCGCCAGGCCCGGCAAGGCGATCAGCACGGCGGTGCCAAGGTCGGGCTGGTGGGCGACCAGCAGGGTCGGGACGCCGATCAGGGCCAGGGGAATCAACAGCTTCCAGGACAGGCGGGCGCTGTCCGCCGAGAGGCCGTGATAATAGCGAGCCAGCGCCAGGACGACGCCGACCTTCATGATCTCGGAGGGCTGGAACCGCAGCGGCCCGATGGCCAGCCAGCGCTGGGCGCCCAACGAGACGTCGCCGACCGCCTCCACCGCCACCAGCAGCAGCAAGGCTATGCCGTATACCGGATAGGACAGGGTGAACCAGACCCGCAGGTCGACCATCGCCAGCAGGATCATCATCACGAAATAGATGCCGAAGCGCAGCAGGTGCTTGTCGGCCCACGGCTCCCACGAGGCGCCGGCGATCGAAAACAGCATCAGCGCGCCGGCGCCCGCGATCAGCGCCAGGACCAGACACAGGGTCCAGTCGATCTCCATGAACTTGATGATCGGCCGGTCGCGTTCGCCGGGCCGGGACAGGCCGCCGCTGAGGGTCATCGGGGAGCTCCGGGCGCGGGTGGGGCGGGAACGGTCGGGGCGGCGGGAGCCGGCGGCGGGGCCCCCAAGGTCGGATCGTCGGGCGCGGCCCCCTCGACCGAGCCATCGGGGGCCGCTTCGACGGGCTCCTCGGGCAGGGGCATCGGACGCTCGATGCGGGCGCGGATTTCCGGATCCTTCAGCAGCGCCACGCGCATCACCTCGCGGGCCCGAGGCGCGCCGGCCGTGGCGCCGCCCAGGCCGCCATGCTCGACAATGACGGCCACGGCGTAGCGTGGATCGTCATAGGGCGCGAAGGCCACGAACAGGTTGTGGTCCTTCAGCTTCCAGGCGACGCTGTCGCTCTTGCGGCTCTTGACCTTGTCATAGCTGCGGACCTGGGCCGTACCGGTCTTGCCGGCCATCTGCACGTCGCCCAGGCCCAGCTGGCTCTGGCGATAGGCCGTGCCGCGCACGTCGTTGGCCACGGCGGCCATGCCGCCGCGCACATATTCCAGGTGCTCGGCGGTGAACGGCAGGTCCGGCACAGCCGCGCCGCTGGGTCGTTCGACCCCGCCGACCGACTTGATCAGGCGCGGGTTCAGCGCCTTCTTGCCGTTGGCCAGGCGCGCGGTCATCACCGCCAGCTGCAGGGCGTTGACGCTGAGGGCCCCCTGCCCGATCCCGTAGCTGGGGGTCTCCCCCGGAAACCAGATCTGATTGGCTGGATTTTTCTTGTTCGCCGCCTTCTTCCAGGCGCGGTCGGGCACCAGGCCCTTCTTCTGGCCGGGGATGCCGATGTCGAAGGTCGAGCCGAACCCCATGGCCCGCGCGGTGGTGGCGATGACGTCGGGCCCGATCTTCAGCGCAGTCTGGTAGAAGTAGATGTCGCACGAGTTCTTGATGGCCTCGTGCATGTTCTGCGAGCCGTGACCGCGCTTTTCCCAGCACCGCCAGCTCCGGCCGCCATAGTACCAGCTGCCCCCGCACGACACTCGCGCCTCGGGATCGACCCCGGCGGTCAGGGCCGCCAGGCCGACGGTCGGCTTGAAGGTCGAGCCAGGCGGGAAATTACCGCTCAGCGCCTTGTCCAGCAGCGGCTTGCGCTCGTACTCGGCCAGGGCCTTGTACTCCGGACCCGACAGCCCCTTCACGAAGCGGTTGGCGTCGAAGCTGGGGGCCGAAACCATCGCCAGCAGGTCGCCGTTGCGGATGTCTATGACCACGATGGCGCCGCTCTCGTCGCCCATCACTTCCAGGGCGCGGTTCTGGATGTCGGCGTCCAGCGTCAGCCGGACTTCCTTGCCTGGCGTCGGGGGGATGTCGCCTTCCGGATCAAGGCGCACGGTGCGGCCCTGGGCGTCGACCTCGGCCTTGGTGGCGCCCGGGCGGCCGCGCAGCTCGCGGTCCAGGGCCTTCTCGACCCCCTGCTTGCCGATCCGGAAGCCCGGATGGTGCAGAAGCTCCTGGTCGGGCTCGTTCTTGGCCTTTTCCAGATCGCGGTCGGAGACCTTGGCGACGTAGCCGATCACGTGCGCGAAGGCCCCGCCGAACGGATAGACCCGCACCTCGCCCATATCGGCGGTGACGCCGGGCAGTTCCGGGGCCCGGATGTTGACGCGGGAGAACTCCTCCCAAGTCATGTCCTCCATCACCGCCACCGGGGCCTTCTTGGGCGCGCGGGCGATGTCCTTGATCAGGCGGGCCCGACGCGTCCCGTCGATCGGCACCAGCTGGGCCAGGTCGTCGAGGGCGGCCTCGACGTCGAAGTCCTTGGACTCCTTGGTGACCATCAACCGGAAATTGGGGCGGTTGGAGGCCAGCGCCACGCCGTTGCGGTCGAGGATCAGGCCGCGCGGCGGCGGCATCAGGCGGTAATTGAATTGGTTGCCGGCCGAGAGCTTCTGGTAGCGCTGGGCCTCGACCAGCTGCAGTTGGGCCAGCCGTCCGCCCAAGGCCAGCAGGCCGCCGCCGGCCAGGCCGCCCATCAGGAACGCCCGGCGGTGGAACACCCCTTGCCGCTCGTTGACCTCGGAAAAGAAGATTGACGGCTCGCTCATGGCGTCACCGGAACCGCACGTCCGCGTCCTCGAACCGGTCGATCAGCCGGTGGGCGAACGGGAACAACAGCGCCGTCACCAGGAACTGCCAGAACACGGCCAGGAGGCTCGGCATGGCCAGGCTGTCGAGCATGCTGAACAGGAAGCCGCCGGCCATGGCCACGGCGGTCACGCCCGCGAACCAGGCCCACATCATCGGTCGGCTCTGACCCGTCATCATGTTGCGGCCCGTCAGGGCCATCGCATAGGCGACCAGCAGCGACAGGCCCCACAGGCCGGTCGGACCGCCCCAGAAGGTGTCCAGGAACAGGCCCAGCAGCAGCAGGACGAAGGGAGCCAGGATCGACGGACGGATCAGGGCCCAGGCGAAGGCCGGGACCATGGCGAACACCGGCTCGGGCAGCTGCAGGCCGTAGACGCGGATCGGGGCGGCGAAGACGATGGTCGCCAGCACGCAGATCAGCGTCGGCACGCCCAGCCAGCGGGCGGGATGCAGAGGCCGCGCGCCGCCCATCTAGACGCCCCCGCCGGGAAGCTGCCCGGTGGCGGGCGCCGCGGGCTTCGGCGCGGCCGGTTTCGGAGCCGGCGGCTTGGGGGTCGTGTCGGCGGGCGCCGTCGGTTTGGCGGCCGGCGGCGTCGCGGGTTTTGGCGTCGCCGCCGGCGGAGTCGCGCCGGCGGCGGGGGCCGCGGCCGGTCCGGTCTGAGCGGCGGTGGCGGCTGGCCCCAGGATCGAGACGTCCGGATCCTCGGTGGTGACCGGCGGCAGGCTGCGGGTCAGCAGCGCCTTCTGGTCGGCCAGCTGCGAGAAGTCCTTGAACAGCAGGATGCGCACATAGTCGATGGCCGTGTCGTCGGCGAACAGCACCACGCGCCAGCGGCCGTCCAGCCCCTTGACCGCCGCGCCGACCGGCAGGCCGCGCGGCACCACGCCGCCGTCGCCCGAGGTGACGACCCGGTCGCCTTCCTTGATCGGATCGACGCCGCGCAGATATTCCAGCTTCGGATTGGGGCCGCCATCGCCGGTCAGGATGGCCCGGGCGTTGGTGCGGTCGATCATCACCGGGGTGCGCGAGGCGATGTCGGTGAGCAGCAGCACCCGGCTGGCCCCATGAGCGACACCGACCACGCGACCGACAAGGCCGCGCTCGTTCATCACCGGATTGCCCACCACCACGCCCTTTTCCGAGCCGCTGTCGGCCAGGCGGGTGTTGGCGAAGGGGCCCCGCGTGTCGGCGATCACCCGAGCGGCGACCATCGGGATCGGCGGGTCGGTGCGCAGGCCCAGCAGGGTCTGGTAGCTCTGGTTCTTGTCCACCTCGGCCAGGTACTGGTCGCGGTAGCCGCGCATCTCCTTCAGCTCGGCCTTGAGCTTGCGGTTCTCGGAGGCGGTGAAGAAGTAGCTGCTGACGAAGTCAACGCCCAGGCCGGTCCAGCGGCCGGGGGCGGCGATCACGCCGCTGACTGGCTTGGACACGGTGTCGACCGTCTGACGGGTGACGCCATAGGCCTGTTGCTGAAGGGTCTCGCGCCGGTCGGCCAGCAGGAACGCCACCGCGATCACGACCGCGACGATCAACGCCACGGCCGCGGTCCAGGTAAGCGGCACTTTCAGGTCGCCGAGCGGACCTTCGCGAAAGGGCACGTACTATTCTCCCGACGCCCCCGCGGCGTCCGACGTGATTTGAACGCTTAGGCCAGAGTCGATTCAAGCACGCCCTTCATCCACTTGGGATGCTCGAGCACCTTGCCGCAGCCCAGGGCCACGCACGACAGCGGATCATCGGCCACGGTGACCGGCAGGCCGGTGTGGTCGCGGATCTCGGCGTCCAGGCCGCGCAGCAGGGCGCCGCCGCCCGTCAGCATGATGCCCTTGTCGGCGATGTCGCTGGCCAGTTCCGGGGGGGTGGCTTCCAGGGCCACCTTCACCGCTTCGACGATCTGGCCAACCGGTTCGGCTAGGGCGTCGGCGGCCTGCTTCTCGCTGATGCGGACTTCGCGCGGCACGCCCTGCATCAGGTCGCGGCCCTTGACGTCGATCGACAGGCCTTCGCCGTCGGCCGGCGCGCGGGCGGTGCCGATTTCCTTCTTGATGCGCTCGGCGGTGGTTTCGCCGATCAGCAGGTTATGGTGGCGACGCATGTAGCTGATGATCGCCTCGTCCATCTTGTCGCCGCCGACGCGGACCGAGCGCGAATAGACGATGCCCGACAGCGACAGCACGGCCACCTCGGTGGTGCCGCCGCCGATGTCGACGACCATCGAACCGGTCGGCTCGTGGATCGGCAGGCCGGCGCCGATCGCGGCGGCCATCGGCTCGTCGATCAGGCCGACGCGGCGGGCCGAGGCGTTCAGGCAGCTGTCGTTGATGGCGCGACGTTCCACGGCGGTGGCGCCCGACGGCACGCAAACGATGACCTTGGGGTTCACGAAGCCCTTGCGGTTGTGGACCTTGCGGATGAAGTACTTGATCATCTCTTCGGCGACTTCGAAGTCGGCGATGACCCCGTCACGCATCGGACGGATGGCTTCCATGTGGCCCGGCGTGCGGCCCAGCATCTGCTTGGCCTCGATCCCCACGGCGTGGACGATCTTGCGGCCGCCGACATTGCGGAGCGCGACCACCGAAGGCTCGTTCAGAACGATGCCCTTGCCCTTCATGTAGATGAGGGTGTTGGCGGTGCCCAGATCGATGGCGATGTCGTTGGAGATGACGCCGAAGAGGGATGAAAACATTGAAAGCCCTGACTGAGGGATAGGGGGGCGAAGCGGCTGGTCGTGTCAGAAGATAAGGTGCGGTGGGCGAAACGGAGCCATTTGCGTCGCCGAAGCGACGAAGGCGAAGGGAAAAGATGGCTCCTACTTCAATTCCAAAGGAGGACAACATGATTCCCGCGTTATGCGGGCTTTTGTCCCTATGACGAGCCCCTGTCGCATGACGGGAGCGCCGGCTCCCGCCGCGCCGTCGTCCGATTGCAACAAAGCCGCCGATGAAGCCCGTTTGCCCTGCGAAGGCGTTGATTTCAAGGTCTATTACAGACCTCGGATCAACCGCTCCCGCAGAACGCCGGCCCGAGGGGTTTCATCCCAGAAACATGGCGCTTTCTAGCCGAGCGCGGCCATGGCCACGCCGATGGCCGTGACCAGGCCGGCGGCGATCTGCAAGGGGCTGATCGTCTCGGCGAACAATCGGCGTCCGGCCAGGGCCGCCAGGGGCATCTCGACCACGCCCACCGCCCGCACCGGCCCCACGGGGCTGAGCGCCATGGCCGTGAACCACAGGCCCGACGCCGCCGCGCCGCAGAATCCGGCCCCAAGCGAACGCCGCCAGGCCTTGACCACGGCGACCAGGGCGTCGGGATTGCGGATCGCCAGGAAGCTGGTCAGGCCGACCGTCTGAATGGCCTGAACCGTCATCACCGTCACCAGGGCCGACAGGACGGGACGGCCGGGCTCGAACGCCAGGGCCGCCTGGCGGAAGCAGTTGGCGCACAAGGCGAAGGCCGCGCCCGAGGCCAGGCCCGCCAGCACCGCGCCGCGGCGCATCGGCGTTCCGTCCCGCGGCCAGGTCAGCACCGCCAGCCCGGCCGTCGCGATCAGGCCGCCGGCCCAGGTCACGGCAGAGGCCTTGTCGCCGAACGCCAGCACGCCCCAGATCAGGGCGAACGGCAGGCCGCTCTGCTGCAAGGCGGTGCCGATGGCGAAGGACGAGCGGTGCATCGAGGTCAGCAGGGCCGCGGTCGCGCCGATCTGCAGGGCCGCCCCCGCCACGCAGGCCAGCCAGAACCCCGCCGTGGCGTGGACCACCGCGTCGGGCGTCGCCAACCAGGCGATGCCCGCGAACGCCGTGGCGAACGGCAGGCCGAACAGGAACCGCACCAGGGTGGCGCCCCACGGCCCCGCCCCGCCCATCACCGAGCGCTGGGCGGCGTTGCGGGCCACCTGAAAGCCGGCGGCGGCGACGGTGATGGGGATCCAGATCATGATCGTCTTGCCGCGATGACCAGACCCGAGGCCCAGGCCAGACTGACGGACGCCAAGTCTGGATGGCCTTCCAGCTGCGCGGCCAACGCGTCAACCCGCGCCTGATGCCCCACCGGCCAGTTGGACTGGGGCAGCATGTCGTCGATCACATACAGGCCGCCCGGACGCAGCAAGGCCAGGGCTTCCTCCAGGCCGTCGTACTTTCCGGGCCAGGCGTCGGCGAAAATCAGGTCGAAGCTCCCCCTCGCCTGCCGGCCGATGAAGTCCAAACCGTCCGCGACAACGAAGCTGACGCTCGGATCGTCGGCTAGGGCTTCCCTGGCCACGGCCTGCACGCGTTCGTCGATGTCGACGCTGACCAGGGTCGCGCCGGCGCCCAGGCCCGAGGCCAGGCAAACCGTGGCCAACCCCGTGCCGGTTCCCAATTCCAGCACGCGCCCGCCCGGCTTGGAGGCGGCCAGCAGGCGCAGCATGGCGCCGGTGTCCGGCTCGGATGGCATGTCGAAGCCGAGCTCCACCGTGCGGACGCCGATCCGGCGCCAGGCGGCGGGCAAGGCTTTGGCGTTGTCGCCGAACCCACGGTTCGGCGAGGAGAAGGCGGAGGTCATCCGGCGTTCCTTCATGCAGCCGCGCACGGCGGCTCGATCCGCGGCGCAGGCGCGACGGGACCATCTCTGTGGGTTGAGTGGAATGGGGCGGGCGTCAGGCCCGCCCATCCTAGAACCCGCTGGCGATCGCCGCTTCGGGACGGCTCTTTTCCTTGCGCGCCATGAGGTTGTTCAGGGCGTTCACATAGGCCTTGGCCGAGGCGGTCAGGGTGTCGGTGTCGGCGGCCTGGCCGGTGGCGATGCGGCCGTCCTCTTCCAGGCGCACCGAGACCTGGGCCTGGGCGTCGGTGCCTTCGGTCACCGCGTGCACCTGGAACAGGCGCAGGGCGGCGTTGTGCGGCACGATCTGCTGGATGGCGTTGAACACGGCGTCCACCGGACCGTCGCCCGAGGCTTCCGAGGTCTTCACCTCGCCGTCGACTTCCAGGGTCAGCTCGGCCGATTGGCCGTCGGTGCCGGCCACCACCCGCAGGCGCTGGACGCGGATGCGCTCCGAACCGCGCGCCAGGGCGTCGTCGACCAGGGCGATGATGTCGTCGTCGTAGACGTGCTTCTTGCGGTCGGCCAGGTCCTTGAAGCGTCCGAAGGCCTCCTTCAGGGCGTTCTGGCCCAACTCGTAGCCCAGGTCCTTCAGCTTGGCGCGGAAGGCGTGGCTGCCCGAGTGCTTGCCCATGACCAGGCTGGACGGCGCCTGGCCGACCGATTCCGGGGTCATGATCTCGTAGGTCTCGCGGTTCTTCAGCATCCCGTCCTGGTGGATGCCGCTCTCATGCGCGAAGGCGTTCTTGCCGACGATGGCCTTGTTGTACTGCACCGGGAAGCCGGTGATGGCCGAGACGTAGCGGCTGGCCCGGGTGATGTGGGTGGTGTCGATCTTGGTCTCGTAAGGCAGGCGGTCGCCGCGCACCTTCAGGGCCATGACGATTTCTTCCAGGGCGGCGTTGCCCGCCCGCTCGCCCAGGCCGTTGATCGCGCATTCGATCTGGCGCGCCCCGCCCTGCACGCCGGCCAGGCTGTTGGCCACGGCCAGGCCGAGGTCGTTGTGGCAGTGGGTCGAGAAGATCACCTTGTCGGCGCCCTCAACGTTCTGGGTCATCCAGTTGAACAGGTCGGCGTATTCCGACGGATAGGTGTAGCCCACCGTGTCGGGCAGGTTGATCGTCGTCGCGCCGGCCTTGATGGCGGTCTCGATGGCGCGGCGCAGGAACTGGCGGTCGCTGCGGGTGGCGTCCTCGGCCGACCACTCGACGTCGTCGCGCAGGTTGCGGGCGTGGGTGACCGAGCGGGCGATCACATCAATGACGGCGTCCGGCTCCATCTGCAGCTTGTGCTTCATGTGCAGGTCGCTGGTGGCGATCACCACGTGGATGCGGCCGCGCTGCGTGCCCTTCAGGGCCTCGGCGCAACGGTCGATATCGACCTGGTGGGCGCGGCACAAGCCGGCGATGGTGCTGTTCTTGACGATCTTGGCGATCTCGCGGACCGCCTCGAAGTCGCCGTTCGAGGCGATCGGGAAGCCGGCCTCGATGACGTCGACCCCCATCTCCTCGAGGATCTTGGCCAGCTCCAGCTTCTCGTCGTGCGACATCGAGGCGCCGGGCGACTGCTCGCCGTCGCGCATGGTGGTGTCGAAAATCACGACGTTGTCGCGCTTTTCAAAAGCGGCGGGGGATACGCCGGAAATATCGGAGCTCATGGGATCTACTCGTCGGAAGGTGTCTGCGTGGGGCCAATCTGGCCTCGGGGGCGGCGGGGTCGGTCATCCCCTGTGCGCCCGGCCACGACGAAGCGCGGCCCCTAGAGCGCCCAGGGGTTGGTAAGCCGAAGCAGAAGCAGTTGGCGCGCGACGTTCATGCCTTGCTTTCTACACAGCAGCCTAAAAACCGGCAAGCATTTTGCGTTAATCGCGCGATCGGTCGCATATGCGGCAATTTTCGACCCGCACGTCGATAAACCGCAGCCAATTCTCGCTAACGGCGTGATATTTGACGCGCCAAACGAGCGTCGAACGGCTCCGAGCGGCGCAAACCGCCCTTCGGCTAATCGATCGGCTCCTCGCGTTTCTTCAGCCAGGCGCGAGCGATCAGGCCCGCCCCGATCCAGACCGCCACCGCCACGACGAGCATCACGATGTGCTGCTTGCCACCGCCTTTCAGCGCCTGGACGATGGAATTGCCGGCGAAGGCGGTCAGAGCGATCTTCGGGACGATGCCGATGGCCGTGCCCGCCGCGAAGTCGCGGATCTTCATCGGGGTGACGCCGGCCGCCATGTTGACGACGATGAACGGCGCCGAGGGCACAAGCCGAACGATCAGGCTGGCCAGGAAGCCGTTCTTGCCGATCAGCTTCATGAATTTGGCCACGCCTTCGCCGGCCAGGTCCTTGAGCAGCCGGCCGCCGAACGCCCGTCCGATCCAGAACCCGACCATCGAGGACACCAGGGTCCCGATCCAGCTGTAGGCGAATCCCGTCCAGGGTCCGAAGGCGACCACCGCCGCGGCGATCAGCACGAACTGGGGCACGCCGATGAAGGCCAGGACGGCGAAGGCCCCCACCGCCACCGGCAGGGCCCAGGGCCCGTGCGCCGCGCTCAGCCACTGCTCGACCGTGACCTCGCCGTTCAGCCCCAGAAGCTGGGCCCCAAACAGGAACACGACCCCTACGCCGCCGAACAGCACGAACGACACCGCGACCGTTCGCCAGGCCCGGGCGTCCATGTTGGTGAAGAAGTCGATCAGGCGACGAAGCATCCGCCTGCCTCGCCCATGGCCCGGGCCCGGTCAAGGGACAAGGCGCAGCCGGAGGGACCCTGTCCAGCCCGGTCCCGACGCAAATCGACCGCCGACCGCCCATTTTGTCGTCACGCTTCGCGTCAGGCGGGGTTTCGAATGGCCAAGCTTCGCTCGACGCGACATTTCCGTTGCGAAGCTGTCGTAACGCGCGGCTAAGTTATCCACAGGCTCGCCACCCTGCCCTCAGCGCAGGGCGGGCCTCGTGGGGGAGAAGGTCGGACGTGAAAACCCTGGCTGTGATTTCTCGCAAAGGCGGGTCGGGCAAGACGACCCTGTCGATCAACCTGACCCTCGCCGCGCATCTGGCCGGCTGGAAGACCCTGCTGGCGGACATCGATCCGCAGCGCTCGGCCTCCGACGCCCTGCGGGCCCGCGGAGGCTCTGGTCCGGGCCTGGCCGAAATCAACGCCGGGAAACTTTTCCACACCCGCTCTCAGGCCGCCAACGACGCCTATGACGTGATGCTGATCGACACGCCCGCCGCGCCGGACTCCGACGTGGCCGTGGCGGTCAATTCCGCCGACCTCTGCGTGCTGGTCTGCCGGCCGACCTTCCTCGACATCGCCGCGGTGGCGCGCTCGGCCGAGATGGTCCGGCGCCTGGGCAAGGCGGGGCTGATCGTGCTGAACCAGGCGCCGTCCAGGCGCGGAGATACCGAGCCGGCCAGCGTGCGCCAGGCCGTCGAAGCCCTGCGCTTCTGCGGATTGCCCATCGCGCCGGTTGGGCTGCGCGCGCGGGCCGTCTACCAGCAGGCGATCGCCCGCGGCCGCTCGGTCGGCGAATGGGACCCTGGCGCCCCGGCCGCTGAGGAAATCGAACGCCTATGGAGCCATGTCGCCGTGCAGCTGTCCCTGGACGGCCACGGACGCGACGCCCGGGCCGTCTGACACCGTCCGCCAGACGCCGTGTTCTCGGCAAAAACGCCGGTTCAGCCTGATTTTGGATTCCCGGTCAAATAATCCGCAGGTTGAAGTTCTGTTCATACCTTGGCCATAACAGTACCCATCTTGGGGGAACCTTGCGGCTCGAGATGGGCCGCTGGGTCTTGGCGAGAGTGCAAGTCGTGAAGACAATTACTGTGCTTTCCCGAAAGGGCGGGTCGGGCAAGACAACCTTGGCCGTGAACCTCGCGTTGACCGCCTTCCTGGCGGGTCACAAGGTCCTGCTCGCCGACGTCGACCCGCAGCGATCCGCGTCGGACGCTTTGCGGGCGCGGATGGAGCCGGGCCCTGTCCTGGCCGACATCACCGCCGGCAAGCTGTTCATGACCAAGTCGAACGCGATGCGCGAGGGCTTCGACTACCTGTTCATCGACACCCCGGCCATGCCCGAGGCCGACGTCGCCCAGGCGGTCAATATCTCCGACCTCTGCCTGGTGGTCGGCCGGCCGTCGTTCCTGGACCTGGCGCCGATCGTGCGCACCGCCGAAGCCGTTCGGCGGCTCGGCAAGGGCGGGCTGGTGGTGCTGAACCAGGCCCACACCAACAAGCCGGAAGTCGCGCCCGTGGCCTTCCCCGACATCATGGAAGCCCTGCGGTTCTGCGGTCTGCCGCTGGCGCCGCATGGCCTGCGTTCGCGCGAGGCGTTCCAGAAGGCGATGTCGCAAGGCCGTTGCGTTGCCGAACACGAACCCGACAGCCCCGCCGCCCGCGATCTCGAGCGCCTGTGGGCTTACGTCGAGGCCGGATTGGGCGGCGTCGGCGAAATCGCGATGAAGACCGCCCTCACCGGCTGATCTCGACGTCGCTCCCCTTTCGACTTTGAGAGGGGATCGACGCTCTCTAGGTTCGCCGCTTCAGCGGCGGAGCCTTTGCATGAAACTTCTCGGCGTTTCCGGCAGCCTGCGGGCGGCCTCGTACAACACCGCCCTGCTGCGCGCCGCCCAGGAATGCGCGTCGCAGGACGTTACTATCGAGATTTTCGGCCTGCACGACCTGCCGCTGTTCAACCAGGACGTCGAGGACCAGGGAGATCCGGCGCCCGTCACGGCCTGGAAGAACGCCATCCGCGACGCCGACGCCCTGCTGCTGGCCTGCCCGGAGTACAACGGCGGGGTCACCGGCGTGCTGAAGAACGCCATCGACTGGGCCTCGCGCGGCTCGCCCTCGGTTCTCTCGGGCAAGACCGTCTGCATCATCGGCGCCTCGCCCGGCGTCACCGGCACGGTCCGCGCCCAGGACGTCCTGCGCCAGTCGCTGCGCAAGGTGTCGGCCGAATACTGGCCGCTGAGCGAGATGCTGGTCGGCCAGGTCCACACCAAGATCGAGAACGGCCAGGTGATCGACGAGAAGACCCTGGCCTATCTGGGCAAGCATCTGACGGCGTTCATCGAGCACGTGCGCCGCCAAGCCTGAAGCCGGGGCAAAAACCCTCCGCGATAGGGCCTTTGTTGCGTTGCACCGCCGCAAGCGCGGGCGTAAAGACCGCCGCAATCCTGAAACGGGCTTTCGAGTCCACGTCCTCCCAGGGGAGTCCTGAACCATGTCGCTCGAGTCCGCCGCCCTGCGGCGCATCGCCCCGTCCGCCACCATCGCGATCAGCGCCAAGGCGCGCGCCCTGAAGGCGGCCGGCCGCGACGTGATCGCCCTCTCCGCCGGCGAGCCCGACTTCGACACGCCCGACAACATCAAGGACGCCGGCATCGCCGCCATCAAGGCCGGCAAGACCAAGTACACCGACCCGGACGGCACGCCCGAGCTGAAGGCCGCCATCTGCGCCAAGTTCAAGCGCGAGAACGGCCTGGAGTACAAGCCCAGCCAGGTCCACGTCGCCCCCGGCGGCAAGCCGGTGATCTACAACGCCCTGGTCGCCACCCTGAACCCGGGCGACGAGGTGATCATCCCCGCGCCCTACTGGGTGTCGTATCCCGACATGGTGCTGCTGGCCGGCGGCGCGCCCGTGCCCGTGGCCACCACCGCCGAGAGCGGCTTCAAGATCACCCCGCAAGCCCTGGAAGCGGCGATCACGCCCAAGTCCAAGTGGCTGATCATCAACAGCCCGTCCAACCCCTCGGGGGGCGCCTATACCCGCGCCGAGCTTCAGGCCATCGCCGACGTGCTGCTGCGCCACCCGCAGGTCTGGGTACTGACCGACGACATGTACGAGCACCTGGTGTTCGACGACTTCGAGTTCACCACCATCGCCCAGGTCGAGCCCAAGCTCTATGACCGCACACTGACGATGAACGGCGTCTCCAAGGCCTACGCCATGACCGGCTGGCGGATCGGCTACGCGGCCGGCCCCGAGCCGCTGATCAAGGCCATGGCCAAGATGATCAGCCAGACGACCTCGAACCCCTCCTCGATCAGCCAGGCGGCCGCGGTCGAGGCGCTGAACGGCACGCAGGACTTCATCAAGCCGAACGCCAAGCTGTTCCAGGAACGCCGCGACCTGGTGGTCTCGATGCTGAACCAGGCGACCGGCATCCACTGCCCCACCCCGGAAGGCGCGTTCTACGTCTATCCGTCCTGCGCCGGCCTGATCGGCAAGACCGCGCCCAGCGGCAAGGTCATCGAAAGCGACGAGGACTTCGCCGTCGAACTGCTGGAGACCGAGGGCGTCGCCGTCGTGCACGGCGCGGCCTTCGGCCTGTCGCCGTTCTTCCGCATCAGCTACGCGACCAGCAACGATGTGCTGGAAGACGCCTGCTCGCGCATCCAGCGTTTCTGCGCCGGCGTGAAATAGGCGCCGGCTCCACTTCGGCCGTCATTCTCGCGGTTTTGACGAGGATGACGGCTGTAAGTCGAACCCAAACCGCGCTAGGGGTCCTCTTTGCCGCGTCCCGCAGCCAGGAGATCGTCATGGCCCGCACCCCCAACTACTCCTTCGAACGCCAAGAACGCGAGCGCCTGAAGGCCCAGAAAGCCGCGCAGAAGGCCGCCGAAAAGGCCGCCGCCAAGGCCGCCGAAGCCGCGTCCAAGCCCCCTACCGACGATCAGTGAAAGACGGCGCATGCCCAGCTCGACGACCTACAACCACGAAACCGTCTCGCTGGACGGCGAACATTTCTCCGACTGCGAATTCCGCGACTGTCGCCTGACCTTCGCGGGGGGCCAGGCCCCGGTATTCGAGAACTGCAAGGTCGTCGACTGCGAGTGGAAGTTCGAAGGTCCCGCCGAGCAGACCCTGGCGCACCTGAAGGCTGTGTGGAACGCCGGCGGCAAGGCGCCGGTCCAGGCCCTGATCAAGGAAATCACCGGCGGCGGCCGCTGATCCAGGCTCCCCGGACACCTCCGTGGGCCGCGACATTCCGCGCGCCTGCGGGCGTCGCCCGGGCGTGCTAGTTCAAGCGCGGGGCGAGTCTTTCACGGGGGTGCACGACGTGCGCATTTCCGGCCGCATGGCCCTGGCTCCGGCGATCGCCGGCCTCCTGTTCCTCGTCCTGGCGCCCGCCGCCCAGGCTTCCCGCCTCGATGACGCCGTGCTGGACGAGCTGAACCTGGCTCGCGCGCGGCCGGCCGAATACGCCCGCGAGCTTCGGCGCGAACTCCGCTCCAGCGACGATCCGGGCGCCGTCGAGGACGCGATCGACTTCCTCGAACGCCAAGCCTCCCTGCCGCCGCTGGAGCCCGATCCGCGCGTCGCCGCCGCCGCCCGTCAGCACACCGCGGCTCAAGGCCCTCGCGGCGATCTGGGTCATGGCCCGGCCGGCGGCCTGGGCCAGCGGCTGCGCGGCCAGGGCGTCTGGGCCGGCCTTTCCGCCGAGAACATCTCGTACGGCTTCGACGATCCCCGGGACGTCGTCCGCCAACTGATCGTCGACAGCGGCGTTCCCAGCCGCGGCCACCGCCGCAACATCTTCGCGTCCAGCTACCAACTGGCCGGGGTGGCCTGCGGGCCGCACCGCGCCTACGGCTTCATGTGCGTGATCGATTTCGCGGGAGCCCTGCCGCCGCGCTGACGCCGCCCCGCCGCGCGATCGATTTATACGACCTTTCTTGATGCGAACGACTTGCAAGTGAATGCGCTTCATCCTAAGCCACGAACTTAAGAATAAGTCGCACTAGCATTTGAGGTCGTCGTGAAGTCCAAAGCCCTGCTGCTCGCCCTGCTGGCGACCGCCGCCCCCCTTTACGCGATGACGGCGGAGGTTTCGGCCGACGACAAGACCGCGGTCGACGGCGTCACGGTCACGGCCCGCGCCCACGACACGGTCGGCTCCACCGCCAGCAAGCTCGCCACGCCGCTGGTCGAGACCCCGCAGTCAGTGTCGATCATCACCGGCGAGAAGATCGACCAACTGGGGCTGACCTCGCTGAACCAGGCCATGCGCTACGTCGCCGGCGTCACGCCGGAGACCCGTGGCGGCGCCGTCACCCGCTACGACCAGTTCAAGCTGCGCGGATTCGACGTCACGACCACCTTCCTGGACGGCCTTTCGAGCCAGTATCCCGGCTGGTACGCCGACGCCCAGGTCGACGCGGCCTCGGTCGAGCGCATCGAGATCCTCAAGGGCCCGGCCTCGGTGCTGTACGGCAACTCGCCGCCCGGCGGCCTGCTGAACTTCGTGTCCAAGACGCCCAAGGACGTCGCCGGCGGCGAGGTCGAAGTCCGCCTCGGCAGCCGCGACCTGGTCGACGCCTCGATCGACACCACCGGTCCGATCGCGGGCGATCCCCGCTACACCTACCGCCTGCTGGCCCTCTATCGCCAAGGCGACGGCCAGGCCCAGACCACCGAGTACGAGCGCATCCTGGTCGCGCCGTCCTTCACCTGGCGTCCGGATGACGCCACCACCGTGACCGTGCTGGGCCGCTACCAGCACGATCCGAAGTCCAACTCGTACGGATCGGCGCCGTCCAAGGGTTCGGCCTTCGCCAACCCGCTGGGCCAACTGTCGCCCGACTTCTATGACGGCGACCCGAATTTCGAGGCGTACAACCGCACCCAGGCCCAGATCGGCTACCTGGCCGAGCACCGGTTCAACGACGTCTTCGCCGTCCACCAGAACCTTCGCTACACCCGCGTCGAGGCTAACTATGAGTCGGTCTACGCCGCGGGCCTGCTGGCCGACAACCGCACCCTCACCCGCGGCACCGCGGCCTCGCTGGAAAGCAACGACGGCTTCGCGGTCGACAACCAGCTGAGCGCCCATTTCGCCACCGGCGCCCTGACCCACGATGTCCTTCTGGGCGTCGACTACCAGCACATGATGGCCAAGGTGCTGTTCGGCCTGGGCACGGCCCCGAACCTGGACATCTTCGCCCCGGTCTACGGCCAGACGATCCTGGATCCGCGCGTCGCCGGCGTCGGCTACTACGCCTCCGACAGCCGCATCAAGCAGGAGCAGGTCGGCTACTACGCCCAGGACCAGATCAAGTACGGCAATCTGGTCACCCTGCTCAGCCTGCGCCGGGACGACGTCAAGCAGGAGACCCTGGCCCTAGGCGCCACGCCCTTCCCGACAACGATCGACCAGGGCAAGACCACCGCCCGCATCGGCGTGCTCTATCACTTCGAGAACGGCTTCGCCCCCTATGCCAGTTGGTCGCAGTCGTTCGAGCCCCAGGGCCAGACCGACTTCGCCGGCAAGCCGTTCGACCCGGTCACCGGCGACCAGGTCGAGGCCGGGCTGAAATACGAGTCCCCCGACAAGCGGATCTACGCCACCCTGGCGGCTTTCGAAATCAAGCGTAAGAACGCCCTGACCGCCGACCCCGTCCACCCGAACTTCAGCGTCCAGGGCGGCGAACTGCGCTCGCGCGGCGTGGAGTTCGAAGGCCGGGCCAAGCTGACCGACCGCCTGAAGGTGACCGCCGCCGCCACCAAGCTGGACGTTGATTTCACCAGGAGCAATGACGGCCTGCTGGGCCTGACCCCCGTGGGCGTCGCCGAGAAGACCGCCTCGGCGTTCGTCGACTACGACTTCGGCGGCGCGCTGGACGGCCTGGCCGCCGGCGCCGGCGTCCGCTACGTCAGCCCCAGCTGGGGCGACAACATCAACTCGTTCAAGTCGCCCGCCTACACCCTGGTCGACCTGACCCTCAGCTACGAGCTGAACAAGCTGAGCCCCTCGATGCGGGGCTGGCAGGCCACCGCCAGCGCCACCAACCTGTTCGACAAGCGCTACGTCTCGTCCTGCTACTCGGCCGACTGGTGCTGGTTCGGCGAACAGCGGACCGTGCAGGTCGGCCTGAAGCGCAGCTGGTAGGGATGTCGGGCGCGGTCCAAACCGGGCTGGCGATGACGGCGCCCCTCGCGGTCGCCGTCGGCGTCTGGCTGCTGTGGCTGGCCTGGAAGCGCAATCCCGGGCCGCGCGGCGGGCTGATCGCCGGCGGCTGGGCCTTGCTGGTCGCCGCCTGCGTCCTGCTGGCGCCGTGGGCCGGCGGGGACCGGGGCGTGGCGATCTCGACCCTGTTGGTCGCGCTGGCCGCCACCGTCTTCATCGCCGTCAGCGGCCGCTGGACCCTGCCCCACGGCAAGAAGGCCAAGCCGATCCGCGCCACGGCGGGCGGCGCCGATCCCGCCACCGGTCCGGCCACCACCTGGCCGCGCACGGTCGTCGCCGTGCTGCTGGCCCTGCCCGTCTCCACGGCCGCCTCCGTCGCCTTCGGCGTGGCCCTGGTCGTCTGGATGCCCGGCTCGCAAGCCGACAAACTGGTCGCCGCCGCCTTCTCCGCGCCCCTGGTCCTGGCCGGGGCCATGGTCTGGACCTGCGCCGACCGCAGGCTGCTGCGCACCACGATCGGCCTGGTCGCCCTGACCGCCGCCTGCGCCCTCGCCGTCGTCCTGCGGCCGCACTAGGAAGATCGCCATGGACGCCGCCACGCCCCCCGAAACCCACGCCAAGCCCGAGCCCGCGAGCCGCCCCTCGATCTGGCCCAAGGTCTCGCCGGCCTTCGTGCGCACCGTGCTGTCCGGGCACTCGGGCCTGGGCCTGGTCGCCGCCGCCCTGATCTACATCGTCTGCCTGTCGGGCACGGTCGCGGTGTTCCTCAACGAACTGAAGCTGTGGGAGGAGCCCGCCGCCCCCACCCAGACCCATGCCAGCCCGCAGGCCGTCCAGGCCTTCGCCGAGGCGATCACCAAGGCCCATCCCAAGGCCGGCGTCGTCTATATGGGCCTGCCCACGCCAGACATGCCCCGCCTCTACGCCTTCGTCGGCGAGCAGGTGTTCGTCGCCGACGCCCAAGGCCGGATCGCCGGCGAGGCCAGCGCGCCCTGGTCCCATTTCCTCGAGCATCTGCACGTCTATCTGCACCTGCCCGAGACCCTGGGCCTGATCGTTGTGGGCCTGATCGGCGCGGCCCTGACCGGCCTGATCGTCTCGGGCTTCCTGGCCCACCCGAAGATCTTCCGCGACGCCTTCGCCTTCCGCTGGGCCGGCGCCAGGCGTCTGTCGCAGGCCGACCTGCACAACCGCCTTAGCGTCTGGGGCGCGCCGTTCCACTTCGTGGTCGCGTGGACCGGAGCCTATATCGGCCTGGCCACCCTGCTGCTGTTCGCGGTGGCCGGCGTGACCACCAAGGGCGACATCGCCAAGGTCACCGCCCCGATCTACGGCGAGGTCCCCAAGGCCGACCCGAGGGCGGCCCCCTTCCCCGACCTGGTCGCGACCCTGGCCTGGTTCGACGGCAAGCCCGACCTGAAGCCGACCCTGATCTCGCTGACCGCCCTTGGCACGAAAGGTCAGATGGTCGAGGTCAACGCCCTGATGCCCAGGCGGCTGATCTACGCCGAGCGCTACACCTTCGACGTCCACGGCCGGATGACCCGCAAGCTGGGCCTGTCAGACGACGGCCTGGGCAAGCAGGTGTTCGCCTCGTCCTATCCGCTGCATTTCGGCTCGTTCGGCGGCCTGCCGGTCAAGATCGCCTACGGCCTGCTGGGCGCGGCCCTGTGCGTGGTGACCAGCAGCGGCGTGACGATCTGGCTGACCCGTCGCCGCGACCGGGGACGTCCTGCCGCGCGCCTGGAGAAGGCCTGGGCGGCCGTGGTCTGGGGCTCGACCGCGACCCTGGCCCTGTCGGCGGTCCTGTGGCTGGCGCTGAGGGCGCCGCCGGTCTGGGTGTTCTGGGCGCCGCTGGCCGGGCTGGTCGCCGCCGCCGTGGCCGTGAAGGACGCGCGCTTCTGGATCGTCAGCCTACGCATCGCCACCAGCGCGGCCCTGGCGGCAGTGGTCGTGATCCACGCCGTGAAGTTCGGTCCCCTGGCGCTGGGCGGCGTGGCGCTGGGCGTGAACCTGACCCTGCTGGCCCTCGCCGGTGTGATCGCGCCTTGGCGCAGGCCTCAGGCGAGAGCGGGGACGACCTAGCCGTCGATCCAGTCGGTCAGCCCCTCGCGCGCGTGGACCTCCCGCAGCGAAGGCATGGCCTGCATCCGGGCCAGGTAGCGGGCGATGTTCGGCCAGGCGGTCGCGGTCTTGGGCATGTTGCGTGACCAGCGCATCAGCATCGTGGCCAGGAAATCCAGCGCCGACAGCCGCTCGCCCAGCATATAGGGGCCCTTGACCGCCAGCTGGGCGTCGATGCGGTCCCAGGCGGCCTCGATCCGGATCCGCGCCGCGTCCTGGGCGGCGTCGCCGGCGCTCTCCCCGGCCGGTTCATGCGGATAGTACCAGGCGCGGAAACTGGGCAGCAGGGTGTTGGCCAGATAGACCATGCCCTGAAGATAGGCCGCCCGCTCGGCGGCGCCCGGCGCGGGCGCAAGCCCCTTCTCCGGATGGCGTTCGGCCAGCAACATCAGGATCGCGGTGCTCTCCAGCACCGGCGCGCCGTCGACGATCAGGGTCGGCACGACGCCGCCCGGATTGAGCTTCAGATAGTCGGGATGCTTGTGGGCGCCGGTTTGGGTGTCGGTCAGCACCAGTTCGAACGGCGCGCCGATCTCGATCAGCATCCAGTGCACGGCGAGGCTCGCGGTGCTGGGGCTGTAATAGAGCTGATACATGCGAAGATCCCTCACCCGTTCGAGGGCGAGGGATCGTTCAGCGCGGCCAAGCTGTCAATCTACGCGGTGGGACCCGCCGCGAAGAAGCCTAATGTTTCTCGCGCCATTGGGCCTTGGCGTCGTCCTTGGTCAGGGTCAGATGCACCCCGTCTTCGTCGACATGGTCGACCCAGGTGATCGGGATCAGATGGTGCTTGAAGCCGCCGCCCAGATCGAGCTTGGCCAGCTCGATCTCGCCGCCGACCACATGGTCCACCCGGCCGACGTGACCGCCGTCCGATCCGACCACTTCCAGATGTTCGCGGATTTGCGAGGCGTCGATCATGGTGTTCCTCCTTCGATGGACGTGAATTGGACGAACGGATGGAGGCTCGGCGCAGTTTCCAAAAGGCTTGCGGGCAGCGAGTGTTCCCTTTATGTTCTAGTCAAGGTTGCGACTTTGCGAAGGCCGCTTTCCTGACTATCACTCACCTGACCATCACTCGTGACGTCACCGGAACCCTGCAGGGGAACACGCATGATCCGACCGCTCGCCGCCGCCCTGATCGTGCTGACCGGCGTGACGGCCTGGACCGGCGCGGTCCAGGCTCAGGTGGCGACGTCCGCCTCCGCCGAGGTGACGCCGACCACATCCGAAGCGCCGCCGGCTCCGCGGCCCGCCGGCCCTCCAGTCCGGGTCGACGCGGTGTTCACCGCCGACGGCGTCACGATCACCGACGGCGGCAAGAGCGTCCTGTTCTACCGCACCGCCCCGGCCGATCCTCACGAGGCCGGTCGGTTGAACTATGTTCATCCGATCTGGGCGCCGGACGGCGCGGTGCTGACCGAAGATCGTCCGGCCGACCACCTGCACCAGCGCGGGGCGTTCTGGAGCTGGCACCAAGTCCTGGTCGATGGGAAGACTGTCGCCGACGGCTGGTTCATGAAGGGGCTGAGCTTCAACGTCCGCGAGAAGCGGTTCAAGGGCGACAGCGCCGGCGGCGGGACCCTGGTGGTCAACGCCGACTGGATCGTCAGCTCCGCGCCGGAGGTGGCCTATGTGGCGCGCGAGACCACCAAGGTCCGCGTGTATCCGCTGAAGGACGGCGCGCGACGCATTGACTTCGACACGGTGATCACCGCCCGTAGCGACACCCTGGGGCTGGGCGGCAGCGACGACGCCAAGGGCTATGGCGGCTTTTCCGTGCGGCTGATCAAGCCCGATCGCCTGACCTTCGGCTCCGGCGGCAAGGCCGTGACCCCGGCGGTGGGCCCGGTCGAGGCCGGCAAGGCCATGGGCTTCGCCTGGACGCCCGGCGCGGACTCGCCCGCCTGGACAGTGGGCCTGGCCTGCAAGGCCAACGGCGCGCCGCTCACCCGCTGGATCCTGCGCAAGGAACTGTCGATGCAGAACTGCGTCTTCCCTGGGCGGGCGCCCTTCGTGCTGAAGAAGGGCGAGACCCTGCGCCTGCAGTCGACCCTGATCATCCGGCCGGCCACGCCTCCCGCGCCCAAGCCGGCCAAGAAAGGCTAGCCCATGGCCGAGATCCTCAACCTGAACCAGGCCCGCAAGGCCAAGCTCAAGACCGACGCCAGGTCCCAGGCCGCCGAGAACCGCGCCAAGTTCGGCCGCACCAAGGCCGACAAGGCTCTCGACGCCGCCAGGGCCGACAAGCTGAAGCGCGACCTCGACGGGGCCAAGCGCGAGGACTGAGGCGGCCGGGCCCGTCTGGGATGGCGGCTTGGAGACCACGCACCGTCCGTCTCTAGCGCGGCGTCAGAGCGCGTCGGGACTTCGCTCCGGCGTCCGTGATCACCTGGGCGGCCTGTTCACGCGCCTTCCTGGCCAGCCCGGCTTTGCCGGCGTCGATCCACTCCTGGACCATCAGCAGCCAGCCGAACGTGGTTTCCTTATGGGTCTTGATCGCTTCGTCCATCATCGCCGCCTCCTTAACGCTACGATGAAGGGAATTTCTCGCGATAGCCGCGGGGTGACAAACGCGGTCTCCTTGAGTATGCATAAGCCTTACTTATGCCAGACATCCTCGCCAGCCTGCCGCTCAGCGCCATCCGGATCTTCGAGGCCGCCGCGCGCCTGAAGAGCTTCACCCGCGCCGCCGACGAGCTGGGCGTGACCCAGGCCGCAGTCAGTTGGCAGGTGAAGGCCTTGGAGCAGCGCCTGGACCAGCCCCTGTTCACCCGCCTGCCGCGCGAGGTCAGCCTGACCCCGGCGGGCGAGCGGCTGTCGCGCGCCGCCGGCGAGGCGATGAGCGTGCTGCGCACGGCGGTGTCCGACCTGGTCGACACCGAGGAGGGCGTGCTGTCGATCACCACGGTGCAGAGCATCGGCGGCCATTGGCTGGCCCCGCGGCTGGGCGGCTTCCAGATCGCTCATCCGCGCATCGCGGTCCGGCTGGACGCCTCCAGCCGCGTCGTGGATCTGCAACGCGAGCCGTTCGACCTGGCCCTGCGCGCCGGCTCCGGCGACTGGCCCGGCCTGGAGGCGCATTTCCTGATCCCCTCGGCCCAGACAGTTCTCTGCACGCCCGACTTCATGTCTCGGCTCGGCGGTCTGGCCACGCCCGCCGACCTGTTGAGCGCGCCGCGCGTCGGCGCTCCGGAGTTCTGGGCCGCCTGGTTCGAGGCCGCGGGCGTCGACGCCCACGAGGATCGCGCGCCGCCGCGCCTGTCGGCCGACGCCCAGGCGCTGGAGGTGGCCACGGCCCTGGCCGGCCAGGGCTTGGCGCTGGGCTCCCCGATCTTCTTCGCCCAGGAGATCGCCCAGGGCCGCCTCGTGGCGCCCTTCGACATCACCGCCAACTACGGCGGCGGCTACTGGCTGGCCTATCCGGCCGAGCGCCGCCGGGTGCGCAAGATCGCCGCCTTTCGGGACTGGATCCTGGACCAGGCGGCGGCCGATCCGCTGGTGGCGCGCTACCGCCCGTCCTAGCGACGAACCTCGTAGCCGTAGCGCTTGATGATGGCGACGGCGGCCGGCGACTTCAGGAAGATCAGGAACGCGCGGGCGGCGGGGTTCTTCTCGCCGGTCTTCAACAGCACCGCCTGCTGCTCGATCGGCGCGTGATCGGCGGCCGGGACCAGCCAGCGCGATCCGCCCGGCGTATCCACAACCTGGGACAGCGCGACAAAGCCCAGTTCGGCGTTGCCCGTGGCGACATACTGATAGGCCTGGGTGATCGACGAGCCCGTGACGATCCTTGGCGCCAGGGCGTCGTAGACCTTCAGCTTCCGCAGGGTCTGAACCGCCGCCAGACCGTACGGCGCGGCGACCGGATCGGCGATGGCCAGCTTGGCGAACCGGTCCGACTTCAGGACCGCGCCCTTGGCGTCGACCAGACCCGGGGTCTTCGAGTACAGCACCAGCCGGCCGACGGCGTAGGTGTAGCGCGAGCCGGCGACGGCCAGGCCTTCCTGCTCGGCCTTGCGCGGACGCTCGGCGTCGGCCGACAGGAACACCTCGTACGGGGCCCCATGGGCCATCTGGGTGTAGAACTGGCCCGACGAGCCGAAGCTGAGGGTGGCCGTATGGCCGGTCTTGGCCTTGAAGGCGGCGGCGATTTCCTTGGCCGGCTCGGTGAAGTTGGCGGCGACGGCGACCTGGGTGTCGTCCGCCAGGGCGGGCGCGGCGCCCAGGACCAGCGCGGCTCCGAACAGGGCCAGGCCCACGAGCTTGAAGCGACGGGTGATCATGGGTCCCTCTGCGGAGCCGGCGCCGGGCGCGTTATGCAGTTGAACTACCGAACGCTAAGGAACGTCAAGGCCTGCGGGACTTTAGGATGAACCGATGTGGCTATCGCTGGCTGCACGCCCCGGCCTAGCAGTCGGCGAGCCCGTCGTTGTCCGCCGCCGAGCTCTCCGCGGTCACGCGGCTTCGGCGAAGCGATCGCGATACTGGGGCGGGATGGCCTGATAGACAGTGTTGGGCGCGACCCGGTAGGTTCGGCGCGCCTCTTCCAGCGACATGGCAAACAGCGCCGGATAGTCGACCGCCGGCAGCCAGGCGGCGTTGCGGCCGTTGCGCCAGGCCTCCCGCACCGCTTCACCATAGGGCTGGCCCGGCCGAGCCTTCTGGAACTGGCGGGCGCCGGCCAGCGCGATGACCGCGAAACCCAGGCTGCGGGTCTGGGCGTAGGAGAAGGCCACCACGCAGACCTCGCCGAGGGCGTCGGTGCCGTAGCCGGTGAGCACATGCCAGACGTCGTGCACGTCGCGCATGCGGCGCGCGTACCAGGCCAGCGGATGGGCGGCGTCGATGTCCGCCTCGGGAATCTTGCGGCTCTCCTCGGCCAGGCCCTCGGCGGACAGGCCGCGCGGGGCGATGAAGTCGCGATAGGCCGCGCCGACCGTACCGGGCCCGAACTGCGCCAGCCAGGCCTTGTCGGACAGCCGATGGGCGAACTCGTCGCGTTCGTAGGCGATGCGACCGCCCTCGGGCGTGCTCAGCAGCCGCCGATAGCCTTTCGGGATCGCATTCCCCGACAGGGCGCGCATGATCTCGAACACCTGGACGGTGTCCTCCTTGTCGGCGATCAGGCGCCGAACCGCCCGCAACGCCCGCAAAGGCTGCAGGTTGAAGGACTGGCGTCCCCGCTTGCGAGGTTGCGGGCCCTTTGGCTCACCGAGTACTTGCGTGGCCGCCATCATGAGGCATGCTCCTGCTGAACCCACTAAAGATGACATGGCGTCATTTTTAATCAAGAGGGTTGAACGACCCCCGATCTGCGATCGCGATCAGACAGCAACAGGGGATGGGCACATGGGCAGTCTCAAGAAACGTTCGATCAATCTGGCCGGCCACGCGACCTCTCTGGCTCTCGAGCCCGAGTTCTGGGCCGTGCTGCAGTCGACGGCCAACGCCGACAGGATCAGCATCGCGGCCCTGATCCAGCGCATCGATGCTGGACGCGGCGAGCGTCCGCTGGCTTCGGCTTGCCGCGTGTTCGCCCTGCTGCAAGCTCAGGGCGAACACGCCGATACGGTCTAGCGCCTAGCCTTGCGCCACGCCCGGGCCGGGCTTGGGCAGGGGAATGGGCGCGGGGTTGGGCGTGCGCCGAGGCAGGGCCGGCGTCTCCGGCAGCCGCATCGACAGATCGGTCGACCGGACCGTCAGCAGGCCAAGGCGCCAACTGCCGACCGCCAAGGCGGCGATCAGCAGCAGCACGCCCAGCAACGTCAGACCGGCCACGCCCAGATCTTGCGGCCGGATATCGTCGCGGCGCGCCATGGCGCTCTCCTCTTAGCCGGCCGGCTTGGGCGCGTCCGGAACCTTGGGCGCGTCGAGCTGCGGCGCGGAGACATTGATGTCGACCTTCTTCTTCTGGGTCACGCCGCCCGTGAAGACGAAATAGGCGATCACCGCCACGACCACCACCAAGGCGCCGATGATGAACGCCATGCCGGTCCCGCCACCGCTGCTCGTATTGGTTTCTTCAGCCACTTGCCTCTCCTGTGATTTTGTCCCCGGCGAACAAACGGGAGCTGAAGGTCGAGGTTCCGACTTTAAGGCCGATCGAAAGCGGCGGATCGGCGCAAGGGCTTAAGCCGGGCGATCTTTGTGCTACATATGTTCCATGTCTCAAGGCTTCGACTCGTCCTCACCCTCCGACGATTTCCCCGGCGATCTCCCCGCCCCCCGCATCTCCGACCTGGCGCGTCCACGCGGACCCGAGGGCGCGCGCCCGAACTATCTGGAAGGTCTGAACCCGGAACAGCGGGCCGCCGTCGAGGCCACCGAAGGGCCGGTTCTGGTGCTGGCCGGAGCCGGCACCGGCAAGACCCGGGTGCTGACCACCCGCCTGGCCCACATCCTGGCGACCGGCCGCGCCCGGCCCTGGGAGCTGCTGGTCGTCACCTTCACCAATAAGGCCGCCCGCGAGATGCGCGAGCGGATCACCCACATCATCGGCGACGAGGCCGAGGGCCTGCGCTGGCTGGGCACCTTCCACTCGGTGGCGGCCCAGATCCTGCGCCGCCACGCCGAGCTTGTGGGACTGAAGTCCAGCTACACCATCATCGACACCGACGACCAGGAACGGCTGCTCAAGCAGCTGATCGAGGCCGCCGACATCGACGCCAAGCGCTGGACGCCGCGCGCCCTGTCGGGCCTGATCGACACTTGGAAGAACCGCGGCTGGACGCCCGACCGCGTGCCGCAGAGCGAGGCCGGCGAGTTCGCCAACGGCCGAGGCATCACCCTCTATCGCCAGTACCAGGAGCGGCTGCGCATCCTGAACGCCTGCGACTTCGGCGACCTGCTGCTGCACAACATCACCATCTTCACCGCCAATCCCGACGTGCTGGCCGACTTCCAGCGGCGCTTCCAGTACGTGATGGTCGACGAGTACCAGGACACCAACGTCGCCCAGTATCTGTGGCTGCGGCTGCTGGCCCAGGGGCGCCAGAACGTCTGCTGCGTGGGCGACGACGACCAGTCGATCTACGGCTGGCGCGGGGCCGAGGTCGACAACATCCTGCGCTTCGAGCGCGACTTCCCCGGCGCCAAGGTGATCAAGCTGGAGCGCAACTATCGCTCCACCGAGCACATCCTGGCCGCGGCCTCGGGCCTGATCGACGCCAACAAGAGCCGGCTGGGCAAGACCCTGTGGACCGAAGCCTCGGGCGGCGAGAAGGTCAAGGTCAGCGGCGTCTGGGACGGCGAGGCCGAGAGCCGGATGGTCGCCGACGAGATCGAGAAGGCCAAGCAGGCCGGCCGCAAGTACAGCCAGATGGCCATCCTGGTCCGCGCCTCGTTCCAGATGCGGGCCTTCGAAGAGCGCTTCGTGATGCTGCAGATACCCTACAAGGTGGTTGGCGGCCCGCGGTTCTTCGAGCGCGCCGAGATCCGCGACGCCCACGCCTATCTGCGGCTGATCCAGTCGCCTGACGACGACCTGGCCTTCGAGCGGATCGTCAACACGCCCAAGCGCGGCATCGGCGACACCTCGGTGCAGAAGCTGCTGCAGATCGCCCGACTGGAGGGGATCTCCACGGTCGACGCGGCCCGGGTGATCATCGGCGGAGATGATCTGCCGGCCCGCACCCGCACGGCCCTAAGCAACTTCCTGCGCGACCTGGATCGCTGGCGGACCCTGGCCGCCAACACCCCGCACCAACGGGTGATGGAGGCGGTGCTGGAGGAGAGCGGCTATACCGACGCGCTTCGCCTCGACAAGGGTCCGACCAGCCAGACCCGGCTTGAGAACCTGAAGGAACTGGTCCAGTCGATGAGCGCCTTCGATACGCTGGAAGGCTATCTGGAGCACGTGTCGCTGGTCATGGACCTGGACAAGGGGGCCGGCGACGACGCGGTCTGGATCATGACCCTGCACTCGGCCAAGGGACTGGAGTTCCCGCTGGTCTTCCTGCCGGGCTGGGAGGAAGGCGTGTTCCCCAGCCAGCGCAGCATGGACGACAAGGGCGAGAAGGGCCTCGAAGAGGAGCGCCGGCTGGCCTATGTCGGCATCACCCGGGCCCGCGAGGAGGCGCGGATCAGCTTCGTAGCCAACCGCCAGGTCTATGGTCGCTGGACCAGCCAGCTGCCGAGCCGGTTCGTGGACGAACTGCCGCTGGCCCACGTCGATGCGGCGTCCGAGACCGGCTATTACGGCGGCGGTCCGGGCATGCAGCAGACGGTGTCGTCGCGCTGGGACGATCCGGGGACCAGCACCTTCACGGCCGGCAGCTATGACAGCCCCGGCTGGAAGCGGGCCCAGGAGCGCACCTTAGGCTTCGGCGAGCGCGGCTCGACCTGGCGCAGCGGCGGTTCGGCGGCCCGGTCGGCCCCGATCGAGGGCGAGGGCCGGCTGGTGGCGGTCTCGGCCAGTTCGGCGGCCAGCGCCTACACGCGCGGCGACCGGGTGTTCCACGTCAAGTTCGGCTACGGCAAGGTCACCGGCGTGGAGGGCAACAAGCTGTCGGTGGCGTTCGACAAGGCCGGCGACAAGAAGGTGATCGACAGCTTCGTGGAAAAGGCGTGAGCGGGCGCCTGAACCCCGCCTCCCCCCTCGCCAAGCTGATGGCCGGGCCTATCCGGGCGGGTCGCGTGATCTGGATCGGCGCGCGGCCCGCGCGCCACGCGCCGCTGGCGGCGCTCGACACCGCCGACATCACCCGCGAGGACGGTCTGCTCGGCGATCACTATTCCGGCCGCCCGGGTCCCGACGGCAAGGGCGGCAAGCGCCAGGTCACCCTGATCCAGGCGGAGGACTTGGCGGCGATCGCCGGCTATCTGGGCCGCGAGGTCACCCCCGGCGACCTACGCCGCAACCTCGTCGTCGCCGGGATCAATCTGCGCGCCCTGAAGGACCGCCCGTTCCAGGTCGGCGAAGTGGTGCTGGAGGCGACAGGCGACTGCCATCCCTGCAGCCAGATGGAGAGCATCCTCGGCCCTGGCGGCTACAATGCGGTGCGGGGCCATGGCGGCGTCACCGCTCGGGTGATCTCGGGCGGGCGCGTCCAGCTCGGCGACGCCGTGACCGCCCTGGCTCCCTAGGCGCTGCGCCGCGCCGTTTGGAGCCACGATGCGCCGCCACCATATGGGATCGATGCCGCCCCCTCGCGTCCGCGTGATCGATCTCGAAACCGCCGGAAACGGTCCGCACGACGTCTGCGAGATCGGCTGGCAGGACGTCACGCTGAGCCCTGAAGGGCGATGGCGGGTCGACGAGGGCCGCGGGTCGCGGCTGGTCAATCCAGGTCGCCCGATCACGCCCGAGACCATGGCGATCCACCACATCGTCGACGCCGACGTCGCCGGCGCGCCGTTCTGGAAAGAGGTCGCGGGCGGCGTCCTGACGCCCGACGGCGGCGTCCAGGCCCTGGCCGCCCATCGCGCCGCCTTCGAGCAACGGTACTGCACGCCGAGGTTCACGGGCGGCGCGCCCTGGATCTGCACGTGGAAGTGCGCCCTGCGGCTGTGGCCGCACCTGACCAGCTTTTCCAACCAGATGCTGCGCTACCAGCGCATGCCCGAAGGACTGGTCCGCGAACTGGGACTGCCGGCCCATCGCGCCCTGCCCGACGCCTATGTCACCGCCCATCACCTGCGCGACATGCTCAACGAGGCCTCGCTTGAGCAGCTTCTGGCCTGGAGCCGCGAGCCGGGCCTGCTGCCGCGCGTGCCGGCCGGGCCCGAGCGCGGCAAGTCCTGGGATCGCCTGGGCGCCGGCGCGCTGCGAACCCTGGCCCAGGACCGCGACCCGAACCTTCGCTTCAGCGCCGAGACCGAGCTGCGCCGCCGAGGCGAGACCTCTGAACCCGCGGCGCCCCAACCGGCGCAACAGACTTTGTTCTGAGCCGCGATCAAATGGTTTCTGTCGCGCCCAGCCCATCAACTAACGTCACCGCTGGCGCTGGCGAAGGCGGCTTAGAATCTCGTCGTCGGTGACGTGAGGACCTAGCCTCGCACCCGCGCCGGATTGCCCACCACCGTCGCGCCCTTGGGGACGTCGCGGGTGACCACGCTGCCGGCTCCGATGATGGCGTCGTCCCCGACCGTCACCCCGGGCAGAATGATCGATCCGCCGCCGATCCAGACGTTCTCGCCGATCACCACCGGTCGGGAATATTCGGTCCCGGTGCGGCGCTCGACCGGATCGCGCGGATGCTCGGCGGTATAGATCTGGACGTTCGGCCCGATCGTCGTGGCCGCCCCGATGGTCACCTGGGTGACGTCCAGGATCACGCAGTTGAAGTTGAGGAACACCCCCTCGCCGAGCGAGATGTTGTAGCCGTAATCGCAATGAAACGGCGGCCTGACGCTGACGCGATCCCCAACCTGAGCCAGCAACTCCCGCAGCAGGGCGTGGCGCCGCGACGGCGGCAGGTCCAAGGCGTTGTAACGGCCCATCCAGGCCACCGCCGCCTCATGGTCGGCCATGATCTCGGGATCGACGGGGCTGTAGAGATCGCCGGCCAGCATGCGCTGTTTATGGGTGCGAACGTCGGTCACGTGGCGGAGCGCTCCTTCTGGGCCTTCTCCATGCCAGACCGCGCGTGCGACGACAAATCTCGCCGCCTCTGGCGCCCTAACCGCGCTCCAACGCCTCGCGCACGATGTCCGGCGCATGGTCGATGACCCGCAGATAGGCCGTCAGGGCCGGGTCGGGCCGAGCCTGGCCCAGTTCCAGGGCCGCCAATTGGGTCAAGGGAATGCAGAACGCTCGCGAGAACTCGTCCTGCGAAAGGCCGCTGCGCCAGCGTACGCCCTGCACCAGAGCTCGGGCGGAGCGGACATGGCCCGGGTCCGCTTGATCGTCGACGGCCAGGTCGGCGGTGATCGGGGATCTGGTCATGCAAGACTCCTGGCGCGTCCCCCGACGCTCGGTGTGTAGCCCCGTTCCGTTGCAGGAATTCGACGCGATTGCGTCGGCCAGGCGACTCTATCAGGGCTTTTTGAATTCCAGCGTCTTGGGTGGCGTAACCGCCATCGCTCGCGCCTTGGCGTCGACGGCCTCGACCCCCTTCAGGGGGTCCCCGGCCGCTTCGAGCATGCTGTTGAAAACCTTCAGGTCCTTGGTGCTGATCTTCTGGACGTCCTTGTCCTTGGCCCATTCCAGGCCAATCAGCTGCCCCAGGCGGCAGGCCTTGGGCAGCAGGGCCGGCTGTTCGGCCGGACCGCCCTTGACCAGCAGTTTGCCGACGATGTCGTTCCAGTTCGGCGAGCCGGGGAAACAGAACGACAGGTGATCGCAGGTCCCCGTCCAGAACCGCTTGTACCAGCGCAGGTGCTCGTCGGTGTCGAAGCGGATGGCATCGGTCGGCTTCACCACCGTACGGCAGTCGGCGCGCACGAACTCGCCCGCCCGGGCGACCGGCGCGATCCCCAGCAACGCAACGACCAACACGGCCGCCAAACCTCTACTCAACGCCAACCTTCAGCATCCCGACCGACAAACGTCTCCGCATATAGGCGAAGCAAGCTGCACTGAAACCCATCCGGGTGCTGATTAAGAACGATCTTCCGACAAAAATGCGGCCGTGGCCTCGATCGCCTCGACCAGACCCACGCGCTCGATGGTCACCCCCTCCGGCAAGCTGGAAAACAGGCGGGTGGGGGCGGCGGCGTCCAGCATCACGAACACCCCACGGTCGTCGGCGCGCCGGATCAGCCGGCCGAACGCCTGGCTGATCCTGGCCCGAGCCGTGGAGTCGTCATAGCCCTTGCCGCCAAATCTCGCGCGGCGGGCCTTGTGCAGCACGTCGGGACGCGGCCAGGGCACCCGGTCAAAGACCAGCAGGCGCAGGGACCGGCCCGGCACGTCGATGCCGTCGCGGATCGCGTCGGTGCCCAACAGGCAGGCGTCCTCCTCGGCCCGGAAGATGTCGACCAACGCGCCCGCCTCCAGCGGGTCGACGTGCTGGGCGTACAGCGCCAGGCCCTGGTCGGCCAGCGGCCCGGCGATCCGCTCGTGCACGGCCTTCAGCCGGCGAATGGCGGTGAACAGGCCAAGGCCCCCGCCTCCGGCCGCCAGGAACAGCTCGCGCATGGCCGCCGACACCTGGCGCGGATCGTCCTTGCCGACGTCGGTGACCACGAAGGCCCGGGCGTTCTTCTCGTAATCGAACGGCGAGACCAGGCGCAGCACCTTGGGGCTCTGCGGCAAGCGCGCGGCGCCGGTGCGCATCTCGGCCAGGGCGAACGGATCTTCCAGCGCCGGATCGGTCAGGGTGGCGCTGGTCACCAGCACGCCATGGGCGGGACTGAGCACGGCGGCGCGCAGGGGTTCGGTCGGGTCCACCCAGTGGCGGCGGCAGGCGGCGTCGACGACACGGCCGTACAGGAAGGTGGCCTCGAACCAGTCGACGAACTCAGGATCGTCCTCGGCGTCCTCGTCGATGGCCTTCAGGATCGAGCGCCAGGCCGGCAGGGTCATGCGAGCCCGACGGTCCAGGCCGCGCAGCGCGCCCTCGATCCGCGCCCGCTCGGACGTCGGCAGGGTGTCGGCCTCCTCGTCCAGCACGTCCTCCAGATGGCGCGCCAGAGCCAGCAAGGGCGCTTCGATCGAGGCCAGGGCCTTGGCCGCCTCGCCGGCCCGTTCACGGACCAGGTCGATGGCCGGTCGGGCGGCGCATTGCAGCCCCTGCTCGGCCGCGCCCGGGCGGTCGGTGACCCGGGCCCGCAGCTGTTCGATCACCGAGACCAAGTATGTCTCGATAGGCCCGATCGGATTGACCTGGCCGTCGGGCGGCGCGATGCGGCCCGACCAGCCCTCGCCCGGCAAGGCGGCGGCGGCTTGCAGCGCGGCGTTCAGGGCCGCGCGGGCCCCTTCGCGCTCGCCGATGATGTCCAGCAGGCGCGCTTCGAGCCCACGGCCGCGGCGTCCGCGCCCTTCAGGTCCGCGCAGCCAACGCCGCAGCTCGGCGGCTTCCGCCCCGGACAGGGCGGCGGAAAAAGCGCTGTCGGCGGCGTCGAACAGGTGGTGGCCTTCGTCGAAGACGATGCGCTTGAGCGAGGTGGTCTCGTTGTCGCCCTTCAGGCCGCGCGCCGCCCGGGCCCCGTCGAAGGCCGCCTGGCTCAGGACCAGGGCGTGGTTGGCGATGACGATGTCGGCGCGCTTGGAGGCCCGCACCGCCTTTTCGATGAAGCAGACGCGATAGTGCTGGCAGCCGGCGTGGATGCACTCGCCGCGCCGGTCGACCAGATTGGCAGGACCGGCCTGGGCCGACGGCTGAACGGCGAACAGGGTCGGCAGCCAGGCCGGAAAGTCGCCGCCGGTCATGTCGCCGTCGCGGCTGGCGCGCGCCCAGCGGGCGGCCAGCCCCAGGCCGATCAGGTCGCCATTGCCCAGCTGGGCGGTGTTGACCTGCTCCTGGAAGTTCAACAGGCAGATATAGTTCTCGCGCCCCTTGCGGACGACGGCCTTGCGGGCCCGGACGAGCGGATCGGGATAGATCGAATGGCTCTCGCGCTCGATCTGCCGCTGCAGGGCGCGGGTATAGGTGCTGACCCAGACCGCGGGGCCGTTGGCTTCCGACCACAGCGAAGCCGGAGCCAGGTAGCCGAGCGTCTTGCCCACCCCCGTGCCGGCCTCGGCCAGCATCATCTGCGGCTCGCCTTCCCGCTCCCGGGGCGCGAAAGCGTAGGCGGCTTCGCGGGCGAAGGTGTCCTGGGCCTCGCGCACCTCGTCCAGGCCGGAGCGTTGCAGCAATTCGCGCAGGCGCTCGCTGGCCCGCTCGGGGTCGACGGGACGACTGCCCGGTTCGCCGGGCGGAGCCTGATCCTCCCACTCCGTGGCGCGCGCCCAGACGTCGAGGCCGGAGCTGCGGAACTGGTTGCCGACCGGGGCGGAGCGCAGGGCGCCGACCACGGCCGGCCCCCAGGCCCAGCCGGCGCGGGCCAGGGTCTCGGCGACGGCCAGGGCCTCCTCGCGCGACGGGCGGGGCGTCATGGCCAACTCGTGCAGCAGGGCGGCGGCGGCGTCGCGCAGGGTCTGGGCCTGGGCGGCGGCGCCCTTGGGCTCCGGCAAGCCAAGGGCCGTGGCCAAGCCCACCGCCGAAGGCGCGCAAAACGTGGCTGGACGGGTGAAGGCGTAAAGCTCCAGCACGTCGAACACGCCTCGCCCGCGCGACGGCGCCTGCAGGTTCAGCCGCTTGGCGGTCATCGAGGCGTGAGCCACCAGCACCGGCCCGTACTCGAACAGGTCGCGGGCGTCAGGCGTGCGCAGGACCCGCCCTTCGCCCGAGCCGTCGGCGACGCCGGCGCGCGGGCCAGGCAGAACCACCAAGGCGGGGGCGAGGTCGAGGGCGGGAATCTGTGCGGTCACGCCCCTGATTTAGCAGGTCGCTCGCGGAAACAAAATGCGAACGAAGGTCGCGATCGACCTTTAGGCGATCGGCGTTTCCGACGACCCACTTTCCAGGCGCTCGACGGCGTCCTCGGCGGCTTGCGACACCTCGTCGTCGTCCCCCTCGGCGGCGACGCGGTAGAGTCGAACCGCCTTGGCGCGGCTGGCCTTCACGCCCTCGCCGTCCTCGTACATCTGGCCCAGTTGATAATAGGCTTCCAGATTGCCGCTGCTGGCGGACAGGGCGTACCAGCCCAGGGCCGCCTTGAAGTCGACCGCGACCCCCTCGCCGTCGTGATAGACCCCCGCGACATTGGCCATCGCCACCGCCGAGCCCCTGTGGGCCGCTTCCATGTAGAGCCCCAGCGCGCGCGCCGGATCTTCGGGCACGCCATAGCCTCGCGCGTAATAGTCGCCCAGGTCGTTGAGGGCGTCGATCGAGCCGGCCTCGGCCGCCTTGCGCATCCAGGCTGCGGCCTGGATCTCGTCGGTCGGCACGCCGCGACCCAGCTGATAGGCCAAGGCCACCTTGTACATGCCGCCTTCGTCGCCGCCGGCGGCGGCGCGGCGGTACCAGCTCACGGCCTGGGCCATGTCCTCGGCGTTGGTCTCGTAGACCAGGCCGGCGTTGTAGGCGCCCAGGGCGTCGCCCTTGGCCGCGGCCGCCATGTAGAGCTGCAGCGCCTTGCCGTCGTCCTGGACCAGATCCTCGCCCTCGTAATAGAGATTGCCGAGATCGATCATGCAGTCGGTGTCGCCGGCCTTGACGCCCGCCTGCAGCCAGCGCACCGCCGCCTCGACGTCGCGCAGCTCGCCCTCGGCGTCGAGATAGCTGTTGGCCAGCAGGTCATAGACCCTGACCTCGCCCGCCTCGGCGCGGCGGAGCAGCTCGCCCCGCGACGCTTCAGCGCCAGGAGGCTTCTCGGCCCAGGCCGGCGCGCCCAGCGCCAGCATCGCCGCCACGGCCAGGCCCGCCAGGCCGATCTTCGCCGTCCGTCCCATCTTCGTCGCGCCCCTAACGGTCTGACCCACGGATGGACTCGCGTACCACCCTTGTCAAAACACCGGAAAGCGGCAGGTAGCCGCATGGAAACGGAACGAGAACATGCTATAGGCCTGGGCAATGCCCGCGGCGACCGCCCTTCCTGCACGCTTTCAAGAGTGGTTCGCCTCGCGCGGCTGGGCGCCGCGGCCGCATCAGTTGGCCATGGTCGAGAAGGGCCGGCAGGGTCGCGACGCCCTGCTGATCGCGCCCACCGGCGGCGGCAAGACCCTGGCGGGCTTCCTGCCCAGCCTGATCAAACTGGCCGAACGCGCGCCGCGCAACACCCCGGCGGGCGTCCACACCCTCTACATCTCTCCGCTGAAGGCCCTGGCGGTCGACATCGAGCGCAACCTGGCCACGCCGATCCGCGAGATGGGTCTGAACATCGTCGCCGAGAGCCGCACCGGCGACACCGGCGAGGCGCGCAAGCAGCGCCAGCGCCTGCGCCCGCCCGACATCCTGCTGACCACGCCCGAACAACTGGCGCTGTTTTGCGCCTGGGAGGGGGCGCGGACCTATTTCGAAGACCTGTCCTGCGTGATCATCGACGAGGCCCACGCCATCTGGCCCTCCAAGCGCGGCGACCTCCTGTCGCTGGGCCTGGCGCGTCTGCAGCAGTTCGCGCCGAACATGCGACGGGTGGGGCTGTCGGCGACGGTGGACGATCCGGATCTGGTGCGGCGGTGGCTCGGTGTGAATGCCCCCCCTCCCCCTAGCGGGGAGGGGGCAGGGGGTGGGGGTGTCGGCTCCGAGCCTGACGCCCTGTCCCTGAAAATGCAGCAGGCTGACACGGCGCTGGCTCCCCCACCCCAACCCCTCCCCGAAAGGGGGAGGGGCTTTCATTCCGTCGACCTCGTCCTCGGCTCGGGCGGCGCCCAGCCGATCGTGGAGGTCCTGGTGTCCGGGGGCCGCGTTCCTTGGGCCGGCCATACGGCCGAGCACGCCATGGCCGAGATCTATGAGATCATCAAAGGCGCCAAGACCGCCCTGGTCTTCGTCAACACGCGTTTTCAAGCCGAGTTCGCGTTCCAGGAACTCTGGAAGCTGAACGACGACGGCCTGCCCATCGCCCTGCACCATGGAAGCCTGGCGGCCGAACAACGACGCAAGGTCGAAGCGGCGATGGCGCGGGGCGAGATCCGGGCCGTGGTCTGCACCTCGACGCTCGACATGGGCATCGACTGGGGCGACGTCGACCTTGTGATCCAGCTGGCCGCCCCGAAGGGGGCCTCGCGGATGGTCCAGCGGATCGGCCGCGCCAACCACCGCCTGGACGAGCCCTCGCGCGCCATCCTGGCCCCCGCCAACCGCTTCGAGTTCCTGGAGTGCCGCGCCGCCGCCGACGCCATCCTGGGCGGCCACCTGGACGGCGAACCGGCCCGGATCGGCACCTTGGACACCCTGGCCCAGCACATCATGGGCTGCGCCTGCTCCGAACCGTTCGCCCTGACCGACCTCTATGACGAGGTCCGCACGTCGGGCCCCTATGCCGACCTCTCCTGGGAGGACTTCGAGACCGTGGTCGACTTCGTCTCGACCGGCGGCTACGCGCTGCGCACCTACGACAAGTTCCGCCGTATCGTGCCCGGCTCGGACGGACTCTGGCGGGCCCGCAACCCCCAGGCGGTGCTGGCGCATCGGATGAACATCGGCGCCATCGTCTCGCCGGCGATGATCAACGTCAGGATCGGCGGCGGCAAAAGGCAGGTCGGCGGCAGAAAGGTCGGCGAGGCGGAGGAAGGCTTCTTCGAGCAGATGAAGCCGGGCGACACCTTCATCTTCGCGGGCCAGGTCTGGCGGTTCAACAGCTTGGTGGGGGCCGACGCCTTCGTCAGCCCCGCGCCGGACAAGGATCCGATGCTGCCCAGCTGGGGCGGGTCGAAGTTCCCGCTGTCGACCTATCTGGCCGGGCGGGTGCGGGCGATGATGCATGACGAGCGCGAATGGCCCGCCTTGCCCCCCGACGTCCAGGAATGGCTGGGCTACCAGAAGGTCCGCTCGATCATTCCCGAGCAGGACGAGATGCTGCTGGAGACCTTCCCGCACGGCAAGCGCTTCCACATGGTCTGCTATCCGTTCGAGGGGCGCCTGGCTCACACCACCCTGGCGATGCTGTTGACCCGACGCCTGGATCGGCTGGGCGTCGGGCCGCTGGGCTTCGTGGCCAACGACTACGCGGTCAACATCTGGTCCCTGAAGCCGATGGACCAGCTGGACCTCGGCGAGCTGTTCGACCAGGACATGCTGGGCGACGATCTGGAGGCCTGGCTGGACGAGAGCTTCCTGATGAAGCGAGCATTCAAGGCCTGCGCCTTGATCTCGGGCTTGATCGAGCGCCGCCATCCGGGCCAGGAGAAGTCCGGTCGACAGGTGACCTTCTCGACCGACCTGATCTATGACGTGCTGCGACGTCACCAGCCCGACCATCTGCTGCTGCGCTGCGCCCGGGCCGACGCCGCGACGGGATCGCTGGACGTGGCGCGGTTGGGCGATCTGCTGGCGCGGATCCACGGCCGCATCCGCCATGCGGCGCTGGACCGCGTCTCGCCGATCGCCGTGCCGATCATGCTGGAGATCGGCCGCGAGCGCGCGCCGGGCGACGCGGCGGGCGAAATGATCCTGGCCGAGGCCGAGGAAGACCTGATCGCCGAGGCGATGGCTTGATGAGAGTATGTGCCGCGTGACCAGTCTGGCGTTTCAAATCGGCGATTGCGGCGGCCTCCGGCTCGAGGTCGCGGGCGCGCGCGCCTTGCTGCGTCATTCCGGCGCCCTGTGGCTCCAGGCCGAACGCACGATGGTCGTGGCCGATCTGCACTTCGAGAAGGGCAGCAGCTACGCCGCGCGCTTCGGCCAGATGCTGCCGCCTTACGACACCCGCGAAACCCTGGACCGTCTGGAACGCGAACTGGTCGCGCTGTCGCCGGCCGTCCTGGTGTTCCTGGGCGACAGCTTCCATGACGGCGCCGGCGAGGATCGCTTGCCGGGCGAAGACCGGGCCCGCATCACCGCCCTCGCCCTGGGCCGTCAGCTGGTGTGGGCGGTCGGCAATCACGACGAGGACGGCCCTCGCGCCCTGCCCGGCGACGTGGTCGACGAAGCGAAGATCGCCGGCCTGACCTTCCGCCATGAACCCCTGCCCGGCGCCCAACCCGGCGAGGTGGCCGGCCACCTGCATCCGGCGGCCAAGGTGACCAGCGGCCGAGCCACCACCCGCAGACGCTGCTTCGTCACCGATGGAGCGCGCCTGGTGCTGCCGGCCTTCGGCGCGTTCACGGGCGGGCTGAACATCCTGGACCAGGCCTTCGCGCCGCTGTTCGGCGGTCCGGCGCTCGCCGCCGCTCTGGGCCCCCGGCGCGTGCACGCGGTGGGCTGGAAGTCGCTCCGCCCCGACTAGACGGATCACCCTCGGCGTCCAGGCGTTTGATCCGCGGGACGTTGGAAGGAGACCTGTCATGCGACCGATCCTGATCGGCATCAGCGCCGTTCTGGCCTTGTCGGCATCGCCCTCGTTGGGAACTGGAGCCGCCGCCGTGGCCGGCGAAGCGCCCGTCAAGACCGTGGCCAAGCTCGACGCCAAGGACCCGAAATACGACACCGAAGCCTGCAAGGCCCTTCGCGCCAAGGCGATCGACTACGAGGAGCCCAACCTGGTCAAGAAGGCGATCGGCATGGGCGGCAACGCCGTGGTGCCCTTCGCCGGCACCGTGGCCTCGGCCGCCCTGGGCATGAAGCAGGACAGCAAGGAAGCCAAGTTGAGCAAGGCCGTCGCGGCGGCTTGCGTGTCCGATCCGCTCAACGAGGAAACGCCGCTGATCAATGCGCCGAAAGCGTCGCCGATCGTCGCGATCGATGCGCCGGTGGCCGACGCCGTCCCAGCCGTCGCGGTGAACACGGCGGCGACCTCAACGGTGGCCACCACCCAATAGGTCTTGATCCTAGAGGTGGAGGGCCTGTTCCAGGGCGAAAGCCAGGGAGATGGCCGCGCCTGAGGTCAGCAGCGTGCGCAGGCGCGGACGCCAGGCGGGGCCGTCGTGGTTGGTCACATCCCATAGCCATTGCAGGATGAAGACCAGCAGGAAGCCGGAAAGCTGCCAGGCGGGCTCGAACTTCAAGCCTCCCAGCAGCAGGCCGAAGCCGGCCAGCGGGAACAGCAGGGACAGGCCCAGGGTCATCCAGCGCGGGCTGGCCCGCTCGATCTCCAGACCGCAGCGTACGCCGCCGAGGTAGGACATCATGGCGCTGGAATAGGCCAGCAGGCTGATCAGCGCCACCTGGCGCATGTCGATCGGGCCGTAGCAGAACAGCGCCGAGCAGATGATGAACGGCGCCAGCGTGGCCAGCCCGCAAACCCAGACCGCCGGGGGAACCGGCGCTCGATCCTGAGCATGATTGGCCGCTGCTGCTTCGAACGCCATGTCTACTCCTTCGAGCGCGCGTCACGACGCACGCCCTCCCCCCGGAAGGGACGACTATTACCGAGGTCAGCCCTTAGGTCCACGGACGATATTTGGCCACAGGACGCAATCTCCCGACGCGATGGACGGATCGCTCTCCCTCAGGTGTCGATGACTTTAGGAGAAGACCGTGCGGGGCTTAGCGGGCCCAGGTCGACAGGCGGCTTAGCGTCTCGCGGTCGAGGGAACCGGAGGTCGGGAGGTCCTGGTCGCGTTGATAGGCGGCGATCGCCATCCGCAGGGCGGGCGAAGTGACGCCATCCTGGGGGCCCTGGTAGTAGCCCAGCTTCGACAGCGCGTTTTGGGCCGTGGCCAAGCCGGCGCTGGAGCCGACCGCCGAGGCGACGGACTGGATCGGCGCGGCGGCCTGGGACCGGAAGCCGACGGCGGAACGCTCGGCGATCCGCTGGCCTTCCGCGGTCAGTTGGGCTCGCAGCGCCGTGGCCCGGGCGCGCGAGGCGGCGTCGCCGGACCGGGCGGCGATCAGGTACCACTTATAGGCCTCGGTCGGGTTCTGGCTGACGCCCCAACCGCCCTCATAGAGCTGGGCCAGGTTGAACTGGCTGTCGACCAGGCCCAGGTCAGAAGCGCGGCGAAACCAGCTGGCGGCCTTGGTCGAGTTCCGCTCGCCGCCTTCGCCCTTGTAGTAATAGAGGGCCAGGTTGTGCATGGCGCGGGGCTCGCCGGCCGTCGCGGCGCGCTCGGTCCAGCGGCGGGCTTCGGCCATGTCCTTCTTCACGCCGCCGCCGCCGACCTCGTACATCTTGGCCAGGTAGAACTGGGCGCGCGGCAGGCCGAGATTGGCGGCCTTGCGCAGGCTGTCGAGGCCGGTACGGTCATTGGCCTCGATGCGCCGCACGCCATCGTCATAGAGGGCCTGGGCGTTGTCCGCGGACGGGGCGACGGGCGCGGCCTCGACCGAAGGCGCCACATCGACGGGGGGCTGCGCGCTCAAGGCGACGGCGGCCCGGACGCCGGTGGAGCCCGCTTCGATCTCGCCGGTGCGAATCTCGGCGGGCGACTTGTTCGCGGCGCCTTCGGCCACGCGCTCGGACGGCGCCCCCAGGCCGGGAGCCGAGCTGATGATGGCGCCGGCCAGGCCGACGCACGTGAAGGCGGCGGCGGCCGAGACCATCAGGGCGGTCTTCAGCGCGCCCTTCTTGGCCTTCTTCTGCGAGCTCTTGCCAAAGCCCGAAAACAGCGAGGCGCCGGTCTTCTTGGGTTTGGTTTCGGCGGCGGCCTGGCGAGCGGCGGCGCGCGCCTGCTCGATCACTTCTCGCGTGGACAACGGGCGCGGGGGCGTCGCCGGCTCTTCCGGGGCGGAGAAGTCGGAGGTGGCGAAGGCCGCCGTGGCGAAATCGCCGTAGTCGGCTTCGGTTTCAAACGCCGCCTCGGGCTCAAGAGCCGAGGTGAAGCCGTCGACCGCGTCGAAATCCTCGTCGTCGTAAGCCAGGGCGGGCGGTTCGCTGGCCGGGAAGGCCGAGGCCTCGAAGGCAGGCGCATCGAAGTCGGGCGCATCGAAATCGGGCGCATCGAATGCGGACGGCGCGGGGGCCGACGTCTGGATGGACGCGAAAGGCGACGGCGCGTGGAAGTCGTCCTCGGGAACGGTCTCGCCGCCGAACGAATAGCGCCCGTCGTCGTCGAACGACGACTCCGGCGGCGCGGCTTCCGCCTCGGCCTGCTGGGCGACACGGCGCTGGGCTTCGCTCAGCTTGGCGTCGATCTTCTCGCGCGCTTCCTCGAGCAGGCGGGCGGTGCGCTCCTCGCTCTGGCGGATGCGATCGACCAGTTCCTGCGAGGTGCGCTCGTGGCGTTGGTTCAGACGGTCGGTGACGCGAGAAACCTGATCGCCGACGTCGTCGATCGCCAGGGCGTTGCGGCGCTCGGCGTTGCCGATGCGCTCGGCCAGCTTTTCAGTGATCCGGGCGATTTCCGCGCCCAGCTTTTCCAAGGCCTGGGCCTGGACGCTGTCGGCGCGATTCAGCTTCTGATCGATGCTGGCGGCGACCTGTTCCAGGGCGGCGGTGTTACGGGCTTCCGAGGTCTGGACGCGGCGGTTCAGGGCGTCGGCCATGCCGACCACCTCGCGTCCCATGCGCTCGATGGCCTGGGCCGAGCGTTGCTCGGCGGCCTGCACGTGGGCGGTCATCTCGCCCAGCTTGTGCTCCATCCGATCGAAACGACCGTCGGCGGACTCGCGCAGCTTGGCGGCCATCTCCAGGCGGGCCGCTTCCATGCGCTCGGTCAAGCCGTTGGACAGCTCGTCGAGGCGTTTCTGGACGCCCTCGCCCTGGTCGTCGGTCTCGACGGTGCGCAGGCGGCCGTCCAGGGCGGCGAAGGAGGCGCCAAGCGCCTGCAGGGCGTCGGCGGTGCGGGATTCCGCGGCCTCCAGGCGCTGGCCCAGGCGCGCCACGACTTCCTCGACCATCGCCGAGGGATCGGCCGCCGCCTGCGCCGCTTGGCTGTCCAGACGCTGTTCCAGTTGGGCGATGCTCTCGCGGGTGCGAGCCTCGCCCTCGTAGAGATGGCCGGCGACCTTGCCGAGCGCGCCTTCCAGCGCGCGAAGCGCCTCGGCGGAACGTGGCCCGGCGGCTTCGTTCTCGATGCGGCGCAGGCGCTCGGCGGCGCGGGTCTGGTCGGTCCGGAGCGCGTCGACCGCGCCCTCGAAGCGCGCGGCCACGGCGACCTGCTCGCGCTCGGCGACGGCCAGGCGCTGCAGGGCGTCTCGGACGGAGTCGTCGATGCCGGAGATGGCTTGGGCCGAACGCTTCTCGGCGGCCTCGATGCGGTGGGTCAGGCGGTCGAGGGCGGCGGCGACGCGGCCGACCTCGTCGGCGGGATGCTCGCGGGCCTCGATGCGCGCCGGGGCTCCGCCGCGGGTGGTTTCGTAATAGGAGGACTTGGAGCGATCATTGTTGACCGCCAGGGACGGGCGGCTGGGCTCGCCGAAGGCTTCCAGGGCGGCGGCGTCGACGCCCTCGCCCTCGATGATCATGCGGTTGAGCCACTCGCCGAGGGTCATGCCGGAGCGACGCGCGAGGTCCTTGGCGACCTCCCGTGCCTTGGGGTCTATCCCCTTAACGCTCCATGGCGCCGCGGCCGTCATCCGAATCGTTCCCTATGCACCTGGGAACCAACGCTAGTCACCGATTCCTAGCGTGTAAACGCGACCTAAACCGCTACATATAGACATGGTCAAGATTAACTGTGGATGGTCAACAGGCACAGGTCTTAACGTATGTACCTAAGATTCGGCTGCACGTCGTTAACGGGCATTAGCGATTTGCATGGCTGATTGTCGCAGGCCATGAGTGGCGCATGGACCTTCCCACGACCCTCGCCATCGCCGTCGCCGCCCTGCTGTTCGCCGTGTTCTGCGGCTGGCGAGGGGCGCGCCCGATCAATGTTTTAAAGGGTCCGCGCATGATGCCGTGGCGTCCGCTGATGGTGGCCAGCGCCGTCGTGACCCTGCTGATGGCGGCCCACATCCTCAATCTGCTGGGGATGAAGACGGGCGACCCGCGCTACTAGGTCGCGGCCTTTTCGTCAGCCCGGAGACGCCTCCGGACGACAGCAGGCCGATATCGGCGAGCAGAAAGGGGATCGCCCACTTGTGAGGCGCGGCAATGTAGCGCGGCTGCCAGACCGGATCGTACTTGTCCTTGTAGCGTCGGACGCCCTGGAAATTGTAGATTTCCTCGCCGCGTTCGTAGAGCAGACGTCCCACGCGCGACATGATCGGCGCCAGCGGTCGATCCTCCAGGCCGGCCAGCGGAGCCACCCCGAACTCGAACGCCTGGTAGCCCTGCTCCTTGCCCCAGCCCAGCAGCTCGACGAACAGATAGTCCATGACGTTCTTGGGCGCGTCGTCGGAATAGCGCATCAGGTCCATCGAGAACGAGACCTTGCTGGTCGTCGGCCAGAGGGTGGCGAACGCGACGATCCTGTCCTCGACGCGCACCAGGGCCACGGGGAATTCGGCCACGTAACGTTCGTCGAACCCGCCCATCGAGAAGCCCTTCTCGCCGCCGGCGTGGTGGGCGAGCCAGGCGTCGGAGATCGCCTTAAGCTCCGGCATCACGGCATGTACCTGGTCGGCGGGCAGGACCTCGAAGGCCGCTCCGCCCTCCCCCGCCTTACGCCAGTTGCGGCGCAGGACCTCACGGCGGCGGCCGGCCAGGGAGAAGGCCTCCAGCGGCACCGCGGCGCTCTCGCCGGTCTTCTGGATGGCCAGGCCCAGGTCGACGCTGTCGGGCAGGTCGGCGGGACCCAGGGCGTAGAAGCCGGCGCGGGCCGCGTGGGCGTCGGCCAGTTCGCGGAACCGCCAGAAAAGCTCCATGCGCTCGTCGTCGCGGCCGACCGGCGGCCCCATGGCGATCCACGAGCGGCCGCGCACGCCGAACATCAGGAAGCTCTCGCCCGAGGCCGAGAACAGGAAGCGCTTGTCGCCCAGCAGGGCTAGGTTCGAGGGCGGTTCGGCGTTCTCGGCCTTGGCCAGGATGGCGCGGACCTTGTCGAAATCGGGATCGGTGTCATCGACGACCGGCGGCGTGGCCGGCGTGGCGATCAGCCGCCAGACGCCGATGGCCATCAGCACGATGGCGGCGGCGGCCGACGAGCGGATGGCGCGGGCCACTTCCCGGTCGCCGATGGTCTTCATCACCGACTGGTCGGCGTATTCGGTGTGGGCGAAGGTCCACCAGCCGCACAGCGCCACCCCGACCAGGGCGGCGGCGGCCGACAGCAGCCAGCCGGGCGTGATCTCCATCCGCGACAGGGCCGCCTTGCGCGGGAAGGCCTCGTGGAACGGCAGCATGGCCAGCATGATGGCGGTCAGGATGACCGTCTCTTCCCAGTTCAACCCCTTGAACAGGGCCAGGATCGCCCCGCCCGCCAGGGTGCACAGCGCCGCCCACCAGGCCGCGTCGAGCCTGGAGCGCAAGCCGAAGGCCAGCAGGACCAGGACAAGACCCAAGATGGACGAGACGAAGTGGCTGACTTCGATCAGCGGACCAGGCGCGACGGCGACCCAGATCGCGAAACGGGTCGGCTCGGACGGCGTCGCGCCCGAAGCCAGCAGCAGGATCCCGGCGCTGGCCGCCAGGATGGCCGACAGCGTGGGCGCGACGGCGAGGAAGGCAGGCCTCAGTTGCGGCGCGGACATCAAGACCCCTGATCGGCGAATCCCGGCGGGACACCTCACCCTCCCCTCTATAGCGTGGCTCGCCCATCACGGTCGCCCGTCGCGTGGCGAACAGGCGTTTGAATCGACTTGCCCCCGCCGCGTCATGGCGTAGTCTGGCGTCCGACGGCGTGACCAAGCGCCGCGTCAGACAAGATGCGCGTTAGGGAGAACGGCCATGGCGGACTTTGGCGGCGGAGACCTGGAGACGTTCCGGGCCGAGACGCGAGCCTGGCTCGAGGCGAACTATCCCGCCTCGCTGAACGCCCCGATGACCGAAGACGACGCGCCCTGGGGCGGCAAGCGGTTCAAGTGGAAGAACCCCGACGCCAAGCTATGGCTGGACCGCATGGCCGAGCGCGGCTGGACCGCGCCGATGTGGCCGAAGGAATACGGCGGCGGCGGCCTGTCGAAAGCCCAGAACAAGGTGCTGGAGCAGGAACTGCGCCGTCTCAAGGCCCGCCCCGCCCTGATGAGCTTCGGCGTCTGGATGCTGGGCCCGGTGCTGCTGGAATACGCCACCGAGGAACAGAAGAAGCGGTTCCTGCCCGAAATCGTCCGCGGCGAGACCCGTTGGTGCCAGGGCTATAGCGAGCCGGGCGCGGGGTCGGACCTGGCTAGCCTGCAGACCAAGTGCGAGGACAAGGGCGACCACTGGCTGATCAACGGCCAGAAGGTGTGGACAAGCTACGCCGACCAGGCCGACTGGATCTTCTGCCTGGTGCGCACCGACACCAGCAAGAAGCACGAGGGCATCTCGTTCGTGCTGTTCGACATGACCTCGCCCGGCGTCGAGGCCCGGCCGATCAAGCTGATCAGCGGCTCCTCACCGTTCTGCGAGACCTTTTTCGACAATGTGAAGGTCCCCAAGGACCAGCTGGTCGGCAAGGTCAACGGCGGCTGGGACATCGCCAAGCGGCTCCTTCAGTACGAGCGCCAGAACATCTCGGCCTCGGGCTTCGGCGGCGGCGGCGGGCTGGACGTGGTCGAGGCGGCCAAGACCGAGATCGGGCTCGACGCGTCGGGCAAGCTGGCCGACGGCGACCTGCGGGCTCGCATCGCGCACCATCGCATAGACGCCCACGCGTTCATGCTGACCGTGCGCCGCGCCGAGGCGGAGTCCAAGACCGGGTCGGGCCCCAGCGCCGCCGTCTCGATCATCAAGTACGCCGCCGCCAAGATGAACCAGGACCGCACGGAACTGCTGGTTGAGGCCCTTGGCCTGCAGGGCCTGGGCTGGGAGGGCGAAGGCTTTACCAAGGACGAGCTGGCCGCACCGCGCGCCATGCTGCGGGCCAAGGGCAATTCGATCGAGGGCGGCACCAGCGAGGTCAATCTCAACGTCGTCGCCAAGCGGGTGCTAGGCTTGCTGGATCACCAGTAAGCAGCGGCGCGAGACCATGATCGAGTTCTGGTACGAGTTCGGCTCCACCTACAGCTATCCCGCCGCCATGCGCGTCGAGCGGCTGGCCGAGCAGGCGGGCGTGGGCGTGGCCTGGCGGCCGTTCCTGCTGGGGCCGCTCTTTCATGACCAGCAGGGCCTGAACGACAGCCCGTTCAACGCCTTCCCGGTCAAGGGCGACTACATGTGGCGCGACCTCCAGCGGATCTGCGACCTGGAAGGCCTGCCGCTGGTCCATCCCAGTCAGTTCCCGCGCAACGGCCTGCTGGCCGCTCGGGTGGCGATCGTCGGGCTGGAGGACGGCTGGACCCCAGCCTTCAGCCGCGCGGTTTACCAGGCCAATTTTGTCGATGACCAGGACATCTCAAAGGCCGAGGTGCTGGCGCCGCTGATCGCCTCGGTCGGCGCCGGGCCTGACGAGGTGCTGGCGGCCGCCGCCACCGATCCGATCAAGACCCGCCTGAAGGACCATGTCCGCCAGGCCCGGGAACGCGGCCTGTTCGGCGCGCCCTCCTTCATCACCGCCGACGGCGAGCTCTTCTGGGGCAACGACCGTCTGGAACAGGCCCTCGACTGGGCCGTCCGTCATCAAGAGCTGGAGCAAGCCTGACATGGCCGTCCTGACCGAAGAACAGACCATGCTGCGCGACGCCGCCAAAGGCTGGACGCAGGACAGCGCCCCCGTCGGCGCCCTGCGCAAGCTGCGCGACGGCGGCTCCAAGCAGAGCTTCGACCCGGCGACCTGGGCCGACATGGGCGCCATGGGCTGGGCCGGGGTGATCGTGCCCGAAGAGCACGACGGCTCGGCCTTCGGCTATCTGGGCCTGGGCCTGATCCTGGAGGAGACCGGCCGCAACCTGGTGGCTTCGCCCCTGCTCTCGACGGCGATGATCGGCGCCTCGGCCCTGACCCTCGGCGGGTCGGACGCGCAGAAGGCCGCCTGGCTGTCGAAGATCGCCACCGGCGAGGCGATCGCGACCCTGGCCGTCGACGAGGGCGCGCACCACGCGCCGCTCAACATGACCCTCAGAGGCAAGGGCGTCGGCAACGGCTTCGTCCTGGACGGAACCAAGACCTTCGTGCTGGACGGGGAAGCCGCCGACCTGCTGATCGTCGCCGCCCGCACCTCGGGCGCGGCGGGCGACAGCGACGGGATCACCCTGTTCCTGGTCCCTGGCGACGCCAAGGGCGTGACCCGCAGCCACCTGGCCCTGGTCGACAGCCGCGGCGCGGCTCGGATCACCTTCGACGGGGTGGAGCTCGGCGCCGACGCGGTGCTGGGCGAGGTCGGTAAGGGCTGGGCGATCCTGGAGCCGGTGCTGGACCGCGCCTATTGCGGCCTCGCCGCGGAGATGCTGGGCGCGGCCACCGCCGCTTTCGAGATCACCCTGGACTACATCAAGACCCGCACCCAGTTCGGCCAGGTCATCGGCACGTTCCAAGCCCTGCAGCATCGTGCGGCCAAGCTGTTCACCGACCTGGAGACCACTCGCTCGTGCGTCGAGGCGGCCCTGGAAGCGGCCGACGCGGGCGGCGACACACGGCTGCTGGCGTCCCTGGCCAAGGCCAAGGCGTCCGAGGTGCTGCACCTGGCCTCCAACGAGATGGTCCAGATGCACGGCGGCATCGGCATGACCGACGCGCATGACGCGGGTCTCTACATGAAGCGCGCGCGGGTGGCGGAGGCCCTCTTCGGATCGGCGTCGTTCCACCGCGACCGATATGCAAGGCTCTCGGGGTTCTAGACCTTAAAAGCTGTCATCCCGGATCTTCGCTTCGCCAGGTCCGGGATGAGACCGTTGGGCAAAGCGCCACTCTAGGAACCCCACCGCTCAACATCGGTTCTCTCCTCCGCCCCCGGAAGCAGGAAGACCCGTCATGAGCACCGATCCGAACGACAAGGCCGCCGTCGAGAAGCGTCTGTGGAAGGAACTCGACGACTCGCGGTTCGGCATGCTGGGCCTGACCAACAGCCACCAGCACTTCCAGCCGATGACTGTCTTCGCCGAGCCCGAGAGCGGCCAGATCTGGTTCTTCACCAAGGACGACACTGATCTGGCCAAGAGCGCCGCCGGCGGGGCCGAGGCCATGCTGATCATCCAAGCCAAGGATCAGGACTTCCAGGCCTGCATCGGCGGCGTGCTGTCCACCGCCCGCGACACCGCCCGCATCGACAAGTACTGGAATCCGATGGTCGCCGCCTGGTTTCCGGACGGCAAGGACGACCCGTCCCTGACCCTGCTGCGGCTGGACGCCAAGGACGCCGAGCTCTGGATTTCCAAGGGCGGCGCGATCCGCTTCGCCTGGGAAGTGGCCAAAGCCAATCTGACCGACAGCCCGCCGGACCTGGGCGACAAGGCTCACGTCCGCCTGGACTGATCCCAAGTCCAGCCGGACGACTATGACCCGAACGACAGGGGCGCGGCGCCCGTGCGAAGTGTTGATCGGCGGCAGGCAGCAGAGATCCGCTTGACGAGGCAGACCAATGCCTGGGGTTAGGGCCAAGGCTTTGCCGGACCCATTTTATAACATATGTAATGTCAGCCGCCCGACATAGCAGAGATTACCTCAGGCGCAGAAGATCTGACGTCGAATTATGTCGCCTACTCGACAGCGCACGGCTTTCTTCCCACCTATAGCTTGCAACCCTTGCCGCATAGGCGGCGAGCGAATCGCTCGGGGCTGCCGCACCTTTGAAAAACCGTCTGCTCGCCGCCCTTCCCCCCGAGGATCTTGCGCTGATGTCGGCGCACATCTCTCAACAGGAACTGGAGCGCGGCCGTCATCTCCATGACCCCGGCGATCCCGTCGAGGTCGTCTATTTTCCCCATGATTGCGTCATCTCGCTGATGACCCTGATGGAGAACGGCGCGGCGATCGAGTCCGCGCCGGTCGGGCGCGAGGGCGCCCTTGGCCTGATGGCCGCCGTGGCGCCGCGCCAGTCGCTGGTCCGCGCCATCGTCCAGGCGCCGGGCGTCGCCTCGCGCATCAGCGCGTCGGCCCTGCACGAGGTGTGGACGCGCAGCGCGGCCCTTCGCGACCTTGTCGACCGTCACAACGAGGCCCTGTTCGGCCACGCGATCCAGTCGGTGGCCTGCAACGCCCTGCACGGGGTCGAGGCGCGTTTCTGCCGCTGGCTGCTGTCCTGCCGCGACCGGATCGACGGCGACACGATCAACCTGACCCAGGAATTCCTGGCCGACATGCTGGGCGTTCAGCGCACGACGGTCACCGCCGTGGCCGGTTCGCTGCAGGCCAAGGGCCTGATCCGCTATCGGCGCGGCGTCGTCGACATCCTCGACCGGGCCGGCCTGGAAGCCATGACCTGCGAGTGTTACGCGGCCGTGCGGCGGGGCTATGAGCGCCTGCTGCCGCTTCCGTTTGGCTGAAGCCCTCCCCTCTTCAACGCGGTTGGAGAGGGCGGCGCCCATGATCGTCCGCAATTGGCGCGGCCGCGTTCCGACCGCCCCTGCAGTAGGCGCCTAACCTACCGCTTGCGGGTCGGGAACGGCGCGTGGGCCAGGCGTAGCAGGTTGGCCGCGCCCGGGGCGCCGAACGGCGTTCCGGCGACGATCAGCACCCTTTCACCGGGCCCGACCAGCTGCAGCTCGACCGCCTTGGCGACAGCGTCCGAGGTGACCACCTCAAGACTGTCGGGCTGGCCGCTGACGCGGGCTTCCACGCCCCAGACCAGGCACATGCGGCGCACGGCCTCGATACGGGGCGAGAGGGCCAGGACGGGCTGCAGCGGCCGCTCGCGCGACAGACGACGGGCCGTCGCGCCGGTGGTGGTGAAGGCCACCAGGCACTTGGTCGAGCCGGACTTGGCGGCCTGGGCGGCGGCGACCACCAGGACATCGGCGTCCTCGTCGACGTGCGGCTGCTCGGCCTGCATCAGTTCGGGCCAGCGCGGATCGCGCTCCACCCGTTCGATGATGCGGCTCATCATCGCCACGGACTCTTCGGGATAGTCGCCGGCCGCGCTTTCGGCCGACAGCATGACCGCGTCGGCGCCCTCATAAACCGCGTTGGCGACGTCGGAAGCTTCCGCCCGGGTGGGGGTCGGCGAGCTGGTCATGGATTCCAGCATCTGGGTGGCGACGATCACCGGGATGCCGCGCTCGCGGGCGGCGCGCAGAATGACCTTCTGGGCCACCGGCACTTCTTCCGGCGCCATCTCGACGCCCAGGTCGCCCCGAGCCACCATCACGCCGTCGCAGAGGTCGAGGATCGGACCCAGCACTTCCAGGGCCTGGGGCTTCTCGATCTTGGCCAGAACGGCGGCGCGGCCTTCGACGATGCGGCGCAGCTCGGCCATGTCTTCAGGAGCCTGAACGAAAGACAGCGCGATCCAGTCGACGCCCAGGCGCAGGGCGAAGGCCAGGTCCTCGCGGTCCTTGGGGGTCAGGGGCGACATCGGAATCACGACGTCGGGCACGGCCACGCCCTTGCGCTCCGACAGCTTGCCGCCGTTGACCACCTTGGTGTTGGCGTAGCCCGGGCCGGCGTCGGTCACGGTCATCCGCAGCTTGCCGTCGTCCAGCAGCAGGGTCGCGCCCGGGCGCATGGCCACCAGGATTTCCGGATGCGGCAGGTGCACGCGCGTCGCGTCGCCCGGGGTCGGGTCGTTGTCAAAGCGGAAGGCTTGGCCGGCCGTCAGCGTCACCGGGCCGTCGGCGAACTTGCCCACGCGCAGCTTGGGGCCTTGAAGGTCGGCCAGAATGCCCAACGGGCGTCCGACCACCGCTTCGGCGGCGCGGATGGCCTTGTAGGAGGCGGCGTGGTTGTCATGGCTGCCGTGGCTGAAGTTCAGACGAAAGACGTCGGCTCCGGCCTTGGCGAGGGTGACGATCATCTCCGGCGAACTGCTGGCCGGACCGATGGTGGCGACAATGCGGGAGCGGCGCGCGCGGATCATAAACCTGCTCCGGAGAGGCTAGAAAATGCTGCAATGCGGCAAGAAATGCCGCAAAGCGGAAAGGATTTGCTTTGGACGAACGTCATTCTCGAATTTCACGCCTGACAACGTTGTCTAGCGCCCCGAGGCTGGATTCGCCACCGCTGACTTAGCGTCAAGTCCGAAGCCTTTCCACCTCCATAAGGAAATTGGGGGTGCGGCATGCTGGCCCGGGCAAGGCCCGAAGCGTGCTTATCAGCCGACCGGGCCGGTGGATTCCCGAACGATCAGCTCGAAATCCAGCAGGCGCGACGGCGGCGTCGCGTCGCCTTCCGTGCGCGTCGCGCCGCCCAGCAGCAGGTCGGCCGCGGCCGCCGCCATGGCCTGGATCGGCTGGCGCACCGTGGTCAACTGCGGCCAGACGACCTTGGCGCCGGGCGTGTCGTCGAAGCCGGCCACCGAAAGGGTCTGGGGCACTTCCAGGCGCAGGCGGTTGGCCACGGCCATCACGCCCAGGGCCATGTCGTCATTGGAGGCGAAGATGGCCGTCGGGCGATCGGCCCGGTTCAGCAGCCGCTCGGCCGCCTCGAAGCCGGAGCGGAACGAGAACCAGCCCTGCTCCACGTGCTCCTCGCGCACGGCATGGCCGTGCTCCTTCATCGCCGCCACGTAACCCTCGTAGCGCAGGTGCGAGGCGCCGTGCTCAGGGTGGCCCTTGATGAAGCCGATGTCGGTGTGGCCCAGGCCGATCAGGTGGGCGGTCATCTCATAGGCGGCCCGCACGTCGTCCATGCGCACATGGGCCGAGCGATCCGCGTCCTGGTCGGGCGACAGGCGCACATAGGGCACGCCCTCGGCCTCCAGCACGTCCAGCACGGCGACGTTGTCGCAGACCGGCGGGGTCAGGATCACGCCGTCCATGCGCAGGGTGTGCAGCATCGGCTCCACCTGGGCCGCCACGTCGCCGGTCGAGTCCAGCGGCTCGACGATCAGGTGGTAGCCCTCCTCGCGGCAGCGGGCGATCGCGCCCAGCTGCACATCGGTGACATAGGCGGGGCTGGGATTGTCGAAGAACACGCCGATCAGATAGGCCTTCGAACCCGCCAGGCTGCGCGCCGAGATATTGGGCCGGTAGTTCAGGGCCGCGACGGCTTCCTGCACCCGCGTGCGGGTGTCGGTCTTCACGTTCGGCTCGCGGTTCAGCACCCGCGAAACGGTCTTGATCGATACACCCGACAGGCGGGCGACTTCGTGGATCGTAACCTTGGAACTCAAGACAGCCGGCCTCGCGAAGCGTCGGAAATCGACAAGCGACGCAATAAAGGCATGACAGCCTTGTCAAGGCGAGCCCACTTCACGCGGAAACTCGCCTTGAGGGACGGGAAACAGGCGACCGGAGGGCGAAAAGCCCTAGGAAATGGCCGCCTTGCCGTCCGGGGTCATGGCGACGGCGGCGCCGATCAGGGCCGTGTGGGGGTTCATCACCACATGGGTGGGAATCGCCTTGGTGTAGTCGCTGAGCCGCCCCTTCGACTCGAATCGGCTGCGGAACTCGCCCTTCTCCAGCAGGTCGATGATGCGCGGCGCGATGCCGCCGGCGATGAACACACCGCCTCGCGCGCCGAGCGCCAGGGCCAGGTCGCCGGCCGCCGACCCCAGAATGGCGCAGAAGCGGTCGATCGTGATCTTGCAGCATTCGTCGCCGGCCACGCCGTGCTCGGTGATCTGCTTGGCGGTCAGTTCCTCGATCTTGCGGCCGTCGATCTCGGCGAGGGCCATGTGCAGGTCTTCCATGCCCGGACCCGACAGGATGCGCTCGATCGAGCACCGGCCGAACCGCTTCATCAGGATGCGGAGGATCTCGATCTCGATATCGTCGAACGGGGCGAAGGCGATGTGGCCGCCTTCGGTGGTCAGCGGCGTCTCGACGCCATGGCGACGGACCATGCCGGCCGCCCCGAACCCGGTGCCCGGGCCGATGATCGCCAGGTCGCCATCGCCCGAGGTCTGCCACGGACCGATCTGGCGCAGGTCCTTGGGCGCAAGGCGCGGCGCGGCCAGGGCCTGGGCGGTGAAGTCGTTGATCAGCTTGGCCGAGCGGAAGCCGCCGGCCCGACGCAGGCTGTCCTCCGACAGCTTCCAGTCGCTGTTGGTGAAGTGCACGGCGCCGTGCTCGATCGGGCCGGCGACGGCCACCACCGCCTGGTCAGGATGCTTGAGACCCATCTTGGCCAGATAGGCTTCGACGGCGTCCTCGGCCTGATCGTAGTCCTCGCCCTTGTAGGAGGTCGGCTCGATCAGCTGGGGATCGGCGCCGTCGAAATCGACCAGGGCGAACCGCGCGTTGGTGCCGCCGATGTCGCCGACCAGGCCAAGCCCGATGGAGTTCAAGCCGCTCATCTTCGTCTTTTTCCTAAGCAAACAGCACGGATGCGCCGTGGTCGGACGCCCCGACCCCCGAGCGCAGCAGGCCGAACAGTTCCCGTCCGAAGCCCGGCTTGGACGCCGGGACTTTTGCCGGCGTGCGGGCGCGCAGGGTCGCCTCGTCCACCAGGATTTTCAGTTCGCCCGTATGGGCGTTGAGCGAGATGACGTCGCCGTCCTCGACATAGGCCAGCGCCCCGCCCTTGGCGGCCTCCGGCGTGATGTGGATGGCCGCCGGGGTCTTGCCCGAAGCGCCCGACATCCGGCCGTCGGTGACCAGGGCCACCTTGAAGCCGCGGTCCAGCAGCACCGAGATCGACGGCGACAGGTTGTGCAGCTCGGGCATGCCGTTGGCCGACGGGCCCTGGAAGCGCACCACCACCACCACGTCGCGGTCGAGCTCGCCGCGCTTGAACGCGGCGATGAAGTCTTCCTGTTCCTGGAACACGGCGGCCGGGGCGGTGATCACCTGGTGCTCGGGCTTCACGGCCGAGACCTTGATCACCCCGCGGCCAAGGTTGCCGGTCAGCAGGCGCAGGCCGCCTTCCGGGCTGAACGGGTCGGAGGCCGGACGCAGGATGTTGAGGTCCAGCGACACGTCCGCGCCCTCGCGCCAGGACAGTTCGCCGTCGACCAGGATCGGTTCCTGGGTGTAGCGCGACAGGCCGGGACCGGCGACGGTCAGCACGTCCTCGTGGGCCAGGCCGGCCTTCAGCAGTTCCTTGACCACGAAGTGGATGCCGCCGGCGGCGTGGAACTGGTTCACGTCGGCCGAGCCGTTCGGATAAACCTTGGCCAGCAGCGGCGTGGCCTTGGAGATGTCGTCCAGGTCTTCCAGCGTCAGGATGATGCCGGCCGCGTGGGCCATGGCGACCAGGTGCAGGGCCAGGTTGGTCGAGCCGCCGGTGGCCATCAAGCCGACCACGCCATTGACCACGGCCTTCTCATCGATCACCCGGCCGACCGGGATCCAGTCGTTGCCCTTGTGGGTGATGGCCGCCACGCGCTTGGCGGCTTCCTTCACGAGGGCCGTGCGCAGCGGCGTGTGCGGATGGACGAAGGCCGAGCCCGGCAGGTGCAGGCCCATCAGTTCCATCAGCATCTGGTTGGTGTTGGCCGTGCCGTAGAAGGTGCAGGTGCCCGGGCCGTGATAGCTGGCGCTCTCGGCGGCCAGCAGTTCCTCGCGGCCCACCTTGCCCTCGGCGTAGAGGGCGCGGATGCGGGCCTTTTCCGAATTGGGCAGCCCGGACGTCATCGGACCGGCCGGCACGAACATCGCCGGCAGGTGGCTGAAGGTCAGGGCGCCGATCAGCAGGCCCGGCACGATCTTGTCGCAGACGCCCAGATAAAGCGCGCCGTCGAAAGCGTCGTGGGTCAGGGCGATGCCCGTGGCCATGGCGATCACGTCGCGCGAGAACAGCGACAGCTCCATGCCCGGACGGCCCTGGGTGACGCCGTCGCACATGGCCGGCACCCCGCCGGCGAACTGGGCGGTGGCCCCGACCTCGCGGGCGGCGTCCTTGATCAGCGCCGGATATTCCTGCAGCGGCTGGTGGGCCGACAGCATGTCGTTATAGGCCGAGACGATGCCCAGGTTGGGGGCGTTGACGTCCAGGGCGCGGACCTTGTCCACCGCCGGCGAGGCGGCGAAGGCGTGGGCCCAGTTGGCGCAGCTGAGCTTGGCGCGGCCCGGCTGGGCCGCCGCGGCGGCGTCGAGATTGGCCAGATAGGTCGCGCGGCTGTCGCGGCTGCGCTCGATGATCCGAGCGGTGACTTCAGCGATGACGGGGTTCAAGGCCATGGTGCTACTCCGCCCACAAGATACGGACCGGGGCGCGGTCCTGGTTCAGGATCGCGGCGATCGGCAAGCTTCGATCGACCGGACCTTCCAGCAAGGTCTTCTTGGCGTCGCCGGTGACCAGCAGGACGATCAGCGACGACTGGATCAACGCCTGGAAGGTCAAGCTGATCCGAGGCAGGTCCGGGGCGGGCTCGCCGGCCGGGGCCGCCACCACCGTGCGGTCGGTCTCGGGGTTCAGTCCCTCGGCCAAGGCCGGATTGCCCGGGAACAGGGAGGCGAAGTGACCGTCGGCGCCCACCCCCAGCAGCACGACTCCGAACGGAAGGGCTTGGGCCACGCCCGCCTGCGCCTTGTCGGCAGACTCCTGCTGGGTGACGCCGTCGAAATAGAGCGGCGCGAACGACGCCTTGGCAGCCTCGCCGACCAGCAGGTGGCGGTGGACCAGGCCTTCATTACTGCCCGCGTGCGATGGAGGCACGAAACGATCGTCGGTCAGGGTGACCACGACCTTGTCCCAAGGAACGGTGATGGTCGCCAGGCGGTCATAGACAGGGGCCGGGGTGGTGCCCCCGGTTGCCGCGAAACCGGTGTGGCCGCGCTCGGCCACGCCCGCGTTCAGCGCCGCGGCCAGCACCGAGGCGGCGGCGTCGTACAGCGCCTCGCGGCTTGGAAAGATCTCGATCTTGGGAAGGGTCATGACGCTCACCCTATTCGTTCCAGGCCCGGCCTTGCGGCGAGATCAGCGCCGACGCGCTGTGCGGGCCCCAGGTACCGGCGGCGTAGGGCGCCGGCTCGATCTTGGCTTCGGCCCAGGCGGCCGATACGCCGTCCACGAACTTCCAGGCCTGCTCGACCTCGTCACGCCGCACGAACAGGGTGCGGTCGCCGCGGAACACGTCCAGCAACAGCTTTTCGTAGGCGATGCGGCGGCGACTTCCGGCCGCGCTCATGGCCAGGGACAGCGGCAGGGACTGCAGGCGCATGCCCTCTTCCGACAGGCCTGGACGCTTGGTCATCACGGTCAGCGAGATGTCCTCGTCCGGCTGCAGGTCGATGACCAGGCGGTTGGCCTTGGTCTCGCCCTGGGCGGCGATCCCGAAGATGTTGTGCGGCACGGGCTTGAACTGCACGACGATCTGGGTGCGCCGGTCGGGCAGGTTCTTGCCGGTGCGCAGGAAGAACGGCACGCCGGCCCAACGCCAGTTGTCGATGTCGACCTTCATGGCCACGAAGGTCTCGGTCTTGGAGGCCTTGCCGACTTCTTCCAGATAGCCTTCGCGCGCCGTGCCCTCGACCACTCCCGACACGTACTGGCCGCGCACCGTGTCGTGGGCGACATTGGCCTTGGTGAATGGGCGCAGGGACCGGAGAACCTTGACCTTCTCGTCGCGAACCGCGTCAGGGTCGAAACCCGAGGGCGCTTCCATCGCGACCAGACACAACAGCTGCAGCAGATGGTTCTGCAGCATGTCGCGCAGGGCGCCGTACTCGTCGTAATAGGGCCAGCGCTCGCCGACCTTCTCGGTCTCGGCAATGGTGATTTGCACATGGTCGATGTGCTTGTTGTCCCAGAGGGGCTCGAACAGCACGTTTCCGAAGCGCAGGGCGGTCAGGTTCTGGACCGTTTCCTTGCCCAGATAGTGGTCGATGCGGAAGATCTGGCTCTCGTTGACCACCGCGCCCACCGCGCCGTTGATCGCGCAGGAGCTGGCGAAGTCCTTGCCGATCGGCTTTTCCAGCACCAGTCGGGTCTGGGGACCGGTCAGGTTCGCCGCTTGCAGAGCGGAGCAGACCGAACCGTACAGGCTGGGCGAGAGGGCGAAATAGATGACGAGCTCGCCGTGCTTGCCGACCTTGTCGGCCAAGGCCTTGGCGCCCTCTTCCTTGGTGATGTCCACGGAGAGGTAGTCGAGGCGGGCGGCGAGGCGATTCCAGGCCGATTCCTCGACCGTCGCCCGCTTGCCCAATTGCTCGCGCACCAGCTTGCGATAGCTGTCGGCGTCATGGTCGTGGCGGGCCAGGCCGATGATCCGCAAGTCGTGCGGCAGCAGGCGGTCGACTTCGAGAAAGTACAACGAAGGCAATAGCATGCGCAGGGCCAGGTCGCCCGCGCCACCCAGCAGGACCAGCACTTCACGGCCGGTCTGATCGACGTTCGTCTCTTTGGTCAATGCTTCCACCCTATGACAACGTTGTCATGCCACGCCCGCCAGAGCAATGCAAGCCGCCCCCTGAACCGCCTCGTGTCGACGTTCCGACAGGACCGCGCGCGCGGGGTCTAACTAAGGGGTTTGGTCGCTCGCCGCCAGCAGACCAATCGCTTTTCGCGTGCGAAGGTTGGCTGTTCCGCCCGCCTCAACAGCGAGATCGACGCCGATCGAGGCGAATGTCCGCGCGTGAAGGCAAACCGTCTCGTCAGGCCGGGGAAACGCCTTGCCGCTTGCGATCACCTGAGCGGTCGTTGTCTGCTTGTCATCGACTCGCCCGACCCGTGGGAAAGTCAGGAGCGCGCCGATGATCGACCTCACCCGCAGACACATGCTCGGCGCGGCCGCCCTGGCCGGTCTTGGCCTGGAGCTGTCGCCCGCCATGGCGCACGCCCAGACCGCCTGGTCGCCGTTGGGCTCGCCCACCGGACCAATCCCGGCCCTGACCGGCCATCATCGGGTGATCATCGACACCGATCCCGGCAACGACGACGCCCTGGCGATCCTGATGTGCCTGAGCGCGCCCAACCTGACCGTCGAGGCGATCACCGTCTGCCCGGGCAACGTCCGCTACGAACAGGAGGTGCGCAACGCGCTGTATCTGGTCGAGCTGGGCGGCCGCGCCGGCAAGGTGCCCGTGCATGCGGGCATGACCCATCCCCTGCTCAACCGCCCCTACCCCACCGCCACCTTCATTCACGGCAAGGATGGCCTGGGCGCGGTGTCGGTGCCGGACGTCAAGCAGAAGGTTGAGGACGAACACGCGGTCGACGCCATCCGGCGCATCGTCAAACGTTACCCGGGCGAGGTGTTGATCATGGCGCTGGGCGGCCTGACCAATGTCGCCATGGCTCTGCTGCGCGAACCGGCCATCGCCAAGGACATCAAGGGCGTGCTGTTTGTCGGCGGCAAGTACGCCACGCCCGGCTCGGCGCCAGGCTACAACGTGCTGGTCGACCCCGAAGCCGCTCAGATCGTGCTTTCGTCCGGCGCGCCGATCACCATGAGCGGGGGTCTTGGACAGTATTCGGTGATGACTGACGCCGACTTCGACCACGTGGCGGCCTTCGACACGGCGCGCAGCCGCTTCTTCATGCAGTCCAACGACCTGCGGCGTCGGTTTGAGAAGGAAAAGCGCGGCGTCACCGGCTCGACCAATCCCGACCCCATCGCCGTGGCCTTGGCGATAAACCCTGCGGTCGGCGTCAAGTGGGTGCAGCTCTACATGCAGGTGGAGTTGAGCGGAGAGTTCACGCGCGGCCAATTGGTCTACGGGACCAACATCTATACCGGTGAAGCCACGCCTCCGCCCAATGTGAACCTGTGCGTCGAGGCGTCGAACGCGGAGTTCAAGAAGCTGGTGTTCCAGACCCTCGCGAAGGCCTGATGACGCGTCTCGGAGCCGCCGCCGCAGTCCTGCTGATGACGCTGGCGGCGACGGCGCCGGCCTTCGCCGCCGGCTGCCGGGTGACGCCCGGAAGCGACGGGCTGCTTCTCGAAGCCCTGGCGCTCAGCGAAGACGACGCCCCGCGCGTGACCCAGGTCCTCGTTGGTCGGGACGGCCTGATCGACTGCGTCGGCCCCGATTGTCGAGCCCGCAAGCCGGACGCGACCGTGGTGATTTGCCCCGACGCGGTGCTGTCGCCGGGGTTTGTCGATCCGCACGAGCATCTGTCGTTCACCCACATCGGCCCTCGCCCCGACGACGGCGTGCGCTACCGCCACCGCCACGAGTGGCGCAAGGGCCTGGGGGGCCACCTCGCCCGTGAGGACTTCAAGCCCGACACCGATCCTGACGTCCTGGCCTGGGGCGAAATCCGCCACATGCTGTCGGGCACGACCTCGATCATCGGCGGGGCGATGGCGCCGGGACTGGTGCGCAATCTCGACTTCCAGGCCGGGCTGGAGGGACTGGAGACGCCGCGCGCCAGCTATGCGGTCTTTCCGCTGGACGACGGGCCCGGCCTGATGCGGACCAGCGACTGCGATTATGGCCCTGCGGCCGCGACGTCCGAAGGGGTGGCGGCCCTGCACGCCTATGTCGCCCACATTGGCGAAGGGATCGACGAGGCGGCCCGGAACGAGTTCCGCTGCCTGACCGACCGGCGATACGACACCACCCCGGCGCCGGGCGGCGGCGGCGTGTCCCAGGACTTGATCCGCCGAAACGTCGCCATCGTCCACGGCGTAGCCCTGTCCCAGGCCATGCTGCGCGAGGTGGCCGACCGTCACGCCAAGATCGTCTGGTCGCCACGCTCGAACCTGTCGCTGTACGGCGCCACGCTGGACGTGCGCGCGGCCCTGGCCGACGGGATCGTCGTGGCCCTCGGCACCGACTGGCTGCCCACCGGCTCATTCTCGATGGCGCGCGAAGCCGCCTGCGCCCGCGCCTATGCCCAGGCGACCGGCGCGCCGCTGTCGGCGCGAACGCTCTGGATGATGATGACGGTCAACGGCGCCAAGGCCGCGGGCATGGAACAGGTCCTCGGCGCGATCCGTCCGGGACTGGCGGCGGACCTGATCCTGGTCGCGCGGCGTGGGGAAGATCCTTACGAGGCGGTCGTCACCGCCGCGCCGAGCGACCTGATGCTGGTGCTGCGCGGCGGCCGTCTGCTGGTCGGCGACGCGGACCTGACCGCTCGCGCCCGCCTGACCGATGCGACCTGCGAGTCGTTGGACATCGCCGGCGCGGCCAAGACCCTCTGCGTCGCCCGAGAAGGCGGCAAGGGCTACAAGGCCTTGGCTGCGACGATGGCGGACCGGGGCGCCGGTCCGGCGGTGTTTTCGGGCGTCCCCCCGATCGAACCGCGCTGCGAGCCTAGTGGCTCGCCTGGGCGCGGAAGCGATCCTTCATCTTGGCCACCCAGCCGTTGAAGGCCTCGTTGTCGGCGGTGACCTTGCTGAAGTCGCTGCTGGACAGGCTGCCCGGATCAGCGCCGGCCAGGGCCACGCGCAGGCCGTCGGGATTGCGAGCGCCTTCGACGAAACCGCTGTAGCGCTGGCGGAGGCGCCCCAGCGAGGCGTCGTCGTCGGCCAGACTGAAGGCCACGGCCGAACGCAGCAGCTTGGACTCGTCGGCCGGGCTCAGAATTCCCGGCGTCTTCCAGCGATCGGCCAAGGCGCGTTCGTACAGCGCGCCGGCCTGCGGCCAGGCGTGCTGCTTCCAGGCGATCTCGGCGCGCACGTCTTCGGCGTCGCGGGTCTTGTCGCTCTCGATCACTTCCAGCGCCGCGTCGTAGCGGCCCAGGCCCATCAGGGCGCGCGCGGTGGCCAGGCGGCGCTCGGCGTTCAGGGCCGGCGGCAGGATGGTGGTGCGGGTGGCGTTGATGGTGTCCAGCGCGCTCTCCGGCTTGCGGTCCATCAGATAGATCCAGGCCAGGTCGGTGGCGATCTGGGCCTTGGGCACGCCGTTCAGGCGGTTGTCGACCTGGTACTTCAGGAGCTTGGCGGCTTCGTCCAGCAGGTCGACGTCGACCAGGCGGCGCACCAGGTTGCGGACCATCTGGTCGCCGTCGGCGCCGATCGGGGTCAGGTCCTGGAAGTCGTAGAACAGGCCCACGGCCTGGATCGGCTGCATGCCGTCGGCCAGGCCGTCCAGGAACAGGGCCCGGAAGGCGCCGTTCAGGTCGTTGCGCAGGGCGACGGCCTGCGGCAGATCGGACTGCACGTTGCTGGCCGAGTGCAGCACGTCCAGCGCCTCGCGATAGCGGCCCTGCTTGATCTGCAGCTGGCCCAGGGCGCGGATGGTGTCGAGCTCGACGCCGTCGCCGCGCCAGCGGAAACGCAGCGCGTCCAGGCCCTTGGCGGCGGTGTCGGCGCTGATCTGGTTCTTGGCCAGCCGCAGCTGGATGGCGTGCAGGGTGGCCGGCGCGCTCAGGCGATCGATGCCGCAGCGGGAGATGGCCTGGAACATCGGCAAGGCGCGGACATCGTTCTTGGCCTCGAAGGCCTTGGCCAGGGTCAGGCGCAGCTCCAGTTGGTCCTCGACCGGGATGTTGGGCAGCTTCAGGGCCTGGTTGATCAGGCGGACCGCGGTTTCGGGCGCGCCGACGCCGACCGCCGCCTCGGCCTGGGCGCCCAGGAACCGGGCCTGCCACAGGGCGGGGAACATGTTGAGCGCCCGCGCGCCTTCGGCGAACCGCTGGTTGGCGTCGGCCCACTGGCCGGTCTTGCTGGCGATATAGCCGCGCCACATGGCGGCCGAGGGATCGTCGGCCAGCACCGGCGACGCGAAGTCGGTCTCGGCCTCGGCGTAGCGGCGGGACAACACCTTGGCCACGCCGCGCAGGCCGCGGAACTCGCCGTCGCCCATCAGGGTCTGGTGGGCGCGGCCGGCGGCGTTCAAGACGCCGATCGCCTCGAACGACAGATTGGAGCCCACGAGAAAGCGAGCCAAGGCCATGCGGGCGGCGGTGTCGTCGCTCTTGCCGTCGCTCCCTCCGGCCGCGGAGACCGCGCCCAGCAGGGCGTCGTAACGGGTCATGAAGCCGCCCGACCCGGTCTTGGACCAATGCTCGGGATCGATCAGGGCCGGCATCGACATGGGCTGCGGCGCCCCGACGCCGGCGTCGGCCTGGGCCTGTCCGCTGGCCGTCGACGACAGAAGCAGTCCCTTGGGTCGACCGATCTGGACGAGGTCGCCCGAGGCGGTCATCTGCAGGTCGCCGGAATAGCTTTCGACGGCCAGGCCGGTGGCCGACTGCAGCAGCGCCATCTCCACATAGTCGCGGCGCGACGGCAGACCCTTGGACGGCGCCAGGGCGGTGGCCACGGCGACGCGGTCGCCGACCGCCGGATCGGCGACCCAGACGACCTTGGTGGTCCCGGCCACGTTGGCGGTCAGGGTCGCCGGACTGGCGTTGTCGTCGCGCGCGACGCGGATCAGATCGGGCGAGTCCTGGTTCCCCGCCCCCAGGGCGATCGTCCAGCTGGAGCCGACGCCGTCCGCGTAGAACGGCGCGCCTTGCGGGGTGGTGATGCGCAGGGCGGTGTAGTCGGCGCCCCTGAACGCCTGGATGTTGCGATACTGCGGCGTGGTGGATGGCAGCTTGGCGATGTCCAGCCGCGCGGGCGCGTCGAACACGACCCATACGGCCTCGCCACGTCGGAATACGGCCGCACCGGCCGGATTGGCCCAGTCGAAGGTCAGCTGGACCTGGCCCGATTCCTTGGCGAACTTGACCGGCACCACGCCGCTGGCGGGCATGGGATTGGGACGGCTAGGGGTGGCCGTGGCTGCGGTCGCGGGCGCCGCAGCTGGGGCTTCCGGACGGGCGAACAGGTTGATGAAGTCGTCGCCGTCGGCGTTCCCGATCCGGAAGTCGGCGTCGTCGCTCAGGGCGACGACGATCTCGGCCACGCCGCCGACATGGCGCGCCTGCGCGCCCTTCACCCAGCGCGGCGGACCGACGTTCAGAGGCGAGAGGTTCGGATTGGCGTCGCGCGAAAAGCGCAGGACGACGGCCGCGCCCTCGCGACGCGCCTGCATGCCGCGCGAGCCTGGAAACTCCAGCCGGGAAAAGTCCGGCGCCTGGGCGACGCGGATCTGCAGGCCCGCCGAGGCGGCCGGTCGGGCCGGCGCCTTGGACGCGGCGGCCTTGGGCGCGGCCTTGCGCGGCGCGGGCTTGTGGGCGGGCTTGGAGACGTGACGCGGCGCGGCGGAGATCGACACCGTCGGGGTCGCGACCCCGAGGATGCAGATCGCCGCGACGGTCGATCTCAAAATCGCCCCCAGTCTCATGCCCCCGCTTTCACTCCCGATTCAGATGGCGTCTAGCCGGCCTTCTTGGCGCCGGCGGGACTGGCGCCGGCCAGCGGCGCGGCGGAGGCCTGGGCCGAAGGATCGGCGGCGGGCTTGTCCGCCGCCGCCAGGGCGGCCTTGCCCTTGGCGATGGCCTCGGACGACAGGCGGTTGGCCAGGCGCTCGGTCAGGATCTTGGCGTCGCCGGGCGACATGTTGGCCAGGATCATGCTGAGCGTGCGCTCCTTCATCTTGGCGGCGATCGGCAGGCGCACGGAATCGTCCAGCACGCTCATGCGGGCGGCGGCGTCCTTGGGCTTCATGGCCGAATAGACCAGCACCATGCGGTTGGCCTCGGCCTCCTTCTGGGCGTCGGCCTGGCCCAGCAGGCCCTGGATCTCGCCCTTCATGCCGTTCAGCGCCTTCATCTTGGCGTCGAGCTTGGCCTCGGCGGCGGCCAGCAGCTGCAGCTGGACGTCGATGTCCTGCTCGCGCTGGTCAAGCTGGCCGCGACGCTGACCCAGGCTCTGCAGCACGCGCAGCTCGGCGGGCGACAGGCCGGCCTCCTTGGCCAGTTCGGCCGACGACGGGGCGCAGAGCGGCGGCGGAGCCTTGGCGGCCGCGTCCTTGCCCGCGTCGGCGGCCGAGGCGGCCTTCTCGCCGGTCTTGGCGTCAGACTTCACCGCCTCGGCGGCGAAGGCCTTGGCGCCGCTTAGCAGGTCCGGAATGGACTTGGCGCCGGCCAGAGCGTTGACGGCGAGCACGCCAACGACGGTCACGCCGATGATCGGCAGGATGCGCGGAACGTTTTTCATCGACGGCCCCTAAAGGTCGAACCGGGGCGCGGCGGATCTTCCGGGCCCTCGAACAGGTCATCATCTATTCGCGTCCGTGAACGCGGGGTTTCCTTTGGCGCCGCCGGGCGGGCGGCGGAAGGCGGCCGAGCGTCGCGGGGGATGCGATCCTCGCGGTCCAGCAGCTTCTCGAAGTCCTCGGCGCGCAGGCGGCGCGGGGGTTGCGGCGGAAGGTCCGGCTCGGCTGCGCGCATCGGCCGCGTGGCGCCGCGCGGCCCGGTCGGGGGCTCGGCTGCGGGTCGCGGGCTGGAAGCCCTCGAGGGGGACATCGGCGGAGGCGTGACCATCGGGCGATTCAGGCGTTCGTCCAGCTGGACCGCCAGGGCCTGGGCCTTGGCAATTCGATCGGCCAGGGTGTCGGCGGCCTCGTCCGTGGCGGCGCGCAGGTCGGCCAGGCCCTGCTCGGCGCGCATGGCGGCGCGGTCGAGGTCGGCCACGGCCTTGGCGAAGCCGTCATGGCTGTCGCGCAAAGCCTTCAGGCGGCGCTCGAGGCGCACGCCGAAGGCCAGGGCGATCAGCAGCAGGATCGCCAGCAGACCGTTGAGGGCGATGGCCGTCAGACTCATTTCAGCTTCTGAACCGCCTTCTTGGCCGCGGCGGTCAGAGGCGCGTCGGCCCGCACGGCGATCGAGTGATTGCGACGCCCCATCCGCCCGCGGGTCAGCGGAATGGCGCCGGCGCGCAGTTCCACCGGGCTGTCGGGCGTGGCGTTCAGCATCAGGGTATCGCCCACCTTCAGGTCCAGGACCTTGGAAAGCGGCAGTTGCTGCTCGTCGAGCACGGCGCGCACCTCCATCTGGGTGGTCCAGAGTTCGGTGGCCAAGTGGCCTTCCCAGATGTTGTCGCGACCGAACTTCTCGCCCATGAACTGCTGCAGCAGCATCTTCCGGATCGGTTCGAGGGTCGCATAGGGCAGCAGAAGCTCGATTCTGCCGCCGCGGTCTTCCATGTCGATCCGAAGCTTCACAAGAATCGCGGCGTTGGCCGGCCGGGCGATGGCGGCGAAGCGCGGATTGGTCTCCAGGCGGTCAAGGCTGAACGCCACCGGATGCAACGGCTCGAAGGCCGCCTTCAGGTCGTACAGCACGACCTCGATCATCCGCTGCACCAGCACCCGTTCGATGGTGGTGTAAGGACGGCCTTCGATGCGCATGGCCGCGGTGCCGCGACGCCCGCCCAGCAACACGTCGACGATCGAGTAGATCAGGTTGGAGTCGACCGTCAGCAGGCCGTAGTTGTCCAGCTCCTCGGCCCGGAACACCGCCAGGATGGCCGGCAGTGGGATCGAGTTCAGATAGTCGCCGAAGCGGATCGAACTGATGTTGTCGAGGCTCACCTCGACGTTGTCCGAGGTGAAGTTGCGCAAGGATGTCGTCATCAACCGCACCAGGCGGTCGAAGACGATTTCCAGCATCGGCAGGCGCTCGTAGGAGACGAGCGCCGAATTGATGATCGCGCGGATGCCGGTGCGGTCGTCGTTGCCGTCGCCGGACATGTCGAAGCCCAGCAGGCTGTCGATCTCGTCCTGGTTCAGGATGCGCTCGGCGCCCATGCCGTCGCCGCCGCCGTCGTCCCAGCCGCCCATCCCGCCGCTGAAGTCGCCGAACTGGTTGTCGCCGTCGCCCTCGCTTGGAGGGTTTTCCGAGGCCCATTGGGCCATCGCGGCCTGATCGTCGATTTCTTCCGCCATGTCGGTTCGCCCCAACCCGCCCGAAGGCTAGTTGATCAGCATCTCCTCGATCAGCACCGCGTTCACCTTGGAGGGCGCGGCGACTAGATTAACGCGACGCAGCAGTTCGGCCCGCAGCTGATAGCTGCCCTGGCTGCCGTTGAGGTCTTCCGGGCGCAGTTCGCGCAAGAAGGTCTGGAACATGTCCTGCAGACGCGGAAGGTTCGGCGTCAGGTTCTCGGCGGTTTCCTCGTCCGGAAGCTCGAAGGTCAGCTTCAGCTTCAGGAAGGTCGACTTGCCGTCGGCGGCCTGCATGTTCACGACGATGTCGGGCAGGGTGTAGAACACCACGCCGTCGGGACCTTCCTTGATCACCGGCGCGCCGGCGACGGGCGCCCCGCCCTCCTTGGCTTCGCCGTGGCCGCCCTTCTCTTCCTTCTTTTCCTTCTTCTTCGGCTTCTCGTGGCCCTTGCCGGCCTCCGCGGCCGGCTTGGGCTTGAGCAGCAGGAACGTCGTCACGCCGCCGCCGACCAGCACGACGGCCGCCGCGGCCGCGATGATGATCATCATCGGCGGCTTCTTCTTAGCCGGAGCTTCGCCCTCGACGGCGCCCTCTTCGCCTTCGGCGGGAGCTTCCTGGGCAGGTTTCTTGGCCACGCGCGCGGTTCCTTGGAATCTATGGATCTACTCATGCGTGGAGCATGGTTAACGATGTCTTTTGAAGGCCATTTCGCCGCAGGCTGAATCTGCCCGGCAGACTCCGCCGCCGCACGCTCGTTAACCCTCCTTTTCCTTGAAATCATTGCGTTTTTCAAGTTGGCACGAGGGTTGCTTGCAGGATTGCGGCGCATTTGTCGCGCCAGCCGTTTCGGTATCCGGTCATGGACAACGCTCTGTATGTGGGACTTTCGCGGCAGATGACTCTGCGCCGCGAACTCGACATCGTGGCCAACAATATCGCCAACGCGAACACGACCGGTTTCAAGGTCGAGGAGCTGATGGTCCGCACCGAGCCGGCCAAGCCGGCCCGCACCATCGGCGGCGCCAACCCCGTCAAGTTCGTGCTGGACGACGGCGTGGCGCGCGATTTCGGTCAGGGCGCGCTGAACCAGACGGGCGGCGACTTCGATCTGGCCCTGGAAGGCCAGGGCTTCTTCAAGGTCTCCACCGTCGGCGGCGAGCGCTACACCCGCGATGGCCGCTTCACGATGAACCCCGAGGGCAAGCTGGTCACCCAGAACGGCCAATCCGTGCTGGACGAGGGCGGCGGCGAGATCCTGCTCGACCCGCTGAAGGGCCCTGTCACCATCGCTCGCGACGGCACGGTCAGCCAAGGCGCCGAGCGCGCCGGCAAGATCGCCGTGGTGCGCCCCACCGACTTGGCCGCCTTCCGCAAGGATGGCGACAACCTCTATCGCAACACCACCAACGCCACCCCCGAGGAAGCCACGGACGCCGTGATCCACCAGGGGATGCTCGAAGCCTCCAACGTCCAATCCATCCAGCAGATCACCAAGCTGATCGAAGTGAACCGCGCCTATGAGGGCGTGGCCAAGATGATGGATCAAACCGCCGAACTTACCCGGTCCGCCGTCGAGCGGATGGGCAAGGTCCAGTAAGGGAATAACCGAAGATGCAAGCGCTCCGCACCGCCGCGACGGGCATGGCCGCCCAGCAGCTGAACGTCGAGGTCATCTCGAACAACATCGCCAACATGAACACCGTCGGCTTCAAGCGCCAGCGGGCCGAGTTCCAGGATCTGATCTATCAGACCATCGAACGGGCCGGCTCGCAGTCGTCGGGCGAAGGCAACGTGGTCCCCACCGGCGTGCAGATCGGCGGCGGCGTGAAGGCCGGCTCGGTCTACCGCATCCACGAGCAGGGCACCCCGACCATGACGAACAACGAGTTCGACGTGGCCATCCAGGGCAAGGGCTTCCTGCAGATCCTGCTGCCGTCCGGCGAGACCGCCTATACCCGGGCCGGCAACTTCTCGACCAACGACCAGGGCCAGATGGTCACCGAGGACGGCTACGCCGTCCAGCCGGGCATCACGATCCCGCAGAACGCCGTCGCCACCACCATCAGCAAGACCGGCCTGGTGCAGGTGAAGCTGGACGGCGACCCGACTCCGCAGACGGTCGGCCAGCTGGAACTGGCCAACTTCATGAACGAAGGCGGACTGGAAGCGATCGGCGACAACATGTTCATGGAAACCGCGGCCTCGGGCGCGGCCAATGTCGCCGCGCCCGGCCAGCCCGGCTTCGGCACCTTGCTGCAGAACTACACCGAAGCCTCGAACGTGGACTCGGTCAGCGAAATCACCTCGTTGATCGTCGCCCAGCGCGCCTACGAGATGAACTCCAAGGTCATCACCACGGCCGACCAGATGCTCCAGACCACCTCGAACCTGAGGTCGTAAGCTCATGAAAGCCCGCGCTCTTTCCCTCGCCGCCCTGGCCGCCCTGCTGATCGCCACCCCGGCCCTGGCCGGTCAGGCCGTCTCGCTGCGGTCCGACACCACCGACACCGACGGCAAGATCACCCTGGGCGAGCTGTTCGACGGCGCCGGGTCGGCCGCCGGCGTGGTCGTCGCCACCCGGGTCGGTCCCTCGGCCGTGCTGGACGCCGGCGCAATCCAGATCGCCGCTCGCCGGGCCGGCCTGGACTGGAGCAACGACAACCGCCTGCGCCGGATCATCGTCCGCCAGGGCGCCGACAGCGGCCTGGCCGGCGGCGCCCAGCGCGGCAATGTGGAAGTTCTTGCCTACGCCCGCAGCCTGGCGACCGGCGACCTGGTGCAGCCCGAGGACCTGGTCTGGATCAAGGCGGCCGCCGGCCCCTCGGACGCCCCGCGCGACGCCGACGACCTGATCGGCATGACCGTCAAACGCCCTCTGCGCCAAGGCGCGGCCGCCAGCCTGCGCGACGTTTCGACCCCGCAGGTCATCAAGGCGGGCGATATCGTCGCAGTCACCTACGAGGACGACGGCGTGGCGCTGACCTTGCAAGGCAAGGCGATGTCGGCGGGAGCCATCGGCGAAAGCCTGATGGTCCAGAACACCGCCAGCAAGAAGATCATCGAGACCGTGGTCACCGGACCCGGCTCGACCGCCGTCGGCCCCCAGGCGATGCGCCTGAAGGCCAACCGTAACAACACGCTGCGCTACGCCGCTCGCTGAGAAGGTCACACACGATGCGCCCCGCCCTCGCCGTTCTCCTGCTGCTCGCCCCGCTCGCCGCCTGCTCCACCGTCACCGAAGCGGTGAAGGGTCCCGAACTGGCCCCCGTCGGCTATCCGGCCCAGCTGGCGCCGATGACCCAGCAATACGCCGTCCAGCCGCCAGCGGCCTCGTCCAATTCGCTGTGGCGGACCGGCGCGCGCACCTTCTTCAACGACCAGCGCGCCAGCAAGGTCGGCGACATCCTGACCGTCAACATCGACATCGACGACAGCGCCAAGACCAAGAACCAGACCTCGTCGTCGCGCACCTCCGACAGCTCGATGGGCGTGCCCAACTTCCTGGGTCTGGAGTCGAGCCTCGGAAAGGTCCTGCCGGGCGCCTTCGACCCGGCCAACATGATCAACACCAACTCGGCCCACTCCAACGCCGGCGCCGGCGCGGTGAACCGCTCGGAAAAGATCAGCCTGACCATCGCCGCCGTCGTCTCGGGCGTTCTGCCCAACGGCAACCTGGTGATCCAGGGCACCCAGGAAGTGCGCACCAACGCCGAACTGCGCCAATTGACCGTGGCCGGCATCGTGCGGCCCGAGGACATTTCCTCGGCCAACACCATCAAGCACACCCAGATCGCCGAAGCCCGCATCAGCTATGGCGGCCGCGGCGACATCAGCCGCATGCAGAAGACCCCGGCCGGCCAGTCGCTGGTCGAGAAATTCTCGCCGTTCTAGAGGGCTTGGCGCAAAGGGTCTGAGCGGACTGCTTGATCAGGCGAGCGGGCGGGGCCAGATTACCGGTCACAGCGTTCGCCCGATCCTGTCGGGCCCGATCGGAGCCGACCTCATGAGCAAAGCCGCTCGCGCCCTTTCCGCTCTGATCAGCGCCGGCCTGCTGGCCACCGCCTTGCCCGCCGTCGCCGCCGCGCAAGGCGCAGGCAAGGGAGCGTTCAGCGGGCCGATGGGCGTCAGCGGCCGCTGGGCGATCGACCTGACGCGCTCGAAGTTCAACACCGCCCTGACCGGTCCGGCCCCGCTGAGCGGCGAGTTGGACGTCACGGTCGACGACGGCAAATCCCTGGCCTGGACCCTGGTCGAGGTGGATGAGGCCGGCGTCGCGGCCCTTCAATTCGCCCATGCCGTGCTGGACGGACCGGCGACCCGCGCCGTGGTCAACCTCAACCTGGTGAACATCAGCGTCCAGCGCGTCGGTCCCAGCGCCGTGACCGTGATGACCCACGGCGAGCAGGACTCGCGCCGCCAGTCGATGAAGGTGACGCGCACCGATCCCGACACCCTGCTGGTCGAGCAAGACATCGACGGCAAGGACGGCCCGCCGGACCAGACGCTGATCTTGGTCCGGGTCAAGTAGGGCCGGCCTTCTCTAAGGCAGAGGGATTATCTGGAGCTCAGCGCCCAGCTCACCATCCCTACCGGACGTCTTCCCTCCCGCCGCGGCCTTGCCGGTCGCGACCCGGTTCTTGAAGCTATGGCTCCCGGTGACCAGCTGTCAGACCATTAGTCCAAAGCGACCCTAAGGTCAGGCCAATTTGTCGCCTGGGGTCAAGGGCGTCCCGGGCCGCGCTTCGGCGGCCCGGCCGATCTCACCAGTTGTACATGGTCCCGTCCTCCAGCCGGTTCACCGGCAGGTAGGCGCGCTTGTAGGGATATTGCTCGGCAAGGGCCTCGTCGATGTCGACGCCAAGACCCGGCTGCTCGCCCGGATGCAGCAGGCCGTCCTTGAAGCTGTAGGCGTGGGGGAACACCGCGTCGGTCTCGGGCGTGTGGCGCATGTATTCCTGCAGTCCGAAATTGGGGATCGACATGTCGAAGTGCAGGGCCGCGGCCATGGTCACGGGCGACAGGTCGGTGGCGCCGTGGCAGCCCGTGCGCACATGGTGCAGGTCGGCGAAGGCGGCGATCTTGCGCAGGTTGGTGATGCCGCCGGCGTGCAGAACCGTGGCCCGCAGATAGTCGATCAGCTGTTCCTGGATCAGGATGTTGGCGTCCCAGACGTGGCTGAAGATCTCGCCGACGGCCAGCGGCGTGGTGGTGTGCTGGCGGATCAGGCGGAAGCCGGCCTGGTTCTCGGCGGGCACCGCATCCTCCAGCCAGAACAGGCGGTAGGGCTCCAGATCCTTGCCCAGGCGGCCGGCCTCGATCGGCGTGAGGCGGTGATGGACGTCGTGCAGCAGGTGGACATCGTCGCCCAACACCTCGCGCGCCGCTTCGAACAGCTTGGGCGCGTGTTTGAGGTACTTGGCCGTCGACCAGACGTTTTCGGTCGGCAGATTGCCGTCCGCCGGCTCGTAGAACATCTTGTCGCCCGACACGCCGTAGGTGCTGGGCAGGCCCGGAACGCCCGACTGCAGACGAATGGCCTTGTAGCCGAGCGCCTTGTACTTCTGGGCCTCGGCGATGGTGTCCTCGATGGTCTCGCCGTTCGCGTGGCCGTAGACGGTGACGCCTTCGCGGCAGGCCCCGCCCAGCAACTGATACAGCGGCAGGCCGGCGACCTTGGCCTTGATGTCCCACAGCGCCATGTCGACAGCGGCCAGGGCGGTCATGCCCACGGGCCCGCCGCGCCAGTACGAGCCGCGGTAGAAGAACTGCCAGATGTCCTCGATCCGATGCGCGTCGCGGCCGATCAGACAGGGGATCATGTGATCGCGCAGATAGCTGACCACCGCCAGCTCGCGCCCGTTCAAGGTCGCGTCGCCGACGCCGGTGACGCCGTCCGAGGTGGTGATCTTCAGGGTGACGAAGTTGCGCCCCGGGCAGGTCACGATGACCTTGGCGTCGATAATCTTGAGCATGGAGTGTTGGTCTACCTGGATCGCTTAAGTGGCCTGACCAATCCATAGACAACATATCACAATTGCGCCAGAGCAACGTGGCGTCTTTTGCAGCCATGCTTTAGGCTGCGCGCGGCCCGGCGATGCGCGCGGGGCGGGAAAATCCATGACCACCTCGACCGCAGAAACTCGCAAGCTCTACCAGCAGGTCGCCAACGCGATCGCCGAATCGATCCGCGAAGGCGCTTTCCAGCCGGGGCATCGCCTGCCCTCCGAGCGGGATCTGGCCGAGGAATACAAGGTCAGCCGCCCCACGGTGCGCGAGGCGATGATCGCGCTGGAGATTCGTGGCCTCGTCGAGGCCCGTCACGGTTCGGGCGTCTATGTCACCGAGGCCGCCCCGGTCGAGATCCCCGCTCCCGAACTGGACATCGGAGCCTTTGAGTTGACCGAGGCGCGCCGCCTGATCGAGGGCGAGTCCTGCGCCCTGGCCGCCACCACGATCACCGACCAGGAACTGATCGACCTGGAAAGGATCCTCGACGACATGGTCGAGGAGAACGAGCACGACGTGCGCGGCGACCTGGCCGACCGCCGGTTCCACGTGACCATCGCCCGCGCCACGCGCAACAGCGCCCTGGTCACGGTGATCGAGAACCTCTGGGACCTGCGCTACAAGTCGCCGCTTTGCCGCGCCATGTTGGAGCGAGCCCGCCAGGTCGGGGTGCGGCCGCTGATCGACGACCACCAGGAAATCCTCAGCGCGTTGAAGGCCCGGGATCCGAAAACCGCCCGTAACGCCATGCGCGAACACCTGGGGCGCGTGATCGACAACCTGCTGACCGCCACCGAGATCGACGCCATGCAGCAGGCCCGCAGCGAAGTCGCCGCGCGCCGCAACGAGCTGGCTCGCCGCTCGCTGATCTAACGCCCGCGCCTTCAACGGATCGAAGGCCCCAAGTCGGAGTTTGAGCATGGGCGGCCGGAGGGAAGCTCCAGCCGCCCGTCGCCGGCCGGCCCCGGGAGAAGGTGCGATGAAGGACAAGTTCACCGCCAGGCCGACGAGTTTCGCGGAGACACCATAGCCGAGCTGATATGCGGCGCAAGTAAATTGGCCTGACCACATCTCCGCGACGGAGGCTCTTTGGCCAGGACTGTATAGCTTGAGGATCCATGGCCGAAGCCCTCAACATCGTCTGCCCGCACTGCGACGCCACCAATCGCCTGCCGGCCGGACGTGATCCCAAGGCCGGCAAGTGCGGTCGCTGCGCCAAGCCGCTGTTCACGGGCCAGCCCGTCGACCTGACCACCGCTCGTTTTCGCAAGCACGCGGCCAACAGCCAGATTCCGATCGTCGCCGACTTCTGGGCGGCGTGGTGCGGTCCGTGCAAGGCGATCGCCCCGGTCTTCGTTCGCGCCGCCGCCGAACTCGAGCCGCGGGCGCGCTTCGTGAAGATCGATGTCGACGCCGAACCGGCCCTGGCCCAAGCCTACGGGGTACGGGGGATCCCTGCCCTGTTCCTGTTCAAGGACGGCAAGGTCGCGGCGAACCAGGCCGGGCTCCCCGACCCAGGCTTCTTCCGCCGTTGGTTGGACGAGCACGCGCCCGCAAGCTGAACCACCGCACCGTCTGGACCTTGGCGCGCCGTTTGGCGTTTAATCCGGACGCGAACTCGAAAGGGAAGACCGCGATGCCCAAAGTCGGTCGAGCCTTGCTGATCCTGGGGCCGGCCGCCCTGGCGCTATCGGCCTGCGGCGCCGGCCCGGCCTTGCCGCCCGAACAAGGGTACGGACCCCATCCGATCCTTCCCGCCGCCAGGAAACAGGCCCTGCCGGTGGTCAAGATCGCCCCGGCGGTTCGCTGGGCCGACGGCCAGACGCCCGACGCCGCCCCGGGCTTCGTCGCCACGGCCCTGGTCCGAGGCCTGGACCATCCCCGCTGGCTCTATGTGCTGCCCAATGGCGACGTGCTGATCGCGGAGACCAACGCCCCGCCCAAGCCCGAGGACGGCAAGGGCCTCAAGGGCTGGTTCCAGAAGATCATCATGGATCGCGCCGGCGCGACCGTGCCCACGGCCAACCGCATCACCCTGGTGCGCGACGCCGACAACGACGGCGTGCTCGAGGTTCGCACGACCTTCCTGTCAGGGCTGAACTCACCGTTCGGCATGGCCCTGGTCGGCGACACCTTCTATGTCGCCGACAGCGACGCCCTGCTGGCCTTTCCCTATCGCGGCCAGACCCAGATCACCGCCGCGCCGCGCAAGGTCGCCAACCTGCCCGCCGGACCGATCAACCACCATTGGACCAAGAACGTCATCGCCAGTCCGGATGGCTCCAAGCTCTATGTCACCGTCGGCTCCAACAGCAATGTCGGCGAGAACGGCGTGGCGGCTGAGGAACGCCGCGCCGCGATCCTCGAGATCGACCCGGCCACGGGCGCCAGCCGCATCTTCGCCTCGGGCCTGCGCAATCCGAACGGCCTGGCCTGGCAACCCGCCAGCGGCGCGCTGTGGACCAGCGTCAACGAGCGCGACGAGATCGGCAACGACCTGGTCCCCGACTACATGACCTCGGTCAAGGACGGCGGTTTCTACGGCTGGCCCTACAGCTATTACGGCCAGACGGTGGACGCCCGCGTGAAGCCGCAGCGGCCGGATCTGGTGGCCCGGGCGATCAAGCCCGACTACGCCCTGGGCGCTCACACCGCTTCGCTGGGCCTGACCTTCTACAACGCAGATGCGTTCCCGTCCCGCTACAAGGGCGGGGCGTTCGTCGGCCAGCATGGCTCGTGGAACCGCAAGCCGGTCAGCGGCTATCGGGTGGTGTTCGTGCCGTTCTCGGGCGGCGCGCCGTCGGGTCCCGCCGAGCCTTTTCTGACCGGCTTCCTCGACGCCAAGGGCCAAGCCCTCGGTCGTCCGGTCGGGGTCGCGGTCGACAGGTTCGGCGCCCTGCTGGTGGCCGACGACGTCGGAAACACGGTTTGGCGGGTGTCGGCCAACGTCCCGCCGCCGCCATCCAAGCCCGCGCCCTAGAGCCGTACGCTCTCTTCCCTCGCGCGTCGCACCAAGGCCTTCGCCGGCGAAAACGCACAATCAGAGTTCATGGCCGCCCGCCCGATGCATGCGGACCGCGCGGAGCGCACAAGACCCCCCCGGCGTCGGCGTGTCACATGGTCAACGCCCCGGCGACGGCTCTAGAAGGGAGGCGGTCTTAGCTTCCAGTCGTTCGGGGATTCCCATGAGCCTGTCCTTCCTCTTCGGCGCCGTCATCGGCTCGGGCGTCTTTATCCTGCTGGGTCGAGCGCCGGCCCAACGGCTGGTCGAGGCCGTCAGCGCCCGTATCGGCAAGCCCCGCTAAGCCTCGAAAGCAAAGCGCGCCGCCAAGTCTTTATGGACTTTTCGCGCCTGAATACGCAGGCGTCGGAACGAAAGTCCAAGTGAAGGCCTTTATTTGACGTCGGTGCGCGGTTCGCGCGCCTTTGATGCCAAGGAGGCGTACATGTCTATTCTTGCGTGGATCGTGCTCGGCCTCGTGGCCGGCTTCATCGCCAGCAAACTGGTCAGCCGTACCGGCGGCAGCCTGGTGGTGGACCTGGTGCTCGGGATCGTGGGCGCCGTTGTCGGCGGCTTCCTGTTCAACCAATTCGGCTCGGCCGGCGTAACCGGCTTGAACCTCTACAGCCTGCTCGTCGCCGTCATCGGTGCGGTCGTCGTGCTCGCGATTTACCACGCGTTCACCGGTCGCCGGGCGCTCTAAAGGCCCAAACCTCGACCTAGTGAGAACAGCGCCTCCGGCTCGGCCGGGGGCGTTTTTCTTTTGCGACCGCGATGAACCGGAAGATTAGCCTAGGGCTCTATCGCCTGCTGCAGCATCTTCAGCGCCACGCGCAGGCACTCGATGCGCAGCGGGCCGCGACCGATGTCGCCGAACCGAGCCTGGCGATGATGGGTGTAGCCGCCGCGGCGGGCGCAGGCGAAGTGCACAAGGCCGCCGGGCCGCTCCGGATCCCCCACCTCCTCGGCCCAGCCGGTAATCGACACCGCCACATCGGCCTTGGACCGCTTGAGCGCGCCCTCGGCCATAGCGATCGCCGTGGGCTGCGACACCGCCCCGCCGTGCGGCAGGAACGATGGGGGCACGTCCAGCATCTCGATCTTGGCCTGTTCGGTATAGACCACGAAGCCGCGCTCGAAGGCGTGCGAACGGCCTGGCACGTCCGTCAGCAGCGAGGCCAGCAGGCCGCCCGTGCAGCTTTCCGCCGTGGCCAGGGTCAACTCACGCGAACAGGCAGCCTCAAGGACCGCCTGCGATAGTTCGTCGATGTCTGGCGGAAGGATCGGTTCAAGCGCCTCGGCCATGGGCTCTCCAGAGTAGGAGGGAGGTCCGAGGACCTCCCTCGCGAGGTCAGTTGGGCTGTTTGCCGCCCATTTCGGCCATCAGTTCTTCCTTGCGGGCCTGCAGGCGTTCGCCCATGGCCTCAAGGTCTTCGTCGCCCTTCTTGGCCTGGGCGAAGATGCCGCCCGGCTGTTCCTCTTCCTTGACGTGATGCTTGATGTACTCGCCCAGCACCTTGACCTTGGCGTCGTAATATTCGTCGCCGGGCTGCATCGCCTCGATCTCGGCGATCAGCTTCTTTGCGCCGTCGTGCTCGACATAGGCTTCGTCGAGCATGTCGTCCTCGATCTCGCCGCGCTCCTCGGGATAGAAGATTTCCTCCTCGATCCGGGTATGCACCTTGAGGGCCAGGGCGATCTTGTTGAACAGGGCCAGCTTGTCGGAGTTCTCCTCCAGCTGTTCGTACTCGTCGAACCAGCCCTCGACCTCGCGGTGGTCCTTCTTGAGCAGCGTGATGGCCAACGGGTCGCGGCGGCCGGTGCGGCGCGTGCGGCGCGGCTTGGCGGTCTTCGAGGACTTGGCCTTGGTCGATGAGCTCTTGGCGGTGGTCGCCATGGTGTCTCTCCCTGAATGCTTGAGCGCCGAAGGCGGCGGATCAACAAACACTTCACATCAGGGGCCGTTCCCTAAAGGCGCTGTCGCACCCGAAAGTACTGCAGGGACGTCGACTTCTCGACAGACAGTATTCGAGAATGACTCTCAACTAATAACCGACACGAAAAAAGCCCGGGCGCGAGCGCCCGGGCTTCTCCGTTCTGGACGGAAGGTCGGCTAGTGGCCGCCGCCGACCGAGTCTTCCTGGATCTGGTGGACCTGGGCGCCGCGCGCGGCGAACGAGAACCACAGGACATAGAGGTAGCAGACCAGCGGCACGATGAAGGCCAGGGAGCGCGCGCCCACCGGGAAGTGGGCCACGAACTGGTCGACCGTGAAGCCGTAGAGGATCGAGATGAACCCGCCGCCGCAGATCGCCATGCACATCAGGCCGGAGGTCGCCGAGGCCGGGGCCGACGAGCGTTCCAGGGTGATCGTGAAGATGGTCGGGAACATGATCGAGTTGAACAGGCCGATCAGGATCGCCGCGAAGCCGGGGATGAAGCCGGCAGTCAGCGGAGCGACATAGTCGCCCGGCAGATGGATGCTGCCGCTCAAAGGCGTGGCGGGCATGTGGTAGGTGGCGACGACCAGGGTGCAGAGACCCGCGGCGCAGGCCGCGACGATCGCCAGCATGGTCGTGGCCTTGACGTACCGCAGCAACACGGAGCCGCCGAACCGGCCGAACATCGCGAACAGCATGAAGATCGGACCGACATAGCCGGCGACCTGCGAGGGCAGGTTCATGATCTGCTTCTGTTCGAGGAAGAAGATCATGCCCGAGATCACGCAGACCTCGGCGCCCACGTACAGGAAGATGCCGAGCGAACCGAGGTTGGCCCACTTCGACTGCAGGGCCCGGAACGGCGACTCGGCGTGCTCGGCCATCTTCGGGGCATGGTGGGTGATGGTGTTGCGCACCATGAACACCGCCAGGGTGAACACCGCGAGGACCACGGCGATGATCAGATAGACGTTGGTCACGAAGCCCAGGCCCAGGGCCTTCATGCTTTCGGTGACCACCACGTCCTTCTCGAACAACGGGCCTTGCAGCAGGAACTTCGCGCCGAAGATCCCGCCGACATAGGCGCCCATCGAGTTGAACGCCTGGGACAGGTTCAGGCGGAAGTGCGAGTTCTTCGCCTCGCCCATCGCGGCGATCAGCGGGTTGGCGGCGACCTGGAGCAGGGTGATGCCCGACGCGGCCGTGAACAGGCCCAGCAGCACGGTGATGAAGCTGTGCGAGAAGGTCGTCGACCAGGCGATCAGGCAGCCGGCGACGATGCCGGTCAGGCCCAGCACGATCGATTTGGCGTAGCCGTTCTTGGCCAGATAGGCCGCCGAGGGGATCGACATGATCCCATAGGCGATGAAGAACGCGAACTGGTTCAGCTGCGTCTCGAAGTCCGTCAGCGTGTAGATGACCTTCATGCTCTTCACGAGCGGGTCGATCAGATTGGTGACGAACGCCCAGATGAAGAAGAGCGCCGTAACGTAGACGACGGCCAGGATCAGGCCGCCTCCTCCCGACTTGGGGGCCGCTCCGGTCGTCGGAGCCTGCGCCGCACCCATACCTGCCATAGTGTTTCACTCCCTGTCCGACGTTGCGGGACGCGACATCCACCTCAACGGTGACAACGTTGTCAAGCGTTGAGGATGGAAACCGCCCGCCTTGAGATCCCGTCCGGACGCCTTCTGGGAACCGATCGCCCGATTCGACGGTTATCCGGAAAAGTCCGACAAATCCCCGCCGATGGGAAGACCGTGATGTCGATGATCGCCATTCTGCTCGCGTCGAGCCTGGTGACGGTGGTCGCGGTGATCGGCCTGGCCGACGCTTTGACCCACTTCCTGGGCTGGGTCGCGCGGCCGTCGCAACGGTCGGCGGCCAGCCTGCCGGCCGAAGCGCCGACGCGCGAGCGCCTGGTCGCCTGACCTTATCCTCATCTCCGAAGGGGTCTTTGGAGGCGGCGACCTAAGCCGCCTTGCGCCCCATCGCCGTCCCAGCCGAAACGCCCCACACGTCGTGCGCCGCCTCGCCCAGGATATTGTCGGCCGTCAGCAGGCCGCTGAGCGTGGCGTGGTCGCGTTCGCCGTCTCGGTGCAGGCCGTTGCGGCCAGCCAGGTGCAGGCTGGGGAACTGCATTTTCAGGTCCAGGCGGATCATCGCCCGGTGCTCGGCGCAATCCGCGTCCTCGATCGGCAGCACCTTGCGCTGGCGCACGACGCGGGCGTCGCTGACGGCCGTCGGGTCCATCAAGCCCATCACCGCCGCCTCCCGCCAGGCCAGGGCGACCAGGTCGGCGTCGCTGGCCGTCCACAGGCCGTCGCCCTCGAAGCAGAAATAGTCCAGGCCCAGGCAGCTGGCCGCCTCGCCTTCCGGGGCCATGGCCGGCGACCAGGCGCGGTAGTTCTGTACGCGGCCGACCTGCAGGTCGGTGTCGTGGACGTCGATCGCGGCTTCACGCATCGGCTTGCGCGTGCGGCCCACCAGGGCGACCGTGACCTGATCGCGGTACATCAGCTCGCCGGCGTGGAACAGGCTGATGGGCGTCGGCCGCAGCATGCCCATCAGGTCGCGCAGCGGCGCGGTCGAGACCACGTGGTCGGCGGTGCGGATCTCGTGGACGCCGTCCTCGCGCCGGATGGTCGCCGTCCACAGCTTGGCGGCGGTGTCGAACTTTAGGGTCTCGACGCGGCGGCCCAGGGCGACCTCGCCGCCCAGGGTCGTGATCCTGTCGGCGCAGGCCCGCCACACCGAACCCGCCCCGTCGCGGGGATAGCGCAGGCTGGCCGCGGGCTTGGCGGCGCCGGCGCGCCCTGCCGGAATCTGGTCGCTGATCAGGCCCGACACCTTCTCGGCGAAGGGGTGGAACAGCATCGTCGACAGCCGTTTGCCGACCCGGTTGCGGATTTCGTCAGCGAAGGTCCTGGGCGTCTTGATCGGCCGAATCTTGGCCAGGCCGAACGAGGCCAGGCAGGCGGCGGCGCCGCGCAGCCCCAGATGCGCCAGGGCTTCCAGGTTCTTCAGCGGATAGGCGTAGAGATGATCGCGGTGATAGATCCGCGCCGCGCGCGGCTGATCGACGAAGCCGTCCGGCAGCAGTTCGGCCCACAGGTCCAGGACGCGGGGCGAGGTCGAGGCGTAGGTTCCGCCGCTAAGGTCGATCTTGAAGCCGTTGTGGTCGATCGTGCGGCTTGAGCCCCCGACCTGACTGGGATCCATCTCCAGCACGGCGACGTCGCGCCCCGCCTTGGCCAGTACATAGGCGGCGGTCAGGCCGGCCGGCCCGGCCCCGATCACCAAGGTTTCGACGTGCTGCCCCATGACGCGATGTCCCCGTTCGAGAACACCCTGGCGCAATAAGGTTAAGACCGCCCCGCCGGACGTGGTGAACCAGACCTAAACTTGGCCATGGGACGCTATGCCGCGCCTTGCTTTGCGAGGCGCGAAATGGCCTTCAAGGGCTGGCCCGTCACGCCAACTGGTCGCCGATCGGCAGGGTCCGGATCCGTTTGCCGGTCGCCGCGAAGATCGCATTGACCAGGGCGGCCGGAGTCGGCGGCAAGGCCGGCTCGCCCAGGCCGGTCGGCGGGTTGTCGCTGGTGACGAAATGCACCTCGACGTCGGGCGCGTCCGCGAAGCGCAGCATCGGAAAGTCGCCGAAATTGCTCTGGACCACCGCGCCGTTCTCGATGGTGATCGCCTGCCCCAGGCTGCTGCCGATCCCATCGAGGACCGAGCCTTGCACCTGCTGCTCGGCGCCGTTCGGATTGACGATCTGCCGGCCGACATCGACCGCCGCCCAGGCCTTGTGGACCTCGACCCGGCCGTCGGCCACCGCGACCTCGATGACCACCGCCACATAGCCGCGGTGGCTGTAATGGCAGGCGACGCCCAGGCCGACGCCCTTAGGCGTCTTGCGGCCCCAGCCCGACGCCTCGGCCGCCTTGTCGAGCACGGCGCGCATGCGGCCGGTGTGGAAGCTGTCGCCCTTGCCCGGCTCGCCGATCAGCCGAGGCTGTCCCAGCAGCTTGCGGCGGAATTCGACCGGGTCGGCGCCGGCCGCGTGGGCGACCTCGTCGGTGAAGCCCTGATACACGAAGCCGTAGGCGTTGTTGCCCGGGGCCCGCAGCCAGCCGGTCGGCACGCCCAGCGGCATCACCGAGACGTCCTGGGCGTAGTTCTCGACCGCCCCGAACGGAAACTGCGTGCCGCCGATATTGGCCGCGCGCGCGAACTTGGTCCCTTCGCCGAAGGTCACGAAGTGATTGCGCCAGGCGGTCAGCCCGCCCTGGCCGTCTAGGCCGGCCGTCAGTCGGTGGAAGCCGGCCGGACGGTAGAAGTCGTGCTGCATGTCGTCCTCGCGAGTCCACAGCAGCTTGACCGGCGCCCCGACCGTCTTGGAGATCCACGCCGCCTCGACCATGAAGTCGTTCATCAGCCGCCGGCCAAAGCCTCCGCCGCTGCGGGTGAAGTGGATGGTGATGTCCTCGGGCTTGATCCCCAAGGTCTTGGCCACCAGCCCGCGGCCGTCCTCGGGGTTCTGGGCCGGGGCCCAGATCTCGACCTTGCCGTCCTTGAAGCTGGCCGTGCAGTTCTGCGGCTCCAGCGTGGCGTGGGCGTTGAACGGATAGCTGTAGTCGGCCTTGACCACCTTCGCGGCGCTCTTCAGGGCGGCGTCGACGTCGCCGACCGTCTTGAGATTGCGATGCGGCGGCTGGCCGTGCAGTTCGGCGGCCTTGGCGATGAAGCCCGCGCTGCTCTGGCCGCTGGTCGGATGGTCGGCCCAGGTGACCTCCAGCGCATTGCGGCCCTTGCGCGCCGCCCACCAGGTGTCGGCCACCACCACCACGCCGCCCAGCAGGCCCTCAAGTTCGGTCCCGCCGTCGACCACGAAGGCGTGGCGCACGCCCTTGACGGCCCTGGCCGGGGCCAGATCGACCTTGGCCACCTTGGCGGCGAACACGGGGGCCTTCAGGAAGGTGGCGTACAGCATGCCGGGCACGCGCACGTCGATGCCGTATAGCGGCTTGCCGGTGACGATGGCCGGGGTGTCGGACTGCGGCTGCGCCTTGCCGATGATGCGGTAGGTCTTGGGATCCTTCAGCGTCAGCGTCTTGGGGTCAGGCGCGATCAGACCCGCAGCGGCTTGGGCAAGTTCGCCATAGGACAGGCGGCGCTTGCCGGCCTTGTCGACCACGAAACCGGGCTCGGTCGCCAGGCCGACAGCCGGCACGTTCCAGCGCTGGGCGGCCGCCTGGATCAGCAGGGCGCGCCCCGCCGCCCCCACCTGGCGCATGGGCTCCCAATCGTCCGGCGTGGAGGTGCTGCCGCCGGCGGATTGCTCGCCGAAAATCTTGGCGTCGACCGGCGCCTGCTCGATACGGACGACGGACCAGTCGACGTCCAGCTCCTCGGCGATCAGCATCGGCATCGAGGTCTTGATCCCCTGACCGATCTCCGGCCGCTTGGCGGCGATGGTCACCGCGCCGTCCGGCGCGATGCGGACGAAGGCGTTGAACGGATTGGCCGCGATCTCGCCCTCCGCCCGGACCAGGCCCGGCAGGCTGAACGACAGCAGCAGGCCGCCGCCGGCCGCAGCGCCGGTCTTCAGGAACAAGCGGCGGGACGGGTTTTCAAGGATCGCGTCCATGCTCACGCCTCCACCTGGCCGGAGGCGGCCTTGATGGCCTTGCGGATGCGGATGTAGGTGGCGCAACGGCAGAGGTTGCCGTTCATCGCTGCGTCGATCTCGTCGTCGGTCGGCTTGGGCGCGGCGGCCAGCAGGGCCGTCGCCGACATGATCTGTCCGGCCTGGCAGTAGCCGCACTGCGGCACGTCGATGGCCGTCCAGGCCTCCTGCACCTTGGCCCCCACAGGGTTCGCGCCGATCCCTTCGATGGTGGTCACCGCCTTGGCCCCGACGCGGGCCAGCGAGGTGACGCACGAGCGCATGGCCACCCCGTCGATATGAACGGTACAGGCCCCGCACTGGGCCACGCCGCAGCCGTACTTGGTTCCCACCAGGCCCAACACGTCCCGCAGCACCCACAGCAGGGGCGTATCAGGCTCGGCGTCCACGGTGTGAACCTGGCCGTTGACCTTCAGGCTAGTCGACATCCCGCTGCTCCCGAACCGACGCTTCCCCAGAGTGCCAAAGGCTTTGCCCCCCGACCAGAGGGGTCGGCCTCACGAAAGCCGTCATAAAACCGTCATGCAAGACTTGAACCCGGCCGGCTTCCGTGGTTCCGCTCCGCCTCTTCGGGCGTTCCATCCGTATAAGGAAGTCCGTGAAACTTTCCACGCTTCGAACAAAAGGATGAAGCGACCATGCTGGGCTTGTTCCGGGCCGTGATGCCCAAGGAAGACCGCTTCTTCGAATTGTTCGCGGCGCACGCCGCCACCCTGGTGGCCGGCGCCAAAGCCCTTCAGGACCTGATGCAGGGCGGCGAAGGCATCGAAGCCGCCGGCGCCCGGGTGTACCAACACGAGGAAGAGGCCGACGAGATCACCCGCCAGGTGATGGGCGCCCTGCGTCGCAGCTTCATCACGCCGTTCGACCGCAGCGACATCCAGGACCTGACCACCTCGCTGGACGACGCCATCGACCAGATGCGCAAGACCGCCAAGGTCGTCAGCCTGTTCGAGGTCAAGACCTTCGAGCCGCAGATGCGGGAGATGGCCCGGATCATCGTCGAGGCCGCCGAGCTGACGGTGCAGGCCGTGGCCCTGCTGCCCGACATGCGCAAGAACGCCCAGCGCCTGACCGAGTTGGCCGTCAAGGTGACCCAGATCGAGGAACAGGCCGACCAGATGTACGACCAGGGCCGCAAGGCGCTGTTCCTGGCCCACCGCGAGAAAGGCTCCGTTGGCGACCCGATGGCCTTCATCGTCGGCGTCGACATCTACAGCCACCTGGAAAAGGTGGTCGACCGGTTCGAGGACGTCGCCAACCGCATCAGCGGCATCGTGGTCGAGCAGGTCTAGTGGACCCGACCTCGCTGATCCTGGTCTTCCTGGTCGTCGTCGCCCTGGGCTTCGACTTCCTGAACGGCCTGCACGACGCGGCCAATTCGATCGCCACCATCGTCTCGACGCGCGTGCTGTCGGCGAAGTGGGCGGTGCTGTGGGCGGCGTTCTTCAACTTCATCGCCTTCGCGGTGTTCGGCACCAGCGTCGCCAAGATGGTCGGGGCCGGGATCATCGATCCGCATGTGATCACCGACCGGCTGATCTTCGGCGCCTTGATGGGCGCGGTCAGCTGGAACTTGATCACCTGGTGGGCGGGCATTCCCTCGTCCAGCTCGCACGCCCTGATCGGCGGCCTGGTCGGCGCCTCGATGGCCAAGGTCGGCGGCTTCGGCGCGGTCCAATGGGCCGGCCTGAGCAAGACCGCCGCGGCGATCGTGGTCTCCCCGACCCTGGGCTTCCTGCTCGCCCTGCTGCTGGTGCTGCTGGTGTCCTGGACCTTCCTGAAAAGCTCGCCGTTCTTCGCCGACCGCGTGTTCCGCAAGCTTCAGTTCGTCTCGGCCGCCGCCTATTCGCTGGGCCATGGCGGCAACGATGCTCAAAAGACAATGGGCATCATCGCCGCCTTGCTCTTTGCACATGGCATGAGCGACCAGCCCGGCCATATCCCGTTCTGGGTGGTGATCTCGTGCCAAACGGCCATGGCGCTGGGCACGCTGTTCGGCGGATGGCGGATCGTGCACACCATGGGCAGCAAGATTACCCGCCTGACGCCGATGCAGGGCTTTTGCGCTGAAACCGGCGGTGCGATCACGTTGTTCTTCTTTACGCACCTTGGCGTTCCGGTCTCGACGACTCACACGATCACAGGCGCTATTGTCGGCGTCGGCGCTTCGCGTCGGGTTTCGGCCGTCCGCTGGGGCGTGGCCAAGAGCATCGTGACCGCCTGGATCGTCACCCTGCCCGCGGCCGGCCTGGTCGCGGCGGTGTTCTACTACCTGGGATTCTGGATGAAGTGAGCGATACGGCGGGCGGCAAGCAGGCGGGACGCAAGTCCGAAGAACGGCGCCGACAGGTGGCCGCCCTGCCCTGGCGCGCCGCTGCGGGCGGCGACGGCGGCGAATTGGAGATCCTGCTGGTCTCTTCCCGCGAGACCCGTCGTTGGGTGATCCCCAAGGGCTGGCAGATGAAGGGCAAGGGCGACGCCGAGGCCGCGGCCCAGGAGGCCTATGAGGAGGCGGGTCTCGACGGCCGCATCGGCGCCGAGCCGATCGGCGCCTATCCCTATCTCAAACGCCTCAAGAACGGCGCGGCGCGGCCCGTTACGGTGAATGTCTATCCTCTGGAGGTCACCGGCCAGCACGCCGCCTGGCCGGAGAAGGGTCAGCGGACCCTGGAATGGATGTCGCCGGTCGAGGCCGCCCTGGCCGTGCAGGAGCCCGAGCTGCGCGATCTGATCGCCCGCTTCGCCGGCGTCGAACTGCCCGAGGATGAGCGCCCGGCTCTCGCCCCGGCGCCGACGCCCGTGCAGGTGGCCCTCCAGCGGTTGCGGCGGCGGGTGACGGCGATGTGGGGCCGCCGCCAACCGTTCGCGGGTGGATAAGTTGGGGATAACTCGACAACCGTCCGTCCATTCACTATGTTCTCGTTACGTTCCAGACGAGAATCGCCATGCAGCTGTCGCTCGACCTATCGACCTCGCCGCTTGAAGCCTTGCGCGACGCGCTGCTCAAGACCTTTGGGCCGCAGCGCCCGACCAAGCGGCTCGATCCGGTGTCGCAGCTGGTCAAGTCGGCGATCAGCGGCCGGACCAAGGACGCCGTGTCGTGGGCGGCCTACCACCGCCTGAGAGAGCGGTTCGCCACCTGGGAGGAGCTGGCGGATGCGCCGGACGCCGAGGTCCAGGAGCTGATCAAGGAGGTCACCTATCCCGAGGACAAGGCGCGCCACCTGCCGCACGCCTTGCGGCTGATCCAGGTGCGCAGCGGCTGGAAACTGTCGCTCGACCATCTTGCCGAACTGGAGCTGGACAGCGCCCGCTGGTGGCTGCAGGGCCTGCCGGGCGTCGGCGTCAAGGTCGCCGCCTCGGTGCTCAACTTCAGCCCGCTGAACATGCGGGCCTTGGTGGTCGACACGCACGTCCACCGCGTCGCCGCGCGTTTCGGCCTGATCCCCGCCAGCTATGACACCGCCCACGCCTATCGGGCGCTGATGGACAGGGTTCCCGACAGCTGGACGGCCGAGGACCTCTACGAACTGCACTGGCTGATGAAGGGCCTGGGCCAACTGCTGTGCTCGCACCATGCGCCGCGTTGCGGGGCCTGCGCGCTGAAGGGGACCTGCTCCCGGGCGGGGGTGGAGCGCAGCGCCGATATCCTCGCCTGGCGACCGCGCTCGTAGACACCTGGGCCTGGCGGGAGAGGGTGTCGGTTGAACCACCACCGTTTTCGTACGCTCCCTCCGCATGTCTGACGATATCCGCATCGGCACGGCCGGTTGGAGCTTTCCAAGAACCTTGGAAGGTTTTCCGGCCGAGGGCACGGGCCTGGAGCGCTATGCGGCGGTGTTCAACGCCGCCGAGATCAATTCATCCTTCTATCGCCCTCATCAGCCCAAGACCTATGAACGCTGGGCCGCCTCGACGCCGGCGGACTTTCTGTTCGCGGTGAAGGTTCCCAAGACCATCACCCACGAACGGCGGCTGGTCGATTGCGGCGAGCCGCTCGGCGCTTTCCTGCAGCAGTGCGGGGCCCTGGGGGAAAAACTGGGACCCTTGCTGATCCAGCTTCCGCCGAGCCTGAAGTTCGATCCTGATCTGGTCGAACGCTTCCTGGCCGCTTGGCGCAAGGCGACGGCGGCCGCGACGGTGCTGGAGCCGCGGCATCCGACCTGGTTCGAGGAGGCGGCGGGAGCCCTGCTGAGCGACTTCGCGGTGGCTCGGGTCGGCGCGGACCCGGCTGTGGTTCCCGCCGCCGCCGAGCCTGGCGGTTGGCGCGGATTGACCTACCGGCGTCTGCACGGATCGCCGGTGATGTACGCGACCGCCTATGACGACGGCCGGCTGGAACCGCTGGCCGAAGACATCCTGGGCGAGGCCGCCGCCTCTCAGTCCTGGTGCATCTTCGACAACACCCGGCTCAGCGCGGCGACCACCGACGCCTTGCGGCTGAAGGCGCTTACCTCGACAGGTCGCTGAACGCCTTCGTGCCGATCCCGTAGCGGCGCCAGTCCTTGTAGTCGAAGTGCCACCACTCCTCCGGATAGACCTCGAAACCCTCGGCGACCATGGCCTCGCGCAGGATCGCTCGCAGGGCGCGCTGCCGGGTCGTGCCGCCGAGGAAGTCGGCATAGGAGCGGCCCGACATCTCGTCGTAGCGGCTGGGCATCCGCACCGGCTGGCCCGTCTGCAGGTCGTACAGCGTCAGGTCGACGGCGCAGCCGCGGTTATGGCGCGAGCCCTTGGCGGGGTCGGCGACGAACATGTGCTCCTCGGGCGGAGTGGCCTCCCAGAACATCCAGGTGACGAACCACGGCCGGTAGGCGTCGTGGATCAGCAAGCCGTAGCCCCGGGCTTTCAACGCCTGCGCGGCGTGGGCCAGGGCCTCCGCGGCGGGGCGTTGCATGTAGGCGGCCGCGCGTTCATAGAGGGCCAGGCCCATGAAGTTGTCGACCCCGGCGTAGCGGATGTCGAAGCGGATCGTCGGATCCAAGGCCGAAAGATCCACTAGGTCGGCCGGCAGGTGGTCGGCGGTCTCGAGCGGCGGCGTGGCGGCCAGGGCCCGGGCCCGCAGGGCGGCCGGATCGGACCGCACCGCCGCCCGGACGCTGGCCTCGACCTCGGCGCCGAAGTCGTGGCGCGGCAGCCGGGCTCCATCCAACCGGACGGCGACGGGTTCGAGCACCAGGTCTCCGCCGCCCTCGATGGCGTAACGGCCACGGCCCAGCGGCGTGAGCCTGGCGTCCTTGCGACCACGTCCGTCGATCCGCAGGACCCCCTCGCGCTCGAACAGCGTCAGCGGCGCGGCGCGCTCGCCGTACTGGCCGACGGCCGCCATCTCGGCGGCGTCCAGGGACTGGGCGAAGGCTGCGGTGCTCAGGGCGAGTCCGATCAGAAGAGGGGCGACAACGGAGAAGGCTAGTCTGCGCATCGCCCCGCCGCCTGTCCTACTTCATCGTCGGAATGACGAAGGCGTCGCCCTCGTGGTCGCCTTCGGGCCAGCGCGAGGTGATCGTCTTGACCTTGGTGTAGAACTTCACGCCCTCGACGCCGTGCTGGTTGGTGTCGCCGAAGGCGCTGCGCTTCCAGCCGCCGAAGGTGTGATAGGCCACCGGCACCGGGATCGGCACGTTGATCCCGACCATGCCGACATTGACCCGGCTGGCGAACTCGCGCGCCGCCCGGCCGTTGCGGGTGAAGATCGCCACGCCGTTGCCATACTGGTGCTCCGACGGCAGGCTGAGCGCCTCCTCGAAGCTCTCGGCGCGCACGATCTGCAGCACCGGGCCGAAGATCTCCTCCTGGTAGGTTTTCATGCCCTTCTTGACGCCGTCGAACAGCGACGGGCCGATAAAGAAGCCCTTCTCGAAGCCCTGCAGGGAAAAGTCGCGGCCGTCGACGACCAATTCCGCACCCTCTTCCACACCAAGACGGATGTAATCCGCGATCTTGGCGCGGTGCGCGGCGCTGACCACCGGGCCGTAGTGGGCGGCGGCGTCCGTGGAGATCCCGACCTTCAGGGTCTCGATCTCGGCGACCATCCGCTCGCGCAGTGCGTTGGCGACTTGATTGCCGACCGGCACCACCACCGGCAGGGCCATGCAGCGCTCGCCGGCCGAACCGAAGGCGGCGCCCGACAGATCCTTGACCACCTGGTCGAGGTCGGCGTCGGGCAGGACGACGCCGTGGTTCTTGGCCCCGCCCATGGCTTGGACGCGTTTCCCGTGCGCCGTGCCGGTCTGGTAGACGTAGTGGGCGATGTCAGAGCTGCCGACGAAGCTGACGGCGCGGATCAGCGGGTGGGTCAGGATGGCGTCGACGGCGCTCTTGTCGCCGTGCACCACGTTCAGCACCCCGGCGGGGGCGCCGGCCTCCATCATCAGCTCGCCCAGCTTGACCGGCACGGTCGGGTCCTTCTCCGACGGCTTGAGGATGAAGCTGTTGCCCACGGCGATGCTGATGCCGAACATCCACATCGGGATCATGGCCGGGAAGTTGAACGGGGTGATGCCCGCGCAGACGCCCAGCGGCTGGCGCATCGAATAGACGTCGATGCCGGGACCCGCGCCCTCGGTGTATTCGCCCTTCAGGATGTGGGGGATGCCGCAGGCGAACTCGATAACCTCCAGGCCGCGCTGGATGTCGCCCTTGGAGTCGGCGATCACCTTGCCGTGCTCGGACGACAGGATCTCGGCCAGGGCGTTCATGTCGCGCTCGATCAGGCGCTTGAACTCGAACATCACCCGGGCGCGGCGCTGGGGATTGGTCGCGGCCCAGCCGATCTGGGCGGCGGCGGCGGCCTGGACGGCGGCGTCCAGCTCGGCGTCGGTGGCCAGGGCCACGCGGGCCTGGACCTCGCCGGTGTTCGGATTGAACACATCGCCGAAGCGGCCGGACTTCCCGTCGAGGGCTTGTCCGTTCACGAAATGGCTGATGGTCCGCATGATACGCTCCCTGAATCTTGTTTTGCGCGTCAATAGCATCCGGCAGAACGCGCGTATCCCGCAAAATTCGTTCTCGGAATTCCTGTCATCCCGGACAAGCGAAGCGCAGATCCGGGACCGCCGGAAGCGCGGCGCTCAGGCGTTGGTCCCGGATCTGCGCGCTTCGTCCGGGATGACAGCTGAAGCTACTCCTCCACATGCACCCGGCGGAAGCGGCCCTGCAGATAGACCAGCGGCTCGTGGTCCGGGTCGTAGCGCAGCTTCACCACCCGTCCGACATAGACCCGGTGGTCGCCGGCGTCGAAGACCTGATGGGTCATGCATTCGAAATTGGCCATGCAGTCAGGCAGGATCGGCACGCCGGTGTCCCAGGTCTCGGTCTCGATGCCCGCGAACCGGTCGCCGTCCTTCTGCACGAACTGGCGGGCCATGACCTGCTGGTCGGCGTGCAGCACGTTGACCGTGAACCGCCCGGCCGCGTCCAGGGCGGGCAGGCTGCGCGACTTGAGATCCACGCAGACCAGGGCCAGGGGTGGATCCAGCGACACCGAGGTGAACGAATTGGCCGTCAGCCCCACACGGCGCCCGTCTTCTCCGACCGTGGTGACCACCGTCACGCCCGTGGTGAAGCACCCGAAAGCGTGGCGCAGGGCCAGCGCGTCATGCACTCCGCCCTCGCCCAGTTCGATCGTGACCGGCTGACTCATGGGGTCAAGCTGTGAGGCAAAGCGGCGTTACGGGCAAGGGTTTGGGCTCCTTTCGGGGAGAGACAATGCGGCGAACACTTGCCCCCTACGGACCGCTTCGCGGTCGTCTTCCCCCAGACGGGGAAGAGCCCTGCTGAACGGACCACGTTTAGGCTCCGCCCCCTCCGGGGGCGGACAGACGGCGAAGCCGTCAGGTGGGGGCAAGTGGGTGTGATCCCACGCCAAGCTGGCTGTGAGTTGTTCGGAAAGGGCTGCGGAGCGCCGGACATCGTCCGGAGTGTTTGGATAAATGTACCGTTTCGACGAAGCCTGACGCTCCGCGCGGTCGTTATCCGAAAGCCCGCGACGCTGAGCCCTGTTAGGGCCTCGCCGCCTTGAAGCCTCCGACGGGCGGGCCAGGGCAACGCCCCTGGTCCCGGACCGCGAGCGTCTCACCGCCCGCCTGCCGCCAAGTCAGCCCTCGCGTCACGTCGTATCTGTATTCCAGGCCCGACCGGCTCCAGAGACGCAAGGTTTGACGCTGCCCCTACTCATGCTGACACCGCCGCCGACAGAGCTTCCCGCTCGATCGCCCCCCGCCGCCGCATCGGTCGCAGGCCATGCGCCCTTTCCCGCGTCGGGGTGAGGAAAGGATACGGCAGGTTTCAGCGTCGCGGATAAGGGACGCTGCTTTTTCGCCAGAGCGTTGAAGAAGCTGGAGTTCTTTCCGACGCCGACGGGGATCGGCGCCGCTGTATCCCCGCTGGGGACATGCTCTCACGGCGAAGACCCTGCGGGCTGATCCGCTGAATGTAGGGTGAGTGCGTGTCCCCACCTTCGTCCACGGCGCCTTGCGGCCTCGACCCCAAACTCAGCGGGCGACGTTGGGGACACGCACTCACCCCGAGCGTCTTGCCAACGCGGCCGACCCCCTGCCGTGAGTGCATGTCCCCGTCACACCTCGGAACAGGTCCGAGAACCACGGCGCAAAAATCGAAACGCCCCGCCTTCGTCGCCGGCCCGCCAGCGGCGAGGCCGCGCCAAACCTTGATCGCCAGAGCCAGAGCCCCGATCCACCAAGGCTTCGAGGCGTGGCCCATCCGGGCGGATGGAGGCCTTCCAACAAGCGGACCTCCCGAAAGTCTGAGATGGGTGGAAATCGGACACGGGCGTCGGTAGCGTGGGCGGATGAAGCAACGGACCCGCGTCGTCTTGAGCATCGCCCTAATCGCGTTGGCCACATACCTCGTTTGGCGCGGTCGCTCTATCGGCTCTATCAGGATTGGCCGCTGATCGCTGCTTGCTCCCGAGATGACAGGAATTGCCCTTAACGGCGCTCCGAAAGCGAACCTTCCGAAGGCCCGAGAAGGGTGATTGACGGACAGTGTGTTGTCGACAGAACTAAAAACCTACGGACGGGGGCGAGATGAAGTATGCGGTCTTCGCACTAATCGTGATCTTTCCCCCAGTTGCACCTCCGACGCGTGTCTCGGCGGGCACACCGGTCATTTACCGTGCGCCTCTGGTTAGTCAGACAGGGCTTCCGAAACAGCCGCCACCGTTCGTCAAAAAGTGCGATCCGCTTGAGCGAGAGGAACCCGCGCTCAGCGTGACTCGCTTGTCACCGGGGCGACTGCTTTGGATTAGAACGTGCGGCGTCAGTGACTACAACAAAGCCTCTCGCCTATACCTCACGAACGAGCGCAAAAAGCTGCTGGCCGTGCGAACTGGTGCGAGTGAAAGCTCGCCATCGAGCATTGATATAGAGCCCTCACCTTGGGGCGAAGCATTCACAAACACGGCCTATGATCCCAAAGCCCGAATTCTCAGCGCAACCTCATACGCGACGCCTCAGCGGGATTCTGGGACGCGTGAAGAGTGGGTATGGGACGGTCTTCGTTTTCGCCATGCTCGCTCGATGCGGCTTGAGCAAACGATGGCGGCAGGGCGGCGGCCCGCTGTGTGGCCGGTCACCTATCAAGCGAAAATTGTGGATCGATAGATCGTTGCGGACTGGTCCGACTAAGGGGCGATTCGCAAATTGCTCCCTAGTCGAATGCTGTCCCCCAGGCCTTGGCGCTTAAGGACGACGCCGGGAACGTCCGCTTACGAAAGCCGCCGCCGGCTCTAGTGCCGCTTTTGGACACCGGCCCCGCAACGCCCTACCCCTCGATCACATGCGGCACGAACCGCGCCAGGTTCTTGGTCACCACGCTGTCGTCCTCGCGGATGCCGATGCCGGCGGGTTCGTTGCCGACCATCCACGCGCCGACCACCGGACGCTTGCCGTCGAACTCGGGCGGGGGGTGATAGGCCTGGACGATCGCGCCTTCCTCGCCATAGCCCTGGTCGAGCACGGGCTCGTCTCCCCCGACGATCTCGACATTGGCGCCTTCGCGCGAGAACAGCGGCTTCCTGACGAACCGCCCGCCGAGCGCCGACGCCGCCGGATCACCTTCGAAATAGGCTTCCAGCAGGTTCGGGTGGCCGGGATGGCGTTCCCACAGCAGCGGCAGGATGCCCTTGTTGGACAGGATCGCCTTCCACGGCGGCTCGATCCAGCGGACTTGGGCGGTCGCCAAGTGCGCGGCGTAGGGTTCGCGCAGCATGAACTCCCACGGATAGAGCTTGAACGCCGCCTGCAGGACGAAGCCCTCCAGGTCGACGAACTGGCCCTCTTCGTTGACCCCGATATTGTCCATGGCCACGAACTTGGGCTCGAGCCCGGCCTGCAGGGCCAGGTCCTCCAGAAAGCGCACGGTCTGACGGTCCTCGACGGCGTCCTCGTCGCTGGCGAAGTGGACGAAGCCACCCTTCGGAAAAAGCAGTTTGAACCGGTCGCGCAGGGCCTCGAACAGGCTGTTGAACTGGTCGGCGTTGGCCGGGAGCGTCCCGTTGGCGATCAGCTCCTCCAGCCACAGCCACTGGAAGGTCGCGGCCTCGAAGACGCTGGTCGGGGTGTCGGCGTTGTATTCGTAGAGCTTGGGCTTGGCCCGGCCGTCATAGCCGAAGTCGAACCGGCCATAGAGCGACGGCGCCTTGGCGCGCCAGGAGGCGGCCACGAAGTCGCGATGGCCGTCGGGGATCGCCAGCCGCTCCATCAGCTCCTGGCTGCCGGCGACCTCGTCGACCAGATCCAGGCACAGGTCGTGAAGCTCGGCCGCGGCCGGTTCCAGGTCCTGCTCGACCTGGTCCAGGGTGAAGGCGTAGGCGACGCTTTCGTCCCAATAGGCATGGCCCTCGGTGTGGTGATAGACGAACCCGACGGCGTCGGCCTTGGCCTGCCAGTCGGGTCGGGGCGTCAGCTTGAGGCGGCGCATCAGGCCGCGATCCTGTTCGGCGACATCAAGTTCGACACCCATCAACTCCGTCTTCCCGGCGAAAGCCGGGACCCAGGTTCAGCCTGAGCATCTTGGCAAGGATCCTCAACACCCGGCTCCATGATCTGGCCCCCGGCCTTCGCCGGGGAGACGGGTGAAGGTTTGAACGGCCGAGTTGGGGCGCGCCTATTCGCTCTTGCCGCCGTCCTTCTGCTCGATCTGCAGCGGCGGGGCGGACGGGGCCAGGCGGGCCAGGACGTCGTCGGCGCTGGATTGGCCCGGCAGGATGCCGGCCAGGCGCAGCTTCTCGTCGAGATCCGCGCCGGTGCGGCGGTCTTCCAGTTCGCCGGCCGCCTTGATCTTCTCGCCGCGGATCGCCTGGCGCTCCTTGATGCGGGCCAGGCTGTCGGCGGCCGAGCCGATCGAGGCGCCCGCGCCGGCGCCGCGCGCCGAGACGGCGGCCTGGGCCTTCTGGACGCTCTCGTTGACCTTCACCACCTCGACCTCGCGACGCAGGGTCTCGATGCGGCGGTCGGTGGCGGTGATGGCCGTGTGCAGCTGGTCCTCGGCGGCGCGCATGTCGCCGATCTGCGGCTCCTTCAGCGCGATGTCCTGCTCGAGGTCGGCGATGCGCTGGGCCACCTGGCGGGCCAGGTCCATGTCGCCCTTGGCGACGGCGGCCCGCGCCGAGCCCTCGTACTTGGTCACCTGGTCGCGGAAGCCGGCGACTTCCTTTTCCAGGATGCGGCGGCGGGCCACCAGCGTGGCCATGTCGTCGCGGGCCTTGCCCTGGGCGGCGTCGGCGTCGCGGATTTCCTGGTCGAGGATGCGCAGGGCGTTGGCGTCGACGACGGCCGCGGTGGCCTCGTGCGCGCCGGCGCGACCCAGGGTGAACAGCTTGTTCCAGATGGACATGAGGGGTCTCCGAGGATCGGGAAGCGCAAGAACCGAAAGTGGATACCGGTTTCGCGCGTCGAAAAAGTTAGGCGGCGGGTTTGAAGGACGAGCGCAGGTCGGACGCGGCCTCGATGGCGTTCTGGGCCAGGACGCGCAGCTCGATCAGGATGTCGTCCAGCGACGAGGTCGTGGCCAGTTCACCGAACAGTTCGTAATAGTCGCGCTCGCCCACGGCGCTGATGCCGAAGTTCGACAGCGGCACCAGCTTCTGGGCCTTCAGCAGGAATTCGTTGAAGGCGTGGCGATCCTCCTGCTCGTCGACCGGCCACAGCAGCACGGAGGCGGCGATCTGCTGGTCGCTGACGCTGACGAAGATCTCCAGGTCGCCGTGGTCGTGCATGGTCACCAGCAGGATCGGATCGGCGCCTTCCACCACGCGGGCCGTCATGGCCTCGCTGAATCCGTCGGAAAGCGCCGTCTTCAGCGAGCGGACAGTCCAGGCGGGGGTCGTCATCGGGCGGTGTCTCCTTCAGCGCCAAAAAGCCTTGGGGGCTGTTCATACTAGATGGGCGGGCGAACGCCAGTCGTCGAGAGCGCGAGCTTGCTTGGGCGGATGACAAGTTGGTAATCCGCCGCCCTCTTTTGTGAAGGCCTTCGGCGTCGTACATGTGACGGCGAGTTTCGCAGCGGGTCGTTCATGTTCAGCAAGCTCTTTGGCCGCAAGGACGCCGCGCCCGCCTCGGCCCTGCCGGCGATCCGCAACGTCACCCTGGGCCGCACCGTCTGGCTGGACACCCTGGCCTGGCGACGGCTGGGCGACGACCTGAAGTTCACGCTCGACACCGACACGCTGGAAATCACCGCCCAAGGTCTGGTGGAACTGCGCGAGGGCGGGTTTGTCCATCGGTTCTACACCGACGACGACGTGATGTTTCAGGCGGTCTCCGACGATCGCGACGGCCAGCGGGTCAGCGACATCACGGTCTTCATCCCCTGGGCCAGCGCCTATCCGGGCGGCCCGGCCGACACCGAGGCCTGGGGCAAGCGGCTGCGGGCGCGAACCTTCACCGGCCCGGACCTGCCGGAATACCGGCGAGACTGGTTCGGCGACGAGGCCGAGAGCCAGGAGCCGGTGACCTTCTGGGAAGATGTCCACGACGACCGCGACGGCATAACCGACCGGCGGATCTTCCAGACCTGCATGCTGTTCTCCCGCGATTTGCCGGGCGACGGCCGCGAGCTTCTGCTAGCCATTCAGCAGGAGAACGAGAACGAAGACACCCGCAAGCGCGAGGTCTCGTTCGAGATCATGATCGGCGTGGCCTTGGGCGTCGGCGAGTTTCGGGCCTAGGCTCAAAAGGGGGAAACACATGGATCTGCACGGATTTGGCGCCAGCGCCCTGGCCTTCGTGGTGGCCTTCGTGGTCGCCGGCCTGTTCACGGTGGTCTTCAAGCTCGTCTACCAGTGGGTGACCCCGTACAACGAGGGCCGGCTGATCCGCGAGGGCAATGTCGCCGCGGCCCTGGCCCTGGGCGGCGCGCTGGTCGGCTACGTGCTGCCCCTGGCCTCGGCGCTCAGCAACACCGTCACCCTGCTGGAGTTCTGCGCCTGGGCGACCCTGGCGGGCGTGCTGCAGATCGCCGCCTTCACCCTGGTGCGCGTCGTGGCCATGAAGGACGTCGCCGCCCGCATCGAGAAGGGCGAGATCGCCGCCGGCGTCTATCTGCTGAGCATCTCCCTGGCGGTCGGCGTGCTCAACGCCGCCTGCATGACGGCCTGAGGCGCGCCATGACGATCCAAGCTCCCACTCCTCGCCGTCGCCTGCGCTCCAGCGGCCTGGCCCTGACCGGCCTGATGGCCGGCACGGCGATCTCGGTCAGCGCCTGCGATGATCCCGGCACGGCCACCCAGTGGGGCGACCCGCCGGCCGCCTCGCGCGAGGTCGACGCCAAGACCTACGCCAGCCTGGATGACTGCAAGACGTCCGGCGACATGACCGCCGCCCAGTGCCAGGCCGCCTATGACCAGGCCCAGAAGGACAGCGCCGCCAACGCCCCCAAGTTCGGCGACCAGCAGAGCTGCGAGGAGCGTTACGGCGTCGACCAGTGCGTGCCGCGCAACAACGGCGGCGGCGGCAGCTTCTTCACCCCGCTGCTGACCGGCTTCATCGTCGGCCAGGCGCTCAACAACATGGGCGGCGGCTACTACGGCGCGCCGATGTACCGCGACCGCAGCGGGACCTATTACGGCGGCGGCGGCTATCCGCTGTCGCGCGACTACGTCACCGGCCGCACCCGCGTGCGCACCGACAGCTTCAACGCGCCGGAAATGCGCGCCCCGGCCCGCGTCCAAAGCCGCAGTTCGGTGATCTCGCGCGGCGGCTTCGGCGGCGGCGGGCGCTCGTTCGGAGGGTAATTTCCACCGCCTCATCCGGACGAAGGTCGGGATGAGGCCTGGAACCAGGGACACGCGTCACTCCTCGCGCTCTGTCCCGCCGGCGCGGTGGCGGAATGAACGCGTGTCCCCTTCCCCCTCCCCTATGGCTTCACGAACTTGAGAACGAACTGGTCGGTCTTGCCTCGAATGGCCGGGTCGAAGACGCTGGCGGTCCGCGGGTCGGACGGCGCGCGTAGTAGCGGGCTTTCGGCGGCCAGTTTGAAGCCCGCAGCCTGGACTTCCGATTTCACGGCCGCGATGTCGATGCGGTGCAGGGCGTCCGGCGCGGACAGGCCCGATCCGTCGGCGGCGGCGTGGTCGACGACCAGGAACACCCCGCCCGGCTTCAGCGACTTGAACACCTCGGCGTTCACCTTGGCGGCGGTGTCGGCCGGGAACGCCTTGAGGTGCAGGTCGTGGTAGTTCTGCACGGTGATCACGGCGTCGAGACCGTCCGGCAGGTCCAACCCGACCAGGCCGCCTTCCAGCGGGGTGACGTTCTTGTAGGCCGCCGCGACGGTCTTCAGGTCCTCGCCGTACTTGGCCTGGAACTTGATGAACTCTGCGGGCTGATAGGCATAGACCGTGCCGGTCGGCCCCACGGCCGCCGACAGGATGCGGGTGAAGTAGCCGCCGCCGATAATGAAATCGACCACCTTGCCGCCTGGCTTGACGTTGGCCAGGGCCAGGATCTCGGCCGGATGACGCGCCGCGTCCCGCGCGGTGTCGGCCGCCGGTCGGGCCGGGTCGGCCAGGGCGGCGGAGAGATTGGCGGGGACCTGGGCGAAACCCGGCGCGGCGAACGCCCCCAACGCGAGCGCGACCGCCAATGCGGAAATTCCGTACCGCGACGTCATGGGCATCCTTCCCCGTGGTTCTCCCTTCGATAGCGCGTCGCGACGCCTGGGTGAACATCGGTATTCGAAATTCCGATAGGTTTCGGGGGACAAGCTGGGGACAGCTTGCCGCTGTTCGTCCCCCGATCCTGGCGAAAGCTCGCGTCAGTGCGTCTCGTAGGCGGCCTTGCCGCCGCTGATCGCGAACGCTTCCTCCGGCGACAGCACCAGCTTCTTGCGACCGACCAGGGCGAAATAGACGATGCCCACCGCGAACCAGATCGCCACCCCGATCACCCCGGTCCGGTAGATCGGGTCCTTCAGTTGGTAGAAGATCGTCACCAGCGAGATCGCCACCGTCAGACCCGCGCCGGTCAGGCCGAACTTGCTCCTGTAGGGCCGCTCCATCAGCGGGAACTTGCGGCGAAGCAGGATGAACGACAGGCCCTGGGCGACATAGGACAACATGGCCCCGAACACCGCCATGTTCAGCAAGGTCCCGCCGATCACCGCCGCCCCCTTCTCGGCCCCCAGGATGAACCAGACGGCCAGCATCACCAGCAGGCCCGCGGCCGAGCCGGTCAGCAGGGCCACGTCCGGCGTCTTGCGCACGCCGTGGGTCACCGACAGGGCGCGGGGGAAGTATCCGGCGCGGGACAGGGAGTAGATCTGCCGGCCATAGGCGAAGATGATGGCGTGGAAGCTGGCGATCAGGCCGGCGACGGCGACGGCCGCCAGCACCTTGGCCAGGGCCCCGCCATAGATGGCGCGGAAGCCGTCCAGGATCGGCTCGCCGGACTTCGACAGGGCGAAGGTCCCGGCCGGAATGCTGGAATTGAGCCACAGCACCAGCAGGGCCGAGACGATCAGGGTGGCCATGCCCAGGATGATCCCCTTGGGCAGGTCGCGTTGCGGGGTGTGGCTTTCCTCGGCCGCCAGAGGCAGTTGCTCGATGGCCAGGAACAGCCAGACCGCGAACGGCAGCTGGGCCAGGGCTCCGCCGACCCCGGCCGGCAGGAAGGGTCCATGGCCGTTGGGCAGTTCGGTCCCGCCCGGCCCGACGTTCATCGCGTATTTCAGGAAGTCGGCGTGCGGCAGGGCGCTGACCCAGAACACCGCCAAGCAGGCCAGGGCCAGCAGGGTGATGAACACCGTGAACCGGAACGACATCGCCACCCCGCCGGCGTTCAAGCCGACGAAGATGACATAGGACCCGATCCAGTAGAGGGGTTGCACCCAGGCCGGCGTCTCGAAGATGCCGCCCAGATACGAGCCGATGAAGAAGCAGACCACGGCCGCCGTCAGCACGTATTCGACGTTCTCGCACAGACCGGTGATGAAACCGCCCCAGGGCCCCATCGCCGCCCGCGCGAAGCTGTAGGCCCCGCCGGTGTGCGGCTGGGCCGCGGCCATCTCGGCGATCGAGAAGGTCAGGCCCAGATACATCACGGTGATGATCAGGGTGGCCACCAGCATGCCGCCCCAGCCGCCCGTCCCCATGCCCAGGTTCCAGCCCGAGAACTGGCCGGAGATCACCGCCCCGACGCCCAGCGCCCACAACGAGAACACGCCCGCGTAGCGCTTGAGTCCCCGCTTGTCGAAATAGGCCGCGTCGACCTTCTCGTAGCTGACGCCGCCGCCTGTTTGCTCGCTCATGACGCTCCCCCTTGTCGCCTGTTGTGCCAACCGAAGGGTGCGCCCGCCGCGGAGAAGCGGCGAGTCATCGCCACCGCGATTCTCGCGACGGGCGCGCCAACGTTCACTATTTCGGCGCCTGACGCGTCTGGCGCCGCCATGCAGAGGCTGGTCTGCCGTAGGAGACGGCATGTTCGACGTCGCGACTTGCCATGCCGCGCCGGTCCGGCGAGCGACCTTGCCTGCTGTGTCAGAACGCGATGATCGCCTGGACCATCGGCACCCACGCGGTCATGCCGGCGGTGTAGGGCGTGAAGGCGCCGCTATAGGGCGCCCTGACCGTCCGCATCAGCTCCGCGTTCAGCCACATGCGCTCGGTCGGGACGAAATACCACTTCGCGCCCACGGCCGCCTCCCACGAGTCGCGGAATTCTCCGAACACCATCGAGCCGCGGCCATACAGCATGACCCGTTGGGGCGCGACGAACGTGGCCGCCGACAGTTCGAAGCCGTGATCGAACATGCCCTCGATGGGGACAGGACCGTCGGCGGCGAAGTGATCCACCCACCGGAAGTAATACTGTCCGTTGACCGACCACCCATCCCGCTTAAGGCCGCCGTCGATGGCCCACATGCGGTACTGGGCCTTTTCCACGGTGACCCCCGGCGCAAAGGCGCCGGTCGCAAAGGTCAGCACGCCGTCGGAATTGTACATCGACGTGTTCTCGGGGCTCGACTGGTCGAGGTTCGAAAAGCGGTCTTCCCTCGACGAGGTGAACGAAGTCCCCAGGCGAATGCGCAGATCCGACGAGGCGTAGTAGTCGTCGTACATGTTGCGCGACTTGCCGGGCGGGCCGTAGTCGCCGAGCGGCTCCCACCAGACGCTGCCGGAATACAGCAGGTTTTCGTCGATCTTGGTGGCCGTGATGTTCAGCGTGTTGAGGCCGTTGCCGACGAACGCCAGGTAATGGACGTCGTGGGGGAGATCCCCGCTGGCCCAGATCCCTTGGGTGAAGCCGGGACGGAAGAAGTTGTCCGCCATGGTGCGGTCGGTCGACTGGAAGAACGGGAAGGTGTTCACCAGCGACCGGCTGCCGGGCACGCCCGTATAGCCGCCCGTCAGGGTGAAGGCCTTGCTGAACTGCCAGCCGATGGTGCCCGCCACGACGATCGAGGCCGACCCGGCGGACGTCCACACCGTCGAGCTGTAGCGCAGGCGCGGATCGAAGATGTAGCCGCCGAGAATGAACATCGAGCGGTTGACGGTGATGTCGTTGCGCGCGTTGACCCCGCGCACGACGCCCAGATGGTCGGTGAAGGTTTCATCGGTCGAGGTGGTGTTGAGGTATCGCACCTGCGTGTTGACGTTGAACTTCAGTAGGAAAGGAACCTTGGCGTCGTCGGCGGTCTGCCAGATGACGATGCCGTCCTGGTAGCGATCGACCAGGGTCTGGGCGATGGAGTCGTCTGCCGCCGTCGCGGCGGGCGGTGTCGTCACCGCCACCTGCGTCGCTGGGGCGGGCGTCATGGGGAGCGGTGGGGACTGCGGAACGGCTGGCGCGGGCTGGCCACCCAGTTGCTGCTGCAGCCGGTCGAGCGTCTCCGTCAGCGCCTTCTGCTGTTGCTGCATGGTGCGAAGCTGCTCTCGCACCGCCGCGACCTGCTGTTGCAGCTCGGCCGGCGTGGCCGGCGGCGCGGAAGCCTGCGCGTGGGCGGCGCTCGTGATCATGGTCGCCAGGGCGCTGATCGCAACCGAAAGTCTGATCCCGGTGGAAGGCCTCGACATGCAGGATTCCTTCATCGATCCGTTCAGACGACGGGCGGCCAGCTGGGCCGCTCAAGCCGTACTCGACCAAAACCCCCTCGCACCGGGGCGCGGGCGCGTGACGTGCCGAGACGCGGGATGATCGCAGGCGGAGTTTGCGAACGGCACAGCGGCATCATGGCCAGCCGCGATCCGGCGCACGATCAGGGAAAACCCTCAGTCAAACCGACGCTTCGCCCCTGTCCTGGCGATCGTCAGCGAAGCTTGGGGGGTCGCCGCCGTCCAACTCAGGACTTCACCCGATAACCCTCGTGGCCGGGCGGTTTCACAATGTCCGACGCCGGAACGCCGAGGCGCCGCGATGAGTGCGGCGCAGCCGACGTCCGTCTGGGCTCCACCCGGGGTCCAGGGCTCCTGGGAGGACATGACGAATGCCCGCCGACACCGAAGTGACCGCGCTGCCCATCGCCCCGCAACTGGACATGACCGAGCCGCCAGCCGGGTCCGATCGGCGGGCCTTCATGATGCGCAGTTCGCTAGCCCTGGCCATCGCGGCTTTGACAGGATGCAAGCCCGCGGACATCAGCCAGACCCCCGCCAAGGCTCCGACCAGCAAGCTCGGGACGGCGCTCGATCCGAAGCTGGACGTCGTGGCCAAGTCCAAGGGGCCGGTCATCACCACGATTGACGAGTTCTACAAGGTCGGGCCCGGCCCGTCGTCGTCGCACACCATCGGGCCGATGCGGATCACCTACGACTTCTACCAGCGCTGCACGAAGCTGCCGGCGGAGGTGCAGGCCAAGGCGACGGCGCTGAAGGTCAACCTGTTCGGCAGCCTGAGCGCGACCGGCAAGGGGCACGGCACCGAGCGCGCGGCCCTGGCCGGAATTCTCGGCAAGGAGCCGGCCACCGTCGATCCGGCCTTCCTGGACGGCCTGGCCGCCAATCCGAACCAGGTGTTTCCCGTCAAGCTGGGGAGCGCAGCCTTCAACGCATCGCTGAAGGATGTTGTCTACGACGCTCCGAAGGGCGACTTCCCACACCCGAACACCATGACCTGCAAGCTGATGGGCGGCGACAAGGTGCTTCTCGAGCAGGAGTACTATTCGGTCGGCGGCGGCTTCATCGAGTGGAAGGGCTACACGCCGCCGAAGAAGGGCGCGCCCAAGTACCCCTATTCGACGATCAAGGAAGTCATCGACCACTGCCAGAAGAACAACATCTCCATCGCCCAGCTGGCGATGGCGAACGAGGTGGCCGTCTCCGGCAAGAGCGAGGCGGAAATCAACGCCTTCTGCGACAAGATCCTGGGGGCCATGCGCGCGACGGTGAAGACCGGCCTGGGGGCGCCGACCTCGACCTTGCCGGGACCGATCAAGCTGAAGACCAAGGCGCACGACGTCTACCAGAGCACGCTGAACCAGGAGGGAACGGCGCGCAAGGCCATCGGCCTCGTCGCGGCCTATGCCCTGGCGGGCTCCGAGGAAAACGCCCGTGGCCACCTGGTCATCACCGCGCCGACCGGCGGCTCGGCCGGGGTCATGCCGGCGGTGATCGTTTCGCTGGGGCCGGACGGCGCGAAGATGCCGGAAGACAAGATCCGCGAAGGCCTGATGACCGCCGCGGTGATCGGCTATCTCTGCAAGCACAACGCCACGCTGTCGGCCGCTGAGGGCGGCTGCCAGGCCGAGATCGGCGTCGCCTCGGCCATGGGCGCGGCGGCGATCGCGCAGGCCTATGGCGAACCCCCGCAAGTGGCCGCCAACGCCGCCGAGGGCGCGCTGGAGCACCACCTGGGCATGACCTGCGATCCGGTGGCCGGCTATGTGCAGATCCCCTGCATCGAGCGCTGCGCGTTCGGGGCCGTGAAGTCCTGGACAGGCTACCTGATCGCCAAGAATGAAATTCCGCTGAACCGGCGGGTGGACTTCGACAGCACGGTGAACGCCATGGCGCTGACCGCCAAGGAGATGAACTCAAAGTACAAGGAAACTTCCGAGGGCGGCCTGGCCGTCTCGCTTGTTCTCTGCTGAGAACAAGGGATCGCCTGCAGACCTGAGCGCAGGGCGCTTGATGCGCCCTGCGCTTTGCGGCGTCGGACAGAGGATTGGCGGCTCTTCGTCCAGTCCGCCGGCCGGTCGTTCCCGACTCTGATCTTGATCGCGCCGGTCAGGTGTCGGCGAACCCGTTCCTAGGGCTGCCCGGTCAGCCGCTCAGCCGCGCGCTCCACGTCGCTCGACGGAGATACCGGCGCATCCTCCACCCATGGCCTGGCCACGCTCGCCACCCGCGAAGCTATTTGCGACAGTGGCGGCCGGCGAGGTGGAGATTGTCGATGGTCTATCTGATCCTGAAGGCCCTGATCTCGGGCGTGATCATCGCCGTGGTGTCCGAGGTGGCCAAGCGCCAGCCCGGTTTCGGGGCCCTGATCGCCTCCCTGCCGCTGATCTCGATCCTGGGCATGATCTGGCTCTGGCGCGACACGCGTGACAGCGGGCGACTGGCCGCCCACGCCGAGGCGACCCTCTGGTACGTGCTGCCGTCGCTGCCGATGTTCGCCTTGACGCCCTGGCTGCTGCGCCGGGGCGTCGAGTTCTGGCCGGCGCTGGTCGCCGGCTGCCTTCTGACCATCGCCCTCTATTCGGCCATGATGTGGCTGGGCCCCAAGGCGGGCCTGAAGCTCTGATCGACCGTTCGCGGGCGCAGGCGGCGGCGGGGCTTAGCCCGCCAGCGCCGCCTTGACGGCGTCCAGCCCGTCCTGGGCCTTAGCCGCGTCGGGCGCGCCGCCCTGGGCGAAGTCGGCCTTGCCGCCGGCCCCCTGGCCGCCCATGGCCAGCGCGGCGGCCTTGGCCAGGTCGGCGGCGCTGAACTTGCCGACTAGGTCGGCGGTCACGGTCACGGTGACCGCGGCCTTGCCGTCGCTGGTCCCCACCAGGGCCACGACGCCGCCGTTCGTCAGCTGCTTCTTGAACTCCTCGGCCACGCCGCGCAGTTCCTTGCCGCCGACGCCGTCCAGGACGCGGGCGATCAGGGCGACGCCGCCAACGTCTTCAGGACCGGCCGCGCCGCCGCCCGAGCCGCCGCCCAGGGCCAGCTGTTTCTTGGCCTCGGCCAACTGCTTCTCCAACAGCTTGCGCTCGGCGACCAGGGCGTCGACGCGGGCCAGGACCTCGGCGACCGGGGTCTTGAACTGGTCGGCCAGGGCCTTGGCGACGCCGGCCTGGTCCAGCAGGAAGCGGCGGGCCGCCTCGCCGGTCAGGGCCTCGATGCGGCGCACGCCGGCGGCCACGCCCTGCTCGGAGACGATCTTGAACAGGGCGATGTCGCCGGTGCGGGCCACGTGGGTGCCGCCGCACAGCTCGACCGAATAGGCCTTGGCCTCGTCGGTCAGCGACTTGCCCAGGGTCAGCACGCGGACGCTGTCGCCGTACTTTTCGCCGAACAGCGCCACGGCGCCGGCCTCGATGGCCTCCTGCGGGGCCATCTCCTTGGTCTCGGCGGGCAGGTTCTGGCGGATCACGGCGTTGACCTCGGCCTCGATGCGCTCGATCTCGTCGGCGGTCAGCGGGCCGCCGTGGCTGAAGTCGAAGCGCATGCGGTCGCCGTCGACCATCTGGCCCTTCTGGGCGACGTGCGGGCCCAGCACGTGGTGCAGGGCGGCGTGCACCAGGTGGGCGGCCGAGTGGTTGGCGCGGGTGGTGGTGCGCTTGGCCGCGTCCACCGAGGCCACGACCTGGTCGCCGACCTTCAACGGGCCGGCCAGCTCGACACGGTGCACATAGAGATCGCCAGCCTGCTTGTGGGTGTCGGTCACGCGGCTCTCGACGCCGCCCGCCTCGATCACGCCGGTGTCGCCGGCCTGGCCGCCGCTCTCGGCGTAGAAGCTGGTGCGGTCCAGCAGGACGTCGACGGTCTGGCCGCTCGCGGCGGTTTCGACGGACGCGCCGTCCAGCATGATGGCCTTGACGGTCCCGGTGGTCTCGGTGGTCTCGTAGCCGACGAAGTCGGTCGGGCCGTTGGCTTCGCGGATCGGGAACCAGGCGGCGGCGGCGCCCTGCTGGCCCGAACCGGCCCAGTTGGCGCGGGCCATCGTGCGCTGGCGGTCCATGGCCACGTCGAAGCCGTCGGTGTCGACCGTGATGCCCTTGGCGCGCACGGCGTCCTGGGTCAGGTCCAGCGGGAAGCCATAGGTGTCGTAGAGCTTGAACGCGGTCTCGCCGTCCAGCACGCCGCCGGCCGACAGGTTGGCGGTGGCCTCGTCAAGAAGCCCCATGCCGCGGCCCAGGGTGACGCGGAAGCGCTCTTCCTCCTGGCGCAGGGTCTCGACGATCGAGGCCTCGGCGCGGCGCAGCTCGGGATAGGCCTGGCCCATCTCGGCCACCAGGGTCGGGGCCAGGCGATGCATCAGGGGCTCGTTGGCGCCCAGCAGATAGGCGTGACGCATGGCCCGGCGCATGATCCGGCGCAGCACGTAACCGCGACCTTCGTTCGAGGGCGTGACGCCGTCGGCGAGCAGGAAGGACGACGAGCGCAGGTGGTCGGCGATCACCCGGTGCGACGGGGCCTGGGCGCCCTCGGCCTTGACGCCGGTCAGTTCGACGCTGGCGGCGATCAGCGCCTTGAACAGGTCGATGTCGTAGTTGTCGTGCACGCCCTGCAGGACGGCGGCGACGCGCTCCAGGCCCATGCCGGTGTCGATCGAGGGCTTCGGCAGCGAGACGCGCTCGCCGCCGGCCATCTGCTCGAACTGCATGAACACCAAGTTCCAGATCTCGATGAACCGGTCGCCGTCCTCGTCCGGGCTGCCCGGAGGGCCGCCGGGGATGTGGTCGCCGTGGTCGAAGAAGATCTCCGAGCACGGGCCGCAGGGGCCGGTGTCGCCCATCGACCAGAAATTGTCGTTGGTCGCGATGCGGATGATGCGCTCGTCGCTCAGGCCGGCGATCTTCTTCCAGAGATCGGCCGCCTCGGTGTCGGTGTGGTAGACGGTGACCAGCAGCTTGTCCTTGGGCAGGGCGAAGTCGCGGGTCAGCAGGGTCCAGGCATGGGTGATCGCCTGTTCCTTGAAATAGTCGCCGAACGAGAAGTTGCCCAGCATCTCGAAGAAGGTGTGGTGGCGGGCGGTGTAGCCGACATTGTCGAGGTCGTTGTGCTTGCCGCCGGCCCGGACGCACTTCTGCGACGAGGTGGCGCGCGGATGCGGCGGGGTCTCGGCCCCCGTGAACACGTTCTTGAACGGCACCATGCCGGCGTTGACGAACAGCAGCGTCGGATCGTTCTGCGGCACCAACGGCGCCGAGGGGACGATGGCGTGATCGGCCGCGCCGAAATAGTTCAGGAAGGTGCTGCGGATCTCGTTCAGGCTGGGTCGGCTGGGCATCGGCGTCTCGGGGGCTTCGTACTGGGTCCGGTCGAACCGGAAGTCCGCGCTGCATAGCGCGGTTTCAAGCTTTGTGGAAACCTTCAAGGCCCTGTGGAGGCCGTCAGGTCATCCCTCCCTCACCCGTCCGCCTCTCCCCCCGGTGAGGGTCGATGAAACGCGCGGAGGCCGTGGCCCTCTCCGATCCTGCGCCCTCTCCCCGTGCGGTGAGGATCTGGGGGGCGGCTCGGCGCAGCCCGCCCATGCGGGGCCGCACCGGCTCCTCGAGGAAAACCGGCCCGCTCAGCGGACCCTCTCCGTCGCTTCGGGCGGCGTCTGGAGCGTCACCTCCTCCGAGCAGAAAACCAGCTCGCTCAGCGCCCCCCTCCGTCGCTTCAGGCGGCGTCCGGAGCGTCACTGCCCTCCGGGGAGAAAACCGGCCCGCTCAGCGGGACCCCCTCCGTCGCTTCGGACATCGTCCGAAGCGCCACCTCCCCCTGAGGGGGAGGAGGAACGAAATCGGACGCCTGGCATGGGGTCCAGGCGTCCGGGGATCGCGGCCGGCCGGGCGGTGTGCGCGGCGGGCTATAAGGCGGGGTCGCCCGCTGCGGGCGGCGGCCGCGAAACCTTCGGCCGATCCGGGCGCCCCGAGGTGTCCCTGGGAGTCCGGAGCGGGGAAGTCCTATTCTTCGCCGTCGTCCTCGGGACCGCCGACCAGCAGTTCTTCCTCGATCTTCTGGGAAGACTTGCGCACGGCGGCCTCGATTTCGGCGGCCAGATCCTTGTTGGCCTTGAGGAACTCGCGAACGTTGTCGCGGCCCTGGCCGATACGCTGGCTGTTGTACGAGAACCAGGAGCCGGCCTTGTCGATGATCCCGGCCTTGACGCCCAGGTCGATGATCTCGCCCAGCTTGGAAATGCCCTCGCCGTACATGATGTCGAACTCGACCTCGCGGAACGGCGGAGCCACCTTGTTCTTGACCACCTTGACCCGGACGTTGTTGCCGACGATCTCGTCGCGGTTCTTGATCGAACCGGTGCGGCGGATGTCCAGGCGGACCGAGGCGTAGAACTTCAGGGCGTTGCCGCCGGTGGTGGTTTCGGGGCTGCCGTACATCACGCCGATCTTGTGACGGATCTGGTTGATGAAGATGACGATGGTGTTGGCCTTGTTGATCGAGGCGGTCAGCTTGCGTAGGGCCTGGCTCATCAGACGCGCTTGCAGACCGGGCAGGCTGTCGCCCATCTCGCCTTCGATCTCGGCCTTGGGGGTGAGGGCCGCGACGGAGTCGACGACCACGATGTCGACGGCGCCCGAGCGCACCAGGGTGTCGGTGATCTCCAGGGCCTGCTCGCCGTTATCAGGCTGGGAGACCAGCAGATTGTCGAGATTGACGCCCAGCTTGAAGGCGTAGCCCGGATCCAGGGCGTGCTCGGCGTCGACGAAGGCGGCGGTGCCGCCGGCCTTCTGGCATTCGGCCACCACGTGCAGCGCCAGGGTCGTCTTGCCCGAACTTTCCGGACCGTAGATCTCGATCACCCGCCCCTTGGGCAGGCCGCCGATGCCGAGCGCGATGTCCAGGCCGAGCGAGCCGGTGGAGATCGACTCCATCTCGACCTTGCCCTTTTCGCCCAGCTTCATCACCGAGCCCTTGCCGAACGCCCGGTCGATCTGGGCCAGCGCCGCTTCCAGAGCCCGTTGCTTGTCGCCGTCTTCTTTGCCCACGAGTTTCAAAGCCGCCTGATTGCTCATTGGAGAGGTCCGCCCTTATTCCATGATTCCGACAACCGGATCGGAGGTTCGCGACCGCCGCGCCCACCCGCCTGTGGAATGATTAATGCGTACATGGTTTGTTCCATGTTCGCAACATGTTCTTACTGTAGGGTCGGGATGCGTCAAAAACGGTCGCAGCGTTCATCCAGACGCACTCTATCTTGGCGCCGGAAATCTCGCCAAAAGCGCGAGCGCAACCGGTCCTTAACAACGTCCCCGGCATCCTGCCCGTCTTCCGGGGGGACCTCTGTCTTGTCGATCGATCCGCGCCGCCTTCTGGGCCTGGCCTTCGCCAGCGCAGACCTTCTGTTGGAAGTCGAAGACGGCCGGGTGACCCTGGCGCTCGGCGCTGCTCAACGGATCATGGGACAGAACGAACGGGCCCTGATGGCCAGCGCCTGGCGCGATCTGTTCGCCGCCAACGACCAGGCGCTGGTCGACGCCGTGACCGGCGAAACCGGCGACGGCCATAGACGCGGTCCGATCACCGCCCAGATGGCGAGCGATCCGCCGCTCCACGTCGCGCTGACCTTGCGCGCCCTGCCCGACAACGGCGGCCGGGTCTCGGTCTCCGTCACGCCGGCTCCCGCCCCCTCCGGCCAGATGGACGAGCACGGTCTCCGCAGCCGGGAAGGCTTCGAGGACATCGCCCGGGGTCTGTTCGAAGCCGCCCGCGTCACCGGCCTGGAACTGGAGCTGGCCATGGTCGACTTCACCGGCCTGGAGTCGGCGCGCCAGCAGATGACCCAGCCGCAGGTTCGCGCCCTGGACGCCAAGCTGGCTGGGGCCGTTCGCGCCGAGTCGCACGCCGGCGCCATGGCCACGCGGCTCTCGTCCGAGCGCTTCGCCCTGGTCCGCTCCAAGGCCGAGCATCCCGACGACATGACCCAGCGCCTCACCCGCGCGACCTCGGTCCAGGCCAGCGCCCAGGTGGTGCCGATCGACGGCGGCGTGGCGCCGTCGCGCGGCCTGAGGGCCCTGCGCTACGCCCTGGACGACTTCTTGCGCGAGGGTCTGAAGAACACCCCGAGCCTCAGCCTGTCCGAAGCGCTGAACCGCTCGGTCAATCAAACGCTGTCGCGGGCCTGCGCCCTGAGCGTCGCCGTGAGCCAGCGACGTTTCACCCTGGCCTACCAGCCGGTGGTCGATCTGAAGACCGGCGCGGCCCATCACCACGAGGCCCTGGTGCGCTTCGAAGACGGCGCAAGCCCCTTCCAGCTGATCCGCATGGCCGAAGAATTCGACCTGATCGAGGAGCTTGACCATGCGATCGCCGAGATGGCGGTCAAGCGGCTGGCCAGCGACCGGACCGGGGCGATCAAGCTGGCGGTCAATGTCTCGGGCCGCACGATCATCAACGAGACCTTCGTCCAGCACATCGGCGACCTGCTGGCCAAGACCGACGCCGCCAAACGGCGGCTGATCTTCGAGATCACCGAAACCAGCGCCATCGACGACCTGCCCCGCGCCAACCGGCACATCCAGGCCCTGCGCGAGATGGGCTCGCTGGTCTGCCTGGACGACTTCGGGGCCGGCGCCGCGTCGTTCGCCTATCTGCGGGAACTGAGCCTGGACATCGTCAAGATCGACGGCCGCTATGTCCGCGAACTGGCGGGCAACAGCCGGGACGGGGCCATGGTCCGGCGGCTGGTCGAACTGTGCCGCGACCTGAAGGTGCGCACCGTCGCCGAGATGGTCGAGACCGTCGAGATCGAAGAGGTGATCCGCAAGGCAGGCGTCGATTTCGCCCAGGGCTGGCTGTTCGGCAAGCCCGCGGATCAGCCGCAACCGGCGCTGAAATTCGCCCAGGTGACGCCGGCGGCGCGCCGAGCGGGCGTGTCCGAGGGCTGGGGATAGCGTCCCTCCCCACGAGGGGGAGGGACGCCTATTCGTCCTACTTCCCCGCCTTGGTCTGGGCGATGTAGTTGTCCACGACCTTGTCCAGCACGGTCAGCGGGGTCATGCCCGCCAGCAGGCCGGCGTCGTGGAACTTGCGGATGTCGAACTTCTTGCCCAACGCCTTCTTGGCGCGCTCGCGGGCCCGCAGCCAGGTGATCTTGCCGATCATGTAGCTGCACGCCTGGCCAGGCCAGACGCAGTAGCGTTCGATCTCGGTGATCGTGCCGCTCTCCTCGTCGCCCATCGTCTCGGCCATGTACTTCACGGCCTGCTCGCGGCTCCACTTCTTGTAGTGCATGCCGCTGTCGACCACGAGGCGGACGGCGCGGAACAGGGCGTCGTGCAGCATGCCGATATGGCCGCGCGGGTCGTTCTTGTAGATGCCCATCTCGACGGCCAGCTGCTCGGCATAGAGCGCCCAGCCCTCGGTGTAGCCCGAATTGCCGATCGTCTTGCGGATCAGCGGCAGGCCCTTGGCCTCGTTGGAGATCGACAGCTGCAGGTGGTGGCCGGGAACGCCCTCGTGAACCGTCAGGGTGGTCAGGGTGTACTTGGCCTGCTCCTTGGTGTCGCGCAGGTTGATCCAGTAGATCCCGGGGCGCTTGCCGTCGAGCGAGGGCGAGTTGTAGTAGCCGCCCGGCGCGCCGGCCTCGATGGCCTTGGGCACCCGGCGGATTTCGAGCGGCGCCTTGGGCAGCTGGCCGAAATAGGCCGGCAGCTGCTTGTCGATCCACTTGGCCTTTTCGTTCAGGTCACGGATCAGCTGTTCCTTGGCCGGGTCGGTGTTCTCGTAGATGTCCTTGCCCAGCTCGGCCATCCGCTCGCCCACCGTACCCTTGGTCATGCCGATGCTCTTGAACAGCGTGTCGGCTTCGGCCGAGATCGACTTCACCAGGTCCAGGCCCAGTTGGTGGATCTCGTCGGGGATCATGGTCGAGGTCGTGTAGTTCTTCAGCGACACGGCGTAGTAGTCGCCGCCGTCCTTCAGGCGCCAGACCCCGGCGTCGTGCGTGGCCTTGGGACGAACGCCCTCCAGGAGCGCGATCTGTCGCTTCAGGGCCGGCAGGACCGAGGTCTCGTAGATCTTGCTGGCCTCGCCCGCCCAGTCGCCGGGGATGTTCTTGTCCTTGGTGCGGCGCGCCACCGACAGCACCAGCGGCGCCTCGGCCGTCGGCGTGCCGGCGAAGGCCTTCATCTGGATCAGCGCCTTGTCGATGATGAAGTCGGGCGGGATCACGCCGTCCGCGTAGTCGCGCTGGGCGATCGCCGACTCCTGGTCCATCAGGCGAGCGAACGCTTCCATTCGCGCCAGATAGGCGTCGGCGTCGGCCTTGGTCTCGATGGAGTGCTGGGTGTCGAGGAAGTCGGGATAGGACTGGTACGACCCCGTCAGCTGGCTGAGCACATACGGCGCGCCGGAGCCGCCGCCCGCATAGGTGAACTTGCGATTGCCCTCGTCCTGCACCGCCAGGGTGAACTCGACCGTGTCGTAGTTGACGACGTCCATGCCGCTCAGGGCCTTGCGGTCGATGGCGCGCAGATCGGCCAGCTGCTGCTGGGTCTGGACGATTCCCGCGGCGATGGCGGCGAACGAGCGGTCGGCCAGCAGCGCCTTGGTCCAAGCCAGGTCGCCGACGTCGAGACCCAGGCCGGTCGCCGTCTCGGGCGATTGGCGAAGCTGCTTGGCCATGATGGCGTCGAACAGCGCGTTGAGCGCGGCGCTCTGGCCCGAGGGCGCGGCCTGGGCGAGGGCCAGGCCCGGCGTGGCCGCGGCCAGGCCGACGGCGACGGTGGACAGCAGCATCTGACGGCGGTTTTGCAAGGTGGGGTCCCCTTCCCTAATCTTTGAAGGCAAAGGCGTAGAGGGCGCTGCTTTGTCCGGCAACGGGGTTGGGATTAATTTCCCGTCATCTTGCAGCGAAGAGCAAGTTTCGTGCGGTGGAAACGCTGCCCCCGCTAGCTCAGCGTCACGAACAACTCGTTCTCGATCACCCACTGGCCGGTGACCTTGCGCCAGGTGGCCAGATAGGTCCCGTGGGTGTCCTCGACGCCGCGCGTCACGCCCACCCACGTCCCTTGCTCGGCGGCGCGTCCGCCCCCGGCGTCGAGCTCGATCCGATCGGTGGTGCGGACATAGGCGACGAAGGCGGGGTCGGCGAATTGGCCGGCGAAGGCCTCCAGCACGTCGCGCTGGCCCAGGATCAGCGAGCCGTCGCCGACGATCACCTTGATGTCCGGGGCGAAGAACGGCGCCAGGCGGCGGGCGTCCTTGCCGGCGATCAGCTTGTTGGTCAGCTTGCGACGGGCGGCGATGGCGTCTTGCGGCGTGGTCATCGGATCGGTCCTGGCGAACAGAAGCGGCCGATATAGGCTCACGGCTGAAACCGGAACAGGACGCAATGATTCCACCGACTCTGACCACCGCCCGCCTCACCCTCAGCCCGCCCGAGATCGCGGATTTCGAGGACAGCGCCGCCCTGTGGAGCGATCCGGTTGTCACCCGCCACATCGGCGGCCGCACCTCGACGCCCGAGGAGAGCTGGCAGCGCCTGTTGCGGGCCCGCGGCCTGTGGGTCCTGCTGGGCTATGGCTATTGGGCGGCGCGCGAGACGGCGACCGGTCGTTATGTCGGCGAGGTCGGTTTCGCCGATTTCCATCGCGGTCTCGAGCCCTCGATCGACGGCGTGCCGGAGATGGGCTGGGCCCTGGCGTCGTGGGCCCACGGCCAGGGCTTCGCCGGCGAGGCGGTCGCGGCCGCCCTGTCCTGGGGCCATGACCAGTGGGGTGACGCGCCGGTGGTCTGCATCATCGACCCCGACAACGCCCCATCCCTGAAGCTGGCTCAGAAGATGGGCTTCCTGGAGGTGACGCGCACCACCTATCGCGACGCCCCGACCGTGCTGCTGCAGCGGGGGTAGGCCGGGCTCACCGTCCGGCGGCCGCCAGGGTTTCGCCTGATCCACTTCCGGGAAGGCCGGTCCAAGATTGGCGCATGCAGGAAGATGTCATGCCCCTTTCAGAGCCCGCCGCCCCCACCAGCCTGTCCCAGCGCGCTTCGGCGCCGAGGGCGTCATGAGGCGCGGCGACGAGGACGCCCTGGAAAAGGCGCTCGACTTCGTTCGAACCACTGTCGTCGGCGGAGCCCTCTTCCTGCTGCCGATCTTCTTCGTGGGCTTCGTCATGGCCAAGGTGGTGGGCCTGATGAAGCACGTCACCGAACCGCTGGCGCAGTCGCTGGGCGTCACCAGCGTGGCGGGGGTCGCGGCCAGCACGATCGTCGCGGTGATCGGCGTGGTGCTGGGCGCCTTTCTGGTCGGTCTGATCGGCCGCACCAAGGTGGGCCAGGGGGTCCTGACCTGGGTCCAGGAAGGGGTCGCCGCGGCGCTTCCGCAGTTCAGCCTGATCCAGGACATGGCCAAGAACCTCGGATCGAACGCGGGGCCCGCCATGCCGGTGGTCCTGGTTCCCACGGACGCGGGCTGGGCCCTGGGCCTGCTGATGGAAGCCCCGGTGGGCGACTGGCATGCGATCTATCTGCCCGGCGCGCCGGGCATGGGGTCGGGATCGGTCGCCTACGCCCATCGTGACCAGGTTCATCATACCGACCTGACGATCAACCAGCTGTGGGTGATCCTGCGCCGACGCGGCATGGGTTCGGCGACCGTCTATGCCCAGCTGGCGAAACTGCAGGCGGAGGGCGCGCTGTGAACGCCGCCCCTGAGACGAGGCGCCCTATGCCGCCTGAAGTTGCTGCTTGACCCGTTCGGCCAGGGTCTTGATGTCGATCGGCTTGGGCAGGAAGGTCACGCCGGTCTCGCCTTCCAGCAAGTCGCTGAACTCGGCCTCGGCATAGCCGCTGATGAACATCACCGGGGCGTTGCCCAGGTAGCCGCGCGCCTTCTTCAGCAGGGTCGGTCCGTCGATGCCGGGCATGATCACGTCGCTGATCAGCAGGTCGATCGTGCCGGCGTGCTCTTCGGCGATGATCAGGGCCTCCTCGCCGTCGCAGGCTTCCAGCACCTCGTAGCCGCGTGCGCGGAGCAGACGGGCGGCGACTCCGCGCACGGCGTCCTCGTCCTCGACGAACAGGATGCGGCCGGCGCCGGACAGGTCGCGCGGCGGGCGCGGCTTGGCCGCTTCCGGCGCGGCGGTCGCGGCGGCGGCGGCTTGCTGCTCGGGCGTCGGCTCGTACACGGGCAGGAAGATGCGGAAGGCCGCGCCCTCGCCCGGCCGGCTATGAACGTGGATCCAGCCGTCGCTCTGCTTGACGATGCCGTAGACGGTGGCCAGGCCCAGGCCCGTCCCCTCGCCCACCGGCTTGGTGGTGAAGAACGGGTCGAAGATCTTGCCCATCACCTCGGGCGGGATGCCGGGGCCGTCATCGCTCACCTCGATGAAGGCCTGGTCGCCCTCGGCGCCCGGGAAGCCCAGGCTCTGGGCCTCGTCCTGAGTGAGGCGCGCGGTGCGGATGCGCACGACGCCTCCGCCTTTGGCCGCCCGCACCGCGTCGCGGGCGTTGACGGCCAGGTTCATGACGGCGGTCTCGAGCTGGCTCTTGTCGGCCCGCACCTGCGGCAGGTCGCGGCCGTAGTCGGTGATCAGCTTGACGTCCTCGCGCAGCAGGCGGCGCAGCAGGACCTCGAACTCGCTGATCAGCTCGCCAAGCTCCAGAACCTCGCGCTGCACGGTCTGCTTGCGGCTGAAGGCCAGCAGCTTGCGGACCAGGTCGGCGGCCCGCACGCCGGTCTGCCGGATCTCGTTGAGGCCTTCGTACGACGGGTCGCCCACCGGGTGACGGTGCAGCAGCTCGTCCAGGCGCAGCTGGATGGCGGTCAGCAGGTTGTTGAAGTCGTGCGCGACGCCGCCGGCCAACTGGCCGATGGCCTGCATCTTCTGGGCCTGGGCCAGCTGCAGTTCCATCTGCTTCTGTTCGGAGACGTCGATCAGATAGGCCACCAGGCGCTCGTCGGCCCGATAGAGATAGAGGTGGGCGATCCGCGTCGGATCCCGGGCCAGGCGCACCTCGAACGGACCCGCCTTGCCGCCGGCCAGCCGGGTCTCGGCCTCGACCCGCGAGGGCGGGTCGATCAGGGCCCCGAACATCGTGCCGGCCGGCACGGCGCCGGTCATGGCGGCCAGGGCCGGGTTGGCCTCCAAGATGCGCGAGTTGAACGGGTCCAGGCCGTCCAGAAGGGCCGCGCCAAACGGCGAGGCGCCGGAAAAGGCGTCCAGGGTGCGCGGGGCGGCGGTCGCCTGGGCGACGGCCGGGGTTGGCGCCGCGACGGCGAGCGCGATCTCCTTCTCGACCACCACCGGCAGGCGCACCAGCAGCCGGCCGCCGCTGAGCCGCGCGGCCTGAGCCTGGCGTTCGCGGCCGGCGATCACCAGCACGCCCTCGGCGCGCTCGCCGTTGCGGGCCTTGACCAAGGCGGCGAACAGGCCGGCCCCGGCCGCACCCTTGGGCAGGCGGCGAGCGTCGCCCACGGTCTCGAGCCAGGCGGCGTTGGCGGCCAGCAGGCGGCCGTCGGCGGCGGTCAGGGCGGCGGGTTCGGACAGGGCGTCGACGAAGGCCTCGGGGCCTTCCGGCTCCGGATCGCCGACGGCGGTGGAAGCGCGAATGGCCACCAGGCCCAGGATCGCCACGCCGGCCACGCCGCCCAACAGCAGCAGGCCGGCCAGGGTGGCCGGACCGCTTCGCAGGGCGGGCGCGGCGGCGAAGGCCGCGGCCAGGACAAGGAATATCGCCGCGCCCCAAATCATGAGGTCCGGGCGGCGCTTGACGGCGCCGGGAGCATCCACCGCGCCAAAGTCTTTCATGGGCGTCTCGGTCATGGTGGACCGAAATCCTTCTTCAGCCTTGCGGGCGTCCAGCCCATCGATTCGCGGAGTAGAATACCCTTAACCCGCCCGCGGAGCGCGATCCGTGATCGATTCCTGAGTCCGTGACCAGATTATGTCGCACCGGCGGGTTCGCCCGCAGCCGGCGGCCCGGGCCGCCGAGCAGCTCCGCCGCCTACTCCGCCCAGGCCCGCCTGTTCTTTTGCTTGTTGCTCATCACGAAGCCGATGACCTTGGCCACCGCCTCGAAATGTTCGGCCGGGATCTGTTCGTCGACCTCCATGGCGGCGTAGAGGGCGCGGGCCAGAGGCGGATCTTCCAGCACATAGACGCCGTGCTCCTCGGCCACGGCGCGGATCTTCAGGGCCAGGTCGTCAACGCCCTTGGCCACGCAGATCGGGGCGGCGGTCTCGCCCTGCTCGTATTTCAGCGCCACGGCGTAGTGGGTCGGGTTCATGACCACGACCGTCGCCTTGGGCACGGCCGCCATCATCCGCTGGCGCGAGCGCTGCATGCGCAGCTGCTTCTGCTTGCCCTTGATGTGCGGGTCGCCCTCGGACTGCTTCATCTCGTCCTTGACGTCCTGGACGCTCATCCGCATGCGCTTGTTGAAGCGAAGGCGCTGCCAGAACCAATCGAAGCCGGCGGTGGCGATCAGGAAGATCAGCACCATCCAGAACAGCTTGATGCACAGCTGCATCGACGCCGGAATGATCGCGCCGACGTCCATGCCCACGAGGTTGGGGATCGTGGAGGCGTCCGGCTTGATCACGAACCAGGCGATGATCCCGGTGACCAGGAACTTCACCGCCGACTTGGCGAACTGCACGAAGCCGTCCGGACCGAACACCCGGCCCAGGCCCTTGATCAGGCTCAGCTTCTGCAGGTCGGGCTTGATCTTGTCGGCCGACAGGATGAAGCCGGACTGGGCCACGTTGGCCGCCGCGCCCAGCAGGCCGGAAACCACCATCACCAGGACCACCGCCGGCAGGGCCGCCATCACGGCGGTCTTGGCGATGAGCCGGATGCCGCCCTCGACGTCCATCGTTCCGGCGTGGGCGAAGAACGGGGTCAGGGTGTTGACCATGTCGCGGGTCAGCCAGCCGCCAGCGATGACCACGACGCCGAACGCGCCGGAAAGCGAAGCCAGTTGCGAGATGTCGGCGGATTTCGGGACGTCGCCTTTCGCACGCGCGTCCGACAGCTTCTTGGCTGTTGGTTCTTCTGTCTTTGACGCCTCGTCCTGATCGTCCGCCATGGCGCGCCCCTAGTTGAACATCGCCAGCAGGTCCCGGTACCGATCGGCCCAGACCATGGCGATGCCGCCGAGCGAGAGGCCCAGCAGGGAGAGGCCCAGGATGACGCTGAGCGGCGAGGTGACGAAGAAGATCTGGAAGGACGGCATCACCCGGCCGACCAGGCCGGTCGCCAGGTTGAAGACGATCGAGAACACCAGCACCGGCGCCGACAGCTGGACGCCCAGCTTGAACGAGTCCGCCACGGTGCGCACGGCCAGCGTCGCCGCGTCGTTGACGGGGAGCGGACGGGTGAACGGGAACAGGTCGTACGACTTGACCATCGCGCCGATGAACAGGTGATGCAGGTCGGTGACCATGATCAGCACCAGACCCAGCATTGACAGGAAGGTGGCCACCGCCGTGCTGCTGGGCGCGCCGGCCGGGTTGGCGGTCTGGGCGAAGGACAGGGTGGTCTGGATCGAGATGATCTCGCCGGCCGTGGTCATCGAGCTGACGAACAGCTTCAGCACCATGCCGATCATCAGGCCGATCAGCACCTCGTGCAGCACCGCCCCGCCGATCGCGCCGACGCTGCTGGGCACGGTGGTGATCGACCGAGACACGATCGGCGCCAGCAGCAGGGCCATCAGCACGGCGAACGACAGGCGGATGCGCGGCGGCACGACCGTCTCGCCGACGCCCGGCATCAGCATGACCATCGCCCCCATTCGGGCGAAGACCAGGCCGCCGGTATAGACCTGCAGAACGGTGGCGTAGCTGTCCAAGCCCCGCCCCTACATTCCGGCGATCTTGGCGGCGATCTCTCGCATGAAGGCCGACATCAGCGCGCCCATGAAGGGCAGGAACAGCAGCAGGGCCACGAAGATCGAGACGATCTTGGGCGCATAGACCAGGGTGGCTTCCTGGATCTGGGTCAGGGCCTGGAACAGGCCGATGGCGACGCCGACCACCAGGCCGACGATCAGGATCGGCGCGCAGAGCTGCAGGGTCAGCCAGATCGCGTCGCGGCCGACATCCAGGACTTCGGCTCCGCTCATCGGATGGCCTCTACATGACGCGCGCGCGCGGGAACTGACGGTGACTCGCACCATCGCCCGCCATGGTTAACAGCCGATTAGGGAGGATTAACAGAGGGCAGTTTCGCGCGTGGCGAAAGGTCGCCGCTCTTCCCCCTCCGGGGGAGGAGGGCCAAAGGCGCGGAGGGGGCAAGTGTTCGCCCGCCGTGCGGCGATCACTTGCCCCCACCTGACCGCTGCGCGGTCTGTCCGCCCCCACAGGGGGCGGAGGACACGTCAGCGCTTACTTCAGCTTCCTTGCCGCCTGGACTTCGATCTCGACCAGCATGCCCGGCTGGACCAGCGAGGTGATCTGGCTGGTGATGCGCGAGGGCTTGTTGGGCTGTTCGGCCGTGCCGAAGAAGGTCTTGTACGACTCCATCATGCCGGCGAAGTCCATCTTGCCGCCCTTGGCCGGGTCGCCGACCAGCAGGACGCGCATCATCACGACGTCGCCCATGGTGGCGCCCTGGGTTTTCAGCGCCTCCTGGATGCGCGTCAGCACGCCCAGGGTCTGGGTCTTGGTGTCGCCGAAGGTGGCGGTCAGGGCCGGGTCGCCCTTGGGGTCGAGCATCGGCGGGGTCATGCCGCTGACATAGATGGTGTCGTAGCCGGCCGGCACGGTCACCACGCTGGCGATCGGCGAGGTCGGCGCGCCGCCCCGGACGATCTGGGCGTTGGCGGTCCCAGCGAGGCTGGCGAGAGCGGCGGCGGCGAGGATCAGGCGCTTCATGGTCGTTTCCTTGGAGGGGTTGCGATTTCGGGCAATCTTGAAAACCAACTACCGCCATCTTCCCGGCGAAGGCCGGGAGCCAGATTCATCCAGAGCGGCTCTGGGCTTCACCTGGGCCCCGGCCTTCGCCGGGGAGACGGATTATTCAACTCGATAGACCGGATGCTCAGTGAGCTTGCAGGCTGGCCGGCTTCTTGGCGGCGTTCAGTTTCTTTCGCGCCGCGGCGATATCGGAGGCGCTGACCGGCTTGCCCTTGTTGCCCCACGAGGTGCGGACATAGGTCAGCACCGAGGCCAGCTCGAGATCGCTGAGGTCGTCCTTGAACGACGGCATGCCCGCCCGCCCGGCCAGCACCGTGGCCATCATCGGGCCGGGATCGCCCTGCACGAACGGGTCGCCGGCCAGGGCCGGGAACGCGCCCTTGACGCCCTTGCCGGTGGTCTGGTGGCAGGCCGAGCAATTGTCGTTGAACAGGGCCGACGGCGTGGCGGCGAAGGCCGCCGAAGCGGACGTCGCGCCGCAGGCGAACAGAAGGGCGAAGGCGATCGAGCGACTCATGGAAACTCCCGCGAAATCCTGGCTCATGGCATAGCGCGACTTCATGCCTTGATCACCCGCGCATGCAGCTTGCCGATCTGCTGCCAGGCCGACTCGATGGCGCCCGCCTGCCAGCCGCCCAGATAGCTCAGGTGCTCGCCGGACAGGTAGATGCGGCCGTCGGGCTCGCACAGCACCGGATAGGACGCCTTGCGGCCCTCTTCGCCCCACTCGGCCCAGCCGCCCAGATTATACTGCGCCAGATGCCAGCTGAACGAGAAGGCGTTCTCGAAGTTCTCGGCATATTCGGGGAAGACCTTCTGGCCGGCGGCCACGGCGAAGGCCGCCCGCTCGGCCGGCGGCTTGGCGCTGATCTTGGCCGCCTCGCCCCCGAACGCGTAATAGCCCAGCAGCACGCCCTTCTGGCTTTGCCAGCCGGTCGACGGCAGGGTGATCGTGCCGATGCCGGGCATGTCGTTGTAGATGTGACCGCCGTAGATGAAGTGGTTCTCTTCCCAGAACCGGGTCTTCATCTGCAGGCCGATCTTGTTGACCGGCGCATAGGCCACGCCCGACATCGCCGCCTTGAACGGCTTGGAGAAGTCGGCGTCGACGTTCTTGAGCACGCTGAGCGGGATGGTGCAGATGCAGTAGTCCGCGGTGATGGTGTCCTGCTCGCCGAACTTGTCGACATAGGTGACGGTCACGCCCTTGTCGCTCTGCTTGATCTTCTCGACCACGCAGGAATAGCGGATCAGCGAGCCGACGCGCTTTTCGAAGCCCTTGGCGATCTGGTCCATGCCGCCGACCGGCTGCAGCATGGTGCGCTGCTGCTCGTAGCCGGTGACCGAGCTCAGCACGCGCCAGGCCTTGGAATGCAGCACGTCGCTGAGGCTGTAGGGCGTGGACGGCTTGCCGGGTCCCGGATCGACGCCGGCCCCGGGATGCACGTCGAAGCCGCGGCCCTCGGTGCCGGTATAGGCCAGGTCCGTCGGAGACAGGCGGCCCTCGTTGATCATGTAGGCGACGAACAGCTCGCGGTCGGCCGGGGTCAGGGGCGCGTCGAGCTGGCCCTTGGACGCGGCCTTGGCGATCATTTCGGCGGCGTAGCCGCGGACGTCGGCGGCGATCTGGCCCTTGCGGATCGGCTTGCCGGCCAGCGGGCCGTCGCCCTTCTCGAAATAGACATAGGCCGCGTCGTTGTCGTTGACGAAGCTCTCCAGCGGCACCCCGAACAGCTTGGTATAGTGCAGGGTCGAGCGGTGATGGTACGGGATCCGCCACGGCCCGTGGTTGATGTACAGCCCCTCGTCGAACTCGCAGGTCTGGTTGTTGCCGTTCAGATCGGTGTGCTGGAAGCCCTTGCGGGCCGTCTGGCAGCGGCCGCCGGCGAAGGCGCGCGCCTCGATGACCTGCACCTGGTAGCCGGCCTTGGTCAGTTCGTAGGCCGCCGTCATGCCCGCCAGGCCCGCGCCCAGCACCACGACCTTGGTTCCCTTGGCGTCGCCTTCCAGCTTCGGCGGCGCGGCCATGGCCGAGGAGAAGCCGAAGCCCAGGGCGTCCATGCCGGCCATGACCAGCGACACCCCGCCGAACGCCGCCAAGCCCTCGAAAAACCGCCGCCGCGTCAGGACGCCGCCCTGCGCCGTCGTCGACTGATCACCCATACGAATCCCCGACCTTCCACTGCGATTTTCGCCTGCGAGCCAGGCTGTTCGCGCCTAGCTATCTCAGACCCGGAGCCCCGTCGGACAATGCGAAAAACTCGTCCGTCTTATGAGAAAGCGGCGCCGTGCCGCCCGCGTGGGCGCCCGGCCCGTCGGCTGTGCGGAGAGCGAGCGACCTAAAATTTCACGATGAAAAATCTCGCCCGACTGACGGAAATGAAAATTCACCCAAAACGCAGAAAAGCCGGGCGCTGGGCCCGGCTTTTCGTTGGTTTCGTAAAAACGGCGTGGATCAGAAGGTGTAGGCCACCTTGCCGTAGTAGTAGCCGCCGTTGATGCCGAAGGGCGAGAACGACGGGAACTGGGTCACGTAGCCGTTGCTGTTGTTCTTCAGATAGTGCTCGCGCAGCAGGCCGTTGATCCGGTTGGGATAGCGGTTGAAGAGGTTGTTGGCGCCGATGCTCACCTTGACGCTGTCCAGGACCTGATAGCCGAGGTCCAGGTCGGTGATCAGGGCCGTCTTGACGGTGGTCTTCATCAGCGCCGACGAACCGCTGTCGGTGCTCAGGCCGGAGGACTCGCCGTAGACGGTTTCCTTCAGGTTCATCGTGAACTTGCCGACCGTCCAGTACCCGCCGGCGATCAGCTTGTACTTGGGCGAGGTGTCTTCCAGGTTGGCGATCGCGATGGCGTCGAACAGGGTCAGTTTCGGATCCAGGCCCGACGGATTGGCCGCGATCTTGGTCACCTCGGTCTTGTTGTAGCTGGCGCTCAGCGACCAATCGACCCGGCCCCAGTCGCCGAAATCGCTGTAGTAGGTCGAGACGAAATCGACGCCCTTGGTGCGGGTGTTCAGGCCGTTGACGAACATGTTGGCGCCGACGCTGTAGGTCGAGTTGGTGCGGATCGAGGGATCCACGTTGACGCCGTTGGCCGCCAGGGCCGCGATGACCGCCGGCGAAACGATGCCGTTGGTCACCTTCACGCCGCCGACCGTCACCACGTTCTCGCCGTACAGGGTGCCCGAACTGACGATGCGGTCCTTGATGGTGATCTGGTAGGCGTCCAGCGTCATGGTCAGCTTGGGCGCCAGGTGGGTGACCAGACCGACGCTGAAGTTGTTCGACTTCTCGGGCTTCAGGCCGTTGATGCCCAGCAGGCTCGCGCCCGGCGAGTTGGGCGGCAGCTGGCCGCTGATCGAGCTGGGCGAGACGTTGATGCCCGAATAGTACGACTCCGCCAGGGTCGGCGCGCGGAAGCCGGTGCTGACGGTGCCGCGCAGGGCGACGGCCGGCGAGAAGTCGTAGCGGCCGGTCAGCTTGGCGACCGTCGTGTCGCCGAAGTCGCTGAAGTCTTCGTAGCGGACGGCGGCGTCCAGCTTCAGCGGCTCGATGGGGTTCAGGGCGATGTCGGCGTAGATGGCCTTGTTGTTGCGCTTGTGCTTGCCGGCATTGACCGGGGCGAAGCCGAAATAGGACTGAGAACCGCCGCCATAATAGGTGGCCGGCTCGCCCGCCGTGATCGCGTAGGTTTCCTTGCGATACTCAGCGCCCGCCGCGAAGGTCATCGGACCGGCCATGCCGACATCGAAGTCGTGGCTGATGTCGAGCGTGTTGCTCCACTGGGTGTTGATGAAGCCGCCCGCCAGGATGTCGGTGGGGGAATAGCCCTTCGCCGTGGTCGTGGAGGTGTCGGCGTAGAGCGAGGCGTTGGCGGTATCCAGGACGTTGACCTCGTCGTCGTCCTTTCCGTAGGTCGAGCTGAAGTCCCAGTTCCAGGCGTTGGTCACGCCGCTGATCCCGCCGGTGACGGCGTAGTCGGTCTCGGTGATCGACTCCTTGGGATCGAAGCCCAGGGGGAACGGGATGTCGGTCGCCATCTTGCCCTTGACCACGTTGGGCAGGCGATAGTTCTCGTGCGCGGCGCTCCATTTGTGGCCGATGGTGCCGAAGCTGTAGATCTCGATATCGGGCGTGATCTCGACGCCGCCGTTGTAGGCCAGCACCGTCTGACGGTACTGGGCGTCGCCGGCGATGCGGTTCACGTACGGCCAGTTGGGCGCGTTGATGACTTGCGGATAGCTCTTGGCGGGGCTGTTGGTGGCGCCCGCGTTGTAGATCGAGTCCACCACGCGCGGGTCGTAGGCGCCGCGGAAGCTGTAGCCGTGATACTTGGTCTCGCCGGTCAGGTTCAGGTACGAATTCTCGGTCGGGGCGATGCCGATATTGGCGGTGAAGTCGCCGGTCGTGCCGCCGCCGTCCATATAGCCGCCGCCGTTGATGATCACCTCGCCGCCCGACGTGGCCTTCTTCTGGATGATGTTGATGACGCCGGCGATGGCGTCGGTGCCGTACTGGGCGGCCGCGCCCTCCAGCAGCACTTCGATGTGGTCGACCGAGGCCAGCGGGATGAAGTTCAGGTCGGCGGCCGCGCCGCCTTGATAGGCCCCGCCCAGAACGGCCAGGTTGGCCGTGCCGTGGCGGCGCTTGCCGTTCAGCAGGACCAGGGTGTGGTTGGGGCTGATGCCGCGCAGCTTGGCCGACAGGGTCAGGGCGGCGGTGTCGCCGCCGAAGGCCTGGGCGTTGAACGACGGGACGTTCTGAGCCAGCGCCTGGATCATGTCCGGCTGGCCGGTCTTCTTGAGGATATCGCTGCCCAGGACGGTGATCGGCGCGGGGCTGTCGACGGCCTTCATGCCCGTCGTGCGCGTCCCGGTGACGATGACGGCCTCGAGTTCGGCGACGTCCGGCGTTGGCTCAGGCGCTCCGGCGGCATAAGCATTTGCGCCGAACATAAAGGCAAGACTGGCGGTGGAAACACCCGCAAACAGGATGTTCCGCGAACGATTATTCATAATACCCCCTCATACGCTATATTAGCGCGATTGTTTTTCTCCTCTGTGGCGTTTCCCGGTAAGCGTGTTCTTGTTGTTTAAACGCGAATACAACGCAACTCACGGCCATGGCCGCGATTGAAACAGTTCGCCGAACCTGAAATTTCTGCAATAGCCAGCACCGTCACGAGATCGTAACGGGCGCCTTGAGGCCCTCAGGCGCCCCTTTGCACGGCGCCCGCCATGATTTTTGGGCATCGCAATGGTCACGTTTGTGGCGCCTTTGCGGCGGTCGGGACGATCCGGGCTCTCACGGATTTGGCTGTTCGTCCCAAAAACGCCGCCGCAAAACCGCGGATCTTCGTTGGAGTCGACAGGCTTGAGCCGGGGGCTCGCCCCTCCCCCAGCCCGCCCGGCGCTTCAGGCTCAGACCGGCGCGTGACTGACGAATTCGACCAGGCGCCCGTCGGGGTCGTGGACGAAACCCGCGTAATAGTTGGGGTGAATGTGCGGCAGCACCTTGGGCGCCCGATCCTGGACGCCGCCGTGCTCGCCGGCCAGCCGGTAGGCGAGATCGACGACGGCGCGATCGGCGGCCAGGAAAGCGTAGTGCACGTCCACGGACGGCTCGCCTTCGACGATCCAGAAGTCCAGACGTCCGCCGTTCGAGCCGAAGCCCTTCTGGTCTCCGTCGACCACCAGGCGGTAGCCGGCGGGCTCCAGGACCCGTTGGTAGAAGGTCACGCAGTCGATCAGGCGGCGGGTGCGGATTTCAAGGTGATCGAGCAAGGAACGGCCTCATGGCGGGAGTGGAACACGCCGTGACGTGTAGCCGCGCGAAGTCGCCGCCTGGCGGCGAAGAGCGGCCGTGAAACGCGGAATTTCGGCGTTCTTGCGCCTGGTTTTCGCGTAGGCTGGACCCATGAAACTGGACCGCTTCGATCGTCAGCTGCTGAACCTTGTCCAGGAAGACGCGGGCCGCACGTCCGAGGACCTGGCCCAGAGCGTGGCCTTGTCGCCGTCGGCCGTGCAGCGTCGCCTGCGCCGGCTGAAGGAGGCGGGCGTCATTGTTCGCCAGGCCGCCGTGCTGGAGCCGCGCAAGGTCGGGCGGCCGACCTTCTTCATCGTCTCGCTCGAGATCGAGCGCGATCGGCCCGAGTTGCTGAACCAGCTGCGGTCCTGGCTGGCGGCGCAGGAGCATGTGCAGCAGGCCTTCTACGTGACCGGCGAGGCCGACTTCATCCTGGTGGTCACCGCCCCCGACACCGAGACCTACGACGCGCTCATGGCCCGCTTGGCGACCGAGAACCCCAATGTCCGCAAGTTCACCACCAACGTGGCGCTGGGCGTGGTCAAGCGCGGACTGACGATCCCGGTGGCGCTGGACGAGGAGTAGGGTGCGTCCCCGCCTTGATCACCTGAGCGCCTTCTCCAGCGCCCTCGCCGCCTCGGCCGGCGAGACCTTGCCGTCATCCCGATCCACCGCGTAGTTCGCCTTCCGCATGGCCTGAGCCGTCACCGCCCCGTCCAGTCCCGCCAGCGCCTTGCTCAATGTCCGGTCGTCGGCGCGCCCTGGCGCGATCAGCAGCACCGCGTCGTAGGGTGGCAGCGCGCCCTTGGGATCGCCCAGCACCACCAGGTCGTCGGCGACGATGCGGCCGTCGCTGGAGAAGGCCGAGATCACGTCGGCCTCGCCCGAGCCCAGGGCGCGGTACATGAAGGTCGGCTGGAACTGGCGCTTGGTCTTGAAGCGCAGGCCATAGGCGGTCTCGACGCTGGTCCATTCGGGGCGCGAGAAGAACTCCAGGTCGCCGCCCATGGTCAGCTTCGGGGCCTGGGCGGCGAGGTCCGCCAGGGTGGCGATCCCCAGGGCCTGGGCCCGGTCGCGGCGCATGGCCAGGGCATAGGCGTTCTCGAAGCCCAGGGGCGCCAGCAGCACCACGCCGTCCCGACGCCTCAGCTCGGTCCGCAGGCCGTTCAGCACCGCGGCGCGGCCGGGATTGTCCTTGCGGCCCAGGACGTTGGCCCACAGCGTGCCGGAATAGTCGACATAGGCGTCGATCTCGCCGGCGGCCAAGGCGCGGTAGGCCACCGCCGAGCCGAGGTTGATCTTGCGGGTGACCTGGGCCCCCTGCCCCTCCAACCGGTCGGCCATCAGCTCGGCCAGGATGTACTGCTCGGAGAAGTTCTTGGCGCCGATCACGTAGCTGGGCGGGTGCGGCGCCAACTGTGCGGCCAGCGGCGCCACGGCGACCGCCAGGCCGGCGGCGAGACCCAGAAGGCCCATCCCCCAGAGCCGGCGGTCGCGCCGCTCGGCCCCACGCTCGACCAGGCCCAGAAGTTGGTCGACGACCAGAGCCAGGACCGCCGAAGCCAGGCAGCCGGTCAGCACCATGGCCCAGTTCTCGGTCTGCAGGCCCGAGAAGATGTAGTCGCCCAGCGAGGTCTGGCCGACCGGGGTCGACAGGGTCGCCGCGCCGATGGTCCACACCGCCGCGGTGCGCACCCCCGCCATGATCACCGGCGCGGCCAGGGGCAGCTCCACCCGCCACAGCCGCTGTCGGTCGGTCATGCCGACGCCGCGCGCCGCCTCGACCACCGCCGGGTCGACCCCGGTCAGGCCGGCCACCGTGTTCCGCAGGATCGGCAACATCGAATAGAGGGTCAGGGCCAGCAGCGAAGGCAGGAAGCCCAAGGCCGAGAAGCCATGGCCAAAGGTCGCCCTGGCCAGGTTCGAGAGCAGCAGCAGCAGCGGATAGAACAGGGCCAGGAGGGCCAGGCTCGGGATGGTCTGCACCAGGCCGGCCAGGGCCAGGGACGGCCAGCGCAGCCGCGGGCTGCGGGCGGCCAGCAGGCCGAGCGGCAGGGCGATCAGCAGGCCCAGCGCCAGGGCGGCGGCCGACAGGACCACGTGCCAGGCCAGGCGGTCGGGCAGCAGGGAGAGCAGACCGCTATTCACCGGCGATCTCCCGCATGCGCAGCGCCTGGCGACGCGGAGCCTGCATCAGGGCCTCGACGGCCGGATCGGAATGGCCGGCCAGCAGGGCGCGCGGCGTGTCGTCGGCGATCACCCGCCCCTGGTTCATCACCACGATGCGGTCGGCCAGCAGAACGGCCTCGGCGATGTCGTGGGTGACCATCACCGTGGTCAGGGACAACTCGTCGTGCAGGCGGCGGACGTCGTCGGCCAGGGTCACGCGGGTCACCGAGTCCAGCGCCCCGAACGGCTCGTCCATCAGCAGGATCGACGGCCGCGCGGCCAGGGCCCGGGCCACGCCCACCCGCTGGCGCTGACCTCCGGACAGGGCGGCGGGCCGACGCGCGGCCGCCTCGGACGGCAAGGCGACGAGGGCCAGCAGCTCGGCGGTCCGCGCGGCGATCACGGCCGGCTCCCAGCCCAGCAAGCTGGGTCCGATCCCGATGTTCTCGGCCACGGTCAGGTGCGGGAACAGGCCCACCTCCTGGAACACGTAGCCGATGCGCCGGCGAAGGGTCGGGCCGTCGGACGGGGCGGTCGCCGCGCCGTCGATCAGCACCCGGCCGGCGCTCGGCGCGACCAGGCCGTTGATCGTCTTGAGCAGGGTGGTCTTGCCCGCGCCCGAGCCGCCGACCAGGGCGACGAACTGGCCTCGCCCGACGGACAGGCTGGTGGGCTGGAGAACCGCCACGCCATCGTACGCCTTGCTCACCCCCTCCAGAACGATGGCGTCGGTCATGCGGCTCCCGAAAGGCGAAGCGTGGCCCAGGGACGTGCTGTCGCAGGGACGTCCTGTCACAGTCAATCAGAACGCGCGGCGTGGGAAGCCTATGCGACAGCTGATTTCCCCGTGCCGCCAGGCGCGAGGGAGCCGCTCGCTGGAGATCCGGATGCCCGCCGCCCTCGCCGCCCGCCGCTTCGAAGCCCTCACCCCCGCCGCCAAGCGCGCCCGCGCCTATACCAACCTTCTGCGTTGGGCGGTTTTCGTGGCAGTGCTGCTGAACATGGTGGTCTGGGGCGGGATCGTTTCGGCGCGGGGCCTGGTGGATCTGCCCGCGCTGATGAACCAGGTCTGGTCGCTGGGCGCGACCTGGATCGCGGCGATCTCCCGGCTGAGCGTCACGTTCTCGTACTGAATCGGTCTCGGTACGGAGATCGCCCGGGCCGGCGCATCCCAACGATCGGGCGCGAGCGGTTCCGCATCGCCGGCTAGCTCGTCGTGGACGAGACCATCGCCGCTCCTAGATCGGCATCCGCATGATTTCTTGATACGCCGAGATCACCTGGTCGCGGACGGCCATCACGGTGTCAAGGCTGGCCTCGGCCGAGGAGATGGCGGTGACGACGTCGATCAGTTCGGCCTTGCCGGCCGCCTGCTGCGCCATCTTGGTTTCGGCCGCGCGGGTCTGGTGCAAGGTGTCGGTCATGGCCGACTTCAGCATGGCGCCGAAGTCCATGGCCTTCTTGGCCTCGCCGGTTCCGCCCAGCGACGGCGTGGCCATCGAACCCTGGGCGGCGTAGGCCTTGGCGGCGGCGAGCGCGGTGATCATCGGCTAGCCCTTACTTGCGCAGGATGTCGAGCGTGCGCGCTTCCATGGCGCGCGACGTCTCGATGACGTTCATGTTGGCTTCGTAGGCGCGCTGCGCCTCCTTCATGTCCAGCGCCTCGACCAGCGTGTCGACGTTGGGCAGCTTGACGTAGCCCTTGGCGTCGGCGGCCGGATTGCCGGGATCGTATTCGGTGCGGAACTCGCTGTTGTCCGGATCGACCTGGGCCATGGACACGCCCTCGCCGCCGGCCACCATGGTCGGCTTGAACACCGGCACCTGACGACGATAGGGATCGCCGCCCGCCGTGCGCGACGTCGAATTGGCGTTGGCGATATTCTCGGCGATCACCCGCATGCGGCCCTGCTGGGCCCTCAGGGCGCTGGCGGCGATGGCCATGGCGGCCATCGACTGGGAGCGGATCTCGGTCATCTAGCTTACCCCTTAGCCGCCCGGCCGACGCGTGGACGTCTTCAGCATGGCCATGGATTTCTGGTAGAAACCGACCGCGGCGTCGTAGTTCATGCGCGCGTCGGTCATCTTGAGCATCTGGTCCTCGAGCGTCACCGAATTGCCGTCGAGGGTGGTCTCGCTGTCGGGACCTTCGGGGGCGCGCCACATGCCCGCCGGCTTGGACGGGGCCATGTGGGCGGCGCTGGTGGCCATCATCTGGACGCCGGTCGACGCCGTCGAGGACACCGGCCCGCCGCGATAGGCCTGGCCCGCCGCCTGCTGGTCCAGCGTCGCCTTGAAGCTGTAGGATTTCAGGTCGCGCGGCTGGTATTCCGGCGTATCGGCGTTGGCGACGTTCTGCGCGATGACCTTCTGCCGCTCGGACAGATAGCCCATGCGGCTCTTCAGCATCGCGAAAAGGGGAATGTCATCGGGACCCATGCGATCATGGTGAAGAAACAGGGTTAATCACGCATTAAGCACCCTGCTGCACATCAAGGGGTGCGGCTCCGCGCCGCGCCCTGCGCTATTCTCCTTCGCGACTCATCTCCGCCTTCCGACCCTCCTCGTTTTCCCGGGCGTCATGGACATCTTCGAACTGATCCGCGCCGTCGCCGCCCTGGCCATCACCTTGGGTCTCGTCGGGCTGGCCGGCGTGGCGCTGCGCAAGTTCGGTCCCGACGCCCTGGCGCGGATCACCGCCCTGCGCAAGGACCGCCGCATGCAGGTGGTCGAGACCCTGGTCCTGGATCCCACCCGCCGCCTGGTGCTGTTCACCCTGGACGGCGAGGAGCGCCTGCTGATGTTGGGCGAGGGCCAACTTCTGGACTGGGGCCCGAAGGGCAAGAAGCCGGCGCGCGCCGCCGCGCCCAAACCGAGCCCCTCTTCCAAGTCCTCCGGGGAGATCGTGGTCTGATGCGCGGCCTGCTCAAGCTGATCACCGGCGCCGATCCGAAGGACCTTCGCCAGGCCGCGATCATCTCGGTCCTGGCCGGATTGATCACCGTGCTCGGTCCCGCCGTGGCGACCGCCCAGTCGGCGATCAATGTCGACCTCGGGACGGGCGCGGGCCTGTCCGAGCGCGTGGTGCAGATGGTTGGGCTGCTGACCGTGCTCAGCCTGGCCCCCTCGATCGTCATCATGACCACGTCCTTCGTGCGGATCGTGGTGGTGCTGGGCCTGCTGCGCACCGCGATCGGCATCCAGCAGAGCCCGCCCAATCCGGTGCTGATCAGCCTGGCGCTGTTCCTGACCGCCATCGTCATGGGTCCCACCTTCGAGCAGTCCTACGACCAGGGGATCAAGCCGCTGCTGGACAAGCAGATGGAGATGCCCGAGGCGTTCGACGCCGCCGCCCAGCCGGTGAAGGTGTTCATGCTGCGCCAGGTTGACCAGGACGACCTGGCGCTGTTCATCCGCCTGTCGAAGATCGAAAAGCCGAAGACCGCCGTCGATACGCCGCTGAAGGTGGTGACGCCGGCCTTCATGATCTCGGAACTGAAGCGCGCCTTCGAGATCGGCTTCCTGCTGTTCATCCCGTTCCTGGTCATCGACCTGGTGGTGGCCAGCGTGCTGATGAGCATGGGCATGATGATGTTGCCGCCCGCGACGGTCAGCCTGCCGTTCAAGCTTATCTTCTTTGTGTTAGTGGACGGCTGGCGGCTGGTCGCCGGCAGTCTGGTCGAGAGCTTCCAGCGCGGGTCTGGCGGCGGTTAAAGAAGAAGAATGATGGGCGTTTTCGTACTTGGGTCGATCAATCTGGACGCCGTGGCGCGGGTCGACGATCTGCCGCGGCCGGGCGAGACCGTGGCCGGCGTGTCGCTGGAGCTGTTCCCCGGCGGCAAGGGCGCCAACCAGGCCGTCGCCGCCGCCCGCATGGGCGCGCCCACCCGATTGATGGGCGCGGTCGGCAAGGAGGACAGCGGGCCCAGCCTGAAGATCAAGCTGGCCGGCTACGGCGTGCAGGTCTCCGACGTCACCGAACTGACCTCGATCCCGACGGGCCAGGCCCACGTATGGGTGTCGTCGAGCGGCGAGAACATGATCGTCGTGACCAGCGGCGCCAACGCCACCCTCACGCCGCAACATGTGGCCGCAACCTCGCTGGAGGGCCAGCGCGTCCTGCTGTGTCAGCTGGAGACCCCGGCGCCGGCCATCGAGGCGCTGTTCCGGGCCGGCGCCGCCAAGGGCGCCTTGCGGATCCTCAACGCCGCCCCCGCGCTTCCGCAGGGCGCGGCCTTGTTCCCCCTGACCGACATCCTGATCCTCAACCAGACCGAACTGGCCACCTACGCCCGGCTCGGCCATGAGCCGACGCGGCTGGAAGAGATCTCCCGCGTCGCCCGCAAGCTGATGAGCCGCCCGGATCAGACCGTGATCGTCACCCTCGGCTCGGCCGGCGTGGCCACCGTCCGGCGCGACGAGGCCTTCCTGGTCGAGGGCCGCAAGGTCAAGGCGATCGACACGACAGGGGCCGGCGATTGCTTCTGCGGCGCCCTGGCCGCCAACCTGGCCGCCAACATGGACCTGCGGGAGGCCGTCGAGCACGCCAACGCCGCCGCGGCCCTGTCCGTCCAGAAGCCCGGCGCCGCGCCGTCCATGCCCAGCCGATGGGAAGTCGAGCAGTTCCTGAAGGGATGAGGGGGCGGCCCTAACGCTCGCCCTGACGCAGGTTCTTGACCAGCACCGCCACGATGATCAGCAGGAAGGCGGCCAGGCGGATCAGGTAGACGCCGCTTCTGTCCTCGTGCGGCGTGCCGAACAGCACCGGCAGGGCGTTGCCCAGCGCCAGCAGGCCGAAGGCGGCCGAGAAGGCCAGGAACAGGCCGTCGCGCGTCCGGCTCCAGAACTTCAGGAAGAACAGCCCCGCCACCAGAAAGCCCATGGCCAGGGCTCCAGCGATAAGGCCCTCGGTCGGCGTGATCGGGAAGCTCATTCGTCCACCTCCCAGATGAAGCCGTACAACAGCGTGGCGATGGCCAGCCCGGCGCTGGCCTGGCGATAGGGCAAAAGGTTCGCCTGGGTGACGAAGATCACCAGGTCGGCCACCAGAAGCAGGTTGTTGAGGGCCAGGAAGCCGAAGCTGATCGCCGTCCACAGCAGAAGCCGCGAGCGGCTGGCCAGCCAGGCCCGGGTCAACAGGGCGGCGCAGACCATGCTGGCCAACATACAGAGAAGATAGACCACGGTCGGCCCGTTCATCGGTCTTTCCCCTTGAACTTGAAGGCGTCGGCCAGGGATTGCAGGCGCTCGGTCGGGGCCGAGATCCAGCGGATCACCGTGACGGGCTTGGTGCGATAGGCGGCCTCGAGGTCATCGCAAAGCTTGGCCAGGACGGCGGCGGCGGGCTGATATCGAAAACAGCCGCGGTCGTCGATCACGACCAACGCGGCGTTCTCGAAGGCGGTCAGGTTGTCGACCACAAGGCTGTGGCTGGCCCGCAAGTCTCCCACAAGGTCTTCGACCGACCAGCAGCGTTCGGGCTCGCGCTTGAGGCGCAACAGCAGCTCCAGCGCCCAGACCGAGCGCACGTGCTGGCGAACGAATTGAAAGACGTCATGGTCGGCGGTCACCCGGCCCTTCCCCCGAAAACCTCGGCCCCCTTCGAACCTCGGCGTGAAACTGAGGACGGGACAATAGGCGCCGCGGCCCTGGGAGCAAGCTTGGCCATGGAAATCGCGGACTAGACCAAAAAGGCGACGGCCTCAGGCGGCGCGAATGCCGCTGTGCTGGTCGCTGACCTGGGACCCCACCACGGCGTCGTAGCCCAGGATCATGTCGACGTCCCTGCCGTTGCTGGCCAGCGGCAGGCGCAGCCACAGGATCGACATGTGCGGCGAACCCTTCCAGGCCAAGCTGTGCACGCCCACGCCAGGGCGACGCTCGGTGACGACCTTGTCCAGTTCGCGGCGCCAGTACTCGACGGCGGCGCTGTTGTAGACATCCTCGAGGGTGCGGCCGGTGATCTCGCGGCCATAGACCGAATAGAGGCCGGTGCCCGCCAGGCGCAGGCGGTAATCGACGACGCCGTCCAGGTCACGCTTGACGTCGATCAAGCTTACGGTCGGCAGCATGCGCTTGATGCCGGCCGGGTGCAGGTCATGGCGCGACGGAAGGCTAGCCCCCCGACGGAGGGACGCCCAATAGGCGAACATCTCCTGGTGAGCGCGGGCCGCCGTGGCCGATGCGCTCAGCTGCGCGTTCATCTTCAGATTCCTTAACAAGTCGTTGGAATCACGACGATTCACTATGTCTTAAGGACCGAATCGCCGCCAGCGAAAATCGTTCCCTAAGGCTAAGTTTGTTGAGGTGAGTCAATCCGCAAGCGAGCCGTTCGGACATAATATGAGCGATCGCGGCGGCGCGAAAAATGCGCGAGAACGGCGCAAGCATTTGTTTGGGTTAAGGTTAATGAACGCTCAGACTCAACGATCTCCACCTCTGGCGCGGGGTTCTGGCGACCAGTGCCGGGTTGACCTTCTTGCTCATTTTACGGGCGGCCGACCTTGCCCTGGCGACGCTGACCGCCCCCTGTCCCTCGACGTCGCGACCTGAGCCCGGGGATGCGCGTCGCCGTCTTCTCGACCAAGGCCTATGATCGCCGCTTCCTCGACGCGGCCAATGAGGGCTTCGGCCATGCGATCACCTATTTCGACGCGCGGCTCGACCCCGGCACGGCCGCCTTGGCCCAGGGCTATCCCGCGGTCTGCGTGTTCGTGAACGACCGGGTGGACGCGCCGGTTCTGGAGGCCCTCGCCCAGGGCGGAACCCGGCTCGTGGCCCTGCGATGCGCGGGCTATAACAATGTCGACTTGGCGGCCGCCGAGCGACTGGGCGTCGCCGTCGTCCGCGTGCCGGCCTATTCGCCCGAGGCGGTCGCCGAGTTCACGATCGGCCTGATCCTGGCGCTGGACCGCAACATCCCTCGCGCCTGGAACCGGGTGCGCGAGAACAACTTCGCCCTCGACGGATTGATCGGCCGCAATCTGTCGGGCCGCACGGCCGGCGTCGTCGGCACCGGCCGCATCGGCGCCCTCGTCGCGCGAACCTTGAGCCTTGGCTTCGGGTGCGCCGTATTGGCCAGCGACCTGATCGAGGATCCGGAGCTGCTGGCGATCGGTGTGCGCTATGTCCCGGTCGACGTTCTTCTGCGCGAAGCCGACCTGGTCAGCCTGCACTGCCCCCTGACGCCGGAGACCCGTCACCTGATCGATGCGGAGCGCCTGGCCGCCGCCCGCCCGGGCGTGATGATCGTCAACACCAGCCGCGGGGCGTTGATCGACGCCGCCGCCCTGATCGAAGGTCTGAAATCCCGTCAGGTCGGCGGCGTCGCCCTCGATGTCTACGAGCAGGAGGCCGATCTGTTCTTCGAGGACCTGTCGAATGAGATCGTCCAGGACGACGTTTTCCAGCGCCTGCTGACCTTCCCCAACGTGCTGATCACCGGCCACCAGGCCTTCTTCACGGAGGAGGCGCTGTCAGCGATCGCCCAGACCACCCTGGCCAGCCTGACCGAGGCCGAGGCTGGGCGCCCCTTGACCCGCCGGGTGACCGTTCAGCAGGTTCGCGGCGCGGGGCGCTGAGCCTCAGCCGCGCCCTTTGCGGGCCGGCTTACGGCCGCCCTGCCCCAGCCCCATCTGCTTGGCCAGATCCGACCGCGCCTGGGCGTAGTTGGGGGCGACCATCGGGTAGTCCCTGGGCAGGTCCCAGCGAGCCCGATATTGCTCGGGGCTCAGGTCGTACTTGCTGCGCAGGTGGCGCTTCAGCGACTTGAACTTCCGCCCGTCCTCGAGACAGATCAGATAGTCCGGCGTGATGGAACGGCGGACCGATACGGCCGGCTGGCGATCCTCGATAGTGTCGACCTGCCCGCCAATGCTGGACAGAGCGTTGTGCACGCTGCGGATCAAGCCCGGCACGTCGCCCGCCGCGATGGTGTTGCCGCCAACATAGGCGGCGACCAGTCCAGCCGTGACTTCGATGAGGTCTGACGTCTCGCTCATTGTCTTGTCGCTCCCCCGACTCGTACTGGCCCCAAAAGAACCAATTCAGTTTTGGATAGCAGATTATTGCATATCGGCAACATAGACTTGCTGGCGTCTACCAAGCGGCGGCGGCGATGAACTGGCCTTACCAGTTCTTCATGCAGCCTTCAGTTGACCAAAACCTTTGTTTCGGAGCTCAATAGTCGATGAACGCATTCGACGGCTATGTCGGCTAGCGAACGAAGTCCCTCAAATGAGGTAGCTTTGACGCACGCTGGACCGCCGAATATTCGCTCGCGGCGACTTCATCGCTTTGGCGGATGGCCTTCAGCAAGGCCGGAGTCATGGCCGAGGACAGCGACCAGTTCCAATAGCGCAACATGGTCTGGGCCCGATCGACGCCGATGGTGTCGAAGGCCGTCAGCACGCGCTCCAGGCCTGGATCCGGAGCGCCCGAAGAGCCGACTTCGGGGCGACGCAGCCCACGCCACAAAGCGATCACGGCGCCGCGCGGCAACTCCGTGGCCTTGCACAGGATCGCCAGAGGCTCGCCGCCGGGGTCGGTGAAGATCTTGGCGCCCGTCATCGGCTTGAGGCCCGACAGATATGATATTTCCTCGGCCGTCTCGCGGGTCATACCGTTCTGGGCGGCGGCGACCGCGTCCTCCAGGTTGGCATAGAGGCTCTTGGCGACGGCGGCGCGATTTCGCTGACGGCGTTCGATGAACTGCAGCGCTTTTCGGGACAGCGGATCCCGCCCGTCCTCGGCCAGGGGAAAGACGTCGTCCACGGCGTCCTGGAGAATTTCGCGGGACACCGCGAAGCGTTGCAAGATCGTGCGCCTCACCTCGGCGTCCGACCACCAGAACATCACATAGGCGTGGCTGGGCCGCAGCTCGGCGCGCGTGAGCACCAAGGGGATCAGCTGGGGATTGTCGCGCGTGGCGGCGACGACGTTCTCCAGCCCCTGATGGCTGAAGCGCGCCAGATCGTTCTTCAGCAGGATCTCGATCACCGCTGTCTCGTCCATGTCGACCAGGGCGTCCGTGACCACCTCGCTGACCCCGCGCCGCAGGGCGATCAGCCGGCGATGGTCCTGGGCGCCGTGATAGAGGCAGTTGATCAGGTCGGCGTCGCTGAGGGTCGGTGCGTTCTCCAGCAGGGCGCGGGCCACCGGCAGCTCGTCGCGCAGCAGGCTACGGACCAGGACGCCCGGCATGCCGGTCCGGTTGGCCAGACGCCGGGCGACCTTTTCGCGCTCGGCGGTCACCGCCTCGCGCAGGATCTCGACCAGCAGGTCGGCGGTCATGGCGCGTTCGAAAGCGTTGATGCGGCTGTCGGGCAGGCAGACCACGTCCGTCAGTCGCTTGAGCAGCGCGGCGCGTGGCCGCGGCGTGGCCGACGGATCAGGCTCGGGACTGGGGGCGGCGTGCTCGCTCATGCTCGTTCTGACGGAACCCGTCGTGTTCAAACCCTAGAACTCTTGCCACTCGCCCGGACGCGAGCGCGGCTCGATCTTCAGCGCATTGGCGCCCTGGACATAGCGCTCGCGAAAGGCTTCGCGGCGCGGGGCGGCCGGAGCCTCGCGGCGCGGGTCCTGTCGCGGGCGGTATTCGTGGATCTGAGCCCCGACCTGGAAGCCGCCGATCAGGCGCTCCAGCGCTTCCGCCTCGGCGACCAGGGCGCCGGTGGCGGCGGCCGACTGAGCGACCACGACGCCGTTCTGCTGGATCACCTGGCCCATCTGATTGACCGCGGCGTTGACCTCGGCCAAGCCAGTGGCCTGCTCCTTGGAAGAGGCGGCGATTTCGCCCACCAGGTCGTTGATCTCGATCACCTGGCCCAGGATCTGGTCCAGGGTCTGACCGGTTTCGCCGACCAGCTTGACGCCCTTGTCGACCTGCTCGCTGGACGCGCGGATCAGGCCCTTGATCTCCTTGGCCGCGTCGGCCGAGCGTTGGGCTAGGGCCCGCACTTCCTGGGCCACGACCGCGAAACCACGGCCGGCGTCGCCGGCCCGCGCCGCTTCCACGCCCGCGTTCAGGGCCAGCAGGTTCGTCTGGAAGGCGATCTCGTCGATGACGCCGATGATCTGGGTGATCGACTGGGAGGATTTCTCGATGCCGCCCATGGCCTCGACGGCCTCGCGCACCACCTGGCCGCTCTTCTCGGCGTTGGACTTGGCGTTCTGGGTCACGCCCCGCGCCTTCTCGGCGTTGTCGGAGCTTTTCTTGACCGTGACCGTGATTTGGCCGAGGGCGGCGGCGGTGCGCTCCAGGCCGGCGGACTGGCGTTCGGTGCGCTGCGACAGGTCGTCGGCGGCGGCCGAGATGTCGCCGCAGCCGTCGCGGATGCTGCGGGCGGCGCCCAGCATGCCGGCCAGGGCCTGTTGCAGGTTGTCGACGGCGGCGTTGAAGTCGCTGGGAATCTGGCGGGCCTCAGCGGGGAAGGCGTCTTCGCGCAGCCGCGAGATCAGGTCTCCCTCGGCCAGCCGGCCGATGCCCTGCCCCAGGGTGGTCACGGCGGTCAGCTGGGTGCGGGCGTAGGTTTCCAGGTCCTGGGTGCGGCGCTGCTGCTCGGCGTCGGCGGCGGCGCGGTCGGCGTCCTCGGCGGCGCGCCGGGCGCGGTCGTCGGCCAGCTTGTGCTGGACCCCGCTGAGCCCCTTGGCCAGGGCTTGGACCTGCTGGTCGTCGGTCGCGGGCGCGGGCAGCGGCTGGTCGTACAGGCCGGCGTCCAGGACGTCGACCGAGCGGGCCAGACCGTCCAGCGCCCGCCGCGTGGCGTCGCTCCAGGCCAGCAGGCCGATGATCAGGGTGGCGACCAACGTGGCCATGCCGGCCATGCTGAACGGCGAAACCAGGCCAGGCCCGCCGAACGCCGCCCAGCCCAGCTGCCCCAGGCCCGCCAGCAGGCCAAGGACGACGATCAGTCTCCAGCCGAAAGGCAGCCGATTGAACCCGCTCATTCTTCGAATCTCCGAGCCCCATAAGGGCAGGATCGAGAAATGGCGACTGAGTCCTAATGGCTCATTAACCATAGCCAGACCGCGACATTTTGGCGGGCGGCCGGCTGGGAGACGCTCACGAAACACCTGCTCCGACCAAGCTCATGAGCCTGTCGGAAAGCGGCCGCCTGAATCGTCGTTCGAACAATGCTGGAGGAGACCCCCCGATGAACGACCTCGCCGCGCGGTCCAGGACGGGCGAGATGAGGCTGACGCGGGGCTGGGGCGTAGCGCTCGCTTCGCCTTCGCCACCGGCGCCCTCAGGGCCTGTCAGCCCCGAAGCTTCGCACAGGCTGTCAGCCGTCGATGTTGGATCGCGCCAGACCGCGCCGGCGGGGAGGCGCGGCTCAGGCGAAGGTGGCCTTTAGGATCGTCTCGATGCCGTGCTGATCGACGGCGTCGAAGGCGGCCGGCTTGTCGGAATCGACGTCGAACACCGCCAGCAGCGCGCCGGAGGCGTCGAACACCGGTACGACGATCTCGCTGGCCGAGCGGCTGTCGCAGGCTATGTGCCCCGGAAAGGCGTGGACGTCTTCGACCAGCTGGGTCTGTCCGGTTTCCGCCGCCGCGCCGCAGACGCCCCGTCCGAACGCGATGCGCAGGCAGCCTAGGGTGCCCTGATAGGGCCCAACCACCAGTTCGCGCGTCTTCAGCGGATCGACGACATAGAAGCCGGTCCAGAAATAGTGGTCGAAGCTGGAGGCCAGCATCGAGGCCACCGTCGCCATGCGGGCGGTCAGGTTGGTCTCGCCGTCCAGCACCGAGGCGATCTCCTCGGCCACCTCGGCGTAGCGGGCGGTCTTGTCGGCGGTCAGGGTCTTGTCGTTGAAAGCTTCAGCCATGGGCGGGATATAGCGGGTTCGGCGGCGGATGCGACCCCTTCGCTCCAGATCTAATCGCTGTCATCCCGGACAAGCGCGAAGCGCGCCGATCCGGGACCGACGCGTGAACTCAGCCCTACCGGCGGTCCCGGATCTTCGCTTCGCTACGTCCGGGATGACAATCGTTGAGTTACTTGAACGGATGTTCGCCCCACGCCGGCCAGATGTCGGGCAGGTCCGCCGAGACCTTGTCCGGATAGACCGGAGCGCGCTTCTCCAGGAACGAGCTGACGCCTTCCTTGGCGTCGCCGGCCGCGCCGCGCGACTGGATGGCCCGGCTGTCGGCCTTGTGGGCCTCCATCGGGTGATCGGCGCCGGCCATGCGCCACAGCAGCTGGCGCGACAGGGCCACCGAGACGGGCGCGGTGTTGTCGGCGATCTCGCGGGCGAGGGCGCGGGCGGCCGGCAGCAGGTCCTCGGGCGCATGCAGCGACCGGACGAGGCCGCGCTCATGGGCCTCCTGGGCGCTGAACACCCGGCCCGTGAAGCACCATTCCAGCGCCGTCTGCATGCCCACCAGCCGCGGCAGGAACCAGGACGAGCAAGCCTCGGGCGTGATGCCCCGGCGGGCGAACACGAAGCCGAACTTGGCGTCGGTCGAGGCCAGGCGGATGTCCATCGGCAGCTGCATGGTCACCCCGACGCCGACGGCCGCGCCGTTGACGGCGGCGATGATCGGCTTGAGGCTTTCGTACATCCGCAGCACCACCCGGCCGCCGCCGTCGCGATAGATGTCGCCGACCTTGCCCTCTTCGCGCTCCAGCGCCTGAGGGTTGGTGCGGTCGAAGGTGGCCCCGCCGCCTGACAGGTCCGCCCCCGCGCAGAACGCCCTTCCAGCGCCGGTGACGATCACCACCCGCACCGCATCGTCGCCGTCGGTGACGTCGAAGACCTCGATCAGCTCCTTCATCATCCGGGCGGTGAAGGCGTTCAGCTTGTCCGGGCGGTTGAGGGTGATGGTCGCGATCCCGTCCTCGACGGCGTAGAGCAAGGTCTCGAAGCTGGGCGCGGCCATGGGGTTTTCCTCCTGATTGGGTCGCAGTCAAACACGCGTATGAAGGCCGGGCAACCGCCACGCGGCGGCTTCCGCGACGACACCCTTGGACTCCGCGCCAGACCTGCCATTGTCTTGTGAACGCCGATCACGCGGAAACACGCGGGCGGGCCAGGGACGAAGCGAGGGAGGATCCGATGACATCGATCATCGAGGCCGACTACATCGTGGTGGGCGCCGGTTCGGCCGGGTGCGTGCTGGCGGCGCGGCTGTCCGAGGACGGCCGCCACAAGGTTCTGCTGCTGGAGGCCGGCGGCGACGACCGGCCGACCCGAAACCCGTCCCAGTTCCTGTCCAACCTGATGATCCACATCCCGGTCGGCTACGCCTCGACGCTGAAGGATCCCAAGGTCAACTGGCTGTACGCCACCGAGCCGGATCCCGGCACGGGCGGGCGTTCGCACGTCTGGCCGCGCGGCAAGGTGCTGGGCGGCTCGTCCTCGATCAACGCCATGCTCTATGTACGCGGCCAGCGCAGCGACTACGACGGCTGGCGGCAGATGGGCAACGCCGGCTGGGGCTGGGACGATGTGCTGCCCTATTTCCGCAAGTCGCAGAACCAGGAGCGCGGGGCCTGCGATCTGCACGCCGTCGGCGGTCCGCTCAATGTCGCCGACATGCGCGACGGCCATCCCGTGTCGCAACTTCTGATCGACGCCTGTCACGAGGCGGGCATCCCCCGCATCGTCGATCTGAACGGCGAGCAGCAGGAGGGCGCGACCTGGTTCCAGGTCACCCAGAAGAACGGCGCGCGCTGCTCGGCGGCGGTGGCCTATCTGCACCCGGCCATGGGGCGCAGGAACCTCCAGGTCGAGACCAACGCCCTGGCCCGCAAGGTGTTGTTCGACGGCAAGCGGGCCGTCGGCGTCGAGTTCAGCCAGAACGGCGTGGTCCGCACGGCCAGGGCCCGAGCCGAAGTCATCCTGGCCGGCGGGGCGATCAACTCGCCGCAACTGCTGCAGCTGTCGGGCGTCGGGCCGGGCCAGTTGCTGGCCGAGCACGGCGTCGCGGTGGTGCACGACCTGGCCGGCGTCGGCGAGAACCTGCAGGACCACTATGTCACCGGCGCGCGCTTCCGGCTGAAGGCCGGAACGATCTCGGTCAACGAGCAGAGCAAGGGCGGCCGGCTGGCCGCCGAGGCGTTCAAATACCTGTTCACCCGCAAGGGTCTGCTGACCTTGTCGGCGGCCCATGTCGCGGCGTTCTGCAAGTCTCGGCCGGACCTGGCCGGCCCCGACATCCAGTTCCACATCCTGCCGGCGACCATGGATCTGGAGAAACTGTTCAACGCGCAGAAGATGGAGCTGGAAGGCGCGCCCGGCCTGACCATCGCCCCCTGCCAGCTAAGGCCCGAGAGCCGCGGCCACATCCGGATCAAGTCGGCCGATCCGACCGCCCATCCGGCGATCGTCGCCAACTACCTGTCCGATCCTCTCGACCAGGAGGTCGCCGTGGCCGGGCTGCGCTGGGCCCGCAAGATCGCCGCCCAGCCGGCCATCGCGCCGCTGATCGACCACGAGATGAACCCCGGCCCCGGCTTCGACAGCGACGCCATGCTGCTGGAATACGCCCGCGCCGCGGGCTCGACGATCTATCATCCGGTGGGGACCTGCCAGATGGGCGCCGGGCCGATGGCCGTGGTCGACAGTCAACTGCGGGTGCACGGCGTCAGCGGCCTGCGGGTGGTCGACGCCTCGGTCATGCCGCGCCTGGTCTCGGGCAACACCAACGCCCCGACCATCATGATCGGCGAGAAGGCCTCGGACATGATCCTCCAGGCCGCCCGGACGGAGGTCGCCGCCTGATGCACCCGTTCCACCACGCCCAGACCCAGCCGGACAAGCCCGCCTACATCATGGCCGGCTCTGGCGAGACGGTGACCTATGCGCAGTTGGACGCCCGCTCCAACCAGGGGGCCCAGCTCTTTCGCTCGCTGAGCCTGAAGGCCGGCGAGGTGATCGCCATCCTGATGGACAACGGTCCCCGGTTCTTCGAGATCGCCTGGGCCGCCCAGCGGGCCGGCCTCTACTACACCTGCGTCTCGACCAAGCTGACGCCGAGCGAGGTGGAGTACATCGTCAAGGACTGCGGCGCCCGGGCGCTGATCGTCAGCCCGGGCCTGGACGCGGTCGCCCAGGCCGTCGCGCCGCTGATCCCCGATGTCCGCCTGTTCCGCGTGGGCGGCGGCAAGGCCCCGTTCGAGGACTTCGAGGCGGCGCGCGCCGACATGCCGACCACGCCGATCGCCGACGAGACGGCGGGGTCGGACATGCTCTATTCCTCGGGCACGACGGGTCGCCCCAAGGGGGTCAAGCCGGCGCTGAGCGGCGGGCCGATCGACGCGCCGCACGCCCTGCAGATGATGGCCATGGGCCTGTTCGGCTTCAGCGGCGACAGCATCTATCTGTCGCCCGCCCCGCTCTACCACGCCGCGCCGCTGCGCTGGTGCATGACCGTGCACAAGCTGGGCGGCACGGTGATCGTGATGGAGAAGTTCGATCCCGAGGCGGCCCTGGCCTTGATCGAGAAGCACCGCGTGACCTGCGGCCAGTTCGTGCCGACCCACTTCGTGCGGATGCTGAAACTGCCCGAGGAGGTCCGCGCCCGGTACGACGTCTCGTCGATCCGCTCGGCCGTTCACGCCGCCGCCCCCTGCCCCGTGCCGGTCAAGGAGCAGATGATCGCCTGGTGGGGCCCGGTGATCTTCGAATACTACGCCGGCACCGAGGGCAACGGCTTCTGCTGGATCAATTCCGAGAACTGGCTGGCCCACAAGGGCAGCGTCGGCCAGGCGGTGCTGGGCGAACTGCGGATCTGCGACGAGGCGGGGAACGAGGTTCCGGTTCGCACCGAGGGCGCGGTCTACTTCGCCAACGGCCCGGCCGTGAACTACCACAACGCCCCGGACAAGACCGCCGAGAGCTATAACCGGCATGGTTGGACGACGCTGGGCGACGTGGGCTGGGTCGACGAGGAGGGCTATCTCTACCTGACCGACCGCAAGAGCTTCATGATCATCTCGGGGGGGGTGAACATCTATCCGCAGGAGATCGAGAACCTGCTGATCACCCACCCCAAGGTCGCCGACGCCGCCGTGGTCGGCGCGCCGCACGAGGAGATGGGCGAACAGGTGGTGGCGGTGATCCAGCCGCTGGACGACTCCGCCGACCGCGAGGCCTTGGCCGAGGAGCTGATGGCCTTCGCCCGCGCCAACCTCAGCCACGTCAAGTCGCCCCGGCGCATCGACTTCATGGCCGAACTGCCCCGGCATCCGACCGGCAAGCTCTACAAGCGGCTGATCCGCGACGCGTATTGGGGTAAGGGCGAGAGCAGGATCGTTTAGCTGCTTTGCGAGTACGCCATGGACCAGGTCGAGCTCATCCACGAAACGCCCGTCCTGGTCTGCGCCTTTGAAGGTCCCGCCCTCGATGCGCGCACCGTCAACGATTTCCTGAGCGAGGCCTGGTCGGCTGACGCGGCCTGGACGGCGATCCCGCTGGCCCGGCTGGGCGACGGCTTCCTGGACCTGAGCACTCGCATCGCCGGCGAGGTGATCCAGAAGTTCACCAACCATCGCGTCGGTGTGGCGTTCGTAGGCGACATCACCCCTCGGACGGACGTCAGCAACACCCTGCGCGACTTCGTCTACGAGTCGAACAAGGGCGCGGCGGTGTGGTTCGTGAAGGATGCGGCGGAACTGGCGGCGCGGCTCGCCAAACCCTGACACCAGCACGGTAGAGCCTTTCTGGTCTATATGCCGGGCGAATCCACGCTAACGCTTGCGCCCATGTTCTCCCTGCCCAAGACCGCCACCGCCCCTTTCTGCCCCGCCGAGGTGCGCGGGGCCGTAGCCGTGCCCGACGGCCTGTCGACCTGGCAGCGGGTGCTGCGCTTCGCCGGCCCCGGCCTGCTGGTCAGCGTCGGCTACATGGATCCCGGCAACTGGGCGACGGATATCGAGGCCGGGTCGCGCTACGGCACGGCCCTGCTGTTCGTTGTGGTGCTGTCCAGCCTGGCGGCGATCGTCCTGCAGACCCTGAGCCTTCGCCTGGGGCTGGTGACCGGCCGCGACCTGGCCCAGATGTCGCGCGACCGCTATGGCCCCCATACGGTCAAGGTCCAGTGGTTCCTGGCCGAGATCGCCATCATCGCCTGCGACATCGCCGAGGTGCTGGGCAGCGCCCTGGCCTTCAAGCTGCTGTTGGGCGTGCCCTTGTGGGCTGGGGTCCTGCTGACCGGCCTGGACACGATCATCGTGCTGGGCCTGAAGGGCAAGGGTTTCCGGCAGCTGGAAGCGATCATCCTGGGCCTGGTGGGCACGATCGGCGTCTGCTTCCTGGCGCAGATGATCCTGATCAAGCCCGACGCCGGCGAGGTGGCGCGGGGCCTGATCCCGTCGCTGGACGCCCTGCGTGAGCAGAACGCCCTGTACCTGGCCATCGGCATCGTCGGGGCGACGATCATGCCGCATAATCTCTATCTGCACTCGTCGATCGTCCAGACCCGGGTCGTGCCGGCCGACGAACCCGGCAAGCGCGGGGCCTTGCGGTTGGCGACCCTGGACACCGTGGCCTCACTGGCCGTGGCGCTGTTCATCAACGCCGCCATCCTGATCCTGGCCGCCTCGGCCTTCCACCGCGCGGGCGTCACCGACGTGGCCGGCATCGAGGAGGCCCACCGTCTGCTCGAGCCCCTGACCGGCGCGGCCGTCGCGGGGCTGCTGTTCGGCATCGCCCTGTTCGCCTCGGGCCAGAGCGCGACCTTCACCGGCACCATCGCCGGCCAGGTGATCCTGGAAGGGTTCCTGAACCTGAAGATCCCCTGCTGGCAGCGGCGGCTGATCACCCGTGGCCTGGCGATCATTCCGGCCCTGATCGGGGTGCTGACGATGGGCGACGGTTCGGTGGGAAAGCTGCTGGTGTTCACCCAGGTGGTGCTGAGCGCCCAATTGCCGTTCGCCATCTTCCCGCTGCTGCGCTTCACCGACGACAAGGCGCTGATGGGAGTATTCGCCAACGGCCTGCTGACCAAGACCGTGGCCTGGAGCCTGTTCGTGCTCATCTCGACGGCGAACGCCTGGCTGGTGGTCCAGACCTTCACGGGTTGACCGCGAGCGCGCCGACTGGTCTCTATCCAAACAAATGTTTGGGAGAAGAAGCGCCATGAAGGAAGTCGCCTACGCCGACATCGCGGGCCTGGTCGGTCAGGAACTGGGGGTGTCCGACTGGGTCGAGATCAGTCAGGAGCGGGTCAACCAGTTCGCCGAGGCCACCGGCGACCACCAATGGATCCATGTCGACGTCGAGCGCGCCACCCGCGAGATCGGCGGCCCGATCGCCCATGGCTTTCTGACCCTGTCGCTGATCCCGATGCTGGGCGCGGGCATCCTGCGGGTGACCGGGGTGACGCGCGGCATCAACTACGGCTGCGACAAGGTGCGGTTCACCGGCATGGTCCGGGTCGGCAAGAAGGTGCGCATGCGCCAGAAGCTGCTCAGCGTCGAGCCGAAGGCCGGCGGCCTGCAGATGAAGAACGAATGCACCATCGAGATTGAGGGCGAAGAACGCCCGGCCTGCGTGGCCGAGACCATCTCGATCATCTACGGATAGAGGCTCCCCCTCTGAGAGACGAAAGAAAACGGCCGCGGGATCGCTCCTGCGGCCGTTTGCTCGTCTAGCGTTGGATCAAGCCTAGCGCTTGATCGCGTCGCCGATCTTGTCCTGGGCTTGGCCGACCTTGTTCTGGACGTCGCCCTTGGCCTTCTGGGCCGCGCCTTCGGCTTCCAGACGTTCGTTGTCCGTGGCCTTGCCGGCGGCTTCCTTGACCGCGCCGACGCCCTTGTCGACAGCGCCTTCGACTCGATTGGTGCTCATGGCCTTGCTCCTGCTGAACTTGCCCCCCGCAACAAACGGGGGGTCGGGAGCGAGGTTCCTGTGTCGACTATCCTACCGTCCGACGGCCGAGGCCATGGCCGAGACCGCCACGGCGGCCTGGTTCGCGGCCTGGGTCTGCGGCTCGGCCGGCTTGGCCGGCCCGGCCTGGACGACGGGCGGGCCGACGGCCTTGTCCAGCAGGGCCACGGTCTCGCGGATATACTTGGCGTGGGTGACGATGCCGATCTCGAGGCGCTCGCCCGACAGCTCGACCTGCTGGGTCAGCATGCCGGCCACGAACTGCACCTCCTGGCTCTCGTTCGAGCCGGGCCGGCGGCGCGCGCCCTCGGCCATGAACACCGGTCCGCCCGAATTGCCGGGGAACACCGAAAAGTCCATCAGGAAGGTCGGGAACACGCTGGCCGGGGCCAGCGGATACGAGGCCACCCGCCCCGAACGCAGGATCGGAAAGCCGGCCGGATTGGCGGAAAGCCCCCGCGGGAAGCCCAGGGCCATCATCTCGTCGCCCGGACCAAGGCTATATTTATTGAACGTGTCGTCCTGGGCCAGCCAGGCGAGAGGGATCGCCGCCTTGGCGAATTCGGGCGGCGCCTCGACCTCGATCGCCGCGACGTCGCGGGTCGGATGCTTGATCCACAGCGGATGGTCGCCGTCGCGGATCTTCAGGGTGTGGGGATCGTAGCGCCAGACGCCGTCGGCGCTCTGGATCCGGTAGCCGATCTTGGCGGAGACGCCGGGCATCTTGTCGAACACGTGGCCTGCGGTGACCAGGATCGTGCGAGGGCGGCCGTCGGGCGCGGGATCTTCGATCAGGAAGCCGGTGCCGACCGTGCGTGACCCGTCGCCGAGCGGCTGTTCAAGCTGCACGGTTGCCTGGATCAGATCGACCGACAGGTCCCAAGCCATCTAAAGCTCTCACGCCCCCGATTCATTCTACACGGATCCAGTCTGACAGCGTCGTCCAGGCGTACAAGTTGGCGTTCTGACGCATGTCGGGGGAAAAACTGACCATGAACCGGCGCAAAATGATGACGAGCGCGGCAGCTGTCATTACGTCGGTGTCGGCGGTCCGCCCGAGAGCGCCTTATCCGAGAGCATGATGCCAGAGTCGCCCAAGCCCGTCGCCCCTGTCGCCGACAAGATCCCCCATCGCATCGAGCAGCTCGGCCGCGTCCGCGTCGACGACTATGCCTGGATGAAGGACGACAACTGGCAGAAGGTCCTGCGCGACCCGACGCTGATCAAGCCCGAGGTCAGGGCCCACCTGACGGCCGAGAACGCCTACACAAAGGCCATGCTCGCCGCGACCGAGGGGCTGCAGGCGGCGATGTTCGAAGAAATGAAGGGGCGCATCAAGGAGGACGACGCCAGCGTTCCCGCCCCCGATGGCCCGTTCGAATACTATTCGCGCTTCAACATCGGCGGCCAGCACCCGATTTTCGCCCGCCGGCGAAGGGGCAGGACGGACGGCGAGGAAGTCCTGCTCGACTGCGACGCCCTGGCCGAGGGCAAGGCCTACAGCCAGGTCAGCGCCGCCGGCCACAGCCCCGACCACAAGCTGTTCGCCTATGCCGAGGACGCCCAGGGCTCGGAGGTCCACCACATCTATGTGAAGGACCTGACGACCGGTGAGGTCCTGGCCCAACCCGTCGAGAACAGCACCGGCGACTTCGCCTGGTCGCCCGACAGCCAGTGGCTGTTCTGGACCCACCGCGACGACAACGGCCGCTCGGACAAGATCTATCGGCGGCCGGCGCGAGGCGGCCTGCAGGACGACGTCCTGGTCTATGACGAGCCTGACGAGGGCTTCTTCGTCAGCGTCGGGACCACCAGCTCCGACGCCTTCATCACCATCAGCGCGGGCGACCACGAGACCTCCGAGACCCTGCTGATCCCCGCCTCGGATCCGACGGCCGCGCCGACCGTGGTCGAGCCGCGCACCGTGGGCCTGCGCTATTCGGTCGAGCACTGGGACGGCCGGTTCGTCATCCTGACCAATGCCGACGAAGCCATCGACTTCAAGCTGGTCGAAGCCCCGGTCGCCACGCCCGGCCGCGCCCACTGGAAGGACTTTGTCCCCCACAAGCCCGGCCACTTCATCACGGGTCTGGCCGCCTACAAGAACCATCTGGTCCGGGTCGAGCGGGTCAACGCCAACACCCGCATCGTCATCACCGACCACGCGACCAAGGCCGAGAAGCCGATCGTCATCGACGAGGAGGCCTATGTCCTGAGCCTGGAGGGCGGCTACGAGTTCGATACGCCGGTGATGCGCTATGTCTATCAGTCGCCGACCACGCCCCGGCAGTGGTTCGACTACGACATGGCCACCGGCGAGAAGGTCCTGCGCAAGACCCAGGAGATCCCCTCGGGACACGACGCGGCGGCCTATGTCACCAAGCGGCTCTACGCCAAGGCTCCGGACGGCGCCGAGGTCCCGGTCACCGTGCTGATGAAGACGGACACCCCGCTCGACGGCAGCGCGCCGCTGCTGCTTTACGGCTATGGCAGCTACGGCATGTCGATGGATCCGTCGTTCTCGATCCGCAACCTCAGCCTGGTGGACCGCGGCTGGATCTGGGCCACGGCCCACATCCGCGGCGGCTCGGAAAAGGGCTACGGCTGGTTCCTGGACGGCCGCAAGGACAAGAAGAAGAACAGCTTCACCGACTTCATCGCCTGCGCCGAGCACCTGCATGGCGCCGGCTACGGCGCGGCCGACCGCACGGTGGCCTATGGCGGCTCGGCCGGCGGCATGCTGATGGGAGCTATCGCCAACCTGCGGCCCGACCTGTGGTCGGGGATCATCGGGGCGGTGCCGTTCGTCGACGTGCTCAACACCATGAGCGACACCTCCCTGCCCCTGACCCCGCCGGAATGGCCCGAATGGGGCAATCCGCTGGAGGACGGGGCGGCCTACGACTACATCGCCAGCTATTCGCCCTATGACAATGTGTCGGCCAAGGCCTACCCGGCGGTGCTGGCCACAGGCGGCCTGTCGGATCCCCGCGTCACCTACTGGGAGCCGGAGAAGTGGACCGCCAAACTGCGCGAGCACACGACCAGCGGCGCCCCGATCTTGCTCAAGATCAACATGGAGGCCGGCCACGGCGGCGCTTCCGGGCGGTTCGACTTCCTCAAGGAGATCGCCTTGGACTATGCCTTCGCGGTGTGGGCGATCGACAAGGGATGGACCAAGGCGTGAGCGTGATTATTCGTCCTTCAACCGACACCGACCTGGCCGCCATCACCGCGATCTACGGCTGGAACGTCCTCAACGGCCTGGGCACCTTCGAGGAGGTGCCGCCGGACGAGGCCGAGATGAGCCGTCGCCGGGCGGCCTTCCTCGCCAAGGGCCTGCCCTATCTGGTCGCCGAACAGGACGGCGTCCTGCTGGGCTACGCCTATGCCGGTCCGTTCCGCCTGCGCGCCGCCTATCGCTACACGGTCGAGGACAGCGTCTATGTCGGCCCGGACGCGGTGGGCAAGGGCGTGGGCAAGGCCCTGCTGTCAGCCCTGATCGAGGCCTGCGAGGCCCTGGGCCTGCGCCAGATGTGCGCGGTGATCGGCGACAGCGGCAACGCGGCCTCCATCGGCCTGCACGCGGCCCTGGGTTTCGAGCGCAAGGGCGTGTTCCCCGACATGGGCTACAAGTTCGGCCGCTGGGTCGATCTGGTCTGGATGCAACGTCCGCTGAACGGCGGCGGGACGCGCGAGCCGGACGCGCCGGGCCTGGCGCTCAGCGGGGTCTAGCGCCCCGCGCCGGAACACGGCCCCTAGACCCTGGCCTGAAGCCGCCCACGCCGTCGCCGCGTGGACCATCCTTCCATTGCTTCAGAATAGTGGTCCCGATGACCAGACTTTCCGCGCGCTTGCTGGCCCGCGCTCGGCTGCGACGACCCCATGGGCGCGTGGCCTTACTGCGCCTGAAGATCGGCTAGCCCTTGACCGGCCCTCAACGCAGGGTTTTCCTCGCTCAACGCAGGAGGGTTTGGCAATGATCGGCGTTCTTTTAGCGGCTGCGCTTCTGGCGCCCGGTTCCAGCGCTCCCTTGGACGAGGCCAGGCTGCGCGAGGCGATGGAGGGTGCGCGCCAAGCGCCCGACGCGGCCTCAATGGCCGGGCGGCCCTTCCAGATCTCCATTCCGTTCGCCAATGAGCGCAAGCGAACCCTGGCGATCCTGCAGAGCCCCGCCCGATGGCGGTACGACTACTCGCGCGGCGAGCTGACGGTGATGATCGGACTTGGGCAAATCAGCGCCCAGAACTACAGCGGCTATGAGGAACAGGGCCTCCGGAAGCTGCCCACCTTGCAAACGGCGTTCTTCAACGGCAGCACGGTGCGCGGCCCCGCGACCGTCGAGACCGCCGAAGGCCTGGTTCGACGTCAGGAGGTGGGAACCTACGAGCTCGTCACCAACTACGGTCTGGCGATCCCCTATGCCGACGGCGTATCGGGCCTGCCGCCTCGTTTCCAGCCATTCATGCTCTACCGGATGCGGATGAACCAGGAGGCCTATCATCGGCTGACGAGGGGCATGAAGCTGGTGATCGCCGGTCGCCTCACCGCGCTGGGCCAGCGGCCGGAGGTGTTCTGCGGCGACTACAGCGGACGCCTGGCCGCGCCCGACAACCACATCGACGATACGGTCCACATTCTGGTCCAGGCGCGCCAGTGTTTCGCCACGGCGCGCGTCGAGTCGGTCTCCGTGGTGGGCGGAGACGACGTGGTGCTGGCCGCCTGGGGCGGGACCGAGCGCTGATCGCCTCCTCCTCCGCCAAAACGAAAACCCCCGCCGTCGCCGGCGGGGGTTTCTTGTCGAGAACCGACCGTTAGAGGGTCGGCTTAGCCCTTGCGGCCGCGCGGAGCCTTGGCCTTGCGGCCGCCTTGACCCAGGCCCAGGGCCTTGGCCATGGCCGAGCGCGCTTCGCTATAGGCCGGCGCGGTGGTCGGATAGTCGTTGGGCAGACCCCACTTGGCCTTGTATTCGGCCACGGTCATGCCGTGCGTCGTCAGGTGGCGCTTCAGCGTCTTGTACGGCTTGCCGTCCTCGAAGCTGATCAGGGCGTCCGGCGTAATGCTGCGACGGATTTGAGCCGGCGTAGCCTTCGTAACCGTTTCGACGGGAGCCGCTTCCGGAGAGCCAATACCGGCCAGTGCGTCGTGAGTCGCCCGGATCAGAGCTGGCAGATCGGAGACCGAGGTGCTGTTATTGGCCACGTAGTTGGCGACGATCTCGGCGGTGAGCTCGATCAGGGTAGCTTTGTCTTCCACGAGTGTCTCTCCGATGACATTTGACTTGGAAATACACCCACCTCGCCGAAATACAAGTACTCGTTCCGGTTAATCGTGCTTGCCGAACCCTTAAGGCAAGGGAATCCTGAGAACAGCAACGAGGAAATCGGCTCGATTCTAAACCATAAGGAGCGTCGAAGATCGGGTTTTCCCGTACCGAACACGGCGTTTCAGACCGTTGTTGTTCGAAGGAAAGTTTGGCCGGGCAACGCTTCGGCCGATCGGCAGATCAGCCAAGATCAGCACACCTCTTGCGCGAAATCTTCACCGCATCCGCGCCCTGCCGTTGAATCGCAAAGACTTGTCGGGGCTCGTCCGATTCGAGCGCGCCAGGATCAGGAACGGCGCCGCAATGCATTTCCCAAGCTCAAGATGACCCACGGAACGCCGGAAGAACTTGCAACTCGCAGCCGTCAGCCGGGCCGCGCTCCTCGACGGGCGTTCCTTCAGGCCTCAACCATGAGACGCCTGGACCATTTCCCGTGGAAAGCTGCGACCTCGGGCGTTCGGCTCCCCGCCGCGCCGTCCGGATGTTTCGAACGAATGCTGGAGCGTAGAGAGTAGGTGGAGGCTATCCAGCGGTCGGAGCCAGGGAAGGCGGCGCAAGACAGAGGAAAGTGGCTGGGGAACTAGGACTCGAACCTAGAATGACGGTACCAAAAACCGCAGTGTTACCATTACACCATTCCCCAGCAGGAACGGCGAGGCCCTTCCGGGCTCGGCGAGGCGGTGGAGATAGCGCAGGAGTCGGACGGATGCAACGCTGCTTTGCAGATCTTTTTCAGAGGGATTTTTGTCGCTTGCGAGACCGCTAAGGCGCCTCTATAAGCCGCCCTCCAAGTCGGAGTGTGGCTCAGTCTGGTAGAGCACTGCGTTCGGGACGCAGGGGTCGCAGGTTCAAATCCTGCCACTCCGACCATTTCTTTCCCGAGATTTCCTGAAGATCGTCTGGTACGCCGGCGCGCCGCGCAAGGCTGCGGCCATGATCCGCTCCGGACCCAAACGCCGGGTTGCGCGCTGTTCATTTGACCGCGCCGCCAGGGTCGCTACTAGCTTGCGCGACAATAGGCAGCAGGACGTCCGATGAAGCAGTTTCTCATGACCATGGCCGGCGTTTTCGTCGGCTTGGTGTTGTTCCTGGTCGGCGTCCCCTTCCTCCTGATCGTCATGGCGGCCAGCGCCGCCCGCCCTGCCCCGGTTCCCGCCCACACCGTCCTGCAACTGGACCTGCGCGGCGGGCTTTCCGATCAGGATTCGCAGAACCCGTTCGCGGCCTTCAGCGGCGGCGGCCAGTCGGTGATGTCGATCATCGAGACGCTGCGCCGGGCCGAAACCGACGACAAGGTCGAGGCGGTGCTGGTGCGGCTTCCGGAGGGGGGCATGCCTCCCGCCTCGGCCGACGAGTTGCGCCTAGCCTTCAAGCACTTCCGAGCGGTCGGCAAGAAGCCGCTCTTCGCCCACAGCCAGGGTCTCTATCCCTCGGGCCTGGTGACCTCGACCTACATGCTGGGCGCGGCGTCCAGCGAGTTCTGGATGCAGCCGGGCAGCTCGCTGCAGGCGGTGGGCGCGGCCAGCGAGGAGATGTTCTTCAAACGCTTCTTCGACAAGTACGGCGTCAAGGCCGACTACGAGCAGCGCTACGAATACAAGAACGCGGTCAATCCTTACCTTTATGACGACTATACGCCCGCCCACCGGGAATCGACGCTGTCGTGGATGGGTTCGGTCTATGCCTCGGCCCTGACCGCCGCCGCCCAAGACCGCAAGGTTCAGCCGGCCGCCCTGATCCAGGCGATCGAGGCGGGGCCCTACGCCGCCGAGGACGCCCAGGCCAAGGGCCTGATCGACCGCGTCGGCCAGGTGAAGGACGTCCAGGACGCCCTGCTGTCGCGCGCCGGCAAGGGCGCCAAGCTGATGGATTTCGACGACTACGTTTCCCGCGCCAAGCACGCGCCGGCCAAGACCGGACCAACCATCGCCGTCGTCTCCGCCGAGGGCGCGATCATGACCGGCAGCGGCGAAGGCGGCTCGCCGTTCGGCGGTGACAGCACGATCTATTCCGACCAGGTGGCCAAGGCGCTGTACGACGCGATCGACGACAAGGACGTCAAGGCGATCGTGTTCCGGGTCTCGTCGCCCGGCGGCTCCGACACCGCCTCCGAACAGATCCTGGCGGCCGTGAAGGCCGCCAAGAAGGCGGGCAAGCCGGTCGTGGTCTCCATGGGAACCTATGCGGCCTCGGGCGGCTACTGGATCAGCTCCGGCGCCTCGGCGATCGTCGCCGAACCCACCACCCTCACAGGCTCGATCGGCGTGTTCGGCGGCAAGTTCGCCTTGGGCGAAGCCCTGGCGCGGTTCGGCGTCGACACCCGCCAGGTGCACGTGGGCGGCGACTATTCCGGCGCGTTCGGCACCGGCGCGGAGTTCACGCCGGACCAGCGGGCCAAGTTCTCGGCCTGGATGGACCGCATCTATGCCGGCTTCGTCAGTCGGGTGGCCGAGGGCCGCAAGCTGCCGCCCGAGCGGGTGCGCGAGATCGCCAAGGGCCGGGTCTGGACCGGCGTCCAGGCCAAGCAGCTGGGTCTGGTCGACGAACTGGGCGGCTTCTACGAGGCGGTCGAGAAGGCCAAGAGCCTGGCGGGGATCAAGGGCGAGGTGAAGCTCAAGAAGATCGGCGGCTCCAACTCGCCGTTCGACGCCCTGGAGAAGGTCCTGGGGGTCAGCGGGACCTCGATCCGCACCCTGGCCGCCTCGGCCTGGCTGCTGGGCGACCCGCGCTCGCAGACGATCATGGACGAAATGGCCAAGGCGCGGCTGCGCTCGACCCCCAGCGGGGCCGCGGTGCTGGCCGATACGCCCATCCACTAGCGAGTCCGACTCTGAGGATGAGGGCCGTCCGGGCGACCGGGCGGCCTTTTTCTTGCTGGCCCTCCCCTGTGGAGGAGGCGATCGCGGGGATCGGTGGGGACCTTGATGGGCGCGGCTTCGCCGCCTCACGCGATCTCTCGCTGAGCCGATGGGAAGGGTGCGAAGCGCCCGGGCCTCGCCCGGATGATTTGCAGTTGTAAGTACCGTTTCGACGAAGTCGGAAGCTTCGCGCGGAGCCGTTATCCGGAAGCCTTCGGATCGCGGATTCTTAACCCGCTCCGATGGAGGCCCCCGACGGGCGGAGTGTTGGCGCACCCCGGACCGCCCGGGCGATTTCAGCCCAGGCCTGCCGACCCGCCCGCCTGCCCGGGCGCCGAAGTTTCGTCTCCGCGAGAGAGAACCTGCTCCGAACCGACCCTGGGCGTCTCCGAGGAGACACGGCGGACAAGCCTTCCCGCTCGTCCACCCCCGAAGGCCGCATCGGTCGCCGTACGTGCGCCCTCCCCCGCCTTCAGGTGAGAGGCATTATGCGGCCGCCCGGAAGGGGTGGGGACGAAATCGGGTCGAGAAAGTTTAGAGCGTTGATTTTGCTGGCGTTGATGTCTTCACCGCCGGGCGCCGCGGCGACGCCCAAAGAAAAACGGCGGGCTCCGAGGAGCCCGCCGCCATTCCAGCTTTCGCTTGAGTGCTTGACCCTAGAAGTCCAGGTCGAAGCCGAACCGCACGTAGCGCGGCGTTTGGTAGGCGATCGGCTTGAAGCGGTTGGCGCTCGGCGCGCCTTGGTTCGTTTCGCCACGCTCTTCGAACGAGGTCACCGCGTCTTGGTTGAACACGTTGAAGATGTCGGCGCGCAGCACCAGGTTGCCGCCCAGAGCCATGACCTTTTCCGGCACGGTGTAGCGGACGGACAGGTCGAGGTTGGTCTGCCAATCGGTTTCGAGCAGCGAACCGCGCGGCACCGGAGCCTTGGGTTGACCGTTCAGGGCGCAGTAGCGCGAAGCCGCGCCGTACGCCGAGGCGTTACCATCGGTGGGGTGAACGCCCAGGCAACCCTGGTGCTTCGGCGAGATCACCGAGGCGTTGGCGCCGAACATCAGGTTGTCGGTCACGGCATAGCTGCCGAAAGCCTTGAACTGATGCGCGTGGTGGTTCGGCAGCAGGCCGTATTGGAAGTCGGTCAGACCCTTGAAGTCATACAGGACGGTCGAACCGGCGTCGGCTTGCTGGTTGTCCGAAAGCACGGTGCCTTCGTAGTTACCCTTGCTTTCCGACAGGGTGTACGACCCTTTCAGGCCCCACTTGCCGTCGAAGGCGCGCTCGAAGGTGAACTCAGCCGAGATGTATTCCCGCTTGGGCGCGGGCATGCCGAGCGTTTCCTTCGAGAAGGTCAGCGTCTTCGGCATGGCGGCCAGGGCGGCGATCGTCGGGGCGTCGTGAACGGCCGAGTTGGGCTGACGCAGGTTGATCGTCACGTCTGTGCCCGGGTTGAACACGATGTACTGCCACGAACCGTTGTACACGGCGGCGCAGGCGTCCCTGGTGACCTGGGGAAGGCTGCTGGCGGCGCACCAATCAGCGATGTACGGGTCGAGGGTCATGTCCTCGGACGTGCGGTTCAGCTTGCGGTAGGTGACGTTGATGCCGCCCTTCCACAGGTCGGTGAACTGGCGCTCGTAACCGATGGTGTACTCGTCTTCTTGGCTCGCCTTGATGCCTTGAGCGGCCTTCGAATAGGCCGGTTCAGCAACACCGAGACCGAACGGCACCTGACAGGCCATAGCGCCCGGAGCCGCGCCCGCGATGATGTTGTTCAGCGGGCAGGTAGCGAAGGCGCCGTCGTCATACAGGCCAGCCTGGGTCGTGGCGGTGATCTGCGTGCCCAGGGCGACCGGAGCTTGGGTGTTCGGGTTACGCGTGAAGTTCGGCACGGCGCTGTTCGAACCGACGACATAGCCCGGAGCGTAGAAGTAGGTGCTGTAGCCCAGGTCGGCGCCGCGGTAGCTGAGGTTCGAAGCCGGCGGGATGTAGTAACGGCCGAACGAAGCCGAGATCTTGTCCTTGCCTTCGCCCACCGGGTCCCAGGTCAGGCCGAGGCGCGGACCCCAGTTGTTCTTCAGGTCAAGAACGGTTTCCTGCAGGAGGTTGTCCAGGGTGAACTTGTCGTTCCGGATGCCCAGTTGCAGGCTCAGGTTCGGAGTGATGTCCCAGGCGTCCTGGATGTACCAGGCCGCGTTCACGCCGTGGACAGGCGCGCCGCCGAAGCGGTTCGTGGAGACTTCAACGTAGTTCACACCGTCCTGGATGCCGAACGTGTCGTGGTCGTCCGGGCCATTGTCGTAGCCCTGGTGATAGATGTAGGCGATGCCGGTCGAGCCCGGACCGGTGTCTTGCGACCGGTGGTTCAGGGTCGTCTTTTCGTGGTCGTAGCCCATCCGGACGTGGTGATCGCCCATCAGGTTGAAGTAGAAGTCGCCGTCGACGCGGTAGAATTCACGCAGCGTCTTGCGGGTTTCGATCGCCGCGATCTTCTGGTTGCTGACCGTCAGCAGCGAACCGCTGCTGTCATCTTGCACCAGCGGGTCGACGATGTTGCCCGGGATGACGGTGTTGGAGTCGCGGTTCCGGCCGTAGGCGGCCGACAGGGTGAACCAGTCGGTGAACGTGCCGGTGTAGCGCGCCACGTAGTTCACGCCGCCTTGCTTGTACGCGGTCGAGGCGAGATACGCACCGACGGTGTCCTTGCTGTTGCTATAGGCGTAGGCGGTGCGGTCGATCGTCTTCTGGGTGTCGAAGTAGGTCAGTTCGACGCGCTGACGGTCAGTGATGTAACCGTCGATCTTGGCGCCCCAGAACGGGTCGTTCGACTTGTCGACGGCGTACTGGCCGAGCGTCCGGTAGGCGGTGCGCTGTTCGTTGTCGCGCTGCTGGTTCAGGACGTAGAAGAACAGGTGGTCCTTGATGATCGGGCCGCTCACTTCCAACGTGCCGCTGTTTTGCTGGCTGTAGGAACGGTGGTTGGCGATCAGGTAGGTGTCCGGCGAATCTTCGCGCAAGCCGTCCACTTCGAAGTTGCCGTGCAGGGCGACCTTGAAGTCGTTCGAACCCGACTTGGTGACGGCGTTGATGACGCCGCCGGTCGCGCGACCGAACTCGGCGGGGTAGCCGCCGGTCTTCACTTCGATCGACTTGTAGAAGTCGAACGGCACTTCCGCGGCGCCGATGTAGTTGTCGAAGTTCGTGATGTTCAGGCCGTTGATGTAGAAGGCGTTTTCAGCGACCGAACCGCCGCCGACCGACGGCTGCCCGCCGAAGTTGGCGCCGCTGGGGGCCGTGGTGACGCGCGAGGCCGAACCGGTGACGACGCCCGGAGCCAGTTGGACCACCGCCGTCAGCGAGCGGCCGATCGGCGCTTGCTTGGTCAGGGTTTCCATGTCGACGGTCAGACCCTTGGTCGTCGCGGCGAAGTCCAGCTGCGGGTTGGCGGTGGCGGTGACGACCACTTCGCTGACCGAAGCGTCGGCCGAGGCCAGGGTGAAGGTGTAGGCGGTCGAACCACCCAGGGCGACGCGGACGTTGCCGTCGCTGGTCGGCTGGTAGCCTTCCTTGGCGATCGAGACCGAGTAGCCGCCGATCGGGATCAGGGGAACGCGGAACTGACCGGCGCCGTCGGTGGTGACGGTCCGGCTGAAGCCTTGATCCAGCGACTTAACCGTGACGGTCGCGTCCGGAACGGTGACGCCGGCCGCATCCTTGACGGTGCCGATCAGCGAGCCCGAGCTGTAGTCCTGGGCGCTGGCCAGGGTCGGCAGCGCCGTGGCGATCGCCGTGACGGCGATCGGCGCCGCGACGGTGGCCAGACCGGCCAGCAGCGTCGACGTCAAAAGACGTGCGCGCGCGCCTTTGGTGGAAGTCATTTTCATCATATCCCCTCTGTCATGGTGGAGCATCCGCCGCCCGTCCGCGCCCTTGAAAGGGAACGTTACGGTCGGTCTGTCTGGATTTTCGCCCCAACTCCACCACGAGAACTTAGGTGTCCCGGAAAACATTTCCCCGGTTGCGGCGACGTTAGGAGGCGTGCCGCAGGCGGGTCAATTCCGATTACTATTCGGTAACAACATCGCCCGGCGCTGTCGCATTATCGCAACACGATCGCCTCATTTCTGACGAACGCCGCTCAGTTTCTCCGCACGCCCCCCGGAAACAGGGGTTCCAGAAGCCATATCCCCTTGGGTTCAAAGGCAAATTCGACCTCGGACCCAGGGAGCGAAATTTTCCGCTCGGCGCGACATTCTGGAAGGTGCGAATGCCCGTCGTTCTCTTGACTTTCCGCAAAAGCATCGCGGCGCCAACCTGAACATTGGTCGCCAAATGCCGGAATCTCAGAATGGAGGGTTATTTTTATCCGAGCGTCGCCCAAATTTCCGACATATTTGGCCGTCGTCGACCGTTGCCTAGGCGCCCAAGTGCCGGGATGATGGGCGACCGGCGATCGGCGCCGTCCCCTCCCGTCCTGTTTCAGAGTGACATGCCATGACTGCGTTCCGACGCGTAACCGAGTCGCTTTCGGTCAGCCCCCAGATCGCGGTCGAGGATCTGGGCCGCGCCGCCGACGAAGGGTTCGTCCTGGTGATCAACAATCGCCCCGACGACGAAGAGCCCGGCCAGCCGTCCAGCGCCCAGATCGAGTCGGCGGCCAGGGCCGCGGGGCTGGACTACGTGCATATTCCGGTGCGGGGCGGGCCGACGCCCGACCAGGTCGAGGCCGTGCGCCGGGCGGTCGAAGGCGCCGAGGGGCCGGTGCTGGCCTTCTGCCGTTCGGGCACGCGTTCGATCGTCACCTGGTCGCTGGGCCAGGCGGCCTCGGGCGCGAGCGACCGGGCGACCCTGGCGCGCCAAGGCGCGGAGGCGGGCTACGACCTGTCGGGCGTGCTGGGCGTCTAGAAGGGGTGGCTCAGGGCGACCCGGGCGGCCATGGCCGACGGCTCGGGCTCGCAGCTGGCCAGCACGAACTGCGCCGCGATGAGACACATCACGGCGAAGGTCGCGCGCAGGAGCCGTTTTGAAACAAAAATCGCTGCGTCGGCGGCCATGATCCGTACTCCAGGGCGTTTACGGGTCGCTCACCGCAAGACCGGCGCCGGAGAAGCCTTTTTATCGAGACCCGCCATGATTCCGTTCGTCCGTGAGATCGAGTTCGAATACGGCCGCTGCGACCGGGTCTCTCCGCTGATCCGCCGGGTGATCGCCGACAATCCGGGGCCGTTCACCTATGTCGGCACCGGCACCTATATCGTCGGGCGCGGAACGGTGGCGGTGATCGATCCCGGCCCCGATCTCGACGGTCACCTCCAGGCGCTGCTGGCGGCCCTGGCGGGCGAGACGCTCAGCCACATCCTGGTCACCCACCATCACAGCGACCATTCCCCCCTCGCCCGCCCCCTGCAGAAGGCGACCGGGGCGAGGATCTTCGGCCGCCGCGCGCCGCACCTGGCCGAGGCCGTTCCGGGCCTGAGCCTGGAGGCCGGCGAGGACGAGGGTTTCCGGCCCGACACCGAGATCGCGGACGGCGACCGCTTCGAAGGACCGGGCTGGACCCTGCGCGCCGTGACCACCCCCGGCCACACCTCCAACCATGTCTGCTTCGCGCTGAAGGAGGAGAACGCCCTGTTCTCCGGCGACCACGTCATGGGCTGGTCGACGACGGTGATCACCCCGCCCGACGGGGACATGGGCGACTATTTCGCCAGCCTGGAGAAGGTCATGGCCGAGGGCTTCGACACCCTGTGGCCCACCCACGGCGCGCCCGTCCGCGACGTGGCGCCGTTCGTCCAGGCCTATGCCGACCATCGCCGGGCCCGCGAAGCCCAGGTCCTGGCCGCCCTGGCGCAGGGCCCGACCACCATCAAGGCGATGATCCCGACGCTCTACGCCGCGGTCGACCCGCGCCTGCACCCGGCCGCCGCCATGTCGGTGCTGGCCCACGTGCTGCTGCTGGTGAAGCAAGGGCGGGTAACGTGCGAGGGGGAACCGGCGCTGGATTCGATCTACAGGCTCGGCGCCGCCCAGGGCTAGGTCTTCGGGTCCGCGACCTGCTCGGTCAGGCCAGGCAGCACATAGTCCTTCATCCTCTGGCGGATCAGCTTCTTGTCGATCTTGCCGGTCGCGCCCAGCGGGATTTCTTCGACGAAGACCACGTCGTCTGGCGTCCACCACTTGGCGATCTTGCCCTGCAGGAAGTCCAGGAACTCGGACTTGGTCGCGGTCTCGTCGTCCTTCAGCTTGACGATCAGGATCGGCCGCTCGTCCCATTTGGGATGGGCCACGCCGATCACCGCCGTCATCGCCGCCTTAGGATGGCCAAGGGCGATGTTCTCGATGTCGATCGTGCTGATCCACTCGCCGCCGGACTTGACCACGTCCTTGGCCCGGTCGGTGATCTGCATGAAGCCGTGGCCGTCGATGGTGGCCACGTCGCCGGTGTCGAAGAAGCCCTCGTCGTCGAGGATCTTGCCGCCCGCCCCATGGAAATATCCGGCGGCGATGATCGGGCCGCGGATCTTCAGGTTGCCGAAGCTCTTGCCGTCGTGCGGCAGGCGCTTGCCGGCGTCGTCGGTCAGCTTCAGTTCGACGCCGAACGGCGGCCGGCCCTGCTTGAGCCGGTAGGGCATCTGCTGGTCGTAGGGCAGCTTCTCCAGTTCGTCGGTCATCACCGACAGCGTGCCGACCGGCGAGGTCTCGGTCATCCCCCAGGCGTGGACGACCTCGACGTCATAATCCTCGTGGAACGCGCGGATGATGTGCTCGGGGCAGGCCGCCCCGCCGATCACCACCTTGCGCAACACCGGCAGCTTGGCGCCGCTTTCCTTCAGATATTGCAGCAGCATCTGCCAGACGGTCGGCACCGCGGCGGAGAAGGTGACGCCTTCGGTGTCGAGCAGTTCGTAGATCGAGGCGCCGTCCATCCTGGCGCCGGGCATGACCATCTTGGCGCCGGTCCCGGGCGCCGAGAACGCCACGCCCCAGGCGTTGGCGTGGAACATCGGCACCACCGGCAGGATCACGTCCCGCTGCGACAGGCCCATCACGTCCGGCTGCAGGGTGATCAGGGTGTGCAGCACGTTGGAGCGGTGCGAATAGAGCACGCCCTTGGGATCGCCCGTCGTGCCGGAGGTGTAGCAGAGGCCCGCCGCCGTACCCTCGTCGAACCCGCCCCAGGCGCAGTCGGCATGGTGCTGCTCGACTAGGTCCTCATAGCACAGCAGGCCCTTGAAGTTGGGCGTCTCGCCCGCCGGCTTGAAGTCGGCCGGCATGTGGTCGCGGTCGGTCAACAGCACGACCTGCTCGACGGTCGGCAGGTGCTGCAGGACGCCGGCGATGATCGGCAGGAAGGTGAGGTCGACGAAGATCGCGCGGTCGCCGGCGTGGTTGGCGATCCAGGCGATCTGCTCGGGGAACAGCCGCGGGTTCAGGGTGTGGCACACGGCCCCGATGCCCATGACGCCGTACCAGACCTCCATGTGGCGACCGGTGTTCCAGGCCAGGGTGCCGACCCGGTCGCCCGGCTTGATTCCCAGTCCGAGGAGGGCATTGGACACCCGCTTGGCGCGCTCGTGGATCGCGGCGTAGGTGGTGCGGACGATCGGGCCCTCGACCGAGCGGGTGACCACTTCGCGCCCGCCGTGCCACTGGGCGGCGTGATCGATGATCTTGTCGACCGTCAAGGCCCCGTGCTGCATCAAGCCCTGCATCGGCCGCGCTCTCCCATATCTGTTATCGTTGTTCATACAAGGCTAGCGGGCCGGTGGCTCGGGCGCAACGCGCCGCGGCGCCGAAGTAAAGCTTGACCGGGTCGCGCTGATCCGCCGCAGGTCGTATGAAGGTCATCGACAATGCGATCGCCTATATGTCGCTCGGCTACACGTCGGCCGGCAGGACGGGAATTCAGTGCGCGCTTTCGACGCCATTTGGACCGACGACCGGTTGGACGAGGTGGCGATGGACATCCATCGCCTGCTGCCCTCGCGGCTTGTCCCCGCCCTGCTGGTGACGTGCGTCGCCGCCTATGCCCTGGGCTTCGCCGTGGCGATCGGTTGGCTGCTGGTCCTGGCGACGTGCGAGAGCCTCGCCCGCTTGGCCACCCGGCGCTTCAAGCCGGGCGTTCGCGGCCGACCAGCCGCTCGCGCCGCCTTCGTCTGGGCGGCCCTGCCGATCAATCTGACCTGGGCGACCCTGGGCGCGATGTTCTGGCTGTCGACGCACGCCGATCTCAAGATGGCCGGCTTCGCGATCTGGGCCGGGCAGATCATCTTCACCCAGAACTTCCGCCACCAGCCCCTGGTCCTGGTTGCGATCAGCGCCGTCATGCCGATGCTGTGCCTGCTGGTGTTCCCGGTCTTCTTCCTGGCGGGAAGCGGCGTTGGTCCCACCACCACGCGGCTGGCCGTGGCGATGGTGGTGCTGACCACGATCGCCGTCATGCTGGCCAACCGCGCCGCCGCCAACCGGATGGACGCCCTGACGCGCGGCCTGCGCGAGGAGCGTGAGCGGGCCCTGGAAGCCAACCGCGCCAAGTCGACCTTCGTGGCCGTCACCAGCCATGAGCTGCGCACGCCGATGAACGGCCTGCTGGGCATGGCCTACGCCCTGGATCGCACCAATCTCGACGAGGCCCAGCGCCGCCACGTGCGCCTGATGATCAAGTCGGGCGACAGCCTGATGCAGGTGCTCAACGACGTGCTGGACTTGTCGAAGATCGAGGCGGGCAAGGTCGCTCTGGACAACGTGGCCTTCAATCTGCACGACCTGGTTCGCGCGGCCGGCGACGCCTGGCGGGACGCCGCCGCCGAGAAGGGCCTGTGGCTGAAGGTCGAGATCGACCCGTCCGCGCCGAGCTGGATCCTGGCCGACCCCCAGCGCATCCGCCAGGTGCTGATGAACCTGATCTCCAACGGGCTGAAGTTCACCAGCCGCGGCGGGGTGGCCATCGAGCTGTCGGCGTCGGACGCCCTGGATGCCGACGGCGCGCGCGAGATCCGGCTGCGGGTGGTCGACACGGGCGTCGGCGTCGACACCGCCGTCCACGATCGCATCTTCGAAAGCTTCAGCCAGGCCGACAACGCCGTCTCGCGCCGTCACGGCGGCACCGGCCTGGGCCTGACGATCTCGCGCGCCCTGGCCCGTCAGATGGGCGGCGACCTGGTCCTGGAGAGCGGCGCCAAGGAAGCCGGGGGCGGGGGCGCGGCCTTCGCCTTCACCCTGCGCGCCGCCCCGAGCGCCGCGCCGGCCTCGGCGCCGGCGGCGGAGGAGCCCGACGAGGCCGTGCCGAACCTGGAAGCCTTGCGGATCCTGATGGCCGAGGACAACGCCATCAACCAGATCGTGGTGCGCACCATGCTGGAGGCGACGGGCGTGGCCCTGACCATCGTCGACGACGGTCAGGCGGCGCTGGACGCGCTGGCGACTGAGGCGTTCGACGTGGTGCTGATGGACATCAACATGCCGGTGATGGACGGCATCACCGCCCTGAACGCCATCCGCTCCGGCGCGGCCGGCGATCCGGCGATCCCGGTCATCGCCCTGACCGCCTCGACCATGGCGGGCGATCGCGAGCGCTTCCTGATCATGGGCTTCGACGACCACCTGGGCAAGCCGATCCGGCCTGCCGACCTCCTGTCATCGATCTGCGGCGCGGTGCGGGGCAAGACCGGACGGCGCGTGGAAGCGGCGGGGCCGTAGGGCGCCGCTTCCTCCCGTCAGCATAGCCCTTCAAATCCATTTTCCCGGCGAAGGCCGGGACCCAGATGGACTGGCGGCGGGGTGACGCCATAAGCGCCGAGTTCATCCAATCAGCTACCCGGCTTTGGGATCTGGATCCCGGCCTTCGCCAGGAAGAGCGGAGCTGGAATGTTCCGTTGCTTGGTGAGAGAAGCCGAGCCAGCGCCCCTAGCCCATCGACTCCGCCAGAACCCGGGCCTCGTCCTCGAAGGCGCTGACCGTATCGACGCGTCGCCAGGCGATCTCGCCGGTGTCGCGGGCCAGCTGGCTTTCCAGCACCGCCACGTCGGCGTCGGAGGCGTCGTTGACGCGGGCGGCGACGCGGGCGCGCAGCACCTCGGGCGGGGCCTCGAGCCAGACGCCTTGGAAAGCGACGTCGACGGACTTGGCCAGCGCCTCGGCGCGGGCCCGCTGCTCGGGCTTGAGGAACACCGCGTCGACCACCACCGAGCGGCCGGCGGCCAGGGTCAGGGCGGCGTCGCGGAACAGTTCGTCATAGACCCGCTCGCTCATCTCCGGCGTGTAGGCCTCCTTGGGCAGGCGCTGCAGCGAGGGCACGCCGCACAGGCGCTTGCGGATCTCGTCGGTGCGCAGGACCACCGCCCCGGGCGCCGCGCCCAGGCCGGGCGCGCAGACCCGGGCGAAGGTCGACTTGCCCGAGCCCGAGAAGCCGCCGGTCGCCACCAGGCTGACGGGCTTGGGCGCCAGGTGCTCGAGCGCCGTGGCCAGATAGGCCCGCGCGGCCTCGTCGTCGTCGCTGTAGGCCCAGACGTGGGTGCGGACGGCGGCGCGGACGCTGAGCATCAGCGGCAAGGCCGCAAGGCCTGTCCACAGGCCCTCGCCAAACGTGCGGCCCGCCTCGTCCAGATAGGCGTTCAGCACCCGGCCCGCGGCGTCGCGGCGGCGGCGGAAGTCCAGGTCCATCAGCAGGAAGGCCAGGTCGTACTGGATGTCGATGTCCGACAGCGAGTCGTTGAACTCGATGCAGTCGAACAGGATCGGCTTGCCGCCCTCGACCAGGATGTTGCCCAGGTGAAGGTCGCCGTGGCAGTGGCGGGCGAAGCCCTGCCCCGCCCTGTCGTTCAGCAACGGACCCAGGCGCTCCAGGGCCAGGTCGGTCTCGGCGATCAGCCGCTCCACGGCCTGGGCGCCCAGCCGCGGGGCCAGGCCGCGCAGCAGGTTGGCGTTGGAGGCGATGGTGTAGCCCAGGGCCCCCACCCCGCCGCCCTTCGGTCGCAGCGGCGCCCCGGCGTGGAACTGGGCGATCGTTCGGCCCAGCGACTCCTCCAGCAGATCATCGATCGCCCACGGCTGCTGGGCCAGGACGCCCTGCTGGTCGAAGCGGCGCATCTCCAGCAGGTATTCGACGATCTCGCCCGGCCCATCCATCTCGACCCCGCCGGCCTCGGTTCGGGTCAGGCGGCGCACGGCGCGATAGATGTCCGGCGCGGCGGCGCGGTTGAAGCTCAGCTCACGCTCCAGGGCCCAGCGGCGCAGCTCCAGCGTGGAATAGTCCAGAAAGCCGAAATTGACCGGGCGTTTGATCTTCCACGCCGCCTCGCCGATCAGGAACACCCGGGCGCACGAGGTCTCGATCACCCGATCGGCCCGCTCGCCCATCCAGGCGGCCACTTCCTGCTCGCGAACCGTCTCCGCGTCCTTGATCACGCCCAAACCTCGTCAACTACGCCGAAACGGGCGCTGGCCGTCCCATAGCGGAAAGTTCCGCCTTCGTCCTGTGTGGCGGCTTGCTTGCGCCAGGGTTGAACACCTATGGTGGCGCTAATCCTGGGATAGAGTCGCAACCCATGCTGATCGGCGCAGGCCTCAAGCGGTCCGAACGCAAGAAGACCGAAATCCTCACGGCCGCGCGCGGCGTCTTTCTCCGCGAAGGCTATGGCGCCGCCGGCATGGAGGTGGTGGCCAGAATGGCCGGCGTCTCCACCGCGACGCTCTACGCCTACTTCCCCAGCAAGGCCAAGCTGTTCGAGGTGATCGTCCACGGCGAAGTGCGGGACATGGTCGAACCGATCCGCGCCGGCGTCCGCGGCCAGGGCGACGCCCGGACGCGGCTGACGGCCCTGGCCCTGGCCTATGCCGCCCTGATGTCGCGACCGGCCACGCGCGCGATCTTTCGGATCGTCACCAGCGAACGGCGGCGCTTCGAGGCCTTGGCCAACGACTTTCAGCAGAGCGCGCGGCGCGAACTGGGCGGCGCGGCGATCACGGTCATCGACGACCTAGCGGCTCGCGGCGAGCTGGCGGTCGAGCGCCCCGCCTGGGCCGCGGGCCAGCTGCTGGGCATGCTCGACCATGCGACCCTGGTGCTGGGCCTGGCGGCCGGCGACCAGGCGACGCCGAACCGACCCGTGGAGACGATCTGCGCCGACGCCGTGGAAACCTTCCTAGCGCGGTACGGGGTGAGCGCGCCCTCTCGCCAGAAGGAGAGGATGCCTACGGAAACAGCCGTTTAGTCTCCCACCCCTCGCCGACCCGCTCATAGACCAGCCGTTCGTGCAGGCGGAACGGCCGGTCGCGCCAGAACTCGATGATCTGGGGCGCGACGCGGTAACCCGACCAGTGCGGCGGGCGCGGCACCTTGCCGATACCGAACTTCAGCGCCATCTCGGCCACCCGGCGCTCCAGGGCCAGGCGGTCCGGCAGCGGCCGCGACTGGTCGCTGGCCCAGGCGCCCAGTTGGCTGTGGCGGGCGCGGCTGGCGAAATAGGCGTCGGCCTCGGCCTGGGTCACCGGCTCGACCACGCCGCGCACCCGCACCTGGCGGCGCAGCGACTTCCAGTGGAACAGCAGGGCCGCCTTGGGCTGGCCCGACAGCTCCACGCCCTTGGCGCTCTGGGTGTTGGTGTAGAAAACGAACCCCCGGGCGTCGACGCTCTTGAGCAGCACCATGCGCGAGTCCGGCAGGCCGTCGGCGTCGACGGTCGAGACGGCCACGGCGTTGGGATCGTTCGGCTCGCTCTTTCCGGCCTCGGCCAGCCACGCCTCGAACAGATGGATCGGGTCGCCCTCCGGCAGCAGCGGCGGCGGCGTGGCCTCGGTCACCTGGCGGACATAGTCGTCCTCGGACGGCGAGGCGGGGATCAGGGGCGCATCGGTCATGGAGAGGGATATAGGACAAAGGCCGGCGGCGGGCCACGCTCGACGGCCGTGCTTGACGCGGAGGACGGGTCGGCGCATCTGCCGCCGACGCGCGCCCTGACCTTCGCGCCCAAGGATATGACCTTCGATGACACTCGGCACGCGGGCCCGACTGGCCTGGATCCCCCTGGCGCTGTGGTGCGCAGCCGGCCTGTGGATCGGCTATGTCGAGGCGGTCAAGTGGAAGGGCGACGATGTCCAGGACTGGATCGTCCTGGCGGGCGGCGGCCTGTTCCTGTTCGCCGGCGGGGCCTGGAACCTCTGGCGGCTGCGCGGCAAGGCGGCCGAACGCGCGCGGGTCGAGGGGCCGGATGTCGAGGTGCCGGTCACCTGGCATCGCAAAAGCGGCTCGTGGGCGGTGATCGTCTTCGTGGCCGGCGTGTTCGGGATCTTCGGCCTGGTCTGGCTGCTGAGCGGCCAGATCCGCTAGGACGCGTCTGGAAGGGTTAACTTAACGCCCCGTTGACCAAACGGCGGCAGGGTCGGCGGCATGACCGCCGGCGCATCCTCTTTCCTCAGCCTCCAGGCCGCCCGCGCCATCCTCGGCGTCGCGCCCGGCGCTGACGAGCGCGAGCTGCGGGCCGCCTATCGCGAAGCCGCCAAGCGCGCCCACCCCGACCGCCCCGGCGGCGACGCGGCCCTGTTCCGCGACGTGCTGGCCGCCTATCGCCTGCTGCAGGACGCTCCGACGCCGCAGATGCACTTCCCGCCGGCCGTGACCGAGCCGGTCCGGGTTCAGCAGGCGACCCTGGAGATCGACGCCGCCATGGCCTTCGCCGGCGGCTCCCTCGACATGAGGGTCGACGCCCGCAAGCTGCGCCTGACCCTGCCCGCCGGCCTGCGCGAAGGCGACAAGGTGCGGGTCGAGGACGTGACCTTCCGCGTCGTGCTCAAGCCCGAGCCCGACGCCCTGGCGCGCGGCGACGACCTGTGGCTGACCGCGCGGCTCGACGCCCGCGCCCTGGCCGAGGGCGGCCGCATCGAGGTGGCCACCGCCCTGGGGCCCCGCCTGGTCTGGATCTCGACCAAGGCCGCCGCCCGCGGCCTGGTGCGCCTGCCCGGCCAAGGCCTGCCCGCGCGGGGTCCGCATCGGGCCGGCGACCTGTTCCTGCGCCTGGAAGCCCTGGGCGACGGCGCCGAAAGCGCCGCCCGCTCGCAGCTGAAACGCTTCTGGGCCGCCTGGGCGGCCTGAGGCTCGCTCTCACGTAAGACGCCCCCTCCGTCACGCCGCTTCGCGACGCGCCACCTCCCCCGTTTCACGGGTGAGGAGACGATCGACGCCGCATCCTCCTCACCCGTGAAACGGGGGAGGTGGCATGGCGCGGATACGCGACATGACGGAGGGGGCGTCGGGTCTCCTCACGAAAAACGATCGCTTGCGATATAAATTTGGCCCCACCTCTTGCCTTTATATCGCGCACGATTAAATCGTTCAGCATCGATGAACGCCAAGGAGGCACCCGATGTCCACTCTCTATCAAACCCGCGCCACGGCCACCGGCGGCCGCGAAGGCAAGGCCCGCAGCGAGGACGGCCTGCTGGACGTTCAACTGGCCCTGCCCAAGGCGCTGGGCGGCAACGGCCAGGGCACCAATCCCGAGCAGCTGTTCGCGGCCGGCTACGCCGCCTGCTTCCAGAGCGCCATGGGCCACGTGGCCCGCCAGCAGAAGATCGGCCTGACCGGCTCGACCGTGACCGGCGTCGTCGGCCTGGCCGCCCAGGAGGTCGGCTTCAAGCTGGAGGTGGCGCTGGAGGTCGAGACCCAGGGCCTGACCCAGGAACAGGCCGAAGCCCTGGTTGCGACGGCGCACCAAGTCTGCCCCTATTCCAACGCCACCCGCGGCAATGTCGACGTCGCCATCACCACAAAGGCCGCATGACCTCCCAAACCAAGACTGGCAAGACCGACAAGACCAGCAGCCAACCGGTCGAGGCCCTGCGCCTCGACCGTCAGCTGTGCTTCGCCCTCTACGGCGCGGCCAATCGGGTCACGCGGCTCTATCGGCCGCTGCTCGAGGCGCTGGGCCTGACCTATCCGCAGTACCTGGTCATGCTGGTGCTGTGGGAGGCCAGCCCGCGCACGGTGGGCGCCCTGGGCGAGGCGCTGGACCTGGAGTCCAGCACCCTGACGCCCTTGCTCAAGCGGATGGAGGCCCAGGGCCTGATCAACCGCACCCGCGATCCCGAGGACGAGAGACGGGTGATCATCGCCCTGACCGAAACCGGCGCCGCCCTCCGCGACAAGGCCAGGACCGTGCCCGAGCAGCTGCTCTGCCGGCTGGACCTGCCGCTGGAGGAGTTGGGCGACCTGCGCGACCGGCTCAAGACCCTGGCGGTCTAGGCGCGCGCTCGTCCTCGGCGTTGAAGCTGTAGGGCTCGACCGGCGGCAGGCAGCTGACCAGGACCCGAGCCGTCAGGCCCGGCTCGGCCACGACCGACGGCGGCTCGCCGAACACGGCCGCCCAAAGCTCCGCCAATTCCTGATACGCGGCGTCGGACACTCGCACTCTCCTCGGAGAGACAATGCGGTTGTGGGTCAATGCGTTGCTGGTTAACGGCGCGCGCATTCCGCGCGCGCCGTTCGCCCCCTGCCCGCGTCCCCTCCGAACGGATCGGCCGCGGACAAACCCAAGCCAAGCGCGACCCTAGGCGGCCCACGGCGTCGCCGAAATGGAGCGGAACCCTCGAAATCAAGCGAAACTCGACCGAGATCGCCTGGATCATTCGAACCACGCGCGACTAGGGCGGCCGATGAAAAGCCGACTAGGGCGCGATCGCCAGTTCGAACGGCGTGGCCGGCAGGCCCGTCCGGCCATAGAGGTTGAGGATCGGACTGTCGGCCCAGGCGAAGCGGACCTTGACCGGCGTGAAGCCGGCGGGAACCGCCAGCCTGACCTGATCGCCGGCCAGGGCCGCATCGGCGAAGCGACAAGCGTCGGCGACGTCGCACAGCTCGAAGCCGATCGGTCGCGCATCGGCCTGCACCACCGCCGGCTGGTCCAGACGCACGACCACCGCGCCTCCCGATCGGGCCGCCGACAGCGGGGCCGGACCGGCCGCGACCAGGCCGGTCTCGCCATAGGCCAGCCTGCGGGCCTGCAGGGCCAGGCGCTGCCCCACCTGCTGCTTGTTGGCCGGGTGGATGTCGGTGACCTCGCCGATGTCGACGGCCGAGGCCAGGCCGACCTTGGGATCGGCGGCCGCCGTCCGGCGCTGGGCGTCCCGCACCCCGGCCCAGCCGGACTCGACCGGCGCCGTCGCGCGCGGCCCGAAGTCGGCCAGCTGCACCACCAGGAACGGCAGGTCCGGCCCGCCGAACGCCCGCCGCCAGTCGGAGACCAGGGCCGGCAGCAGCCTGGCGTAGGCCTTGGGCTCGGCGACATTGGCCTCGCCCTGGTACCAGGCGAAGCCTTTCAGCCCGTACGGACCGAGCGGCGCGATCATCCCGTTGTAAAGGGTCGACAGACCGCTGGCCCCGATCCAGGGCGCGGTCGGCGGCAGGCCGGTTCGGGCGATGGGGGTCGAGACCTTGTAGCGCCAGGTCGAGCCCAGCGGCGCGAACGAGCCGTCGTCAAGCTTCAGCCCCTTCTGGGCGGCGGGGCCCCAGGCGCCGCCGCCGCCGCCGGCGTCGATGACCCGCACCGCGACGAGGTTGGCGCCGGCCTTCAGCACGCCGGGGGCGACCTTGTAGTCGCGCGGCGTGTCCCAGCCCTGTGACGAGCCCAGCTTGCGGCCGTTGACGAAGGTGGTGTCCAGGTCGTCGACCGGACCCAGAGACAGAACCGCGCCCTGCCTGGCCTGTCGGGCGCTCAAGGTGATGACGGCCCGCAGCCAGACCACGCCGTCGAAGGTCTCCAGCCCGGGCGTGGTCTCCCAGAACTGTTCGGCCGGCATGGTCTTCCAGTCGCGATCGTCGAAGTCGGGACGGCTCCAGGCCGCCGCCTGCGGCTCGATCCTGGCCGCCCAGCGGTCAAGCTGAGCCTCCCAGTGGGCGAGGCCGGTCTGCGGCGACTTGGCGTAATCGGCCAGGACGGCCAGGCCCTCGTCATAGTCGCCCAAGGCGTGCAGCCCCTCGCGGCTGATCCAGTCCTGGATCACCGAACCGCCCCAGGTGGCGTCGATCAGGCCAATCGGAACCCCGGTGGTCTTCTTGATCTCGCGGCCCATGAAGAAACAGGCGGCGCTGAAGTTGTTGGCAGACTCGGGCGTGGCCGCGCGCCAGACCGCGTCCTTGGGCAGGACGCTCGTCGGCTCGGGCAGGCTGACGCGGCCGGTCTGCAGCAGGCGGATGTCGGGATCGGCCGCCTTGGCCGCCTCGGCCTCGCCGCCCAGCGACCGCCGCAGCGGATATTCCATGTTCGACTGGCCCGAGCACAGCCAGACGTCGCCGACCCGCAGATCCGAGATCGTCTGGCGCTCGCCTTCGGTCCTGGCGGTCAGGGTCAGGGCCGCGCCGGGCTCGCGGGCCGGGAGGGTGGTCGACCACCGGCCGTCGGCGTCGGCGGTCGCCGTAGCCTGGGCCTCGCCCAGCGACAGCTCGACCACCGCGCCCGGCTTGGCCGCGCCCCAGACCCGGATCGGCTGGCCGCGTTGCAGGACGGCGTGGTCGGTGAACACCGGGGCCAGCAGCGGCGCCGCGTGGGCCGACGCGCTCAAGGCGGTGGCGGCCAGCAGGCCGAGGAGTTTGCAACGCATGGGCATCACCTCTTGGCGCCGCTCCGAGATTCCGTCTTCCCGACGAAGGCCGGGACCCAGGTTCAGCCGGAGCGTCTCGTGGGTTTCATCTGGGCCCCGGCCTTCGCCGGGGAGACGGACTGGACAGAGACCTATTGAGCTTTCCCTGGACACACCGCCCCGGCCGGGTCGGTGGTCAGCTTCACGCTCTGCAGCGAGATCGTCAGCTTGCCCGACGTGCCGAGGGCGAAGGGTTCGGCGACCTTGGTCACCACCGTTCCCGCCGCCTGGAAGCACTTGAGCGGCGCCTTCAGGCTCTTCCATTCGCCGACCGGCGCGGCGGCCAGGATCGCGGTGACGTCCAGCGCCCCCTTGTCGGCCATCAGGGCGACGGCCGCGGTCGGCGCGGCGTCGACCCGGTAGTCGATCTGCAAGGCCATGTCGGCGTTGGTCTGGAAGCTGAGATCGATCGGATGGTCGCCGACGATGGCGGCCGTGGCGGGGGTGTCGCCCGAGAAGATGATCTGGCGGCCCGCCTCCTGGACGTTGCCGGCGTCGACCGGACGGATCGTCACCGAGGTGGTCGGGTTCAGCTTGAACTCGAACGGGGCCGGCGTCTTGCCGCCCACGAAATAGTTGCTGACATTGGTGGACGGCGCCGCCAGTCCGGCGACTTCCGACAGCGTCCCGACCCGGCCGCCCGTCTTGTAGGTGAGGCCGTAGCCATAGGCGAACTGAGGACTATAGGTCTTGTCCCCGCGGTTCAGCGTGAACTGGGCCGCCGTCCTGGGCCAGCTGAACGACAGCTTGCCGTGGAAGTCGGTGCGCGGCTTGCCGGCCTTGTCGCCGATCAGGACGTCGGCGATCCCGCCGCCTTCCGAGCCTGGCAGCCAGGCCGCGACGAAGGCGTCCGAGGCGTTGATCTCGGGGTTCACCCACAGCGGCCGGCCCGACAGGAACACGCCCACCACCGGCACGCCGGCGGCCTTCAGCTTCCTGAGCAGGGCCAGGTCGGTCTTGGTCCCCGGCTGGAATTCCAGCGTCTTGATGTCGCCGACGCCCTCGGCATAGGGCGTCTCGCCGAACACCACGATGGCGACGTCGGGCTTCCTGTCGAAGGCGCCGTCGACGCTGAGCGTCGCCGAACCGCCGGCGGCCTCGACCGTCTCCTTCAGGCCCGAATAGATTGACTGGGCGTTGGGGAAGTCGGCCTTGGTGTTGCCGGTGCCCTGCCACGACAGGGTCCAGCCGCCGGCCTGCTGGCCGATGTCGTCGGCGCCCGAGCCGGCCACCAGGATGTTGGCCGAGGCCTTCACCGGCAGCACGCCATTGTTCTTCAGCAGCACCAGCGACTCTCGCACCGCCTGGCGGGCGATGGCCTTGTGCTCGGCCGAGGCCATCACCGCCTCCTGACCCTCCAGCGGGCGCGCCTGCTGGAACAAGCCCAGCTTGGCCTTCACGCGGAGGATGCGGCGCACGGCGTCGTCGATGCGGGCCATCGGGATCTCGCCCGACTTCGCCTGGGCCAGGGTGTTGGCGTAGAGCTCCTTCCAGCTGTCGGGCGCCATGTACATGTCCAGGCCGGCGTTGGCGGCCTGCGGGCAGTTCCTGGGCGAGCAGCCGGTCACCTGGCCGTGGCCGTTCCAGTCGCCGACGATGAAGCCGTCAAAGCCCATCCGGCCCTTCAGCACGTCGGTCAGCAGGCTCTTGTTGCCGTGCATCTTCTCGCCGTTCCAGCTGGAGAACGACGCCATGACGGTCAGGGCCCCGGCGTCGATCGCCGGCACGTAGCCCTGGGCGTGCAGCCGGATCAGGTCGGTCTCGGAAACCTGGGTGTCGCCCTGGTCCTTGCCGTTGTGCGTGCCGCCGTCGCCGAGGAAGTGCTTGGCGCTGGCCGCGACGTGGCCCTGCTGGATGACATGGCCCTGGGAGACCGCGCCCTGCAGGCCCAGGATCATCTGGCCGGCGTAGGCGCGGACGATCTCGGGATCTTCCGAATAGCCTTCATAGGTCCGGCCCCAGCGGTCGTCGCGCGGCACGGTCAGGGTCGGGCCGAACGCCCAGTCGAAGCCGCTGGCGGCGGTTTCCTGCGCCGTGGCCGCCCCGATCCTGCGGATCAGCTCGGGGTCGCGCGTCGCGCCAAGCGCGATGTTGTGCGGGAAGAGCGTCGCGCCCACCGCGTTGCCGTGGCCGTGGACCGAGTCGATGCCGAACATCAGCGGGATCTGCGTGCCGCCCTGGCGCTGGGCCGCGGCGGCGCGGAAGGCCTCCACCGACTTGACCCAGGGACCGATCGGCGAGCGGTCGGGCGCGCCCAGCGGCGGCGAGCTGCCGCCCGCCAGGAGCGAGCCCAGGGGGTAGGTCTTGAGGTCTTCCGGCTTCACCGAGGCGATGTCGCCCTGGATCATCTGGCCGACCTTCTCCTCGAGGGTCAGCTTGGCCAGCAGGGAGTCGACGAAGGCCTCGGTCTGCGAATCCACCAGGCCCTGGCTCTTGGCCGAGGGCCAAAGGGCGGGGTGAGCGGTGCTCCGGGTCTCGGCGGCGGACGCCGCGCCGGTCAGGAGGGTGGTCGCCAGCAACGCGGCGCAGAAGGCCCTGGTGTTCATAACTCCCCGCATTTTCTCGTTAAATTCCGACAACGCTGTCACTCGCACGCCAACACCGTTCGATCAATCGGCCGCCCGAAATTGGTACCGCTATCTTTGCTCGACGGCGATCCTTACAGAGTCTAATTTGTGTGACAAATAGAACGCCGAGTGGCGGCGAATGGGGAGCGAGACATGCGCAAAGTTCAGGCTGGCCTGATGGCCGGCGCGGCCCTGGCCGTGCTCACGGTCGTTCCCGCCAGGGCGTCCGAGCAACAGCTGGCCTCGCCCGACGGCGCCCTCAAGATCACGGTCTCCGACACCGACGGGCAAGCCCGCTATGCGGTCAGCTACAAAGACCGGCCGCTGCTGGCGCCCTCCCCGCTCGGCCTGACGCTCAGCGCCGGCGGCTCGCTCTCCCGCGGCCTGAAGATCACCGGCGTCGCCCCGGCGGCCGGCGACGCGACCTACGATCTGACGGCCGGCAAGGCCAAGACGGTTCGCGACCACTACAACCAGCTCAGCGTCGACTTCCAGGAAGCCGACGGTCGGCAGCGCCGGCTCCGGGTGATCGTCCGCGCCTATGACGACGGCGTGGCCTTCCGCTACGTGCTGCCCCAGCAGTCGGGACTGGACGCGGTCAGCATCCGCAACGAGGAGACGCGCTTCGACTTCCCGGCCGACTACCGCTGCTGGGGGATGAACCTGGGCAAGTTCGGCACCAGCCACGAGGGTGAGTTCGATCCCGTCCAGGCCTCCAAGATCCGCGAGCACAATCTCTATGACGCCCCGCTGGTCTGCGAGGGCGCCAATGCCGCGTTCGCGATCGCCGAGGCCGACCTGAAGGACTATGCCGGCCTCTACCTGACCGGACGGGGCGACGGCGGGCTGGGCGTGCAGGCCAAGCTGTCGCCGCGGCTGGACGATCCGACCGTCGCGGTGCGCACCCGCATCGGCGCCGACGTGGTCTCGCCCTGGCGCATCGTGATGGTCGCGCCCAAGGCCGGCCAGTTGATCGAGAACAGCCTGGTGACCACGCTCGGCGCCCCTTCGAAGGTGGCCGACACCAGTTGGATCAAGCCGGGCAAGGCCGCCTGGGACTGGTGGAACGGCCCATCGATCAGCGGCGTCGCCAAGCCCGGCATGAACGCCGAGACGATCAAGCGATACATCGACTTCGCGGCCGCCAACGGCCTGGACTACATGCTGATCGACGAGGGCTGGCACGCCGGCGCCGGCGGCGGCGGCGCGGTCCAGCCGGGGGTCGACGTCACCCGTCCGATCCCCGAACTCGATCTGCCCGGCCTCATCGCCTACGCCAAGGACCACAAGGTCGGCCTGTGGCTGTGGCTGAACTGGAAGGCCCTGGACGCCCAGATGGACGAGGCCGTTCCGCTGTACGAGCAGTGGGGGATCAAGGGGATCAAGGTCGACTTCATGGACCGCGACGACCAGGCCATGGTCGACTACTACCACCGCCTGCTGACCAAGGCCGGCCAGCACCACCTGATGGTCGACCTGCACGGCGCCGAGCATCCCACCGGCCTGGCCCGCACCTATCCCCACTACCTGACCCAGGAAGGGGTAATGGGCGCGGAATACAACAAGTGGAGCCGGCGGGTGACCGCCACCCACAACGTCACCCTGCCCTATACCCGCATGCTGCTGGGGCCGATGGACTACACGCCCGGCGGCTTCCGCAACGTGGCGCCGGCCGCCTTCAACCCCCGCAACGACCTGCCTTTCGTCCAGACCACGCGCGGCCAGGCCGTGGCCATGTACGTGGTCTATGACAGCCCGTTCGGCATCGTCGCCGACAGTCCCGACACCTATCGCGACAGCCCCGCCGGGCTCGACTTCGTCAGCGCCGCGCCCACCACCTGGGACGAGACCCGGTTCATCGCGGGCGAGATCGGCCAGTCGATCGTCCTGGCCCGTCGCAAGGGCGCGGACTGGTGGGTCGGCGCGATGACCAACGAGACCGGGCGGACCGTAAAGGTTCCGCTGGGCTTCCTGGGCGACGGCGCCTTCACCGCCGATATCCGTCAGGACGGCGCGGCGCCGACCGATCTGGTGGCCACCAAGCGTGACGTGAAGGCCGGCGACGTGGTGACCCTCAAGCTGGCGCCCAGCGGCGGCGGGGCCATCCACCTGACGCCCGTTCGCCAAGCTCGGAACTGAGGATCGCCATGAGCCTCAATCGTCGCGACCTGCTCAACCTCGGCGCCGGCCTGGCGGCGGCCTCCGCGACACCGGCCTTCGCCGGTGCGAAAGGCGGCTTCCAGCCCAGCTGGGAGTCCCTGGCCGAGGGCTACAAGACCCCGGACTGGTTCCGCGACGCCAAGCTCGGCATCTGGTCGCACTGGGGCCCCCAATGCGTGCCCGAGTTCGGCGACTGGTACGGCCGCCAGATGTATATCCAGGGCAACGGCGTCTATGAGCATCACCTCAAGACGTACGGCCATCCCACCCAGTTCGGCTTCATGGAGTTCATTCCGCGCTGGAAGGCCCAGAACTGGGATCCGGACGGGCTGATGAAAAAATACCAGGCCGCCGGGGCCAGGTACTTCATGTCGATGGCCAACCACCACGACAACCTCGACATGTTCGCCAGCCGCCACCATGCCTGGAACACCCTGCGCGTCGGCCCCGGGCGCGACATCGTGGGGACCTGGGAGAAGGTCGCCCGCGCCCACGGCATGCGGTTCGGGGTCTCCAACCACTCGGCCCACGCCTGGCACTGGTGGCAGACCGCCTACGGCTACGACGCCGAGGGCCCGGTGAAGGGCCAACGCTACGACGCCTTCCGGCTGACCAGGGCCGACGGCGAGGGCCAGTGGTGGCAAGGCCTGGACCCGCAGGAGCTCTATACGGGCCGCAACATGGTCATCCCGGACGGGATCGACAGCATCGCCGCCGCCAAGGCCTGGCATGACGCGCACGACGGCGACTGGATCGAGACCCCGCCGCCGAACAATCCGGGCTTCACCCGAAGCTGGCTGGCCCGGCAGAACGATCTGGTCGACCGCTATCGGCCTGACCTTGTCTATTTCGACAACTCGACCCTGCCGCTGGGCCAGGCCGGCCTGGCGGCCACGGCTCGCTACTACAATCAGGCCCGCGCCTGGCGCGGCGCGGCCGACGTGGTGGTGACCGGCAAGAAGCTCAGCCCCCTGCAACGCCGCGGGATCGTCGAGGACGTCGAGCGCGGCTTCTCCGACCGCCTGCGGCCCGAACCCTGGCAGACCGACACCTGCATCGGCAACTGGCACTACGACCGCGCCCTCTACGAGCGCGATGGCTACAAGAGCGCCAAGGACGTGATCCAGCGGCTGATCGACGTGGTCAGCAAGAACGGCTGCCTGCTGGTCTCCATCCCCCAGCGAGGCGACGGCACGATCGACGACAAGGAAGAAAAGGTGCTGGAGGGCATGGCCGGCTGGATCGCGGTCAACGGCCCGGCGATCTACGGCTCGCGTCCCTGGCGGATCTACGGCGAGGGCCCGACCAGGACGGTCGAGGGCGCCCAGAACGAACAGAACGCCAAGCCCTTCGAGGCCGCCGACATCCGCTTCACCACCAAGGCCGGCGACCTGTTCGCCTTGCCGATGTCGTGGCCGGGGGGCGACCTGGTGATCGCCAGCCTGGCGACCTCGGGGCCGACCAGCGCGGGCGAGGTGCGGCGGGTGGCGCTGTTGGGCGGGGGCGAGCTGTCGTTCACGCGGGACGACAAGGGTCTGCGGGTGGCCCTGCCGAGCGCGCGACCGACCTTCACGCCGGTGTTGAAGATCTCTGGTCCGGGCCTGGCCTGAACCGCCCCGGGGGCGCAGGCGCCAAGCCGTTTATCTAAGCGAAAGACGCTAGAGGTGTCGGCCGTGGACCTGATCTCTTTCGACGCAGGCGACACTGTCACGCTTGATCTCTGCTTCTTCATCAGAGCATAGACCGTCGCTCTTCGCCGCAACCGGCGGGATATCGGCTAACGCCGTTCAGTAAAGCTTCAAGCATGGCTATAGGCGTGCGCGACCGTCGGTCGCACTCGACCCGCCATGTCTTCGCCTTATCTCGCCATTAACCAACCTAAACGCCCGCCCTTCCGAAACGATCCCACCAACAATTCAAGGTCCACTCATGCAAGCATCGGCCGCAAAGAAACTCGCCCCCCTGGCGCGCGGCGCGCTGGGCCTGGCCTTGGTCTTTGCTCCGATGGTGGTGGCGGCGATGGAGAACCCGCACAAGGCGCGGCAGGCTCCGACGCCGATCGTGCAGCGCCTGCTGGCCGACATGGCCGCCAAGCCGCAGAGGCCGGTCCGCAAGGAACTGGTCTGGAGCGGCGCGGACATCGACGGCGACGGCGCGCCGGACTTCGCCAACCCGACCGGCGGCGCCCCGCGCGGCCATGACGAGTTCGGCGACGGCAATTTCGGGGCCCGCCGCGACGGCGGTTCGCGCGACCACGAGGGCGTCGACTATGTCGCCTCGGCCGGTCAGGACGTGAAGGCGCCGATCTCCGGCTATGTGACCAAGATCGGCTACGCCTATGCCGGCTACAGCGACCTGAAATTCGTCGAGATCACCAACCCGGCCCTCGGCTACGTCGCGCGCGCCTTCTATGTCAGCCCCGACGTCGAGGTCGGCCAGACCATCCGCCTGGGCCAGACCATCGGCCAGAACCAGAGCCTGCAGAAGCACTATCCGGGCATCACCGATCACGTGCACCTGGAGGTCATGCAGCCCGGCGGCGATCGGGTGAACGCCGCGGCGCTGATCGTCAAGAAGCTGGTGATCCAGGCCTAGGGCGACCTAGGTCTCGGGCGGTCGAGATCTCAGTACGTGGCCAGCTTGACCTTCAGCACCTGCGGCAGGGTCGTCAGGTTGAGGCCGTAGTCGGTCTGGTCGCCGTTCCACAGGCGATCGAACACCCACCGGCCGTTCTCGAAATGGCCCTCCTCGACCCGGCTCATCATGAACCGTTCGCCCTTGGCCGAGCCGAAACTGACGCGGGCGCGGTAGCCGGTGATCAGGAATTCGTTGTCGGACAGCCGGGCGATCAGCGCGCCGCCGTCGGGGATCTCGCGGCCCGGCTGCTTGTCGGCCTTGGCCATCCAGGACGCCTCGATCGAGCCGAACTGCCATTCGCCGTACGAGACCGTGGCCGTCCAGCGCTCGCCCAGCTTCAGGGTCTCGGCCTTGCGGTCGTCGGCCTCGCCCGCGCCCCAGACGTCGCCCGTATAGGACAGCCTGGCCCACTCGCGAGCCATCGGCGCCAGCAGGCGATAATGGACCGCGAAGTTCTCCAGCGCCTGGGCGTCGACCGCCTTGGCGCCCAGCGGATAGTTGGAATAGCCGGTCTGATCCAGGCCGAACGGCGAGAAGCCGATCCCGTGGCGGCCCAGCACGTCGTAGACATAACGGGCATACGCCTTGTCGCTGCCGATCTCCGGCACGAACAGGGCGTTGTCGGGCCGGCCGTACTGCTCCAGCGTCTTTCGGACATTGGCGCTCTCGCGCATGTAGATGTCGGGGGCGATGGCGTCGATCGACGGGGCGGCGGCCTTCCAGACGTCCAGCACGTTCCACGTCGGGCCGCCCGAGGAGTAGCTGTAGGGGTCCTGGACCTTGAAGGGATCGCGCAGGGCGGCGTTGACGTACATCGGCAGCGGCAGTTCGCGCTTGCCGGCGGCGGCGACCTCGTCGACGAACCGGCCGATCGACCAGGCGTGGAAGAACTCGTCGGCGTCCTTGCCGAACACCTGGCTCCAGGTTCCCGGCGACTTGCCCATCGCCTTGACCAGCTGGGCCGGGACGGGACCGTCGAACAGCTTCTGGGCGGTCGGGGAATAGTCGCGGACGGCGTTGTAGGTCCCCGTCTCGTTCTCCGGCTGGATCAGGATCACCGTGTGGTCGGGATCGGCCGTCTTCAGGTGGCGCATCAGCGCGGCGAAAGCCTTCTTGTCGGCTTCCAGCGTGGCGGGGAAATGCGGCGACAGCGAGTTGCGCACCTCACCCTTGGCGGTGATCACCCGCGGAAAGCGCTTGTTGTCCAGCTTGACCCACTCGGGCGCATAGTTGGGGCCGTTGTTCTTCCAGGTCGCGAACCACAGCAGGACCAGCTTCACGTCGTTGTCGCGCGCTTGCTTGAGCAGCACGTCCAGGTAGGAGAAATCGAATTGCCCCTCTACCGGCTCGATCTGCTCCCAGGCGATGGGGATCTCCAGGGTGTTCGCCTGCAAAGCCTTCACGGCCGGCCACACCTTGGGTAACTGCGACGGATAGTTCGCCGCGTTGTTCGCCTGGACGCCCAGCATCAGGAACGGCGCGCCGTCGACCATCAAGGCGTGGCGGCCGTCCTTGGCGACCAGCCTGGGCAGCTCGGCGGCCCTGGCCGGCGCAGAGGTCGCCATGCCGGCCAGGGCGCTGGCGGCCAGCAGCGCCGCGATCATCGCCGTGCACCGGCCTCGCGTCTTGTCCAGGTTCCGCAAAGTCGCCTCCCATCGGCCGTCTCTTCTCAAGGCGAACCTTGGCGACAGCCTCGTTACCGTTACCACCATTATAAGTATGATAATTGACTGGCAAGCGCGCCAGCGGCCGTCGATCGGTTTCTCTAGACCGGGTCGGCCTTGCAGTGGCGGGCGATGAATTCGTCATGCGTGGGGAGCCGCTCGGCGATCTGGGCGATCCGTCGCCGCGTGTCGGCCAGACTCCGCCGCACCTCCTCGACCGGCAGGACGTCGGCCAGCCGGTCGTAGTCCCGCGGCTCGATCCCCTGCCCCTTGAACACGGCCACCCAGCTGGGCTCGACGAACAGTTGGTCCTCAAACCTGGCGATCTTGCCGCGGGACCGGAACAGCTCGACCCGATGCGCCAGACTGTCGGGGATCGCCATGCGGCGGCAGTAGCGCCAGAGCTCCGAATCCGTCCGCTCGGTGGCCTTGTAGTGCAGGATGATGAAGTCGCGGATCTGCTCGTATTCGATGCGCGACAGGCGGTTGTACTCGTCGACCACCGCCGGGTCGGGGCGGCCCACCGGCAGCAGCGACAGCAGGCGGAAGACGCCGGTCTGGATCAGATGGATGCTGGTCGACTCCAGCGGTTCCAGGAATCCGCTCGCTAGGCCCAAGGCCACGACGTTCTTGTTCCAGGCCTGCTTGCGGCGGCCCGTGGTGAAGCGCAGCAGGCGGGGATCGCCGCGCGGCGCGCCGTCCAGATTGGCCATCAGGGTGTCGGCCGCCTCGTCCTCGCCAATGAACGGACTGGAATAGACATAGCCGTTGCCGGTGCGGTGCTGCAGCGGGATGCGCCACTGCCACCCGGCCGTGCGAGCCGTGGAGCGGGTGTAGGGCGTCAGGGGCGCGACGCTCTCGCAGGGCACGGCCCAGGCCCGGTCGCAGGGCAGCCAGTGCGACCAGTCCTCGTAGCCGGTCTTCAAGGTTTCCTCGATCAACAGGCCGCGAAAACCTGAGCAGTCGAGGAAGAAGTCGCCTTCAATCCGGCGGCCGTCCTGCAGCACCAGGGCCTCGACGAAGCCATCCGCCATGCGCTGCTGGACCTGCACGACCTTGCCCTCGGTGCGCTCGACGCCCCGCGCCTCCGCATAGTCGCGCAGATAGCGGGCGTAGAGGCCGGCGTCGAAATGGTAGGCGTAGGACAGGAGCGGCGTGCCCGGCGGCAGGTCGCCCAGCGGCGGCGCGAACTTGCCGTTCCGCGCGGCGACCGCCGCCATCGAATGGTCGTCCAGGCTGATGTCGTCGCCCAGTTCCTGAAGGCGCATCACGTAATGGTGGAAACCCACGCCGTCGATCGGCGCGCCGAACTGGCCGAAGGGGTGCAGATAGCTGTGCCCCAGACGGTTCCAGTCGCGGAACTCGATCCCCAACTTGAAGGCGCCCTGCGTCTTGCGGACGAAGTCCAGCTCGTCGAGACCCAGCAGGCTGTTGAGGAACTGGATCGGCGGGATGGTGGCCTCGCCGACGCCGACCGTCCCGATCTCGTCGGACTCGACCAGTTCGATCTGCGCGACCTTGCCCTTTAGCGCCCGGATCAACCCGGCCGCGGCGATCCACCCGGCGGTTCCGCCGCCGACGATGACGATCTTGGACAGAGATGGTTCTGGCATGTTCGGCGTTCCGGTCGTGCGCGTTAGGCTACCGGCTTCGCCGAGGCGCGCGAGTAAAAAAGGCCCCCGCTCATTCCCGAAGGGTCGGGCGAGACGGGGGCCTCAGACGGCTCGCGGGGGCGCCTAGAACGTGCCGCGGAGCACGATCGAGTAGCGACGGTCGGCGACGACCCAGTTGTGATTGGTCAGGCCTTCCTCGGGCTTGCCAGGATAGCTGACCAGGATCTTGGTTCGCGTGTTGGTCAGGTTGACCGCCTGGAAGCCGATCTTCAGCGCGTCGTTGACGGTGTAGAAGACCGAGCCGTCCAACTGACCATAGTCGTCGTACCAGGCCGGGATGTTGATGTTCGCGGCCGTGGTGGTCAGCAGGTAGCGCTCACGCCAGTTGTAGGCCAGGCGGGCCGACACCTTCCCCAGGTCATAGAGGGCCGCCAGGTTGTAGCTGGTCTTCGACAGACCCTCGAGCGGCAGCTCGTCGTCATGGGCGGAGATGTTGGTGGTCTGGTTGGTGTCGTACGGGTTGGACGCGGCGTTGCGCGAACCCTTGCTGTCGACATAGGTGAAGTTGGCTTGCGCCCCCAGCCCGCGCAGAGCGCCGGGCAGGAAATCGAAGTACTGCTGGTAGGCGACTTCGAAGCCTTTGATCTTTCCGTGACCGGCGTTGTACGGCTGGATCACCTGAACCGGGCGGGTCACGCCGTTATTGGTGAAGTTGATGATCGTCGAGCCGTTGGTGATGAAGTTGTAGATGTCCTTGTAGAACAAGGTCGCCGTCACACTGCCGGTCGGAGCGAAATACCACTCGTAGGACAGGTCGTACTGGGTCGACCGGATCGGCTTCAGGTCCGGATTACCGGCGTTGGCCGTGTACTGATAGACGCAGTTGTTCAGCGCGGCGCCTTGGTTGGAGCAGACGCCGCCAACGAGCGTGCCGTTGGTCGCGCTGATCGTGTAGTTCGGCTGCAGTTGCTGGAAGTCCGGACGGACGATGGCCTTGGCGGCGGCGAAGCGGACGAACATGTCCGGCGTGATCTTCAGGCGCGCGTTCAGGCTGGGCAGGATGTTCACATAGTCGCGGCCGCCCCTGTAGACGCTTTTGCCGCCGTTCGAGAAGGCCTGGTCAGCGGCCGGGATGGTCGTGCTGGTGTTTGGCGTGAAGACCTGCAGGCCCTGGCTCTGGCTCTCGGTCTTGACGACGCGAAGGCCGAAGTTGCCGTCGATCCCGCGCTCCGCGCCCCACAGCGAGACGTCGCTGCCGAAGCGCAGCAGGCCGTAGCCCGCCAGCGTCTCTTCCTTCTGATGGTTGGTGCTGCCCTTGCCGCCGGCGGGGCTCTGGTCCTCGAAGTCGCCGTTGAACGCGCGCCAGCCGTAGCCTTCCCGCTGGGCGATCCGCTGCATCACCTGCGAGGTGTCGCCGTAGTTGTTCACGAACGCCGCGCTGGGCATGACGAAGGTCGCGGGCAGGTGGGCCTTGCCGCGGAAGTAGTTGTCGAACTCGTAGAGCCCGTAATAGCCCTGGTAGCCTTCCAGGGCGTTGATCGTCGGGGTGGTGGACGACCAGTTGGGGGCCACGGAGTCCCAGCGGTAGGCGGTTTCGCGGGTCGTCGCCTGGCGGAAGGTGTGGCGGACGCCGAAGCGGAACGACTTCAACCAGCCGCCATCGTCGAAATTGTAATCGCCGTCGAAGCGCTCGGCCCACTGGGCGGCCTCATTGCGGTCGTGGTGGTCCATCGCGGCGTTCAGGTAGTAGCTGGCCGGGTTGGACGTGAAGGCCGCGTCATTGTTCATCGTGATCACCGGCAGGCTGCCGGTGACGTCGAGGCTGGCCGGCGCGGCGTCGCCGTTCAGCCCGTTGAACGCCGTGTTATCGACCGTCTTGGTCTTGGCGTAGACGTACTGGATATCGCCCGTGAACGACCACTTGTCGTTCGGATTGTACTTCACGTTCAGGGCGTAGTCGGACGTCACCGAGCTGCGGTCGGCGAAGCGGGTGTCGATCGTCGATGACCCGAGGGTGGTTCCATTGGGGCTTTGGGCCAGCGTGCCCTTCAGGAAGTGGCCCTCGGAGTCATAGGTGAAGGTCGTGCCGGCCGCGGGGCCGTTCGACGAACCCGGGTTGAAACCGACCGCGTGCTCGGTCGACGATTGCGAGGCCGAAGACCGCAGGAACTGCAGGCTGGCTTCCCATTGGTCGTTCGGACGCCATTGCAGGGCGGCTGCGATGCCCTTGCGCTCGCGTTCGAAGTCCAGGGTGCGATAGCCGAAGCCGCCGGGGACATAGACGGTCTTGCCGGGAACCAGGTCGGTGCGGGCGAAGTAGGGATCGACCGAAACGGTGTCGGTGCGGTTGGACAGCTTGGAGTCGGACAGGTCGACCAGGAAACCGATCTCGCCGATCTGGGTGTCCCAGCGATTGCTGTACAGCACCGAGCCGCTCGGCTGCCATTTCCGGGCCAGGTCGCCCCAGCTGCTGTCCAGCGAATAGGCCAGGACGCGCTTGTTGCTGTCGAACGGCAGGCGGGTGCGCAGGTTGACGGTGCCGCCGACGCCGCCTTCAACGATGTCGGCCGACGGGTTCTTGTAGACGTCGACGCCGGCCATCAGTTCGGGCGGCACGTCCTCGAAGCTCAGGGTGCGGCCGGCCTTGGCCGAGAAGCTGTCGCGACCGTTCAGTTCGCCGCGCACCCAGCTGAGGCCGCGAACCTGCACGCCGCTGCCCTCGACCGACAGGCGGTCGGCGTCGCGGCCGTCCGACGTGCGGCCGATGGTGACGCCCGGGATTCTCTGCAGGGCTTCGGTGACGCTGCGGTCCGGCAGGGCGCCGATGTCGGTGGCGGTGATCGAATCCACCAGCTGCTCGGCGTTCTGCTTCAGCGTCTGGGCCGATTGCAGGGCGGCGCGCTGGCTGGTGACCACGACCTCCTCGACCGTGTCGGTCGCCGCGGCCGTCTGCGCGGCGGCGAGCGCGGGCAGACCCGCGCAGAGGACGAGCGCGGACGCGCCCATGAGCATGGCTTTGCGACGAGAATGGCGTGGCGTCATTTCGGTTTCCTTCCCCAGATGAGATCCGTCCCGGCGCTCTGAACGGCGGCGGTGACGTGCGCCGCCGGTAGCGGTCACACGATCTGAGAAGGGACATTAATCGTATAAGTGATACGTACAAGCGAAATTGATAGCGCTATCAATTTGCGATCGGCCTGCGCGGTTTCGGCGCCACATCCCGCCGCAACCGCCTTGAATCCGCAACGTTTGCAACCATCATTATTATACTATAAATGCCAGTATCGGACGCGAGTAGCCGCTGTCCGGGCGTCAGGGAAGAACATGGGTCAGGGAAATGGGGGCGGACGATTCCGTAGCGGTCACAGCTACGGAAAGCTGGATCGCGACGGGTTTATCCACCGCAGCTGGATGAAGAGCCAAGGCCTGCCCGACGACGTGTTCGACGGGCGGCCGGTGATCGGCATCTGCAACACCTGGTCCGAGATCACCCCCTGCAACGCGGGTTTGCGCGACATCGCCGAGCACGTGAAGCGCGGCGTGTGGGAAGCCGGCGGCCTGCCGCTGGAGTTCCCCGCCATCTCGCTCGGCGAGACCCAGATGCGGCCGACCGCCATGCTGTTCCGCAACCTGCTGGCCATGGACGTCGAGGAGTCGATCCGCGGCAATCCGATCGACGGGGTCGTGCTGCTGGGCGGCTGCGACAAGACCACGCCGGGCCAGATGATGGGCGCGGCCAGCGTCGACCTGCCCACCATCGTCGTCTCGTCGGGTCCCATGCTGAACGGCAAGTTCCGCGGCAAGGACATCGGTTCGGGCACCGACGTGTGGAAGTTCTCCGAGGCCGTGCGGGCCGGCGAGATGACCCTGCCGGAGTTCATGTCGGCCGAAAGCGGCATGAGCCGCTCGCCGGGCACCTGCATGACCATGGGCACCGCCTCGACCATGGCCGCCATCGTCGAGGCCATGGGCATGAGCCTGCCCTACAACGCCTCGATCCCCGCCGTGGACGCCCGCCGCGCGGCGATGGCCCACCATACCGGCCGCACCATCGTGCGCATGGTGCATGACGGCCTGACCATGTCGCAGGTCGCCACCCGCGCCGCCTTCGAGAACGCCCTGCGGGTGCACGCCGCGATCGGCGGCTCGACCAACGCCGTGGTCCACCTGCTGGCCCTGGCCGGCCGCCTGGGCGTCGAGCTGACCCTGGAAGACTTCGACAACCTGTCGCGCGACGTGCCGCTGCTGGTCGACCTGCAGCCCTCGGGCCGCTTCCTGATGGAAGACCTCCACTATGCCGGCGGTCTGCCAGCCGTGATGAAGCAGATGTCGCCGTTCCTGAATCCCGAGGCCCTGACCGTCTCGGGCGTGAGGCTTGGCGACCAGTACGAGAAGGCCGAGGTGTTCAACGCCGAGGTCATTCGCAGCGTCGAGGCGCCGGTCAAGCCCGACAGCGGCATCTGGGTGCTGCGCGGCAACCTGGCTCCCGGCGGCGCGGTGATGAAGCCCAGCGCCGCCAGTCCGGAACTGCTGAGCCACAAGGGCAAGGCCGTGGTCTTCGAGACCATCGAGGACTTCAAGGCCCGGATCGACGATCCCGACCTGGACGTCGACGCCGGTTCGATCCTGGTGCTCAAGGGTTGCGGTCCCAAGGGCTATCCGGGCATGCCGGAAGTGGGCAACATGCCGCTGCCCACCAAGCTGCTGGAGAAAGGCGTCAAGGACATGGTCCGCATCAGCGACGCCCGGATGAGCGGCACGGCTTTCGGGACCGTCATCCTGCACGTCTCGCCCGAGTCCGACGCCGGCGGTCCGCTGGCCGTGGTGCGCAACGGCGACGAGATCGAGCTGGACGGCCCGACCCGGTCGCTGAACCTGCTGATTTCCGACGAGGAGCTTGCCGGCCGCCTGGCCGCATGGCGCGCCGATCCGCCCGCGCCCAAGGCGACGCGCGGCTACGCCAAGCTCTACATCGACCACGTACTGGGCGCCGACAAGGGCGCGGACCTGGACTTCCTGGTCGGGTCCAGCGGCTCGGTCGTCACCCGCGAGTCGCACTGACATGAACCCGATGGACTCCTCCGTCACGATCTTCGGCGACTGGGGCACCTCGCGCCTGCGGCTCTATCTGCGCCAGGGCAAGAGCGTGCTCGACCGCCGCGACGGACCGGGGATCGGGTCGCTGAACGGCGCGTCGCCGCGTGACGTGTTCCTGGACCTGGTCGGCGACTGGCGCGAGGCCGGTCCATCGCTGGCCCTGCTGTGCGGCATGGTCGGATCGCGCAACGGCTGGCTGGAAGCGGCCTACGCCCCCTGCCCGGCCGGCGCCGCCGACATTCGCCAGCGCCTCCTGCACATCGACGCCGAGGGCCTGCCGGTCGCCATCGTCCCGGGCCTGTCGTGCCGCAACGCCCTGGGCGGGCCGGACGTCATGCGCGGCGAGGAGACCCAGATCCTGGGCGCCCTGGAGCTGGATCCCGCCCTCAAGCGCGGCCGCCATCTGCTGGCCCTGCCCGGCACCCACACCAAGTGGGTCGCGGTCGAGGACGGCCGCATCGCCGACTTCGTCACCGCGCCGGTCGGCGAGTTGTACGCCCTGCTGCGCGAACACTCGATCCTGGCCAAGGCCGCGCCCGGCGACGAGCCCGAGTCGGCCGAGGGCTTCGCCCTGGGCGTCGGCCGCATCGTCGAGCAAGGCGCCGCGCGCCTGCCGCACCTGATCTTCGAGACCCGCAGCCGCCAACTGGTCGACGGCCTGGCCAAGGCCGACGCCATGGGCTTCCTGTCGGGCCTGTTGCTGGCCGGCGACGTGGCCGCCACCGCCGACTGGTTCGGCGCGCTGGGCCAGGTGTCGCTGATCGGAGCCCCGGCCCTGAGCGGCCTCTACGCCCAGGCCATCGCCGCCTTCGGCGGGACCAGCGTGACGGTCGACGGCGATTCCGCCGTCCTGGCCGGTCTTTCGGTCCTGTCGCCGACCCACAGTGGAGTTCACGTCGTTGCCTAGCACGCCCCCCATCGTCGCCATCCTGCGCGGCGTGAAGCCCGACGAGATCCTCGACATCGCCGCGGCCCTGGTCGAGGCCGGGATCGAGGCCATCGAGGTGCCGATGAACTCGCCCGAGCCGCTGGTCAGCATCGGCAAGCTGTGCGCCGCGTTCGGCGACAGGGCCCTGTGCGGGGCCGGCACGGTGTTGGCGCCCGAGGTCGTGGACCAGGTGGCCGGCGTCGGCGGCAAGCTGATCGTCACCCCCAACATCGACGCCTCGGTGATCTCGCACGCTGTTGGCCTGGGCCTGACCGTCATGCCGGGCTTCGCCACGCCCAGCGAGGCCTTCGTCGCCGTCAAGGCCGGAGCCCGCGCGCTGAAGCTGTTCCCGGCCGGCACCTTCGGCCCCGGCCATATCAAGGCCGTGCGCGACGTGCTGCCCAAGGACGTCAGCGTCTACGCAGTGGGCGGTGTCGGCGCGGCCAATCTGAAGCCGTGGATCGAGGCCGGCGTCGCCGGCATCGGCGTCGGCGGCGAACTCTATCGTCCGGGCTACACCGCCGAGGAGGTCGGCCAACGGGCCAGAACCCTGGTGGCGGCCTGGCTCGAACAGACCGCGAAGTAGTCCATCGGCGTCGCAACAAGAATACGGCCCTAAGGGGGGACCCCAGTGAGAACCATCGATTTCGTCATCCTGGCGATCTACGCCGTCGCCATCTTCGGCCTGGCCCAGTGGGTCAGCCGCGACAAGGGCGGCCGCCAGAAGGACTCCACCGACTATTTCCTGGCCGGCAAGGCCCTGCCCTGGTGGGCTATCGGCGCCTCGCTGATCGCCGCCAACATCTCGGCCGAGCAGATCATCGGCATGAGCGGCTCGGGCTACGCCCTGGGCCTGGCCATCGCCTCCTACGAATGGATGGCGGCCCTGACCCTGCTGATCGTCGGCAAGTTCTTCCTGCCGATCTTCCTGAAGAACAACATCAGCACGATGCCGCAGTTCCTGGAGCAGCGGTACGGGCCCAGCGTCCGCAACGTGATGGCGGTGTTCTGGCTGGTCCTCTACGTCTTCGTGAACCTGACCTCGATCCTGTGGCTCGGCTCGATCGCCATCCACACCGTGACCGGCGTCGACCAGATGACCGCCCTGGTGATCATCGGCGTGTTCGCCCTGGCCTATCAGCTGTGGGGCGGGCTGAAGGCCGTGGCCCTGACCGACATCGTCCAGGTCGCCCTGCTGATCACCGGCGGCCTGATCATCGTCTTTCTGTCGCTGACCAAGATCGGCCACGGCGACCTGCTGGCCGGCTTCAACCAGCTGACCACCCAGTTCCCCGAGAAGTTCGACATGATCCTCTCGAAGGACAATCCGCACTACAAGGACCTGCCGGGCCTGTCCGTGCTGTTCGGCGGCCTGTGGGTGATGAACATCTCGTACTGGGGCTTCAACCAGTACATCATCCAGCGCGCCCTGGGCGCCAAGGACATCGCCGAGGCCCAGAAGGGCATCGCCCTGGCGGCCTATCTGAAGCTGCTGATGCCGGTGATCGTGGTGCTGCCCGGCATCGCCGCCCTGGTGCTGGTCCCCGGCCTGGCCAAGCCCGACCAGGCCTATCCGGAGATGATGAAGCTGCTGCCGCCCGGCGTGCTGGGCCTGGTGTTCGCCGCCCTGGTCGCCGCGATCGTCGCGTCGCTGGCCGCCAAGATCAACTCGATCGCCACCATCTTCACCCTGGACGTCTACGCCAAGATCAAGACCGGCTCGAGCGAGCGCCACCTGGTCACCGTCGGCCGGATCACCGCCGTCGTCGCCGTGATCGTCGGCATCGCCATGGCCAAGCCGCTGCTGGGCAAGGCCGAGCAGGCCTTCCAGTTCATCCAGGATTTCACCGGCTTCTTCACCCCGGGCATCGTGGTGATCTTCATGCTGGGCCTGTTCTGGAAGCGCGCCACCACCGCCTCGGCCCTGGTCGCCGCGATCGGCGGCGCGGCCCTGTCGGGCGCCTTCTTCGTGGCCGACAAGATGGGCGTGTTCGTGATCCCGTTCATGAACCGCGTGGGCCTGGTGTTCCTGCTGACCCTGGCGGCGGCGGTCATCGTCTCGCTGGTCGCGCCGCAGAAGAAAGAGGTCAATGTCGTGTCGCTGGAGGGGGTCAGCTACAAGACCACCACCGGCTTCAACATCGCCGGCCTGGGCGTGATCGTGATCCTGATCGCCCTCTACGCCGTCTGGTGGTGACGACGCCGACGGCGTTTTTAGCGCCGGCCGTTTTCGGCTGATAAGCAGCCCCGTCACGGTCGCCGTGGCGGGGCTTTCATCTTTGACATGATTGTTCCGGGCATGGACGAAGCACGCTACACAAGGTCAGATCTATTCGGCGCGGACCATTCGAGACGCGTCTTGGGGGCGAGAACTTGGTGATCCGTACGCAGCCCGGCCTCAGTTTGACCTATGGACTTGTCGAGTCCCTGGGCCAAGCCATCGTCACGGGTGAATACGCCCAGATCGGCTTCCCGACCGAAGGCGAGCTCTCCAAGCAGTTCGGGGCCAGCCGCACGGTGACGCGCGAAGCGGTCAAGATGCTGACGGCCAAGGGCCTGCTCAGCGCCCGCCCCCGTCACGGCACGGTCGTCGAGCCCGAGAACGAGTGGAACCTGCTGGACCCCGACGTCCTGCGCTGGATGCTGGAGCGCAAGTTCTCGCTGCGCCTGCTGGCCGAGTTCACCGAGATGCGGCTGGGCATCGAGCCCGCCGCCGCCGCCCTGGCCGCTCGCAACGCCGACCAGACTGGTCTGGACGGCATCCGCAAGGCGCTGAACCGCATGAAGTCGGCCGCCGGGGGCGAAGACGATCCGCTGTCGGCCGACATCGCCTTCCACGTGGCGATCCTCAACGCCACCAAGAACCCGTTCTATCGTGACCTGCACGAGCTGGTGAACACCGCCCTGCGGATCTCGATCCGCTTCACCAACCGCATCAAGGGCCGCACCGCCTCGATCCCGTCGCACGAGGACGTGGCCGACGCGATCATGGCCCGCGACGCGGAGGCGGCCCAGAAGGCCATGCATCTGATCATCATCGATGTGCTGGAGCTGATCCGCGCGGCGTCGCCCGACACCGAGTCGGTGGCCGCCCGCCGCGACGCCTGAGCGTCGCGGCGTGAAGACCCGCGGCCGCTAAGCTCCCGCGCCGGCTCCTGATCGGCGCGTTCGCGTTTGTCCGGGATGACAGACGCAAGATTTCGCGCCATTCCATCTCCACCCCGCGCCTCCACAGCAGGAACCTTCGCCGTGCAGAAACCCTACGTCGCCGCCGACACCCGCTATGACGCCATGCCCTATCGCCGGACCGGCCGCAGCGGCCTGGACCTGCCGGCGATCTCGCTGGGCCTTTGGCAGAACTTCGGGGGTGCGGACGTGTTCGAGACCGGCCGCGCCATCCTGCGCCGCGCCTTCGACCTGGGCGTCACCCACTTCGACCTGGCCAACAACTACGGCCCGCCCTACGGCTCGGCCGAGGAGAACTTCGGCAAGGTCATGGGGACCGACTTCGCCGCCCATCGCGACGAGCTGGTGATTTCCACGAAGGCGGGCTGGGACATGTGGCCGGGCCCCTACGGCGGCATCGGCGGCTCGCGCAAGTACCTGATCGCCAGCTGCGACCAGAGCCTCAAGCGCATGGGCCTGGACTATGTCGACATCTTCTATTCGCACCGGGTCGACCCGACGACGCCGCTGGAAGAGACCATGGGCGCCCTGGCCCACCTGCACCGCCAAGGCAAGGCGCTGTACGTGGGCATCTCGTCCTACTCGCCCGAACTGACCCGCCAGGCCGCCGCGATCCTGAAGTCGGAAGGCGTGCCGCTGCTGATCCATCAGCCGTCCTATTCGATGCTGAACCGCTGGATCGAGGACGAGCTGCTCGACACCCTGGACGAGCTGGGCGTCGGCTGCATCGCCTTTTCGCCCCTGGCCCAGGGCATGCTGACCAACAAGTATCTGGGCGGCGTGCCGCAGGATTCCCGCGCGGCCCGCGAGGGTTCGCTCGGCGGGCATCTGCTGAACGCCGACAACCTGTCGCGGATCCAGGCGCTGAACGAGATCGCCAAGGCCCGCGGCCAGAGCCTGGCCCAGATGGCCCTGGCCTGGGTGCTGCGCGACCCGCGCGTCACCTCGGCCCTGATCGGCGCGCGCACCGTGGCCCAGTTGGAAGACTCGCTGGCGGCGCTGAACACCCTCGGCTTCACCGCTGACGAACTGGCCCAGATCGACCGTCACGCCACCGAGGGCGCGATCGACCTCTGGAAGATCTCGTCGACTCTGTCCGCCTCGGACCTACCGAAAGGCTGACCGCATCTGGCGGCGGAGCGCATCCGACCGCTCCGCCCGAGCTCGGAGACCCTCCTTACGATCATTTAATCCGGTGAACAGCGTTTCTCGGTTAGAAGGCACTGGCTGTTCAATCAATCGGAGCTGAGGTGGTCGTGCATCAACGGATCAAGAAACGCGGCGTGCGTTCGACTGCGTTACCGGTGGTGCTCTGCATCGGCGCCCTGGGCCTGACCGCTTGCGACCACGGCGACAAGGCCAAGGCCAAGACCCCGGCCGCCAAGCCCTCGCAAAGCGCCAGCCAGACCGTCGGCGTCGCCCCCGTGACCATCCAGTCGCTGCCGCGGATCATCAACGCCTCGGGCACCGTCACCGCGTGGGAAGAGGTGCCCGTCGGCGCCGAGACCGGCGGCCTGACGGCCGTGTCGGTCAATGTCGAGGAAGGCCAGATGGTCCGCCAGGGCCAGGTGCTGGTCCAGCTCAACGACAGCGTCCTTCGCGCCCAGCTGCGCCAGCAGCAGGCGGCGGTGGTTAGCGCCAAGGCCACCCAGGCCCAGGCCGACGCCGCCCTGCGCCGCGCGCGCGACCTGCAGCAAAAAGGCTATCTGTCCCAGGCCTCGCTGGAGACCAGCACCGCTCAGCAGGCGACCGCCGCCGCTCAGGTGGCCTCCGCCCAGGCCGCCGAGGGCGAGACGGTCGCTCGTCTGGCTCAGGCGTCGATCCGCGCGCCGGTGTCCGGCCTGATCAGCAAGCGCTCGGTGACCAAGGGCCAGATCGTCTCGATGGGCAGCGAACTGTTCCGCATCGTCCGCGACGGCCGCCTGGAGCTCAACGCCGAGATCCCGGAGACTGACCTGGCCTTGGTCCGCGCCGGCATGCCGGCCCAGATCACATCCGAACAGGTCGGCACGGTCAGCGGCCATGTGCGGCTGGTCAATTCCGAAGTCGATCCGGCCAGCCGCCTTGGCGTGGCGCGCGTGGCCCTGTCGGCCATGGGCGGCTTCCGCCCCGGCATGTTCGCCCGAACCCAGATCAACGCCAGCGCCCAGCCGGCCGCCACCGTGCCGACCGCGGCCCTGCTCTATCGCGAGAACAACGCCGGCGTGTTCGTGGTCGACGCCCAGAACCGCGCCCGTTTCCGTCCCGTCCAGATCGTGGCCCGCACCGCTGACAGCACCGCCGCCACCGGCCTGACCCAGGGCGAGCGCGTGGTGGTCAAGGGGGCGGGCTTCCTGGGCGAAGGCGACGCCGTCCGCGTCGCTCCGCCGGCCAAGCGTTAGGGACGGTCATGAACAACATCTCGCGCTGGGCGATCAAGAACCCGATCCCCGTCATCCTGCTGTTCCTGCTGCTCACCCTGTTCGGGGTGGTCGGCTTCAAGAACATGCGGATCAACAACAATCCCGACGTCGACCTGCCCTTCGTGGTGGTGACGGCCGTTCGCCCCGGAGCCGCGCCCAGCGAGCTGGAAACCCAGGTCACCCGGCTGATCGAGGATCAGATCGCCGGGCTGGGCAGCGTGCGCCACATCAACTCGACGGTGGTCGACGGCGCCTCGACGACCTTTATCGAATTCGAACTGGGCGTCGACCATGAGCGCGTCACCAACGACGTGCGCAACGCCATGTCCAACCTGCGCTCGGCCTTGCCGCAGGATATGCAGGAGCCGATCGTCAACCGCATCGACGTCTCCGGCGGCTCGCTGATCACCTATGTGGTGCGCGGCGCGACCAAGACGCCCGAGGAACTGAGCTGGTTCGTCGACAACGACGTGGCCCGCGCGCTGCTGGCCATCAAGGGCGTCGGCAAGGTCAACCGCAGCGGCGGAGTCAGCCGGGAGATCCAGGTCGCCCTCGACGCCGACCGTCTGGCCGCGCGCGGCGTCACGGCCGCACAGGTCAGCCAGGCCCTGGTGGGCGTCAACGCGGACCTGCCCGGCGGCCGCGTGACCCTGGGCGGCTCGGAGCGGGCCATCCGCACCCTGGGCGCGGCCGACACCCTGGCGCAACTGCGCGAGACGCGGGTGCCGCTGTCATCCGGCGGCACGGTCCGGCTTGGCGACCTGGGCACGGTCGAGGACCACTGGGACGAGCCCCGGACCCGCGCCCGCTTCAACGACCAGGAGGTCGTGACCTTCGGCATGGTCCGCTCGCGCGGCGCCAGCGAGGTGCAGACCGCTGAAAAGGTCCGCAAAGCCATCGCGACCCTGCAGAAGGCGCATCCGGACGTCCAGATCGAGGAAATCACCTCGAACGTCCGCTATATCGAAAGCAGCTACGTGGCGTCGATGGAGGCCTTGTTGCTGGGCGCGGTGCTGGCGGTGCTGGTGGTGCTGCTGTTCCTGCGCGACATGCGGGCCACCCTGCTGGCGGCCATCGCCATCCCCCTGTCGCTGCTGCCGACGTTCGCGCTGCTGGCGCCGATGGGCGAGTCGCTGAACGGCATCACCCTGCTGGCCCTGTCGCTGACGGTGGGCATTCTGGTCGACGACGCCATCGTCGAGATCGAGAACATCGTCCGCCACATGCGCGGCGGAAAGTCGCCGTACGACGCGGCCATCGAGGCCGCCGACGAGATCGGCCTCGCCGTGGTCGCCACCACCTTCACCATCGTGGCGGTGTTCGCGCCGGTCGGGTTCATGCCCGGGATCATCGGCCAGTTCTTCAAGGCCTTCGCCCTGGCCGCCTGCGTCTCGGTCCTGTTCTCGCTGCTGGTGGCGCGGATGCTGACGCCGCTGATGGGCGCCTATCTGCTCAAGGCCCACCACAAGCCCGACCGCGACCCGCCGTGGATGGGACCCTATCTGAAGTCCCTGAACTGGGCCCTGGATCACAAGATCCTCGTCCTGCTGCTGGGCATCCCGGTCTTCGCCATATCGATCTTCCTGGCCACCAAGCTGCCGCTGGAGTTCCAGCCGCAGATGGACCAGGGCCGCGCGCCGTTCTCGATCGAACTGCCGCCCGGCTCGACCCTGGACGAGACCGACGCCGTCGCCCAACGCGTCACGCGCGAGCTGCTGGCCCGTCCCGAAGTGGTCGGCGTCTACGCCGACACCGGCGGCGACGGCGGCGTCAACAAGGCCAGCATCACCGCCAACCTGATCGACAAGCACAAGCGCATCAGCCAGAAGATCTTCAGCCGGCAGATGGTCGACCAGTTCGCGGCCATTCCCGGCGCGCGGATCGGCGCGGGCTCGAACAACAACGGCCCCAGTTCCGGCGGAGCCTATTCGCTCAGCCTGATCAGCGACAACGGCCCCGTTCTGGAAGCCGCCGCCCGCCGGGTCGAAGCCGAAATGCGCGGCGTCCCGGGGCTGGCTCACGTGGTCAACACCGCCTCGATCGCCCGTCCCGAGATCGTCGTCACGCCCAAGCCCGACCAGGCCGCCCGAGCCGGCGTCTCGGCCGGGACGATCTCCCAGGCCGTGCGCGTCGCCACGATCGGCGACATCGACCAGTCTCTGCCCAAGTACAATCTGGGCGACCGCCAGGTGCCGATCCGTCTGCGCCTCTCGCAGAACGCCCGCGAGGACCAGGCGGTGCTGGAGACCCTCAAGGTGCCCACCGCAGGCGGGATGTCGGTGCCCCTGAACGCCGTGGCCGACATCCGCTACGGCGCGGGCCCGTCGCAGATCGATCGTCAGGACCGCTCGCGCATCGCCACCATCACCGCCGAGCTGAACGGCATCGTGGTGGGCGAGGCCGCCAAGCGGGTGCACGCCCTGCCGTCGGTCAAGAACCTGCCGACCGGCGTCGGCGAAGCCCCGGCCGGCGACGTCGAGTTCATCCAGGAGATGGTCGCCGGCTTTGTCGCCGCCCTCGTGACCGGCATCCTGCTGATGTACGTCGTGCTGGTGCTGCTGTTCCGCAGCTTCGCCCACCCGGTGACGATCATGGCCGCCCTGCCCCTGGCGATCGGCGGCGCCTTCGCCCTGCTGCTGCTGGTTCATTCCAGCTTCTCGCTATCGACCCTGATCGGCATCCTCATGCTGATGGGCATCGCGGCCAAGAACTCGATCCTGCTCGTCGAGTACGCGATCATGGCGATCAAGGGCGGCATGAGCCGCCGCGAGGCCCTGCTGGACGCCGCCCACAAGCGGGCCCGGCCGATCATCATGACCACGGTCGCCATGGGCGCGGGCATGATGCCGGTGGCGGTCGGCTTCGGCGCCGACGTCGAGTTCCGGGCTCCGATGGCGATCGCCGTGATCGGCGGCCTGATCACCTCGACCTTCCTCTCGCTGCTGTACATCCCGGTGGTCTTCATCTTCATGGACAAGATCAAGAACTGGTCCAGCCGCGTGACGGGCCACATGTTCCGCCACCAGAAGCGGGCGCCCGACCACGCGACCCAGCCCTCGACCCACCAGGAGCCGGCGTTCGGCGCCCCGCGGGAGCTTTGATCCCGCGGGCCTGAAGGCCGCGAAACAGCCCCCTCGCCAAAAGCTGGCGAGGGGGTTTTTTCTTGCCTCGGCCCCGACCATCGGGTCTCGATCATTCGTCCGGCGCGACTCGCCGGCCCAGGGGCGCCGATGAACTCCGATCTCGACACCGACACCGCCGCCGCACGGGCGCTCTTCCAGTCGCTGGAGGGCATGGAAGGCCTGTCGGGACACGAGCCGGCGGCCGTCGCCAGGACCAAGACCGGCTTCCCCGGCCAGGCGGCGCTGACCAAGCTCTATCCCGGCGTGCTGGTGGCGGTGACCATCGCCCTGGCCTCGCAATGGCTGGCCCAGCACTACGGCGCGCCGGTCATGCTGTTCGCCCTGCTGTTCGGCATGACCTTCCACTTCCTGCACCAGGAAGGCCGCTGCATCCCGGGCATCGAGTTCTCGTCCAAGGCCGTGCTGCGCTTCGGCGTCGCCCTGCTGGGCGCGCGGATCACCGCCAGCCAGATCCTCGGTCTGGGCCTGACGCCGATCATCACGGTGATCGTCGGCATCGGCTCGACCATCGCCCTGGGCGCGTTCCTGGCCAAGCGCATGGGCCTGAGGTCCAGTTTCGGGGTGCTGTCGGGCGGGGCGGTCGGTATCTGCGGGGCCTCGGCGGCCCTGGCCATCGCCTCGGTCCTGCCGCGCGGCAAGGACGCCGAGCGCGACACCATCCTGGCCGTCGTCACGGTCACGGCCCTGTCGACCATCGCCATGATCACCTATCCGCTGCTGACGGCCGCCCTGCACCTGGACCACACCCGGGCCGGGATCTTCCTGGGCGGCACCATCCACGACGTCGCCCAGGTGGTCGGGGCCGGCTACATGATCTCGCCCCATACCGGCGACGTGGCGACCTATGTGAAGCTGCTGCGGGTGACCATGCTGTTGCCGGTGGTGTTCACCATCGCCTTCGTGGTCGCCCGCATGGGTCCCGGCGTCAGCGGCGGCGCCAAGCCGACCGTGCCGCTGTTCCTGATCGGCTTCGCGGCGCTGGTGATCGTCAACAGCCTCGGCTGGCTGGCCAAGCCGGTCACGGACGCCGCCAACGAGATCTCCCGCTGGTGCCTGGTCACCGCCATCGCGGGCCTGGGCATGAAGACCTCGTTCAAGGACCTGATGACCGCCGGCTGGCGGCCGGTCGCGCTGATGGTCTTCGAGACGGTGTGGATCGCCGGCGTCGTGCTGGTGGCCGTGACCTTCTTCACCTAGACGCGGTCTATCGGGACGCCGTCTATCGCGACGCGGTCTGGGCCGGCGTCGCCCGCAAGGCCTGCGCCACCAGAGGCGCGAGCTTGCCGCCGATCACCCGCGCGCCCGCGGCGTTGGGGTGGATGCCGTCGCCCTGCATCAGCTGTCGCGAACCGCCCACCCCGGCCAGGATGTTCGGATAGAGCGGCGCGGAGAACTCGCGGGCCAGGGCCGGATAGAGGGCGTTGAACTCCCGCGCATAGGCCGGCCCGATCAGGGCGGGCGCGCCCACCCCGACCAGCATCACGGCGATATGGCGTTCGCGCAGCCTTTGCAGGATGGCGCGCAGATTGGCCTTGGTCACCCGGGGCTCGACGCCTTGCAGCAGATCGTTGCCGCCCAGGGCCACGACACACAGCGTGGTGTCCGGCGCGACGCTGAAATTGACGCGCGCCAGGCCGCCGCCGCTGGTGTCGCCCGACACGCCCGCCGCCCGCACCTGGGCGGTCACCCCCATCCGGGTCAGGGCGGCCTGCAACTGGGCGGGCATGGCGTCGCGGGCCGGAAGGCCCAGGCCGGCGGTGATGGAATCGCCGAGCACCGTGATCACCGGCGGCCTTGGCGCGGCCGCGACCTGGTTCGCCAGCAGCAGACCGGCGATAAACCGGCGGCGGTCGAGAAAACGCGGTGCGGCGACGCTCATGGCTTCCTATGTAGGCTTGCTGTGGTCCAGACAATGTCCACGAATTCAGGAAGTTTCATGGCCGAAGGTTTCGCATCGCCCGACCGGGCCCTGGCGCCTGTTTTGACACTTCAGGCCGTGACCCTGACCCTGCCCTCGGCGGCCGGACCGGTGAACATTCTGCGCGGCGTGGACCTCGCCGTGTCGCCCGGCGAGCGGCTGGCGGTGATCGGTCCGTCGGGCTCGGGCAAGTCGTCGCTGATCGCCGTCGGGGCGGGGCTGGAACAGCCGACCTCGGGCGTGGTGAAACTCTTCGACCAGGATCTGGCCCGTCTGGACGAGGACGGCCGGGCGCGTTTGCGGCGCGGCCGCGCGGCCCTGGTCTTCCAGGCCTTTCACCTGCTGCCGAACATGACCGCCGAGGAGAACGTCGCCACCCCGCTGGAGATCGCCGGCGCGCGCGACGCCCTGACCACCGCCCGCCAGTGGCTGGACCGCGTGGGCCTTTCCGCCCGCCTGACCCACTATCCCCACCAATTGTCGGGCGGCGAGCAGCAGCGGGTGGCCCTGGCCCGCGCCCTGGCCGCGCGGCCGGCCCTGCTGTTCGCCGACGAGCCGACCGGCAATCTCGACGCCAAGACCGCCGCGACCGTGGCCGACCTGATGTTCGACCTGGTGGCCGAGGTCGGGGCGGCCCTGGTGATGGTCACCCACGACCCGATCCTGGCCGAACGCGCCGACCGGATCGTTCGGATGGGCGACGGCCAGATCCTGTTCGGGAAGATCGACGCCTGATGGCCGCCCTGGCGTTCCGTCTGGCCGCCCGCGAACTGCGATCGGGCGTGCGCGGCTTTCGTATCTTCCTGGCCTGCCTGGCGCTCGGCGTGGCCGCCATCGCGGCCGCCGGCTCGACCGCCGAGGCCTTCCGCCACGGGCTGGCGGGCCAAGCGCGCGAGATCCTGGGCGGCGACCTCTATTTCTCGGTCGAGAACCGCGACTTCACCCCGGCCGAACGCGCCGCCTTCGACCGGCTGGGGACCACCACCTACACCGCCGCGGCCCGGGCCATGGCGCAGGCGCCCGGCGGCGAGCGGCGGCTGGTCAGCCTGCGCGGCGTCGACGGCCGGTTTCCCCTGGCCGGCGCGGTCAAGGTCGACGGCGCTCCGGACCTCCAGGCCGCCCTGGCCGACCGCGACGGCGCGCCCGGCGCGGTGGTCGAGCCGGCCTTGCTGGACCGGCTGCACCTGAAGCTTGGCGACCGCTTCGAGGCGGGGCCGATCACCCTGAGAGCCGCCGCCATCCTGGTCAGCGAGCCCGACGGCCTTTCGCGAGGCTTCGCCCTGGGACCGCGCGTGCTGGTGCGCCGGGAGGTGCTGGAACGCTCGGGCCTGCTGGCGCCCGGCGGCCTGTCGGGACGCGCCGTCCGCATCGCCGTGCCCGCGACCGAGGATCCGCACGCGGCCGGCAAGGCCGTGCAGGCGCGGTTTCCCAAGGCCGGCCTGGAAGCGCGCGATCGCCTCGACGCCGCCCCTGGCGCGCGCCGGCTGATCGACCAGCTGGAATACTTCCTGGGCTTCATCGGCCTGGCTTCGCTGGTGGCCGGCGGTCTGGGCGTGGCCGGCGCGGTCGGCGCCTATCTGGCCACCCGCGAACCGTCGATCGCCGTGCTCAAGGCGCTCGGCGCCGACGGGGCGCTGATCCGCGACCTCTACCTGATCCAGATCGGCCTTCTGGCAGGCCTGGGGGTCCTCATCGGCCTGATCATCGGCGCCGTCGCCCCGTTGATCCTGGGACAGGTCGCCGGCGCCTCCCTGCCGATCCCCGCCCTGTTCGCCGTCTATCCCTGGCCGCTGGCCAAGGCCGGGCTGTTCGGCCTGCTGGCGGCGGCGGCCTTTTCGCTGGTCCCCCTGGCTCGGGCCCGTCGCACCCCGCCTTCGGCCCTGTTCCGCCGGTCCTTGAGCGGGCGCATTCCGCTGAGCCTGGAGACCCTGGGCGCCGGGCTGGCCGGCCTCGGCCTGGCCGCCTTGGCCGTCGCCACCGCCCCCACCCCGATCGCCGCCGCGATCATGATCGCCGGGGTCGCCGTCTCGTTCGCCGCGCTGTGGGCGCTGGGACGCGCCGCCGCCTGGGGCGCGGGCCGGGTCAGGCGGCTGTCCAGCGGCCCCGCAAAGCTGGGCCTGGCCAATCTGGCCGGGCCGCGCTCGGCGGCCCGCACCGCCAGTCCGGCGATCGGCCTGGGCGTGGCCCTGCTGGCCTGCGTGGTGCTGATCCAGTCGGCCCTGCTGGCCCAGATCACCACCACCGCGCCCCGCACCGCGCCGGCCATGGTCTTCACCGAGATCCCCGGCGACCAGGCCGCCGCCTTCGACGCCCAAGTCGCCCGCGCCATGGGTCCGCCGACACCCGAGACCTATCTGCGCCTGCCCTTCGCCACGGGCCGGATCAGCGGCCTGAACGGCGCGCCGGTCGACAAGGACAAGATCAAGCCCGGCCAGCGCTGGGCCTTCGACAACGACATCGGCATGACCCTGCTGCCCGGCCCGCCCCGGGATGGAAGGACGGTCGCCGGCCAGTGGTGGAAACCCGGCTACGCCGGTCCGCCGCTCGTGGCCTTGAACGCCGAACTGGCCGAGGGCGCTGGGCTGAAGGTCGGCGACACGGTCACCCTGACCGTCCTGGGACGCGAGATCGAGGCCAGGATCGCGGTGCTGCGCAAGATCGAGTTCGGCGGTTTCGGTCCCAACTTCAACATCGTGCTGAACGCCGACGCCCTGGCGGGCGCGGACCTGCGCAATGTCGCCATCGCCCGCCTCAGCAAGGCCCAGGAGGCCGACCTGACCCGGCGGCTGGGCGACAGCTTTCCAGGCGTCAACGTGATCAGCGTCCGCGAGCAGCTGGACGCCGCCGCCGCCCTGTTCGACCGGCTGGCCCTGGCGGTGCGCGGGGCGGCGGCGGTGGCGGCCCTGGCCGGGCTGCTGGTGCTGGCCGGAGCCATCGCCGCCGGGGCCCGGGCCCGGGCGCGCGAGGCGGCCACCCTGAAGGTGCTGGGCGCCACGCGCGGCCAGATCCTGACGGCCTACGCCATCGAATACGGCGCGGTCGGCTTGATCGCTGGAACGGCGGGGGTCGCCTTGGGTTTCGCCGCGGCCTGGCCGGTGGTGGTCAAGGTGTTCCAGGCCAGCTGGAGCGTCGACTGGGGCGGGGTCATGATTTTGCTGGCCGGCGCGGCGGGGCTTTCGACGGCGGGGGGGCTTTTGGCGGCGGCCCTGGCCTTGTCGCAGCGGCCGGCGCCGGTGCTGCGGGCGGAGTGAGCAGGGGGTCGCCGGGATTGCCCGAGCCGGCCTGGGGCAGGCTGTTGATCGGCACGCCCGGCAGCATCGGCTCGCCCGTCCACTCCCAGTGCCAGGGCTCGAAGACGTAGTTGACGAAGCCGAACCGCCCGGCGTTGGCGACCATCCAGCGATAGACGTCCGAGCGCGCCATGGCCCGGCGATTGTCGTCGGCGCTGGAGTCCGGCCCGAAGCCGGGGGCGGCGGCGATGAACAGGTCCATGGCCAGCCCCGTGCGGTGGGCCGAGCAGATGGTGCGCGACACGCCCTGGCAGTTGTTGTCCCGCGCGCAGCGAGCGGCGTCGGCGGCGGGGTCGCGGAAGCCGGAGAACAGGGTCAGCACGCGCGGATCGTGGACCACCCCAGCCGCCTTGGCCTCGGCGACCATCCGGCGATAGGCGTCCATCGCGCCGGGCCGCAGCTGGATGGTCTTGCCGCCGTAGCTTTCCTCGGGCCTGGCGGTGGACAGCAGGGCGACGGCGGGCGCGCCGGGGCAGATCCCCTCGCCGTTGACCTTCACGAACGGCCGGGCCCTGTGCCAGCGCACCAACATGACCTTGAAGGTTTCCGGATCGAACGTCCCCGTCGACTTCAGTCCGTGCCCGCCCTGCCAGCGGGCCAGGGCGGCGGCGAACCGCGGCGTCCCGGGCGCGCAGGCCGTCTGGATCTCGTGGGCGACGTGCGGGGCGTAGATTTCCCAGCCGGTCTCGGGACGCCCGAACGGCGTCCAGGCCAGGGTGGTCAGGGAGGCGGCGTTGACCGGGGCGGCGCTGGCGGAGGCGTCGCCGGCGTTGCAGTCCTCGGGCGATCCGGCCGGACCCGCCCCAAGGGCCGGACTGGCCGGCGGACCGTTCGACGGCAGATAGGTCGGCGGCTCATAGGCCAGCGGTTCGCGCGGCGCCGAACCCGACGGCGGCAGCGCGGCCGGCGCGGGACGGTGGCTCGGCCACATCACCCAGGCCACGAACGCGACGACCAGCAACAGCAGGACGCCCACAACCCAGATCAGCCGACGCAGGATCTTCAATCCGTGCTCCTTGGCCGCCAGGGCCCTCAGGTGGAACTTCGCCATGGCTGAAGGCTTGAGAAGGGCAAGACGTTCCCGCCTCGGAGTTGTACATGCCCTCGACCCTGCGTTCCGCTGTCCTGTTGCTCGGCTGCCTGGCCGCCACGGCCGCCTGTTCCGACCCCGCCCCGCAGCAACAGAAGCCGGCCGCGTCGAAGCCCGCCGCTCCGGCCCCGCGGCCCGCGCCGCCCGTGGTCCCGGCCGCCCCCGCCCCGGCCCCGGCCACGCCTTCGCCCCTGGCCCAGGCCGTGAACGCCGCCGCCTACGACCCGGCCGCCGCGACCCCCGAGGCCAAGCAGGCCTATCTGACCCGCGCCCAGGTGCTGCTCGACCGCGCCCACTTCTCGCCGGGCGTGATCGACGGCCGCGAGGGCTCGAACCTGGCGATCGCGCTCAGCGCCTTCCAGGACGCCCATCGCCTGACCGTTGACGGCAAGCTCAGCCCCGCCGTCTGGGACGCCCTGGTCGCCGACGGCGCGCCGGCCCTGACCGACTATGTGATCACCGCCGAGGACGTCGCCGGTCCGTTCACGCCTGACATCCCCAAGGACGACTACGAGGCGATGGCAAAACTGCCGGCCCTCGGCTACGGCACGCCGCTGGAGGCCCTGGCCGAGAAGTTCCACATGGACGAGCCGCTGCTGCAGGCCCTGAACCCCGGCGTCGACTTCTCCAAGGCCGGGAGCACGATCATCGTCGCGGCCCTGGGTCCCGACGGCCTGGACGGCAAGGTCACCCGGATCGAGATCGACAACGCCAAGGGCGTGCTCAAGGCCTATGCCGACGGCGACAAGCTGCTGGCGGTCTATCCGGCCACGGTCGGCAGCACCGAGCGCCCGGCCCCGGTCGGCGAATGGGCGGTCAACACCGTGGCCCCGCGCCCGACCTATACCTACGATCCCTCGCGCCTGACCTTCGGCAAGCCGACGGCCAAGCTGACCATCAAGGCCGGGCCGAACAATCCGGTGGGCTCGACCTGGATCGACCTGACCAAGGACACCTACGGCATTCACGGCACGCCGGATCCGCGGCTGGTCAACAAGCGGGCCTCGCACGGCTGCGTGCGCCTGACCAACTGGGACGCCGCGGAGCTTGGCAAGGCCGTGCAGAAGGGCGCGAAGGTGGTGTTCCAGGGCAAGCCGGTGCGGTAACCACTTGCCCCCTACGGATCGCTTCGCGATCGTCTTCCCCCACAGGGGGAAGAGGACGCGCGTCTCTCCTCCGCCCCCTATGGGGGCGGACAGACCGCGAAGCGGTCAGGTGGGGGCAAGTGAGTGCTCTACAGCGCCAATCTGACGCCCACCCGCATCACACGCGGCGCGGCGTAGCCCGCCACGCCGTCCGCGGTCCGTGAGGTCTGGATGTCTGCGTCCAGCAGGTTGTCGCCGGCGACATAGACCGTCACCAGGGGCCTCAACCGCCAGTCCAGCCGCGCGTCCAGCCGGTAGGCCGGATCCAGCACCCGGCTGTTGAGGTCGTCCTCGAACCGCTTGCCTTCCCAGGTCAGGTCGGTCGCCAGGGTCAGGGTTTCGGTCAGCTCCGCCGACAGTCCCGCCGTGGCGCTCCAGATCGGAGCCTGGGCCGGACGCTTGCCGGTCAGCTGGGGAGCGGTCGAGCCGCCATCCAGGCGCGCGTCGGTGACCGACAAGGCCGAGCTGAAGGTCACGACACCGACCGTGCGCTCGGCGCGACCCTCCAGGCCGACGGCGTCGATCGTCCCCGCGTTCTGGCGCTGACGCAACACGCCGCCGGCCGGAATGAAGCCGCCGATCGGGAAGGTCCCGGGCCCGGCGCCCAGGGTGACGTTGACGATCGGATCCTCGATCCGGTTCCAGAAGGCGGTGGCCTCGATCAGGCCGTCGGCGCCCTTGCGCGAGAGGCCGGCCTCCAGCCCCTCCAGCCGTTCGGGCTTCAGCCCCGCATTAGCCTCCGTGACGTCGTTGCCGACCCGGAAAGGACGATAGAGCTCGTTCAGGCTGGCCGGTCGGAAGCCGGTGTAGCCGGCGACGCGCGCGACGGCGCCGTGGCCCAGATCGCGGGTCACGCCCAGGCGGCCGCTGACCACCTCGCCGTCGCGGTCGGCCGGATGCTGGTCCAGCAGGACGGCGCCGGTCAGGGCGTTGCGCTCGCGGCGAAAGCCGTCGGTGTTCTCCCAGTGGTCCAGCCGCAGGCCGCCGGCCGCCAGCCATGGTCCGTGCGACCACGAGCCGTCGACATAGGCCCCGACCACCGAGGTCTTGCCGCCCGCCGTACGGTTGCGGGTATAGGTCCCGCCCGAATAGCTGTAGCGCTCGCGCTCCTCGCCGTCGTTGAGGCGGGCGTCGGCCCCCAGCTCCCACTCCACCGCGCCGGTCTTGCGGCGCAGGGCGCCGTTCAGCCCCCAGCCGGTGGCCGGAGTCTTGTCCTGGCTGTTGGCCGGCGTGGTGGTCGAACGGTCGGCCGCCACGGCGACGGAGCTGTTGAACAGGTCGCTGGTCCGCCGCCAGGCCTGCAGCCTCCACCCCAGCCGGTCGCCACGCGGGTTCTGCACGAGCGTGGCGCTGAGCACATTGCCCGAGGCGTTGGCCCTCGCCCCGGCCAGACCCGCCCCGCGATCCTCCTCGAAGAAGCCGCCGCGCAGGGACAGCAGGCCCAGCCCCGTGGCCATGTCGACGCGGCCGGAAATGCTCTTGGCCTCCAGATCGGTCCGGGTGTCGGCCGCGCCTCGGGCCGGGCCGCGCACCGGCACGTAGCCGTCGGACTTGTCGTAGGCGGCCGCGCCCATGAACTCCAACCGGCCTAGGGTCGAGACCGCCGCCGCCGAGGCGCGCCGGCCGCCCAGTTCACCGACCGAGACATCGGCGGCGACGCCGGCGTCGCGCTCCTTCAGGCCGATGACGCCGGTCAGGGCGCCCGCGCCATAGGGACCCGCCCCCGCGCCGCGCACGATGTCGATCCCGGTCAGCGACTCCGGCGCCAGTTGCGACCAGATCACCCAGCCGCCGAACGGATCGTTCAGCGGCACGCCGTCCAAGGTCACCAGGGTGCGTCCCGCGCCCGACGGGGCGATTGCCCGCAGGCTGATCCCCTGAGTGGTCGGATTGGCCGACAGGCTGGAGGTCCGGCGAAATAGCGAGACGCCGGGCGTCCGGCTCACGGCCTCGTCGACCCGCTGGCTGCCAGCCAGGTCGCGTTCGCCCAGGTGAACCGAGGAAAACACCGCCTCGGCGGCCGCAGGCGGCAGGCGGGCGGCGGTGACGATCACCTGTTCGACGGACGGCGGCGTGTCCAAGGGCATGCGAACTCTCACTCTGGATGCGGCGTCGGGACGCTAGGCTTTCCATTTCGACTAAAGAACGACCACGCTGTCTCGCGCAGCCCATTTCTGTCATTCCTCCGGCGGAGCGGGCCGAAGCCGCCCACACCCTGATCAGGACGGACTAGAGCCACAACCCCGTCGCGCTGATCCCGTCGCCCCAGAAGCCGTCCGCCGGCCGGGTCATGCGTCCCTCGGCCACCCGGCAGCCGCCGGGGTGGTCCTGGGCCAGCCACCAAGGCCCGTCGAGATCCGCGAACGCGCAGGACCCCGCCAGGTGCAGGGCCGGGGCGATGGCCAGGGAGGAGGCGACCATGCAGCCGACCATCAGGACGAAGCCATGGTTGCGAGCCTCCTCCAGCATCAGCAGGGCTTCGGTCAGACCGCCGGCCTTGTCGAGCTTGAGGTTCACGGCCCTGTAGCGGCCGCGCAACGAGGCCAGGTCTTCGGCGGTGTGCACCGACTCGTCGGCGCAGATCGGATACGGCGGGTCGTAGCCCTCCAGCGCCTGGTCGGCTCCAGCCGGCAAGGGCTGTTCGACGAGGGCGATATTCAGGTCGGACAGCAGGGGCTTGAGGCCGTCGAGTATGGCGAAGTCCCAGCCCTCGTTGGGATCGACGATCAGCCGCGCGTCCGGCGCGGCCTTGGCCACGGCCCGCAGCCGGGCGGCGGGATCCTCCGCCGACAGCTTGACCTTGATCAGCGGCGCGCGCGCCACGGCCCGGGCCGCGTTTTCCATCGCCTCGACGCTGTCCAGACTGACGGTCACCGCGGTGACCAGAGTGTCGGGCGCGCGCAAGGCGGTCAGGGCCTCGACGCTGAGGCCCTCGCGCTTGGCCCTCAGGTCCCACAGGGCGCAGTCCAGGGCGTTGCGAGCGGCGCCGGGCGTCAGCAGCGCCAGGGCGTCGTGCGGCCGCGCGCCGTCGCGCAAGGCGTGGGCCGCCGGCTTGATCTGAGCGATCACGCTGTCGACCGTCTCGTCGTAGCGGGCGTAGGGCACGCTCTCGCCGCGGCCGATCCACTCGCCCTCGACCACCTCGACCACCACGACTTCGGCGGCGGTCTTGACCCCGCGCGAAATGCGGAACGGCGCCTTCAGGCGGTGGCTGACATGGGCGATCGAGACGGTGCGCTGCATCTCCCTGCCATCCCACCGCCAGCGGGATTTGGCTAGAGGCGACGGCGGATCGGCGAGTCGGCGCGCCGTTCGCGGAACACCTGCATGGCCAGGCCGGGCCGCGCCAGGAACAGCACGCTCCAGACCAGCAGCACGCCGGCGTAGTTCAGCGCGCCGAGCACGCCGCCCGGGCGGCCGGGACGCGTGAAGCGGGCCGGGCGCGGTTGGGGCTGGAACAGGCTGGGCATGGCGATGTCGGTCATGGCGTCCTCCTTGGATCCCGGGACCTTCGCCGCTCGATACGTCAGGTTCGGACGTATGAACCCGACGTTTCGCCCCCATATGTCGGCGACGGGCGTTGATCCCGCAGACCAAGGAGCACCGCGCCGATGAGCAAGCCGATCACCATCACCCTGCCCCACCAGCTGGGAGCCGCCGAGGCGCGCCGCCGCATCGACGAGGGGTTCGGCCAGCTGATCGGCCAAACCGGCGGCATGCTCAAGGACGTGCAGAAGGCGTGGGCCGGCGACGCCCTGACCTTCGCGGCCCAGGCCATGGGCCAGCCGATCTCGGGCGTGCTGACGGTGTTCGACGACTCCGTGCGCATGGACATCGTCCTGCCGGGGTTGCTGGGCATGATCGCCGGCAAGATCACCGGACAGGTCAAGAAGCAGGGCACGCTGCTGCTGGAGAAGAAGTAGCCGGCCCGAACACTCGCGCGTCAGGACGCGCGACGCGAGGCGCTAGGCCTTCGTCCGACGCGCCGCCGCCTTCTTGGCCACGGGCCTCTTGGCGGGAGCGCCCTTTCTCGCGGAGGCCTTGGCGCCTTTGCGGGACTCGCGCTCGGCGCTGATCTTGGTCAACCGGGCCTGCGCCGTCTTGGCCTGCTCGGCGCACTGGGCGTGCATCGCCTCCAGCTCCTTCTCGGTCAGCTTCTCGATACCGATGAACTCGTTCTCGGCGCCGGAGGTCAGGATCAGCTCGTCCAGCTTGGTCTGCACCGCCGCGCCGTCGCGGTTCTGGGTGTTCTGGATCAGGAACACCATCAGGAAGGTGATGATGGTGGTGCCGGTGTTGATCACCAGCTGCCACGTCTCGGAGAATTTAAAGATCGGCCCGCTCGCGGCCCAGATGACGACCAGCAGCACGCAGACGATGAAGGCCGGCGGGCTGCCGGTGATGCGCGCGGTGGCGTTGGCGAATTTAGCGAACAGCTTGTCCATGACGTTCCCGGTTCCTGGACCAGAGGCCCCCGGCGCCCATAACGCCCGACGGCGCCGCTAGGTTCGAATGGTCCCGTATGGCCGTCCAGGCGTTAGGGACGGATGTTCGATCCTTATCTGCTGTTCCTGCTGGGCCTCGGCGTCGTCGTGCTGCTGGTCGCGTGGCTCCCGATGGCGCTCAGCCGCCTGCCGCTCTCCCTGGCCATCCTCTGCGTGTTGATCGGGGTGGTGGTGTTCCATGGCGGCGTCCTGCCCTTCCGCTCGGACCCTCTGCGGTTCTCGACCCTGACCGAGCGCTTGACCGAGATCGTGGTGATCGTCTCGCTGATGGGCGCCGGGCTGAAGATCGACCGCCGGATCGGCTGGCGGCGCTGGGAATCGTCCTGGCGCCTGATCGCGATCACCATGCCGCTGAGCATCGTCGCCGTGACGCTGATGGGCGTCCACGGCCTGGGGCTGGGGCTGGCGTCGGCCCTGCTGCTGGGCGGCGCGCTGGCCCCCACCGATCCGGTGCTGGCCTCCGACGTCCAGGTGGGGCCGCCACGGTCGGGCGAGGACGGCGAGGCCCGGTTCGCCCTGACCTCGGAGGCCGGCCTCAACGACGGCTTCGCCTTTCCGTTCGTGCACCTGGCCGTCGCGGTCGGCCTGGGCGGCGGCGCGCTCGGCCAGGGCCTGGTGACCCACTGGCTGACGGTGGACGTGCTGTGGCGGGTCGCGGCCGGGGCGGGGGTCGGCTGGGCGGTGGGCAAGGTCCTGGGCTGGGCCACGTTCAAGGCGCCGCACGCCCGGATCTCCGGGACCGGCGACGGCCTGGTGGCCCTGGGCGCCACCCTGGTGGCCTACGGCGTCGCCGAGGCCGCCCACGGCTACGGCTTCCTGGCGGTGTTCATCGCCGCCCTGGCGCTGCGGGCGACCGAGCGCGACCACGAATTCCACGAGGCCATGCACGATTTCGCCGAACAGGTGGAACGCCTGCTGATGATGCTGGTCCTGGTGCTGCTGGGCGGCGCCGTGGCGGGCGGCCTGCTGGACTCCCTGACGTGGAAGGAAGCCGCGTTCGGGTTGGCGCTGGTCTTCGTGGTTCGGCCGCTGGCCGGCTGGATCGGCCAGATCGGCTCGCGTCACTCGCTGCGGGAGCGCGCGGTGGTGGCCTTCTTCGGCATTCGCGGGATCGGATCGTTCTACTATCTGGCCTATGGCCTGAACCACGGCGACTTCCATGGCTGGGACAGGCTGTGGGCGATCGTCGGCTTCGTGGTGCTATGCTCGATCCTCATCCACGGCGTCACCGCCACCCCCTGGATGACTCGGATCGATGCGTGGCGACAGCGCGAAGGGTTGCGCCAGAACAAGCCGCAATCGTGAGGGGATTGAGCTTCACCTCAGGATGCGGCAAAGCGTCACAGCTTCGCATAACAGCGAAACGTTAAAGCCGCCGTTGGCGTATTTCTCCCGGCCGGGAGCGGGAAAATGATGCAGGCTAACCTCGCCCATCAGGATCAGCGGCGGCAGGATAGAATCCTGCTCGTCCTGGCCGTGGCGTTGGTGGCCAGCCAGGCGTTCAGCGACGTTCTGACCCGCAACGCGCTCGGCGTCGCCACCCTGTGGCCGTCCAACGCCCTGCTGGCCGGCGGCCTGCTGGTGCTGAACCCGCCGCGGCGCGCCATCCTGACGATCATCGCCGTGATCGGCCACCTGACCGTCGACCTGCTGGTCGGCGACGGCGTGGGCCGCGCCCTTCTCTACACCCTGGTCGATATCGGCGAGGCGGTGTTGGTCTGGCGCGTGACCAAGCGCTTCTTCCTCGGGCCGCCTCGCGTGCGGACGATGCGGCAGCTGGCCTTGCTGACCACCCTGACCGCGCCGGTGACGCTGCTCGCGGCGGTGGTCGTCGCCGGCATGCTGGCCGTGATCGGCGGCGCCCCATTGGTCACGGTTCTGACCGACTGGTTCGTGCGCGGCGTCCTGGGCATGACGATCGTGTTGCCGGCCGTGCTGGTTCTGCTGGACAGCGAGCATCGACGCACCTTCCAGAGGCCGCTGGCGGAAAAGCTGGGCCTGTGCCTGCTGGTGGCGGGACTGACGGCGACGGTGTTCCACGCCGATGGCCTGCCCGCGCCCTTCCTGCTGTTCCCCGTCGCCGTTCTGGCCGCCTTTCGTTTGGGTCCGCGCGGAGCCGCCCAGGCCTCGCTGATCGTCGCCTGCGTCGCCATTCCGCTGACGGTGCAGGGGCTGTGGAGCAGTCAGATCTCCACCGACTGGTCCCAGGCCCACCAGAACCGGCTGGTCCAGGTGTTCGTCGGCGTGCTGTTCGTCACCAGCCTGGCCACCGGCCTGGCCCTGGCCCAGCAGGAGCGCCTGCGCCGCCTGCTGGTGCGCCGCGAACAGCTGACCCGCGCCGCCAGGGCCCGGGCCCTGGCCGCCAACGAGGCCAAGACCGAATTCCTGGCCACCATGAGCCACGAGATCCGCACGCCGCTCAACAGCATGCTCGGCTTCTCCCAATTGCTGGTCGAGCGCGAAGACCTGCCGCCGGACGCCCGACGCCAGCTGGCCTTGATCGACAGCGCCGGCGCGGCCTTGCTGACCGTGGTCAACGACATCCTGGACTTCTCCCGGGTCGAGGCCGGTCAGATCGAGCTGTTGTTCCAGCCCACCTCGGCGGCGGCCGTGCTGCACGACGCGGTCGGCATCGTCCGGTCCGAGGTCGAGAACAAGGGGCTGACCCTGGAGGTCGAGGTCGCCGATCCCGTCGGAGGCCTGCACGACCTCGACGGGCTGCGCCTGCGGCAGGTGCTGCTGAACCTGCTCAACAACGCGGTGAAATTCACCGAGGCCGGGCGGATCCGGGCCTGCCTGACGGTGGAGCCCGGCGAGATCGAGGACCGGCTGAAGTTCGAAATCGTCGACACCGGGGTCGGCATCGCCGTCGAGCGCCAGGGCCGGTTGTTCCAGCGCTTCAGCCAGATCGACAGCTCGGCCAGCCGGCCCTATGGCGGCGCCGGTCTGGGCCTGGCGATCAGCAAGGCGCTGGTCGACCTGATGGGCGGCAAGATCGGGTTCGACAGCGCCGAGGGGCACGGTTCGGCCTTCTGGGTCGAGCTGCAGGCCTCCCGGGTCGAGGCCTATGACGCCGGTCCGCCGCAGCCCGTCGCCACGCCCGGCGCGGCCCGTATCCTGCTGGTCGACGACCATCCGATGAACCGCGAGGTCGGCGTGGCCCTGCTGACCCTGGTCGGCTGCCAGGTCGAGACCGCGGACAACGGCCAGGAGGCGGTGGCGAAGGCGGCGCGGGGCGGCTTCGACCTGATCCTGATGGACATCCACATGCCCGAGATGGACGGCCTGGCCGCCACCCGCGCCATCCGGGCGCTCGGCGGCGACGCCGGCAAGGCGCCGATCATCGCCATGAGCGCCGACGCCCTGCCCCAGCAGGTCGAACGCTGCTACGCGGCCGGCATGGTCGACCACGTGGCCAAGCCCGTGCAGCGCGAGGTGCTGTACGCCAAGGTCAACAGGTGGTTGGCGCGCAAATAGTTTTCTTCCACGGAACGAGGGGCGAGCCGCTGAGGCCAGACTAGGCTTTCCACACCCGCCCTCCGCCACTAACCTCGCCGCGCAATTCGGGGAGACGACGATGAAGATCCTGCGCCTGGCCGCCCTGGCCGTCTGCGTCGCGCTCGCCGCCTGTTCGCCCGCCAAGCAGGAGACCCCCGAGGCTCCCGGCCGCACGGCGTTGAAGCTGGCCACCGATTGGAAGGGCGAGGCCGAACTGGGCGGCTACTACCAGGCGCTGGCGACCGGCGAATACCAGAAGCGCGGCCTGGACGTGACCTTGCTGCAGGGCGGTCCGGGCGTGAACGTGCCCCAGCTCCTGGCCACCGGCGCGGTCGATGTCGGCGTCGGCTCCAACAGCTTCATCGTCCTGAACCTGGCCAAGGAGAAGGTCCCGGTCAAAGCGGTCGCCGCCTTCATGGACAAGGATCCCCAGGTGCTGATCGCCCACGACGGCGTGGGGATCAATTCCATCGCCGACATGAAGGGCCACCCGATCCTGCTGTCGGACGCCTCGATCACCGCCTTCTGGGTGTGGCTGAAGGCCAAGCACGGCTTCACCGACGCCCAGGTGCGCAAGTACAACTATTCGGCCGCTCCGTTCCTGGCCGACACGTCCGTGGTCCAGCAGGGCTACGCCACCTCCGAGCCCTACCTGATCCAGAAGGAAGGCAAGATCACCCCGAAGGTCTTCCTGCTGGCCGATGACGGCTACCCCGCCTACGCCTCGTTCGCCCTGGTTCCTGACAGCCTGATCGCCAAGAACCCGGCGGCGGTGAAGGCCTTCGTCGAGGCCACGGCGGCGGGCTGGACCAGCTACCTCTACGGCGATCCCAAGCCGGGCGACGCCCTGATCCTCAAGGACAATCCGGAAATGACCCAGGACGTCCTGGACCAGGCCCGCGAGAAGATGCGGTCCTACGGCATCGTCCCGCGCCAGGGCGTGGGCAAGATGGACGACGCTCGGTGGGCCGAGTTCTTCAAGGTGGCCTCGGACCAGGGCGTCTATCCCAAGGACATGGACTACAAGTCGGCCTACACGCTGGACTTCCTGCCCCAGTGATCGCCTCCCGCATAGACGCTGTCATCCCGGACAAGCGAAGCGCAGATCCGGGGCCGCCGGAAGCTCTGCGCTCACGCGTCGGTCCCGGATCTTCGCGCTGCGCGCTCGTCCGGGATGACAATCCTTGAGTATCGCCGCGCTCCGACAGGTCGAGGTCGACTATCCCGGCCGGGGCCGCGCCCTTGGTCCGGTCGACCTGACGCTGAACGCCGGCGAGATCGTCGCCCTGGTCGGCCCCTCGGGATGCGGCAAGTCCACGGCCCTGCGGCTGCTGGCCGGGCTGGAGGCGCCGACGCGGGGAGCCGTGACCCGGGCCGCCGGCAAGGGCGAGACCTCGGTGGTGTTCCAGGCCCCGACCCTGGCGCCCTGGATGAGCGCGGCGGCCAATGTCGCCCTGCCCCTGGAGCTGGCGGGCGCGCCCAGAAGCCAGGCCCGCGCCCAGGCCGTGGCCGAACTGGCCAAGGTCGGGCTGAGCGGCGCCGAGAGCGCGCGTCCCGCCCAGCTGTCGGGCGGCATGGCGATGCGCGCCGCCCTGGCCCGCGCCCTGGTCACCCGTCCGCGCCTGCTGCTGCTGGACGAGCCGTTCGCGGCCCTGGACGAGATCACCCGCCGCGCCCTGGCCGACGACGTGCTGGCCCTGGCGGCCGAGCTGTCGCCGGCCGTGGTCTTCGTCACCCACAATGTCGAGGAGGCCGTCTACATGGCCGGGCGCGTGGTGGTGATGAGCGCCGGCCCCGGCCGCGTCGCGGGCGAGGTGGTCGTCGAAGGGCCCGTGGTCCGTCCTCCGGGCTTCCGCACCACGGCGGCGTTCCGCGAGACGGCCGAAGCGGTGTCGCGGCTGCTGGCGGGAAAGGCCGCGGCGTGAAGATCCTCGCCCCCCTCCTCCTGATCGCCCTGCTCCTGGCCGGCTGGGAGACCGCCTGCCGCGTGTTGGCCGTGCCGGTCTATCTGTTGCCCGCGCCCTCCGCGATCGGCGCGGCCCTGGTCGAGGGTTGGCCGCTGTTGTTGGCCAGCGCCTGGAATACGCTGTCGACCGCCCTGGTCGGCCTGGCCCTGGCCAGCGCCTTGGCCTGCGGCCTCGCCTTGATGGTCAGCCTCAATCCCACCGTGGAGGACGCCGTACGCCCGGTCGCCGTGACCCTCCAGGTCACGCCCCTGGTGGCCATCGGACCGTTGATGACGATCTGGGCCGGGATCGAGCATCCGCAGCGGGCGGTCGTGGCCCTGGCGGCCGTGGCGGCCTTCTTTCCGATCTTCTCGGGCGCCCTGACCGGCCTGAAGGCGGTCGATCCGGGCCTGGCGCGTCTGTTCGACCTGTATGGCGCGCGACGGACGCAGAGGCTGTGGCGGCTGCGCCTGCCCTCCGCCGTGCCGGCCCTGCTGGAGGGCCACAAGGTGGCGGCGGGCCTGGCCGTGGTCGGGGCGGTGGTCGCCGAGTTCGTGGCTGGCTCGGGCGGCAACCAGGGTTTGGCCTGGCGGATCCTGGAGGCCTCCAACCGCCTGCAGACGGCGCGGGTGTTCGCCGCCCTGGCGGTGCTGGCCGTGCTCGGCGTCGCCCTGCATGGGCTGCTCAGCCTGGCCGAGCGCCGCTTGCTGGCCTGGTGGCGAGGCCGGTGAGCGTCCACCTCTGTCGAAAACGCGACATAAACGAGAATGTGAGGGCCGATGTTAGGCCGGGATTAAGTCCACGCCCTTAGGAGTCGGGTGGGTCCCGCGCTCCACCGGACGTTTCATGCTCCTCGCCTCGCTCCTGCCTGTGCCGTCCAGCATCGCCGCGCCGGCGCGCGCCGAGGGCCATGGCCACAGCTTGGTCCGCCGCGCCCAGATCCGGAGCCCGGGCCAGTGATCCAGTCGCGTCTCCACGACCTGATCGCCCTGGCCAACGAGCCGTCCAGCGCGCGCCGCCGCGAACTGCTGCGCGGCGTCACCGACCTGTTCTTCGCCGCCGACGGCCACGGCGAGGTCGAGATGGGCCTCTTCGACGACGTGATGGGCCAACTCGCCGAGGAGATGGAAGAGGCGGTCAAGATCGAGCTGGCCGAGCGTCTCGGCCAGAGCGCCGCGCCGCCGCCGTCCTTGACCCGCACCCTGGCCAGCGACAGCATCGCCATCGCCCGCCCGATCCTGCAGGGCGCGCCCCCGCTCAGCGACGCCGACCTGCTGCATGTGGCCCGAACCCAGGGCCAGGACCACCTGCGGGCCATCTCGCAGCGGCCGGTGGTGCCCAGCCAGGTGTCCGACGCCATCGTCGAGCGCGGCGACGACACCACTCTGGGCGTGCTGCTGCGCAACGAGGGCGCGGTCCTGTCGCGCGAGGCCCACGAGGCGGCGGTCGACCGCGCGGCGGTCAATCCCGAGCTGCACGAGGCGGTGATCGACCGCAAGGCCATGCCGATGGACCTGCTCAACGAGATGTATTTCGTGGCCGAGGCGCGCCTGCGCGACCGGATCATGGAGCGCAACGCCAATGTCGATCCGGCCATCCTCGAGGCGGCCCTGAAGGCCGGCCGCAACAAGGTCGCCGCCAACGACGGGGCCCTGCCGGCCGACTATCCCGCGGCGGTCAAGGAAATCGTGGTGCTGAAGGCGCGCGGCGCGATCACGCCCCAGGCCCTGGTCGGCATGCTGCGCGCCAACAAGACCAGCCAGTTCCTGGTCGCCCTGGCCGAGCTGGCCGACATCGACTTCCACACCGCCCGCAAGATCATCGAGCGCCGCGAGCTGGACGCCCTGTCGGTGGTCTGCAAGGCGGCCGACTTCGACCGCGCCCTGTTCCTGACCTTCGCCCTGCTGATCCTGGATCCCAACGACAACGCCATGGGCAAGGCCAAGGACTATGGCGAGCTGTACGCCGCCCTGCCCCGCGACGCGGCCCTGCGCACCATCCGCTTTTGGCGCATCCGCCGCACCAGCGGCGACGTCGCGGCCGCCTAGAGGCCGGAACCGGCGACCGACCCCGCCGTTCCTCTACCCATCGAGGGGCCTCTGCCCGGAGCGCCCTAGTGGACCTGCATCAGAAGAAGACGGCCCTGCTCGCCGGTGTCGCCGCGGCTGGAATCGTGACGACGGCGGCCGTGGCGATGGCCGCCTGGCCCGCCCTCACGCGGCCCGATCCGCCCGCTGAAACCAGCCGCGCCGACGGCCTGCGCATTCGCCTCGTCGAACCGCCCAAGGCGTTTGTCGCCCAGGCCAGTCCGTTGGACGTGGGCCTGTCGCAAGCGGCTCAAGCCATGGCCAAGGGAGGCGAGGCGCTGTTCATGAAAACGGCGCCTGCGCCCCCGCCTCCCGCTCCCGCGCCCGTGCGCGCCCGTCCGGCGCCGATCCAGGTCGCACAGGCGGATGAGGACGACGACGCCGCGCCGTGGCCGGAGCCGGCGGACGACCGCTGGGCGCGGGACGACGCGTCGCGTGATCGCTTCGAGCAGGTTCGGCGTCAGAGGTGGGAAGAAGAGGACCGGCTGGCCCGCCAGGAGCGCGAGGACCGCGCCGCCTGGGAGCGCGAGCAGCGCGACCGCCAGCGCTGGGAGGAAGCCCGCGCGCGCGATCGGCCTGACCGTTACGCCGACGATCGCTACGATCCTCCGCCCTTGCCGGACGAGGATCGCGCGCCGCCGGGACGGTGGTGACCTAGCGGATCCGGATGCGCACCGGCACGTCGATGAACGAGCCGGCGCGGCTCTTGCCGTCGGGACCCATCAGGTCGACCTGGAACTGCGACGCCATCGCCACGGCGGCCTTGCCCACGCCCATCTCGGCCGGGAATTCGCTCTGCACCGAGCAGGCGGTCAGGCCGCCGTCGCGCTTGACCATGCAGCTCAGGATCGCCTCGGCGATCTGGGGCTGAACATCCTTCACCTGGGTCATCGCCGGCGCGGCGACAGGGGTCGGAACGATCGAGACAGCGGCGGCGGCGAGCAACGAAGCGATCACTGGGTCTTCCCTACTGGTTCTTGGGTTCGGCCCGTTGGGGACCGTCCGGTTTCATTTTGGGTCAGGCGGCGTGAGCCTGCTTGACCCGTTGCAACCCCTGCGCCGCTAGGTCGGTCAGCGACCGCAGGCCCAACTCGGCGAAGATGTCGAAGGCGCTGGCCAGGGCCATGGCGGCCCGGTCCAGACGGCCGTCGTCGCGCCCGGTGATCTCGACCCGCGCCTCGTAGAGCCGGGCCAGGTTCATCTGGGTCACGGCCCAGGCGGCCGGATCGCGCGCGCCCGGGGCGGCCGAGAGCTCGGCCTTGAACGCCATCTCGGCGGCGTCCAGCACGGCGAGATCCGCGGTCAGCTCGGCGCAGCGGGCCAGGCTGAGGGCGCGATTGTTGGCGACCACCGCGCGCAGGGCCAGGGCCGGCTGGGTCTTGAGGATGTGCGAGGCGCGGTCGTAGCAGGTGACGGCCCGCTCGAAGCAGCGCTCGGAGGTGGTGGCTTCGCCCATGGCCTGCAGGCCGGCCCCGAGCGCGGCCTGGGCGCGGGCCCAGTCCATCGGGCTGTGGTCGGCGGTGACCGGCTCGAGCGCCGCGGCCAGGGCCTCGACGCCGTCGGCGATGTTGTTGATCTCGCCGTCGAGCTCGCCCAGCTGCACCAGGGCGGTTCCGCGCAGAGATTCCAGACGCGACCAGGCCAGGGGCTCGAAATCGGGATCCAGGCCCGCCTCCGCCTCCTTGACCTCGGTCAGGGCCACTTCGGTGAGAGCGCGGTCCTTCAGGCGGGCGGCGCAGGCCAGCAGCAGTTCGACGCGGGCGGCGCGCTGGTCTGCCAGCAACAGGCGCGAGGCCCCGCCCTTGACGCGGCGCGCGGCCGACAGGCCCCGCAGCGGCGCCTCGAACGCCTCGGCGGCCGCCAAGGCGCGGTCGATGTCGTTCTCGCCAAGGGCCACCCGGCCCTCCAGCCCGGCCAGAAGGGCCTCGGCCATGGCGCAGCGATGACCGGGCGCGGTCTTGGCCAGGGTCAGGGTGGCGCCGGCCGCGGCGTGCAGGCCCTCGTCGCCGAAAAGGTCGGCCCCCAGCACGGCCAGGGTCGCCTGCTCGCAGCGGGCGGCGGCCAGGCCGTCGGGCTTGTGTTCGGCTTCGAAGATCTTGGCGGCGGCTTCGGCCTGGGCCGCGCCCTTGCGCAGGGCGGCGGCGTCGCCGGAGCGACGGGCCAGTTCGCGCCAGACCACCGCCGCGTCCAGAAGACGGTGGCCACGGTCCTTCGCGCCGATCCGTCCGGCCGCCACGTCGGCCGACCGGGCCTCGTTGACCAGCAGTCGCAGGTCCAGCAGCTCCAGGAGCGAGGTGTCGCCGCCCGTCAGGCCGTCGCGGTGCGCCGCCGCCCTGGAAGACGCGCCGGTGTCGACGCCAAAGAGCTTTTTCAGATCACGACCGAAATCGAACATCGCCGCGCACTCCGCCTACGGAACGTCCCACACCGGGACGTCCGGCAAGGGTTCAACGCACGAGTAGCAAAGCCGGAGCCAACGCATTTAACAAGCGGTTAACAAGTCCTAAGATAGGGTTAACCATAAATATTTGGAGCGTGTTTACACTTCGTTCCAAAATGCCCGCAAAACCTCTGCTTTTGCACCAATTTGGCACACTTCTTGCTTTACGGATCTTGGCGGGAGAGTGCGCGGCCGACATATGTTAGAACATTGTTCACCGAAGTGAAAATGACGTTAACCATAGATTTTAAGACCGCGTTTACTTTTCGTTCCGACGCCGCTTTCCAGCCTCGCCCATTCCCGTGGGCGGAAACGCCTACAGGCCGTAGCCGCGCGCCATGGCGGCGGCGAACATCGGGATCAGGGCGAACACCAGAAGCTCGGCCAGCATCACCCTGCGCACCTTGGCCACGTCCGCGTCGGGCGGGCTGAAGGCCGGGTCGGCCTGGGCCTGCCTGCGCCATTTCAGGATGGCGACGGTCGGGGCGATGGACAGTAGCCCCACCACCGCGAAGGCGGCGATCTTGGCCCAGAACACCGGGTTTTCCAGATAGAAGGCCGAACCCTTGGCGCCGAGGAAGACGCGGCAGAAGCCCACCACCAGGATCAGCACGGCGGTCCCGCCGTAGCTGGCGTCAACGCCGCCAAGCGTCTTGAGTCCCGTCCCGGTCACGCCTGGCCTGACCAGCACGAAGCCGGCCGTCATCAGCCCCGCCAGGGACAGGATCAGCAGGTGGTGCAGGATGGCGAGGACGAGATCCAGCATGGCGGGCTCCGACTCGGGTGGCGCGGTGGGCGCGGCTCGCGAGCATGCCTCGCGGAACACCGTTCGTCACGCGCCCCGCCCTAGGCTCCCCCTTGGCCAGTGTCGGTTCCCGGTTCTAAATAGGGTCATGATCGCTTCCGTCGAACTCTGGACCGCCTCGCTCTGCAAACCCGATCCCGGCTACGGCGGCTGGGCCCATGTCCGCCGCAACGCCGACGGGACCCTGGCGGGCGCGGCCGGCGGCGAACGCCGGGTCAGCGGCGCCAGGATGGTTCTGACCGGGGTGATCGAGGCGTTGACGGCGCTGGCCGACCTGCCGGCCGACACGGCCGTGACCCTGCACTTCGCCGATCCGGCCCTGGCCGCCGAGCTGGTGGCCGGCGACGGGGCCTACGCCACGGCCGAGCCCGAGGCCTGGGCCGCCGCCCGCGCGCTGCTGGCCGCCCGCCCCGTGCTGACCCTGTCGCCGCTGTCCGACGTCACGCCCGCCGCCGGATTCCTGAAGGCCTGGGCCGATTTCGGCCTCGACACGGCCAAGACCCGCGGCACGTTCAAGGCCGCGATCCCCCGGCCGAACCTGCTGAAGTTCCCGGGCTAGCGCCTACGGGCAGGGCGTCGTTTCGCGGATCACATAGGGTGTACGCGCGCCCCACTGCGAACCCGTTCCGTCGCAATTGCTATGGACTTCGCCGACCAGCTGATTGTAGTCCGGTCCGGAATAGTACTCGGCGTCCACCGCGTAGAGGCGCCGCGCCGAGGCTGGTTCGGCCCAGGCGAACAACGAAGCCGTCATCAGCGCGCCGGCCAGCAGTTTGGTCATCAAGGTTTTCATAGCGCTCATCCTCCGTGAAGCTGAGGACGACGCTACACACCTCAGGATTGCGCACAACCGAAAGCCGCGAGATGGCGATATCGTCTCGCGCGATGCTCAGCGTCCGGCCACGATCAGGTCGGCCGTCGCCACGTTGCAGGCCAGCGGGACATTGGCCAGGGTCGCCATGCGGATCAGCGCCTTGACGTCGACGTCGTGCGGCTGGGGCGACAGGGGGTCGACGAAGAACACCAGCATGTCCAGCAGCCCCTCGGCCAGCAGGGCGCCCAGTTGCTGATCGCCGCCCAGCGGCCCGCTCTTCAGCCGCGTCAAGGCCAGGGTCGGCAGGGCCTCCAGGATGCGTCCGCCCGTCGTGCCGGTGGCGTAGAGCCTGTGCTGGGACAGGAACGCCTGGTGCGCCACGGCCCAGTCGACCAGCGCCGCCTTCTTGTCGTCGTGAGCGACCAGGCCGATGGCGAGCGGGGCGGCGGAAGGCATGCGGGATTCTCCGGGTTCGACCTTCTCCTAGCCGCTTATCCGGCCGGAGCCGAGCCTAACCCCGTTCCTTGGTCCGCTCGAACCGCACCTTGGGAAAGCGCTCGGCGACATAGCCGATCTCCCAGGACGACTTGCCCAGGAACACCGGCTGTTCGTCAATGTCATGGGCCATGGCCGAGCGGTGCTTGTTGGTGAAGTCCTCGACGTCGGCGCGCTCGCCGCTGATCCAGCGGGCCTCGGCGTAGGGCGCGGCCTCGAAGATGCAGTCCAGGGCGTATTCGTTGGCCAGGCGGTCGGCCATGACCTCGAACTGCAGTTGGCCCACGGCGCCGACGATGAAGTCAGAGCTGCCGATCATCGGGCGGAACAACTGGGTCACGCCCTCCTCGGCCAGACCCTCCAGCGCCTTCTTCAGGTGCTTGGCCTTCAACGGATCCTTGACCCGCACGCGGCGCAGGATTTCCGGGGCGAAGTTGGGCAGGCCCGCGAAGCGCAGGGTCCCGGTCTCGGACAGGCTGTCGCCCACCCGCAGCACCCCGTGGTTGGGGATGCCGATCACGTCGCCGGCGAAGGCGTCCTCGGCCAGTTCCCGGTCGCTGGCGAAGAACATGATCGGCGCGTTGACGCTCATGGCCTTGCCGGTGTTCTGGGCCTTCAGCTTCATGCCGCGCGTGAAGCGGCCGCTGGTCAGGCGCAGGAAGGCGATCCGGTCGCGGTGGTTGGGGTCCATGTTGGCCTGGACCTTGAACACGAAGCCCGAGACCTCGCCGTCGCCAGGGGCCACGTGGGTGTCGACGCCGCCCTTGTTGACCTTGGCCGGATGGGGCGGCGGGGCGTAGCTGCCGATGCCGGCCAGCAGTTCGTTGACGCCGAAATGGCGCAGGGCCGAGCCGAAGAACACCGGCGTCATGTGGCCTTCCAGGAACGACTGCACGTCGAACGGCTTGGCGGCCTCGGAGACCAGCATGGCCCCCTCCTCCACTTCCGACAGCTCCTCGGGGTCGAGGTACTGGACGATGGCGTTCGACTTCAGCGACACGGCCGGCGGGTGGCCCTCCTCGTCGGTCGAGCTCTTCTTGGCGTAGGGGATGAAGGTCTGGGCCCGCAGGTCCAGCATGCCCTTGAACCGCCCGCCCGAGCCGGCCGGCCAGAACAGCGGCGCGGGGTCGAGGGCCAGCTTCGACGACACCTCGTCCAGCAGCTCGAACGGGTCCTGGGCCTCGCGGTCCATCTTGTTGATGAAGGTGATGATCGGGATGTCGCGCAGGCGGCACACCTCGAACAGCTTCAGGGTCTGGGGCTCGATGCCCTTGGCGGCGTCCAGCACCATGATCGCCGCGTCGGCGGCCGTCAGGGTGCGATAGGTGTCTTCCGAGAAGTCTTCGTGGCCCGGGGTGTCCAGCAGGTTGAACATCAGGCCGTCGTGGTCGAACGTCATGACGCTGGCCGACACCGAGATCCCGCGCTCGCGCTCGATCTTCATCCAGTCGGACTGGGTGCGGCGGGCCTGGCCGCGGGCCCGCACGGCGCCGGCCGCGCGGATGGCGCCGCCGGCCAGCAGCAGGTTCTCGGTCAGTGTGGTCTTGCCGGCGTCGGGGTGGCTGATGATCGCGAAGGTGCGCCGGCGGGCGGCCTCAAGGGCGAGGGAGGTGCTCATCCCCGGGGGTTAGCTCCCCGAGGCCGCCTTGTCACCCTTTGCCGTTTCATCGACGCCCTTGAGCAGGGCCTTGGCGGCTTCTGAACTCCCCCCGCCATGAGGGTCGTTGACCAGCGGCGCTAGGACCGCGACCGCCTCGGCTGTCTTGTTTCGGGCGATCAGGGCCCGCGCCGTCTCAAGACGGATCGCCGCCACCTGTGGGGCCAGCTTGAACGAGACGAGCAAGGCCTGCATGGCGTTGTCGGAGGGATAATGCGGGTCCAGCCGCCGGCTCTCGGCGAAGGCGAACAGGGTCTGGTAGCGGGCCGGGTCCAGCCTGAAGGCCTGCGCCAGCAAGGCGCCGGCCTGGTCGTAGTTTGCTTGCTGATGGGCCGTATCGGCGTCGCCCGCCGCGACCAGCCTGCGGGCCTCCAGCGCCAGAGCCTCGACGTCGCGCGGGTCGGCGGCCAGGCGCGTCTTGAGGATGGCGTCGCCGACGGCCGGGTCTCCGAGCTCGATCTCGACGCGGGCCAGGGCCAGTTCGGCGAAAGAATCTCCGGGATAGCGCGCGGCGCGCGCGCGGATGTCGGCCAGGACGGCGGTCTTGGACTCGGCGGGCACGCCGGTGCGCACATCCAGGTCCTCGAGCATCAGTTCGGACGACGCCGGCAAGGTCGTTAGCGTCACCTGCGGCTTGGGCCGCTTGGAGCGATCGATCTCGCGATAATGGGCGGCGCCGGCGTAGTAGAGGCGCAGCGTTTTCTCCAGGGCCTCGGGGCTCATGCCCGTGGCCTTGGTCATGGCGTCCACCGACTTCTCGCCGTTCGAGAGCGCGGCGATATAGGCCTGGAACTGCGGCATCCGGGCGGGTTCGCTGAGGAAATAATGGGTCAGCAGCCAGGCCTGGGCATAGAACTGCGGGCGTTTGGCCACGGGGATCGTCCCCACCTCCCCGCCCAGGATGTCGGTCAGCGGCAGCCACTTGCCGTTGGTCAGGTCGTACTGCCGCCCCTCGTCGGGCTTGCCGACGTCGGCGGTCTTTCCGCGGATCTCGGCGGTCATCAGATATTCGGCATAGCCCTCGACGAACCAGGCCGGATAGACCGCCGGGAAGTGCCGCAGCATCAGGTGGTGGACGTATTCGTGCTGCAGCACGGACTGGCCCGCGCCTCGGATCGACACGGCGAAGGTCTCGTCGGGCGAGGCGGAATAGAAGCCCGCGACATTGCCCGGCATGGCCGGCGCGACACGGCGCAAGCCGCCGACACTGCCGACCATGTAGACCTTGAGCTTGGCCTCGGGTTCGACCGGCGCTTCCAGGCCGTACATCATCCAGAACAGGTCGTCGAAGGACTCGAGCGTTTCCGCGGACTTGTTCAGCGCCCCGGTGTCGCCGTCGCTGTAGAGGATGAAATGGCGGGTCTCGGCCTTGGTCCAGGTCTCACCCGCGCGGGCCTCTCCCCCGAATGCGACGGCCAGCGCCATAGCGCCGGACACCGTGCGGGCACACCAAGACAACTTCACGCGAAACGCCCCCGAAACAAAACCCCAGCTGAGGCTAGAGGAAGCTCAACCACAAGGAAAGACGCGGCGACGAAACCTTAGGTTTTGTCCGGTCTGCGTCTAGTCGCGCGTCGCTGATCCGCGACGCCCCGCCCATACCCGGGTCACGAAAACCTAGGAACAACCCTAGTCAATGCGGGGTTTTGGAGTCATGCTGACGTTACTGTGGACCGCTCACGCAGAGGGGCGGCCACGATAGAGGAAACGAAAATGGCTATGGTTCACGAGCCGCGCCACCAGCGCGGCGTCTGCACCCCTCAAGGCAACGCTCTTTGCTTCGGCGTGGCTCTGGGCGGATTGATCCTGGCGGCGATCATCCTGAGCTGGCTGTTCAGCCTGGTCAGCCAGTTCCTTTAGGCGACGAGATCTCCGGCGCCGAATGAGGCCCCAAGGCGTGGCGGTCAGGCCGCCAGACGCCGCCAGACCTGACGGTCGGCTTCCAGATTGGTCAGGGAGCCGGTCCTCTGGTGCTCGAACAGGGATCCCATGACTTCCGGGCTCAGCTGGGCGTAGCGCACCTGCACCTGGTCCACCAGGCAGCCGCGCGCGGGCGCGACGAACAGCGCCGCATTGATGTCCGGGGCCTTGGCGATGATCAGCGCGGCCAGGCGCTTGGCCTTTTCCAACCCCTTGAGATGCAGCAGCGGCTCGGCGGCGTAGAGTTCCTGACCCAGCTTGCTGACGTAGCTCAGCGACACCTGCGCGAAATGCTCGCGGGTGAGCGGCGGGACCAGTTCGGTCACCTCCAGGCTAAGAACGACATCGTTGAGCAGAAAGAGCATCGGAACCTTGATCGGGCCTGGCGGCGACGGGTGGGGAGCGCTTGGAGCGCTGCATCACTGTGTCGCACTGAGCTTTCGTTCCGGTGTAGGATCGGGGTTAACGGCCGACAAAGTGGGACGCCCGGATAAACAGAAGAGATGCCGGATCGGCTTGGCGCGCCCGCTCCGGCGCCCCATGTGGGGACTTCGGTCCACCGGAGGCTAAGCTTGATCCCGTTCGAGAGTCCGCCCCGCAGCCTTGTGGACGACATCACCGACGCCCTGCGCGAAACCGGCTTCGCCCACGTGCCGCCGGTCGGCGCCGACGCCCTGCTGGGCCTTCGGGCGGTGGCCGAGTGGGACGTCTTCGCCGACAGCTGGAACGACCTGGGCCTGGACCGATTCATGGCCGACGGCGGTCGCTACCGGCGGCGGCGGTTCGCGGCCTTCTCGGCCTTGCCCGGGTCCGGCGCGATCGTCCGCAAGCCGCACCAGCCGCACTATCAGAGCCGCGACTACAACGGCCTGAACGGCGGGGTGCAACGCTGGTTCGAGCCCGTTCTCGACGCCGTGGCCGACCACCCCGTGACCCAGGGCGTCCTGCGCCAGGGGCTGGCCCTGTTTCATCCCCTGACCATCGACCCGCCGACCGCCTGGCACGTCGAGCTGCACCAGTTCCGCATCGAGGCCGGCGACGGCGAGATCGGGATGCCCACGCCCGAAGGCGCGCACCGCGACGGGGTCGACTGGGTGATCGTCATGCTGGTCGACCGCTGCAACGTCGCCAGCGGCGTGACCGACATCTTCTCGCCGGAGGGCGCGAGGCTGGGGGCCTTCACCCTGGAAGGTCCGCGCGACAGCGTGTTCCTCGACGACCACCGCGTGTTGCACGGGGTCACCGCGATCCACCCCCTGGAGGCCGGCCGTCCCGCGCTGCGGGACGTGCTGGTGGCCACCTTCCGGCGCGAGTAAAGTCTCAGGGCGCCGGGTCGGCCTCCACCGGTTCGGTCAGGAAGTGCCGGCCGTCGCGATCCTCGATCTCGACCAGCCAGATGTCCGGATCGATGCGGGCGGCGCGTTCGACATAGGCGTCCAGGTCCGGCTCGAAGTCCGAGCGGACCGGCTGCATCCAGAAGCGCTCGCCGTCGCCCCGCGTGGCCTCGCTATAGAGCTTGGCGCTGTTGGCGCGACGATCGACGGCCTTGACCAGCACGGCGCCGGCCCGCGGATCGCCCTTGCGGGCCACCATGGCGAAGGCCCCGCCCAGTTCGGCCCGGCGGATCAGCGCCCCGACCCAGATGTCCGTCGAAAGTAGCATCGCTAACCGAACCGCAACCTCGGCGCCCTAAGGCTGCCGGCTGAACCGCTCTCGCAGAATACGAGATTATGACGTCAAGAAGGACCCCCAAGCGTGCTCGCGCGCGCCCGGCTTTCTATTCTAGAGCCTTTTCGTCGCTTTCGAACCTGGTTCGAAGGGGAAAGGCTCTGCGGGTCGTTGCGGTGATCGCCGGGCTCGGCTTGGCGGGCCAGGTCCATGCCGCCACCGCCGCCGACCAGCTTTACGAACGCACCCTGATGACCTCGGCCGACGCGCGCTGCCGGCTGTTCAAGCCCGCGATAGGCTCGGCCCTGGACGCCGCCCGCGCCCAGGCGCGCGGCGCGGCCCTGCGGTCCGGCGCCAACGAGGTGCAGGTCCAGGCCGTGGAGCAGCGGGCGCGGATCAAGGCCGGCTCGGCGGCGTGCAATTCCGCGGACCTGCAGACCGCCGCCGGCCGCGTGCGCCAGGCCTTCGACGGCTATTCGACCATGCTGCGCACGACCTATCCGGGCGATCGCGCGACCTGGCAGGCCGACCGTTCGATTTCCGCCACCATTCCCGTTTGGCGGCTGTCGCAGCCGGCGGGCTTCGGCGGCGACCGCCTGGTGTTCGGCCTGTCGGGCCGCGCCAACGACATGCTGGCGGTGGCGACCTTCGCCGACGGCGCCCAGCCCTACACCGCCCGCCTGGTGGTCCGCGACACCCTGCGCACCCAGGGGCCGTACCTCAACGCCCGCAACGCCAAGGGCCTGGCCGCCAACGCCGCGCCGCGCGGCGCCAGCCGGGTGTTCGGCGCCGAGACGCGCGACATGGCGCCCGCGACCCTGCTTCCGACGGGCGCCAAGACGGGCCTGTCGTTCCGGTTTCCACGCGAGGCGGCCGACGCCATGAGCCGGCTCGACCCGCGCGAGGCGGCGACCGTCGAGTTCGTGTTCACCAGCCGCAGCGGCGTGGACACCGTGCGGCGGGCCTATGTCGAGGTCGGGGACTTCGCGGCGGGGCGGGCGTTCTTGCGGTGAACAAGCCCGTCCGTTGCGAGGGACGCCTCAGCGCGGCGGCATGAACTTCACGACGTTCGAGCCCAGGTCCGTCTCCTCGGGCGCCGGCTCCAGCAACGGCGCCTCCATCGCCGACGGACGGGTCCTCAGCAGCACCGGCATGCGCACCGATACCGTGGTCCCCGCGCCCAGGCGGCTCTCGATGCTCATCTCGCCGCCATGCAGATTGGCGAAGGCCCGCACCAGCGACAGGCCCAGGCCCGTACCCTTGGCCCGCTGATCCACGCCGCCGGCCTGTTCGTAGGGGCGACCCAGGCGCTCGAGGTCCTCGGGACTGATCCCGACGCCGGTGTCGGCGACCACCAGCTCCAGCTCGCCGTCGTGGCCGTCGGCCGTCACCGTCACCTGGCCGCCGCGCGGCGTGAACTTCAGGGCGTTGGACACCAGGTTCAGCACGATCTGCTTGAGCGCCCGGCGGTCGGCGTCGACCTCCAGTTCGCCGGAAGGCAGCACGCCGCGCAGCTGCACGCCGGCCGCGTCGGCCTGGACGCGCAACAGCCGCATGGCCGCCGTCACCGCCTCGCGGGCGTCGAACTCGCCCCGCGTCAGCTCGAAGCGCTCGGCCGCGATCTTCGACATGTCCAGCACGTCGTTGATCAGGTCCAGCAGATGTCGGCCCGACTCGTGGATCAGCTCGGCATATTCGCCGTAGCGGTCGGTCAGCGGGCCGAACATGCGGGCCCGCATGATGTCGGAAAAGCCCATGATGGCGTTGAGCGGCGTCCGCAGCTCGTGGCTCATATTGGCCAGGAAACGGGCGCGGCCGGCGGCCAGGCCTTCGGCCTCGGCGCGGGCCTCCTGCAGCGCGGTCTCGCGGGCCTTGTCGATCGTGGCGTCGCGCATCACGCCCACCAGCAGGTCGGGCGAAACCTGGCGCAGATCCAGGCCGACGGTGCGGGTCGGATCCAGAAGCGGCGCGAAGGCGACGCTGGCCTCGCCGTTGTCGAGGGCCGCGCCCAGGGCGGCGCTGACCTTCTGTCGGTCCCCGGCCACGGCGGCCGAGGCCAGTCCCTGATTGACCAGGCTGGCCGCGACCACGCCGCGCGGGGCGGCGCCGCGCACGGTCTTGATCAGGCCGTGGCTGGCGATCACCAACAGCAATTGCGGCGCGCCGTCGACCAGGGCCTGCAGGATGTTGAGCTCGCCGACATAGCGGGTGTCGCGCTCGCCGGCCCGGCGATGGGTGAGGATGAGGCCCGAGGCCAAGCCCACGCCGACCGTGGACACCGACAGGAAACCCAGGACGAAGGCGAGCGGGCCCGTGGGGGCCGCCGGCGCCAGGCCCGACAGCTGAGTGAGGGCCGCAACCGCTCCGCCGATCAGGGCCAGGCTCGCGCCTTCCGCCAGGCGCCGCGGCGAGAACAGGGTCGAGGCGGCGGCGACCGGGGCCAGGATCCAGGCGCTCATCGCGCCCGAGACGCCGCCGGTCACCACCGCCGCGCCGGCCCCGCAGACGGCCCAAAGCACCAGCACCAGCGATTGCAGGCCCTCGTGCCGCCGCTCGCCGAGCGCCAGGGACGCCAGGGCGGGCGCCGCGCCGGCCGCCAGGGCCAGCCAGACGTGCAGCGCGACGCCGCCCGGCGTGAAGGCCGCCGCGCCGGCGGCCAGGGCCACCGTCGCCACCCAGCCCAGCCGCCACAGACGAGTCGCGTCGAAGCCCCCCGTCATGGACAGGGCCTGACCCGGCTGTGGCCGGTCTGGTGCGGGGCGCCGTCGATGGGCAAGGCCTCGAGAATCCCTTCCCGTGAGTCTCTGTCGCCAAAGCTTAACGCGAGGCGGCCCCGCTCCCAAGGCCGCACAATCCGCGCGCGATCGTTAACGCCAAAGCTTCTTGTGGATGGAAACGGATTCGTAAGCGCCTTGGTTCATCTTGGTCCGTCGAAGTTACGGACAGAAGGTCCGGGAGTGCCCCATGTCGCCACCGGCGATCACCGACGCATTGGCCCAAGCCGAGACCCTGCGCGAAAACGCCGGCGCCGACTCGGGCCTGATGTCACAGACCACCGCCTTTCGGCGCGCGGCGGCCCGCGCGCGGCGCAAACAGGCGCTGGACGATCAGAAACGCTCGTTCCTGCGCATGGTCAGCCACGAGCTGCGCACGCCCCTGAACGCGGTCATCGGCTTTTCCGAGATCCTGTCCTGCGAGCTCTACGGCCCCCTGGGCTCGCCGCAGTACAAGGAATACGCCACCCTGGTGCACGAGAGCGGCCTGAAGCTGCTGCGGCTGGTCAATCAGATCGTCGAGATCGCCCGGCTGGAAGGTCACGTCACCGATCTGGACCTGGGCGAGGAAAATCTGGACGAAGCCATCGAGGACGTGGTGGCGCAGGCGCGGGCCGACGCGGCGACACGCGGGATCGACATCGCCTCGCCCCGGAGCGGAACCTCGCCCGCTCTTCGAGCCGACGGCCGGGGCCTGCGCACCATCCTCAACAACCTGCTGCAGAACGCCCTGACCCATTCGCCGCAAGGCGGGCTGGTGACGATCGGGGCCAAGTCGATCGACGGCATGGTCGAGATCGAGATCCGCGACCAGGGCGAGGGCGTCGATCCGGCCGACCTGACGCGGCTGATCCGCCCCTTCGAACAGGGCGGCGCCACCTTGACCCGGGCCAGCGAAGGCGCGGGCCTGGGCCTGCCGATCGTCGACCTGCTAACCCGGGCCATGGGCGGCGGGCTGAGGCTGAGATCGGCTCCCGGGCACGGTTTCACGGCCGTCGTCACCCTGCCCGAAGCCCAGGCGCACCCCGCGTCGGGCCGTCCGCGCCCTTAAGCCCTTTCCCTTTGCGTGGCGGCGCATTAAGTCCCCGCCATGCAACGCCCCATAGACGCCGCCCTCGACGAATTGGCCGACGAGTTCGAACTGCTCGGCGACTGGGAGGAGCGCTATCGCTACGTGATCGAGCTGGGCAAGGAGCTGGCGCCGCTCAGCGAGGCCGAGCATTCCGAAGCCAACAAGGTGCGCGGCTGCGCCAGTCAGGTCTGGCTGGTGACCGAGCCGCAGGCCGACGGGACCATCCGCTTCCGGGGCGACAGCGACGCCCACATCGTCAGCGGGCTGATCGCCATCCTGATGCGGCTCTATTCAGGCCGGCCGGCGCGCGACATCGTCGATTTCGACGCGGCCGCCGCCATGGCGCGGCTGGGCCTGTCGGAAGCGCTGTCGTCGCAGCGCTCGAACGGGCTGAAGGCGATGGTCTCCCGGATACAGCGGGACGCCGGGGCGCTGGTCTAGAGCGCCCCGGGTCGGGCTCAGAAGAACCCGGCGCGCGTACCGATGAACCAGATCGCGATTACGATCAGCACCAGCTGGATCAGCCAGTTGACCGGCGACGGAATGGGGCTGCGTTGGACCGCATAAAGCGCCAGGCCAAGCAGGATCAGGGTGACGAGGACGACGATCAGGATGCTCATGCCGATGTAAGCGCCGCCGTGCGAGATTAGTTCCAGTCGCGCTTGAGAACCGGCCCGCCAGCGCCTATTGCCCAGCCCATGACCTTCCGCGTCGCCGCCCTCTATCGTTTCACCACCTTCGCCGACCCGCTGACGATCATGCGGCCGCTGTCGAAGCTGTGCTGCGGCCTGGGCGTCAAGGGCACGCTGCTTCTGGCCCGCGAGGGGATCAACGGCACGATCGCGGGCTCACCCGACGCCATCGACCGGGTGCTGGACCACATCCGCGCCCTGCCCGGCTGCGAGACGCTGGAATTGAAATTCGCCGACGCCGAGACCATGCCGTTCCACCGCATGAAGGTGCGGATCAAGCGCGAGATCGTCACCCTGGGGGCCGGCGAGCTGGATCCGGCCAGCAACGCCGGGACCTATGTCGAGCCGGCCGGCTGGAACGCCCTGATCGCCCGCGACGACGTCGTGGTGATCGACACCCGCAACGCCTACGAGGCGGCGATCGGCACGTTCGAGGGCGCGATCGATCCCAAGACCGCCAGCTTCAGCGACTTCCCCGCCTGGTTCCGGGCCTTCCGCGAGACCTGGGACCCGGCCGCCCCGCCGCCCAAGGTGGCGATGTTCTGCACCGGCGGCATACGCTGCGAGAAGTCGACCGCCTTCCTCAAGAGCGAGGGGGTGGAGCACGTCTTTCACCTGAAAGGCGGCGTCCTGAACTATCTGGAGACCACGCCGGCCGACGCCAGCCTGTGGCGGGGCGAATGCTTCGTGTTCGACGAGCGGGTGGCGGTCGGCCACGGCCTGACGCCGGGAACCCACGCCCTGTGTCGCGGCTGCCGCATGCCCGTCAGCCCCGAGGACCGGGCGTCCGAGCACTATGTCGAAGGCGTCTCCTGCCCGGCCTGCCACGACGCCCGCGACGACGAGGCCAAGGCCCGCTACGCCGAACGCCACAGGCAGGCGACACGGGCGAAGGAGCTGGGCATCGCCCATGTGGGGGCGGTGATGGAGCCGCGCGAAGGCTAGATCTCCGTTCGCCCCTGTCATCCCGGACAAGCATCGCGGGATCAACCCCGCCGCCCCCGCGTTATCGAGGCTCCCATCTCTGACGGAGCCTCCCCATGGCCGCCTACGACGCTTCCTACGGCACGTCCTCCCAAGCGGGGCAGGGCCTGCTGTCCAGCCTGTCGAACAAGCTCTCGGGCCTGTTCAGCAAGGCCCCCGAGAACACCTACGGCGCCGATCCCTATGCGCCCGGCGCTCCGGCCGCCGACTACATCCTGACCCCCGACGCCCAGGGCAAGATCACCCTGGCGGGCCGCAAGGTGCCGGTCGCCCTGGCCGTGCTCGGCGCCGGCGCGGTCGCCGTGCTGCTGATCAACCGCCGCACGCGGGCCCCGGCCATCGCCGCCGCCACCACCGCCTGGAGCTTCTTCGGCTCGAAGCTGGCCCGCTGAGGTCCCACGACCCAGCCGAACCTTTCGGGACCGGCCCGCGTTAGGCCGGTCCCTTCATTTTGGAGAGAGCGCATGCCCCACAACAACGAAGACCACATCAAGCTGGTCAACAGCCTGGTCGAGACCACCATCGATAGCGCCGACGGCTACGCGGAAGCCGCCAAGGACGCCGACGGCGCCCGCTTCAAGACCCTCTTCACCCAGCGCGCCCAGGAGCGTCGCTCGGTGGCGTCCGAACTGCAGGACGAGGTGCGCCGCCTGGGCGGCGAGGCCAAGGACGACGGCACCATCCTGGCCGCCGCCCACCGCGCCTTCGTCAATCTGAAGGACAGCCTGACCAAGGGCGACGAGGCCGTCGTCAACGAGGTCGAGTCCGGCGAGGACTTCATCAAGGCCAAGTTCGAGAAGGCCCTGCAGGACACCGATGTCGAGCCCCAGACCCGGGCCGCGATCGAAAAGGCCTGGACCTCGGTCAAGTCGGGCCACGACCAGATGCGTGACATCAAGCACATGCTGAAGCACTAAGCCTTCGCTCTTCCCTCCCCCTTTGTGGGGAGGGATCAGCCCCTTCGGGTTTGGCGCCCGGACTTGCTCAAGCCATCCTGTAATGCGCCGCCAGCCGCTGCAGGGCCAGTTTCAGCACCGTCTTCCCGGCCCGCTTCGGCAGGCCCAGCTCGCGTTCGGCGACCTGCAGCGCCGTTTCGGCCAGGCACACCCGTTCCAGGATTTCCCGCAGCCCCGGCCCGACCGCCGTCAAGGCCGCCGCGATCCGGTCCTTGGCCGCCCGCGCGCGCAGCGCCGGCTCCAGCCTGGGCCCGCCGCCGCCGGGTTGGGCGTCCCAATTCATCGTCAGGCGGCCCACCGTCCCGGCGCGCTGATAATCCTCCCGCAACCGCTCGCCGGCCATCGCCTCGACCGGCGCGAGGCCGCCACGGCGGGCCAGCCAGGCCAGGGGCGACTCCCCGAGATTGGCCTTGCGGGTCACGGCGACGCCGCCGTCCTCGATCAGGGTCTTCTCGCCTTCGATGACGCCCGGGCGACCCGGCGGCGGCGCCTCTTCCGGCCTGGCCAGACGCCACCCGCCCTCGCGGCGCAGGACCAGGCCGACATCGCGGCCCAACACCCGGAACGCCGCCTCGTCGACGGCCAGCATGGCCCGGCGGCGCGGCGCGAACCGCACCACGTAGCCAAGCTCCCAGACCTCGATCAGCGCCCCAGGCCTCGCCAGCAGGCGCGCCGCCCGGCCGGCCAGACGCTCGGCTTCCAGCTCGCGATCGAAGGGGCTCATCGCACCGCCCCCAGATAGGCGAGTTCCAGCGCCACCTCGGGGGCCGGCTTCACGCAGGCTTCCAGCAGGCACAGTCGCGCGTCGAACACCGCGTTTTCGCGCATCTGCTCGACCCGGCTGCAGGCATGACCGCAGGTGGTGCGGTCGCGGTTGAACGCGAACGCCACGCGGATCAGCGGCCAGTTGAAATTGACGTGGGCCAGGTAGATGGCGATCTGCCGGGCCCGCGCCGCCGCCTTGCTGCTGCGGCCGTTTCCGGCGATCTGGATCGGCGGCACGCCGGTGGCCAGGGCCACGGTATGGGTGACGAAGGCCGCCACCATGCGGTCCCGCCGCGGGTCGGGCGAGATCGCCCACATGTCTTCGAGAACGTGAGCGCTCATCATCACCCCCACAACCCGGACGTCCCAGCGACGCCCTTGACCCCAAGCTTAGGTCCAGATTCCGGCAGTGAGGATAACTTTCCTATTACGCGCGTCTAGTAGGAATATAAACCTTTGATTGCGTTGAGCCCGACCACTCTCTATCCCCGCGACCAAACGGGCATGGAGGCGACGGGGATGATCGCGCCCTTGGCGGTCACCACCGCCGCGGCCAGGTCGTGGCCCCGCGCCACGGCGGCCTCGACGGTCTGTCCGGCCAGGCGCGAATGCAGGTAGGCGGCGTTGAAGCTGTCGCCCGCGCCGGTGGTGTCCAGCGCCTTGACGCGGCTGGGAGCGGGCGTGGCGATGCGGCCGTCCGGCGTATGGACATTGACCGCGTGGCTCTCGTCGCGCGCCACCACCTCGGCCCCAAACCCCGTTCCTGGGGCGGCCCATTCGGCGGCCAGGTCCTCGGCCTCGCGGCCATACAGCGGCCGGCTGTCCTCGCTGCTTAGCGACACGTAGCGACAGGACGGCACGACGCCGTCCAGCGCCTCGCGCGCCGCCTCGGGCGAGGCCCACAGCGCCGGGCGGTAGTTGAAGTCCAGCGCCACGGCCACGCCCAGAGAGTGGACATAGGCCAGGATGTCCTTCAGCCGCGCCCGCCCGATGTCGCCGATCACCGCCAGGGTGACGCCCGACAGATAGACCAGGTCGCTGGCCTTGGCGGCGGCGATCAACTGGTCGGCGGTGTGCTGCGAGAACAGATCGCGGATCGGAGCCCGCTCGCGCCAGTAATGGAACTTCCGCTCGCCGGTCTCGTCCAGCACGATGGCGTAGAGGCCGGGCAGCCGCCCTTCGACCTCGCGCACCAGCCGGGTGTCCAGCCCCTCGCCCTGCATGGCCGCCAAGGCGCCGTCGCTGAACGGGTCGCCCTTGCCCAAGGCCGTGCAGTAGGCGACCGCGTCACCGAGCCTGGCCAGGTAGACGGCGGTGTTGAAGGTGTCGCCGGCGAACCCCATCCGATGCAGCCCCGCGCCCTCCGGCGACAGCTCGACCATGCATTCGCCCAGGACGGTGATCTTGGCCATGTGCTGGGTCCCCCTTTTGGTTCGCGGGGTGTAACCCCCTCCGGCCCTCCGGGCCACCTCCCCCAACGGGGGAGGATCTGATCAGCGCCAGATGCTCCCCCTCTGGGGGAGCTGTCGCGTAGCGACTGAGGGGGCTCGCCCGCTACCCCTTCCGCTCCGCGATCCACGCGTCGATCTTCGCCTCCAGCACCGCCAGCGGCAGAGACCCGTTCAGCAGCACCGCGTCGTGGAAGGCCCGCTCGTCGAACCGGTCGCCCAGCGCCTTTTCGGCCCGATGGCGCAGCTCCAGGATCTTCAGCTCGCCCACCTTGTAGGCCAGGGCCTGGCCCGGCCAGGAGACGTAGCGGGCCACCTCGACGTCGATATTGGTCGGCGACAGGGCGGTGTTGTCGAGGAAGCAGGCCTTGGCCTGGTCGATGGTCCAGTGCTTGGCGTGGATGCCGGTGTCGGCCACCAGCCGGCAGGCGCGCCACATCTCGTAGGACAGCCGGCCGAACAGTTCGTAGGGGTCGCGATAGATCCCCATCTCCTCGCCCAGCCATTCGGAATAGAGACCCCAGCCCTCGCCATAGGCGTTGAAATAGACGGTCTTGCGGAAGTCCGGGACGCCGGTCTGCTCCTGGGCCAGGGCGGTCTGGATGTGATGGCCCGGCGCGCCCTCGTGCAGCACCAGGGCCGGCAGTTCATAGAGCGGCCGCTGGTCCAGGGCCGAGGTGTTGATCATCAGCCCGCCGGCCCGGCCGGTCTTGGGGTCGCCGCCGAAATAGCGGCCGGTGGTGTAGCCCTGCTCGATGCTAGCCGGCACTGGCCGCACCCCGTAGGTCAGGCGCGGCAGGGTTCCAAAGTGGGCCGGCAGCTGGTCGTCGGCGCGCTTGGCGATCTCGCTGGCCTTTTCCAGCAGCTGCTGGCGACTGGTGGCGTAGAAGCGTGGGTCCTTGCGCAGATAGGCGATGAAGGCCGGCAGATCGCCCGTGAAGCCGGCCTGCTTCATCACCACCTCCATGCGCGAGCGGATGCGCGCCACCTCCGACTGGCCCAGGGCGTGGACCTGGTCGGCGGTCAGGGTGGTGGTGGTGTGGCGGCGCACCAGGAAAGCGTAGTAGCGGGCGCCGTCCGGCAGGTCCGAGACCGCCAGGCTCTTGGCGGCGTGCGGCAGGTATTCGCTCTCCAGGAAGGTCACGAAGCCGGCGCGGGCCGGGGCGACCTTGTCGGTCACCACCTGGGCCCCCTCGGCCAGCAGGGCGGCCCGGCGGTCGGCGGGGAGACTGGCCGGCAGGTCGCGCAGCGGGGCCAGCAGCGGATCCTCGGCGAGGGGCGTGGCGGCGGCGCGGCGGGCGCGGTCCAGCACGGCCTGGGCGGTGGGCGCGGCCTGGACGAAACCGGTCGCCACGCCTCGGCGGGCGTCGGCGATATTGGCCGCGTACCAGTCGGGAGCCTGGGCCAGCAGAGCGATCCACTGGCGCGCCTCGGCCTCGGACTTCAGGTGCATGCCGTTGGCGCGATACAGCAGGATGACGTCGAAGCCGCCGTCGGTGCTGAACGGCATGCGGGCCTCGTCGAACGACAGGCCTTCCAGCCGCTCGTCCAGGCTCCATTTCAGGATGGCGCGGGTCAGGCGCTGGTCGGGCGTCAGGGCGGCTAGGTCGACGCCGTCCAGAGACTGGCGGGCAGAGGTCAGCAGGGCTTTTCGCTCGGCGTCGGCCTTGGGCCCGACCGGCGGGAACTTGAAACGCGAGGCGTCGTCCGCCCCGCCTTCCCCGTCGTCCTCGCCCGCCCCCGCCGCCTCATAGGCCTTGACCGCCTGGGCCAGACGATCGGAGGCGCCGGGCGCGGCGGCCATGGCGCCGCCGTTCAGGCCCAGGGTCAGGGCCAGGCCCAAAAGCGCGCGCTTGAACATCGAAAATCCCCCGCGGTTCACCGCGAAGGTTAGATCAGGAATCGTCGCCGGCTAGAAGGCGAGGCCTAGAAGGTCGTGCGGCAACCCTGCTTGATGTGCACCCCGCGCAGGAAGCCGCGCCGCGCCATCCCCGCGTCGATGGCGGCGTTCATCCGCCGATCGGCGGGCGCCGCGCCGGTGACCTCGCGAACCAGGCTCCGGAACGGGATGATGGAGTTGATCACGGTCTTGCCGCCGGCCTCGGCCAGCTTGCCCGCGCGGTTCTCCTTGAACTCGTTGCCGACCACGTAGTCCGGCCCCAGCACGGCGTTGAGGTCCGACACCTCGCCCGCCAGCTGCTTGCAGGTCCGCAGGCCGCGAAGGCTGTAGGGGTCCTGCTGCGCCCGGATCAGGATCGGCGGGATCTCGCGCTTCATGACCCCGACGTCGCGAACCGGCTGGGTGCCGATCTCGACCGACTTCTTGCGCACGTCCGTGCCCCAGCTTTCGCCCGGATGGGCCCGGTCGGGCGTCGTGGACGACTGGGGCGGCGTGACGGGCTTTTCGGCCTTGCGAGCGGGGTACTGGGGCTTCACCTCCGCCTGGGCTGCGCCCGCCAGGGCCAGCACCGCCGCGATCACCGCCATGCGGCCCATGCGCGAGCGTCCAAGGTCATATCGAGTCATAATTCAGCATTCCCAGCCTCTCACCCGCCCCGCGCAGGTGATCGTCGATCAGCAACGGCGGCGCACGAAACCGGTTCCATAGGCCTATCAGGAGCCCACCGGATGCGTCACGCTTCAAATTCTGGGAGGAAATTGGAGCGGGCGAAGAGATTCGAACTCTCGACCCCAACCTTGGCAAGGTTGTGCTCTACCACTGAGCTACGCCCGCATCCGGGATATTTCGGGTCTCGTTCCATCACCGGAAGACCGGAGAATGGAGCGGGCGAAGAGATTCGAACTCTCGACCCCAACCTTGGCAAGGTTGTGCTCTACCACTGAGCTACGCCCGCATCGGCGAGCGCTGAAAACAGCGCCCCGCGACGAGGAGGCGGCTTATGGCAGAGCGCCCTGTCGTTGGCAAGCGGTCTGACGCGCGATGTTGGGGATGAAGCCCCTTCAGTCGCCCTCACCCAAGAGCGCGCGTCCAGGGCGCATGGATCCTCTCGTTCCCGGAGAGACGGCGCGAGGGGTCGGAGGGGCTTGCGCGAACGCCCGTTTTACCTGTTCATTCGCCCCTTCATTTCGGGGGTTCCGGGTCTTGCGTCTGTTCGTGTTCGGATTGGGCTATGTCGGCCAGGCCTTCTCGCGCGCCCTGGTCGCGCGGGGCTGGGACGTGGCCGGCACGGCCCGCGACGCCGAACGCGCGACGCAACTCCGCGCTCTGGGCATCGAGCCTGTCGACCCCGAGGACCGCGCCGCGATGACCGCGGCCCTGACCGGCGTCAACGCCGTGCTGGTCACTGCTCCGCCCAGCGCCGACGGCTGTCCGGGCCTGCAGGCGGTGATCCCCGCCCTGGCCGCCGCCCAGGCCTTCCCCGACTGGATCGGCTACCTGTCGACCACCGGCGTCTATGGCGATTTCGAAGGCCGTTGGGTGTTCGAGAGCTCGCCGCTGAAGGCCCAATCGGTCGAGGGGGCGCGGCGCGTCGGCGCCGAGCGCGACTGGCGTCAGGTCGGGCGCGGCATGGGCCTGACCGTGACCACCTTCCGCCTGCCCGGCATCTACGGCCCCGGCCGCAGCGCGCTGGATCGGCTGCGGGCCGGCGAAGGCCGCCGCATCGTCAAGCCCGGCCAGGTGTTCAGCCGCATCCACCTGGACGACATCGTCTCGGGCCTGCTGGCCTCGCTGGACCGGCCGCGAGCCGGCGGCGTCTACAACCTGGTCGACGACGAGCCGGCCCCGCCGCAGGACGTGATGGAGCACGCCGCCAGCCTGCTGGGCGTCGCCGTGCCGCCCGACCTGCCGTTCAACGAACTGGGCCTGTCGCCCGCCACCCGCCGTTTCTACGCCGAGAACAAGCGCGTCTCGAACGCCCTGGCCAAGGCCGAACTGGGCTGGCGACCGATGTATCCGACCTATCGCGAAGGCTTGGCGGCGATAATGAAGGCGGGCGGCTAGAGCCCCTCCGGCCAACGGCGAGAGCCGTGGAAGACCCTCAGAATCTCGATCTGGTCATCACCGATCTTGTACGCGACGATGAAGGGACCTCCAGGCACGACGAGTTCACGCGCGCCGCCGCGACGTCCTGGCCGACCGATATCGGGGAAATCGCGGAGTCGCCCGACAACCTCAACGATTCTCTGGACCTGGCTCGCCGCCGCCATGGGTCGATCCTGGCCGATCCACGCCCGAGCGAGGGCAAGGTCACGCTTGGCTGGCTCGGTCCAGACGATGCGCATACGATCAGTCGCGCGTGGGCATAGGCCGCTCGTTCGGCGTGTCCCAGGACGTGACCCATTCAGCGATTTCGTCGTGCTCGAAGACGCGCCCTTCCTCGGCCGCCCGCAAGCCTTCGTCGATCGCAGCGTTCCGCCAGTCGCGCAGTTCGAGGAAATCGCGCACCGCCTGCTCAACCAACGCCGTCTTCGGCTGGTCCATGACTTGGGCGACCTCGGACAATCGCCGATCCAGATCGCTGTCGAGTTCAATGCGGAGAGGAGCGGATTTCGTCATCGGCCTTCTCGAACAAGTCGTGAACACACCTTACAGCTGACAACAGAAAAGGCCAGCGCTCTAGGCCGCCCGCTCGCCTACTCCTCCTCCGGTCCCATGTCCGCGGCCGCCCAGGCTGTCGCGGGCGCTTGCCCGGCCGCTCGCGCCCTCGCCGCGCGGGCCAGTCGGCGCGCCACGGGATCGTCGTCGACCGGCTCGGCCAGCAGGCGCGCCTCGCCCACCGCCGCGACCAGCCGCTCCAGGTCCTGCGGCCGCGACAGCCGGTGGTCGCCGTCCTTGATCAGGGTGAAGACCACGTCGTCCGAGACCAGGCCGTTGGCCAGTTCCAGGGCGTGCGTCCAGGGCACGTCGGGATCCGCGCCGCCCTGCAGGACGCGCACGGGAACCTCGATCGGCACGGGCCCCGACAGGATCGACCAGCGCGCGCCGTCCTCGAGAAGCGCCCGGGTGATCGGGTAGCCGCCGCCGTCATAGTCCGACGGTCGGATCCAGCGACCGTCGCGGGCGATGGCGGCCCGAGCCTCGTCCGACAACTCCGGCTCCATCAGCTTTTCGGTGAAGTCCGGCGCGGGAGCGACCAGCACCATGGCCTTGACCCGCTCAGGACGCGCGACCGCCGCCAGGCAGGCCAGCCAGCCGCCCATCGACGAGCCCACCAGCACCAGCGGCCCCTCGGTCAGGTCGTCGATCACCGCCAAGGCGTCCTCCCGCCAGCGGGTGATCGTCCCGTCCTCGAAGTCGCCGTCCGACTCGCCGTGACCGAAATAGTCGAAGCGCAGATAGCCGCCGCCGGTCGCGCGGGCCTGGTCGGCCAGGACCTGGGCCTTGGTCCCCGTCATGTCGGAGTGGAATCCGCCGAGCCACACAACCGTGGGCTGGGTTCCATGGACGACGCGGTACGCCAACCGCAGATTGTCGTTGCGAACGAGGTGCTGAAGGGAATCGGTCATGGCGCGGCCTTGTTCATTTCGATAACTACGACCCCCTAACCTGGTTAGAGCAACGCGTGTCCATCCTTCCCGAAGATTTCACTCTCTTGCAGGTGACTCCGGAGCTTGAAACCGGCGGCGCCGAACAGACGACGATCGACGTGGCTCACGGCGTGATCGCGCAGGGCGGCAAGGCGCTGGTCGCCACCAAGGGCGGGCGCATGGCCGCGCGCCTCGAGGCCGACGGCGGGCGCCTGGCCCAGATGCCGGCCCAGTCCAAGAACCCGCTGATCATGCTGGGCAACGCCGCGCGGATGATCGACCTGATCCGCCGCGAGAAGGTGACCCTGGTCCACGCCCGCTCGCGCGCCCCGGCCTTCAGCGCCCTGTGGGCCGCGCACGCCACCAAGGTTCCGTTCGTGGCCACCTATCACGGCGTCTACAACGCCAAGTCCAACCTCAAGCGCTGGTACAACGCGGTGATGACCAAGGGCGACCTGGTGATCGCAAACTCCGAATACACCCGCGCCCACGTGATCGCCGAGCACGGGGTCCCGCCCGAGCAGGTGGTGGCCATCCCGCGCGGCGTCGACCTGACCCGCTTCGAGCCGGGCCTGGTCTCGGGCGAGCGGGTCAAGGCGTTGCGCGACGCCTGGGGCGTGTCGCCCGAGGACCGGCGCCTGAAGGTGCTGCTGGCCGGTCGCCTGACCCGCTGGAAGGGCCAGGCTCTGGTCATCGAGGCGATGGCGCGGCTGAAGGCGATCTCGGAAACCCGCATCCTGCTGCTGCTGGTCGGCGACGACCAGGGCCGCAAGGCCTATCGCGCCGAACTGGAGCACATGATCGCCCAGGCCGGACTGCAGGACAGCGTCAAGCTGGTAGGCCACTGCGACGACATGCCCGCCGCCTATCTGCTGGCCGATCTGGCCATCGCGCCGTCGCTGGAGCCCGAGGCCTTCGGACGCACGGCGGTCGAGCCCCAGGTGATGGGCAGGCCGGTGATGGCCGCCGATCACGGGGCCGCGCGCGAGACCGTCCTGGCCGGCGAGACGGGATGGCTGGTCGCGCCGGGCGACGCCGAAGCCTGGGCCGAAGCCCTCTCCAACGCCTGCGAAACGGGGGCGGCGCGCCGCCAGATCATGGGCATGGCCGCCCGCGCGCGCGCCCGAAAATTGTATTCTGTTGACGCCATGGTCGAAGCAACGCTCAAGGTCTACGCACGCGTTCTGGAGACGAAGAGTTGAGCAAGGAAATCAAGAAGGTCCTGGTCATCAAGCTGGGCGCCCTCGGCGATTTCGTTCTGGCCCTGGCGGCGATGAAGAAGATCCGCGAAGCCCATCCGCGCGCCAAGATCACCTTGCTGACCACCCCGCCCTTCGAAGCGCTGGCCAAGCTGTCGCCCTACTTCAACAGCGTCGAGACCGACGGCCGCCCGGGCGATTTTCGCGACCTGACGGCCATGCTGAGCCGGCTGCGCAAGGCCCGCTACGACCGGGTCTACGACCTGCAGACCAACAGCCGCACCAACTGGTACTTCCAGGCCCTGCGGCCGTTCGCGCCCCAGTGGTCGGGGATCGCGGCCGGCTGCGCCCTGCCCCAGCGCGGCAAGGCCCGGTACCACATGCACACCCTGGAGCGGCAGGCCGACCAGCTGAAGCAGGCGGGCATCTGGCCCGACGCTCCGACGGAGCCGGGCGCCGCCCCGGCCCCGGACCTGTCGTGGATTCTCCGCCGCACCAAGGAGCCGCGCCCGGGCGCCGCCGCGCCGCGTCCGTATGTGCTGTTGGTGCCCGGCGGCTCGGCCCATCGGCCCGAGAAGCGCTGGGCGGTCGAAAGCTACGCCCAACTCGCCGCGCTTTTGAAGGCGCGCGGGCTCGACATCGTGATCATCGGCGGTCCCCAGGAAAGCGCGATGGCTCGCCAGATCCAGAAGGCCGTCGGCCAGGCCCGCGACCTGACCGGCCGCACCGACTTCGCGCAACTGGCCGTGTTGGGCGCGAAAGCCGCCCTGGCCGTCGGCAACGACACGGGTCCGACCCACCTGCTGGCCGCTGCCGGCGCCCCGACCATCGCCCTGTTCTCGGACGCCTCGGACCCCGAACTTTGCGGCCCGCGAGGTCATGTGGCGGTGATCCGGTCGCCGGACCTGAAGGCCCTGCCGGTCAGCACGGTGGCCAGCGCGGCGATATCGCTGTTGCCGCACTGACCGGTTAGGACTGTCTACTGAGCCGCCCCGCCCTGGCTGTGGGCCTGACGGTCAAGCATCGCCGCCTGCTCGTCGGAAACGTCGCCGGTCGGACCGCCCTCGTTGGCCGAGACGAACACGCCAGCCTCGTCGGCCGACATCGCGCCGGAGACTTGGTTCGCGGCGACGCGCTGGGCGCCCCCGTCCTGCAGCCATTGGATATAGAGCAGCCGCGAGGCGGCTTCGTCGGCGGCGTTGAAGGTCCGCACGCCGCGCCCTTTGATGCCGACGGCGGAGATCTGGGTGAACTGACCGTTCGTCAGCAGATCGCGATAGATGGTCTTGGCCTGATCCAGGCGCCCGGTCCGCTGATATCCCGTCGCGAGATTGAACCGATTGAGCGCGCTGTCGTTCTTGGCCACGAGCGCCTTGAACGCATTGGTGCCCGCCCAGTTGTCGCCACGCGCCATCATGGTCAGCGCGGTGGTTTCGGTCAGCGGCAGGGACCTGACGCTTTCCAGCGGGACATTAGGTGTATTTACAATATTCTGTGCATGTACCGTCGTAGCGCCAAGCGCGGAGCAGGCAGCCAGAAGCATAGTGTGGATGTGCCGCACTTTTCGTCCTCCAAAAATTTAAGCCATCACAGGTTTCCGACGTGTGAGGACTTGATCCGGAGTGGAAAGCGCGCTTCGAACTTTTTGGTTCTACAGAGTTAATAAAAATTTTGCCGTGGATATAGTCAAGCTTGTGATTAATACCCTTCGTACCGCCCCGGCTTGTGGTTGGCGATGATCACCACGCTCAAGGCGACGGCCGAGAGGATCGACAGCAGCAGCCTGTCCCACGAGACCACCGCGAAGGCCGCGGCCACGATCACGCAGTCGGACGCCATCTGCACCTTGCCGGCGCTGATCCCGCGCTTTTCGTAGAGCCATAGCGCCAGCACCCCGACGCCCCCGACGCTCGACTTGTGTCGGGCCAGGGCCAGGATGCCCATGCCGATGATCGTGCCGCCGAAGATCGCGGCGAACACCGGGTCGACGGCGGTGACCTTCAGCCAGGCGGGCATGCCCAGCGCGAAGCCCGCCAACAACAGGTTGGTGACCAGGGTCTTGCCGGTGAACGCCCAGCCCATCGTGCGCTGGGCCAGCACGTAGAACGGGACGTTCAGCAAGAAGAACAGCACCCCGACCGGCCAGTGGGTCAGATAGGAGACGATCAGCGCCACGCCCGCCACGCCGCCCGTCGACAGGCCGGCGGCCTTCAGCAGGGTCAGGCCCACGGCGATGAAGCTGGACCCTATCAGCAGGGCGTGGACGTCCTCGATCGGGGTGTGGCGGGTGGCTCGGGCCGGCGTGGTCATGGAGGCGAAGACGGGTCACGATGAGGGTTGAAAGCCGACCCGACCCCGACGTTTCGCTCCCACATCCCCTTTCGGGGTTCCTCTCGGCGCTTCCAGACCCTTAGAAAAGGCGGGCCTGTGACGCGCATGCGCCTTGATAGCGCGGGACTCCTTCGTCATATATCAATTGCGAACGCGGCGTCCCCCGGACTCCGCGCGAACTCATTCAAAGATACGCTCCCGGATCGTCAGGTCCGGCGGCAAACGCCCTTAAACAACACCGGAGCCGCCCTATTCGCCGTCCTATGCAAACGCCGCCCGTCAAGGATGGTCCGCGTATCAACGATGACATCCGCGTCCCTCGCGTCCTGCTGATCGACCAGAACGGCGAGAAGCAAGGCGAGATGCCGATCTCCGCCGCCCTGGAAGCGGCCGAGGAAGCTGGCCTGGACCTGGTCGAGATCGTTCCGAACGCCAACCCTCCGGTCTGCAAGATCCTGGACTACGGCAAGTTCAAGTTCCAGGAGCAGAAGAAGAAGAACGAGGCTCGCAAGCGGCAGAAGATCGTCGAGCTCAAGGAAATCAAGCTGCGCCCCAACATCGACATTCACGACTACGACGTGAAGGCCAAGTCGATGCACCGGTTCTTCGAGGAAGGCGACAAGGTCAAGGTGACCCTGCGCTTCCGCGGCCGCGAAATGGCGCACCCCGAACTGGGCATGAAGCTGCTGCTCAAGGTCAAGGCCGACTTCGACGAGGTCGCCAAGGTCGAGTACGAGCCGCGCATGGAAGGCCGCCAGATGATCATGATCCTGGCCCCGCGCTAGGGATCGGCCACGCCTGCCGCGATACGAAACGCCCCGGTCCCAGACCGGGGCGTTTTTCTTTGCCCCGGCCTCGATCGCCGCCTCTTGCCGACGCTTCGAACAAGCTCGACAGTTCGGCAAGCTTCGCTACGCTGAGGCGAGTTTGGGGGGCTATGCGTGTTGAAGACCATCTTGGCCGTCGTCGCGGCCGGCGTCGCCATCGGCGGCGCGATCGGCGCCAAGGCCGCGGAGGCGCAAGCCCAGCCGCTGAGCATCTACGGCCACTTGCCCAATGTCGACCAGATCGCGATCTCGCCCGATGGCCAGAAGCTCGCCGTCTCGCTGACCGACGGCGAATTGCGCCTGGTCACGATTCGCGAGGCGCGCGAGGACGGCAAGCTGCTCAGCGTCGTCAATCTTGGCGACATCAAGCTGCGCGACGTGCGGTGGGCCGGTCCCGAGCACGTGCTGATCACCAAGTCGAACACCGCCCAACCCTATGGCCTGGTGGGTCCCAAGCGCGAATACTGGATGACGGTCGACGTCAACCTGACCACCAAGAAGCAGCGACTGCTGATGGAGCACCAGGAGCAGGCGATGAACGTCGTCCTGGGCCCGCCCACCGTGCGGATGCTGGACGGCGAGCCCTACGCCTTCGTCGAGGGCGTGTATTTCGTCGACAATTACGGCGCCGATACCCTCTACAAGATCAACCTGAAGACCGGCGCCACCCGCCGGATGGACGCCGGCGGTTCGCCGGACACCGACGACTGGCTGGTCTCGCCGGACGGCCAGCCCCTGGGCCAGTCGATCTACGACGAGCAGAAGGGCGCCTGGTCGCTGAAGCTGAAGACCGACCATGGCTGGGTGACGGCCGAGAGGGCCGTGTCGAAGATGGGCTCGCGACGCCTGGGCGGCCTTGGCCGTGACGGCCGCTCGGTCCTGGTGTGGATGGACGACGAGGACGACACCGACAAGACGGTGCTGCGCGAATATGCGCTCGACGGCCACTATGTGGTGATCCCCGACAGCGCCACGTTCGACAGCCTGATCCACGCGCCCGACGGCTCGGGCCTGGTCGGCGCCAAGAGCCTGCTGGGCGACGAACGCCGCTACACCTTTTTCGACGCCAAGCTGCAGGCCAGCTGGAACGCCGTCGTCAAGGCCTTCCCCGGCGACCAGATCAGGCTGGAGTCGTGGTCGGACGACAAGCGCAAGCTGGTGGTCTGGGTGGATTCCTCGACCGAAGGCCCCGCCTACGCCTTGGTCGACCTGGACGCCAAGAGCGCCCGCTTCCTGGCCAACGCCTATACCGACCTGACCGCGGACGGCGTCTCCGAGGTCCGGCCGATCAGGTACAAGGCGGCCGACGGCCTGGAGATCACCGGCTACCTGACCCTGCCCAAGGGCAAGGCCCCCAAGAACCTGCCCCTGGTGGTGCTGCCGCACGGCGGTCCCGAGGGCCGCGACACCTTGGGCTTCGACTGGTGGAGCCAGGCCCTGGCCTCGCGCGGCTATGCGGTGCTGCAGCCCAACTTCCGGGGCTCGGAGGGCTTCGGCTGGAAGTTTGTCCAGGCCGGGTTCGGCCAGTGGGGCAAGGCCATGCAGACCGACCTTTCGGACGGCGTGCGCCATCTGGCCAAGCAGGGGACGATCGACCCCAAGCGCGTCTGCATCGTCGGGGCCAGCTATGGCGGCTACGCGGCCCTGGCCGGCGCGACCCTGGACCGCGGCGTCTATCGCTGCGCCGCTTCCGTCGCCGGCCCCGCCGACCTCAAGCGCATGCTGGTCGACAGCAACGAGCGCTTCTACTCGGGCAACAACTCGACCCTGCGCTACTGGCTGCGGTTCATGGGCGCCGATGGGATCCGCGACCCGGACCTGGTCGCCCTCTCGCCGGCCAAGATGGCGGACAAGGTCGACGTCCCCCTGCTGCTGATCCACGGAAAGGACGACACCGTGGTGCCCTACGTCCAGAGCACGATCATGGCGGACGCCATGAAGAAGGCGGGCAAGCCGGTGGAACTGGTCACCCTGACCGGCGAGGACCACTGGTTATCGCGCGGCGCCACCCGCCTGCAGATGCTGACCTCGGTGGTCGACTTCCTGGAGAAGAACAACCCGCCGAACTGACCGGCGACGAAGAACCGCATCTGAAATTTCAGATAGCGGTCGCCATGCCGCGCGATGAGGCGTAAACCGCGCGGCCTGATGAACACGCTTTCCAAACCCGCCGCCCCGGCCGTCGCCGCGACGCTGAACGCCAGTCCGCGGGCGCTCTATGTCCTGCTGCTGGTGGTGTTCATCAACCTGGTCGGCTTCGGCCTGGTCATCCCGCTGCTGCCCTTCTACGCCAAGGCGCTGAACGCCAGCCCCTGGCAGGTGACGGCGATGTTCTCGGCCTATTCGCTGGGGCAGTTCATCGCCGAACCGTTCTGGGGACGCCTGTCCGACCGGATCGGGCGCCGGCCCGTGCTGATCGTCACCATCCTGGCCAACACCCTGTCCTACGTGGCCCTGGCCTTCGCGCCCAACATCGCCTGGGCCTTCGCCATCCGGCTGGCCAGCGGCTTCGGCAGCGGCAACATCTCGACGATCCAGGGCTACATGGCCGACGTCACGCCGCCCGAGAAGCGGGCCGCGCGCATGGGCCTGCTGGGCGCGGCGTTCGGCATGGGCTTCGTGGTCGGCCCCACCCTGGGCGGACTGCTGCCCGGGCTGGCCAAGGTCTTCGGCCACTCCGAGACCGGCCGCCTGGCTTTCCAGATCCCGCTGCTGACCGCCGCCGCCCTGGCCGCGATCGCGGCCCTGGGCGTCTTCCTGTTCGTGGTCGAGAGCCGCGCGCCCAGCCATAAGGACGCCCCGGTGGTCCGTCGCCGCGACCACCTGGCCGCCGCCGCCGCCCACCCGGTCCTGTCGCGCGTGCTGCTGGTCACCCTGATCTCGACCGCCGCCTTCGCCGGCATGGAGTCGGTCTTCGGCCTCTGGACCCAGGCCCGGTTCGACTGGGGACCGCGCCAGGTCGGCCTCTGCTTCGCGGTGATCGGCGTCATCGCCTCCGTCGGCCAGGGCCTGATCACCGGCCGGCTGGCGCGGCGGTTCGGCGAGGCCAAGGTGCTGACCGCGGGCCTGGCGATCATCGCGGTCAGCCTGACCCTCACGCCGTTCGTCCCGTCGTCGGCGTTCGTGCCCCTGGCGGTGGGGTGCACGGCGTTCGGCCAGTCGCTGGTCTTCCCGTGCGTGGCGGCCCTGATCTCGCGCGCCACGCCAGCCGACAAGCAAGGCGCCATGCTGGGCCTGAACATGGCCGCCGGTTCGCTGGCCCGGATGACCGGCCCCCTGCTGGCCGGTCCGCTGTTCGGCCTGGCCATCGGCGGCCCCTACTGGCTGGGCGCGGTCCTGATGCTGCCGGCGGTGGCCTTCGCCCTGACGATCGAACACCGGGTCAAGGCCGCCGCGTAAGGGCGCTTGCCTTCTTCGCCCCTTTCCCGTACTAACCCCGCCTTTCCGGAACCGCCTGGCTAATGGCATGCCATGGCGGTTCGTCATGCTTCTAGAGGACGGAGCCGTTAAACGCTCCGACGCGAAATGCCTAAGTTGAAGACGAAATCGGGCGCCAAGAAGCGCTTCAAGATCACGGCCACGGGCCTGCTGAAAGCCGGCGTCGCCGGCAAGCGTCACCGTCTGATCGGCCACAACGGCAAGTACATCCGCCAGAACCGCGGCACGAAGGTCATGAGCGAATCCGACGCCAAGACCATCCGTTCGTACCTGCCCTACGGCCTTTAAGGAGCGCTGACACATGGCTCGCGTTAAACGTGGCGTCACCGCCCACGCCAAGCACAAGAAGGTTCTTGAACAGGCGAAGGGCTTCTACGGCCGCCGCAAGAACACCATCCGCACCGCCAAGGCCGCCGTCGACAAGGCCGGCCAGTACGCGTACCGCGACCGCAAGGTGCGCAAGCGCGCCTTCCGCTCGCTGTGGATCCAACGCATCAACGCCGGCGCTCGCGTCGAGGGTTTCACCTACTCGCAATTTATCCACGGCCTGGACGTGGCGGGTATCGTGATCGACCGCAAGGTCCTCTCGGACATCGCGGGCAACGACCCGGTCGCGTTCAAGGCCATCGCTGACAAGGTCCGCACCGCCCTGGCCGCCTAAGATCTTCTGTCGGGTTCGTCCCGACTGCGATCTGAAGAGCCCTCCGGTGCGAACCGGAGGGCTTTTTGCTGGGCGTCGTGCGGCGGGAACCCCCTCCGGCCCTCTGGGCCACCTCCCCCGATGGGGGAGGATCCACGCCGAGCAGATGCTCCCCCGCTGGGGGAGCTGTCGCGAAGCGACTGAGGGGGTCTCGCCCCCCAGAGACAAATCCTCTAGACGGAACCCCGTCATGACCGATCTCACCTCCCTCGAAGCCGACGTGCTGGCCCAAGTGGCCGCCGCCGGCGATCTCGCCGCCCTGGACGCCGTGCGCGTTTCCGCCCTGGGCAAGACCGGGTCGATCTCGGGCCTGCTGAAAACCCTCGGCGCCATGAGTCCGGACGAGCGCAAGGCGCGCGGCGCGGCGATCAACGTCCTGCGCGACCGCGTGCAGACCGCGCTGAACGACAAGAAGGCCGCGCTGGAAACCGCCGCCCTCGACGCGCGCCTGGCCAGCGAGACCCTGGACCTGACCCTGCCCGCGCCGCGCCGCCGTCGCGGCAGCGTGCATCCGACCATGCAGACCATGGACGAGATGGTCGCCATCTTCGCCGAGATGGGCTTCGCGGTGGCCGAAGGTCCCGACATCGAGGACGACTTCCACAACTTCACGGCCCTGAACTTCCCGCCCAAGCACCCGGCGCGCGAGATGCACGACACCTTCTTCTTCAATCCTGACGAAGCGGGCGATCGGATGCTGCTGCGCACCCACACCAGCCCGGTGCAGGTGCGCACGATGATCAGCCAGACGCCGCCGATCCGCATCATCGCCCCGGGCCGCACCTATCGCTGCGACAGCGACGCCACCCACACGCCGATGTTCCACCAGGTCGAGGGCCTGGTGATCGACAAGGGCATCCACATGGGCCACCTGAAGTGGACCCTGGAGACCTTCATCGCCCGGTTCTTCGAGACCGACGCGGTGACCACCCAGTTCCGGCCGCACCACTTCCCGTTCACCGAGCCCTCGGCCGAGATGGACGTGCAGTGCGACCGCTCGGGCGGCGAGATCAAGATTGGCCAGGGCACGTCGTGGCTCGAGATCCTGGGCTGCGGCATGGTTCACCCGAACGTCCTGCGGGCCTGCGGCATCGATCCGGACGAGTACCAGGGCTTCGCCTTCGGCATGGGCGTCGACCGGCTGGGGATGCTGAAATACGGCATGCCCGACCTGCGCGACATGTTCAGCTCGGACGGCCGTTGGCTGGACCACTACGGCTTCAGCGCCTTCGCCGCGCCCAACGCGGCGAGCGGGCTCAGCTGATGGCCGGCAGTTTCCAACCCGGCGGTCGCCCGGGGCGCATCCCGACGGATCACCAGGCGACGCTGTTCGAGGACCTCGACATCTCGCTGTTCGACCTGCACCGGGCCAACCGGGTCAGTGAACAGCGCGTGATCACCGGACGCACGTTCCGCAACTGCGTGATCGAGGGTCCGGCGGTGATGCTGGTCCTGTCCGGCGTCAGCTTCGACGGCGTCAACTTTGGTTTCGCCGCCGGCGACATCCGCAATCTCCTCCTGCGGCCGCTGGGGCAAGACCAGGTCACCGGCACAATTCCCGTTCAAAACTGCGCCTTCATCAACTGCGAGTTCTTCGCGGTCGGCTTCACCGGTCCCGAAGAGTTCCTTCAGCAGATCCAGGCGCTGGACATCACGACATGAAATTCACCCTCTCCTGGCTTAAGGACCACCTCGAGACCGAGGCGTCCGCCACCACCGTCGTCGCCGCCATGACCATGGCCGGCCTCGAGGTCGAGCACGTCATCGATCCCGCCTCGAAGCTGGCCGCCTTCACGGTCGCCAAGATCGTCGAGGCCGTGCAGCACCCCAACGCCGACCGCCTGCGGGTCTGCCAGGTCGACACCGTCGACGGCCGCAAGGAGATCGTCTGCGGCGCGCCCAACGCCCGTCCGGGCCTGACCACCGTCTACGCCCCGATCGGCGCCTATGTGCCCGGCCTGGGCGTGACCCTGGTCGAGAAGCCGGTGCGCGGCGTGGTCTCCAACGGCATGCTGTGCTCGGGCTCCGAGCTCGAGGCCGACGACGGTTCCGAAGGGATCCTGGAACTGTCCAACGACCTGGCCGTCGGGACGCCCGCCGCCCAGGCCCTGGGTCTGGAAGCGGTGATCGACTTCGAGGTCACCCCCAACCGCCCCGACTGGCTGGGCGTGGCCGGCATCGCCCGCGACCTGGCCGCGGCCGGCGTCGGGACGCTGAAGGACCTGTCGATCGCGCCCGTGCCAGGGGCCTTCCCCTGCCCGATCAGCATCAAGGTCGATGGCGACGCCTGCCCGGTGTTCAGCGGCCGCCTGATCAAGGGCGTCAAGAACGGCCCCTCGCCCAAGTGGCTGCAGGACCGCCTGAAGGCCATCGGCCTGCGCCCGATCAACACTCTGGTCGATATCACCAACCTGATCACCTACGACCGCGCCCGCCCGCTGCACGTCTATGACGCGGCCAAGCTGGTCGGAACCGTGATCGAGGCGCGCCTGGGCCGCGGCAAGGCCGAGGCGCACGACACCGATCAGCCCTCGCCCGCCGAGCACCACGACGAACAGCTGATCGCGCTGGACGGCAAGACCTACGACCTGACGTCCGAGATGAGCGTGATCGCCGACGCGGACGGCAATCGCCCGATCGGCATCGGCGGCGTCATGGGCGGCGAGAGCACCGGCTGCTCGGACGACACCGTCGACGTCTTCCTGGAGAGCGCCTGGTTCGACCCGATCCGCACGGCCCAGACCGGCCGCACCACCGGCATCAACAGCGACGCCCAGTACCGGTTCGCCCGCACGGTCGACACCGGTTCGGTCGTGCCCGGCCTGGAGCTGGCGACCAAGCTGATCCTGGAGCTCTGCGGCGGCGAGGCCTCCGAAGTGGTGGTGGCGGGCCAGGCGCCGGCCGCGCCGGGCCCGATCCTGTTCGACCCGGCCTATGTCGAGACCTTGTCGGGCTTGGCGATCGCGCCGGAACGGACGCTGAAGATCCTGACGGACCTGGGTTTCACCGCCGCCCCGCCGACCGATGTCTCGACGGCCGAATTCGCCACCCACGCCGAGAGCCTGGTCTGCGTCACCCCGCCGACCTTCCGCCGCGACGTGCAGGGCAAGGCCGATCTGGTGGAAGAAGTGGCCCGCATCGCCGGCTACGCCGCCCTGCCCTCCACCCCGCTGCCCGAAACGGCGCGGGCGGTCGGCGGCATGCTGACCGCCCGCCAGGCCCGGGCGCGCGTCGCCCGCCGCGCCCTGGCGGCGGCCGGCTACAACGAGGCGGTGACCTGGAGCTTCACCAACCAGAAGATCGCGGCCCTGTTCGGCGGCGGCGCGGCGGAACTGGTGCTGGCCAATCCGATCGCCTCGGAACTGGACTGCATGCGCCCGTCGATCCTGCCCAACCTGATCGAGGCGGCCGGCCGCAACGCGCGCCAAGGCTTCCCGGACGTGGCCCTGTTCGAGGTGGGTCCGGTGTTCTTCGGCGACCGTCCGCAGGACCAGAAGACCACCATCGCCGCGATCCTGGCGCCCCGCGCCCCGCGCGGCTGGGACAAGGCCAAGGCGGAAGACGTGTTCACGGTGAAGGCCGACCTGATGGCCCTGCTGGAGGAGATCGGCGCGCCGGTCGCCTCGCTGCAGATCGCCCAGGGCTCGGCCTCGTCCTGGTGGCATCCGGGCCGCTCGGCGCGCCTGCAGCTGGGCCCCAAGGCGGTGCTGGCCGAGTTCGGCGAACTGCATCCGGCCGTGCTCAAGGCGCTGGACGTGGCCGGCCCGGTCTACGGGTTCGAGATCACCCTGGAAGCCGTGCCCGAGCCGAAGAAGAAGGCCGTGAAGACCAAGCCGGCCTTCACGCCTTCGCCCCTGATGCCCCTGACCCGCGACTTCGCCTTCGTGGTCGACAAGGCCAAGGCGGCGGGCGACCTGGTCAAGGCCGCGGCCGGGGCCGACAAGGCGCTGATCCGGGCCGTGCGGGTGTTCGACGTCTACGAGGGCCCCGGCGTGCCGGACGGCTTCAAGTCGGTCGCTCTCGAGGTGGTGGTCCAGCCCCGCGACAAGACCCTCACCGAGCCCGAGATCGAGGCCCTGTCGGCCGCGATCGTGGCGGCGGCGGAGAAGGCGGGCGGGAAGCTGCGGGGGTGATCTAAACCTCCCCCTGTGGGGGAGGCGGCGCGAAGGCGCCGGTGGGGGGAGCACACCCACCTCGACAAACTCCCCCCTCCGTCGGCTGCGCCGACACCTCCCCCACAGGGGGAGGTTCTATTGGCGGCGCCCGTTGCACAATCCTTGCGCACTCCGCCCCGGTGACACCCCACGCCGGCCAAGCCCTTGCGCAACGGTTAGGCCCGCGCTAACTGTGTAATCGCACACGGAGTTTCCACGCCATCATGCTCTCGCAGCTGGCCATGAACGTTCTGATCGCCACCGGCCTCACCGCCGGCGTCGCGATCTCGTGCGCGCGCGCCATTATGATGCAGGCCAAGATTAAAACCGTTCGTGTGAGAACGGGGCAGCACAGGCGCGCGGTCGACTAGACGACCACCACAGCCGAAGATCGCAAGATCCGCAAAGCCCCGCTTCCCACCAGGAGCGGGGTTTTTGCTGTGCGGTCATTCGGTCCTCCTCAAACCCAAAGGACCTTGAAACCCATGAGCTACCTGCCTTCCCCACCCGCCTTCAATTCCGACCACGAAGGCGTCACCGTCCACCAGCTGCTGCTGGCCGCTCAGGACGCGCCCTCGGCGCTGGAAGCCGTCCGCCAGGGGCTCGCCGACAGCGGCGCCGAACTGTGCGCCCTGTCGATGAAGCCGGTCGGCCAGATCGTCGAGGGCAGCTTGCGCGTGCGCCACCTCAGCGACCAGGCCGCCCGCCTGCTGGCCCGCGACCTCGCCGCCTGGCCCGGCGTCACCTCGGCCAGCGTCGAGCACCAGTGGGTGCGGCCGTGAACACGGCCGAACCCGCCAAGGACGGAGAGGCCGACAAACGCCGGCTGTTCCTGGTGATCGCCGACGACACGCCCGACGCCCTGATGCGGGTCCTGGGCGTGGCCACCGTCCAGCAGACCCGGCTGCGCGCCCTGACCGCCCAGCCGGACGGAGCGGGCCTCTCCATCCGGCTTGAACTCGACGATCAGGGCGACGAGCGGGCCCAGATCCTGGCCACGCGCCTTTCGGCCTGCCCGTCGGTGCGCGGCGTGGGGTTCGGCTGGCGCTAGGGATGTAACCTTTGGCTCACGTCCTACGTATCTAGAGGTATGTTTCCCGGAGCCGCCCCGATGATCCGCCGCCTGCTTGTCCTGATCGCCAGTTTCGCCGCCATCGTGCTGCCCGCCGACGTCCTGGCCGCCGCCAAGCCCCAGCCCGCCACCGCGGTGTTCGCCGGCGGCTGCTTCTGGTGCATGGAGAACGACATGCGCGGCATTCCCGGCGTGCTGAAGGTCGAGAGCGGCTACACCGGCGGCCATGTCGACAAGCCGAGCTATCGCGACGTGACCAGCGAGACCTCGGGCCACTACGAGTCGGTGCGCGTCACCTACGACCCGGCCAAGCTCGACTACGGCTTCCTGCTCTACAAGTACTGGAAGCTGGTCGACCCGACCGACGACGGCGGCCAGTTCTGCGACCGCGGGCCGTCCTACCGCCCGGCGGTGTTCGTCACGCCGGCCCAGCGCCCGATCGCCGAAAAGTCCCGCGCCGAAGCCGCCAAGCGCCTGAAGACCGGGACGATGAAGGCGCAGATCCTGGACCTGAAGACCTTCTGGCCGGCCGAGGCCTACCACCGCGACTACGCCCGGAACCATTCGATCGAATACCACGCCTACCGGATGGGCTGCGGCCGCGACCTGAGGCTCAAGCAGGTCTGGGGCGGTTGAGGCCGACAATCTAGGGCGCCGCCCGCCGCGAAACCGGCTTTTCCCCGATTGGCGCCTGGGGAAGATCATCATCGACTCCAGCAGCGTTCGCCGCCGGCGAACACCCCCTGAAGCTGGAGCGCGCCATGCCCATGCAAAAGCCGGTCCTGGAGCGCGGGCTGGAGCGAAGCCTGTTCGCCTCGCGCTGGCTTCTGGCGCCGATCTATCTTGGGCTGGTGGCCGTGCTGGCCTCGCTGATCGTCGTGTTCTTTCAGGAACTGGCGCACGGCCTGCCGATCATCTTCACCAACAAGCCTGAATTCGCGATCATCCTCACCCTGTCGCTGATCGATCTGTCCCTGACCGGCAACCTGCTGGTGATCGTCATCCTGGCCGGCTACGAGAACTTCGTCTCCCGGATCGACACCGCCGAGACGGACGACCGACCGCAGTGGATGGGCTCGGTCGACTATTCGGCCATGAAGATGAAGCTGATCGCCTCGATCGCCGCCATCTCGGCCGTCTCGCTGCTGAAAGCCGCCCTGGCGATGAGCGAGGACCCCGGCGTCGAGTTCGACCAGATCCGGCTGGGATGGCTGGTCGGCATCCACCTGACCTTCATCGTCTCCGGCCTGCTGATGGCGATCATGGACTGGGTCGCCGGCAAGATCACCAAGCACTGAACCTTCCTCACAACTGGACCGTTGTGGTGGCTCGGTGGCGGGAGGCGATGATGCGCGTGCGGATCCAGACGCGGCTGGACTACGACTATCCCGAACGCGTGGAATCCCTGCTGCAGATCGAGGCCGCCGTCGCCGACGACCAGACGGTGATCGAGGAGCGGCTGGCCTTCGACCCGCCGGTCGAGATCACCCGGCGCGACGACCCGGTCACCGGCGAGCGCCGCGTGGCCTTCACGCACCAGGGCCGGCTGGCCGTCGCCTACGACGCCGTGGTCGAGATCGCCGACCGCGACATGGACCTGCCGCACGCCGCCCAGCACGCCATCGCGGACCTGCCGATCGACACCCTGCCCTATCTGCGCGGCAGCCGTTACTGCCCGTCCGATACGTTCGAGACCATCGCCGACCAGAAGTTCGGGGCGCTGAAAGGCGGGGCGCGCGTGGCCGCCGTGGCCGCCTGGATCGCCAGCCATGTGAGCTACGAGATCGGCTGCAGCGACGCGCGAACCACCGCCCTGGAGACCTATGTCTCGCGCGCCGGTGTGTGCCGCGACTTCGCCCACTTGGCCGTGACCCTGTGCCGGGCCAGCGACATCCCCGCCCGGGTGGCCAGCGTCTACGCCCTGACCCTGGAGCCGCCCGACTTCCACGCCGTGGCCGAGGTGTTCGTCGGCGGGCGCTGGCGCCTGCTGGATCCGACGGGCCTGGCGCCGATCGACGGCCTAGTCCGCATCGCCTGCGGCCGGGACGCGGCCGACGTGGCCTTCCTAACCATCTTCGGCAAGGCGACGATGGTGTCGCAGAGCGTGACGGTCGCGCGGGTCTAGATCTTCCCTAGAACGGCAGGATGTTGCGCTGGCGGCTGTAGGCCAGGTAGCCGACATTGGCGCCTAGGCGCAGGCCGACGCCGGCGCGGATCGGGGCCAGGGTGATGGTGTCGGCGCGCTGGTAGTTCACGCCCAGGCCGCCGATCAGATAGGCCGTGCCCTCGACGCCCGGGAAGCGGCGGAAGATGGCGTCCGGATATTGCAGATTATAGCACAGGGTGAAGACCCGGCTGGCGTTGCCGCCCCAGTCCCAGCCCACCGACGGCCCCTGCCAGAACACTTCCTGGGTCTCGCGGCCCTTCATGTACAGCAGGCCCCGGCCGTAGCGCAGGCCCACCCCGATGGCGCCCGAGCCCTCTTCACCGGCGATGTAGCCGGTGGGCCGGCCGTTGTCGCGGAAGGCGCGCTCGACCACGGCCCCGGCGCTTTCCGCCGTGACGCCGAGGAAGTCCGAGGTGCTGCGGACCATTTCGTCGGCCGAATAGGTGGCGGCCGCCCCGGTGTCGTACTGCGACTGGCGCGGCGGGTCGCCCGGCCGCTGCTGGGCCGTGCTGGCGCAGGCGCTCAGCCCGGCGGTGGCCATGCCCGAAAGGATCAGCTTGCGGCGGTCCATGTTCTCTCTCGCGATTCCGACAGCCCGAACTGTCTCAACCCTTTGAGTCGGGTTTGCGGCTTGAAGCTTAACGGCGAGTTAACCATGACCGTTCCTCCCCGGGCGGCATGGAACGACGCTCGCGAAAGCCCGCAAATATGCTAGACGCAGCGCCATGACTTCGACGCCTCTCGACCGCATTCGCAATTTCTCCATCGTCGCCCACATCGACCATGGCAAATCGACCCTCTCCGACCGCCTGATCCAGGAGACCGGCGGCCTCACCGCGCGTGAGATGACCGCCCAGGTCCTGGACAACATGGACATCGAGAAGGAACGCGGGATCACCATCAAGGCCCAGACCGTGCGTCTGGACTACAAGGCCGACGACGGCCAGACCTATGTCCTGAACCTGATGGACACCCCGGGCCACGTCGACTTCGCCTATGAGGTCAGCCGCAGCCTGGCCGCCTGCGAGGGCTCGATCCTGGTCGTCGACGCCTCGCAGGGTGTGGAAGCCCAGACCCTGGCCAACGTCTATTCGGCCATCGACAACAACCACGAGATCGTCCCGGTCCTCAACAAGATCGACCTGCCGGCCGCCGAGCCCGAGCGGGTGCGCGCCCAGATCGAGGACCTGATCGGCCTGGACGCCAGCGACGCCGTCCTGGCCAGCGCCAAGTCGGGCCTGGGCATCCACGACGTGCTGGAAGCCATCGTCACCCGCCTGCCCGCCCCCAAGGGCGACATCAACGCGCCGCTGAAGGCCCTGCTGGTCGACGCCTGGTACGACGCCTATCTCGGCGTCGTGGTGCTGGTGCGGATCTTCGACGGCACGCTCAAGGCCGGCCAGCAGGTGCGCATGATGCAGACCGGTGCCACCCACCGCATCGACAAGGTCGGGGTGTTCAAGCCCAAGGCCACCGACGTCGACCAGCTGGGCCCCGGCGAGGTCGGCTTCTTCACCGCCTCGATCAAGGAAGTGGCCGACGCCGCCGTCGGCGACACCATCACCGACGAGAAGAAGCAGACCGCCCAGGCCCTGCCGGGCTTCAAGGAAGTCCAGCCGGTGGTGTTCTGCGGCCTGTTCCCGGTCGACGCCGCCGACTTCGAGGACCTGCGCGCCGCCGTCGGCAAGCTGCGCCTCAACGACGGCAGCTTCACCTACGAGATGGAGAGCAGCGCCGCCCTGGGCTTCGGCTTCCGCTGCGGCTTCCTCGGCCTGCTGCACCTGGAGATCATCCAGGAGCGCCTGTCGCGCGAGTTCGACCTCGATCTGATCGCGACCGCCCCCTCGGTGGTCTACAAGATCCACATGCGCGACGGCTCGGAGATGGAGCTCCACAACCCCGCCGACCTGCCCGACGTGATGCAGATCGAGAGCATCAGCGAGCCCTGGATCAAGGCCACCATCTTCACCCCCGACGAATATCTCGGCGGCGTGATCAAGCTGTGCCAGGACCGCCGCGGCATGCAGCGCGAGCTCAGCTACGTCGGCAGCCGCGCCATGGTCATCTACGACCTGCCGCTCAACGAGGTGGTCTTCGACTTCTACGACCGCCTGAAGTCGATCTCGAAGGGCTATGCCAGCTTCGACTATCAGGTCGAGGACTACCGCCCGGGCGACCTGGTCAAGATGTCGATCCTGGTCAACGCCGAGCCCGTCGACGCCCTGTCGATGCTGGTCCACCGCGACCGCGCCGAAAGCCGTGGCCGGGGCATGTGCGAGAAGATGAAGGAGCTCATCCCCCAGCACATGTTCGTCATCCCCATCCAGGCGGCGATCGGCGGCCGGATCATCGCCCGCGAAACGGTTAGAGCTTTGCGCAAGGACGTCACGGCCAAGTGCTACGGCGGCGACGCCTCGCGTAAACGCAAGCTGCTGGACAAGCAAAAAGCCGGCAAGAAGCGCATGCGCCAGTTCGGCAAGGTCGAAATCCCGCAGGAAGCCTTCATCGCCGCGCTGAAGATGGACGGGGATTGATCGGCTTCGCTGAGGATCTAACAGTCAGAGTGTATTGGAAGCCCTCGTCAGTCGAAACTGGCGAGGGCTTTTTGATTCACGACGCTGGTGAGGTGGGTAGCCGCACTTCCTCGTCACAAGACCTTGCGCGCAAATAAAAACCTGTAATTGTGTAGCTTCAATGAAATCGACCTGGGGTGGGAAATTTACTTCCAGTGTCATGATGAAGGGAGCGCCCGCAGGGGCCAGGGGGAACATGGGTTTCTATACGCGGCTCTGCGAGGCGCAGGGTTACGATGCAAAGTTGCGCGCTTGCATCGAGTCGGTCGTCGCCCAACTTGAGACGGCGGTAGACCCCGACAAGCCGGGCATGTTGCTGGGCAAGATCCAATCGGGCAAAACCCGCGCGTTTCTAGGCGTCATCGGCCAAGCCTTCGACCGGGACTTCGACGTTGCCGTTGTGCTGACGAAGGGCACCAAAACCTTGGCGAGGCAAACGGTCAAACGTATTGGCCGAGATTTCCGCGAGTTCATCAATGACGACTTGGTGATGCTGTTCGACATCATGTCGACCCCCGACGAGCTCACCAAGGCCGAGCTGCGCCGCAAGATCATTATCGTGGCCAAGAAGCAGGTCCACAACCTGAGCCGCATCCAGGAACTCTTCGACGACAAATATCCTCAGTTGAAAGCCAAGCGTGTCCTGTTGATCGACGACGAGGCCGATATGGCGAGCGTCCGCTTCACCAAGAAAAAGGGCGAGGAGGAATACGATCAAGGCACGATTGCCAACCAGATGGATCGCCTGCGCCAGACGCTATCCGGTATCGCCTTTCTGCAGGTTACTGCCACGCCTTATGCGCTCTATCTGCAGCCGGAGAATTACGCCCAGTCAAGCCAGGCCAAGGAGATGTTCTATCCCAAACGCCCGGCTTTCACTCAGCTTCTGCCTATCCATGACGCCTATGTCGGCGGCGAAGCCTACTTCGGCGGATGGGGCGCGGATGATCCGCGCTATTACCTCCACGTCGAGGTCGAGGAGCGGGAGCATGACGCACTTCGTTCCGGGGACGGCCGCACTATTCGCGATGACCGAATCTGGACCAGCGAGAATATCAAGATCCTGCGCCGGAGCTTGATCAGCTTCCTTCTGGCGATCGCCATCCGCCGACGTCAGCCGATAGCCGCAGGGGAGCGCCACCAGAAATACGCGATGATCATACACAATGACACCCAGCGCGCCGCTCACACTTGGCAGTGGGAGACCGTCCATCGGATCATCGACGTGTTCGAAGCGGCTGAGGCGGCCAACGATCCTCGGCTGCGCGCCGTCTTTGACGAGGCCTATGCAGACCTATCATTGTCGGTCACCGCTGCCAGTGGACGCCTGGCCGACGCCGAGACCTGTTTCGCTGACGTTCGGGGGCTGATCGCCGACGGCGAGCTGAACATTCAACGTGTGAACTCCGACGTCCAACTGGAGCCGCTGCTCGATCAGGAAACCGCCGAGCTACACCTGCGGACCAAGGCCAACGTGTTCATCGGCGGCAGCATCCTGGATCGCGGGATCACCGTGCCCAACCTCATCGCCTTTTATTACGGCCGCAATCCCAAGCGCATGCAGGCCGACACCGTGCTGCAGCACTCGCGGATGTATGGGGCCCGCTCGCCCGCCGATCTATCGGTGACAAGGTTCTACACGTCTCGTGCCGTCTATGCCCGTTTGGCCCATATCCATGCTCTGGAGACGACTCTGCGGGAGGCGTTCGAGAGCGGGGCTCACGACGGCGGTGTGGTGTTCATCCAAAGCGATCCCAAGCAAGGGTTCGTGCCGTGCGCGCCCAGCAAGGTGACGCTGAGCGACGTGGTCTCGATCCGGCCCGCCGACGTGCTCTTGCCGACCGGCTTCGATACTGTCGCAGCTACCAAGCTCGCCAAGTTCATGAACAAAGTCGATGCTCTGGTACCCGAGGCTTGTATCGGGACGGGGCGCTTCGCCGACATCAGCCTGGATGAGGCGATCGCGCTGATCCAGGCGATCGAGCCGACGCTGGAACTAGGTGAGGGCAACGGCTTCGAGTGGGCGGCGATGAAGGGTCTGCTACGCTACTATTCCGAACAAAGTGGCGGCCGGGTCAGCCTACTGGCCGAGACGGGACGCGAGCTTGATCGCGAGAAGTCCGGCGATCGCTCGGGCATATCCATTCTCGGAACCGAAGCGCTACGGAAGTTGGCGCGCGACCCGACCCGTGCCACTCCGGCGGTGATACTGCTTAAGCAGGCCGGAGGACGTGAACTCCATTGGAAGGCGGGTCCATTTTGGTGGCCAATGCTGGTGAGCTCGGCCCAGGCCACATCATGCGTATTCGCTACTAAGGTCGCGAGCTAGGCACATCAGGCGTAACTATTCGCGTTTCAGACAGCCTTTCAAGGCCCTTTTTTGGGCCAGGTGACGCTTGCTTTGCCTCATCGTGATGATCTAGCTCGTCTTCATGGACACCCTAACCCCAACCGAACGTAGCGCCCGCATGGCCCGGGTGAAGGGCAAGGGGTCGGGCGCGGAGATGACCGTGCGGCGACTGGTCCACCGGATGGGCTACCGCTACCGGCTGCATGGCGCGAAGCTGCCGGGGCGTCCTGATCTAGTCTTTCCTGGCCGCAAGAAGGCAATCTTTGTTCACGGTTGTTTCTGGCATCGGCATCCCGATCCCGACTGCAAGCTGGCGCGACTCCCCAAATCGCGGCAGGATTTCTGGATCCCCAAGTTGGAGGGCAATCGCGCTCGCGATCGACGCCAGCTCGAGGAGCTTGGAGCCCTGGGCTGGAGCGCGCTGATCCTCTGGGAATGCGAGCTTAAGAATGAGGCTTTCCTCGAGAACGAAATTAGAACACTCTTGGATTCATGAAGTCGATCGAACTCTTCGCGGGCGCCGGCGGGCTGGGCATGGGCCTTCACAGGGCAGGGTTCACCCCCGCCAAGGTGGTGGAATGGGATCGCTATTGCCGCGAGACTATCCGCGAGAACCGCGACCTGCCGCGCTCGCCGATGCATGGCTGGCCCGATGTCGAAGGCGACGTACGGGGCGTCGACTTTCGGTCACTCGAAGGCAAACTTGACCTGGTGTCGGGCGGCCCGCCCTGCCAGCCGTTCTCGCTGGGCGGCAAGCACAAGGCCTATGACGACGCGCGCGACATGTTCCCCCAGGCGATACGCGCCGTGCGCGAAACGCGACCCCGAGCCTTCATCTTTGAAAACGTCAAAGGTCTGACCCGGGCCACGTTCCGCAACTATTTCGAATATATTCGCCTGCAACTCGAACATCCCGAGGTGGTCGCCAAGCCCGATGAGGACTGGGCCGAGCATCTAGCCCGATTGGAACGCCACCATACCCATGGCACGCGTGATGGCCTGGCCTATCGCGTCGTGATCCAGGTGGTGAACGCCGCGGACCACGGCGTGCCCCAAAAGCGCGAGCGGGTGATCTTCGTCGGGTTTCGCGATGATCTCGACGTCGAGTGGAGCTTCCCGCTCGCCACCCACTCGTCCGACGCTCTACTTTGGGAACAGCACCGCGACGATCGTTATTGGGATCGCCACAAGGTAGCTAAGGCGGCGCGCCCCAGCGTGCTCGACATTCCGGTCCGCGCCCAGCGGCTGGACGCCAAGCCGGAGACCATCGCCTGGCGAACCGTGCGAGACGCCATCGGCGATCTTCCCGATCCCGAATTCGAGCCCCAGGCCGCGCGGAAAATCGCCAACCATCGTTTCCAGGCTGGCGCGCGCAGCTACGCAGGTCACACCGGCAGTCCCTTGGACGAGCCCGCCAAGACCCTGAAGGCAGGCGTCCACGGCGTGCCGGGCGGAGAGAACATGCTGGCGCGTCCGGATGGAACGGTGCGCTACTTCAGCGTTCGCGAAAGCGCTCGCCTTCAGACCTTCGCCGATGACTTCGTCTTCCACGGCTCGTGGAGCGAAACCATGCGGCAACTCGGTAACGCCGTGCCGGTGCGTCTGGCGGAAGTCATTGGCAAGGATGTCGCGCGGAAGCTACGCTACGCCGCGTGAGCAAACCCGTTTCCCTCGATGTCGAGATCGCCGCGCTGCGAGCACGGGTCGCGTCCCTGACCGAACTGGCAGCCAACGCGCCTTTCGCGCCGACAGCCCGCAGGAAGGTCGATAGCGAACTTCGCGATCTGATCGAGACACTGGAGGCCGCTCTCCGTCGCCTTGATCCGATCGCCATGCCGCGGTCGGTGTTCGATCCCAGCAATCCCAAAGTGATCGGCCGCTTCACGGCCTTAGCCATGGTGGCGCAGGAGCGTGTTGCGCTGGCCGACATCGGACAGTTTTACGGCTCGGGGGTCTATGCCATCTACTATCGCGGCGCCTATCCGCTCTACGCGCCGCTGTCGGGGTCTGAGACCCCGATCTACGTAGGACAGGCCGCTCCGGGTGAACAGGGCGCACATACCGCGCGGGACCAGGGTCCACGCCTCGCCGCTCGCTTGAATGAACACCGCAAGAACATCGTCAAGGCCGACACGACTCTGGACATCGCCGATTTCGACGCGCGCTTCCTCGTAGTTCAATCAGGGTGGGAGACGGCGGCGGAGGACTATCTGATCCACCTTTTCCGGCCGATTTGGAATAGCGAGACCAACCTGCTCTATGGCTTGGGCAAGCACGGCGACAGCGCCACGACCCGCGCCAACAAGCGCTCGCCCTGGGACACCCTGCATCCTGGCCGCGCCTGGGCGGCGAAATCGACGGAAGACGCCCGCACGCCCGAACAGATCGTCGCGGATGTTACCGCTCATTTCCAGCGCCACCACCCTTATGTCGAGCGTGGGGTGTTGCTGGAGACGTTCTTCGCGGAACTCCGCCAGAGCTAAACCCGCCATCGTTCGCGCTTGCGTCATCCAGTGGCGCATTGCACTCGCCACGGCTAAACCGAGCCCATGCTCCGCCTCTCCGACCTCAAGCTCCCCCTCGGCCATCCGCCTGAAGATCTTGCCCCAGCGATCTGCAACCGCCTGGGCGTCACGGCCGACGACCTGATCAGCCACACCATCGTCCGCCGCGCCCATGACGCGCGGAAGAAGGCGGCGATCCTGATGGTCTATACGGTGGACGTCGCGTTGCGGGACGAGGCGGCGGTGCTGGCGCGGTTCGAGCGGGACAGCCAGGTGCGGGTGCGGCCCGACACCGACTATCGGCTGGTGGCCCAGGCCCCGAAGGACTTCACGCGCCCCGTCGTCATCGGCGCCGGCCCCTGCGGGCTGTTCGCCGGACTGATCCTGGCCCAGATGGGCTTCAAGCCGATCATCCTGGACCGGGGCAAGGTGGTGCGCGAGCGGACCCAGGACACCTGGGGCCTGTGGCGGCGCAGCGAGTTGAACCCTGAGTCCAACGTCCAGTTCGGCGAGGGCGGCGCGGGCACGTTCTCGGACGGCAAGCTCTACAGCCAGATCAAGGACCCCCGCCACCTGGGTCGCAAGGTGCTGGAGGAGTTCGTCAAGGCGGGCGCGCCGGAGGAGATCCTCACCGAGGCCCACCCGCACATCGGCACCTTCCGCCTGGTGACGATGGTCGAGAGCATGCGCGAGACCATCGAGGCCCTGGGCGGCGAATATCGCTGGCAGCACCGGGTCGACGACTTCGACATCGAGACCGCCGCTGACGGGCAGCGCAGGCTGAAGGGTCTGCACATCTCGAACGGCGACTATCTGCCGGCCGAGCACGTGGTGCTGGCCGTCGGCCACAGCGCCCGCGACACCTTCCAGACGCTGTACGACCGCGGGGTCCACATCGAGGCCAAGCCGTTCTCGATCGGCGTGCGGATCGAGCATCCGCAGTCGTGGATGGACAAGGCCCGCTTCGGGGCCTGCGCCGGCCATCCGGACCTCGGCGCGGCCGACTACAGCCTGGCCCATCACTGCGCCAACGGCCGCACGGTCTACAGCTTCTGCATGTGCCCGGGCGGCACGGTGGTGGCGGCGACGTCGGAGCCGAACCGCGTCGTCACCAACGGCATGAGCCAGTATTCGCGCAACGAGCGCAACGCCAACTCCGGCTTCGTGGTCGGCATCGACCCGGAGCGCGACTATCCGGGCCACCCGCTGGCCGGCATCGAATTCCAGCGCAAATGGGAGAGCCTGGCCTATACGGCGGGCGGCTCGACCTACGCCGCCCCGGCCCAGAAGGTCGGCGACTTCCTGGCCGGCCGGCCGTCTGAGGCGCTGGGCGAGGTGCAGCCTTCGTACAAGCCGGGCATCAAGATGACCGACCTGGCCGAATGCCTGCCGCCGTTCGTGCTGGAAGCCATGCGCGAGGCGCTGCCGGTGTTCGGCCGCCAGATCGCCGGCTATGACCATCCCGACGTGCTGATGACGGGGGTCGAGACCCGCACCTCCTCGCCGATCCGCATCACCCGCGGTAAGGACTTCCAGAGCCTGAACGTCGCGGGCCTGTTCCCGGCCGGCGAAGGCGCGGGCTACGCCGGCGGCATCCTCTCGGCGGCGGTGGACGGCATCAAGGTCGCCGAGGCGGTGGCGGCGGCCTATGCAGGGCAAGCCGTTTGACGGCGTAACACTTCGCCCATAGCGCTAGTGCTCATGAAACCGCTGCGCTTCACCCGTCATGCCATTTTTGATCGAATGCCGCTCTATGGCCTGACGCGTGAAATGGTCGAGGCCATCGTCCGCCATCCCGATTGGGTCGAGCCGGATCCCGACGATACCGCTGTTGAACGCCGCTTTGGGCGGCCGCCCGGCCTCCTCCGTCACGTCAGGGTGGCATGCGTGGAGGAAGAGGACCATATTCGCGTCCTGTCGGTTTTCCCCGACCGGAATGCGAGACTGCCCGATGCGTCGTGAACCTACCTACGATCCCGAAGCCGACGCGGCCTATATTCCCCTGTCCGACGCCAAGCCGCACGAAGCCGCCGAGGTCGCGCCAGGCGTGGTTCTCGACTACACCGAAGACGGTCGGGTCGTGGGCATCGAGCTACTGCATGTCAGCAAGACCCTGGCGCCCGGCGCCTGGTCGAAGTGGCGACGCCCCGACTCTCGCGACGCCCGTATTGAAGCGGCCGAATAGTTCGCTCCATGCTCAAGATCCTCGGCCGCACCTCCTCGCTGAACGTCCGCAAGGTGCTGTGGGCCGCTGACGAGCTGGACCTGGCCTATGAGCGCGAGGATTGGGGGGCGGGGTTCGCCTCGACGCGGAGCCCGGAGTTCCTGGCCCTGAACCCCAATGGCCTGGTGCCCGTGCTCATCGACGAGCAGGGGGCGCTCTACGAGAGCAACACCATCTGCCGCTACCTCGCCGCCCGGTACGGCCACGGCCATCTGCTGCCGGTCGAGCCGCGCCCGCGCGCCGTGGTCGAGCAGTGGATGGACTGGCAGGCCACCGACCTGAACCCGACCTGGGGCTACGCCTTCCTGGCCCTGGGCCGGCCGACGCCGGGCTATGACGACCCGGCCAGGATCGCCGCCAGCGTCGCGGCCTGGAACAAGGCCATGGCCATTCTCGACCAGCGCCTGGAAGAGACCGGCGCCCACGCCGCCGGCCACGACTTCACACTGGCCGACGTGGTGCTGGGCGTCTCGGTCCACCGCTGGGTGAGAACGCCGATGGACCGGGCGGCCCTGCCCGCGGTCGAGGCCTATTACGCGCGCCTGAAGGAGCGGCCCGAATTTGGTCGCTGGGCCCTGGACGACGTGCCCTAGGAGGCGGCCGCCTCGTCCCGCGCGCCCCGCACCCTGAACACCCTCGCCTCGCGCGCCACGTCGTACAGGCGGTAGATGATGAACGCCCCCGGCTGGGCTTCGCGAAGGGCTTCCTCGGCGGGGGTCAGTCGGAACGGCGTGGTGGCCCCGCCGGTGGTGGTCTTCACCGCGATGCGGCGCGCGGCCCCGGTGCGGCTGAAGCTGATCAGGTCGCAGCCGTCGTCCTCTGGAGGCAGGGCCAGACGGATCTGGGCGGCCAGGTCCTCGCGACCGCGCTCCTCCAGCCGGCGCTGCTCGTAGACGAGGGCGGCGGCGACGCCGATCCGGGCCAGGACGCGGGCCTCCTGGTCGCGGACGGCGGGATCGAACTTGGCCACCAGCCGCTGCGCCCGCTCGCTGGGCGGCGCGTGAACGGCCCGCGACGGGGCGCCCTCGGCCAGAACCGGGGCGACGGTCCGTCCCAGCAGGGCGGGAGGCTGGGACAGGTCCTTGAGGGCGGCGGGCTTGGCGGTCAGGCAACGGTCGATGGACTCGACCAGGCTGTCGCCGAAGTCCCAGCGCGGCGGATGGTCCTGGAGGATCGGCAGGCCGATCAGGGTCAGGATCGCCGATATCTCGCCCTGCAGGAAGGTGATCGCCCCGCCCGAGCGGTTGGTGACGAAGCGCAGGGCGCGCTGGTGATTGGCCGGATCATAGGCGCGGCCGGTCATCACCTTGTCGAGCATGACCAGATAGTCGCCGACCACCAGGTCCTGCTCGGCCTCGTTCCAGGTCTTGCCGTTGATCGCCGAGTCGCCCACGCCGCGACGATGCCTGAAGCCGGGGCGCGACGCCAGGGACGGCTGGGGGGACGCATGGCCGCGAGCGTGCTAGAAGCCGCTGATGACCGACCTGCCTGAAGATCCCGCCAAAATCCCGCCGGAAACCCCGGACGAGACTCCGATCCAGCGCGCCCTGCGCCTGAAGAAAGCCGCCCTGGCCGACAAGCCGAAGCCGCCGCGCGGCGGCCGGTTCCAGCGCGAGCAGGCCGCCGCGGCCCGTTCGAGCAGCAAGAGCAAGCCCTGGATGACGCGCTAGCCCCTGGCGTCTTCGGACCAAGCGGCGCCTTGAGAACGCCGCGCTTTACGCCCAGGTTGACGGTATGCGCGCCCTAGCCACAGCCCTGCTCTTCGGCCTCGTCGCCGCCCCCGCCTTCGCCCAGGCGACCAAGCCGCCGATCAAGCCGCCAGCCGAGCCGCCGACGCCGGTCTCGCCGGTGACCGTCATGCCGCCGACCGACAAGCCCAAGGTGGTCTCCACCTGGCCGGCCGCGGGTCAAGCGGTCGCCCCGGGGGTGCTGGTGCTGAGGGTCGTGTTCGACCAGCAGATGACCCCGCGCGACTTCGCCTACGGCTTGGGGACGGGCGGGGAAAAGCCGGACTGCCTGAAGACCCCGCGGCTGTTGAACGACAACAAGACCTTCGTCCTGCTGTGCACCACCTTGCCAGGCAAGACCTACGCCATAGCGCTGAACCCGGCCCCGAAGGCCGACGGGCCCGCCTTCAGCAACCTGGCCGAAAACCGCGCCGATCCCGCCGAACTGACCTTCACGACGAGCGCCGGCGAGCCGGTCACCAAGCTGCGCGACGCCATTCGCGCCGCCGGCCTGGGCGACCTGGACGTGCCGGTCGACGAAGCGCCGGAGCCGCCGAAGACAGCGCCCTGATCGGTTCGAGCCTGATCGGTTGGGGAAGGCAGGGGGAGAGCCGGCCGAATTTGTGCGTCGGGACACCCCGGCCGGCTCTCGGCCTGCAGCCGGACCCGCCCCGTCGGAAGTAGGCGAGCCGGCGCGTCGAGGGGAATCGGGGGAGGACACCTCGACGTCTGCAAGCCCGCCAAGATTGCGGCATCCCCAACGCCGTCGCCATCCCGTAAAACCCTAGATCGCGCGCCTTTACGCCCGATCCGGCCACAGCGGTATGACCCGATGCTCGTCGTCGACGGGCCCGAGCGTCAGGCGCACCGTCAGGCCGATGCCGGCGGACTCGTAGACCAGGCTTGCGCCGAGCTGCCTGGCCAGGCCGCGCACGACCCGAAATCCCAGCCCGCCATCGGTCTGCGGATCGAACTCTTCGCTGAGACCGACGCCGTCGTCGGTCACCTCGACCACCAGCGCGCCGGCGCTGGTCCGGCAGGACACCATGATACGGCCCGCGACGCCGGTGGGATGAGCGTATTTCAGCGCGTTGGTCACCAGTTCACTGACGATCAGCGCCACCGGCGTGGCCTGGTCCGGCCGCACGAGGCAGCCGCCGGCGTCACGATTGGTGATCGTGGTGTCGCCCGCGAAACTGACGGTCTCCATCAGACTGCGGCACAGCTTGCCCAGGAAACGGCCGAGATCGATCCCGTCGTCGCCTTCACCCTTCTTGGCGGGCGTCGCCGACAGCAGGCGGTGGAGTTCGCCCACCGTCTCGATGCGCGCGGCCACCTCTTCCAGCGCGATGCAGGCTTCGCGCGCGGACAAGGGCCGACCCGCCTTCTGAAGGCGCGTGGCCTGCAGCCGGGTATAGCCCGCGATCAGGGCCAGATTGTTGGCGATACGATGCTGGGCTTCGCTAAGCCGGTCCTCGGACGCGACATGGCGAACGGCCGCATCGCCGAATTCTCGGCGCTCGACGTCCATGGCTCGCGGGCTTTCAGTAAGGCGGTAGGATCTTCCGTCACGCCGATACAAACACAAATCAAATAAAAAAGCGATGCTTTTGTTTGACAAGGAATCTGGTCTTTATTTATCTGTCCTATGATGTCCGCAAAAAGTCGGGTAGTCGACTTAAGAATGACTTAGAAATCCCTTCTGTATCACCTGATGTATGCTTAGTCGTTTACGCCTATCGCTACTAATGAGTAAGTGGCGCATTATGGGCTAAGTGCATGTTCGGCGGTCAGATGGAACCCGATGGTGGAGCTCACGCGTTAGCCCCCCAGATGCAAGGAGAGCCGCCCCTTTCCCGGGGGCCGAGACCCCATGAACGACCTGACCCGCCCCGAACGTCTGCAGATCATGCTCACGCAGGACGAACTTGCCGCGTTGGACGATTGGCGCTTCGCACGCCGCATGCCCAGCCGCGCGGCGGCCGTGCGCGAACTGCTCAAGCGCGGCCTTGAGGCTGAAGGCATCCAACCCGCCGACGGCAAGATGCGTTCTCGCGACTTCGGCGTGGTCGACGGTCCTCTGCGCTCGAACGGATCCGGCGACAGCGATGGCTGAACGGCCGCCGCGCCGCTGAGAGCAGAGAAAGCCGCGCCCTTCCCGCCAAAACTCGACCTTCCCTAAGGTCCGCCTATCGCCGACGGCGATCCGCGCCCATCATCGCCGCAAAAGGCGATAGGGGCGGAAGACATGCGGTGGATCCTGCGCGGCCTGCTGGCCGTGATTTGCGTGGCGCTGGTCGCCGTGTTGGCCCTGATCGGGCTGAACCTCGCCGACCGGCCGGCCAGGCCCGACGCTCAAGCCCTGATCGCCAAGGGGGCCACCTATGACGTGCGCATCCGCCGCGACGAATGGGGCGTGCCGCATATCCTGGGCCGGCGCGACGCCGACGCCGCGTTTGGCCTGGCCTACGCCCAATCGGAAGACGACTTCGCCACCGTGCAATCGGTGACCCTGGCGACGCGAGGAACCCTGGCTCGCCGGGATGGCCCCAAGGCGGCGGTCACGGACTACCTGGTGGGCCTGCTCGATGTCTGGCCGACCGTGCAGGACGGCTATCCGAAACTGCCCGCCGACGTCCGCGCCCAGCTCGAGGCCTATGCCGACGGCGTCAACGCCTACGCCGCGCGGCACCCCAAGGCCGTGACGCCAGGCCTCCTGCCGGTGAGCGGCAAGGACATCCTGGCCGGCTTCGTGTTCAAGCAGCCCTTCTTCTACGGCCTGGACGGCGAACTGAAGCGGCTGAACGCCCCGGAAGACCGGCAGAAAGCCCCGCCGAAGGGGTCCAATGGCCTGGCCCTGGCGCCGTCGCGCACCGCCGACCATCTGCCCCGTCTGCTGGTCAATTCGCACCAGCCCTATACCGGCCCGGTCGCCTGGTACGAGGCCGTGGTCGAAAGCGGCGAGGGCTGGCATGTGGCCGGCGGCTTCTTCCCCGGCGCGCCGTTCATGCTGCATGGCCACAACGCCAACCTGGGCTGGGCCAATACGGTCTCCAAACCCGACCTGTTCGACGCCTATCGCCTGGTGATCAACCCCCAGAACAAGAACCAGTACCGACTGGACGGCGCCTGGCGCGACTTCCAGCGCCACGACGTGAAGATGAAGATCAAGCTGTGGGGTCCGATCGTCATCCCGGTGACCAAGCGCGCCCTGCGCACGGTCCATGGTCCAGTGCTGGAGACCAAGCATGGCCTCTACGCCCTGCGCTACGCCGGCATGGGCGAGTATCGCCAGCCGCTGCAGTACTGGCGGCTGAACAAGGCGCGGAACGTCGAGGAATGGCGGGCCGGCGTCGCCACCCACGCCCTGCCCAGCCTCAACTACATCTATGCCGACGCCGCCGGGAACATCGGCTTCGTCCACAACGGCCAGTATCCCAACCGTCGCGAGGGCGTGGACTGGACGGGCGTGCTGCCGGGCGACCGCTCGGACCTGATCTGGCAAGGCTATCGCCCGGTCGAGGCCATTCCGCAGCTGTGGAATCCGAAGTCGGGCTATGTCTACAACTCCAACAACAGCCCGTTCCTGGCCAGCGATCCGGCTGACAACCTCAAGCCCTCGGACTTCCCGGCCAGCCAAGGCCTGCAGACCAACGTCACCAACCGCGCCCTGCGCATCCAGGAACTGGTCGGCGCCGACCCGGCGATCACCGACGAGGCCTTCCGCCGCTACAAGTTCGACATCACCTACAGCGAGCGCTCGTCCGAAGTCGCGATGATCAAGGCGCTTTTGGCCGTCGATCCAGGCGGCGACGCCGATCTGAGGGCCGCCCAGGCGATCCTGCGCGGCTGGGATCGTCGCACGGACATCCACAACCGCGCCGCCGCCCTCGCCTCGCTGACGATCCAGCCGATCCTCGTGGCCCAGATCAACGGCGACGTCCCGCCGGCTCCGATCGACGGCCTGAAAGCCGCGATCAAGACCCTGAAGTCGAACTTCGGCCGACTGGACCCGGAGTGGGGCCAGGTCAACCGCATCCGCCGCGGGAAGGTCGACCTGCCCATCGACGGAGGAGCCGACACCTATCGATCGGTGTGGGGCGTCCCGCAGAAGGACGGCAGCTTGACCGCCGAGGCCGGCGACACCTTCATCATGTTCGTGCGCTGGGACGCGCAGGGCGTGGTGCATTCCGACAGCATCCACCAGTTCGGGTCCGCCACCCTGGACGCCGGCTCGAAGCACTATGCCGACCAGACCCCGCTGTTCGCCACCATGCGCACCAAACCGGTGCTGTTCACAGAAGCGGAGCTGCGAGGTCATGTGAGGGAGGACTACCGGCCGGGCGAACGTTAGCGCCCACCCGCCTGCCGGAATGACAACGGAACAGAACGGCGGGTGAGCATCGCGCGAGCAGGCCGGCCGGCGCCATGACTTCGCCTCGGTCGCACGCTTGAACGTGGCCTTGGGCCAAGGCTAAGGTCCGCCACCTTCAACCTAGAGACTCTCCATGCGCAAGATCGTGATCCTGGCCACCGTGGCCGCCGCCCTGATGGTTTCGGCCTGCAACACCGTGGCTGGCGTCGGCCAGGACGTCTCGGCGGCCGGCCGCGCCGTGACCAACACCGCCAAGGACGCCAAATAGTCGCAGGATCAAGAGTTGCGGACTTCGGATAACCGGAGTCCGCGACACCTCGAATAGTTAAGCTAGCGCGCCGCCAACCTCCGCTTCCGCCACGCTTTTCCAAAGCCGACAGAGGCTTATCCACAAAAACTGAACGCAGCTGTGGTTAACTAGACCGAGCAACAACGCTTCTACTCGCTCGCCTTGTAGTCGAATGCTTGATCAAACAGCCGTTCATCTCAAAGAAACCTGATTCAAAATGGCGCATGCGACCCGGCGCCCCCTTTCGTTGGACCCGTTGGAGAGGCATATCCACGCCCATGAACGACCAGCAGCCCTCCTCCAGCCCTCCGCCGGTCAACGTGCTGACCGGCATGAAGCGGGGCGTCCGCCATCGCTGCCCTAACTGCGGTGAGGGCCGCCTGTACACGCGCTATCTGAAGGTCGACATCGACTGCGAGGTTTGCGGCCACGACCTCGCGCGCTACCCGGCCGACGACGGCCCCGCCTATTTCACGATCCTGATCGTCGGCCACCTGTTCGTGGCCCCGTTGCTGCTGTTCCCTTTCATCTGGAAGATGTCGCCGATCCTGGTGGTGCCGTTGACGGTGCTGCCGCTGGCCGGCCTGACCCTGATGCTGTTGCCGCGCGTCAAGGGCGCGGTGATCGGCGCTCTGTGGGCCGTCGGCCTGCGCCGAGCCGAGGACTGCCCGGGCGGCTGACGACCGCCTGGCCACGCTCTTCGGAACCTTGACCGCACTTCTCGCATTTCCTCCGCCGAACCCGGACGCGCAGGGCGCTCGGATGCAACGGAGACGGACATGCTCGGCACGATCCTCATCATCATCCTGATCCTGGCCCTGATCGGCGCGCTGCCGACCTGGGGCCACAGCCGCTCGTGGGGCTACTACCCCTCCGGCGGCCTGGGCCTGATCCTGGTCATCATCATCATCCTGGTCCTGCTCGGCAGGATCTAGGCCGCACGAGGATCCGGGGACGCGCAGGCGCGCGTCCCCGATCACGCGCCCCCTCCCCCGGCGATCGATGTTCGCCTAAGGTCGCCCAAACAGACGGGGGGCGACATGACCGACACCGCTATGGCGACGCCGCCCCACGCCATGAGCGCCTGGCGCCGCACCCGCGCCATCCTCGGCGGATCGGCCGGCAACCTGGTCGAATGGTACGACTGGTTCGCCTACGCCGCCTTTTCGATCTATTTCGCCAAGGTCTTCTTTCCCAAGGGCGACCAGACCGCCCAGCTGATGCAGACGGCCGCCATCTTCGCGGTGGGCTTCGGAGCCCGCCCGGTCGGGGCCTGGCTGATGGGCCTCTATGCCGACGGCAAGGGCCGCAAGGCCGGGCTGACCCTGGCGGTGGGCCTGATGTGCGTCGGCTCGCTGATCATCGCGCTCTGCCCCGGGCACGCCAGGATCGGCGACGCCGCGCCGGTGATCCTGCTGCTGGCCCGCCTGCTGCAAGGCCTGTCGGTCGGCGGCGAATACGGGGCCAGCGCCACCTATATGAGCGAGATGGCCGGAAAGAAGCGTCGCGGCTTCTGGTCCAGCTTCCAGTACGTGACCCTGATCATGGGCCAGCTTGTCGCCGCGCTGGTGCTGGTGATCCTGCAGAACACCTTGAGCAAGGAAGACCTGGCCGACTGGGGCTGGCGCATCCCGTTCTTCGTGGGGGCGGCCCTGGCCATCGTGGTGTTCTGGATCCGCACGGGCATCGAGGAAAGCATCTCGCACCAGAACGCCGCCACCGCCCACGATCCGGTCAGCCGCCGGCAGATCGCCTGGGTGGGCGGCCTGCTGGCCGCGACCGTGGCGGCCATGGTGGCGGGCTTCACCGAAGCCTCCTTCGCCCCAATGATGCAGTACGGCGCGGTGGCCCTGCTGGTCGCCACCTATGCGGCCCTAGCGGCGCCGCTGGTCTCGCGCCATCCCAAGCAGACCCTGGCGATCATAGGCCTGACCGCCGCCGGCTCCTTGGCCTTCTACGCCTATACCACCTACATGCTGAAGTTCCTGGTCAATACGGCGGGCTTCGACAAGGCCACGGCCGGCGCGGTCAACCTGGCCACCCTGGCCGGCTTCATGCTGATCCAGCCGCTGTTCGGCTGGGCGTCTGACCGACTGGGCCGAAAGACCCTGCTGGTCTTCGCGTTCGGCGTCGGGGCCCTGATCGCCTGGCCGGTGTTCAGCCTGACGGCCAAGGCCGCCAGCCCCATCGTCGCCTTCGGCCTGATCTTCGCCGCCCTTTTCGTGCAGTCGGGCTACACCGCGATCAGCGCCGTGGTGAAGGCCGAGCTGTTCCCCACCCACGTCCGCGCCCTGGGCGTGGCCCTGCCCTACGCCATCGGCAACGCCGCGTTCGGCGGCACGGCCGAATATGTCGCCCTGTGGTTCAAGCACGAAGGGATGGAGAGCGGCTTCTACCTCTATGTGGCGGCGATCATGGCCGTGGGCCTGACCGTCTCGCTGCTGCTGAAGGACACGGGCAAGCACAGCCTGATCCTTGAGGACTGATAACGCTCACACCGTCGCCCCTTGGGCCCTTTCGCCGACTCTCGTTATCGACCTAAGTTCACGCCATGCCCTCTTCGCTCACCCACGCCCTGTCCAAGCAGTTCCTGGCCCTGCCGGTCATCGATCTGGTCGTCCTGGCCTTCTTCCTGTTCTGCTGGCTGTTCTACGAGCCGATGCTCAAGCAACTGGGCAAGGAGAAGAACGTCATCAACACCGACATGACGGTGATCCGCCGACGGTGGATGGCCGAGATGGCGGTGCGGGAGATCGCCCTGCTGGACGGCCAGCTGCTGGGCCACGCGATCAATTCGGCCTCGTTCTTCGCCTCGTCGAACCTGATCCTGATCGCCGCGGCGGCTGGGGTGCTGTTCGGCGGCGACAGCGCGCTCAAGAGCATCGAGGGCCTGGCCGTGCTGGCCCCCGCCTCGACCCTGGTGTTCCAGATCAAGCTGGGCGTGGTGCTGATCGCCCTGGCGCGCGGCCTGCTCGACTTCATCTGGGCGATCCGCCAGATGAACTATTGCCTGGCCGCCATTGGCGCGGCGCCGATGTGGGCTCCGCGCGCGGTGCTGGAGGAATATGCCGAGGCGGCGGGCGGGATCCTCAATCCGGCGCTGTCGGCCTTCAACGCCGGGGTGCGCGGCTATTATTTCGCCCTGGCCGCGGCGGCCTGGCTGCTGGGTCCGATCGCGTTCGCCGTGGCCACCGGCGGCGCCATGGCCCTGCTGCTCTGGCGCCAGCGCCGCAGCCCGGCCTCGGCGGCGGTGCGCAAGGTGCGCCAGATCCTGGAGCGCCAGCCCGTGGTGGTGGGGCCGCACCTGGCGAAGACCGACAGCGAGCAGGTTTAGCGAGGCTTTGGCTTCGCCGCCTCCTCCTCACCCGCATCGCGGGGGAGGACAAGGCCCTACAGCCCCAGTTCGGCCCGCGCCTTCTTCGTCAGCTTGGCGGCGATCAGGCCGTGCGCCGTCTTCAGCCAGTCGGCGACCTCGTCGGCGTCCTCGCCCGACAGGTCCGAGAAATGCAGCCACTTGGCGCGCGCCAGATAGGGGGCCGGCGTCGCGCGGCCGCTCTCGCTCAGCACCTCGAACGCCACGTCCGAAGCCTTGAGCGAAAAGCCGTTGCGGCCGACCGCCCCGCCCAGGACCGCGAACATCTTGCCGCCCACCTTGTAGACGTGGTCGTCGCCCCACTGGATGGTCATGGTCGCGCCCGGCAGGGCCAGGGCGGCGGCGTCGAAGGCCTCGGGGGTCATTGGAAACTCCGGATCAAGCTCAGGCCTGCACGCCCACCCCGATCGGACACACCACGCCCGTGCCGCCGACGCCGCAATAGCCCTCCGGGTTCTTGGCCAGGTACTGCTGGTGATAGTCCTCGGCGAAGTAGAACGGCCCGGCCGCCCCGATCTCTGTGGTAATGGTCCCCAGCCCCTGGGCGTTCAGCGCCTGTTGATAGGCTTCCTTCGACACCACCGCCGCGGCCGCCTGGGCGTCGGAGGTCACATAGATCCCCGACCGGTACTGCGTGCCGATGTCGCCGCCCTGGCGCATGCCCTGGGTCGGATCGTGGTTCTCCCAGAAGATCTTCAGCAGCGCCTCATAGGTGACGACGCGCGGGTCGAAGACGATCTGCACCACCTCGGCGTGACCGGTGCGGCCGGTGCAGACCTCCTCATAGGTCGGGTTCGGGGTGATCCCTGCCGCGTAGCCCACGGCGGTGACATAGACGCCCGGAACCGTCCAGAACACCCGCTCCACGCCCCAGAAGCAGCCCATGGCCAGCACCGCGATCTCCATCCCGTCCGGATACGGCCCCTTCAGCGGATGGCCGTTGACGAAGTGCGTCTGAGCCGTCGGGATCGCCTGCAACCGCCCTGGCAGGGCGGTGTCGACGGTCGGCATGTCGAGGGTTTTGGGGGCGGCGGCCATGACGGAATCCCGGGATCGAAACTGAACCGCCGATACTAAGGCGTTCGCGATCTCGTTTCACCTCGTATGGCCGCTTGCTACCGGAACCTTCCTGAGTATATTGCGCCCCTTCCTGCGTCGGGGGTCTCAACCACCTTCCGCATCTGGTGCGCATGGTGAGGTGGCCGAGTGGTTGAAGGCGCACGCCTGGAACGCGTGTATAGGGGAAACTCTATCGAGGGTTCGAATCCCTCTCTCACCGCCACCACCCCTTGATATTATTGGGTTATTTCCCTCCCGGGGCAGCTTACCCACCAACCACCCCCTCAAAATGATTTGGGCGCCGTCACGCCATAGCGAAGACGATCCAGCTTGGCCGGAGATTTGGCTACCCGCGAGCGCCTTCTGCCTCGGGATGGAGCACGTCATCCCGGCGACGGTCGCCGACCAAGTTGTCCCTAACCATGCGACTGCGACCTGTTTTGGTTCGGCGAGCTACAGAGCCTATGCGCCACATCACAACGCCGCTGAGCAGCAGATCGAGGCGACCGACTAACGAACAGCCGCCGACATCTATGGCTATCCCCTGGCCCCGAACCATCCGCAGAACCCACGCGATCATAGCTGCGCGGGTTTTGTCACTCCATTCATGAGGTCGGTAAGCAACGTGTAGTTTATTTTCACGCCTTCAATCGTTTGAATATAACGACCAAGGGCATCTCGGTCTTTATCGTTCACGTCATAAATGCGATCCCCGAACATCCTATAGAAATTGTGCTCAACATCCACTTGAGGAAGTCCAGCATGTTGATCCATGAACGCTGCAATCTCGATGCCTAGCTGACGCAGATGTTCTTGATCCCTGCGTATGAGAGGTCTGCCTGCACCCTGCAAGCGTAGATCGCTTGCCAAAAATGCGTTCGGTTCACCGCTATGCACAATCCGATTGATGTTGCTCATAACCCCGCGCCCGGCATTACCTCTCAACTGACGCTCTAGGCTTTCAGTTCGGGACAGAAGGTCCAATACCATTTGGTCGGTATCGTCAGCGGTCTTGGCTACTTCAAACCGACCGCGAGCATGGGTGATCGGGTTCGATACCTTGAAACCGGGCTTTTCAATAGTCGCGAGTTGAACTCGCATATTTGCAAGCAAATCCTGAAACGACGCCCAATTCGTTCGCGTGAAGAAGATCGTATTATGCGGAGCGGTGTCGAACGGAAGCTTCGTCCCGGTTTCCGCTATATGGATCACCGGCAAACTCTGCGCATGCCGGACGCCTAGTTCGTAATATACATTGACGTTTCCAAACGACAGGTCCGCAACACATATCTCGCAATCGAATATGTTATTGAAGATGCCATCAGTGATCATAGAGGGATCAGCCATTGTGTCAGCGCGGATGACCTCGTAGCCCGCCGGTTCGAACACGGGCTTGATCGCGCCGTACAGAACGAAATCCGCGTGCTCTCTTTCGGGACTACCGGCTGAGCCAATTGGCGTGATGACGAATACGCGCTTACGCGGTGCGTCCTTCCCTGCCTTCTCGTCTTTCGCAGCCACGCTCGCCCCCATATCGATTCCCCAGACCATAGCCGCGCGTCGTAAAGGTTGGCGACCTCAACCGTGCGGCATACCCTAGCTCCACAATACGGGGACCACTATGCGCCTAGCCCTTGCCGCCCTCACCCTGGCGACAGCCCTGCCCGCCCATGCAGCGGAGCCCTTGCCCGATGATTGGCGCCTGGCCCGGGTCAGCCGTGACAGCATGATCGCGCTCAATGCCAACGTGACCAAGCTTGGGATGTCAGGCGCCGCGCTCGAAACTATGATGATCGTGCCCGACGATGACCGGCCCATCATCCTGTTCTCGTACGAAGCCGACTGCATCGCGAACAAGCTGAGAGCTACCGCATCTGTCAAGCTAAGGTCATGGGACGACACAGCAGGCGTCCACAACCGCACTCGCACTCAATGGTCAAAGCCCGACAACGATCTAGAGACGACTGTCTACAACTTGGCGTGCAAAGGAACCACGTCGGATGATTGGGTTACTATCGGTGACAACGCGGCGGGTCTGGTGACATTCTACTACGAGAAGTTTCTAGGCATCCCAGAGCCGACAACCAAAGCTAAATAGAAGCGTCCCCCGCGCATGGGTGACGCCGCTTCGACATGGGCGGTGACGTGACAGTTGGTTCCAGATCGCCACCGCCTTCATGTTGATCCCGACGGCGACCGGACCCGGAGGGGCGGGTCAAGGGCGACCGACCATCCTCCGCTCATCGGTCCTCCGCGCAACGCTTAATCCCGCGAAATTCAGACCCTCTTTTTAGGGTCCACCTTTCGTCTGAACTTGACCGCGACCTCGTTCCCTTCAAGGTTCAGCAGGGTCAGCTCGGGACTAGTGTCGAAGTAATCAGCCCGCGCCTGCTGCACCCTGAACAAAGCGTCATAGGTTTCTGCCGCGACCTCACTTGTCATCGAGAGCAACCCTTTGACAATCTCATCCAACATTTCGGTTTCGGGCTTGAATTTCTTGTACACTGCGTCGGTCATGACCTTTACGGCACCCCTATCTCCCTCACCGCCTTCACCCACCCATTTCTCGTTGAGAGCTAGCCGCTGCGCTCTGTATTGCGCTAGCACGGCGACAATCGCGTTATTCCGGTCATCCAAATCGGCGATGTCGTTCATAAGCGCTTCGCCGCCAACCCGCGCCACTCTGAATAGCTCATCGATATTAAAGTGAAGGGTTGGAGGATCATTCGCGACGGGCTTGTGAACCATGCACACGTGAGTAATTCGCTCAAAGGCAGCTTTTTTATACGACTCCATAATTTCCAATTTTGTCACCAAAGCTGTCGAGTACACGCGCGTCAGTTTGCGATGAATAGCGAACATCGCGGTGTTATCTTTCTTTAGCTCTTCAGTGTTATTCATCCGCTTCGTCATTTCAGCGGATGCAACGGCACCAATCACGGCACCGACCAACGCCCCAACGAGCCCGACGCTCGCGGTCAGGACATCGCCTGACATGTCGGCTTTCTCAGAGCCACCGGAGGGCATCTGCACCGTTACAGCGATTGGCTGAACCCCCGCCCTAGGTGCGGGAGCCGCGACGACAGGCGGCGGCGGCACGGTGCTGGCAGTCGTGGCTGGTGCGGTCATGCGCGCAAGCTAAGCCGCACCAAGGCGCAGGGGAAGCTCCACGGCCCACTGTGCGCACCGTCGCAAATTTCCGGACCCGCCAACTTTCGGGCGGGCAGGTGGGCTGCCAGTAGCTGCTACCTCCACCAGCGGCTAAGCTGTGCCCAACATGTTGGGGAAAGGGATGCGAATTTCCAGATTGAGGCTGACCGTTGGCCTGCTCATGGCGCTTACGGGTTGCTCGCGCAGTCCCACCCTTTTTCAGCCCGTGCCGCTGCCGCAAATGACGGCGCTGACCTGTGAGTTGACGGCTGTCCACGACGGGGCGCTGAACCCGGGGTACAAACGCGGCAAGTCTGGCTCGGTGATGAAGCTGACCCTAGCAGACATTCGACGGGGCGCCTTCCCGGCGCAGGTGCATCTAGCGGCTGCGCTGAATAGGACGACCCCGTCAGCCGGGGTAGCGCGTGAACGGCGCCCAGGCTTAAGAGCCCCCACCCACGGGGTGGCATGTCGCGGGCGGGGGGCGCCCCCGGGGGCGAAAACTTATGAGTCGGTGCGATCAACAACCGCCGACGCCCAGGTAGGCGCTAAACTTGTAACCTTTGCGCTATGGCGCGAAAGATAGCTTGACGACCTTTCTGAGCTAGGGTTATGAGCTATCTAAATACCCACCCTATCTTTTGAGCCACCCGCAATGCGCATTGCCTACTATCGCGTCTCCACCGCCGACCAATCCATTCAAGCCCAGCGACACGAACTGGGCGGCCCCTTCGACCGGGAGTTCGAAGATAACGGCGTCAGCGGCGAGAAGCTGGCCGCCGACCGACCCGGATTCGCGAAGCTGTTGGAGCAGATCCGAAAGGGCGACACGCTGTACGTCTACGCGGTGGACCGGCTTGGCCGGGACGCCATCGACGTGCAGAAGACCGTGCGCCATCTGATCGATCAGGGCGTCGCCATCTATATTCTCGGTATCGGCGCCTTGGCTGGCGACACGGCGCCGCTGATCCTGGCCGTCCTCGCGCAGGTCGCCGACCTGGAACGCCGCAAGATCCGAGAACGCACCGAGGCTGGGCGCAAGGCAGCTAGGGCGTCGTTAGAGGCCACGGGCAAGACCCACCGGGGCAAAGACAGCTTAGGCCGCCCCAAGGCCGCTGACGCCGCTCACGTGGCTGCCTGGCGCCGTGAACAAGGGGCCAGCATCAAGGCGACAGCGCAGCACTTCGGCCTCTCAGAGGCCACTGTAAAGCGCTACTGGGCCGAAGCCTCAACCAGCCTGGCGCAGGCTCAGCCGCCCGGGTCTCGGAGCCGTCGCCGTGGGCCACTGACGCCACTATAAAGTCGGGTATGCGACACAACGCCAAGTGGCCAAGGAGTGCGCTTGTCGTTACCCGTGCAGCTACTCCATTCCGCTTTAGGACGTCCGATGAAGATCATCGCCTCCCTGATCCTGGTCGCCGTGACGACTGTTCCCGTCGAGGCATTGGCCGATGAGTTCCACCTATCGTGCGGTGGGACCGCCAGTGGGATCGCTACCAGCACCACCTTCGGCTCGGCCCATGAGGATTTCGGTTCTGGGAGCGTTTCTGGCTCGGCCACCACCTATTCGCGTCGCGAAACTGCCGACCGCTTGCTGCTGGAAATCGATGAAGCAGGAGGACGCATCCGGCTGCCCGCGAGCATGATCCCGCCGATCCACAACGGAGGTAAAAACGGTTGGTGGCCTTTGACCAACGTGACCGTCAGCGAGACTGAAGTCTCCGGTCGGTTCGCAGTCAGCCTGGTAAATCGCGGCCAGTTTCGCATCGACCGCCGCACAGGCGACATCAGCATCGGCCAATTTGGCGGAGGCTTTCGCGGACAGTGCGAGAAGTTCGAGCCCGAGGAGCGAAAGTTCTAGGCGACTTCCAGACCTAGATGCGCAGCCGCCTTACACCCTGGCCGTCTGGCCTCTGCGCCCTCAGCGCGGCGTCCAACCTGTAGTAGTTCGGACACCGCCTCAGCAACTCCGCTTCTTGATCGGGGGCGTTGAGGATTTCGACCCAATCCTCCTGCGTCAGGATGTCGGTCAGGCCATCTTGGTACCTCGTGACCGTGCGTGTACCGCCTAGACGGTCGATCCGGCCTTTCAGGCTCATCGGTTCGCCTCCAATTCCGTGATGCGTCGCTCAAGTTCGGTCAGTTCGTAAGTCTTCGCGTATTGGCTGATAACGCCGATCACGGCTCCGGCCTCAGAGGGCGTCATCTCTCCGGCCGCCATCTTGCCCGTGACCACGCCCATGGCGGCGAGGGCTGCCCCAGGGCTATCGATCTGGCCAATCCTGAATTGGACCGGACTGTCTTTCGCGTCGGGCACCAGTTTGTTGGCAAGGGTCATCGCGGCCCTGATCCGTTGATCCAGGGTCGGGGCGATCGTCTCGCCATCGCCAACGGACACGGGCCTGCCGTCCATCACCTGCTGTAGGAATCCGACAGGATCGACGCCCGTCGCGATTTGGGCGCGCGCAGCAATGGTCAGCCGATTGGGCTGGCCAGCCTTCCGGCCTGATGGATTTCCGCTTTGGCCTGGTCCGTAGCGCATCGCCTGCTCCTGACCTGCATTTTGCAGACCGTCCATAAAATAGACGAAAACGACCTCCCCCACCACCACGTCGCCCCCTCACCTAGTAGGTGGTGGGGGCGGACGAGGTGGCGGGCCAGGAATCCCCGACCACCCCCACCACTCCACCCCCCACCTTCATGAGGTGGGGAACTCGGTCCAACGACCCACCTCCACGAACGGCACCTCCTTGCCCTTGGGGGGAATGGCGTGCTTCACGACTTTCAGGGCATGCGAGGCCAACCACATCGCCAGCCGAACCTTGATCGTCGCGAGGTCGAGGTGGTTCTCCGGATCCAGGGCGAAGGCCTTGGCGACGGCGTAACCAACCCAGGCCTCGCCCGCCTGAACGTTGGCGCGCCAGCGGCTCCCGTCGGGTCGGCCTTCCTCGACAATCTGTTGAACCCGGAAGCAATCGTTCGCCGTCAGACCCGCGAGCAGATCGGGCGGCGCCCAGGGCGATGCAGCCTGCACCTCGTCGCCGTTGCCAAGATGGACGTTGGCCAACCGGAACCACGTCGCCTTGCTGGCTGGCTTCGTCATGCTGCTCTTGCCGCTATCGACGCGAATGCGCGTAAGGCGGTCCTCAGATTCCACGCCGAGGTTCTTCGCCTCATCCGAAGTCATGGGCCGAAGGACGCGCGCGTATCGGGAAGCGGCCAACAGAGCCACCGCGCCGCGACCGTCTTCCACCGTAACCTCGCCGCCGCCCGTCTTCCGGTTATGGTGGGAAAGATGGACGGCGCAGTTGGTTTCGTCGGCGATATGAGCCCAGGTCTTCATGACCCGGTCGATGGCCATGTTGTCGTTTTCGGGCACGGCGTGGCTGCTGACGAAGGGGTCGATGGCCACCACGTCAATCTTGTTGAACCGGATGAACTCCACGACCGCGTCCACTACAGGGGCGTTGATCCGCGTGCCCTGAGTCGTCTGAATTCCGATGATCAGATCGGCGTCGCGGCCAGAACCCAGAAACAACCGCCCTTCGACCTTCTCTTTCGGAATTTGGTGATGGATAAGCGTGGCGTGCACCCGCCGTTCGACCTCGTCGCGCGGGTCTTCGCCATTCCAGTACCAAGCACGCCCCATCTCGCTCGGGGCCACGCCGAGCAGCGGGAGTCCAGAAATCGTCGCGAGGACGTCCGCGAGCACGAGGGTGGATTTGCCGACCCCGCTCCCGGCTGTGGTCAAGCTTACATAGCCCCGGATCAGCGAGGGTTTGAGGATCCACTGCCGGGGCGGAATCTCTTTGGGATCGCGCCAGACGAACGGCTTGGCGAAGATTGTGGGATCCGGCGGCGCCTCGCAGACCAGATCGTCTGAATCAACGAAGTTCATGCGGTGGCGCCCAGGTTCAGAGCGCCCTTGTCCAGGCCGCTCTTGATCGTTCGGCGCACACTCTCCCATCCGTCGTCACCGGGCAGCCCCGAGAGGTCGGCGGCCTGCTCCAGCGCCCGTTCCGCGACCTCTCGCGGGAGCACGCCGACAGACACGAAATCGCCCAACCGGGCGGAGGCTTTGAACAGGCGGGAGTTCCGTTCGCCGGGCTTGGTCACAGCAACCGCACGGCATTCGCCGTTGATGGCCGCCAGGACATAGGCGTCGGGCTTCTGCCCCCAGGTGTGGCTCGACGGCGTGGACGGCGGAGACGGCAGGGGCACTAGGATCTGGAGCAACCAGTCCGGCAGTACCGCCAAGTCGGTGAAGTCGGGATCGTTCAGCCACCGATACGCGCCGTCAGGGCGCGCAGACGGAGGGAGCACAATGTAGCCGCCGTCGGCGCGGAAATCGAGGCCGCGATAAATCTTCGAGATGCCGTTCACGTCACGCCGCAGCCCGACGCGGTTCGGAAGTTTCAGGCCAGGATTTCGGAAAAGGTAGTGCTTACCCCCGCTGGGTGTGACGCTCGTCACCGTCAGCGGCAACGACGCGAATTCCGCTTCGAGTTCGGCCAGGGCGTTGAACCCGTTCACGTCGCCCTTGCGGTCCACATCGAGCGTGTCCACGCCTGAAACTGCGCCGCAAGCCAACCCGATATTGGCGTTAGGCCAACGTGTCCACCAAGTGGCGATGGCATAGTGGTCGGTCGTGGCGTCGCGACAGCCATGGTGAGTCAGGGGCCGCTTGCCGCCCGGTTCGACCGGAAAGATGGCCCATCCCATCCGGGCGAACTGCTGCGCCGCTTGCGTCAGGTTCGGCCCCATGACTACACCGGGCCAGACTGGAGACGGGCGAGGGCGTCACGAAGCTGGCCGACCTGCCAGATGTTGTGGCGGCTGCCCAGCTTCGTCGGCTTCGGGATCCGTCCATCCAAGGTGCGGCGGCGGACTTCTTCGTCCGAGATTCCGCCGAAGAGGGCCTGGACCACGGGGCGCTTCACGTAGGCGCAGGCGGGCAGCGTCTCGAATTGCTCGAGCGCGACCAGAATGTTGCTTGTCATCAGATGGCCTCCCTTCGCCACCAATTCGATGGTGGAGAGGCTTGCTTTCAAGCGATCACGCCCTGCGCAAAATGAAAATTTATGGGCATCAAGCACGCCCCGGTCCGACGTCTACGGCCGGTTGACTCGCAGGTCGGCTGACGGCCCGATAGCCGTACCCGCTGGCGTGAAGGCCCGGAAGTTGTCGAGGACAGACGTTATGGTCTTCACACGTTGGGCTCAGCCACGGCGGGCGTGCAAGCCCCGCACGTTGCCGCCTTCACCAGCGCCTTTCAACTCCGGCGGCTTCGCCAGGAACGTCGCCCAGTCGGCCATCAGCGGTCGGCGGCGCTCCACAGCATCCCCACGCCGATAGGCGCCCTCAACGCCGCCGACGACGTGCGCCAGGGCGGCCTCCGCAACCTCGCGCGGGTAGCTGGTGGCGTCGCCCGTCCAGTCGCGGAACGTCGAGCGCCAGCCGTGCGGCACACACCGCCTGTCGGAAAGCTGGCCGCAGAGCTTGGACACTGCCACGTCGCTCAGCGGCTTGCCGCTCGGCCCCGGGAATAGCAGATCGTCGCCCGCGATTCGGGGAAGCCCATTGACCAGCGTCATAGCCGCGTCGCTCAACGGCACGCGATGTTCCTTGCCTCCCTTCATGCGCGCGGCGGGAACGGTCCAGACCTTTGCGCTCAGGTCGATTTCCGACCACCGGGCGCCACGTACCTCGTTCGAGCGGCATGCGGTCAGGATGAGCATTTCCAGCGCGCGAGCCGCCAAACCTTTCCGCTCGCGCAGCGCAACCATAAACCCAGCGGCGTGGTCCGCCGGAAGCGCCTTTTGATGTTGGACGGGCGCAAGTTTTCGCGGCTTCGCCAGCAGAGCGTCGAGGTGCCCCTTCCAGCGGAATGGGTTGTGCCAGCCGACCGCAGGAATTGCTCCGGCGGCCCTTGCAGCATCCAGCACCTTTTCGCCATGTCGACGTGTGCGGTCGGCCGTTTCAGTCTTTGTGACCCAGAGAGGCCGTAGCAAGTTAAGGACGTGGGTCGTCTCAATGTCGCCCACGGCGAACTTGCCGAGCCCTACCGCGTCGCCGACCTCACCACATTTCATGCCTTTGCAGGCGATGGTCAGTAGGGTGTGCTTCCAGGCCTGGGTATGGGCTGGATGCTTCCAGGTCCCCTCATGCGCGGCGATGTAGTCGCGGCATGCCTGTTCGAACGTAAGCAGGCGACCGGCGTCGGCCAACAGCTTCGCCTTGGCGGCGCGACGCTCCTCGACGGGATCACGTCCTTTGTTGATCGCCTCGCGGGCATCTCGCGCTAACCGCCGGGCGTCCGCCAGCTTCACGTCGGGAAACCCACCCAGCCCCATTTCTCGCCGCTTTCCGGCAATCATGACCCGGAGCACCCAACTCCGACCGCCGGTGGGCTCGACCTGAAGGCACAGACCGGCGACGCCCCCGACGGCGTGGAGGCCTGGGTCGGTTATCGCGGCGACCTGTAGCGCCTGGAGTTCGTCGGCCTTACGCGGCATTTAACCCACCTATTCACCCCCCAAAAATACGGTGGTGATCTGTGGCGGTCAATGGCGTTCAGCGGGTATGTGGAGCTACATTATCTTGTGAAAACAACGTGCTTGTTGGCGCTCCGTGGTGCTCTGAGGGCATAACCAGGCGGTCTCTCTCACCGCCACCGCTCTCCCCAAAATCCAATCGCGTGGGTCAGGCCTTCGCGGGCGCGGCCCTGCTCTGGATGACGCGCCCCAGCGCCAACAGGCTGACCGAGGCGGCGGCGACGGCGATCGCGCCGACGCCGAAGAAGGCGGTGGCCGGGACGGCGCCCCAGAAGGCGCCCATGACGCCCGCAAGGACGCTGCCGATGAACTTGGCGATGTACCAGGCCCCCATCATCATCGAGGCGACCTGGAGCGGCGACCACGCGCCGATCAGGGTCAGGCCGGTGGGAATGACCAGCAGCTCGCCGAGCGTGAGCAGGACGAAATAGCCGATCACCCACCAGGCCGAGACCGGCTGGCCGGTAGCCGCATGGACGGCCGCGGCGACCACCATCACCACCATCGACAGGGCGGCCACGGCGCAGCCCAGGCTCATGCGGGCCAGCAGGTCCGGCGGGCCGCGTTTCTGGGCGCGGCGGGTCCAGAAGGCGATCAGGGCCGGGGTCAGCAGGATGATCAGCAGCGGGTTGATCGACTGGAACCAGGTCGCCGGAACCTCGTAGCGACGCCCCAGCCAAGAGACGCCGCGATCGGTCTGGTCGGCGACCCACAGGGCGATGACATTGCCGCTCTGCTCGTAGCCGACCCGGAACAGGATCACCAAGCCGATGATCAGGGCCAGGGCGCCCAGATTGCGGCGCTCGTCGGCCGTCAGAGCCGCGCGGGGGCCGCGCGACGCTTGCCGCGTCGGCGGATCGACCGGCAGAAGCCGGCGGCAGGCCAGGTAGATGGTCAGTCCGACCAGCATGCCGACCCCGGCGGCGGCGAAGCCCCAGTGCCAGCCGAGCAGTTCGCCCAGTGTGCCGCAGATCAGCGGCGCCAGCAGGCCGCCCAGATTGATGCCCATGTAGTAGGCGCTGAACGCCCCGGCCCGCCGCGGGTCGTCGGGGCCGTAGAGCCCGCCGACCTGGACGGCCAGCGGCGGCAGGAACAGGCCGTTGCCCAGGGCGACCAGCACCAGGGCCGGCAGCAGCAGGGCCTCGGCCGCCATGGCGAAATGGCCGAACATCATCAGCACGGCGCCCAGGATGACGCTCTTGGTCCGGCCCAGCCAGCGGTCGGCGATGATACCGCCGAAGAACGGGCTGAAGAAGGCCGCCCCGCCATAGGCGCCGTAGATCAGCGACGCCTTGGCCTGATCGAAATGCAGCTGCCGGGTCATGTAATAGACCAGCAGGGCCTGCAGGCCGAAGTACGAGAACTCGGCCCACATCTGGGTCATGAACAGGGCCGTCAGGCCGGGCGGGTGGCCAAACAGCGTCCGCCGCTTCCCGACCTCGCCGCCCGCGAGGGGCGCCAGGCCGGGATCGGTCAGCTCAGGCCTCGAGCCGGCGTCGGACGGGTCGATGGCCATCCCGTCCTCAGTAGTCCAGCGACAGGGTCAGGGTCTGCCCGGCGATCAGCAGCCAGACGAGGAACAGCGCGGACAGGGCGCTGACCAAGGCCCAGGCGACGCCCGCCCATCGTCTCTGCGGCGACCTGGCCAGGACCCAGGCGTTGGCCGCCATCAGCAGCGCCCCGACGATCGCCGCCAGGGACAGGCCCTGGAGGAGCCGCATCCAGATGTCGAAGCGGCCGTCCAGCGTGCTGACATCCTTTTCGATGCCCATGACGATGGTCGTCCAGCCGCCGACGATCACGACCAGGAGCCATGGCGTGATGCGCGGGGCCCAGCGGATCAGGGCCGGCCGCCCGACGACCGCGGGCTGATAGCCATAGCGCCACCGGGTAAAGGCCAGGATCGGCCAGGCCAGGGCCGCGATCAGGATGATCCCGAGGGCGATGGCTGTCGTGGGGATGATCCAGCCGGCGTCGAAGCCCGCGGGCGCGGGGACGAACTCGATGATGGGGGCGAAGCCGGCGATCGAGAACCGCTTCACCTCGCCGTTCTCGACCACGGCCGCCAGCCGGTCGTCGCCGCCGACCTCGCGCCATTGCCAGGGCGCGACCTCGCGCCAGCGCTTGGGCGCGCCGCCGGGGCTCAGCAGCGCCGAGACGGTGATGGTCCCGTCCTCGTTCGCCACCACCTGGGTCTGACCGAGCAGGCCGAACAGTTTCACGAAGTTCGAGACCGAGGTGCGGCTGCTGCCATAGTGGCCGGCCATGACCTGGGCGTGGGCCTTGGCCGTCGCGGCGGTCGGCTGCTGCGGATCGGGCTGCGGGAAGTAGCGGTCCGTGAACTGCGCGAACAGGCGCTCGCGCAGCACATGGGCCGCGCCGTCCTTGCCGGCGCTGTTGAACGACAGATACAGGCCGACGTGCTTGTCGAGATAGAGATGCAGATCGGAGTGGAAGACGTCGGTGTCACCGCCGTGGCCGATGATCCGCAGGCCGTTGCGGTCCTCGTGATAGAAGCCCAGCGCTATGCCCGGCAGGCCGGGGATGGGCGTGTTCTCGGTGGCGTACATCAGATGCGCCGTCTGCGGGTTCAATAGCACCCCGCCGTCGGCCAGGTGGGCGATCATGAACCGCGCCATGTCCGAGCCGGTGGACGACAGGGCGCCGGCCGGCGACATGCCGATGATCTCGAAGGGCCGCGGATCCTGCGAGGCCTGGAGATAGCCTTTCGACATCTTGCCCGCCAGCGCCGGCGGCAAGGGCTGGGCGAAGGTCGACTCGGTCATCCCCAGCGGCGCGAAGATATGGCGATCGACATAGGCTTCGAACGGCTCGCCCGACACGCGCTGGACGATGTAGCCGGCGAGCGACGCGCCGTAGTTCGAATAGGCCGCCATCTCGCCCGGCGGATAGATGCGCTTGGGGATCGCGCTCTTGAGGATCACGTCGAGCGGCCGGTTCTGCGCGGGATCGTAGAGCAGCAGCCGCTTGGCGGTTTCCTCGAAGCCCGGGGTGTGGGTCATCAGGTTTCGCAGCGTGATCGGCTTGCCGTAGGCGGGCGGAATCTTGAAGTCCAGATAGTCGTTGATGTCGCGGTCCAGATCCAGCTTACCCGCCTGGACCAGCTGCATGACCGCCGTCCAGGTGAAGAGCTTCGAGATTGAGCCCGGACGGAACAGGGTGTCGCCGGGGTCGACCGGGCGGCGGGTCTTGACGTCGGCGACGCCGTAGCCCCGCTGGGTCAGCACCTGGCCGTCCTTGACCACCACCACGACCGCGCCGGCGATGTCGCCGCGCTCCAGGCCGTAGGGCATCAGCCCGTCCAGCCAGGCGTTGACGTCGGTCGCCGTCAGCGAGGCGGCGGCGAGCTGGGCCGCGCCGGGCGGCGAGGCCGCGGTCACGGTCGCCGCCTGGACGGCCGCGAGCGGCGTGGCGGGTTTGAGGGCGTCCGGGCCCTGGGCCGCGGCCGCGGCCGGCAGGGCGATCGTCGCCAGCAGCGCCGCGAGACGGGTGAGAAGTCGCATGCCGATCTTCCTCATGGGATTAATACCGTACGCCCAAGGTGACGCCGACGGAGCGCGGCCGGACCACGGCCGCCGCCGCCCCGCCGTTCGGCGCCGAGCCGGCTCCGCCCAGGGAGACGACGCCGTCGCTGTCGGTCAGGTTACGGGCGAAGACCTCGATCCGATAGCGATCGACGGTGACGCCGGCATAGGCGTCGACCTGATCGAAGGTCTCCAGGCGACGCTGGCCGTAGGTCGCGTCGAAGTCCGAGCGCCGCTTGCCGGTGTGCCGCCAGCTGACGCCCGCCCGGCCCGTCACCTTGTCGGTCAACGGCCGCTCGTAGTCGGCGCTGAACGTGGCGGCGAAGCGCGGCGCGTAGGGCAGCCAGTCGCCCGACATGCCGCCGGTCAGGTCAGGCGCGTCGTCGGTCAGCTGGGCGTCGACATAGGCGCCGTTGACGCCCAGGGTCAGGCCCTGGGTCGGCCGGGCGGTCAGCGCCAGCTCGACGCCCTTGCTGCGGGCGCTGCCGCCGTTGGTGTTGACGGCGAAGCCGTCGACGGCGGCCAGAAGCTGGATGTTCTTCCAGTCGATCAGGAAGCCGGTCAGTTCGATCGACAGCTTGCGGTCCAGAAGGTCGGCCTTGACGCCCAGTTCGTAGTTGGTGGTGGTGTCGGCGCCGAATTGGCGGGGCACGGCCGTCGGCGCGGCGGGCGGCAGGATATTGGGTCCGCCGGGCCGGTAGCCGCGAGCGATGCGGGCGTAGATCGTGGTGTCGCGATTGGGCTTGAAAGCCGGCGCGATCGAATAGGTGAAGACGTTGTCCGACGAGTCCTCGTTCAGCGAGATATCGCCGCCGGCCAGCAGGCCGGTGGTCGTCTGGACCGCGCTCTGCTTGTTGTGGCTGTAGCGGCCGCCGGCGGTGATGTCGAACCGGGGCGACAGGTGCAGCGTGCCGTTGGCGAAGCCGGCGTATTCGTCATAGTGCGAAGCCAACCCCACCACCGCCAGGTCGGAAAGGTCGGCGACCGGCGCGCCCGTGTCGGCGTCGACGCCGAACAGGGTCTGGTCCAGCCGGTTGCGTTCGCGGGTGTAATAACCGCCGACCGTCCACTCGAAGGCCTGGGCGCCGGACGAGGCCAGGCGGACCTCCTGGGTGAACCGCTCCTGGTCCATGAGCTGGTCGAGGGGCGCGCCGAGCGGCGTGCCGAAGGCGCCGGTCAACAGATCGCCATAGACCCCCGTCGCGTCCTGGACCTGAACCTGGTCCAGCGTGCTCCAGCTGGTCGACGAGGTCAGCGCCACCGCGCCGAAGTCGTAGTCGCCGGTCAGGTTGTAGATCCGATAGTCGATGTTGTTGGGCTCGCGGACCGTACGGTTCTGGATGAGCCGGCCGGAGACCGGCGCCAGGGTGACCGGGTCGACGTCGGCGGTGTTGGCGCCGTTGCTGCGGATGTTCTGGGCCACCGCCGAGGCGCGCAGGGTCAGATCGGTGATCGGTCGCCAGAGGATGGAGACGCGTCCGCCATAGGTCTGACCGTCATTGACGTCCCGGCCCAGGCGCGGATCGTCGATATAGCCCGGATCGTCGCGGTAGAAGCCGCTGACCCGCACGGCGGCGGTGTCCGACAGGGGAAGATTGCCGGCGGCCCGCGCCGACCAGCCGGTCGTGCCGTGGGCGACGTCTTCCAGGCTGGTCTCGGCGCTGAATTGGGTCGCCGCGGTATTGGGGGCCGCGGTGACGTACTTCACCAGGCCGCCCAGGGAATTGGCGCCGTAGAGCGTGCCTTGCGGGCCGCGCAGCACCTCGACGCGCTCCAGGTCCGACGGATCGATGTCGGGCGTCAGGACCGCGCCGTTGGCCAGGGCGGTGGCCGAGCCGTAGGGCGTTTCGTCGACATAGGTGGCCACCGTCGCGCCGACGCCGCCGGTGTTGATGCCGCGCAGCAGCAGGCGGGTCTGGCCGGCCTGGGACTCGACCAGCGCGGCGCTGGGGATGCGGTTGAAATAGTCGGAGAAGCGCTCGGCATGGGCCTGGGCCAGGCTCTGGGCCGACAGGACGGACACCGACTGGGGCACGTCGATCAGGCGTTCCTGACGCTTTTGAGCGGTGACGATGATCTCGTCCAGCACCGCCGCCCCGGTGGCGCGCGGCGGCGCTTGGGCCGGAAGGGTTTGGGCGGCCAGAGGTCCCGCCCAGAGTGCGGCGAGCGCCGCAAGCCTAGCCTTGTTACATGCCATCGCCATCGACCTTCCCCCTAGAAGACGATCGACCATGGCACGCGTTTCCGTATTTGCAACATGTTTCGAAGACGGGCTCGTGACATTCCCTTCACAGGCCCGTTCGGCTAGTTTTCATGGCAAGAGGTGCTGATGGCGAACCTGAAGAAGACCGATCCGAGCCCCGGGGCGGCGCTGCGCGCCGCGCGAAAGGAGCAAGGCCTGTCCCTGCGCGGCCTGTCCGCCCGCATCGGCATGCCGTTCTCGACCCTGTCGAAGCTCGAGAACGGCAAGATGTCGATGACCTATGACTATCTGGGCCGATTGGCCCAGGGCCTGGGGGTCGATATCAGCCTGCTGGTGGCCGGCGCGCCGCCGCCCTCGCGCCCGGCCGCCGTCGGTCGCCGCAGCGTCGCGCGGGCCGGCCAATGGCCCGACGCCAACTCCGAACGTCATCATCATTATTATCCGGCGGCCGACCTGCGCGGCAAGCTGATGGTCCCGATCATCGTCGACGTCACCGCCCGCACGGTCGAGGAAATGGGCGGCATGGTCCGCCATTCGGGAGAGGAATACCTGCACGTCCTGACCGGCCGCATGGAGCTGCATTCCGACCTCTACGAGCCGCTGCCCTTGAACGAAGGCGATTCCGTCTATTTCGACAGCGCCATGGCCCACGCCTATGTCCGCGTCGGGGACGAACCGTGCCGGGTGCTGTCGGTCTGCGCCGGGGAAGGCATTCAACGGCTGGCGCAGTCGGCCAGCGAAAACTGGCGCGCCAACCCGCCCGCGGCCGAGGAGTCGAAGCCTCCGCACGAATAACTGTTTCAGATATTGAAACAGCGCCGTCGCCGTGAAATGGTGCGGCATGGATCTTCGTCATTTCCCGCCGCAAGCCAGGCCCGCCAGTTCCGCCCTTCAGGCTCGTCGTTCGCGGGGGCGTCCCGCATGACGACCTCGCTGACGCTGCGCCGCGAGGCGATGCGCTTTCGCAAGCCCTTCCGGATTTCGGGCTACCTGTTCGAGGCGATGCCCGCCGTGGTGGCGTCCATCGCGCGCGGCGGCAAGGTCGGGCGCGGCGAGGCCGCGGGCGTCTATTATCTGAACGACGGTCCTGAAGAGATCACGCGCCAGATCGAGGATCAGCGTCAGGTCATCGAGGCCGGGATCGATCGCCAAGGCCTGCGCGCGATCCTGCCGGCCGGAGGCGCGCGCAACGCGATCGACTGCGCGCTGTGGGAGCTGGAATCGCTGGAGCGCGGCGTTCCGGTCTGGGCCCTGGCCCAGGTCGAGCCGCCCCGGCCGCTCACCACCACCTTCACCCTGCCCGCCGAACCGCCGGCGGTCCTGCTGGAACAACTGGCCGAATTCGCCCAGGCCAAGGCCATCAAGCTGAAACTGGACGGCGACCTGGCCGCCGACACCGAGCGCGTGCGGGCTGTGCGGCGCGCGCGGCCCGATGTCTGGCTGGGCGTGGACGCCAACCAAGGCTATGGAGCGGAAAATCTCGACGCGTTGGCGGCGATGCTCGTCGCCTGCGACGTCGCCTTGCTGGAACAGCCGGTGGCGCGCGGGGCCGAGGCCGTGCTGGAAGGCTGGAAATCGCCGATCCCGGTGGCGGCGGACGAAAGCATCCAGACCCTGGCGGAGCTGGAAGCGCTGGGCGAGCGGTTCGACGTCGTCAACATCAAGCTCGACAAGTGCGGGGGGCTGACCGAAGCCCTGATGATCGCCGCCCAGGCCCGGCGCATGGGCCTGGGCGTGATGGTCGGCAATATGGGCGGCTCGACCCTGTCGACGGCGCCGGCCTTCGTGCTGGGACAGCTTTGCGACATCGTCGACCTGGACGGACCGATCTTCCTGCCGGACGACCAGCTGGCTCCTTCCCTCTATGCCGACGGACAGATCATGGTCCGGAGCGATATCTGGGGACACGGCTGACGCCCGCGGCCTCGCCCATTTGACATCGGCCCACCGCGCCCCCATCTGACAGTCACCGAGCGCGATCCGATCGCGCCGGACGCCTGACCACAGGCTTCCAGTCTCCAAGCAGGCGCTCAGCGCCAGAAAGCTTGGAGCAAGACGGAAAGTCCCTCCGCCATGCCCTGTTCAGATCGGCCGTGAAACGGCCGGCGTCGGCCTAGGCCACGCACGAGTCTGACCCGGCACGCGGCTTCGTTCCTGAAGCTTCCGGTCTTCATGAGCCGCAGCGCCCTTCGGCGCGCGGCGTCGAGCCCGCAACCCGTCCCGCGCCGCAAGCGCCGGCCAGGGCTCAAGACACCTCCAGAAAGCCAATAAGACTATGTTTTCCACCTCAATCCCCTCCCCCCAAACCCTGCCCGCGATCTATGTGACCGAGGCCGACTTCGAGATCCTTTCCAACCTGGCCGAGGCCGCCGCCGGCCGAGCGCCCGGCGGCCGCGTCCTGGCCGGCGAAATGGCCCGCGCCGTGATCGTCGAAGGCGATGAACCGCCGCGCCCCTTCGTCCGCATCGGCTCGCAGGTCGAGTACCTGGACCTGTCCAACGGCCAGGCCCGCGCCGTGCGGGTCGGCCTGCCGCGCGACGCCAGCATCGACGACAACCGCATCTCCGTGCTCAGCCCGGTGGGCGCGGCCCTGATCGGCCTGACCGTCGGCGAGACCTTCCAGTGGACCGATCCCGAAGGCCGGGCGCGCGGCGTTCGCCTGCTGGCGGTCCGCGACTAGGGCCGCCGCTCCGGGGCGGCCCTCCTAAGCCTCGACGAAGGCCTTCAATCGGCCGAGCGCGTCGTCCCACTGCGCCGACACGCGGTCGAGATAGACCCGCGCCTCGTCCAGCGCCTCCCGCCGCGCGGCGAAGCGGCTTTCTCGTCCGACCTTGAGGCTGGCCACCAGACCGGCGTCCTGCAGCACGTGCAGGTGCTTGGTGATCGCCTGGCGGGTCAGGGCGGTGTCGGTCGACAGGGCCGCGATCGACCGGGCCTGGCCGTCGCCAAGCTTGCCCAGCAGCGCCAGGCGCGTGCGATCGCCCAGGGCCGCGAAGATCGGCGCGGGATCCGGCGCGCTAGGATTCAACATGGGCCTTGATGTTCTGGACCTGCTGCGTCCAGCCTCCGTCGTTCATGCGGAACGCCTCCTCGCGGCGGTGGGCCGGAACCTTGTCGAAGCCGGACTCGACGATGGTCAGGCGCGTGCCGGATCCGTTCGGCTCCAGCTTGAACTCGACCAGGGTCGGCGCCTCCTTCGTGTAATCCACGTCCGGATCGATCCCGTACGGATGCCAGGTGAAGGCCAGGCGTTTGGGCGGTTCGATCGCCACCACCTGGGCGCGCCAGGTGACGTGCTCGTAGCCGGGATGGGTGATCTTGCCGCGCGCCTCCTGGCCGACGACGAACGGCCCCTCCAGGTCGACCTTGAACCAGGCTCCGAATTCCTTGTGGTCGCTGACGGCGCGCCAGACACGCGCGACGGGGGCGTCCAGGTCGATGGTCTTTTCGATGCGATTGTTCATTAGGCAACCTCTTGGTTGCCTATCTATGACTCCAAACCCCAGGAATGGCAACCAGCGCGTTGCCATTCTTCGCGTGGCCTCGCTTTCGTGGAAGCGCCGCCAGAAACAATGGGTTTGGCCCACGCGCCTGGTCGACTACGACCCCGCCATGGACTCCAAGACCGCCGCCGACCGCTATATCCTGATCGTGCAATGCCCGGATCGTAAGGGCGTGGTCGCCGCCGTGTCCGGCTTCCTGGCCGACAACGACGCCTCGATCGTCGAGAGCAGCCATTTCAACGACGGCCTGGCCGACCAGTTCTACATGCGCACGGTGTTCCGTCCGGACGGCGCCATGCCGGGGATCGACGACCTGCGCCAGGGCTTCGCGCTGATCGCCAAGCGCTTCGGCATGACCTGGGCCCTGCATGACGCGAGCGCCAAGCCCCGGGTGCTGATCGCCGTCTCGAAGTTCGGCCACTGCCTGTTCGACCTGCTGCATCGCTGGCGCGCCGGCCTGCTGCCGGTCGAGATCGTCGGGGTGATGTCCAATCACGAGGACCTGCGCTCGTTCACCGAGTGGAGCGGCCTGCCCTATTTCCACCTGCCGACCACCAAGGCCAACAAGGCCGAGCAGGAGGAAGCCTTCCTCACGCTGGTCGACGACCTGGACGTCGATCTGGTGGTGCTGGCCCGCTACATGCAGATCCTGTCGCCGGCCCTATGCGCGCGGTTGTCGGGACGGTGCATCAACATCCACCACTCGTTCCTGCCCAGCTTCAAGGGCGCCAAGCCCTATCACCAGGCCTTCGAGCGCGGCGTGAAGATCATCGGCGCCACGGCCCATTACGTGACGACGGACCTCGACGAGGGCCCGATCATCGAGCAGGGCGTCCATCGCGTGGATCACAGCCACACCCCCGAGGACCTGGTGACCCTGGGCCGCGACGTGGAGTGCACGGTGCTGGCGCGGGCGGTGACCTGGCACGTCGAGCATCGCGTGCTGATCGCCGGCGCCAAGACCGTGGTGTTCGACTAGAGCCCCGCCCAGGCGGCCGCGTCAGCGTCGCAGGCCGTCGCCCTGGGCGGTGCGCAGGGTCTCGGACGGGGACTCGCCGAACATCGCCCGATAGGAGCCCGAGAAGCGGCCCAGCTCCCAGAACCCATGATCCAGCGCCACCTGGGTCACCGTGGTCCGATGCGTTCCCGCGTCGAGCAGCCTGGCGCGCGCGGCCGACATGTTCTTCAGCCGCAGATAGGCCTTGGGACTGACATCGAGCAGGTCGTGGAAGGCGCGATACAGCGTGCGACGTGAAATGTTCAGGGCACGGCAGATATCGACGATCTGCACCGCCTGACGGGTCCCGCCGCCTTCGACGAAATCTTCCGCGCCACGGACGATGCGGGCGGCGCTCAACACCCCCTGTCGGCGCACGCCGTCGCCCCTGACCTCGGCCAAGGCCGTCAGCAGGCTGTCCAGCAACTCGTCTCGCAGAAAGGCGACGGCGCTGCTGGGCACGCTGCCGCCGATGGCGCGCAGCAGGCCCGAACAGCCTTGCAGCACGCGCTTGCAGGCGGCCCGGGCGGCGGGCGGCGGAGAATGGACGGCGGCCTCGGTCCAGAAGCGCGGGTCGGCCAGCCATTCGAACGCCTCGGCGCGCTGCATGACCAACCCCCAGGGCGCCGTGACCACGGCATAGGCGGTGCGCCCCTGAAACCGGCCGTCCAGTTCTCCGCCGGGCGGGGCGGCCAGGATGTCGCCCTCCTCCACCCGATGGCCCCACTGGTTGATCACGCCGTCCTGTTCGAGCACCGCGATCAGGCTGAAGGCCTTCTGCGCCATGACCCCGCGCACGCGCAGATCGCCGTCGAAGGCGCCGGCGTCGAAGCCCATGTCGCCCAGGCTGGCGTGCAGAAGGTGGCCCCGGCACGGATCCGGCGTCAGTTGGGTGATCGTCATGTCCCGCCCGGCGGCGCGGGCCCACACCTCGTGCGAGCCGCGGGCTTCCCTATGCACCACGTGGCCCAGCGCGACCTGAGCCGACGGCGCGCCGAACGAACGCCTCTCGCCGAGCGTCCCGGCGATAAGACCGTCATCGAGATCGTCGACGCCCGACCTGGCAAGCCGCGACCGCCGCCAACCGGCGTCGGACCAAGGATAGAGGTGCGTTTCCGTCATGCCGTCATTGTCCATCGGGTCTCTCTCGGCGTGAGACAATGCGATGTCGGCGTTTCCGCCATGACCTTCGGGAGGCCGCATTCGTCGTCACGTCCGATTCGCCCTTCAAAAATGGCACGGACCCTCTGACTTGTAAGTAAGGTGAAACCACTAGGTAGCATCTAAATAGCAGATAAAATTACATGTTTTCCAAACCATGCGGCGATGCAGCCGTTTTCGGGCACAGGCCGATCTGTATTATTCTCAATTACTTTGGATAGTTGAAAATAGAGCCGCGAGATGGGATTGCGGCACAGAAAACAGAGGGTTTCCGGCGAAGCAGATGGGCGAAGGACTGCGACGCAAGACTCTTTGGTTCGCCAACTCTGGATGGAAACGGCGATCTTACGGAGATGGAATCTCACGGAGACTCCGCGCAGCCTCTGAGAGCGGAGCAAAATGACGCTGGCCGCGCGCGGCATGAAGGTCGGGCGACGGGATCACGTCTTGTGGCGCCAGGCGATATCAAGCGCAGACCTGAGATCGACGCGAAACACGGCGTTCCAGACCCGTCCCGGACCGACGCGCTGCGCGCCGGTCCGGGAATCACATAGGAGGCGCGCCGCCCCTAGGCTTCGATGTCGACGTCCTTGGTTTCCTTGAGGAACAGGACGCCCACCACCGCCGTCACCGCGGCCACCACGATCGGGTACCAGAGGCCGTAATAGATGTTGCCCGTGGCCGCGACCATGGCGAAGGCCGTGGTCGGCAGGAAGCCGCCGAACCAGCCGTTGCCGATGTGATAGGGCAGGCTCATCGAGGTGTAGCGGATGTTGGTGGGGAACAGCTCGACCAGCATGGCGGCGATCGGGCCGTAGACCATGGTCACGTAGAGCACCAGGATGAACAGGACGCCGACCACCAGCGGCTTGTTGATCAGGGCCGGGTCGGCCTTGGCCGGATAGCCGGCCGCTTTCAGGGCCGCGCCCAGCTCTTTCTCCCAGGCCGTCTTGCGGTCCTTGAAGGCGGCCTTGTCCAGGGTCTGGCCGGGGAACGACACGATGGTCGCCCCGCCGATCTTGATCTGAGCCACCGATCCCGCCGGCGCGGACTGGTTGGTGTAGGTGACGCCGGCCTTGGCCAGGTACGACTTGGCCAGGTCGCACGAGCGGTTGAACACCGTCTTGCCCACCGGATCGAACTGGAACGAGCAGTCGGCGGGATCGGCCACCACCGTCACCGGCGCGCTGGCCACGGCCGCCGCCAGCTGGGGGTTGGCCGCGGCGGTCAAGGTCTTGAACAGCGGGAAATAGGTCAGGGCGGCCAGGATGCAGCCCAGCATGATGATCGGCTTGCGTCCGATCTTGTCCGACAGCCAACCGAAGATCACGAAGAACGGCGTGCCGATCAGCAGGGCGATAGCGACCAGCAGGTTGGTCACGCCGCCGTCGACCTTGAGCATCTTCTCCAGGAAGAACAGGGCGTAGAACTGGCCGGTGTACCAGACCACGGCCTGGCCGGCGGTCAGGCCCACCAAGGCCAGCAGCACGATCTTCAGATTGCCCCAGTTGGCGAACGAGTCGGCCAGCGGTTTCTTGCTGCCCTTGCCCTCGTCGACCATCTTCTGGAACGAGGGGCTTTCCGACAGCTGCAGGCGGATCCACAGCGACACGCCCAGCAGCAGCACCGAAATCAGGAACGGGATGCGCCAGCCGTAGGCCTGGAAGGCGTCCTCGCCGGTGGCGTTGCGGGTCAGCAGGATCACCACCAGGCTGAGGAACAGGCCGAAGGTCGCCGTCACCTGGATGAAGCTGGTGTAGAAGCCGCGCCGTCCGGGCGGGGCGTGCTCGGCCACATAGGTGGCCGCGCCGCCGTACTCGCCGCCCAGGGCCAGGCCCTGGACCAGGCGCATGATCACCAGGGCGATGGGCGCGGCGATGCCGATGCTGGCGTAGCTGGGCAGCAGGCCGACCGTGAAGGTCGACAGCCCCATCAGCAGCATGGTGATCAGGAAGGTGTTCTTGCGTCCCCACAGGTCGCCCAGGCGTCCGAACACCAAGGCTCCGAACGGCCGCACCGCGAAGCCGGCGGCGAAGGCCAGCAGGGCGAAGATATAGCCCGTGGTCTCGTTGACGCCCGAGAAGAAGTGCTTGGTGATGTAGGTGGCCAGCGAGCCGTAGAGGTAGAAGTCGTACCACTCGAAGACGGTGCCGACCGACGCGGCTCCAATGACCAAGGCGTCCTTGCGCTGGACGGTCTGACCGCCCTTGGCGCCCTTCACCGGTTTCGCGGCGTCGCTTCCCATTCGTTTTCCCCCAAGCGTTCTTGGCGTCGCCGCTCCGAGCGATCGGCCGATGTTACCGCAACCACAATGAACGGCGTTCGCGGCGATGGCGAGAGGCTAAACATGAACCGGACGAAAGCCGAAGCGTTGGCTAAAAGGAATCTTCGCCGTCCCATTTTACGGGACCAGGCCAGCAGCCAGGACCCCGGATGAGCGTCGTCGCGGCCTATATTTACAAGGACGGCGTCAGGACGCGCGAGGTCAGCCTCGACGACGAAAACGCCCTGGTCACCAAGCCCGGCGAGTTCGTCTGGATCGGCCTGTACGAACCCAGCGAGGCCGAGCTGGCGCGGCTGCAGGCGCGGTTCAAGCTGCACCCGCTGGCGATCGAGGACGCGCTGAACGCACACCAGCGTCCCAAGGTCGAGGTCTATGGCCGCGAGCTGTTCGTGGTGGCCCGCACCGCCCAGCTGGTCGACGACCAGATCGCCTATGGCGAGACGGCGATCTTCGTCGGCGAGGGCCACCTGATCACCGTCCGCCACGGCTCGGCCCGCGCTCATTCCGACCTGCGCGCCCAGCTGGAGGCCTCGCCCGCCCTGCTGGCCAAGGGGTCGGACTATGTGCTGCACGCCGTGCTCGACTTCGTGGTCGACGGCTATCTGCCGATCATCCAGGCCCTGGAGGACGAGGTGCTGGACATCGAGCGCCGCACGCTCGAGGCCTTCCTCAGCCACGGCGAGGTCAAGCGCCTGTTCCACCTGCGGCGCGACCTGATCCGCTTCAAGCGCGTGCTGAGCCCCATGGCCGAGGTGTGCGGCCGGCTCGAGCACCTGGACACGCCCTGCCTCGACGACGACGTCCGGCCCTATTTCCGCGACGTGCTGGACCATACGCAGAAGGTCGAGGGGATGGTCGACGCGCTGCGCGAAGTGATCACCTCGGTGTTCGAAGCCGCGTCCCTGCTCGAGCAGCAAAGGCAGAGCGCCATCACCCGAAAGCTCGCCGCCTGGGCCGCCATCCTGGCGGTGCCGACCGCGGTGGCCGGCGTCTACGGCATGAACTTCGAGCACATGCCCGAGCTGCGGTGGGTCTGGGGCTATCCCGCCGTGATGGCGGCGATCGCGGGGATGATCGGGTTGCTGTATTTCAGGTTCAAGAAGAACGGGTGGCTGTAGGGGGCCATCCTGCAGACCAACAAGCCTGTCATCCCGGACAAGGCCCGTAGGGCCGCCGATCCGGGACCGCGGGAAGCTCTGAGTTCACGCGTCGGTCCCGGATCTTCGCGCTGCGCGCTCGTCCGGGATGACAGTTCTATTTGAACGACGACGCCCTAGCTCGCCCAAGCCCGCGCCGGGTGCAGAAAACGTCCCGCCTCCGCGCCGTCGCGCAGGAACACCCGCACCTCGGCGGCGTGGCCGGAGGCGGCCAGCCGGCTGGCCAGATCGCGGGCGGCGGCTTCGGCGCGACCGCCGCGTTCGAAGGTGAGTTCGGCCTCGAGGGCCTCGGAGCGCACCGACCAGCCTTGCTCGGCCGGGGCGACGGAAATCAACAGAGCCATGACGAGCTCCTTACGCAAATCAGACTTGGGAGCGCCGGTCAGGAAGGGCGCGAACGAGCGGTTTTTCGGGCGCCGGATCGGCCCCGAAACATCGAGGTCAGATCGGCATTCGCCCTACGAGGGGATGACATCGACACATCTTATAGGCTCGCAATTTCACAACTTGACGACATGGGTATGACCCGAACGCAACTGACGCGAGCCAGAACTCCTGGCCCCGTTTTTAGTTTCTCGGGTCGTCGGATGATCTGACGGCCACGTCAGAAAAACTGCCGGGACTCAATTCCTACTATCTTGATAGATTTTTGGAGGCGACGCCTTTCCCTCCCCTTTAGGCGGCGCCGGAGCGCGCCGCGCGGACCCATCGGGGGATGGGCGTCCGCGCGGCGCGTCTAGGCCTTGGTCGTGCAGCGGAGCAAAGGGGCTCAGCAGTCCGGCTTGTCCAGATGCGCCTTGATCAAGGCCCGCCCCGCGCGCGCCACGGCCCGCACCGGGCCGCTTGGACCTAGGGTGACGCGAGCGGTGTAGGACCCCTCCATCAGCAGCATCAGGCCGTCGGCCAGGTCGTCGTCGGGCGCCCCGGCCTTGCGGCACAGGTCGAGCAGGCGCGCGTGCAGCTGCTGCTTGTAGGCCACCGACACCTTCTGGGCCGGGTGGTCGGCCTCGTGCAGCTCGATGGCGGCGTTGGACAGCGGGCAGCCGTGGACGTCGGCGTTGCAGGCCTTGGTCTCGAAGGCGTCGAAGATCGCCTCCAGCTGCACGCGCGGGTCGCCGCAGGTGCAGCCGACCACCTCGTCCCACCACGCCCAGTAGTCGCGTTCCTGCTCGCGCAGCACCTCGGCGACCAGCTCGTCCTTAGACGGGAAGTTGCGATACAGCGTCATCTTGGTGGCGTCGGCCTCGGCGGCGATCGCCTCGACCCCGACCGCGCGAATGCCATGCTGATAGAACAGCTCGCGGGCCGTTTCGAAGATCCGGTCGCGGGCCGGTCTTTTGGACAACGGAGCGCACGCGGGCGCCTCCAGCTCGTCCATCTTGCCCCCGCCAGAATTTCTCTCAGCCATTTTCACAGCACCTCACCTTGACGTGAGAGTTACCGGTCAGTATCTCTCACCGCGAGATGATACCGAACGGTATCGTCACATTACCTACATCGTCTTCCATCGACGCAACGTCAAGCAACAGCCGCTGCGACATTTCATCCTTAACCCCGGAACGGAGCGCGAGCCATGCCCCCGAGCGCGAGTACAGACCCCGCCGCCCCGCCGGCCCGGCCCGCCTGGCTGTCCAGCCCGGCCCGCTCCCTCCGCAAACTGATGGCCCAGGGCGCCGACGGCCGGTCCTTCCAGGACTGGGTCTCGTCGCCGAAGTCTCGCCCAAAATCCCGGCGCCCCGTCTGGGAATAGAAAAACCCGTCTCCTCTCCGCCTCTTTGTCCGACAGGTACACCGATGTCCCTCCGCCCCGTCTTCACCTCGTTCGCCGGCCTGGCCGCCATGGCCGTGCTGGCCGCCTGCAGCGCGCAGGCCAAGCAGGAAGCCGCTCCGCCGCCGGCCCAGGTCACCATCACCCCGGTGGCCTTCAAGGAACTGCGCCAGTGGGACGACTTCACCGGTCGCCTCGAGGCCATCGACACCGTCGACGTGCGTCCGCGCGTCAGCGGCTACATCGACGGCGCGCGCTTCGAGGAAGGCGCCCGGGTCCGCAAGGGCCAGGTGCTGTTCCAGATCGACGCGCGCCCCTACCAGGCCGAGGCCAACCGCGCCCAGGCCGAGGTGGCCCGCGCCAAGGCCCTGCTGGACCTGGCGGTCGTCAACCGCGAGCGCGGCCGGCGACTGATCGAGCAGAACGCCCTGGCCCAGAGCGAGTTCGACCGGCTCTCCGCCGAGGAGAAGGCCGCCCAGGCCAATCTGGGCGCCGCCAACGCCGCCTACCAGACCGCCCGCCTGAACCTGGAATGGACCCGCGTGGTCTCGCCGATCGACGGTCGGGTCTCCAAGGCCGTGATCACCCGCGGCAACCTGGTCACCCCGTCCGACCTGCTGACCACGGTGGTGTCCGACACCCCGATCTACGCCGCCTTCAACGCCGACGAGCAGACCTTCCTGAAGTACGCCTCGGCCGAACGCGGCAAGGCCAGCCCGGTCTATATGGGCCTGATGACCGAGGACGGTTATCCGCACCAGGGTCAGCTGAAGTTCATCGACAACGCCATGGACGCCAAGAGCGGCACGATCAGCGGCCGCGCGATCTTCGCCAACGCCGACGGCCGGTTCACCCCGGGCCTGTTCGCCCGCATCCGCATGGTCAGCGACACCTCGGCCACGGTGGCCCTGGCCCCCGACCGCGCGGTGGCGACCGACCTGGGCAAGCGCTTCGTCGTGGTGGTCGGCGCCAATAACAAGGCCGAGTACCGCCCGGTCGAGATCGGCCCGCTGGCCGGCAACCTGCGCATCATCCGCGCGGGCCTCAAGCCCGGCGACCGGGTGATCGTCGGCGGCCTGCAGAAGGTCAAGCCGGGCGACACCGTCAATCCGGTGGTGGTCAAGACCGACCTGTCCAGCGACCTCTCGCAGTTCGAGACCGGTCCCCAGCGCGTCGCGATGATCAACAGCGCCAGCCAGAACTAGAGCCCGCCTGAAACCGCCCGCTTCGGACCTTCGGAGCGGGCGAATTCGAGGAGCCCCAAGCTCCTGACGCCCCCTTCTTGCCTCCTCCCCGGAAGCCTCCCATGAATTTCTCCAAGTTCTTCGTGAACCGGCCGCGCTTCGCCGCCGTGCTCTCGATCGTCATCTTCATCGCCGGGCTGGTGGCCCTGCCGCGCCTGCCGATCTCGGAATATCCCGAGGTGGTGCCGCCGACCGTGGTCGTGCGCGCCGCCTATCCGGGGGCCAACCCCGCCGTCATCGGCCAGACCGTCGCCGCCCCGCTGGAGCAGGCGATCAACGGCGTCGAGGGCATGATCTACCAGTCCTCGCAGTCGGCGTCCGACGGCGCGATGATCCTGACCGTCACCTTCGCCCTCGGGACCGATCTCGATAAGGCCCAGGTGCAGGTGCAGAACCGCGTCGCCCAGGCCCTGCCGAAACTGCCCCAGGAGGTGCAGCGCATCGGCGTGACCACCGACAAGGCCTCGCCCGACCTGACCCTGGTCGTGCACATGATCTCGCCCAACAACCGCTACGACATGCTGTACCTCAGCAACTACGCGCAGCTGAACGTCCGCGACCGCCTGAAGCGGGTCGACGGCGTGGGCGACGTGCAGATCTTCGGCGCCGGCGCCTATTCGATGCGGGTCTGGCTGGACCCTGAAAAGCTGGCCTCGCTGAACATGACGGCCGGCGACGTGGTCAAGGCCCTGCGCGAGCAGAACGTCCAGGTGGCCGCCGGCCAGCTGGGCGCCCCGCCCACCAACATGGGCTCGGACTTCCAGCTGTCGATCAACGCCCCCGGCCGCCTGACCGACGAGGAGCAGTTCCGCGAGGTCATCATCCGCTCGGGCGAGAACGGCGAGATCACCCACCTGGGCGACGTGGCCCGCGTCGAGATGGGCGCCAACAACTACGCCCTGCGCAGCCTGCTCGACAACAAGTCGGCCGTGGCCATGCCGATCTTCCAGCGTCCCGGCTCCAACGCCCTGGCCATGGCCGCCGAGATCAAGAAGACCATGAAGGAGCTCAAGAAGGAGTTCCCCGAGGGAGTCGACTACGAGATCGTCTACGACACCACCGCCTTCGTGCAGGAATCGATCAATTCGGTGATCCACACCTTGATCGAGGCCATCATCCTGGTGGTCAGCGTGGTGGTGATCTTCCTGCAGGGCTGGCGCGCCTCGATCATTCCGCTGATCGCCGTGCCCGTCTCGCTGGTCGGCACCTTCGCCATCCTGCTGATGCTGGGCTTTGGCCTCAACGCCCTGACCCTGTTCGGCCTGGTCCTGGCCATCGGCATCGTCGTCGATGACGCCATCGTCGTGGTCGAGAACGTCGAGCGCAACATCACCGAAGGGCTCGAACCGGCGGCGGCCACCCGCAAGGCCATGAGCGAGGTCACCGGACCGATCATCTCCACGGCCCTGGTGCTGTGCGCGGTGTTCATTCCCACCGCCTTCATCAGCGGCCTGTCGGGCCAGTTCTATCGCCAGTTCGCCCTGACCATCGCCATCTCAACGGTGATCTCGGCCTTCAACTCCCTGACCCTGTCGCCGGCCCTGGCCGCCGTGCTCCTCAAGAGCCACGACGCGCCCAAGGACCGCTTCCAGAAGATGATCGACGCGGCCCTGGGCTGGCTGTTCAACCCGTTCAACCGCATGTTCGCCAAGGCGTCCAACGGCTATGTCCGCAATGTCGGCCGCACCCTGGGCAAGTCGACCGCGGGCCTGGTGGTCTACGGGATCCTGCTGGCCCTGACGGTCTTCGCCTTCGCCAAGACCCCGGGCGGCTTCGTGCCGCAGCAGGACAAGGCCTATGTGGTCGCCGTCGTGCAGCTGCCCGACGCCGCCTCGCTGGACCGCACCGAGGCCGTCATCCGCCAGATGGGCGACATCGCCGCCAAGGTGCCGGGCATCAAGCACTCGGTGGCCTTCCCCGGCCTGTCGGCCAACGGCTTCATCAACAGCCCCAACTCCGGCGCGGTGTTCTACGCCCTGGACGACTTCAAGGACCGCAGGGGTCACGACCTGTCGGCCAACGCCATCGTCGGCCAGTTGAACGCCAAGTTCGGCGCCATCCCCGACGCCCAGATCGCGGTCTTCCCGCCGCCTTCGGTGCAGGGTCTGGGCACGATCGGCGGCTTCCGCATGCAGATCGTCGACCGCGCCGGCCTGGGTCCGGACGAGCTGAACAAGCAGACCCAGAACCTGATCGACAAGGCCCGCAAGAACCCCGCCCTGGTCGGCGTGTTCTCGACCTACCAGGTCAGCGTGCCGAAGATCGAGGCCAACATCGATCGCGAAAAGGCGCGGGCCTCGGGCGTGTCCCTGACCGACCTGTTCGAGACCATGCAGGTCTATCTGGGCTCGCTGTACGTCAACGACTTCAACCGCTTTGGCCGCACCTACGAGGTCAACGTCCAGGCCGACCAGAAATTCCGCCTGCAGCCCGAACAGATGCTGCGCCTGCAGACCCGCAACGGCTCGGGCCAGATGATCCCGCTGGGCGCCTTCGTCAGCTTCAAGGAGGCCACCGGCCCCGACCGCGAGAGCCACTATAACGGCGTGCTCACGGCCGAGATCAACGGCGGCCCGGCCCCCGGCTATTCGACGGGCCAGGCCCAGAAGGCGCTGGAGGATCTGGCCAAGCAGGAGCTGCCCAACGGCATGGGCTACGAGTGGACCGAACTGACCTACCAGCAGATCCTGGCGGGCAACACGGCGGTCTACATCTTCCCGCTCTGCGTGCTGCTGGCCTTCCTGGTGCTGGTCGCCCAGTACGAGAGCTGGACCCTGCCCCTGGTGGTCATCCTGATCGTGCCGATGACCCTGCTGTCGGCCCTGGCCGGCGTGCTGCTGACCCACGGCGACAACAACATCTTCACCCAGATCGGGCTGATCGTGCTGGTGGGGCTGGCCTGTAAGAACGCCATCCTGATCGTCGAGTTCGCCAAGGAGCGGGAGGAGCATGGCGACACGCCGCTTCAGGCGGTGCTGGAAGCCTGTCGCCTGCGCCTGCGGCCGATCCTGATGACCTCGATCGCCTTCATCATGGGCGTGTGGCCTCTGGTCACCTCGCACGGCGCCGGCGCGGAGATGCGCCACGCGATGGGCGTGGCGGTGTTCTCCGGCATGCTGGGGGTGACGGTCTTCGGCCTGATCCTGACGCCGATCTTCTACTTCGTCATCCGCCGCAACGCCGCCCGCCGGGCCGCGCTGAAGGCCAGCCGGGCCACCCCGGCCGTGGAGGCGCACTGATGAGCGCCTCCCCTCATGATCCAAAGCGCTTGTCATCCCGGACAAGCGCGAAGCGCGAAGATCCGGGACCGACGCCTGAGCTCAGCGCTTCCGGCGGTCCCGGATCGGCGGTCCTTCGGACCTTGTCCGGGATGACAGCCCTTGTCGCCTCCCCCATCCCCAACCCTTCCCGCATCCGCCGACGGGAAGGGAGACCTCAGAGGTCACCCATGACTGCCTTGAAACTCACCCTGACTCTCGGCGCTTCGGCGCTCCTCCTGGCCGCCTGCGCCGTGGGCCCGGACTACAAGACCCCGGTCTCCGCGCCGGTGGTGCTGCAGAACGCCCCGGCCGGCGCCTTCTCGGCCGCCAATCCCGAGGCCCAGTGGTGGAAGGCGTTCAACGACCCGGTGCTGGACGGCCTGATCGCCCAGGGCCTGTCGGGCAACCTCGACATCCGTATCGCGGTCGCCCGGGTCGACGAGGCCCGGGCCCTGTTCAAGGACGCCCGCCTGGACCAGCTGCCGCGGGTCACCGCCAGCGGCGGCTACGCCAAGAGCGACCAGCAGCAGCCGGGCTCGAACGGCCAGCGGGTCGAGAGCGACATCTACCAGGCCGGCTTCGACGCCGGTTGGGAGATCGACCTGTTCGGCCGCGTGCGCCGGGGCGTGGAGTCGGCCCGGGCCGAGGCCGGGGCGGCTCGCGCCGACCTGCGCGACGCCCAGGTGACCATCGCCGCGGAAGTCGCCCGAAATTATCTCGAGCTGCGCGGCGTCCAGGCCCGCCTGGCCGTGGCCAACCGCAACCTGGACACCCAGCGCGAGACCCTGCGCCTGACCCAGGTGCGCTACAACGCCGGGGCCGGCAGCCCCATCGACGTCGCCAGCGCCCAGGCCCGCCTCAACGCCACCGAGGCGGCGATCCCCGCCCTGACCACCGCCGAGAAGCGCGCCAACTACCGGCTCTGCGTCCTGGCCGGAAAGCGGCCGGGCGAACTGGACGCCGACCTGGCGGCCCGCGACGTCGACGTCGCGCCGCTGATCGCCGCCCTGCCGATCGGCGACGCCGCCGACCTGCTGCGCCGGCGTCCCGACGTCCAGGCCGCCGAGCGCCGGTTGGCCGCCCAGACCGCCCAGGTCGGGGTGGCCACGGCCGACCTGTTCCCGCGCGTCCGGGTGACGGGCTTCATCGGCTTCCTGTCGGGCTCGGCTTCGGGCTTCGGCGACAGCGCCAGCAAGGCCTGGTCGGTGGCCCCGTCGGTCAGCTGGCCGGCCCTTGACCTGGGCGGCGCCCACGAGCAGCTGAAGGCCGCCGAGGCGCGCAACGACGCGGCCCTGGCCAATTACGACCAGACCGTGCTGCGGGCGCTGGAGGACCTGGAGACCGCCCTGGTCGCCTATCGCCAGCAGCAGGCCCAGCTGGTCAGCCTGACCAACCAGGCCGCCGCCTCGCGCCGGGCCGCCGAACTGGCCCGCATCCAGTACAAGGAAGGCGGCATCGACTTCCTGGTGCTGCTCGACGCCGAACGGACGCTGCTGGCCGCCGAGGACTCGCTGACGGTCGCCGAGACCGGCGTGAACACCAATGTCGTGGCGATCTACAAGGCGCTGGGCGGAGGCTGGACCAGCTAGGCGCTTGAGACGGGGGACACGCCCAAGGGCATGTCCCCAATCCGGGCCGGGGACATGCCCTTGGGCGTGTCCCCACCCTCTGTCGCCGCGCCGAAAAGTTATCCACAGGGCGCCGATGAAAGCCGGGGCCACGCCCGCGTGCGCGTCCCCGCGTCATCCCCGCGCTTTTCGAAGGCGCTCTCAACCAATTCAGCGACTTACACAAAAACGCACGTTTCCCGTCCCCACCTTCAAAGGTCGGCGCATCCTTAGGGGCATGACCCAGACCCTCGCCCCGTCCATCACCTGGTGCCACGCCTTCCAGCTCAAGCTGATGACCGCCCTCGACGCGGTCTGGAAGACCATCGAGGCCTCCACCGACCCCGCCGCCCTCCGCCAGGCCCGCGACAAGGCCAAGGCGATCGGCGACCTGGCCGCCATGGCCCGCAAGGTCGCCCTGATCGTCCCGACGCCGCGCGGCAAGCCGCAACTGGCCGAAACGGCGGCCGCCGGCCTGCACGCGGCCCAGGGCGTGGCCCATATCAGCGCCATGGTGATGGACTCGCGGGCCGCCGGGCCCGTGGCGGAACCTGTCGCGGCCCCCGTCGCCGCCCAGGCCGAACAGACGCGGCGGGCGCTGGACAAGCTCAAGGGCGGGCGGCGCGGGCGGTTGTGAGTCGCCGGGGGTTTCGCAAACGCCTCCGCCCCCTTAACTGAGCCGCATGACCCGACCCGTCCTGCTCCAGATCCTGCTCGGCGCCGCCCTCGTGGCCGCCGGCGTCGCCGCCGCCTTCACCCAGCAGACCGACGCCTGGCGCCTGGCCGGCGCGGTGACCGCGACGCTCGGGGTGATCCTGGCGCGGCGGGCCGTGCGGGCGATGCGGCGGCGGTAGGCCGCTCTTCTCCTCACCCGCCTCGCGGGGGAGGTGGCGCGATGCGAATACGCATCGTGACGGAGGGGGCGTCGGCCGCCACCTGAAACGCCCCAGCCGCTTCACCTCTCCATTTCAGACCGTCATCCTCGGACTTGTTCCGAGGACCCCTCGTTCAGCCGAGCTGCCCTTCGGCGCCAAGCCGCGATCTCACCGCCTCACGGATCGCCCTTCTTCTCATCGGAGACAGGGGTCCTCGGAACAAGTCCGAGGATGACGGACGTTGGAGGATGTTGAGAGACCGCCAGCGGCGAGGCCGCGCCTTGAAACCTTGATGGCGAGCCTGCTCTGGCGTCTGACCCACCAAGGCTTTAAGGCGCGACCCCATCCGGGGCGGATGGGAACTTGCACACGGCGGACGTTCCGAGAGTCTGAGAAGGGTGGATGTCGGGCGCTTCTCGTATAAGCTGTATCGATGAGGCCGATCAAATCGCTCAGCAAGTTCGTGAAAGCGCATGGCGTCCTCACGGCTTTCTTCGTCGGCTGTACAATCCTTTTTTGCGGCGCAACGATTGCCGCCAGTCTCCACGAGGGGGGCGAGGCCGAGGACGAAGCCTTCCACGTCATCGACACGTCTTTGCCTTGGGTGATGGGAACGGCAAGCTGGCTCGACGAGAACACGGTTGTTTTCGTCGGCTTTCCTGGGGAAGAAACGTGGGAGAATGGCCACCCACCGCCTCGTCGCCTGTACATCTGGCGGATTGGGGGCAAGACGGAACAGCTGCCGACAGGCGAGGACAAGGTTCTAGGCGCTTGCGCCAACGATGGTGATCCGGCCTACACGCTGGAGCGCGACAAACATCGGTATCTGACGACGATCGCTGGCAACGTACGAACCGAGGTCCCGGCGCCCGAACCGACCAACGCGGATCAAGCCAACTTCGCGGGTCCAACGCTCTGCCGGCCTCACAGGGACGAGCGCATGCAGGATACGCGCTGGGTGCCAAACTGGTCCGGCACCCGCTATTTGGACTTTGGCAGCCGAGCGCCGGACTTCGATGGTACGCGCCCCTCGACCATCGTGTTTGAAAGTTCAGCCGGCGAACAACGGCGCACACTGACCGCGATCGACACAGCGGTCAGCTACGTGCATGTGCAGACGCCCGAGTGGGATGACTCGTTCGTTCTCTGGGACACCTGGGGTCTCGGATCACCTCGAGGTGACACGCTCCCCTATGTTCCTATCTATCGTGTGGACGCGAGCGGTTCGGTGAAAGTCTCTCACCTCGCGAACGGTAGGCCGCTTCGGAGCAGCGCCTTCATCACCTATCGGGACGGCTATCTCGTTGCCACGACCGGCGCTGGGGAACCAGATCACGCAGGCTTGTTTCTGCTCGGTGAAACCACGATCAAGCGGGTTCTGAAGGGCTACATGATCGAACCTTCGGTTTCCCCATCCGGCTGTCGCTTGGCCGTTGCTGATTCCATGGACGCTCATGGGAGGGCGTTGTTCATGGAACGGCTGAAGATCATCGACCTTTGCGGCGACGCGGCCGCAAAACACTAAGGTCCTTCTTGGGTCGAAAGCGGAAATCGGCGCCGTCGCCGGAAGGCGACATCAGCCAGCCCTCAACCTCACCCCCGCGCCAACGCCACCTCGAACACCGCCCCCGCCTCGCCCTCGACCAGCGAAATCCGCCCCGAACTCGCGGCCAGCAGCGACCGGGCGATCGATAGGCCCAGCCCTGTGCCGCCGGTCTCCCGGCGGCTGGTGAAGAACGGTTCGAACAGGCGGTCGCGGTCGGCCGGCGGGACGCCCGGGCCGTCGTCGCTGACCCGCAGCACCACCTCGTCGCCGGACGCCGCTGCGGCGATCCGCACCGTCTTCGCCCCGGCCTGGCGGCTGTTCTCGACCAGCGTCGTCAGCACGGTCTCGATCGTCGCCTCGGACGCGGCGACCAGCGGCAGGCCGCCCGGCAGGTCCAGGACCACGGCGACGTCGCGGCCTTGGGCGTCGGCCACCCGGCGTGCGGCCGGGGCCAGTTCCGAGGCCACGCCCGCCTGGGGCATGGCCATGTCGGCCCGGGCCAGGTCCATCAGCCGACCGACCAGTTGCGACAGCCGGGCGCTGTCGGCCGAGATGTTGCCGAGGAACCGGCGGCGCTCGTCCGGGGTCATGGTGTCGAAGTGGTCGTCCAGCAGTTCGACCGCCCCGGTGATCCCGGCCAGCGGGGTCTTGAACTCGTGGCTGACGGCGCTGGCGAAGTCGCGCAGGTAGCGCGAGCGCACGGCGATGGCGTCGGCCATCACCCGGAAGTCCTGGTAGAGGTCGCGGATCTCGACGGCGGCCGTGGCGGGGGTTTCGGGCACGCTGCCCTGGCCGCTGGCCACGCTGCGGGTGGCGGCGCTCAGCGCCTCGATCGGCCGGGTCACCCCGCGCGACACTAGGCCCGACAGCAGGACCAGCAGCAGGATCGTCGCCGCCCCGCCGACCAGCAGCTTGCCGCGATCCTGGTAGACGCCGCGGAACAGCGCCCGGGGCGAGCGCGACAGCAGCAGCGCCCCGACCACCCGGCCGTTGACGATCACCGGCCGAGCATGGTGCAGGCGCACGGCCGAGGCGCGGCTGAGCCACTCGAACGAATAGCGCGGGTGATAGGCCCCGTTGCGGCGCAGGACGGTCCGCGCGCGACCCGTCAGCGCCGACTGGATCTCCGGCAGGCTCGCCAGGCTGCCGCCCTGCCCCAGGCCGCGCACCACCACCCCGTGGCGGTCGACGATCAGGATCGAGGCCAGGGTGCTGCGGCTGGTCTGGTCGAAGATCGGCTCCAGCACCTCGGCGGCGGCCTCGGCCTGGGGATCGGCCTTGGCGCCGGGGACCGAGGCCGGGCGCTCGGGCAGGACCGGCGCGCTGCGCAGGTCGACGCTCGTGGATTCGGGACGGTAGTAGCCGGGATCGTCGCGGGCGTCGGGGTCGGCCGGGGTCAGGTCGCGCACGGCGCCGGGCCAGAGGTTGGCGGCGGCCGAGGCCAGGGCCGCGCCCTGCGAGGTGAGCTCGGCCTCGGTCTGGCGGATCAGGGTGTTCTCGTAGGTCCGCAGGAACACCGCGCCGATGGCCGGCATGGCGGCGGCGAACAGCAGGACGGTCAGCAGGATGGCGCGCAGGCGCAGGGCCGGCCACCAGCGCCGCAGCCACAGGCTCATCCCGCCACGCCCGCGCCGGATCCCGAGACCCCCTGGCACGCGCCCAGCCGGTAGCCGATCCCGGCCCGCGTCTCGATCACGTCGTGCCCGCCGATCCCGGCGAACTTGGCCCGCAGGTTGCGCACGTGGCTGTCGATGGTGCGGTCGGTGACCGCGAAGCCGGGACCGCGCAGGCGGTCGATGATCGCGTCGCGGCTGAACACCTTGGTCGGGGTCGCGGCCAGGGTCTTGAGGATCGTGAACTCGGTGACGGTCAGCGACACCTCGCCGCCGGCCCAGGCGGCGCTCCAGGCCTCGGGATCCAGGCTCAGCCGGCCGCGGACGATCAGGCCGTCGGCGGGCCTGGCCTCGGCCGGCTTGCCGCCGGCGCGGCGCAGGATCGCCTGGACCCGGGCCACCACCTCGCGCGGGCTGAACGGCTTGACCACGTAGTCGTCGGCGCCCAGCTCGATGCCCAGCACCCGGTCGATCTCGTCGTCGCGCGAGGACAGGAACAGGATCGGCAGGTCGCCCTGGGCCCGCAGCCGGCGGCAGACCTCCAGCCCGTCCAGGCGCGGCATGTTGATGTCCAGCACCACCAGGTCGGGCGCGCGCTCGGCCACGGCGGCCAGGGCCGCCTCGCCGTCGGCCGCCTCGCGGGTCTCCAGCCCGACCTTGGCCAGGGCGAACACCAGGAGCTGGCGGATGTGGGGATCGTCGTCGACGACCAGGATCGTGCGCTGCATGGCGCCCATGTTCAGCGCCGCGGGGCCTGGGTCAACGGGGACGACGGGGCGGTTCGGCGCGTTTCGCGTGCAGATTCCGTGCAGGGGCCCGGTCTTCTCCTCACCCGCGAAGCGGGGGAGGTGGCGCGGTGCGGATACGCGCCGTGACGGAGGGGGCGTCGTGCGGCGGCCGAGCGCCCCCTCCGTCCGCTGCGCGGCCACCTCCCCCGTTGCACGGGGGAGGAGAAGACAACTTCGCCTAGCCGCCCCGCGCCGCCTCGGTCCACTTGGCGAACGGGGTCTCGGGTTCGTCGCCGAGGCTGGGCTGCAGGGAGCGCAGGTCGCTGGGGCGGATGTTGAAGGCCTTGCGGAAGCTGCGGCTGAAATGGGCTTCGCTGCTGAAGCCGCACTGGAAGGCGATCTCGCTGATCCGCCGGGCCCGCTTGGGATCCAGCAGGGCGGCGCGGGCCAGGTGCAGGCGGCGCTCCCAGACATAGGCGGTCACCCCGCCCAGCGGCTCGAACAGCCGGTAGAGCGTCGAGCGCGACACGCCGAGGGCCTCGCTGATCCGGGCCGGATTGAGCGTCGGCTCCAGCAGGTTGTGCTCTATATAGCCGCGCGCCCGCAGCAGCACCGGCGGCTCGCGCACGCCGAACTCGGCGCGCCCCGCCTCCATGGCCAGGCAGGCGCCCAGCAGTTCGATCGTGGCGCGGGCGATGCCCGGCAGGGTCTGGGGCAGCAGCTGGGGGAACCAGCGGGTCACCGAGGTCAGGTGCTCGATCAGCAGCCCGGCGCGATTGCCGTCCAGCACCATGCCGTGCAGCTCGATGTCGGGCATCACGGCCTTGACGTCAGCGCGCGGCAGGAAGGTGGTCAGCACCTTGACCGCCGTGCTGTGCAGCAGCATCGGCCGCGACAGGTCGCAGATCCCGACCTCGCCCGGCCCGGCCGAGAACGGCACGCCGTCGAAGTCGCCGGTGTGCGAGCCGGCGATGTTGAACTGCACGATATAGGCGTCGAGGCCGTCGGCGGCGATCATCTCCGGCGTGCGGAACATGGTGTGGCCGCCGGTCTCGGTGACGTAGAAGGCGTGGGGGCCCAGGCGCAGGGCGGTGATGTTGGCGGAGAATCCGGGCTCGGGATCACGCGCGTCGAGCGCGGTCAGCACCTCGCGACGATAGTAGTCGTGCCGGTCCTCGGGCGGAACGCTCCGGGTGCTGAAATTTGTCCGCCCCAGCTGAAAAATGGATTCAGCGGGCCGGTCGCCAGGTTCACTCATGTGGCCTCCCCCAAGGCACAATCACGCATTTACTCGCCTTGCCCATGCGTGCGTTCGTCGCACCTTGCGAGGCCAGGTTTTTTCTTTGAGACGGCCAATCAAGAAAATGGAACCGGCATGTAATGATCAGAGCACATAAAGCCCTATTCCTGCGCGTTCCTTGCGCGAACACTGATCGTTGATCGCAGTCGACATGGATAGACATCCATCGACAGAAGACACGGGGTCATCGGCTCGGAGAACGGCGTATCGCGAGGCCCAGCAGACGGCCGCGCGACCAGCGCCGCCCACGCCCTGAAAGGGGTCGAACTAGAGGCGGGCCTTGGGGGAGGCCCGCCTTTCATTTTCCTGGCGTGAGGCGCCGATCCCGGCGGCTAGTGCTCGCGGCCCATGCGCCAGAAGGTCTGGGACAGCGGCTCGACCAGATAGGCCAGGGCCGAGCGCTTGCGCAGCGGGATCAGCACCTCGACCGGCAGGCCGGCCTGCAGCCCCGACTGGGCGCCGCGGATCCGGCGGATCTTGTCCAGCTCCTGGGGCGGCGCGGCGACCTCGGCCTTGAAGTACTGCACGCCGGTCTTCTCGTCGGTGAAACTGTCGGCCGACAGCTCGGTCAGGGTGCCGTTCAGCAACGGCAGGTCGCGCTCGTGCAGCGAGGTGAAGCGGATCTGGGTCTTCTGGCCGGGGCGCAGGTCGTCGGCGTCGTTGGGCGAGACCCTGGCCTGGATCACCAGCCGGCGATCCTGGGGCACGATCTCCATCAGGGTCTGGCCCGGCGCCACCACCCCGCCGACCGTGAAGACGTTGAGCCCCACCACCTTGCCGCCGGACGGGGCGCGGACGGTGGCGCGGGCCAGCTGCTCGCGGGCCGCCGTCAGCTTGGGCTGCAGGTCGTCGAGCCGCACCTGGACGTCGCGCAGCTGGCCCGAGACCTCCTCCATCATCTGGCGCTCCAGCGACAGGATCTGCAGGCGGGCCTCGCCGATCTGCTCGGCCGAGCGGGCGATCTGGGCGCGATAGGCGCCGTCCTCGCCGGTCAGCGAGGCGGCGCTGCGCTGCAGGGCCAGGACCCGGGTCTTGGGCGCGTAGCCCTTGGCCGCCAGTTCCTGGACGCCCTTCAGCTCCTCGTCGATCAGCCTCTGCTGCTCGCGGTTGGCGTCCAGCTGGCGCCCGGCGCCGCTGGACTGCTGGTCCAGCTGCAGGATGCGCTGGTTGAGCACGCCGCGCTGGGTCTGCAGCGAGCTTCGGCGAGCCTGGAACTGCTGGCGCTGCAGGCGCAGGGCGTCGTCGGCCAGGGGCCGGTCCTCGGGCGGCAGGTCGGCGAACTCCGGCGGCGCGTCGAAGCCGGGACGGCCGTCGCGTTCGGCCACCAGCCGGGCGCGCTGGGCCAGCAGGGTCAGGACCTCGCCGGTCATGCCGCGCTCGCTGGCCCGCAGCTCCGAGGCCGACAGCTCCACCAGGATCTGGCCCTTGGCCACGGCCTGGCCCTCGGCCACCCGGATGGCGGTGACCACCCCGCCTTCGCGGGTCTGCACCGCCTGGCGGTTGCCGGCCACGGCGATCACCCCGTGGGCGTAGGCCCCGGCGTCCAGCGGCGCCAGGGCCGCCCAGCCCAGGAAGCCGACGAAGAACAGTCCCGCCACCCCCGCGCCGATGCGGATGAACAGGGTCGGATCGTCCGACAGGCGCGGAGGGACCCTGCCGGCCCCTGCGGCGGAGCCCGGATCGCTTCTGGGGCCGGCTGAAATCGTCGTGTCGGTCATCGCTTGCCTGCCTGCAGGGGGGTGACGGCCGAGCCCGGCTGAGCCCCGGCGCCCTGGGCCTGGGCGGCGGCGGCCATCTTGGCCACGACCTCGGCGCGCGGCCCGATCATCTCGACCTGGCCGTCGCGCAGCACCAGCAGGCGGTCGGCGACATTGAGGATGCCCGTGCGGTGGGCGACGATCAGGATCGCCGCGCCCCGCGCCTTGGCGTCCAGGATGGCGCGGTTGAGCGCCGCCTCGCCGTCGGCGTCCAGCGCCGAGTTCGGCTCGTCCAGCACCAACAGCGGCGGCTGACCGTAGAGGGCCCGGGCCAGGGCCACCCGCTGGGCCTGGCCGGCCGACAGTCCGCGACCGCCCGCGCCCAGCAGGATGTCGTAGCCCTTGGGCAGGCGCAGGATCAGCTCGTGCACGCCGGCCGCCCGGGCGGCGGCGACGACCTCGGCGTCGACGATCGCCGGATCGACGGCTTCCTTGCCGTCCGGCGCCCAGATCGCGAACCGCGAGATGTTGTCCCTGATCGAGCCGGCCAGCAGGGCGGAGTCCTGCGGCACGTAGCCGATGTAGCGGCCCAGCCGGTCGCCGTCCCAGTCGGCCAGGTTGGCGCCGTCCAGCCGCACCGCGCCCGCGTCGGGCGTCAGGGCGGCGGCGGCCACCCGCGCCAGGGTCGTCTTGCCCGCCCCGCTGGGCCCGATCACCCCCAGGATCTCGCCCGGCGTCAGCCGCAGGGACACGCCGCGCAGCAGCACCGCCCCCTCGCCCGGCGCGCGCACCGCCACCTGTTCCAGGGCCAGGGCCCCGGTCGGCGCGGGCAGCTGGGTGCCGGCCGTCTCGAGCCCGCGAGTGGGCGGAAACAGCTTGATCAGGTTGTTCAGCGCCCCGCGGGCCTGGCCGACCACCGCCCAGGACCCGACCAGTTGCTCGATCGGCTGCAGGGCGCGGCTCATCAGCACCGAGGCGGCGATGATCGAACCGGCCGAGATCTGCCGCTCGACCGCCAGCCAGGCGCCCAGGCCCAGAGCCGCCGACTGCAGGAACATGCGGGTGAACTTGGTGGCCGCCGAATAGCCGCCGCCGGTGAACTGGGCCTGGGCCGATAGGTCCAGGCCGGCGCGGCGATCGGCCAGCTGCCGCTCGCGCAGAGCGCCCCGCATGCCCAGGGCGCGGACCACCTCGGCGTTGGCGGCCGCCGCCTCCTGCGAGGCGTAGGCCTGGGACTGGGCCAGAAAGGCCTCGCGGCTTCGGGCTCGCGTGGCCCGCTCGTTGAGCACCGCCAGACCCACCAGCACCGCGCCGCCGACGATGGTCATGGCGCCCAAAGCCGGATGGATCATGAAGGCCACGAGGACATAGATCGGCGTCCACGGAATATCCATCGCCGCCGAGGCCAGCGGCCCCGACAAGGCCTGGCGCACGATGTCGAACTCGCGCATGCCCTGGGCCGAGACGCCGGGGGCCATGGCGCTCATCAGCCTTTGCAGGATGGGGCCGGCCAGCAGACGGTCCAGCCGCAGGCCGGCCAGGGTCAGCAGGCGCGAGCGCACCGACTCCAGCGCCGTCTGGGTGCCCAGGGCGAAGGCGACGACCAGGGTCAGATACAGCAGGGTCAGCCGGCCCTCGGTGGGCACGACCCGGTCATAGACCTGCATCATGTAGAGGGTCGGGGCCAGCAGCAGGATGTTGATCAAGGCGCTGAACACCGCGGCGGCCAGGAAGTGCGGCCGGCAGGCTCGCAGCGCGGCGACCAGCGGCGGCGGCAACGGTGCGTCCAGAAGCTTCACGCGTCTCTCCTCTGGACGCGCCACGCCTACTCGGTCGCCCAGCCAAAAGTGGGCCCCGCCCGGAGGTACCTAACGTTGCGGCCGCCGATTATGCAAGAACACGATTGCGCTAACGATCGGGGCGATGCGCCCTACTCCACGAAAGCGGGCGCCGGGATGCGGCGGCCCAGCAGGAAGGCGTCGGCCACGTGGCGCAGCGGCGTGACGTCGACGTCCGACTGGCCGGCCGCGATCAGCTCGGCGAAGCGGGCGTAGAGCCCCGGATATTCGGCCTCGGGCTGCTCGTGGACCAGGGCGCCGTCGATCCACAGCTTCGCGCCGCCGTGCGACAGCCTCAGGGCGCCGGCGTCGGTGTCGACCTCGATGTCCCAGCTTTGCGGGCCGGTCTGCAGGAAGTCGAACTCGGCGCAGACGGGGACGCCGCTGGTGTCGATGAAGTCGAGCTCGGCCTGGATCGGCGACTGGCGGTTCTCGGGCACGTGCAGCACGGCCTTCGTCAGGAAGAACGGCCGCGGCAGAACGGCGGTGGCGATCGACAGGGCGTTGATGCCGGGATCGAACACGCCCAGGCCGCCCGGCTCCCAGATCCAGTCCTGGCCCGGATGCCAGACCCGGACGTCCTCGCGCCAGTGGATGCGGGCGGCGGTGATGGTCTTGCCGGCGAGCCAGTCGCGGGCCGGCGCCACGGCCGGGGCATGGCGCGAGTGCCAGGTGGTCTGCAGGGTGACGCCTTGCGCCTGTGCGACCTGGCGCAAGTCCTCGACCTCGCTCAGCGTCGCGCCGGGCGGCTTTTCCAGCATCACGTGCTTGCCGGCCTCGAGCGCCTGGCGGGCCAGGCCGTGGCGGACCTGGGGCGGGGTGCACAGGGCCACCGCGTCGAAGGCCACGCCGCTGGCCAGCAGGTCGTCAAGGGTGTGGAAGTTGGGCAGGCCGGGCTGCTCGGCGTGGCGGCTGACCACCGCCACCAGCTCGAAACGCGGATCGGCGGCCATGGCCGGCAGATGCTGGTCGCGGGCGATCTTGCCCAGGCCGATCAGGGCCACGCGGATCGGTGTGGCGGCGGTCATGGGCAAGCGTTCCGACTGTGGATTTATTTGTAGGATAAATGATCGGTGAAGACGGCGATGTCAACGCCATCCGGAATCCCCTCCCTCTCTCTTCGAGAGAGGGATTCTTTACGCCCCCAGCAGTTCGAAGCTCGCCGCCAGGCCGTCCACCGCGCTGCTGGCCACCCACAGGTCGAACAGGCCCGGCTCGGCGATCCAGCGCTCGTTCGCGCCGACGAACATCAGCGAGCCGCGCTCGAGGCTGAAGCGCACCTCGCGCTTCTCGCCCGGCTTCAGCGGCACGCGCAGGAAGCGCTTGAGTTCGCGCACCGGCCGCGTGCGACTGGCGACCCGGTCGCGGACATAGAGCTGGACCACGTGCTCCCCCGCCACCTTGCCGGTGTTGGCGACGGTGACGGCGACGCTGAGGGTCTCGTTCCAGGCCAGGCGGGTGGTCGACAGCTTGACGTCGCTGAGCGCGAAGCTGGTGTAGGACAGCCCATGGCCGAACGGGTACAGGGCCTCGTTGCGGGTGGTGCGCCAGCGGGCCTTGTACTCCTGGCTGTCGTCGGCCTGGGGCGCGGGACGGCCGGTGGTGCGGTGATTGTAGGCGAACGGCTCCTGGCCGCTCTCGTGCGGGAAGCTGACCGGCAGCCGGGCCGACGGATTGACCTTGCCGAACAGCACGTCGGCCACGGCGTGGCCGGTCTCGCTGCCCAGGAACCAGGTGGCCAGGATGGCGGGGGCGGTCTTGACCGCGCCTTCCAGCACCAGGGCCCGGCCATGGCGCAGCAGCACGACCACCGGCTTGCCGACGGCGGCGACCAGTTCGGCCAGCTGCTGCTGGACCCGAGGCAGGCCGATCTCGGTGCGGGACTGGGCCTCGCCCGACATGTTCTGGCCCTCGCCGACCGCCAGCAGCACGATGTCGGCCGCCCTGGCCGCGGCGATCGCCTGATCGTAGCCGCCGGCGATCGGGGTCTCGACGTCGCAGCCCTTGGCGACGATCAGCTGCGACGGATCGGCCAACGCCGCGCGGACGCCGGTCGCCAGGTCGACGCTGAGGCTGGGGTCGCCGAAGAAGGCCCATGGCCCCAGCACGTTGTCGCGGTCCTCGGCGAACGGACCGATCAGGGCGATCTTCCGGCCCTTGGTCGGCAGGGGCAGCAGGCCGCCCTCGTTGCGCAGCAGGACGATCGACTTGCCGCCGGCCTCGCGCGACAGGGCGCGCATGGCCGGGGTGGCGGTGTTGGCGGCCTGGGCCTTGGGATCGATGGAGCGGAACGGCCGGTCGAACAGGCCCAGCGTCTCCTTCAGGCTCAGCACCCGGCGCACGGCGTTGTCGACGGCGGCCATCGGCACCAGGCCCTGGGCGACCAGCTCGGGCAGGTAGCGGCTGTAGAGGCCGCTCTGCATGCTGATGTCGACCCCGGCCAGAATGGCCAGGCGCGCGGCGTCCTTGTCGTCGGCGGCGTAGCCGTGGGCCACCAGCTCCTGGTCGGCGGTGTAGTCGGAAATCACCACGCCCTTGAAGTTCCACTCGCCGCGCAGGATGTCGGTCAGCAGCAGCTTGTTGGCCGTGGCCGGGACCCCATTGATGTCGTTGAACGCCGACATCACCGCCAGGCAACCGGCGTCGAAGGCGGCCTTGAACGGCGGCAGGTGGACCTCGCGCAGAGTCTCTTCGGAAATGTCGACGGTGTTGTAGTCCAGCCCGGCGGCCACCGCGCCGTAGGCGGCGAAGTGCTTGGCGGTCGACAGCAAGCTGTCGGGCGCGGTCAGATCGCGGCCCTGGAAGCCGCGCACCCGGGCCTGGGCCATCACCTCGCCCAGGAACACGTCCTCGCCCGAGCCCTCGGCGCCCCGGCCCCAGCGCTGGTCGCGGGCCACGTCGACCATCGGCGCGAAGGTCCAGTGGTTGCCGTGCGACGAGGCTTCCAGGGCGGCGGCGCGGGCGGTGCGCTCGGCCAGGGTGGGATCGAAGCTGGCGGATTCGGCCAGGGGGATCGGGTAGACCGTCTTGAAGCCGTGGATCACGTCGGCGGCGAACAGCAGCGGGATGCGCAGGCGCGAGCGCTCGACCGCGGCGGTCTGGGCCAGCAGCGCGCCCTCGACCCCGACGCCGTTCATCAGCGTGCCGATCCGTCCGGCGGCGATCTCGGTCAGGAGCTGCTGGGTGTTGCGCTGGTTGACCAGGGGATTGATGTCGCCGACCGGCGGCCGGATCATGTCGGAATAGCACGACAGCTGGCCGCACTTTTCCTCCATGGTCATCTGGCGGATCAGGGCCTCGACCCGGGACGAGGCCGCCCGGGCGCCGGCCCGGCCGCCGATAGCGAATCCCGTCAGGCCCGTGGCGCCGGCCAGGAACGCGCGCCGACCCACGCCTTGCCGAGCGGCCTTCCGCCGCTCATCGCCACCCGCCATGGAATCTCCAACTCAAGCTATCGGCCGCAACCTCGCCAGAAACGTCGCGCGGTGCAATGGTGCGCCGACGCAGAGGCGAGCGGCCTGCGAGAACCACCGGCGGTCGCGGCGCGTTCCGTCTTCGAAGGAGAAACCCCATGACCACGAGCTGGCGCATCGATGTCCGACTGGGCGACGCCCCCGTGCAAGCCCCGCTGCGCAGCATGGTGGTCGAGGCCCAGACCGAGGTCGAGGCCCTGCGCCTGGTCCTGGCCCAGGCCGAGCAGGACAAGGCCGACGCCGAGGAGCTGCTGCAGGACGGCCAGGAGGAGGTGTTCTCGCGGACGGAAGTGCGCGAGGGGCAGACCGAGCATCAGGGGCATACGGATTGAAGGCGGCGTGGGAGGCTCACTCCCTTGCCCCCACCTGACCGCTGCGCGACCGCGGCGTCCTCTTCCCCCTCTGGGGGAAGAGGACCGCGAAGCGGTCCGTAGGGGGCAAGTGTTCACCGCTACCGCCGATACAGATAATCCCCCGCCAACCCCATTCGCAGACAGGCCTCCACCGCCGGCGTCCCTTTCACCGGCAACCGGTCCGCCGCCGCCCCCGCCAGCTTCACCAGCCGGCCCTCGACCGGCCCCAGGTCCCATTCAGGGCCCAGCCCCGCCAGCGCCCTCACCTCGGCCGGCGTGATCGCCACGGCCGCCCGGATCAGCGCACCCTGCAGGCCTCGCAACGGGGCCGGCAGGATCGCGGTCCGGCGCATCAGCTCGAGGAACTCGAAGACGATCTCGTGGCGCTCCAGCCCGGGCAACATGGCCGCCAGCTGCGCCTCCCATTCCGCGACCGAGCCCGGCGCCCCGACCGCGCCGTACAGCGCCGCCGCCGGGGCGGCCTCGGCGTAGAAGCGATCGCGGTCGGCGGCGCTGAGGGGGCGGGCATAGGCGTGGTAGGCTTCCATGAAGCCGAAGCTGGCCGTGGCCTGCACCCAGTCCAGCAGGTCGACGTCATTGGCCCGGTAGGGCGCGCCCGCCGGCGTGTCGCCGGCGACCCGGTCGTGCATCCGCCGCACGCCGGCGATCATCGCCTCGGCGACCGAGCGCGCGCCGTAGACCGTGACCATCGCCGCCAGGCCGGTGCGTTTCAGGCGCGGCAGCGGATCGGTCCGGAAGCTGGAATGCTCCCAGACGCCGGTGCGCACGCGCGGCTCGGCCAGCTCCAGGATCACCGCCGTCACCCCGCCGACGAACAGCGAGACCGGGTTCTTGAACACCCGCCACGACACCGAGTCCGCGGCGGCCAGGGCCGGCTCGCCCGCCGGCTGGCGGAAGTCGACGCGCGGGCCGCCCTCGGGCTGATAGAGGCGGTGGACCAGGTCCGCGAGGCGACCGCCGCCGTGCGCCATGAGTTCACCTTCCGCTAGTTCACTAACGTGCCCCCCCTCTCCTCACCCGCATCCCCGGCGAAAGCCGGGGCCCAGGTGAAACCCACGAGACGCTCCGGCTGAATCTGGGTCCCGGCCTTCGCCGGGAAAACGGTGGTGAGAGTTCGCTTCAAAAAGACAAATGGGACGGCATTCAATTCACCCTTCGCTCCTTGCCCGCCCAGTAGGGCTCGCGCAGCTCGCGCCGCAGGATCTTGCCCGAGGCGTTGCGCGGCAGGACGTCGACGAAGTCGATGGTCTTGGGAACCTTGAAGCCGGCGATGCGGGTGCGGGCAAAGGCGATGATGCCGGCGGGATCGGGCTCGACGCCGGGCTTGAGGGCGACCACGGCCTTGACCGCCTCGCCCCAGGTGTCGTCCGGCACGCCGATCACCGCCACCTCGGCCACGTGCGGATGGCCGTAGACCGCGCTCTCGACCTCGGCCGGATAGATGTTCTCGCCGCCGGAGATGATCATGTCCTTCACCCGGTCGTGGATGAACAGATAGCCGTCCTCGTCCAGATAGCCCGCGTCGCCGGTGCGCAGCCAGCCGTCGGGATCGATGGTGTCGGCGCTGGCCTCGGGCATCTTCCAGTAGCCGGCCATGTTGGCGGGCGAGCGGATCGCCACCTCGCCGACTTGGTTGGGGCCCAGGGCCTGACCGTCCGCGTCCAGGACTCTCAACTCGACGCCCGGCATCGGCAAACCGGCCGAGCGCATGCGGGGATTGCCGGCCGGGTCGTGGTCCTCGGGCGGCAGATAGACCACCGTGCCGGTCGTCTCGGTCATGCCGTACTGCTGGACGAAGCCGCAGCCGAACACGTCGAGGCACTCGCGCAGCAGATCCAGCGGGATGGGGGCGGCGCCGTACAGAATGTGGGTCAGCCGGCTGTAGTCGACCTCGCGGGCGCGCGGCAGGCGCACGACGATCTGCAGGGCGGCCGGCACCATGAACATCTTCGACACCCGGTCGCGCTCGATGAAGTCCAGCACCCGGGTCGGGTCGAACTCGCGGGCCACCACGCCCTTGGCGCCGTTGATCAGCCCCACCACGCCCCAGCCGGTGCCGCCGATGTGGGCGACGGGCATGGCCACCAGGCTGACGTCGTCGGGACCCCAGCGGTTCCACGCCAGGTCGGCGGCGGCCGCCAGCCGGCGCGGTCCCAGGATGTTGGCGTGGGTCAGCATCGCGCCCTTGGGCCGGCCGGTGGTGCCCGAGGTGTAGAGCTGGATGGCGATGTCGGCCGGGGTGACCGCCGCGCCGGGCCGATCGCAGGTCGCCGCGTCGCGCCAGTCCTCGAACACCGGATGGCCGTACTCGTTGGCCTCCATGGCGATCAGCGTCGGCTGGTCGAGGATCAGCTCGGCCACGTCGCGGACGTGGGCGATCAATTCGGGGCCGACGAACACCATCCGCGCCTCGGCGTCGCCCAGGATGTAGGCGATCTCGCGCGGCGCCAGGCGCCAGCCGATCGGGGCCAGCACCACCCCGCACTTGGCCGCGCCGAACAGCAGCTCGAAATAGTGGTCGCTGTTCTTGCCGACATAGGCGATGCGGTCGCCCTTGGCCAAGCCTTCGGCCAGCAGGGCGTTGGCGACCTGGTCGGTGTGGCGGTCGAAGTCGGCGAAGCTGGTCGACCGCCCCTCGAACACCAGGGCCGTGGCCTCGGGACGAACCTCGCCGTGCAGCCGGGCGACGTCGCCCAGGGTCGTCATGCGATCGAAATCAAGGGCGGGTCCAGGGGCCGATCCGGGCATGGTCGACAGGTCTCCTCGCGCGGTCCGGGACGATCTGGGCGCCGCCCTCGGCTGTGAAGTGTGCAGGATGGAGGACTTTTCCAACGGGCGGCTAGGAAAAAGCGCGCCGGCGCTCAGCGAATGCGGACCGTTCCGGTCAAGCTTCCGCGGCCAGGCGGCGGGCGTTGGCTGTCGCGGCGGCGTGCACGGGCGCCAGCATCGCCGACTGCCAGGCCACCCCCAGCGACATCATCCGTCCCCAGAACGCCAGGGCGCCGAGCGAGGCGGACAGGGCCGGCGCGAAGCCGTAACTGGGCCTCTTCCAGGCCTGGGCGAAGTAGCGATTGGACTCCGCCGCCATGGCCAGCCAGGCCGATCCGCCGGCCGAGGCCCCCTGGGCGAACGCCAGGGGCTTTTCCGAGACCATGCGCGTCAGTTCGGCGTAGTTGCCGCGCATCGGATCCTTGAAGGCCTGGACGATCATCGGCGTGCGGGCGTTGACCACGCGCAGGGAGGCCAGGGCCAGTTCGGCGCCGGTCGTCGCCAGGGCGAAGGCGTCGGCGGGGGTCGCCTTGCGGCGGGACTTGCGGGTTCGGGCCATGCGAAGACAACGCGCCCGCAAAGCCGTTCGATCCGTTGGCGCGAACAAGGCGCGTCCGCGGCCGCTTGAGATTGTCGTCCCGGATCGGCGCGCTGGGCGCTTTTCCGGGACGACAGAGCGCTCAGGCTCGAAAAAGTCCGTCTAGTGCGCGGCGTCCTTGGCGTCGTGACCGGCGTCCTTGGCCTGGTCGCCGGCCTTTTCGGCCTGGTCGCCCGCGGCGGCGGCCTTGTCGGCGGCGGCCTTCTGCTCGGCCTCGGATCCGGTGGCGGCGGCCGTGGCGCTGGCGGCGGCGGCGGTTTCGGCGGCGTCGGCGGCCTGCTTGCTGGAAATCGAGGCGGCGTCGGCGGCCGCGGCGGCCTTCTGAGACTCCTCGGCCTTGTTTTCACAGGCGGCCGCGCCCAGGGCGAGCGCGGCGACGGCCGCGATGGTGACGATACGCATGCTGCAAGTCTCCCTAAATCCCCGACATCTTTGCCGTGGGCTAAGCCATGAAATCCCCAGCGCCCCGAAGGTTGCTGACGGGTGCGTCGGCTTGGCGCTTGACCCGACGCGGCGAGCGCTTTCTTTTTGGGTCCGAGTTCCGCACGACGAGCCAGTTCAGCTTTGCCAGTCCCGGTCGCGCCCGACCCCGTATCGCCCCCACCCTCGCGCGCCGCCGGCACTGTGCGTCGGCGCCTGCTGCTGATGGCGCTGAGCCTGGTGGCGCCGGCGGTGCTGTTCATGACCCTGCTGGCCCGCGCCGAGTTCGGCGAGAGCCGGGCCCGCTACGAGCGGCAGCTGATCGCCACGACCCGCGCCCTGGTGCTGGCCACCGACCGCCAGCTGGGTCAGGGTCGGAGCGTCCTGCAGACCCTGGCGGTGTCGCCGGCTCTGATCTCCGGCGACATTCCCGCCTTCGAGCGCCAGGCGCGCGCGGCGGTGCAGGGCGGCGACGGCTGGATCGTGCTGCTCGACGACGAACGCCAGCTGGTCAACACCCACTTCGCGCCCGGCGCGCCCCTGCCCAAGTCCCGATTGCCCAACTATCGCTGGCGGGCCATCCAGTCGGGCGCCACCTCGGTGTCGAACCTGGTGCAGCCCAAGGACGGCGGATCGGTCCCGGCCCTGGTCTCGATCGACATGCCGGTGATCGTCGACGGCAAGCTTCACGACCTGGCCTATGTCCAGACGCCGAAAGCCTTCTCGACGATCTTCACGAACCAGCACATCCCGCAAAGCTGGACGGCCAGCATCGTCGACCGCAACGCCGCGGTGGTGGCGCGGTCCAAGGATATGGACCGCTTCGTGGGCCGGAAGGTCAGCGGCGAAACCCGCGCCGCGATGGAGCGGGGCAACGAGGGCGTGGGCCTGAGCCACACGCTGGACGGGACGCCCACGCTGTCGGCCTTCAGTCGTTCGGCCACCAGCGGCTGGGCCTTCATCGTCGGCGTGCCCCGGACCGAACTGAGCCGGGCCAACTGGTCGTCGGTGGGCTGGCTGACCATCGCCAGCCTGCTGCTGCTGGCCATCGGCGTGACCGTGGCCATCGTCGTCTCGCGGGACATCTCGACGGCGGTTCGCGGTCTGAGCGAGGACGCCAGGGCGGTGGCGGCGGGCGAGGCGATCGCCCCGGTTCCGGACCGTCTGCAGGAGATCGCCGAGGTGCGCGCGGCCCTGCACGACGCCTCGGTTCAGCTGCGGGCCCGCGAAGCCCAGGAGCTGCGCGCCCATCAGCGGCAGCAGCTGATGATCAACGAGCTGAACCACCGGGTGAAGAACACGCTGTTCACGGTGCAGTCCCTGGCCCGGCAGAGCCTGGGGCGTCCCGCCGACACGCCCGGGCTGCAAGCCTTCAACGAACGGCTGATGGCCCTGGCCCGGGCCCACGACCTGCTGACCCAGAGCGTCTGGGAAGGCGCGGACCTCCAGGAAATCCTGGAGGAGACCCTCGAGCCCTATATCGACCGGACGATCCTGGCGGGCCCGCCGGTGGCGCTGACGCCCAACGCCGCCCTGGCGCTGTCGATGGTGTTCCACGAGCTGGGCACCAACGCGGTCAAGTACGGCGCCCTGTCGCTGCCCGAGGGCCGGGTGACGGTCGTCTGGCACATCGATCCCGGGGCGCCGCACCGGCTGACCCTGCACTGGGAGGAGCGCGGCGGCCCCACGGTGTCGCCCCCGACCGGCAAGGGCTTCGGCTCGCGCCTGATCGCCGCCAGCCTGAAGTCCGACCTGGCCGGCGAGGCCCGCGTCGACTATCGCCCCAGCGGCCTGGTCTGCGTCCTGACCCTGTCGCTGCCGCGCACGGGCCAGGAAGAGGCCGAGGGTGATGAGGGCGAGGAGACGTGACCGCCTAATCCACCGTCATTCCCGCCCTTGTGGCGGGAACCCCTGGTTCCGCTGACGGTGAGAGGCCTTGGCGCGCCGGCGCGCCACCCCACTGCACCTGCGACCGATAGAGGGGTTCCCGCCACAAGGGCGGGAATGACGGTGGAAAAGGGATCGGCCGCACTTCATCCACCGAGCGCTTCCAGGCGCGCCCTAGTAAGTCGTTTCTGAATTAGCCCAAGACTTGGGCGCCCCTGGGCCAATCGCGTATCGGCGGTCATCGATCGATTGCGCCCCGATGCGCGATGGTCTTACCTGCGTCGCTCACCCCCTTGGGATCGAGCTCATGACGACGCCTGACACCCTGATGCTGCCGGCCCGGCCCGAGCCGATCGCGCTGCCCGTGGACAAGACGGCGGTGATCGTCATCGACATGCAGAACGCCTACGCCTCGCCCGGCGGCTATCTGGACCTGGCCGGCTTCGACATCAGCGGCGCGGCGGGGGTGATCGACAAGATCAAGGGCGTGCTGGACGTAGCCCGCGGCGCGGGCATGCCGGTGATCTATTTCCAGAACGGCTGGGACAGCGACTATGTCGAGGCCGGGGGCCCGGGCTCGCCCAACTGGCACAAGTCGAACGCCCTGAAGACCATGCGCGCCCGGCCCGAGCTGCAGGGCAAGCTGCTGGCCAAGGGCGGCTGGGACTATGACCTGGTCGACGATCTCAAGCCCGTCCCCGGCGACATCGTGCTGCACAAGACCCGCTACAGCGGCTTCTTCAACAGCCAGCTGGACAGCGTGCTGCGCTCGCGCGGCGTGCGTCACCTGGTGTTCGTCGGCATCGCCACCAATGTCTGCGTGGAGTCGACGCTGCGCGACGGCTTCTTCCTGGAATATTTCGGCACCGTGCTGGAGGACGCCACCCACCAGGCGGGGCCGGCGTTCGTGCAGCAGGCGGCGCTCTACAACATCGAGACCTTCTTCGGCTGGGTCTCGACGACGGCGGACTTCAAGGGCGCGGTGGGGCAGCGGGAATAGCCACCGCCAAAATCCTGTCATCCCGGACGAGCGCGCAGCGCGAAGATCCGGGACCGGGGCCTGAACTCAGAGCTTCCGGCGGTCCCGGATCGGCGGCCCTTCGGGCCTTGTCCGGGATGACAGCCAATAGAGACAAAAGAGGAGAAGCCAATGCCCAAGACCGTCATCCTCCCGCCCGGCACGGGTACGCCGATCGCCCCGTTCTCGCCCGGCACCCTGGCCGACGGCGTCGTCTATGTCTCGGGCACCCTGGCCTTCGACAAGGACAACAACGTCGCCTTTCCCGACGACGCCGAGGCCCAGACGCGGCAGGTGCTGGAGACCATCAAGTCGGTGATCGAGACCGCCGGCGGGACGATGGAGGACGTGACCATGAACCACATCTTCCTGACCGACTGGTCCAACTACCAGACCATCAACAAGGTCTATGCCGAGTACTTCCCCGGCGACAAGCCGGCCCGCTACTGCATCCAGTGCGGCCTGGTGAAGCCCGGCTTCGTGGTCGAGATCGCCAGCGTCGCCCATATCGGCAAGAAGTAGATGCGGTCCGGGACCGTCGACGGGCTGTACTACGAGGTCCACGGCGACCCGGTCGCCGACCGCGCGACGGTGATCCTGTCGGCCGGCCTGGGCGGGTCCGGGGCCTTCTGGGCCCCGCAGATGGACGCGCTGCTCGGCCGCTTCCGGGTGGTGCTGTACGACCATCGCGGCACGGGGCGCAGCGTGCGGACCCTGACCGATCCCCATTCCGTCGCCGCGATGGGCGAGGACATCGTCAAGGTCATGGACGCCCTGGGCCTGGACCGCGCCCACGTGGTGGGACACGCGGCGGGCGGCAACGCCGGCCTGGCGATGGCGCTGGACCATCCCGACCGCATCGGCCGTCTGGTGGTGGTCAACGGCTGGTCGCGGCCCGACCCGCACATCAAGCGCTGCTTCGACACCCGCCTGGCCCTGCTGAACAACACGGGCATCGCGGCCTATGTCCACGCCCAGCCGCTGTTCCTGTATCCTGCCGACTGGCTCTCCGCCAACCACGCCCGCCTCGAGGCCGAGGAGGTGCACCACATCCACGGCTTCCCGGATCCCGACGTCATGCGGGCCCGTATCCAGGCCCTGCTCGCGTTCGACATCGACGCCGACCTCGAGCGGATCCGATGCCCGGTGCTGGTCAGCGCCAGCGCCGACGACATGCTGGTGCCCCTGGCCTGCTCGCGCCGACTGGCCGAGCGCCTGCCCAACGCCGCCCTCGACATCGCCCCCTGGGGCGGCCACGGCTTCACCGTGACGGCGGCGGAGGCGTTCAACGCGAGCGTCGTGGCCTTCCTTGAAGGGACCGGGACGTGACCCGCCAACCAATATTGTCATCCCGGACAAGGCCCGAAGGGCCGCCGATCCGGGACCGCCGGAAGCGCCTGCGTTCAGGCGTCGGTCCCGGATCTTCGCGCTGCGCGCTCGTCCGGGATGACAGCCGCCATAGGACTCAGGAGGGGTATTGATATGGAAATCGGCGTCTTCATTCCGATCGGCAACAACGGCTGGCTGATCTCCGAGGCGGCTCCGCAGTACATGCCGTCGTTCGCGCTGAACAAGGCGATCGTCCAGAAGGCCGAGACGTACGGCTTCGACTTCGCCCTCTCGATGATCAAGCTGCGCGGGTTCGGCGGCAAGACCCAGTTCTGGGAGCACAATCTGGAGAGCTTCACCCTGATGGCCGGCCTGGCCGCCGTCACGGAGAAGATCAAGATCTTCGCCACCGCCGCCACCCTGACCATCCCGCCGGCCATCGTGGCGCGCATGGCCTCGACCATCGACTCGATCGCCCCGGGCCGCTTCGGCATCAACCTGGTGACCGGCTGGCAGAAGGCCGAATACGACCAGATGGGCCTGTGGCCGGGCGAGCAGCACTATACCGACCGCTACAACTACCTGGCCGAATACGCGACCGTGCTGCGCGAGCTGCTCGATACGGGCGTCAGCAACTTCAAGGGCAAGTATTTCGAGATGACCGACTGCCGGGTCAGCCCGCACCCGGAAGACACCAAGCTGATCTGCGCCGGCTCGTCCAACGAGGGCCTGGCCTTCACCGCCCAGTACGCCGACTACAGCTTCGCCCTGGGCAAGGGGACCAACACCCCGACCGCATTCGGCGGGGTCAACGACCGCCTGAAGGCCGCCGCCGACAAGACCGGCCGCGAGGTGGCCTCCTACATCCTGTTCATGATCATCGCCGACGAGACCGACGAGGCGGCGATGGCCAAGTGGCAGGCCTATCGGGCCGGCGCCGACCAGGAGGCCCTGGCCTGGCTGACCAACCAGGCGGCTCCGAACGCGGCGGCGGGCGCGACCACCAACACCGCCCAGCTGGCGGCGCCGGAATCGGCGGTGAACCTCAACATGGGCACCCTGGTGGGTTCGTACGAAAGCGTGGCGCGGATGCTGGACGAGGTGGCGGCGGTCGAGGGCACGGCGGGCGTGCTGCTGGTGTTCGACGACTTCGTGGCGGGGGTGGAGAACTTCGGGACGAGGATCCAGCCGCTGATGGCGAGCCGGAAGGGCGTCTAGAAAAGTTCCTCCCCCTATGGGGGAGGCGGCGCGAAGGCGCCGGTGGGGGGAGCAGACCCACCTCGGCAAACTCCCCCCTCCGTCGGCTGCGCCGACACCTCCCCCACAGGGGGAGGAACTAGAAGAGCGGTTTAATCCACCGCCAGCATGTCGATCAGCTGCAGGCGGAACACCAGCACGCTGTTGGCGGGGATCGGGCCGGCGGCGCGTTCGCCGTAGGCCAGGTTGGCCGGGATCCACAGGGTCCATTCGTCGCCGACATGCATCATCGGCAGGGCCTCCAGCCAGCCCGGGATCAGCCCCTCGGCGGGCATGATCGCCGCCTGGCCGCGCTGGAACGAGCTGTCGAACACCGCGCCGTCCAGCAGCTTGCCCTCGTAGTGCACCTTGACGATGTCGCCCAGCTTCGGGGACTTGCCGGTCTTGGGGCCCGAGGTCGTGATCTTGTACTGCAGGCCCGAGGCGGTGGTGACCACGCCCGGCGCCTTGGCGTTCTTGGCCAGGAAGGCCTGGCCCTCGGCCAGGGTCTTGGCGGTGTCGACGGCGGCCGCCAGCTGGGGCGGGGCGGAAGCTTCCTGCGCCAGGACCGGGCTCGACAGCAGGGAGAGGCCCAGGATCAGGCCGGCGATACGGTTCATCGGAAACTCACATTGGATCTGAAGCGGAAGGGCCTTGAAGCGGGGCTGTCTTCCACGGAACCGATGGCGGCATCAAGACCGATGCGCCAACCGGCGGAAAAGGGCTGGCGACGCCGCCGCCAGCCCTTCGAAGCGCCTACTTCTTCGCCGTGTAGATATCGTCCAGCCGCGCCGGCGCGCCCTCGATCCGCTCCAGGCGCGGGTACTTCAGGCCGCCGTGATAGTCGATCTTGACCGTCCGGTAGCGCTCGCCGTCCTTGATCAGCAGTTCGACGACCGGGGCGTCGGCCTTGGCCGTGGCCTTGACCGCGTCCTTGATCAGGTCGTCGGAATAGGCCGTGCCGTTGACCGCGACGATGGTCTCGCCGGCCGTCAGGCCCGCCTTGAAGGCCGGGGTGTCCCAATTGACCGCCGACAGCACGCCGGCCGCCCCGACCGTGATCCCCAGCGAGTAGCTGAGATTGACCATCTTGCCCTTGGTCTCGGCCGCCTTGAAGTACTCGGTCGGGGTGTCGGTATAGACCAGCTTGTAGCCGCCGCGGGCCAGGCCATCCAACGGCGCGTGCGCGGACAGGCCCTCGATGCGGGTCTTCAGGAAGGTCGCCCAGTCGTTGGCGACCACGCCGTTCAGGGTCTGGACCACGGTGTCGAAGTCGTAGGTCAGCGGCACGTACGAGCCGTTCTCGACGCCGAAGAAGGCCTTGGCGAAGTCGTCCAGCGACTTCTTGCCGCCGGTCTTCTCGCGGATCAGGGTGTCGGCGTCGAGCCAGACCAGCTGGCCTTCCGAATAGTAGTCCTCGCTGCGCTGCCAGCTGGTCCACGAGGCCGGCTTGCGGTTGGCGATGATCGGGTCGTTGGTGGTGTCCAGCACGTTGCGCCAGTTGCGGCCGGCCCGGGTGTCGTACAGGGCGGCGGTGGCGGCCAGGGCGTCCAGGCCCTGCTGCTTGGTGACCAGGCCCGAACGCGAGGCCAGCACATTGCCCCAGTACTGGGTCTGGCCCTCATAGACCCACATCAGGCTGTCGCGCATCGGCTCGTTCAGCGTGGGGGTGTAGAGGTCGGCGGCGCGGCGGAACTTGCCGTTCCACGAGTGGGTGTATTCGTGGGCCAGCAGGTCGCGGCCGACGAAGGTCTTGTCCCAGTCGGTGAAGTACTTGGGCACGACGCCGTTCTCGCTGGAGCGGTGATGCTCCAGGCCGATGCCGCCCATCTTGTCGGTCAGGGCCAGCAGGAAGTCGTAGTGGTCGTAGTGGTGCGCGCCGTACAGCTTGTAGGCCTGCTGCACCAGGTTGCGGTGGATCTGCAGCTGTTCCGGCTTGATCTCCAGGTACTCGGCCTTGTCGGCCACGATGTTCAGGCGCACCGGCGTGGCCGCGCCGGGATCCAGGTCGACCTGCTTGTAGTAGCGGCCGGCGAACATCGGCGAGTCGACCAGGGTCTCGAAGGTGGTGGTCTTGAAGGTGGTGGTCGAACCGCTGGTCGAGGCCTTCTCCAGCGCGGTGCCGAAGCCCCAGCCCTCCGGAAGCTTGATGGTCGGTTCGATCTGGATGCGGCGGGTGTAGTAGCCGGCCGGGTAGAAGCCCAGCTGCAGCCACTGCACGTTCAGCATGTCGTCGGTCACCTCGATCCGGCCGACGTCGGCCTTGACCGGGGTCAGGAACTGGAAGCTGACCTGGATCTCGGTCGCGCCCTCCGGCACGTCGAAGTGGAAGGCGTGGACGGCGACCGGGTCGCGGGTCCACGGCAGGGTCTTGCCGCCGGCGGTGATCACCAGCCCGGCCATCTTGTCCAGGTCGTTGCGGGGCGAGTGGCCGCCCGGGACCCACTGCGGATAGAGGATGGTCATGGGGCCCGACTTGACGACCGGGATCGTCTCGCGGACCTGGAAGATCTTGCGATCCAGGTCGGTGGCGTCGACCGAAAGCTTCAGCACGCCGGGATAGGCGATGTCCTGGGCGGCGACGATCGGCGGGGTCGGCGGGGCCTGGACCGGCACGCGCTCCTGGGCGAAGGCGCCCCCGAACGTCAGCGAAAGGGCGAGGGCGGAGGTAGTAAAGAACAGCGTTTTCAAGAAACGACCCCAATGCGACGCGCGGGCATCCTCCCGCGACGAAAGGCGGCATACTTCTCCTCTAAGCCAGGGCTTGTCGAGGTCGTTTGCTGCCAAGATGCGGCGGTTGGACGGGTTTTGAGCAGCCGCCGGCGACGCGCGGTCACGGCGGGCCTGTTGCGATCAGCCCGCGGAGCATCGGGCGCGGGCGTGTCCCCGCCGCTAGGCCGCCCGCGGCCAGCGCGCTTCCAGGGCCCGCACGGCGTCCAGCAGGCGAGCCGGCGAAATCGGCTTTTCCAGGCGGGCGTCGCCGCGCTCGTCGTCCTTCAGCAGGTGCTCGTCGCGGGCCGAGGCCAACAGCACGGCCGTGCGCGCGCCCCGGCGCAGGCGGGTGGCCCGGATCAGCTCGCCGCCGTTCATGCGCGGCATCGCGAAGTCGGTGATCAGCATGTCGGGATCGAAGGCGTCCATCGCCGCCAGGGCCTGCTCGCCGTCGCCGCAGACCAGCACGTCGAAGCCCGCCTCGCTGAGGGTGATCTGGTGGATGACGGCCAGGAGGGCGTCGTCCTCGGCCACTAGGATCTTCCGCACCGCGTTCCCCGAAAATGCTTAACGACTGGTGACCAAGACTTAACCGCCGCCGTGCGCCGCGTCCCCGCGCGTAATCGTCGCACGGGCGGCGGCGAAGGCCGTCTATTTTCACCCGGGAAATCCCAACCTGCGGCAGGCGCCATAAAAAGAAGATGAACGGCTTGCTTTTGCAAATCGTTCTCAAGTATTGAGCGTCAAGCCTCCTCTTGTCGCGCTCGCGCCCCGGATTTCGTGAAGACCGCACCCGCCCAGCAAAGCCGCTCGTTCTGGCTCAAGCAGCTGCACCAGTGGCACTGGATCAGCGCCGCCCTGAGCCTGATCGGCATGCTGCTGTTCGCGATCACCGGCTTCACGCTCAACCATGCCGGCCAGATCGAGGCCAAGCCCCAGGTCGTCGACCGCAAGGCCGCCCTGCCCGCCGACCTGCTGGCGCTGTTGGCCAAGGGACCGGTCGAGGGCAAGCGCCCGCTGCCGATCCGCGTGGAGACCTGGCTGGACAAGGCCGTCGACGCCGACATCGCCCGCCGCGAGGGCGAGTGGTCGGCCGAAGAGGTCTATGTCGCCCTGCCCCGTCCCGGCGGCGACGCCTGGATCAGCATCGATCGCGAGACCGGCGCGGTGGAGCACGAGAAGACCACGCGCGGCGCGATCTCGCTGCTCAACGACCTGCACAAGGGCCGCAACGCCGGCAAGGCCTGGGGCTGGTTCATCGACATCTTCGCCGGGGCCTGCGTGGTCTTCGCGGTCACCGGCCTGATCCTGCTGCAGTTCCACGCCCGGTCCCGCCCGCTCACCTGGCCGCTGGTGGCCGGCGGGCTGGTGATCCCGCTGCTGCTCGTCATCCTTTTCGTCCACCTGTGAGACGTCCCGCCATGAAGCGTTCCCCCTCCAAGCTGTCCCTGCTGACGTTCTCGGCCCTCGGCGTCGGCGCCGCCAGCCCGGCCCTCGCCGCCGACCTCGCCGTCACCGTCGAGGTGCCGCGCCTGACGGTCGCCGAGTATCACAAGCCCTATGTGTCGATCTGGATCGAGAACCCGGCCGACGCCTCGGCCGCCGGCACCCTGGCCGTCTGGTACGACGCCGACTCCAAGGAGGACAAAGGCGTCAAGTGGCTGAAGGACATGCGCCAGTGGTGGCGCAAGGCCGGCCGCACCATGACCTTCCCCGCCGACGGCCTCAGCGGCGCGACCCGCGCGCCCGGTCCGCAGAAGCTGGTGTTCAGCGGCGCCAAGGGCCCGCTCAAGGACCTCAAGCCCGGCCAATACAACCTGGTGGTCGAGGCCGCCCGCGAGGTCGGCGGCCACGAGGCCGTCCGCGCGCCGTTCGTCTGGGGCAAGCCCGGCAAGCCCGCCACCGTCAAGGGGACGGGCGAACTCGGCGCCGTCACCGTCGCCGTCAAATAAGCCAACAGAGAGAAACGCCATGACCTTCAAGAAGCGCCTTCTCGCCGTCGCCGCCGGCGTCGCCCTGCTGGCCCTGCCGCTCGCGGCCAACGCCCACCGTGGCTGGATCCTGCCGTCGGCCACCGTGCTGTCGGGCGACACCTGGGTGGGCGTCGACGCGGCCGTCTCCAACGAGCTGTTCTACGCCGACCACAACGCCATGCGGCTGGACGCCATCACGGTCACCGCGCCGGACGGCTCGGTCGAGAAGATCCAGAACCCCTTCACCGGCAAGTACCGCTCGGTCTTCGACGTGGCGCTCTCCAAACCCGGCACCTACAAGATCGGCTCGTTCACCAACTCGGTCATGGCCAGCTGGACCGAAGGCGGCGAGGTCAAGCGCTTCCGCGGCTCGCCCGAGGACTTCGCCAAGCAGGTCCCGGCCGGCGCCGCCGACCTGAAGACCATCAAGAGCTCGAACCGCAACGAAACCTTCGTCACCCGCGACGCCCCGACCGACACGGTGTTCAAGCCGACCGGCAAGGGGCTGGAGCTGGTTCCCGTGACTCACCCGAACGACCTGGTGACCGGCGAGGCGGCGAGCTTCAAGTTCCTGCTGGACGGTAAGCCGGCCGCCGACCTGGAAGTGACCTTCGCCCCCGGCAATTCGCGCTACCGCGCCACGCCCGGCGACTTCAAGGTCAAGACCGGGGCCGACGGGACGTTCAAGGTCACCTTCCCCGAGGCGGGCATGTACTGGATGAACGCCGTGGTTCGCACCGGCGAGACCGGTCGTGGCCCGGGCGGCCCGGGCGGCGGCCCCGGCGCAGGCATGGGCGGTCCTGGCGGCGCTCCGGGCGGCCCTCCGGCCCCCGCCACGCCCTTGGCGGGCAATGGCGCGAGCGCCAGCTACACCGCCACGCTCGAAGCCCTGCGGCCGTAGAGCTTACAGGCGTTGTCATCCCGGAAGCGCGAGCACTGTCCGGGATGACAACCTCATCTGGTTTGCGATCCGAATGACCCGCGTCCTCGTCCCCCAGCTCGCCGAGCCGCCCGCCCGTCCGATCGGCGGCGCGGTGCTGGCGCTCGACGGCGCGACGATGGGCACGACCTGGTCGGTCAAGCTGGTGGCCCCGCCGACCGCCGACGCCGGGCGGCTGACCGCCCTGGCGCAGGGCGAGCTCGACGCCGTGGTCCGCGAGATGAGCCCGTGGGAGCCGCTGTCGGACCTGTCGCGCTACAACCGCGCCGCGGCCGGAAGCTGGACCGCCCTGCCCCCGGCCTTCGCCCAGGTGCTGCGCTGCGCCCTGGAGATCGCCGAGCAGACCGACGGCGCGTTCGACCCGACCCTGGGCGCGCTGGTCGATCTCTGGGGCTTTGGTCCCCGCCCGTTCTCCGGCGCGCCGCCGGAGGTGTCGGACATCGCCAAGGCCCGCGACGCCGCCGGCTGGCGCCACGTCGCGCTGGACGGCGACAAGCTCTATCAGCCCGGCGGCCTGCGCCTGGACCTCAACGGGATCGCCAAGGGCTTCGCGGTCGACCAGGTCGCCGCGGCCCTCGACCGCGCCGGGGCCCGCTCGTACCTCGTCGAGGTCGGGGGCGAGCTTCGGGGCACGGGCGCCAAGCCCGACGGCCAGCCCTGGTGGGTCGAGCTGGAGCGCCCGCCCACTTCGAACGACGGCCCGCGCACCCTGGTCGCCCTGCACGGCCTGTCGGCGGCGACCTCGGGCGACTACCGCCGGTTCTTCGAGCATGACGGCCGCCGCTACGCCCACACCCTGGACCCGGCCACGGCCGCGCCGGTCGCCCATTCCACGCTCAGCGTCACCGTCCTGGCGGGCAGCTGCATGCGCGCCGACGCCTACGCCACGGCCCTGACAGTGATGGCGCTCGACGCCGCCCTGGCCTTCGCCGCCGAGCATGACTTGGCCGCGATGATCCTGGCGCAAGGCCCGGGCGGCCCGGAGGAGCGCCTGTCGCCCGCCCTGACGGCGATGCTCGAGGCATGAGCCCGTTCGCAGCCCTGTCGTCCGACCGTCTGTCGACCGCCGGCCTGGTGCTGTTGGCCTATCTGCTGTTCTGCCTGGCCATCGCCTGGCGCGAGACCTCGCGCCGCCGCGCGGCCCGGCGCGAGAGCCAGGCCCTGTCGGCCGGAACGGGCGCGCCGGTCCTGATCGCCCACGCCAGCCAGACCGGTTTCGCCGAAGAGCTGGCCCTGGCCACCGCCAAGCTGCTGAGCGACGCCGGCGCGCGGGTGACGCTGAAGAGCTTGGCCGAGGTGACCGCCGCCGACCTGAGCGGCGGCGGGCGGGCGCTGTTCGTGGTCAGCACCACCGGCGAGGGCGACGCCCCCGACACGGCGCGCCGCTTCATCCGCGACGTGATGAGCGGCGAGCCCGACCTGCACGGCCTGGCCCATGGCGTGCTGGCCCTGGGCGACGGCGGCTACGCCCGCTTCTGCGCCTTCGGCCGGACGCTGGACGCCTGGTTGGCCCGCCGCGGCGCGACGCCCCTGTTCGACCGGGTCGAGGTCGATGACGGCGATCCGGCCGCCCTGCGCCACTGGCAGGCGCATGTCGGGGTGCTGGCCGGCGTCACCGACGCCCCCGACTGGACCCGTCCGCGCTACGGGCGCTGGCGCCTGGCCGAGCGTCGCCGGCTGAACCCGGGCAGTCCCGGCGACGCGGCCTTCCACATCCGGCTGGAGCCGGTGGACGCCGCGACCTGGCAGGCCGGCGACATCCTCGAGATCGGTCCGCGCAACGCGCCCGCCGAGGTCGCCGCCCTGCTGGAGCGCCTGGCGCTGTCCCCCGCCGCCCCGGTCACCGCCGAGGACGGCCGGACCCTGGCCGAGGTCCTATCCTGGCGCCGGCTGCCGCACGACGGGGCGGCCCCGGCCATGACCGCCCAGGCCCTGGTGGACGCCCTGCCGCCCCTGCCCCATCGGGAATATTCGATCGCCTCCCTGCCGGCCGACGGCGGGGCCGAGTTGCTGGTCCGGGCCCTCAGGCGGGCAGACGGCAAGCCGGGCCTCGGCTCGGGCTGGCTGACGGCCCACGCCGCGCCGGGCGACGAGATCGCCGCGCGGGTGCGGACCAACCGCGCCTTCCACGCCCCGCAGGACGACCGGCCGCTGATCCTGATCGGCAACGGCGCCGGCCTGGCCGGCCTGCGCGCCCACCTCAAGGCCCGTTCAGCCCTGGGCCGTCATCGCAACTGGCTGGCGTTCGGCGAACGGACGGAGGCCCACGACTATTTCCATCGCGACGAGATCGAGGCTTGGAAAGCGGGCGGCGTGCTGGCGCGCCTTGACCTGGCCTTTTCGCGCGATCAGGACCGCAAGGTCTATGTGCAGCACCGCTTGCTGGAGGCGGCGGACGCCTTGCGCGCCTGGGTCGCCGACGGCGCGGCGATCTATGTCTGCGGGTCGCTGGAGGGCATGTCCGGCGACGTCCACGCGGCGCTCACCGCGGTTCTGGGCGCGGAGACGATGGAGCGTCTGGTGGATGAAGGGCGCTATCGACGGGACGTGTACTGATCGGGGACATGCCCTTGCGGCGTGTCCCCGACGGGCGCAGTGCGAAACCTGGGGACACGCCGCGAGGGCATGTCCCCGTCAGCGGCCCGACAGCGCCGCCCGCTCCTCCGGCGTATTGGCCCCGCGCAGTCGCGTCCGCCTCGCCTCGTCGCAGGCCAGGGCCGCCAGTCCCGCGCGTTCCACCAGCCGCCGCAGCGGCCACCCCGCCTCCGCGTCGGCCGGCAGGGCGTCCAGGGCCACGACCAGCGGCACGGGCAAGTCCTCGTAGACCGCCCCCGGCTCCGCGGCCGCCAGCAGCGGGGCCAGGTCCTCGACCGTCACGGTCGGGGCGTCGACGGCCAGCACCAGGGCGCGGGTCAGGCCGTGGGCGGCCAGGGCCCGCGCGCCGGCCAGCACCCCGCCGACCGGTCCCGCGCCCGGCGCCGGATCGTCCACATGCTCCAGCCCATGATCGCGCCCGGCCGTCAGCACGCGGACGGCGCCGAGCGCGGTGGCCAGGGCCGCCACCCGATCGATCGCCCGCCGGCCGTCCCAGTCGAGCGCGGCCTTGTCGGCGCCCATGCGACGCGAGGCGCCGCCGGTCAGGATGATCACGCCAAAGGGAGTCATGGATCCTCTCTAGGCCAGCCGAAGTCCGGCGTCTGCCCTCGCCGGCGACCGAGACTTAAGCCCGGCTTTCAAGACGCCACCGAAACAGTCTAGTCTCCGCCGCAATTAAGGGACGGACCATCGATGAACGACCGCAACGAGCGTCAACGCCGCCGCACGACCCAGAGCGCGACCATCCGCGACGTGGCGGCCCTGGCCGGGGTGTCGCCGATGACCGTGTCGCGGGTGATCAATCGCGAGACCACGGTCAAGTCCGAGACCAAGGCCCTGGTCGACGCGGCGATCCGCGACCTGAACTACGCCCCCAACCCCGCCGCCCGCAGCCTGGCCGGCTCGGCCCCGTTCCGCATCGGCCTGCTCTATGACAACCCCTCGACCGGCTACCTGTCGGAATTCCTGGTCGGGGCGCTGGACGAGAGCAGCCGCACCGGCGCCCAGGTGGTGATCGAGAAGTGCGCCGAGCCCGAGCTGGCCGGCGCCACCCTGACCCGCCTGCTGAAGACCGGGGTCGACGGCCTGATCCTGCCCGCCCCGCTGTGCGAGAGCCCCACCGTCCTGGCCGAGGTCAAGGCGGCCGGCGCCGCCGCCGTGGCCGTCGCGCCGGGCATGGCCAGCGCCGACATGGCGACCATCCGCATCGACAACGAGGCCGCGGCCTTCGAGTTGGCCCAGCACCTGCTGGCCCTGGGCCACAAGCGCTTCGGCGTCATCAAGGGCCACCCCAACCAGACCGTCAGCCAGCAGCGCCTGGACGGTTTCCTGTCAGCCCTGAAGGCCGCCGGCGTCCCCGACCAGAACGTCCGCGTCGAACAGGGCTATTTCACCTATCGCTCCGGCCTGGAGGCGGCCGAGCGGCTGCTGGGCGAGGACGACCGGCCCACCGCCATCTTCGCCGGCAATGACGACATGGCCGCGGCGACGGCGGGCGTCGCGCACCGGATGGGCCTGGACGTGCCCGAGGACGTGTCGATCGTCGGCTTCGACGACACCTCCATCGCCGCCAACATCTGGCCGGCCCTGACCACCGTCCACCAGCCGATCGCCGCCATGGCCCGCGCCGCCGTCGACTTGGTGCTCGAGGAAATTCGCCGCCAGCGGACCAAGTCCGGCGAGCCGCGCCAGCTGATGCACCCGCACACCCTGATCGTCCGCGATTCCACCGGACCGGCCCCCGCCGAAGGCTAGGCGAAACCTAGGCCCAGCCCATGCCCGAGCGTTGGCCGGCCGGGCGGCGAGCTCCGCATTTCGCGGGCCTTCCGCCGGGATTCGGCTTGCTTTCGACGTCGGTTCTGCTCATTGGCCATCCAGACAAGCCAATTGTAGTATCAAATCACCGACTTGCGCGACCCCGCATGTTAGCGCTAACAGATGAAGCTGCACGAACGAGCGTGACCATGGTTCGGTCGCCAAGCTCGACAAGGGAGAAGACGCGGTGGGCATTGTGGAGTTCCTTCCGGAGGATTGGCGCGACGCGACCCTGCTGGGCCGCCTCGACCTCGGCCAGGGTCCGACGCCGGTCCTGATTCGTGGCGGGCGGATCGAGGACGTCAGCAAGATCGCCCCGACCACCTCCGACCTGATGAACGCTTTCGCGCCCGGCGCGGCGATTCCGAAGGGCCAGGACCTGGGCGCGCTGGAAGATCTGGACGTCCGCCCCGTCTGGGCCGACCCGCAAGGCGCGGCCGCCAAGCTGCTGGCTCCGGTCGATCTGCAGGTGCTGAAGGCCGCCGGCGTCACCTTCGCCGTCTCGACCCTGGAGCGGGTGATCGAGGAGCGAGCCCGGGGCGACGCCGCCGCCGCCCTGAAGATCCGCGAGCAGCTGTCGGCCAGCATGGGCGGCGACCTGCGCAGCGTCGATCCGGGCTCCGAAGGCGCCGAGCGCCTGAAGCAGACCCTGATCGCCGACGGCCTGTGGTCGCAATATCTGGAAGTCGCCATCGGCCCCGACGCCGAGATCTTCACCAAGGGTCCGACCCTGTCCTCGATGGGCTGGGGCGACCATGTCGGCGTGCGCAGCGACAGCCACTGGAACAATCCCGAGCCGGAAGTCGTGCTGCTGTGCGACGGCCAGGGCCGGATCCGCGGCGCCTCGTTGGGCAACGACGTCAACCTGCGCGACTTCGAAGGCCGCTCGGCCCTGCTGCTCAGCAAGGCCAAGGACAACAACGCCTCGTGCGCCATCGGCCCGTTCTTCCGCCTGTTCGACGACGGCTTCTCGCTGGATGACGTACGCTCGGCCGAAGTGACGCTGAAGATCACCGGCCGCGACAACTTCGTGCTCGACGGCCACAGCAACATGAGCCTGATCAGCCGCGATCCCGCCGTCCTGGCCGGCCAGGCGTTCGGCAAGCAGCACCAGTATCCCGACGGCTTCGCCCTGTTCCTGGGCACGATGTTCGCGCCGATCCAGGACCGCGACGCCGCCGGCCAGGGCTTCACCCACAAGGTCGGCGACCGGGTGCGCGTGGCCACCCCCAAGCTGGGCGTGCTGGAGAACGAGGTCACCACCTGCGATCTCGCCGCCCCCTGGACGTTCGGCGTCTCCGCCCTGATCCGCAACCTGGCCGGCCGAGGCCTGCTGTGAACATCGAAGTGAAGCGTCCGCAAGTGAACACCTCCTCCGCCATCTATCCCAGCCTTCGCGGCAAGCGCGTCGTCATCACCGGCGGCGGCTCGGGCATCGGCGCCGGCATCGTCGCCGGCTTCGCGCGCCAGGGCGCCGAGGTGATCTTCCTCGACGTCGCCGACGAAGACTCCAAGGCGCTGGCCGCGCAACTCGCGGGCTCCAGCATCGCGCCGGTCTATATCCGCTGCGACCTGATGGACCTGGACGCGGTGGCCAAGACCTTCGCCGAGATCGGCCCCATCGACGTGCTGGTCAACAACGCCGGCAACGACGACCGCCACAAGCTGGCCGAGGTGACGCCCGCCTATTGGGACGAGCGCATGAACGTCAACCTGCGCCACATGCTGTTCTGCACCCAGGCCGTGGCCCCGGGCATGAAGGCGCGCGGCGGCGGCGCGGTGATCAATTTCGGCTCGATCAGCTGGCACCTGGGCCTCGAGGACCTGGTTCTCTACGAGACCGCCAAGGCTGGCATCGAGGGCATGACCCGGGCCCTGGCCCGCGAGCTGGGCCCCGACGACATCCGCGTCACCTGCGTGGTGCCAGGCAACATCAAGACCAAGCGCCAGGAGAAGTGGTACACGCCGGAAGGCGAGGCCGAGATCGTCAAGGCCCAGGCCCTGAAGGGCCGCCTGGTGCCCGACAACGTCGCCTCGCTGGTGCTGTTCCTGGCCTCGGACGACGCCTCGCTGTGCACGGGCCACGAATACTGGATCGACGCCGGCTGGCGATAAAACGGGATCGCGCCTTCCCTCCCTGACGGAACGAGCGACCTTCACGGCACAAGCGCTGTCATCCCCCAACCGCCCCCGACCTTCGCCGGGGTTGCCAAGGACGGCGGCTGATTTGCTATAGGCGATGGCCTCGTCCGATCGGGCGGGGCTTCGGAGACGACGACATGCCTACCCCCACCTGCGTCTGGGACCTGAAGGCCACCCTCGGCGAAGGGCCGATCTGGTCGGCCGAGGAGCAGGCCCTGTGGTTCGTCGACATCAAGGGCCGTAGGGTCCATCGCTTCCATCCGCAGAGCGGCGAGACGGCCAGCTTCGACGCGCCCGACCAGGTCACCTTCCTGGCCCCCCGCGCCGGCGGCGGGTTCGTGGCGGGCCTGAAGAGCGGTCTGCATCACTTCCATCCCGACAGCGGCTTCGCCTTCCTGAGCGAGATCGAGGACCCGGCCCTGGACAACCGGCCCAACGACGCCACCGTCGACGGCGCGGGACGGCTGTGGTTCGGCACCATGCACGACGGCGAGGAGGCTCCGAGCGGGGCGCTCTACCGCCTGGACCAGGCTGGCCGACCGATCAAGATCGACGACGGGGTCTGCATCACCAACGGTCCCTGCGTGTCGCCCGACGGCAAGACCTTCTACCACACCGACACCCTGGAAAAGGTGATCTGGGCCTATGATTTGAGCGCCGACGGAGCCCTGTCGAACAAGCGCACGTTCTTCCGCCTGGAGATCGCCGACGCCTGGCCCGACGGTTCGGTGGTCGACAGCGAAGGCTTCGTCTGGACGGCCCTGTGGGGCGGCCATGGCGCCTTGCGAATCTCGCGCCAGGGCGAGGTGGTCGACCGCATCACGCTGGACGCCATCAACGTCACCAAGCCGTGCTTCGGCGGCCCCGACCTGAAGACCGTCTATTTCACCACCGCCCGCAAAGGCCTGAGCGACGAGCAACTCGCCGCCTATCCCCTGTGCGGCGGCCTGTTCGCCCTGCCCGTCGCCGTCGCCGGCCAGCCCCAATACGAGGTGCGTCTTGACCTCCCCTAACAGAACTCCCCGCCGCTTCCGCTCACGCGACTGGTTCGACAATCCGGACCACATCGACATGACCGCGCTCTATCTGGAGCGGTTCATGAACTACGGGATCACCCCGGAGGAACTGCGCAGCGGCAAGCCGATCATTGGCATCGCCCAGACCGGCAGCGACATCTCGCCGTGCAACCGCATCCACCTGGACCTGGTGACCCGGATCCGCGACGGCATCCGCGACGCCGGCGGCATTCCGATGGAATTCCCGGTCCACCCGATCTTCGAGAACTGCCGTCGCCCGACGGCGGCCCTGGACCGCAACCTGTCGTATCTGGGCCTGGTCGAGACCCTGCACGGCTATCCGATCGACGCCGTGGTCCTCACCACCGGCTGCGACAAGACCACCCCGGCCGGTATCATGGCCGCCACCACGGTCAACATCCCGGCCATCGTCCTCTCCGGAGGACCGATGCTGGACGGCTGGCACGACGGCGAGCTGGTCGGCTCGGGCACGGTGATCTGGCGCTCGCGGCGCAAGCTGGCGGCCGGCGAGATCAACGAGGAGGAGTTCATCCAGCGCGCCTCGGACAGCGCCCCCTCGGCCGGCCACTGCAACACCATGGGCACGGCCTCGACCATGAACGCCGTGGCCGAGGCCCTGGGCCTGTCGCTGACCGGCTGCGCCGCCATTCCCGCGCCCTACCGCGAGCGCGGCCAGATGGCCTACAAGACCGGCCAGCGGATCGTCGACCTGGCCTATGAGGACGTCAAACCGCTCGACATCCTGACCAAGAAAGCGTTCGAGAACGCCATCGCCCTGGTCGCGGCGGCCGGCGGCTCGACCAACGCCCAGCCGCACATCGCCGCCATGGCCCGCCACGCCGGGCTGGAGATCACCGCCGACGACTGGCGCGCGGCCTACGACATCCCGCTGATCGTCAACATGCAGCCGGCCGGCAAGTATCTGGGCGAGCGCTTCCACCGGGCCGGCGGCGCGCCGGCGGTGCTGTGGGAACTGCTGCAGCAGGGCCGCCTGCACGGCGACGTGCTGACGGTCACCGGCAAGACCATGGCGGAGAACCTGGAAGGTCGCGAGACCAAGGACCGCGAGGTGATCTTCCCCTACGCCGAGCCGCTGGCAGAGAAGGCCGGCTTCCTGGTGCTGAAGGGCAACCTGTTCGACTTCGCGATCATGAAGTCCAGCGTCATCGGCGCCGACTTCCGGGCCCGCTACCTGTCCAAGCCCGGCCAGGAGGACATCTTCGAGGCCCGGGCTGTCGTGTTCGACGGTTCGGACGACTATCACGCCCGGATCAACGACCCGGCCCTGAACATCGACGAGCACTGCATCCTGGTGATCCGCGGCGCGGGTCCGATCGGCTGGCCCGGCTCGGCCGAGGTGGTCAACATGCAGCCGCCGGACGCCCTGCTGAAGCGCGGCATCATGAGCCTGCCCACCCTGGGCGACGGCCGCCAGTCGGGCACCGCTGACAGCCCCTCGATCCTCAACGCCTCGCCCGAGAGCGCGGTGGGCGGCGGCCTGTCCTGGCTCAGGACCGGCGACACCATCCGCATCGACCTGAACACCGGCCGCTGCGACGCCCTGGTGGACGAGGCGACGATCGCCGAACGCCGCAAGGAAGGCATCCCGGCGGTGCCGGCGACCATGACCCCCTGGCAGGAAATCTACCGCGCCCACGCGAGCCAGCTCGACACCGGCGGGGTGCTGGAGTTCGCGGTCAAGTACCAGAACCTGGCCAGCAAGCTGCCAAGGCACAACCACTAGAGCCGACCAGGCCCCCGGAGCGATCCGGGGGCCTTTTTCGGGGGCGGTCCCGGCGCGCCCCGCAAGATTTTCACCTGCAGCCCTGCCCCTTCTCTTGCCCCTGCGGCCCAAAGGCGTAGGACACGCTCCTCATGCTCACACGACGCGGATTCGACGCCGCATGACGACAGCGCCGCGCTGACGTCGCGGCGTCCAGCGACGGTTTCGGCGGAAGAGACGGCTGACCCAGTTCGACAAGACCCCTCAAAACACCTTCGTCTTTCGCCGCCGGCCCGGCTGGCGGACGGCGGCGGCGGTCGCGGTTGTAGCGGTCGTCCTGGGCGGCGGCGGCTTGGCGGCCTGGCGCCATTCCCATCCGCCCAAGAGCGTCGAAGTCGCCGCCGCGGCCTCGGCCGCCCCCGTCGCCTTCCCGCCCGCGCCCCTGCCCCTCGAGCCGCGGGACTGGCATGGCGGGATCGACTATCGCGCCCTGGACGCCCGCATCCAGACGATGATGGCCGACAGGACCATGGAGGGCCTGGCGGTCGCCGTGGTCGAGAACGGCCGCCTGTCGTTCGTCAAGGGCTACGGCCGCACCGCGCCGCGCGACGGGACGGCCGTCGGCGCCGACACGGTCTTCCGCTGGGCGTCTCTGTCCAAGACGGCGGCCGCGACCTTGAGCGCCCGCCTGGCCCGCGACGGCGTGTTCTCGCTGGAGGACCCCGTGGGCAAGTTCGGCCCCAGCCTGCGGCTGCCGGGCGACGCCCAGAACACCCTGACGGTGGCGCAACTGCTGTCCCAGCGCACGGGCCTGCCGCGCAACGCCTATGACGGCTGGCTGGAGGGCGGGCGCGACCCGGCGGAGATCCGGCGAAGCCTGGCGACCGTGCCCCTGCAATGCCCGCCGGGCACCTGCCACACCTACCAGAACATCGCCTACGACACGATCCGCGAGGTGGTGGAGACCGCCACCCGCCGGCCCTATGCCGACGAGGCGCGCCAGACGCTGTTCGCGCCGCTGGGCATGACCAGCACGACCATCGGCCTGGACGGCCTGCGGACGGCGCGGTCGTGGGCGGCGCCGTCGCGCGGCGGCCGGGCCCTGCCTCTGGTCGAGGCCTATTACCGCGTGCCCGCCGCCGCCGGGGTCAATTCCGACATCGTCGACCTGGCCCGCTGGATGCAGGCGCAGATGGGCCTGGCGCCCGCCGTGCTGTCGGCCCAGGTGCTGGACGACATCCAGCGCCCGCGCGTCAACACCGGCCGGCCCTACGGCAACTCGCCCCTGGGCCGCTCGCTGCAGCATCCCGGCTACGGCCTGGGCATGCGCAGCTTCAGCTACAAGGACCACCGGCTGGTCGGCCACAGCGGGGCGGTGGACGGCTATCGCTCGACCATGATGTTCGACCCGGCGACGAAAACCGGCGTGGTGATGCTGTGGAACAGCGAGGCCAACCTGCCCTTCAAGCTTCAGGCCGAGGTCTTCGACCTGGCCTACCACCAGCCGTTCCACGACTGGCTGGAGCTGAAGAGCCGCGACCGGTCGACGGCGGCCCCCTAGGGCATTTCCTGGACCCGCCTGCGGCTATGCCCTGATGGCGGCCGGCCGACCGCCGCGCAAAGCTTTGCATCACGGGTTCAAGCCTGATGACGAGAGGCGTTCCATGGCGGTCATATTCCGAGCGAGCCTGGCGATCGCGCTGCTGGTCGCCGAGCTTGCACTGGCCGGCTCGGCCGGCGCCCAATACGCCTATCCCGCCAAGGGCCAGAGCCAGGCGACCCAGCAAAAGGACGAGGCCAGCTGTTCCCAATGGGCGACGCAGCAGACCGGCTTTGACCCGATGCATCCGCCCGTTCCCGCCCAGGCTTCCGCCGCGCCGGTGACCGGCAGCGGGTCCAGGGCCAAGGGCGCCCTGGTCGGGGCGGGCATCGGCGCGATCTCCGGAGGCGACGCGGGCGACGCGGCCGTGGCGGGCGCGGTCGCCGGCGGGGTCATCCGGCGCGGCAAGAACCGGCGCGCGGCCCGTGCCCAGAACGAGGCCTCCGCCCAGCAGGTCGCCGCCACCCAGGCGGCCTTCGACCAGGCGCGCGCGGCCTGCCTGACCGGTCGCGGCTACACGCTGAAATAGCTATCCGCCGGCCGGCGCGCCCGTTCCGAAGTCGAACTGCTCGGGCCGCGCCTTGCCGCCGCCGAAGCTGTAGGTGAAGCCGAAGAACACCGCCCGCACCGTGCCCGTCCGCTCGACGCGCTGCTTCAGGGTCGGGCTGTCGATGACGCCGACATCCTTGAATCCGTCGAGCACGTCGTTGGCGGTGACCACGAAGTTCAGCCTGTCATTGACCTTGCGGCGGTAGCCCAGGTTCAGCAGCGAGATCGGCTCGCGGTAGCCCTGCGGCGTCAGGCGCTTGCCGGAGGTGAAGCCGTTCAGCTGGAGGAAGTCCTTGGGCGTGGCCTGCCAGCTGAGGCTGGCCCGGCCCGACAGGGTGGTCATGTCGCGCGCGCCCGCCGCGCCGGGAATGGTCGACTGGATCTCGTTCCAGTAGGCGTTGCCGCTGATGTTGTAGCTGAGCTTGGGGGTCAGCTTGCCGTTGGCCACCAGCTCCAGTCCGCCGTTGCGGCTCTTGGCCAGGTTCTCGCGGGTGTTCAGGAAGACGCCGTCCCCCAGGTCGCGCGTCACGTTGGTCACGCCGTCGCGGCTCTCGCGATAATAGGCCGTGGCCAGGTACGAGTTCGGCCCCTTGCGGTACTGCCAGCCCAGCTCGTAGCTGTCGGTGATCTGCGGCTTCAGGTCGGGATTGCCCGCCGCGAAGTTCTTGGGGTCGATATAGATCGGATACGGGTTCAGGTCCTGGGGCTGCGGCCGCTGGACCCGCCTGCTGTAGTTGGCCGTCAGGCTCTGGGTCTGGCTGAGCGTGTAGCCCAGGTGCAGCGACGGATAGAGGTGGAAGTAGCTGTTGTCGTCCTTCTGGACCGAGGTCACCTGATTGGTGCGGATCTCGACCTGCTCGGCCCGCAGCCCGCCCAGCGCCGTGAAGTCGCCGAACGGCCGCTCGTAGGTGACGTAGCCGGCATAGACGTCCTGGTCGTACAGGAACCGGTTGGTCAGGGCGGGCACGACGGCCAGGCTGTCCATCGACGCGCCCCGGGCGCCGTGATTGTCGTAGTCGTTGCTGGTGGTCTCCAGGTCCAGCCCGGTCTTCAGCTTGGCCTCGCCGGACATCGGGCGGGTGTAGTCGAGCTTGAAGTTGGCGCGGTCCTGCTGGGCGCCAAAGCCGAAGGCCTCGTAGAAGTCCGGCGACAGGGTCTGGTCGGTGAACGCCTGGCCGTTCCGCTTGAAGTCGGTGACCTCGTATTCCAGGTGGGCGTCCAGCTCGTGCTCCGAGCCCGTGAACTGGTGACGCCAGTCGCCGCTGACCGCGCCGTTCTTGCGGTTCATGTCGGCGCTGCTGTCGCGGGCGTAGGCCGGGCCGGCGGACGGGACCAGGGTGGTGAAGGTCTCCTCGCCGCCGGTGAAGTAATTCATGCCGCGATAGCGGACTTCGCCGCTCAGCCGGTCCTTCGGCGTCAGATTGTAGTCGACTCCGCCGCGCAGGCTGACCGCGTCGCCGGCGTTCTGGAAGGCGCCGGCCTGCACCGTCTGGCCGCCGGTGACCGGGTTTTCGCGCTCGTCGGTCGACCAGGACCGCTGCCGGTCATAGCGGTAGCTGGCGTCGCCCGACAGGGTCAGCTTGCCCTTGACCAGGTTGCCGGTGACGCCGGTGTTGTAGCGGCCGTCGGGGCCGATGTTCAGCTTGAACGACCCCGTCGCGCCCGGCTTGTGGGTCCGCTTGGTGATCAGGTTGATGATCCCCGCCGTGCCGTCCGGGCGGTAGGCCGCCGAGGGGTTGGTCATCACCTCGACGCGGTCGATCTGGTCGGCCGGCATCTGCTGCAGGGCGTCGGCCTTGCCGTCGCCGTTGAACATGCTGGACGGCTTGCCGTCGATCATGATCGTGACGTTGGGATCGCCGCGCAGGCTGACATTGCCCTGCACATCGACCTCGACCGAGGGGATGTTGCGCAGGGCGTCGGCGATCGAGCCGGTCTTGGCCGACAGGTCGTTGGTCACGCTGTAGCTGCGGCGGTCGATCGAGGTGCGCATCGCGGTGGAGTCGCTGGTCACCGTCACGCCCTCGACCGCGGTCGCAGCCTCGGCCGGCTTGGGGGCCGGCTTGGCGGCCGGCGCGGGAGCGGTCTGGGCCAGGACCAGGCTCGGCGACAGAATCGCCGTGGCGGCGAGCAATAGAACTTTCAAACGCAAGGACGTCCCCCGACGGATACCTATACGGCAAGTGCAGCTTGCCCACCGCTTGGAGGCGCGAAAGAGGCCAACTCGCGCGCCGAAGCAAATGTCTTTTCGGCAATGGTTTGGTGCAGGACCTCTTCAACGGGGAAGCAGGGCGGAGATGACAACGTTGCCATCGTGCCTTAAGCCTGGACATGTTGGGGTGTTCGCTGAGGGCGCTTGCGGCCTGATACCGCTAACATTAAGCTCGCGCCAACCAAGGCCCAGGTCAGGGCTCGTTAGGGATCAAACGCGGCCTTCGGGCCCATCGGGGAAAACGAAGTGGCATCAGTCATCAACGCCGGGCCGAGTCCGGGGATGAGCGCCGACGGCGCCAAAGTGAACATGGCCTTCATCGCCGCCATCGTGGCCGTCGCCACCATCGGCGGCTTCATGTTCGGCTATGACAGCGGGGTCATCAACGGCACCCAGGAGGGCCTGGAGAAGGCCTTCAGCCTCAGCAAGCTGGGCACCGGCCTGAACGTCGGCGCCATCCTGCTGGGCTGCGCGTTCGGCGCTTTCGCGGCGGGCCGCCTAGCCGACCTCTGGGGCCGCCGCACGGTGATGATCATCGCCGCCCTGCTGTTCTTGGTCAGCGCCCTGGGTTCGGGCGCGGCGCACACCTCGGTGGTGTTCATCATCTTCCGCCTGATCGGCGGCCTGGGCGTGGGCGCGGCCAGCGTGCTGTGCCCGGTCTACATCTCGGAAGTCACGCCGGCCAACATCCGCGGCCGCCTGTCGTCCGTGCAGCAGATCATGATCATCACCGGCCTGACCGGCGCGTTCGTGGCCAACTACATCCTGGCCCACACCGCCGGCAGCTCGACCGCCCCGTTCTGGCTGGGCCTGCCCGCCTGGCGCTGGATGTTCTGGATGCAGACCATTCCGGCCGCGATCTTCTTCTTCGCCCTGCTGTCGATCCCGGAGAGCCCGCGTTACCTGGTGGCCAAGGGCAAGGAGGCCGAGGCCGAGAAGATCCTGTCGCGCCTGTTCGGCCAAGGCCAGGGCGCCGGCAAGGTGGCCGAGATCCGCGCCTCGCTGTCGGCCGACCACAAGCCAAAGTTCTCGGACCTGCTGGACCCCGCCACCAACAAGATCCGCGCGATCCTGTGGGCCGGCCTGGTTCTGGCCGTCTTCCAGCAATTGGTCGGCATCAACATCGTCTTCTACTACGGCTCGGTGCTGTGGCAGTCGGTGGGCTTCACCGAGGACGACAGCCTGAAGATCAACATCCTGTCGGGATCGCTCTCGATCCTGGCGTGCCTGGCCACCATCGGCCTGATCGACAAGATCGGCCGCAAGCCGCTGCTGCTGATCGGCTCGGCCGGCATGGCCGTGACCCTGGGCGTGCTGACCTGGTGCTTCTCGACCGCCACCACGGTGAACGGCGCGCTGCACCTGGCGGGCAACACCGGCCTGATCGCCCTGTTCGCGGCCAACGCCTATGTGGTGTTCTTCAACCTCAGCTGGGGCCCGGTGATGTGGGTCATGCTGGGCGAGATGTTCCCCAACCAGATGCGCGGTTCGGCCCTGGCCGTCGCCGGCTTCGCCCAGTGGATCGCCAACTTCGCCATCTCGGTCAGCTTCCCGTCGATGGCCGCCCACAGCCTGCCGCTGACCTACGGCTTCTACGCGCTCAGCGCCGTGGTCTCCTTCTTCCTCGTGCAGAAGCTGATCAACGAGACGCGCGGCAAGGAGCTGGAGGCGATGCAGGGCTAACCGGCCCTTTTCGCATCGAAGCACCATCGGAAACGCCCGGGAGGTTCAGCCTCCCGGGCGTTTTCTTGTGCGGTTTTCCGATCGCCGGACGTCGCTTAAGGCCACGGTTCCAGGCCCGGAAAAGTCGAGAATGACACCGGTGGACAAGCGCATTTCCTTGCCGCTAAGTGGCCGACAACAAGCGTACGACACGTAGGTCGGGAGGACTTTTTCATGGTCGATGTCAGCCGTCGCGGCGCCCTTGGCTCGCTGCTCACCGGAGCCGCCGTCGCCGCCGTTCCCGCAGCCGCCCAAGCCCAGATGGGAACCCTGCCGACCGCCCCGGCGCCCGGCGCCGGCCCGACCTGGGCCAAGGGGATCGAAGGCCAGCGCAAGGCCGACCTGGGGAACGGGACCTTCCTCAACCCCATCCTGGCCGGCGACCACCCCGACCCGTCGATCCTCAAGGACGGCGACGACTACTACATGACCCACTCGTCGTTCGACGCCTATCCGGGCCTGCTGATCTGGCATTCCAAGGACCTGGTGAACTGGACGCCAATCGGCCCCGCCCTGAAGACCAATGTCGGCTCGATCTGGGCCCCCGAGCTCTGCAAGCACCAGGGCCGCTACTACATCTTCCTGCCGGCCAAGTTCCCCGACAACAACACCAGCTACGTGATCTGGGCCGACAGGATCGAGGGGCCGTGGAGCGAGCCGGTCGACCTGAAGCTGCCCCGCTATATCGACCCGGGCCACGTGGTCGACGAGAAGGGCGTGCGCTGGCTGTTCCTGTCGGGCGGCGACCGCATCCAGCTGGCCCCGGACGGCCTGTCGACGGTGGGCGAGCCGCAGCACGTCTACAATCCGTGGCGCTATCCGGACGACTGGGACGTCGAGGGCTTCTCGCCCGAGGGCCCCAAGGTGATGAAGCGCGGCGACTACTATTACCTGGTCACCGCCGTGGGCGGCACGGCCGGCCCGCCGACCGGCCACATGGTCATCGTCGCCCGCGCCAAGTCGCTGGCCGGCCCGTGGGAGGACGATCCCAAGAACCCGGTCGTGCGCACCACCAACACCAGTGAAAAGTGGTGGTCGCGCGGCCACGCCACCCTGGTCGAAGGCCCCGGCGGCGACTGGTGGACCGTCTATCACGGCTACGAAAACGGCTTCTACACCCTGGGCCGCCAGACCCTGCTGGCTCCGGTGACCTGGACCAAGGACGGCTGGTTCGAGGTCGGCGGCGGCGATCTTTCGAAACCCCTGGCCAAGCCCAAGGGCGGCAAGGCGGTCGCGCACGGCATGGCGCTGTCGGACGACTTCTCGACCGACAAGTACGGCGTGCAATGGAGCTTCTTCGACCCCAAGCCGGGCGAGCGCGACCGAATCCGGCGCGAGGGCGGGGTGATGACCCTGAAGGGCTCGGGCGAGGCGCCCAGCAGCGGCGCGCCGCTGATCTTCGTCAACGGCGACCAGGCCTATGAGATCGAGTGCGAGATCGAGGTCGATCCCGACACCCGCGCCGGCCTGATCCTGTTCTATGATCGCCAGCTCTATTGCGGCCTGGGCTTCGACGAGAAGAACTTCGTCACCCACCAGTACGGCATCGAGCGCGGGCGCCCTTCGAACCCCCATGGGTCGAAAATGCTGATGCGGCTGCGCAACGACCGCCACATCGTGGCCTTCCACACCAGCGGGGACGGCGGCAAGACCTGGAAGCGGTTCGACCGCGGCATGGAGGTCTCGGGCTACCACCACAATGTGCGCGGCGGCTTCCTGATGCTGAAGCCGGGCCTGTACGCGGCGGGCAAGGGCTCGGCGCGGTTCAAGACCTTCAAGTACCGGGCGCTGCCTTAGCCCCGAAAAGGTTGTCATCCCGGACAAGCGCGAAGCGCGCCGATCCGGGACCGCCACAAGCGCTTGTTCTCAGGCGTCGGTCCCGGGTCTTCGCTTCGCTACGCCAAGGATGACAGACTTTTGTGATCGCGAGAGTTCGCCGAAATGATGCTCAAGCCCCTCCTCCTCCTCGCCGCCCTCTTCGCGACACCCGCCCTCGCCCAGGCGCCCGCTGATCCCCCGCCGTTCAAGGCCACCAAGATCGTGCTGGTCGGCGACTCGACGACGGCGGTGAACAGCGGCTGGGGCGGGGCGTTCTGCGCGACGCGGATCACCTCCAACGTCGCCTGCGTGAACCTGGGGCGCGGCGGGCGCAGCACCAAGACCTACCGCAGCGAAGGCTCCTGGACCCTGGCCGTGGGCGAGATGAAGGGCGGTCCGTTCGCCGACACCTACGTCCTGATCCAGTTCGGCCACAACGACGCCTACGGCCGGGCCGAGCGGCTGACCGACCTCAAGACCGAATTCCCGGCCAATCTGAAGCGCTATGTCGAGGAGGCCCGCGCGGCCGGCGCCCATCCGGTGCTGGTCACGCCGCTGTCGCGCCGCCAGTTCAAGGACGGCCGGCTGGTTGACGACCTGGTCCCCTGGGCCCAGGCGGTGCGCGCCGTGGCCGCCGAGACGGGGACGCCGCTGGTCGATCTGAACGCCCGCAGCGCCCAGGCCGCCCAGGCCCTGGGCCCGCTGAAGGCCGCCGCCTGGGCCGAGGGGCCGCCCTCCCCCGCCCTGGCCAAGGCGATCGCCGGCGGCACGACGGTGGGGGTGAAGTTCTACGAACCGCCGATCCCAGGCGCCGCGGCCGTGCCGATGGACCCGCCGGGAGCGGCCACCTCGAAGTTCGACTACACCCACCTGGGTGCCGAGGGCGCAGCGGCGTGTTCGGAGATCATCGCGGAGGAACTGGCGAAGGCGGTTCCGACGTTGGCGCGGAACCTGGTTCCGTAGGACGCCCCCTCCGTCACGCTGTGTATCCGCAGCGCGCCACCTCCCCCGCTACGCGGGTGAGGAGGATGCGGCGCCCCCTTCTCCTCCCCCGTGAAACGGGGGAGGTGGCGCGTCGCTAGCAGCGACGTGACGGAGGGGGCGTCCGGCTACTGAGCCGTCCCCGCCGGGGTCGTCGCCAGGGGCGGGCCGTTGAACTCGGCCTCGATGGTCACGTCGACCGCGTCGCCGACGCCCATGGTGGTGCCGGGCGCCGGGACGCCGAAGCCCATGCCGAACTCCGAGCGGTTGAACACGCCATGGGCCGAGAAGCCGATGCGGGCGTGCGGGTCCATGGGGTGGCCGGCGTAGCCGCCGTTGAACGTGGCCTCGAGCACCACCGGCTTGGTCACGCCGTGCAGGGTGAAGTCGCCGGTGATCTTGGCGGTGTTGGCGCCGGTCACCTCGACCTTGGTCGAGCGGAAGGTGATGGCCGGATACTGGGCGGCGTCCAGCCAGGCCTTGCCGGTCAGCTCGTCCTTGAAGCCGGCCGGCGGGCTGGGCAGGGTCAGGGACTTGGGATCGATGGTCGCCTCGACGCTGGAGGTCTCCGGATGGGCCGGATCGAACTTCAGCTTGGCGTCGAAGTCGCTGAACCGCGCGGTGTAGTGCGAGAAGCCCAGGTGATTGACCTTGAACTCCAGGCTGGCGTGGGCCGGGTCGAGCTTGTAGTCGCCGGCCGGAACCTGGGGCATGACGAATTTGTCGGCGGAGGCGGCCGGCGCCGCCGCGGGGGCGGCCGGAGCCTCGGCTTTCTTGGCGGCCGGCGGCGAACAGGCCGCCAGGGCCAGGGCGGCGGCCCCGGCCAGCAGCCAGGGCGCGGTGCGAGACCGAGCGGCGTGCGAACGAAGGGTCGGATGGATCATGGCGTCTTCCCTGTCTGACTGAGGCCTCGAGGCCGGCCGCGCCGTTCCCGGTCAAGTCCGGGACGCGCGATCCCACGAAGGACGCACGGCGGCGCGGACCGCCGACATCGGCGCCGCTTTTTCTTTGTCACGACTTGACGTTAGGGAAGTCGTGGCGATCCTGTCCACCACGACGTCGACGGATCCCGCCCCTTTTGGAGACGGTCTTGAGCAGTCCCGCGATCCTAGCTCAGCAGTTGACGGATCGTGGCGCACAGCACGCGGGCCAGGGGCTCTCGGTCGGTGTCGGGGTGATTGACCGCCCGGATGACCATGCCGTCGAACAGCAGGCCGACGGCCTCGCAGCGGGCCTGGAATTCGGCGTCGCTCCATTCGGGCTTGCGGCTGCGGTCGAGCATGGCCTGGGCGTAGATCCGCTCCTGGGCGTCGGCGGCCTGGAGGATCGCGGCGACCTTGGGATTGCGGCTGGCCTCGGCCAGGACTTCCAGGGTCAGGGCCGCGCGTCCCAGGTCGAAGCACTTGTCGACGGCCTCGGGAATGTGTTCGGCCATCGCCTCGACCAGGTCGCCGGGCCGGCTTTCCATCTCTGCGAACTTTTCGCGCATCTCGGCCAGGTCCTGGGCGACGATGGCGGCGATGATCGCTTCCTTGTTCTCGAAATAGCGATAGATCTGGCCGACGCTCAGGCCGGCGGCCTTGGCGATTTCGGCCATGCTGGCGCCATGGAACCCGGCCTGCCGCACGCAGTCGCACGCGGCGTCCAGGATCTGCTGGCGCCGCGCCTCAGGCGTCGGCCGAAGCGTCGTGTTGACGTCGTCGATCATCGAAAGCTTCGCTTCCCAATTAAATTTCCGTCACGTCAAGCTGGACGGAACCCCCGAGGTTGACTTGCGACAACCTCGGACCTATGTCCAGCCCCGTTGAGAATGAACGTTCATTCTCATGTTGGTTACCACCGGGGCGTCGTCAAGGCTGAAGGCCTGCGACCCCCTGCCGCTCCTGGGGTTTTCTGCATGTCCTTCGACCGTTCTCGCGCCGCCCTGTCGGCGGCCTCCCTGGCGGCCATCGCTCTCACCCTGGCGGCCTGCGGCCAGGGCAAGGGCGCCGCCGGAGGCATGGGCGCGGGCGGTCCGACGCCGGTCGGCGTGATCGTCGCCAAGACCGAGCCTGTCACCCTGACCACCGAACTGACCGGCCGCACCTCGGCCTACCTGATCTCGGAAGTGCGTCCGCAGGTCGGCGGCATCATCAAGGCCCGCCTGTTCCAGGAAGGCGGCTATGTCCGCGCCGGCCAGCCGCTCTACCAGATCGATCCGGCCACCTATCAAGCCGCCTACAACAGCGCCGCCGCCGGCCTGGCCCAAGCCCAGGCGACCGCCGGCGCCGCCCGGCTGAAGGCCGAGCGCTACAGGGGGCTGGTCGAGATCAACGCCGTCTCCAAGCAGGACAACGACGACGCCCAGGCCGCCGCCCTGCAGGCCACGGCCAATGTCGCGGCCCAGAAGGCCGCCGTGGACAACGCCCGCATCAACCTGGGCTGGACCAAGGTGGTCTCGCCGATCTCCGGCCGCATCGGCAAGAGCTCGGTCACCCCCGGCGCCCTGGTCACCGCCAGCCAGGCCAACGCCCTGGCCACCGTGCAGGACCTGTCGAAGATCTATGTCGACCTGACCCAGTCCTCGGCCGACATGCTGAAGCTGCAGTCGGCCCTGAACAGCGGCCAGCTGGGCCGTTCGGGCTCGGCCCAGGTGACCCTGACGCTGGAGGACGGCTCGGACTATCCGGTCCCCGGCCGCCTGGAGTTCTCGGACGTCACCGTCGACCCGACCACCGGTTCGGTCGGCCTGCGCGCCACCTTCGACAATCCCAACGGCGTGCTGCTGCCCGGCATGTACGTCCGCGCCAAGCTCGGCAAGGGCGTGGCCAACGCCGGCATGCTGATCCCGCAGGCGGCGGTCAGCCGCGACCCCAAGGGCAACGCCACGGTGATGGTGGTCGGCGCCAAGGGCGCGGCCGAGCCTCGCCAGATCGTCACCACCCAGACGGTGGGCGACAAGTGGCTGGTGACGTCGGGCCTGAAGCCCGGCGAGCAGGTCATCGTCGAGGGCCTGCAGAAGGTCCGTCCCGGCGCCCCGGTGAAGCCGGCCGTCATCGCCTCCGCCCCCGCTGCTCAGTAAGGCCGGCCCGACATGCTTTCCCGTTTCTTCATCGACCGGCCGATCTTCGCGTGGGTCGTCGCGATCGTCATCATGCTGGCGGGGGCCCTGGCCATCCGCACCCTGCCGATCGCCCAGTATCCCAACATCGCCCTGCCCCAGGTCTCGATCAGCGCCATCTACCCCGGCGCCTCGGCCAAGACCGTCGAGGACAGCGTCACCCAGGTCATCGAACAGAAGATGAAGGGCCTGGACGGCCTGGACTACATGTCGTCGACCAGCGACAGCTCGGGCGCGGCCACCACCACCCTGACCTTCCGGGCCGGCACCAACATCGACATCGCCCAGGTGCAGGTCCAGAACAAGCTGCAGACGGCCACCGCCCTGCTGCCGCAGGAGGTCCAGCAACAGGGCCTGACGGTCGCCAAGTCGGCCCGCAACTTCCTGCTGATCGTCGGCATGTATTCCGATGATCCGAAGACCACCAACACCGACCTGGCCGACTATATCGCCAGCAACCTTCAAGACCCGCTGAGCCGCGTCAACGGCGTGGGCGAGGTCCAGCTGTTCGGCGCGCAATACGCCATGCGCGTCTGGCTGGATCCGACCAAGCTGGCCAGCTTCAGCCTGACCCCCGCCGACGTGATCGCCGCCATCCGGGCCCAGAACGCCCAGGTCTCGGCCGGCCAGTTGGGCGGCGTGCCCAACATCCCGGGCATCGGCCTGAACGCCACGATCACCGCCCAGTCGCGCCTCAGCACTCCGGCCCAGTTCCAGGACATCATCGTCAAGAACAGCCCCGGCGGCGCCATCGTGCACCTGCGCGACGTCGCCCGCGTCGAGCTGGGCGCGGAAAGCTACGGCTTCGGCGCCAAGTACAACGGCAAGCCCGCCGCCGGCCTGGCCATCCGCCTGGCCCCCGGCGCCAACGCCCTGAACACCGCCGACGCCATCAAGGCGCGCATGGCCCAGCTGGAAAAGACCTTCCCGGCCAACTTCCGCTACGTGATCCCCTACGACTCCACGCCGTTCGTGAAGCTGTCGATCGAGGAAGTGGTCAAGACCCTGGTCGAAGCCATCGTGCTGGTCTTCATCGTCATGTTCCTGTTCCTGCAGAACTGGCGCGCGACCCTGATCCCGACCATCGCCGTGCCGGTCGTGCTGCTGGGCACCTTCGGGGTGCTGGCCGCCTTCGGCTACTCGATCAACACCCTGACCATGTTCGGCCTGGTACTGGCCATCGGCCTGCTGGTCGACGACGCCATCGTCGTGGTCGAGAACGTCGAGCGGGTGATGAGCGAGGAGGGACTCAGTCCCGTCGAGGCCACCCGCAAGTCGATGAGCGAGATCACCGGGGCCCTGATCGGCATCGCCCTGGTCCTGGCCGCGGTGTTCGTGCCCATGGCCTTCTTCGGCGGCTCGCAGGGCGTGATCTACCGTCAGTTCTCGATCACCATCGTCTCGGCCATGGCCCTGTCGGTGCTGGTCGCCCTGATCCTAACGCCGGCCCTTTGCGCCACCCTGCTCCGGCCCGTCAGCCGAGGCCATGGCGAGCCCCTCAACACCGATCACCGGGGCCCATTGGGCGCGGTGGTCAACCTGGTCAACCGCTTCTTCAACTGGTTCAACCGCAACTTCAACGACGTTAGCGGGCGCTACCAGGGCACGGTCCGCGGCCTGCTGGGCAAGAGCGGCCGCTGGATGGTGGCCTATGGCGTGATCATCCTGGTGATGGGCTTCCTGTTCATCCGCCTGCCCAGCGCCTTCCTGCCCGAGGAAGACCAGGGCACGATGTTCACCCTGGTCCAACTGCCGCCCGGCGCGCCGGAAGAGCGCACCCAGGCCGTGCTCGACACTGTGCGCAACCACTTCCTGGTCGACGAGAAGGAGTCGGTGCAGGCCGTCTTCACCGTCGCCGGCTTCAGCTTCGCCGGCGCCGGCCAGAACGCCGGCCTGGCCTTCATCCGCCTGAGGGACTTCGACGAGCGCAAGGCCGCCAATCTCAAGGCCCAGGCCGTCGCCGGCCGCGCCATGGGCAAGTTCATGCAGATCCGCGACGCCATGGTCTTCGCGATCGTGCCGCCGGCCGTGCCGGAACTGGGCACCTCGTCGGGCTTCGACTTCCAGCTGCAGGACGTCGGCGGCGTCGGCCACGACGCCCTGGTCGCCGCGCGCAACCAGGTGCTGGGCATGGCCGCCCAGGATCCGACCCTGGCGGGCGTGCGTCCCAACGGCCAGGACGACACCCCGCAGCTGAAGATCGACATCGACCAGGCCAAGGCCGGGGCGATGGGCCTGACCACGGCCGACATCAACGCTGCGCTGAGCGCCGCATGGGGCGGCTCGTACGTCAACGACTTCATCGACCGCGGACGGGTCAAGAAGGTCTATGTCCAGGCCGACGCGCCCTTCCGCATGCGTCCGGAGGACCTGAACAACTGGTACGTCCGCACCAGCAGCGGCACGATGGCCCCGTTCTCGTCGTTCGCCACCACCCACTGGATCTACGGCTCGCCGCGTCTGGAGCGCTATAACGGCCTGTCCTCGCTCGACATCCAGGGCTCGCCGGCCCCGGGCAAGAGCTCGGGCCAGGCCATGGCCGCCATGGAGAAGATCGCCGCCCAACTGCCGCCGGGCATCGGCTTCGAATGGACCGGCCTGTCGGCCCAGGAACGCGAATCCGGCAACCAGGCCCCGGCCCTGTACGGCATCTCGATCCTGGTGGTGTTCCTGCTGCTGGCCGCCCTCTACGAGAGCTGGTCGATCCCGCTGTCGGTGATCATGGTCATCCCGCTGGGCATCGTCGGCGCCCTGCTGGCCACGTCGCTGCGCGGCCTCAGCAACGACATCTATTTCCAGGTGGGGCTGCTGACGACCATGGGCCTGGCGTCCAAGAACGCCATCCTGATCGTCGAGTTCGCCAAGGACCTGCACGAGCAGGGCATGGAGCTGGTCGAGGCGACGGTCGAGGCGGTCCGCATCCGTCTGCGCCCGATCATCATGACCTCCCTGGCCTTCGTCTTCGGCGTGCTGCCCCTGGCGATCTCGAACGGGGCCGGGTCCGGCAGCCAGCACGCGATCGGCACCGGCGTGATCGGCGGCATGCTCTCGGCGACTCTGCTGGCGATCTTCTTCGTCCCGCTGTTCTTCGTGATCGTCGAGCGCACCTTCAAACCCAAGCCGCGTCGCCACGACGAGGGCCCCCAAGCCCCCGCTGGCCCCACGCCGGCCGAGAGCCACTAAAGATGCTTGTGCGTAACCTGACCCTCACCCTGCTGGCGGCCTCGGCCCTGGGCGCCTGCACCCTGGCGCCGCCGACCGAGCGCCCGGCCTTGCCGGTGGCCAACGCCTGGCCGATCGCCGGCTCGAATACCGGTTCGGCCGCCGCCACCGACCTCGGCTGGCGCGAGGTGTTCATCGACCCGCGCCTGCAGGGCGTGATCGACCTGGCCCTGGCCAACAACCGCGACCTGCGCGTGGCGGTGCTCGACATCGAGCAATCGCGCGCCCAGTACCGCATCGAACGCGCCGCGCTCGTGCCGGCGGTCGACGCCACGGCCAGCGCGACGCGGGGCGAAAGCTCCTCGGCCCAGGTCGTCTCCAGCGGTAATCGCTCCGTGAAGGTCTATACGGCCAATCTCGGCGCCTCGTGGGAGATCGACCTGTTCGGTCGGGTTCGCAGCCTCAGCAACGCGGCGCTGCAGAACTACCTGGCCACGCGCGAGCTCAGCCGCTCGGTGCAGATCAGCCTGATCGCCCAGACCGCCGACGCCTGGCTGAACCTGGCCGCCGACCAGGACCTGCTGGCCCTGTCCGAGGGAACCCTGCGCACCCGGCAGGAGACCATGAGCCTGGTGCGCAGCCGCTTCCAGGCCGGGGCCATCTCGCAGCTGGAATTCAGCCAGGCCCAGACCCTGGTCGAAGGGGCCCGCAGCGACGTGGCGACCGCGACCGCCCTGGTCGAGCAGGACAAGAACGCCCTGCGCCTGGTCGTCGGCGCCGAGGTGCCGGCCGACCTGCTGCCGGCCGGCGGCCTGGTCACCGCCCAGATCCTGCGCGACCTGCCGGCCGGCCTGCCGTCCGACGTCCTGACCCGTCGCCCCGACGTGCTGGCCGCCGAGCACCAGCTGGCCGCCTCGAACGCCAATATCGGCGCGGCGCGCGCGGCCTTCTTCCCCAACATCAGCCTGACGGCCCAGACCGGCGTCGCCAGCAACAGCCTGGGCAGCCTGTTCGACGGCGGCAACGGGGCCTGGACCTTCGTGCCGCGCATCAGCCTGCCGATCTTCGCCGGCGGCGCCAACCGGGCCAATCTCGACGCCGCCAGGGCCGGCCGCGACATCGCCGTCGCCAATTACGAGAGGGCTGTCCAGACCGCCTTCCGCGAGGTGTCCGACGGCCTGGCCGTGCAGTCGACGATCCAGGAACGGGTCGGCTCGCAGGAGCGCCTGGTCGCCGCCGCCAACGACACGGTTCGCCTGTCGCAGGCCCGCTACGGCGCCGGGATCGACAGCTCCCTGGCCGTGCTGGACGCCCAGCGGACGCTCTACGCATCGCAGCAGACCTTGATCCTCGCCCGCCTGGCGCGGGAAACCAACCTGGCCGCGCTCTACCGAGCGCTCGGCGGCGGGGCTCCCCCCGCGCCCTGAGCCAGACCTGATCCCCCGTCCCCAGCGGGGGAGCGCTAGCGACGTCGCCCCCCGACGCCGCCAGCCGGAAGGGGCGCGCTCCCCCCAGTACCCGCGCGCCCCTTCCAACCTGGGGGCTAGGCCGCCCTTCATTTTCCATCGTCATTCCCGCCCTTGTGGCGGGAACCCCTGGTTCAGCTGACGGCGAGATCGCTTGGCGCGCTGGCGCGCCACACCCCTGCCCCTTGCGGCGGACAGAGGGGTTCCCGCCACAAGGGCGGGAATGACGGCTGAGAAAATGGCGCGCTTGAAGCCCCCTACCGCTCCCGCCGCCACGCCGAGATCGGGATCGAGCCGTCGGGACGCGGCGTCGGCACCTGGTAGCTGAGGGTGTCGGCGGTCAGGACGTATTGGCGCCGCTGCTCGGTCCCCTCCCAGTTGGCGAACGACGCCCCCTCGATCCGGAAGACCAGCACGTGGGCGGCCGGGTCGACCGAGACGGTCCCGTAATGGGTGGACGATCCGACGACCGCGCTCGCCAGTTCCTCCGGCGTCGCCGCCGTCTTGTCGCCCGAGGCGACGCGCAGGCGGTCGCCGTCGAAGATCTGCAGCGAATATCGGCCTTGGGCGTCGATGATCAGCCTGCCCTTCGGATGCTGTCCATAGTCGCGGCTGCGCGAGCCGTCCGGCTTGAGACGGTCCGCCGCCGTCAGGGTCCAGGTTCCGGCCAGGGAGGGCTCGGCGCCCGCCGCGGCGCCCGCCAGCAGCGTGGTCGCCAGCGCCAAGCCCGCGCCCAGGCGACGCTTCGAGATCGATTTCATGGCTTCCCTTTGAGAAGTAACCTATTTGACAGGTTAGCTTGCCGAGCTTCCGCGAAGCACTGTAACCTGTCAATCCGGTTTGGAGCGCGACATGGCGGCGAAGGCGGAGATCCGCGACGGTTTCAAGTTCCGCGGCGGCAGTCCGGCGCTGGACCTGGCGGCGACGGTGCTCGGTCGCCTGGGCGACGCGCCGCGCGACCTGCTGGCGACGCCGACCGACCTGGACCGCTGGCTGGTGGCGGCGGACCTGGCGCGGACCGCGCCTGGCGCCACCGACGGCAACCTGGTGCAGGCGCGAAGCCTGCGCGAGGCGCTCTATCGCCTGGCGCTGTCCCGCGCCGGGGACCTCGCCCTGCCCGAAGCCGACCGCGAGCTGCTCAACGGCTACGCCGCCCTGCCCGCCGCCCCGCTGCAGCTGGGCGCCGACGGCCGCGCCCACCTGGCGGGCGACGTCCGGGGCCTGCTGGCCGAACTGGCGCGGGAGGGCGTGTCGCTGCTCGGCGGCGATTTCGACGACCGCATCCGCCAGTGCGAGGGCCCGCCTTGCGCGGTGCTGTTCGTCGACACCTCCCGCAAGGGCGACCGCCGCTGGTGCTCGATGAGCGCTTGCGGGAACAAGGCCAAGGTGGCGGGGTGGCGGCGGCGGGAGAAATCCCAATAAACCGCTCATCCCGGCGAAGGCCGGGACCCAGATCCTAGAGCCGGGAGGCTGATTGGAGAGGCTCAGCGCCCTTGGCGTCAGCCACACCGCCATTCCATCTGGGTCCCGGCCTTCGCCGGGAAGAGCGGATGTTTCGGCCTAAAGCGGCAGCTGCACCGTGCTCTTCACCTCTTCCAGCACCGCATAGGTTCGCGTCTCGCGCACGCCGGGCATCTTGACCAGGATGTCGCCGAGGAAGTTGCGATAGGCCTCCATGTCGCGGACACGGGCCTTGATCAGGTAGTCGAAGCCGCCGGCCACCATGTGGCATTCCAGGATCTCGGGCGCGCGGCGCACGGCGGCGCCGAACTCGTCGAACACGTCGCCGGTCGTGCGGTCCAGCACCACCTCGACAAAGATCAGCAGGGCGCGGTCGACCTTGGCAGGGTCGAGCAGGGCCGCGTAGCCGGTGATGAACCCGCGCTCGCGCAGCCGCCGCACGCGGTCGAAGGTGGCGGCCGGCGACAGGTTGCAGCGCTTGGCCAGCTCGGCGTTGGTGATGCGGCCGTCGGCCTGCAGAACCCGCAGAAGCCGGCGATCGGTGTCGTCCAGAGCAGACATGGCCATTTCCAACCTTTGCCGAAGAATGTTCGGAATTTTATACCGACAAACAAAGCACCTTCACAAGAAGCGGGACTATACCATCGATCGTCCTAGCGAGCTCGGCCGCCACTCCCCCCCTCGGCGCCCGATGGAGCAGGACCCGCCTCCGCCGGGGGGAGTGGCGGAGCGCAGACGCGGCGCCCTCCCCCCGAAGGCGTCGCGTGAGAGCGGAAGGGACGCGCGACCTCCCCCCGTATCGCGTCCCTTCCCACCTCTCCCCTTCCCATCATTCCCCCGCCCGCGGCCCCGTCGCCGCGCCCCGCCGCGCGGCTTCGCGACAGGTCGTCGCGGCCCCTGGAGCGGACGACGTCTTTCGCCGATTTATCCGAAGATCATACAGCTTCCATATACAACAAACGAAGCACCTTCGAACAATCCGGCGATATAGCGACGATATCCGATGATGAGGCGCACCATGACCGATTGGGACTCCCTGGACGACGGCAAGTATCGCGACGAAGCCGCGGTGATCGCCGACCTGCTGGCCGCCCAGCCCCTCGGCGGCGAAGACCGCGCCGCGGTCCGCGCCGAGGCCGAGGCCCTGGTCCGCGGGGCCCGCCGCAGCGTCCGCAAGCAGGGCGTGGTCGAAAGCTTCCTGCAGGAGTTCAGCCTCGGCACCCGCGAGGGGCTGGCCCTGATGTGCCTGGCCGAAGCCCTGCTGCGCACTCCCGACGACGACACCCGCGACAAGCTGATCGCCGAGAAGATCGGCTCGGCCGACTGGGCCTCGCACCTGGGCGGCAGCGACAGCCTGTTCGTCAACGCCTCGACCTGGGGCCTCATGCTGACCGGCAAGATCGTCGAGCCGGACGAAGACGCCAAGCGCGACCTTCCGGGCTTCATCAAGAAGATCGCCGGCCGCCTGGGCGAGCCCGTGATCCGCGCCGCGGTCGGCCAGGCCATCCGCATCATGGGCGAGCAGTTCGTGCTGGGCCGCACCATCGAGGCGGCCATCAAGCGCGCCGCCAGTGACGGCGACATCTGCAGCTTCGACATGCTGGGCGAAGGCGCCCGCACCGCCGCCGACGCCGCCCGCTATGAAAAGTCCTATGCCGACGCCATCGAGACGGTCGGCAAGCTGTCCAACAAGGCCGGTCCCGAAGCCGGCCACGGCGTCTCGGTCAAGCTGTCGGCCCTGACCCCGCGCTATGAGGCCACGCAGGAGGCCCGCGTCTGGGACGAGCTCTATCCGCGCGTCCTGCGCCTGGCCCTGATCGCCGCCCGGTACGACATCAACTTCACCATCGACGCCGAGGAAGCCGACCGGCTGGCCCTGTCGCTGAAGCTGCTGGACCGCCTGTGCCGCGAGCCCGAACTGGGCTCGTGGACCGGCCTGGGCCTGGCCGTCCAGGCCTACCAGAAGCGCTGCCCCGAGGTCATCGCCCGCCTGACCGCCCTGTCGAAGGAAACCGGCCGCCGCCTGATGGTGCGCCTGGTCAAGGGCGCCTATTGGGACAGCGAGATCAAGCGCGCCCAGGTCGCCGGCCGCCCGGACTATCCGGTCTACACCACCAAGCCGGCCACCGACCTGTCGTACCTGGTCTGCGCCAAGGCCCTGGTCGAGGCCGCCCCGCACCTCTACGCCCAGCTCGCCACCCACAACGCCCACACCCTGGCCGCCGTGGTCCGGATGTCGAAGAACGCCGGCGTCAAGATCGAGCACCAGCGCCTGCACGGCATGGGCGAGGCGCTCTACAAGGCCGCCGACGACCTCTATGACGGCGTCATCCTGCGGGCCTACGCGCCGGTCGGCGGCCACGAGGACCTGCTGCCCTATCTGGTCCGACGCCTGCTGGAGAACGGCGCCAACACCTCGTTCGTCCACGCCCTGCTCGACGAGCGGGTGCCGGTCGAGAAGGTGGTGGTCGATCCGATCACCGCCGTCGAAGCCCATCCCGACCGCCATGCCAAGATCCCGACGCCGACCAACGTCTACGGCCCGCGCCGCAGGAACAGCGCCGGCCTGGATCTGTCGGTGAAGGCCGACCGCGACCGCCTGGCGGCCCATGTCGCCGAGCTGGACAAGCTGACCCTGTCGGCGGGCCCGCTGATCGGCGGCAAGCTGACGGCCGGCGCCCCGCCGATGCCGGTGCAGAGCCCGACCGACCACGACCGCGTGGTCGGGGTGGTGTCCGAAGCCCAGCTGCCGCAGATCGACCAGGCCTTCCGCCTGGCCCGCGCCGCCCAGCCCGCCTGGGACCAGGCCGGCGGCGCCGCGCGCGCGCAGGTCCTGCGCGCCATGGGCGACGCCCTGGAGGCCAATCTCGAGCGCCTGTGCGCGATCCTGTCGCGCGAGGCCGGCAAGACCCTGCCCGACGCCATCGCCGAGGTGCGCGAGGCCGTCGACTTCTGCCGCTACTACGCCAAACTGGCGGAGGAGCAGTTCGGCTTGGCGGGTGAAGTCCTGACCGGTCCGGTCGGCGAGACCAACAGCCTGCGCCTGGCCGGGCGCGGGGTCTTCGTCTGCATCAGCCCCTGGAACTTCCCGCTGGCCATCTTCACCGGCCAGATCGCCGCCGCCCTGGCGGCCGGCAACGCGGTGCTGGCCAAGCCGGCCGAGCAGACCCCGCTGATCGCCATGGAGGCCGTGAAGCTGTACCACGCCGCCGGCCTGGACCACCGCCTTCTGGCCCTGCTGCCGGGGCGCGGCGAGACGGTCGGCGCGGCCCTGACCGCCCACGAAGGCCTGGACGGCGTGGCCTTCACCGGCGGCACCGACACCGCCTGGCGGATCAACCAGACGCTGGCCCAGCGCCAAGGCCCGATCGTCCCATTCATCGCCGAGACCGGCGGACTGAACGGCATGTTCGTCGACACCACCGCCCAGCGCGAACAGGTGATCGACGACGTGATCCTGTCGGCCTTCGGTTCGGCCGGACAGCGCTGCTCGGCCCTGCGCCTGCTGTTCCTGCCGCACGACACCGCCGACCACATCATCGACGGCCTGAAGGGCGCGATGGACGCCCTGGTCGTCGGCGACCCGGCCCTGGCCGTCACCGACGTCGGCCCGGTGATCGACGCCGAGGCCAAGGCGGCGCTGGACAAGCATCGGGTGCGCCTGGACCACGAGGCCAAGGTCCTGCACGCGCTCGCCACGCCGGACACCGGCACGTTCTTCGCCCCGGTCCTGGCCGAGATCCCCGCCGCCGACTTCCTGGAGCGCGAGGTGTTCGGTCCGATCCTGCACGTGGTGCGCTATCACCCCGAGGACCTGGAGCAGGTCGCCGGCGCCCTGGCGGCCCGCCGCTACGGCCTGACCCTGGGCGTCCACTCGCGGATCGAGAGCTTCGCGGCCGACGTCCAGCGCCTGGTCCCGGCCGGCAACTGCTACGTCAACCGCTCGATGACCGGCGCCGTGGTCGGCGTCCAGCCGTTCGGCGGCGAGGGCCTGTCGGGCACCGGCCCCAAGGCCGGCGGTCCCCACGCCCTGCTGCGCTACGCGGTCGAGCGGGCGCTGAGCATCAACATCACCGCCCAGGGCGGCGACCCGTCGCTGCTGAACCTCTAGGCCCCGGCGCCCTCTCCCGGCGGGAGAGGGCGAGCGGCGCCGACGGTCAGACGTCCGCGGCCTGGCTGGCGAGAAGCTCGTCCAGCTGCGCGAACTGCTCGGGCATGGCGTCTTCCATCCCGACGAACGCCTCGTCGAGCGATTCCTTCGACGGATAGAGCTCCCGCAGGACCAGCAGCGTCTTGTCGCCCCGGTCCTCGAACGTCACGGTCGTGACGGCGCCGTCGTCGCCCTCCTCGTTGGTCCAGACCAGGCGCGAAAGCGGCACGACCTCGAGGTACTTGCCGTAGAAGGCCATCGAATTGGCGGCGTCCCTGCCGAACACGACGCGATAGCCGCCGCCCGTGCGAACATCCATTTCGCAGGACAGCATCGGCACGCCGCTCGACTTGGGCGCCCACCAGAGCTGGAACAGCTCGGCCTTGGTCCACGCCTCGAAGACCAGGCGCACCGGGCCGTTGAAGATCCGGGTCACGACCAGTTCGCGCTCGGACCTCCGCTCCACCGCCGTGGCGCCGTCACTCTTCCGTTCGCCCATCGATCTCTTCCTTCCGCTTGAGGGCCTCGACGACACGGTCCAGGGCGTCGAAGCGTGAATTCCAGATTTGCCGACGCCCCTCGATCCAGGCCGCCTCTTCCTCGAGTCCGCGCAGGCCCAGCTTGCAGGTCCGCACGCGCCCGACCTTTTCCGTCGTCACCAGCCCCGCCTGCTCCAGGACGCCGACGTGCTTCTTCATGCCCGTCAGGGTCATGTTGAACCGGTCGGCGAGCTCGGTGATCGAGGCGTCCGCGCGCCCCAGCTGCTCCAGGACGCCGCGGCGGGTGGCGTCCGAGAGGGCGGCGAACGAGGTGTCGAGGTGAGCGGCTTGATACTGAACCATTTGGTTCAGTGTTAGCGGAGGGATCGCCACCGCGCAAGAGCGATCTCGCCGCGCGACAGCCTCGGGCGAAGCCGCCGGCGTTTCAGAAAACAAGTTTACTTAATCACTTTCCTCTCGCCGCCGCCGTCCGCTAGGCTGCGCGGAACGTGGGAGGCCATCATGCTGTCGAGACGCCATCTGCTGGTCGCGGGCGCCGCGGCCATGGCCGCGAGCCAGGGCCTGGCCGCCGCCCGGTTCCCCGCCTTCGTCACCGTCCGCGACGGTCGCTTGAGCCTCGACGGAAAGCCCTATCGCTTCGTCGGCGCGAACCTCTGGTACGCGGCCTGGCTGGGCTCGCCGGGAGTGACCGGCGACCGCGCCCGGCTGACGCGCGAACTGGATCGGCTGAAGGCGCTGGGCGTCACCAATCTGCGGATCCTGGGCGCAGGCGAGACGTCGCCGGCCAAGGCGGCCGTCAACCCCACCTTCCGCGGCCCCGGCCAGGACTATGACCAGGACCTGCTCAAGGGCCTGGACGTGGCGCTGGCCGAGATGGCGCGGCGCGGCATGAAGGCGGTGATCTACGTCAACAATTTCTGGGACTGGTCGGGCGGCATGCCGGCCTATCTGCGCTGGACCGGAAACGGCGACTGGTTCCAGCAGGGCGATCCGGCCCACCCCTGGCCGGAATTCGCCGACTATTCGGCCCGCTTCTATGGCGACGCCAAGGCGCAGGACCTGTTCCGCCCCTATCTGCGCGCCCTGGTCGGCCGGGTCAGCAGCGTCACCGGCAAGCCCTATCGCGACGACCCGACGATCATGGCCTGGCAACTGGCCAACGAGCCGCGCCCGGGCGGCAGCGAGGCGTTCGGCGTCGCCAACCTGCCCACCTATTATCGCTGGATCGCCGAGACCTCGGCCCTGATCAAGTCGCTGGATCCGCATCACCTGGTCACCACCGGCAGCGAAGGCGCCAAGGGCTGCCTGGAGCGCGAGGCCTGCGTGGTCGAGGCCCACCGGCCGGCCAGCATCGACTACCTGACCCTGCACGTCTGGCCCAACAACTGGAGCTGGATCGATCCGAAAAATCAGCCGGCGACCTATGCGGCCGGCGAGGCCAGGTGCCGCGACTACATCACCCGCCACATCGCGATCGCCAAGGGGCTGAACAAGCCGCTGGTGATCGAGGAGTTCGGCCTGGCCCGCGACGGCCGCGCCTTCTCGCCCGGCGGCCCGACCACCGACCGCGACCGCTTCTACGGCATGATCTACGGCCTGGTCCTGGCCGACATGAAGGCCGGCGGGCCGCTGGCGGGGACCAACTTCTGGGCCTGGAACGGCGAGGGCCGCGCCCAGCACCCCGACGCCTGGTTCAAGACCGGCGACCGCGCCTATGTCGGCGATCCGCCGCAGGAGGAGCAGGGGCTGTACGGGGTGTTCGACGCGGACGCCTCGACCCTGGCCGTGGTGCGGGAGCATGCGCGGGCGGTGGCGGCGCTGTAGACCCCGCGCCAGGATTAGGGGACACACACTCACCCCACGGCCTCGCCATAACGGGTTCCGCCTCGCCGTGAGTGTGTGTCCCCACCTCGATCCCGCGCGCTCCAAAAAGTGGATGTCACCGGTGTCATGAACCGTGCTAGCGATTCCGTCGAACGCGAGGCCAACCGCGTCGGAGGAAGCTCATGGACCATCCCCAAGTCGATCGTCGCGGCCTGATCGCCGGCGCGGGCGCGGCCCTCGCCCTGGCCTCGACGCCGGCGCTCGCCGCCAAGCCCGGTCCCATCGTGACCACCGCCCTTGGCAAGGTGCGCGGCGCCGCGGGCGACGGGGTCCAGGTGTTCAAGGGCCTGCGCTACGGGGCCGATACGGGGGGCGCGGCGCGCTTCATGCCGCCCCGGCCGCCCAGGCCCTGGACCGGCGTCGCCGACGCCCTGGCCTATGGCGCGGCCTGTCCGCAGGGCAAGGGCGAGGAGGGCGAGGCGTTGAGCGAGGACTGCCTGTTCCTCAATGTCTGGACTCCGGCCAAGCCCGGCAAGACCGGCCTGGCCGACGGCGTGAAACGCCCGGTGATGTTCTACATCCATGGCGGCGCCTACAACACCGGCTCGGGTGCCAGTCCCTGGTATGACGGGACCAAGCTGGCCAAGCGCGGCGACGTGGTCGTGGTGACGGTCAACCACCGGCTCAACGCCTTCGGCTATCTGTATCTCGCCCGCCTGTTCGACGATCCCAGCGTGGCCGACAGCGGCAATGTCGGCCAGCTGGACCTGGTCCTGGCGCTGCAGTGGGTGCGCGACAACATCGCCGCGTTCGGCGGAGATCCCGGCAAGGTCATGCTGTTTGGCCAATCGGGCGGCGGCGCCAAGATCGCCACCCTGATGGCCATGCCGGCCGCCAAGGGCCTGTTCCACCGCGCCGCCACCATGAGCGGCCAGCAGGTCACGGCCGCCGGTCCGTTCAACGCCACCAAGCGCGCCAAGGGCTTCATCGACAAGCTGGGGATCAAGGACCTGGCCGCCCTGCGCGCCCTGCCCGCCGACACCTTCCTGGGCGGGCTGAAGGCGACCGATCCGATCGCCGGCTCCGGCGGGGTCTATATGGGCCCGGTGCTGGACGAGCGGTCCCTGACCCGCCACCCGTTCTTCCCCGACGCCGCGCCCCAGAGCCTGGACGTGCCGATGATGGTCGGCAACACCCACGACGAGACGCGCGGTTTCGTCGGCTATGACAAGAGCCTGCTGGACATGACCTGGGACCAGGTGATCGCCAGGCTGCCCAGCCAGTTCAACGCCCGGGTCGACATCGACCCCGCCACCGTCGTGGCGACCTATCGCAGGATCTATCCGAACTACACGCCGGCCGACGTCTATTTCGCGGCGTCGACGGCGGGCCGCTCCTGGAAGGCGGCAATCATCCAGGACGAAGAGCGAGCCCGGGCCGGCGCGCCCGCCTTCGCCTATCAGCTGGACTGGCGCGCGCCAAAGGACGGCGGCGTCTGGGGCGCGCCCCATACGCTGGACATGCAGCTGGTGTTCGGCAATTTCGACGCCCCCGGCGTGATCACCGGCTCGGGGCCCGACGCGGTGGCCATGCACGAGCGCCTGGCGGACGTCTTCATCGCCTTCGCGCGGACGGGCGACCCCAACTGCGCGGCGATCCCCCCGTGGCGGCCCTACACCCTGCCCGGGCGCCAGACCCTGGTGTTCGACACCACCACGCGCCTGGTGGACGACCCGCGCCGGGCCGAGCGCGAGCTGTTCAACAAGGTCCCGTTCACGCAGTTCGGGACTTAGGGCTTCGCAAGCCCCCTCCGGCCCTACGGGCCACCTCCCCCAGAGGGGAGGATCTTGGTTGACGCCGCGCTAGATGCTCCCCCTTTGGGGGAGCTGTCGCGGAGCGACTGAGGGGTCTTCCCTGCCCTACTTCGCCTGATCCATCAGCCCAGCGAACCGCTCGAACAGGTACAGGCTGTCGGTCGGCCCCGGCGAGGCTTCGGGGTGGTGCTGGACCGAGAACACCGGCTTGTCGGTCAGGGCGATGCCGGCGTTGGTGCCGTCGAACAGCGAGACGTGGGTCTCGGTCACCGCCTTGGGCAGCGAGGCGCTGTCGACGGTGAAGCCGTGGTTCATCGAGACGATCTCGACCTTGCCGGTCGTCAGGTCCTTCACGGGGTGGTTGGCCCCATGGTGCCCCTGCTCCATCTTCACGGTCTTGGCGCCCACCGCCAGGGCCAGCATCTGGTGTCCCAGGCAGATGCCGAACACCGGCTTGCCGCTGGCGACCAGCTTCTGGATCTCGGGCACCGCGTACTCGCCGGTCGCCGCCGGGTCGCCCGGGCCGTTGGACAGCAGCACGCCGTCCGGATTGCGGGCCAGGATGTCCTCGGCCGAGGTGTCGGCCGGCACCACCGTGGCGCGGGCGCCGACATGGGCCAGGGCCCGCAGGATGTTGCGCTTGACGCCGTAGTCGAGGACCACGACCTCGTACTTGGGCTTGTCCAGCTTGGCGTAGCCTTCCGGCCAGGACCACAGGCCCTCGTCCCAGGTGAAGGTCTGGGTGGTCGAGGCGTCCTTGGCCAGGTCCAGGCCTTCCAGCCCGGCCCAGGCCTTGGCCTTGGCGACAAGGGCGTCCAGATCGAACTCACCGGTCGGCGAGTGGGCGATCACGCCATGCGGCATGCCGGTCTCGCGGATCTTGCGGGTCAGGGCGCGGGTGTCGACGCCGGCCAGGCCGATCATGTTGCGACGCTTCATCCAGCCGTCGAAGTCGCTGTCGGCGCGCCAGTTGGCCGGGTCGGTCGGGGTCTCGCGGAAGATCGCGCCGCGGGCGGCCGTCTCAGCGCCGCCGGCCATCTGCTCGAGGTCCTCGACGTTCGCGCCCACATTGCCCACGTGCGGGAAGGTGAAGGCGACGATCTGGGCCATGTAGGAGGGGTCGGTCAGGATCTCCTGGTAGCCGGTCATGGCGGTGTTGAAGCACACCTCGCCGACCGCATCGCCGACCGCGCCGCAGCCGACGCCTTGCAGGATCGTGCCGTCGGCCAAGGCCAGAACGCCGGTAACGCCGGGGAGAAGGTCTTGGGACATCTCGGAAGCGCCTCCTAAACGCAGGGCCAGAACAGGCCGGTCATTCTCGCAAAAAGGCGGGCCGGGAGTAACCCCTGCCCGCGTCCGGCTGCCGCCGGACTCTGCTCGCAAGAAGGCGGTCGGGCTTTAGGCCCGACCGCCGCGCAAACGGCGGCGTGTCTAGGGGGGTATGGCGGGGGGGTCAACCCCTCTGATCACGGGAGTCGGAACGGCTCGCCACATTCCCGTGATCGGCCAACGAGCCCCCTCGCGCGAAGGGCCCGCCAGCCCTTATGCTGGAAGGGTTAAGCGCCACAAGAAGCACGAGACCACGGGAGGACGGCCCATGCTCGAGTTGCGTCCCAATTGCGAGTGCTGCGATCGCGACCTGCCGCCCGACAGCCCGGACGCGCGGATCTGCACCTTCGAATGCACCTTCTGCGTCGACTGCGTGGAGACCCGATTCTCCGGCGTCTGTCCCAACTGCGGCGGCGACCTGTCGGCCCGGCCCATCCGGCCGGCCGCGGCGCTGCATCGCTTCCCAGCCTCGCTGAAACGGGTGTTCAAGGCCCACACGGCCTGCGCCAGCGTGCGACCGCCGCCCTCGGACACGCGACAACCGCCGCCTTCGTGGGCTTGAGGCGCACCGACATTCAGATCTTTTGGCAGATCCTGTAGCTTTCTAAGTTCCGTCATTCCGGGCCTTGTGCCCGGAACCCCTGGTTCAGCCGACGGTGAAGCGCCTTGGCGCGCTGGCGCGCCACACCCCTGCACCTGCGGTGGAGAGAGGGTTTCCGGGCACAAGGCCCGGAATGACGGACGTTTTTGGAAATGGGCTGTCAACGATCCATCCGGCATGCGCCGCACAGTCTCTTCGGCGCCACAGCTGGAACAACTTGCCGCGGGACGGCATCCCTTGGCGAGCGCCCCGCGTTCATTCCGCGAGGCTCGTGGTGGAGCTTCAAGGAGTTGATCCCATGAGCACGCTCGTCGCCCGCATCGCCCCCGCCGTCGACACCAGCTGGTTCGGCCTGGTCGAGGCGAGCCTGCGCGTGCTGCTGGTGGCCGCCGCCCCGGTCAGCGCGGCGATCTTCCTCATCCAGAGCCTTTAGCCAAAAACCTATCTTGGCCTTAGGAACGTCGGGTAGCCGACATCGTTGGATAGTCATGGGCGGGGGCGCCCTAGCTATGCCTGAGTGCCTGGATGTCCGATTTCTACGACGACGCCACGACCGAACCCGCCGCCGCCGTTTCCGCGAACCTGACCGAGCAGATGCTTCACCTGACCAACAGATTCGAGGAGGAGCGTCTGAAGCTGGAAGAGCGGACGTTCCAGGTCGACGCCGACGACGAGGGCGCCGAAGAGCAGGGCTGAGGCCGCGCCGGACTTGGCGCGAGCGGCCGACGCGGGATATCACCCGGTTGCGATCCGGAGAGCCCTCATGCCCGTCACCACCGTCGGCGTCGACGCCGACGACACCCTTTGGCACACCGAGACCCTGTTCCGCCTGACCCACAAGCGGTTCGTCGAGCTGCTGGCGCCGTATGGCGATCCCGAGCAGATCGACGCCAAGCTGGCCGAGACCGAGCAGCGCAACCTGCGGCTCTACGGCTACGGCGCCAAGGGCTTCACCCTGTCGATGATCGAGACGGCGATGGACCTGACCGACAGCCAGGTCAGCATCGGCGTGATCCGTCAGATCCTGGCCGCCGGCCGCGAGATGCTGACCGAGCCGGTCGAGCCTCTGCCCGGCGTGGAGAAGGCCCTGGCGACCTTGTCCGAGCACTACCGGCTGGTGCTGATCACCAAGGGCGACCTGCTGCATCAGGAGCAGAAGCTGGCCGCGTCCGGCCTGGGCGATCTGTTCGCCGCGGTCGAGATCGTCTCGGAAAAGGACGCCGACACCTATCGCCGGGTGTTCGCCCGCCACGGCTCGGGTCCGGAGCAGGCGGTGATGGCCGGCAATTCGGTGAAGTCCGACATCATCCCGGCCCTGCAGGCCGGCGCCTGGGCGGCGCTGATCCCCTACCCGCTCGTGTGGGCCCACGAGGCGGCGACGGCGCCGAAGGAGCACGCGCGGTATGCGGAGCTGGGGTCGATCGGGGAACTGCCGGGCTTCGTCGATCGCGTTACCGTCGACTGAAAAACGGCTGTCATCCCGGACGAGCGCGCAGCGCGAAGATCCGGGACCGACGCGTGAACGCAGGCGCTTCCGGCGGTCCCGGATCTGCGGCCCTTCGGGCCTTGTCCGGGATGACAACGAAAGTTAGGCGGCGGAAGCCGACTTCCTTTTCGTCTTCGCGCCCAGCCCCGAAATCCAGTCCCGCGCCGGTCGCTCGAACAGCACCAGCGACAGATAGGCCGCCGGGATCAGGGCCAGCACCCAGACCAGCACCCACAGCCGCAGGGCGTCGCCGGTCAGGCCCCAGCGGGCCACGCCGACCCAGTTGATCCCCATCTTCAGGGCGATGGGATGCAGCAGGTAGAGACTGAAGCTCAGCTGCGCCCAGGGGGCCAGGCGGCGGCTGACCCCGCCCTGGGCGCCCGCCGCGTCGGCGGCGACTCCGGCCAGGCCCAGGGCGTAGACCATCAGCAGCAGCAGAGTCCGCTCGATCCGCAAGGTCGAGGCGACCAGGAACGCGGCCAGCAGCCCCCACATCCAGAACCGCGCGAACGGCAGTCGGCCCAACGGCGCCCGCAACTGGAAGGCCAGCATGCCCAGCAGGAAGCCCGGCACGGCGCGCAGCACGCCGAAGTTCCAGGTCCACTGGTGGAAGGGCATCGGGCCGTCCGGGTTCAGCAGCAGGATCACGAAGCTGGCGACCACCACCAGGGCCGTGGCGATCCGCCCGCGCCCGGTGATCCAGAACAGCAGCGGCAGGGCGATGTAGAGCCCCATCTCGGCGCTGATCGCCCAGCTGACGAAGTTCCAGGTCTGGCCGTGGCAGACATGCCAGGCGTGGATGAACACGATGTTGGGGACGATGCAGGCCAGGTCGTAACGCTTGGGGTCGACGTCGCCGCCCCAGCCCATCACGCCGGCCGCCCAGACGCCGACGAACACCATCAGGGTCGCCCAATGCAACGGCCCCAGCCGCGCCACCCGCTTCTTCAGGAACGTGCCGTACTTGTTCCAACTGCTCAGCCGGCCGGTATAGATCGCCGCCATGACGTAGCCGGAGATCAGGAAGAACAGGTCGACGATCAGGCTGAAGCCCTTGATCATGTCGTCCGCCACCTGCCAGCGCCCATCCAGGTTGATGTAGCGGTTGAAGTGGAAGACCACGATCATCAACGCCCCGACGATGCGCAGGGCGTCCAGGTGCAGCATGTCCTCGGAGTCGGGCTTCAGGGGCGGCAACGCTTTCATCGCCCAGGGATGGGGCGCGGCGCGGCGATGGTCAAGCTCGCGCACGGTCGGGGACATGCCCTTGCGGCGTGTCCCCAGCCAAGGTCGGTGCGTGGAATGGGGACACGCCGCAAGGGCATGTCCCCGGCTCTCAGCCTCCCGCCCCCTCCGGCAGATGGGTCTTGTCGTGCCGTCCCACGCGCCCGACCAGCGTCGCCGCCGCCGCGTTCATGCCGATGACCTGGACCTCCGCGCCCTGGCGGCGATAGCGGAACACGACCTTGTCGACCGCCGCGATGGCGGTCAGGTCCCAGAGGTGGGCCTGCGTCAGGTCGATCTCGACGCGTTGCGGCTTGCCGTGGAACTCGAACGCGGCGGCGAACAGGTCGGCCGAGACGAAGAAGATCTGGCCGCTGACGGCGTAGCGCCGCACGTTGTCATCGCCCGTCTCGATCTCGCGCACCGCCAGCACCTTGCCGACCTTGCGGGCGAAGAAGATCACGCTGAGCACCACGCCCAAGACGACGCCCTTGGACAGGTCGTGGGTGGCCAGCACGGTCGCGGTGACAGCCAGCATGACGATCGTCGACTGCACCGGGGTGGAGCGGATGTTCGTCACCGAACCCCAGTCAAAGGTCTTGATCGACACCATGATCATCACCGCCACCAGGGCCGCCATCGGGATCCGGGCCACCCAGTCGCGCAGCACCAGAATCAGGATCAGCAGGAACAGCCCGGCCCAGAACGTCGACAGCCGGCCGCGCCCACCCGAGGTGACGTTGATCATCGACTGGCCGATCATCGCGCAGCCGGCCATGCCGCCCAGCAGGGGCGAGACGATGTTGGCGATGCCTTGCCCGCGCGTCTCGCGATCCTTGTCCGACGGGGTGTCGGTGAGGTCGTCCAGCAGGTTGGCGGTCAGCAGGCTTTCCAGCAGGCCGACGAAGGCGAGGGTCAGCGACACCGGCGCGATGATCGCCAGGGTCTCCCAGGTCAGGGGCACGGCGGGGATGTGGAACACCGGCAGGGTGGTCGGCAGCCTGCCCATGTCGCCCACCGTGGTCACGTCGACCTTGAAGGCGATGGCCACGGCGCTGAGCAGCAGGATCGCCACCAGCGGCGAGGGCACGGCCCTGGTCAGGCGCGGGAACAGATAGATGATCGCCAGGCCCGCCCCGACCATGGCGAAGGTCTGCCAATTGCCGTGCATCAGTTGGGGCAGTTGGGCCAGGAAGATCAGGATGCCCAGCGAGTTGACGAAGCCGCTCATCACCGACTTGGAGACGAACCGCACATAGCGGCCCAGGCGCAGCACCCCGACCGCCACCTGGATCAGGCCGGTCAGCAGGCTGGCGGCGAACAGGAAGTCGATGCCGTGGTCGCGGACCAAGCCGCCCATCAGCAGCGACATCGCCCCGGTCGCGGCCGAGATCATCGCCGGCCGGCCGCCGACGAAGGCGATGGTCATGGCGATCACGAACGAGGCATACAGCCCCACGGCCGGGTCTACGCCCGCGATGAACGAGAAGGCCAGGGCCTCGGGGATCAGGGCCAGGGCCACGACCGTGCCCGACAGCAGGTCGGCGCGCGGCTGGCCCAGCCACTCGCGACGCAGGGTGGTGAGGAAGGACATCAGGCGGGGATGCGGCGAAGCAAGGCCGCGGTCAAGCGCGGTGCGGCCTTCGAGGCCCGCTATCGAGACGGACGCGCTGCCTACCGCAGCGACGGACCCTTGCCCTTGTCCAGCGAGGCCAGCGCCATCTTCGGCGCCGACGGGTCCTGAACGGCCTCGCCGCCGTCGGCCAGCATCCGGTCGATGTGGGCGCGCTGAGCCTTGAAGCGGCTTAGCTCGGCGCCGGCCAGGATCGTGCCCTGGGGCACCTTGGCGCCGATCGGGTTGACCCGCTGACCGTTCAGCCAGACCTCGTAGTGCAGGTGCGGGCCGGTCGCCAGGCCGGTCGCGCCGACATAGGCCACCACCTGGCCCTGGCGCACGTGGACGCCCGGACGGATGCCGGGGGCGTAGCGCGAGATGTGGCCGTAGCCGGTGTCCCACTGGCCCGAGTGGCGGATGCGCAGCCAGTTGCCGTAGCCGCTCCAGCGGCGGGCCTCCAGCACCACCCCGTCGCCGGCGGCCAGGATCGGCGTGCCGGTGCCGGCTCCGAAATCGACGCCCTTGTGGGCGCGGGTATAGCCCAGCACCGGGTGCTTGCGCTGGCCGAAGGTGGAGGTGATGCGGGCGCCGTCGACCGGCGTGCGCAGCAGGAAGCCTTTGATGTTCTTGCCCAGCTCGTCGAAGAACTGCGGCTTGCCCCCATCCCCATTGGCGTCTCCGGACCGGTCGAAGGCGTAGAACTTCTGGCCCTTGACCTCGGCATATTCCAGGTCGCCGGCCTCGACCGTGCGGCCGCTCTCGGTGACCTTGCGGCCGAACACCAGGCAGAACTTGTCGCCTTCCTTGATGTCGCGCGAGAAGTCGATCTTGTGCGAGAACAGCTTGGCCGCCTGGCTGATCACCGCCGGGGTGCCGCCCACGTCGGCGACGCTCTCGTAGAACGAGCCCTTCATCTCGCCGCAGGCGACCTTGGTCTCGTCGGTGACCTTTTCCTCGAGCTCGCGCAGCTTCATCGCGCCATCGAAGGTGCGCGAGACGGTCAGGGTCGAGGACGGGCCGGTGCGCATCGACAGGCCGATCAGTCGGGCCGAGCCGGCCCTCCCTTGACCATTGGGCCCGTTGCGGCGTTCGGCGACGGCGGCCTCGAAGGCCATGCCGGCCTTGATGTTGACGGTGTCGATGGCGCCCTGCAGGGCGGTCACCACCTGGTGGGCGTCATTGGGGGCGACGCCCGCTCGCAGCACCGCGCCCTCCAGGGTCTCGCCGGGACGCACCTTGAGGGGGATCGATTCCGGGCGCTGGAAGCCCGGCTGGGCCTCGGCCCTGGCGAAGGCGGCGTGCTGCAGGGCGGCCAGGGCGTTGGCGTCCAGCGGCGCCTTGACGACGGGCGGCGGCGCGTCGGTCGCGACCAGCTTCCAGCCCAGACCCAGCGCGGCCAGACCGGCGATCGCCGTGAAGACCTTGGGGGCCAGACGCAAGGTCGGCCGTCTCGGATCGAATTCCTGCATCAAGTCCCCGACTGCCAGCACCGACTGGTCGCGACGCCCCGTACGCTCGAAAGCGACGTGGCCTACATGCCCCCGCAGTAAACCTCGCACCGGAAAATGGCGGATGACGCCATGCTCGGGCAAGGACTATCAGGTGGTTCGGGCGATTTGTCACGGACAGGGTTAAGATACTGTCTTCGCACAAGAAAACGCCCGCCTCGGAAGAGGCGGGCGCTCAAATTTCGGGTCTCGTATCGCCTTGAGTTACGCGGCGTTGACTTGCTCGTTCGGGTCGCGCAGCACATAGCCGCGCCCCCAGACGGTTTCGATGTGGTGCTTGCCCTGGGCCGAGGCCGCCAGCTTCTTGCGCAGCTTGCAGATGAAGACGTCGATGATCTTCAGTTCGGGCTCGTCCATGCCGCCGTACAGGTGGTTGAGGAACATCTCCTTGGTCAGGGTCGTGCCCTTGCGCAGGGAGAGCAGCTCCAGCATCTGATATTCCTTGCCGGTCAGATGCACGCGGTTGCCGTTCACTTCGACGGTCTTGGCGTCAAGGTTGACGAGGATGTCGCCGGTCTTGATCACCGATTGCGCGTGGCCCTTCGAACGACGGACCACCGCATGGATGCGGGCGATCATCTCGTCCTTGTGGAACGGCTTGGTCATGTAGTCGTCGGCGCCGCCCGAGAAGGTCTTGACCTTCGTGTCGATCTCGGCGCTGCCCGACAGGATCATGATCGGGGTGTTCACCTTGCCCACCCGCAGGGTGCGCAGGACATCCAGGCCGCTCATGTCCGGCAGATTCAGGTCCAACAGGATCAGGTCGTAATCATAGATCTTGCCCAGATCCACGCCCTCTTCGCCAAGATCCGTCGTGTAGACGTTGAAGCCTTCAGACTTCAGCATCAGCTCGATGGTCTGTGCGGTGGCGCTGTCATCCTCGATCAACAGTACGCGCATGCAGCCCTCCCCGCCCTTGGGCGGTAATATTCGACAGCGTGGCGGAATACCGCCGGTGAAACCCGTCCTGCACTCTGCCGGACAGTTAATTTAAGACAGGTTAATTGGTGAACAATCCCGTTGGACAAATGGTTAATCTGATTTGCGAATCGGGCGCAAGCGGTCAACGACTCGTTTGGCGCATTGGTCGCAGGGGACTGTGGACAGTTCGTCAAGCCGATTCCTTTCGGCCCTGAGGCGTGCAATTGCGGCCCTGTAAAGGGGTTTCGGGAGCGCCAAAAGCGGCCCGAGCGAGCCTTCGCGTTCACCAGTAAGGCGAGATTGCGGCGTTCTGTCGCGAGACGTTTACAGCCTTGGCCTCAGGTCGCGAAGCGCCGCCATGGGCCCGACCGATCGGGATCCGCGACGTCCGGTCGCGGCGGATTTCGCGGTTATTTTTCGCGGGAAGTCTCGGGAGCGGTCTCGGACGCCAGCCAACCCGCCGCGCGAAGCCTGGCCACGGAGGCGCGGGAGACCGGCGCGGTAAGGTCGCCGCCGAGCGTCAGGCGCAGATTTCGGCCGTCCGCGATCACGCCGGTCACAGCCGCCCGGGCCACCCACCACGAGCGGTGCACGCGCATCCCCTCCTGGACCATGCCGGCGATCACCCTGTCGAACGGTCCGGCGACCAGGCGCGAGCCGCTTGAGGTGTGAACGCGCACATAGTGGTCCTCCATCCGGAGGCACAGCACTTCGCTCGGCGTGGCCATCACCGCGGCTTGCGGCGCGGCCTGGACCCGGTGAGCGTCCCGCAGGGGCCGAGCCTTCAGCGCGCGGCGGACGATGACGAAGGTCAGGACCGGCCCCGAGAGGAACACGCACTGGCCATACCACTCCAGCGGCCCGATCCGGCCGCGCAGGAACGGCCAGAGGGTGGTGGCCAACCAGCTGATGAACAGCGCCAGCGGCACGCAGCCGATCAGCAACGCCGCCAGGATAGCCGGCCAGACCGGCATCCTCAGCCGCTCCGCCCCGGCCACGGCCAGGCGCTGCAGCACGCCGAAAATCAGGGTTCCCACGCAGAAACAGACGATGAAATGGAAGATGCGCTGGCCCGGCGCGCCGTTCAGATAGCTTCCGTACGGGCCGAGCACGCCGACGAACAGGCCGAGCGTCGCGGCGACGGCGAAATCGATCGCCCAGTCGCGGGCGGTTCCCAGCAGGGGGTCGGCCTTGGCGGCCACGGCGGCGGTCATACCGCTGCTATACCGCCGGTTCGCCAGTTCGCGAACCCGTTCGCCCATTCGCGAAGATGAGGTGGCCAGGTCCGGGGCCTCCCAGCATCACCGTCGACACCTTCCATCCGTCGAGGACGTCCATGTCGATACGCCTTCTGCTTCTCGCCTCGCTCGCCGCCCTGGCGTCGACGCCGGCGCTGGCCGCCAACGCCGGCTTCACCGTGCTCCAGGCCGCCGATCCTGGCGGGCCGCCGATCACGGTCGGCATCTGGTATCCGACCGACGCCGAGACCAGGCCGATGCCGCTGGGCATCGGCGACCAGGTGGTGGCGCCGGGCGCGCCGCTGGTCGGCGACCACCTGCCGCTGATCGTCATGTCGCACGGCAACGGCGGCTTCTTCGGCGGTCACGCCGATACGGCCCAGGCCCTGGCGGAGGCCGGATTCATCGTCGCCGCCCTGACCCATACCGGCGACAACTACCAGGACCAGAGTCGCGCCACCGACATGGCCAACCGGCCGCGCCAGCTGTCGGTGCTGATCGACTACATGCTGAAGGCCTCGCCGATGCAGGCGGCCATCGATCCGCAACGGGTCGGGGCGTTCGGCTTCTCCTCGGGCGGCTTCACCGTGCTGGCGGCCGCCGGCGGCGAGCCGGACTTTACCACCGTGCGCTCGCACTGCAGGGCGCACCCCGACTTCTTCGACTGCAAGCTGACCGCCGCCCATCCGCCGCCCGCCCGCGTGCTGAAGTCCGTCTGGACCCACGACGCGCGGATCAAGGCCGTGGTCTCGGTCGCCCCGGCCATGGGCTACAGCTTCACCAAGGCCGGCCTGTCCAAGGTGACCATGCCGCTGCAGCTCTGGCGCGCCGGGAACGACGAGATCCTGCCCGACCCGTTCTACGCCTCGGCCGTGCGGGCCAACCTGCCCGGGACGCCGGAATGGCATGTCGTGCCGGGCGCCGGTCACTTCGACTTCCTGACGCCCTGCAACGACCGGGGCCGCGCCACCGCCGCCGCCATTTGCGGCAGCGCGCCGGGCTTCGACCGGACGGCCTTCCACAAGGACTTCGATGCGAAGGTGGTGGGTTTCTTCAAGGCCAATCTGATGAAGCCGTAACCCGACCGCCGCTCATCCCGACCTTCGTCGGGATGAGCGGCGAAGGAAGGGTGGTCATAAGGACGCAGGCCCCTGGCTTAACCGCAATCCTCAAGAGCGAATTAACCATGTCGATCTACTTCACACCCCATTAACGCCCGAGGCCCAAGCTTGGCCTCAACTCGTCGGGAGTTGTGCTTGCGTAGCCTGATCGCCGCTGTCGAACGTATCGACCCGCTGACCATCTTCGGTCGCGTCGCCGCCGTGAACGGTCTCCTGATCGAGGCGCGCGGCGGGCTAACCCGGCTGGCGGTCGGCGCGCGGGTCGAGATCGAGCGCCTGGGCCTGCCGGTCCTGCCGGCCGAGGTCGTCGGCTTCCGCGAAACCCGCGCCCTGCTGATGCCGTTCGGGCCCGTCGAGGGCGTGGCCCCCGGCGCCGAGATCAAGATCATGCCCGAAGGCGCCGTGGTCCGTCCGACCAAGGCCTGGCTGGGCCGCATCATCAACGCCTTCGGCGAGCCGATCGACGGCCTGGGCCCGCTGCCTCAGGGCGAGGTCCCCTACCCCTTGAAGACCCCGCCCCCGCCGGCCCACGCCCGCGGCCGGGTGGGCGAGCGCCTGGATCTGGGCGTGCGGTCGATGAACGTCTTCACCACCACCTGCCGCGGCCAGCGCCTGGGCATCTTCGCCGGCTCGGGCGTGGGCAAGTCGGTGCTGCTGTCGATGCTGGCCAAGGAAGCCACCTGCGACGCCGTCGTCGTCGGCCTGATCGGCGAACGGGGCCGCGAGGTGCGCGAGTTCATCGAGGAGACCCTGGGCGAGGAAGGCCTCAAGCGCGCCATCGTCGTGGTCGCCACCTCGGACGAGCCGGCCCTGACCCGCCGCCAGGCCGCCTACATGACCCTGGCCGTCGCCGAGTTCCTGCGCGATCAGGACCAGGAAGTCCTCTGCCTGATGGACTCGGTGACCCGCTTCGCCATGGCCCAGCGCGAGATCGGCCTGGCGGCCGGCGAGCCGCCGACCACCAAGGGCTACACCCCCACCGTCTTCACAGAGCTGCCCAAGCTGCTCGAGCGCGCCGGCCCCGGCCCGATCCGCCCCGACGGCACTACCGCCGCCCCGATCACCGCCCTGTTCACGGTGCTGGTGGACGGCGACGACCACAACGAGCCGATCGCCGACGCCGCCCGAGGCATCCTGGACGGCCACATCGTCATGGAACGCTCGATCGCCGAGCGCGGACGGTTCCCCGCGATCAACGTGCTCAAGTCCATCAGCCGGACCATGCCGGGCTGCCAGACGCTGGAAGAGCGCGAGGTGGTCAAGGCCGCCCGCCAGAGCCTGGCGGCCTATTCGAACATGGAGGAGCTGATCCGCATCGGCGCCTACCGCGCCGGGGCCGATCCGCTGATCGATCGCGCCATCCGCCTGAACCCCGCCGTCGAGGCGTTCCTCAGCCAGAGCCCCGACGAGGCCACCAGCCTCGACGACAGCTTCGGCTACCTCGCCCATATCCTGCAGAGTGAAGCCGCCTAGATGGGAAACCGCGCATGACCAAGTGGGCCGACTCCCTGATCCGCATCTCGAACCATGAGGTCGAGACGCTGCAAAAGCGGCTGGCCGAGATCGTCGAGCGGCGTCAGACCGCCGAGATCAGGGTCGCCACCCTGGACGCGGAGTCCGAGCTGGAGGCCGCCCGGGCCCAGGGCGACGTCGAGGCCGGCTGGTACATGATCGGCTTTCGCCAGGGCAACAAGATCCGCCGCGACCAGGCCCTGCTCGAGATCGACCAGATCCTGATCGAAGAAGCCGGGGTCCGCGACGCCCTGGCCATGGCTTTCGAGAACCTCAAGAAGTACGAGCACGTCGCCGAGGCCGCCAAGGTCGCCAAGACCAAGCTGCTCGGCAAGCTGGAGACCGCGGCCCTGGACGAACTGGGCCTGCGCCGCGCGGCGGTCGGCGGCCGCTAGCCCGCGAAACCCTTCGGTCGCTCGGCGCGCGCTGCGTCCCGACGAGCCTAGCCGGCCGCTTCGCTGGGATCGTCATCCAAGCTCAGGGTCTTGGCCAAGGCCAGGATCTGCAGGCGCTGGGCCAGCGGCAGTCGCGGCACCAGGGACGCCAGCTCGACGCCCTCCTCGGACGCCATGAAGCGACGAACGGTCAGGCTGCCCGGGTCGGTGATCGCGCCATCCGCCAGATCAGGGTCCGGCATGCCTTCGAAGAACCAGGCCACGGAGGTCTGCAGCGTCGCGGCCATGCCGTAGAGCTTGGACGCGCTGACCCGGTTGGCGCCGCGCTCGTACTTCTGCAGCTGCTGGAAGGTGATGCCGACGCTGTCGGCCAGTTGGGTCTGGGTCAGGCCCATGGATTTTCGGCGCGTCCGGATACGGGCGCCCACATGGATGTCGACGAGGTGGGGTTCTTGATCGGCGGCCAACATGCGTCTCCGGACAGGAGACACGACACGCCCCCTGCCGCTTAGACGCCGAGGACGACCCCGGCCCTCAAACTCCAGAGTAAACTTTCGCAAACCGCGTTATTCGGTCGCAGGCGCCGGACGCTCAGTCGACCCGCTTCTGGACCGGCGCCGAGGCCGGCGGGCGGGTGACGGCGGCCACGGCGTGGTCCGCGTCGCTGGCCTGGCGCAGGGCGCGCAGGTCTTCGCTGATCCGGAAGATGGCGACGTAGAATTCACAGAACGCCCGCCACAGCAGCACCATGGCGCCGGCGACCAGCAGGCCCGCGACCAGCACGGGCAGGGCCAGCAGCAGCGACTGCAGGCCGGGTTCCTTGAGGGCCAGGCCGACGGCCGCGCCGACCACCGAGAAGGCGAACAGGGCCACCACGCCCAGGCCCGCCCAATAGATCAAATGAATCACCGGTCCCGTGACGAGACGATCAAACGTCAGCAGGTCCCAGAACAGACCGCTTGAGCCACTGGCCTTGCTATTTCTGGCCGGAGCCATCCGACACCCCTCATGTCAGCGGGAGCTCCGCCGGGTACTGGCCCATCGCTAGCAGCGCGAAGCCCGCTCGGCAATGCCGAGCGGGCCCGCGGATCATCCGAGAACGATCGTTGGTGGCGTCACCGCTTATTGCGGCTTGGCGCCGGCCAGGGTGGCGTCGATCTGCGCCTTGGTGGCCGTGGTCTGCAGGCCGCCGGTGGTGGCGGCGCTGAAGCTGGCCTTGGGCAGGGCGAACTTCTTGTCGCCGCTGGTCACGACCACATTGGTCGAGCCGTCGGCGCCGGCGGTGGTGCCGGCGATGGTGCCGACCACGGCGCCCGAGGGATCCTTGACCTCGGAACCGACCTTCAGGTCCAGCGCGACATTGGCCGAAGACGGCGTGCCCGCCGCGTCAGCGCCGGCCGCGGTGCTGGTGGCGGCCGAACCGGTCGTCCCGGCGGCGCCCGTCGGCGCGCCCGGAGCGGCTTGGGTCGTGGTGGCTGGAGCCGACGTCGACGGCGTCATCGCGCCCGAAGTCGCGCCCGACGTGGCCGGGGCGGCCTGGGTCGAGGCGGCCGCGCCGGTCGAGGCGGCGGTTTGGCCCGTGGTCGAGGTGGTGGCGGCAGGAGCCGTCGATTGAGCAAAGGCGGCGCCGGCCAGCGAAACAGTCGCGGCGGCGGCGAACATGGCGATCTTGGTTTTCATCAGTAGCGCTCCGTCGTGAAGGCCCCCGCCTTGCCGAAACGAACGCGACCTGCCAGCAACGGTTCCGAAATAATCAGTAACACCCCGTGACCATTTCGGGGCGTTTCCAGGCTTTTTCTGGGCAAAGCTTCGACCGCGCGCGAGGGTTTCGCCAGACGGGGACATGCACTTGTGCGCGCCCCCTTCCCCACTCCGCCCAATTGGAGATCGTCACCGAGGACACGCACCAAGGCGTGTTCCGGACTGCTAGACCATGCCCACCGTGCGCAGGCGCGCGCGCGGATGAACTTCGTTCTGGCTCATCACGACGGTCTGGCCGCGGAAGCGCTCGATGATCGAGCGAACATAGGGCCGCACGCCCGGGCTGGTCAGCAGCACGGCGCTGTCGCCGGACATGGCGGCCTGGTCGAAGGCCTCGCGCACGCCGCGGATGAACTCCTGCAGGCGCGAGGGGGCCAGGGCCAGTTGCTTGTCCTCGCCCGGGCCGACCAGGGCCTCGGCGAAGGCCTGCTCCCACTCGGCCGACAGGGTGATGATCGGCAAGCTGCCGTCGTCGCCGCGGTTGGCCCAGCACAGCTGGCGGCCCAGGCGGGCGCGGACCTGCTCGGTCAGCTGGATGACCGAACCGGTATGCGGCGCGGCCTCGCCCATGCCTTCCAGGATCTGCGGCAGGTCGCGGATCGAGACCCGCTCCTTGAGCAGGGCCTGCAGCACGCGCTGGATGGTCGCGGCGCTGACCACGGCGGGGATCAGGTCGTCGACCAGCTTCTTCTGCCCCTCGGGCAGGTCCTTCAGCAGCTTCTGCACCTCGGCGTAGGAGAGCAGGTCGGCCATGTTCTCCTTGAGGATCTCGGTCAGGTGCGTGGTCAGCACGGTGGCGGGATCGACGATGGTGTAGCCGCGGAAGGTGGCTTCCTCGCGCAGGGCCTCCTCCACCCAGGTGGCGGGCAGGCCGAAGGCCGGTTCGCGCACGTGCTCGCCGGGCAGCTCGACCTGGCCGCCGCGCGGGTCCATGGCCATCAGGCAGCCCAGGCGGACCTCGCCGGTCCCGGCTTCCATCTCCTTGATGCGGATCGCATAGCCCTGGTTGACCAGGCGCATGTTGTCCAGGATGCGGACCGGCGGCATGACGAAGCCGAACTCGGTGGCCAGGGTCTTGCGCAGGGCGCGGATCTGGTCGGTCAGCTTGCGGCCGTCCAGGTCGTTGATCAGGGTCAGCAGGCCGTAGCCCAGCTCGATCTTGACGTCGTCGATGGCGAGGGAAGCGCTGATCGGCTCTTCCTCCGGCTCGGCGGACGCCGCCTCGAGCGCGGCCAGGGCGGCCGGATCCAGCGGCTGCGGCTCCTTGGCCTTCTGAGAGCGGCGATAGGCCAGGAAGCCCGAGCCCACGGCCAGGGCCGCGAACGGAACGATCGGCATGCCCGGGATCAGGGCGATGACCCCGGCCGAGGCCGAGACCATGCCCAGGGCGACCGGGTTCATGGCCAGCTGCGTGGTCAGGGCCTTGTTGGCCGAACCCTCGACGCCGGCCTTGGACACGACCATGCCCGCGGCGATCGAGATGATCAGGGCCGGGATCTGGCTGACCAGACCGTCGCCGATGGTCATCAGGGTATAGGAGGCCGAGGCCTCGCCGATCGGCATCTTGTGCTGGACGACGCCGATCAGGATGCCGCCGATGACGTTGATGGCGGTGATGATCAGGCCGGCGACGGCGTCGCCCTTCACGAACTTGCTGGCGCCGTCCATGGCCCCGAAGAACGTGCTTTCCTGCTCGAGATCCTTGCGGCGCTGCTTGGCGGTGTCCTGGTCGATCAGGCCCGTCGACAGGTCGGCGTCGATGGCCATCTGCTTGCCGGGCATGGCGTCCAGGGTGAAGCGGGCGGCGACTTCGGCGATCCGGCCCGAACCCTTGGTGACGACCATGAAGTTCACCACCACCAGGATGATGAAGACGATCACCCCGATGACGAAGTTGCCCTGCATCATCAGATTGCCGAAGGCGGCGATGACGGCGCCGGCCCCGTGCGAGCCTTCCTGGCCATGGCCGAGGATCAGGCGCGTGGAGGCCACGTTCAGGCCCAGGCGGTAGAGGGTCGCGACCAGCAGGACGGTCGGAAACGAGGTGAATTCCAGCGGCTTCTTGATCAGCACCGCGGTCATCAGGATCAGCACCGAGCCGGTCACCGAGATGGCCAGCAGCAGGTCCAGCAGCATCGCCGGGACCGGGATGATCAGCAGGACGATGATGCCCACGACGCCCAGGGCCAGACCCATCTCGCCGCGCAGGATCCCTTCCCACAGCGATTTCGCGCTGGGAATGGACGTGGCGGTCTTTGGGACGGCGGCGTCGGTCATTCAAATCCCTGTGGAAGCTCTACCGCAGATGAAGCGATTTGCAGCTTTGATCCATGTCCTTAACGGAAATTAGCCATGTCGGGCGCCTGACGGATGGTCGCGGGCGCCGAACGTGGTTTCCCGATCAGGCGGCGGCGACACCGCCCTGCGGCGGCGGCACCGAGACGCCGGCGTCGCCATATTCCTTCAGCTTGTTGCGCAGGGTGCGGATCGAGATGCCCAGGATGTTGGCCGCGTGGGTGCGGTTGCCCAGGCAGTGCTCCAGGGTGTCGATGATCAGGTGCTGCTCGACCTCGGCCACCGTCGAGCCGACGAAGGCGCGCGAGACGGCGTCGGCCGCCATCTGGGCGCCGCGGGCCACGGCGACGTCCGGGGCCGGGGCCAGGGGCTGGCCGTCCGGCAGGCGGATGGCGAATTCCTCGATCTCCGCGCCGGGCGACAGCAGCACCGCGCGGTGCATGGCGTTTTCCAGTTCGCGGACGTTGCCCGGCCAGCGGTGGGCGATCAGCCGGCGCTTGGCCTCGGCCGAGATCGGCTTTTCCTGCACGCCGTTGGCGGCCGAGTACTTCTTCACGAAGTGCTCGCACAGGGTGATGACGTCGGCCGGCCGCTCGCGCAGCGGCGGCAGGCGCAGGTTCACGACGTTCAGGCGATAGAGCAGGTCCTCGCGGAACGTGCCGTCCTTCACCGCCTGGGTCAGGTCGCGGTTCGAGGTGGCCAGGATGCGGATGTCGACCTTGACCGGCTTGGAGCCGCCGACCCGGTCGATCTCGCGCTCCTGGATGGCGCGCAGCAGCTTGGCCTGCAGGCGGGCGTCCATCTCGCTGATTTCGTCCAGCAGCAGGGTGCCGCCGTTGGCTTCCTCGAACTTGCCGACCCGGCGGGCCACGGCGCCGGTGAAGGCGCCCTTCTCGTGGCCGAACAGCTCGCTTTCCAGCAGGTTTTCCGGGATGGCGGCGCAGTTGACGCTGATGAACGGCGCCTTGGCCCGACGCGACTTGGCGTGGACGTAACGGGCCATCACTTCCTTGCCCGAGCCGCTTTCGCCGGTGATCAGGATCGAGGCTTCCGACGGCGCGACCTGGTCGGCCAGGCGGATGACGTTCTCCATCGCCGGATCGCGGACGATCATCGGACGGTTGTCGTCGGTCACGGCGGCCAGGACGGCGGCGATCAGCTCGGCGTCCGGCGGCAGCGGGATGAATTCCTTGGCCCCGGCCTTGATCGCCGCGGCGGCCCGCACCGGGTCGGCGTCGACGCCGCAGGCCACCACCGGCACCCGGATCCGCTCGGACTCGTTGGTGGCGATCAGGCCCGCGATGTCGAGCGCGTAGTCGACCATCATCAGGTCCGCGCCCTGACCCGCGCGCAGCGCGTGGGTGGCCGCTTCGCAGGTCTCGACGTGCGAGACCTTGGCCCCGGTGTTCATCGCCATTTTCACGGCGACCGAGAGCTGTCCGTTCAGTTTTCCGACGACCAGGAGGCGCATCGTTCTATCTCCGTTGGGGTGTTTTTACCCCGGCAGTTCAACTGGTTAAGCTTCACTCGACGCGGCTGGCGATCAGCCGGCGGCGTCGCCGTCCTTGATGATTTCCGTCATGGTCACGCCCAGGCGCTCGTCGACGACGACGACCTCGCCGCGCGCCACCAGGCGGTTGTTCACATAGATGTCGATCGCCTCGCCGACCTTGCGGTCCAGTTCGAGGATCGAGCCGGCCGACAGCTGCAGCAGCTGGGCCACCGACATGTTGGCCCGGCCCAGCACGGCCGAGATGTTGACCGGCACGTCGAAGACGGGCGCCAGGTCGGAGGCGATCTTGTCGCTGAGCTCGACCTGCATTTCGGAGGCCAGCATGCTGCCGCCGAATTCGTCGAGCGTGAGATTGTCTTCGGACATGGCGATCAGGTCTCGCTGGGGACAAGGGGTTCGGCGTGGAGACCCTCGGCCGCGATCGCGGCTTCGAGGGCTTGGGTGACGCGGGCGGCCGCGTCGTCAGGATTGAAGGCCGCGCGCCCGTCGCCCCAGTCGAGGAGAAAGGCGGCGGGGGGCACGGCGTCGGCCCGGGCCACGATCTGGCCGGGGAAGCCGATGGCCTGGGCCGTCTGTTCCAGGGCGGCCTGGGTGCGCTCGACCAGATGGGCGGCGACGCGAACGGTCAGTTTCGGGCTGGCCTCGACCTCGCGCGCCAGGGCGACCAGGGCGGCCTGGGACGGGGCCTCGGGGAACTGGTCCAGCGCCGCGTCGGCGATCGCCCGTCCGCAGGCCAGGGCCAGCATCGCCGAGCCCTCACGGTGGTCGTGGGCGACGGCGGCCAGGGTCGAGAAGGCGCCGTGGACCGCCTGGCCGATCGTGTTCAGGGCCATGGCGGCCTCGCGTTCGGCCTGGGCCACCGCCGACTGTTCGCCGGCCGCATAGGCCTCGGCCTTGGCCAGCTCCACCTCTTCCAGGGTGAAGTTCTTCTTCACCCGAGGCGGCGCGGTCATGCCGCCGCGATCGTCGAACACGGTGTCGAAGTTGAAGCGGGCGTGGGGGATGTCGGTCATTCAGCCATCTCCCTAGTAAATGAGTTCGTCTTCGGCGCCGGCGCCGGCCAGCATGATCTCGCCCTTGGCGGCCAGGTCCTTGGCGACCTGGACCATGGCGACCTGAGCCTGGTCGACGTCCTTCAGACGGACCGGACCCATGCTTTCCATGTCCTCGCGCATGATCTTGCTGGCGCGTTCGGACATGTTCGAGAAGAACATCTCGCGCAGCTTGTCCGAGGCCCCCTTGAGGGCCAGGGCCAGCTGTTCCTTGCCGGTGGCGCGCAGCAGGGTCTGGACGCCGCCCGGATCCAGCTTCGAAAGGTCTTCGAACACGAACATCAGGGCGCGGATGCGCTCGGCGGCCTCGCGGTTGCGCTCTTCCAGCGCGGCGATGAAGCGGGCTTCGGTCTGGCGATCGAAGTTGTTGAAGATCTCGGCCATCATCTCGTGGCTGTCGCGCTTGGACGTGCGCGCCAGGTTCGACATGAATTCGGTGCGCAGGGTCTGCTCGATCTTGTCGAGGATCTCGCGCTGGACCGGCTCCATCCGCAGCATGCGGGTGACGCATTCCAGGGCGAAGTCTTCCGGCAGCGAGGCCAGCACGCGCGCGGCGTGGTCGGACTTCACCTTCGACAGCACCACCGCGACGGTCTGGGGATATTCGTTCTTCAGATAGTTGGCGAGCACCGCCTCGTTCACATTGCCCAGCTTGTCCCACATGGTTCGACCCGCGGGACCGCGGATCTCTTCCATCAGCTGGTCGACCTTCTCCTGCGGCATGAAGGCCGACAGCAGGCGCTGGGTCTGCTCGTAGGAGCCCATGATCGCGCCGGTCGAGCTCATGCCCGAGACGAACTCGACCAGCAGTTCCTCGACCACCGACGACGAGACGGTGCCGAGGCCCGCCATGGCCTGGGAGACTTCCTTGATTTCCTCGTCGTCCAGGGCTTCCCAGATCGCGGTGTGCTCTTCGCCCAGGGCGAGCAGCACGATGGCGGCCTTTTCCGGTCCGGCGAGTTTCTTGACGTCGTTGACGGCGGTCTTCATCGCTTATTCCGACTCGTGCAGCCAGGAGCGGAGGATCGCCACCGATTCCTCGGGGTGCTTCTCGACGAACTCCGAGACCCGCTTGATCGACGAGGCCTTCACCTGGCCCTCGATCTTGGCGATGTCGATGCGCTGGTCCATGTCGCTGACCGGACCGGCGATGGCGATGGCGTCGCCCGACTGATCGACGACCACTTCCTGGGTCGAACCGTCCGACAGGGTGACCATGCGGGTCACCTGCGGACCGGCCAGGGCCATGCCCAGCGGGGTCGGCGGCGGGCCCATCAGGCTCTTCAGGAACGGACGGACCGCGAACAGCAGGATCAGCAGGGCGACGACGGCCAGGACGCCCAGTTCGGCGAAGCGCATGATGTCGTTCTTGTCCATGCCGTCCAGCAGGCCGGCCTTGCCCAGACCCTGATCCTCGGGCTGCGGGAAGCGGACATTGACCACCGAGACCTGGTCGCCACGCGAGGCGTCGAAGCCGATCGCGGTCTTCACCAGCTGCTCCAGCTGCGCCATCTCCTCGGCGCTGCGCGGGGTGTAGGGGCCCGGCTTGCCGTCCTTGCCCGGAGGACCGGTGACGCCGTCGACGGCGACCGACACGGCCTGCTTGGTCAGGGCGCCCGGCTCCTGGACGGTGGTCTTGGTGCTTTCCGAGATCTCGTAGTTGGTGACGCTCTCGTTGCTGTCCGACTTGGAGCCCAGGGGCTGGAAGCCATTGGGGGTCTGGCCGGGAATGTTCTGGGTCGAGGTGACGCCGCCGGTGTCGTCGTTCTTGGTTTCGCTGGCGTTGTTGGCGTTGGTGCTCTCCGAGCGGATGACCTGGCCGTCCGGATTGAAGTTGCGCTCCTGCAGGGTGACGCGGTTCAGGTCGAGGCTGGCGGTGACGTTGACGCGGGCCTTGCCCGGGCCGAGCACGCCGTCGATCATCTCCTGGACGCGCTTGGCGATGCGGGCCTCCGCCTCGCTGCGGGCGTCCTGGGCCATCTTGCCGGCCAGGCTGTCGTCATTGCCGGCCGACAGGGTCTTGCCATGCTGGTCGATGACGCTGACCGCCTCGGCCTTCATGCCGGCGACCGAACCGGCCACCAGGTTCTGGACCGCGCGAACCATGTCGGCCGACGGCTCGCGGCCGGTGCTGATGGTGACGGCGGCGGTGGGCTTGTCGGCGTCGTCCTCGAACAGCTGGCGCTTGGGCAGCACCAGGTGGACGCGGGCGGCGCGCACGCCGTCCCAGCCCTGGATGGTGCGTTCCAGCTCGCCCTGCAGGGCGCGCTGACGGTTCAGCTGCTGGACGAAGTCGGTCTGGCCCAGGGCGCTGCCGGTGTCGAAGATCTCGTAGCCGACCGAGCCCGAGGTCACCAAGCCCTTGGTGAAGATCAGCTGGCGGGCGGAATTGACCTTGTCGCGGGCGACATAGATCGTCGCGCCGTCGCTCTTGGTCTCGTACTTGATGCCGGCCGCGTCGAGGGCCTGGGTGGCGGCGGCGGATTCCTTGGGGTCGACGTTCGACAGCAGCAGTTCGTTGGGCTGCTTGCTCATCATCATCATCACGGCGGCGATCACGGCGATCGCGCCCGCGGCGACGCCGATCAGGGCGGCCAGACGGCCGACACCGAACCTTTGAATCGCGCTGAGGAACTTATCCAACCTACGCCCTACCCCTGAACGGCCTCCCGACGAGGACGCTTAGCCGTGGCGGGCCGAAGCACGCCGTCGCTAGGCAGGATTTACCCAGTGCAAGGTAAACGGGTCGTTTACAAAAGGCCCCTCCAACAGGGAGCCGGGGGCGCCAAAAGGTCGCGGCCGCGCCCCGGGGGACGCGGCCGCTGATCTGTAGAACTGGAGACCGCTTCAGGGCCAAACCCTTGCGATCCCTACGCTTTTCAGTCCGCGAACTAGCGGTACTGCTGAAGCCGCGTGGTCCGAAGACCCGCCAGGCCGTGACGCTCGATCGATTGTTGCCAGGCGAGGAACTCCTCGTTGGTCAACTTGTACCGATCGCACGCCTCGTCGAGCGAGAGGAGACCACCGCGGACGGCAGCCACCACTTCGGCCTTGCGCCGGATCACCCAACGCTGGGTTTCCGGAGGCGGCAAATCCGAGAGAGTCAGCGGCGCGCCGGTCGGACCGATCACGTACTTCTCACCCCGGCTGTTCGTGCGCTGCTGCTGCAACATGGCTTTACGCCCTTCCCACAACCATCACTGTTGGAGAGGAATATAGGCGCCGGGAAATAACAGGCGCTTAATTCCAATAGTAAAGAAAGGCTGAAACACCAAGCTTTCCCTCCAAACATGCGATGTATCAATGTGATACAGGGTAATTAAAGTCAGTTAAGACTTCTAATTACCGCTTAATGCTCAGAAGCTCTTCTAGCATCTGGTCAGCAGTGCTGATGATCTTCGACGAAGCTGAATAGGCTCTCTGCGTCGTGATCAACCCGGTGAACTCGGTCGACAAGTCGACCGTCGAAGCTTCCAGCGTGGACGGAGCAATCACGCCCGCCCCCCCGCCGCCGGCAGTCTTCAAGCTATAGGTGCCGCTTTCATTCGTGACGCGATATGCATTTCCGTTCACCCCTTTCAATCCGTTGGGGTTCGAGAAGGTGGCGATCGCAACCTGCGCGATCCGGCGGGTCACGCCGTTGTCGAAGATCGCCGAGACATAACCCTCGTCGTCGACCTCGATATTGGTCAGGTTGCCGAAGGCCGTGCCGTTGGTGTTGACCGACTGGACCACCGACTGGCTGTTGTACTGGGTCAGGCCGCCGGCGGCGTTGGCCAGGTCGATCTGGATGTCCTGGGCGTCGATGCCCAGGCCGTCGGCCCAGCGCGGCGGGGTCACGGCGGGCGGCGCCAGGTTGTTCACGGTCGGGTCGGACGCGCCGATGCTGAGCGCGGTCGGGGTGACCCCGCCGAACAGATTGCCGACCGAGCTCAGCTTGCCGTCCGTGGTGAAGGTCACCTTGCCCGAGCTGATCATGCCATTGGCGTTGTTATCCAGGTCGCCCGGCTTGGCGCGCAGTTCGGCGAACCATTCGTTGGGGCCCGGGCCCTTCAGCAGCGACAGGGTGACCGTGCGCTGGCCGCCCTTGGAGTCCGAGACCGGGATCTGGATCTCGAAGTCCGGCTTGACGCCCGCGCCCGTCGGGTTCTTCAGCGTCTGGTCGAGGGCGTAGTCCGACATCGAGCGGGTCGCCGGATCGTAGGCGCCGCTGCTGATGGCGTCGGCCTTGGTGCCCATGCCCAGGTTGGCCACGCTGACGGTGTTGGCGCCCACGGTGATGTTGGCCACCGCGGTCGGCGCGGCCGGGGCGGGGTTGTTCTGCATGTAGTTGACCAGCACCCCGGTGGCGGGGTTGTAGGTGGCGACGCCGGTCGAGAGCACGGTCGCCCCTTGCTTGACCTCGACCGCATACTGGTCGCCGCTGCCGGTCGGGCTGTAGGTCACGGTGTAGTTGCCGGTGCCGCCGCCGGAGTCGACGACCCCCGTCTTGGCCACCGGGGCGTTGGCGGCGGCCGAGACGGGCTGCTCCGAACGCAGGTTGGCGTTGACGCCGACGCGGGTGGTCTTCTCGGCGGTGCCGCCGACCGTGCCGACATTGATCGAGGACAGCTGGGTCAGGTCCGACGGGTCGGGGGTGATCGTGCCGGTCACCGGATCGGCCAGCCAGCCCTGCAGATAGAGGCCGGCGTCGTTGCGCAGGTAGCCGAGGTTGTCCAGCTGGAACGAGCCGGCGCGGGTGAACGAGCGCGTGTCGGTGGCGGTCAGGCCTTCCGGCTTCTCGGTGCCGACGAAGAAACCCGAGCCGGCGATCGACAGGTCCAGGTTCGACGTCGTCGACTGGGTCAGGCCCTGCTGGCTGATGAACTGGTGGGTTCGGGCCGCGACGCCGCCGGCGCTGTAGGTGGCGTTCTTGCTCTGAGAGGTGACCAGCGTCGAGAAGTTGGCCGAGCTGCGCTTGTAGCCGACCGTGTTGACGTTGGCGATGTTGTCCGAAATCGCGGCCAGGGCCGACGAGTTGGAGATCAGGCCGGAAACCCCGGCAAGCATGGCGCTGTTGATGCTCATGACTGTGATCCTGCGATGAAATTCAAAAACGGATGGGTTTGAGGGTTCAGCGCGGTTTGCGTTTGGGTCCCGGCGATCCGGCTCGGGATCTGGAGACCACGACGGCGTCTTTCTGACGCCCGTTCATTTCGCGACGGTCGCTAGGCGGCCGCCTTGTCTTCGTCTTCATTGTTCGCCGCGGCGGCGGGCGCGTTGGTGACGCCGATCACCGAGTCCAGCGGGACCTTGGTGTCGCCGATCCAGACCATGTTGACGCCGCTTTCGTTGGTGACCTTGGTGACGATGCCGTCGATGCGTCCCTTGGCGGTGGCGGGGATGCTGGTGCCGGCGGCGTCGGTGGCGGTCACCTTGATGGTGTATTCGCCGCCGTCGGGCTGCTTGACGCCGTCGGCGCTCTTGCCGTCCCACTTGAAGGTGTGGTCGCCGCCGGACATGTCTTCGGGCAGGACCGTGGCGATCGTCTTGCCGAACTTGTCGATGACCTCGACCTTCACGCCGGTGGCCGAGCGGCTCTGGGTGTAGCTCCAGGTCGCCTCGCCGCTCTTCAGCACCGACTTGGTGGTCTCGGCGGTGACCTGCTTGCCCATCAGGTTGACGCCCTCGCTGATGCCGCCGCCGGTGCTCATGCCGACCAGGGCCGCCAGCAGGTCGTTGGTGACCAGCTGCTGCTCGACGCCGGTCATCTGGGTGATCTGGCTGGTCATCTGGGCGGTGTCGGTGGGCTGCAGCGGATCCTGGTTCTTCAGCTGGGTGGTCAGCAGCTTCAGGAACGTCTGCTCGTTGTTGGCGAGCGAGTTCCGGGAGTTGTTGATCTTGTCGAGCGTGGCGTTGCCGGTGCTGCTGGTGGCGGTGACCATGGCGGTCTCTCCTAGATTTTCACGTCGACGCCGCTGCTGTCGGCGACGCGCAGGCCGGGCAGCAGGACGGACGGAGACAGGGTGGGGATTTCCTCGGCCAGCGCCGACTGGAAGGCGCGGCCTTGGAAAGCCTGACGGCCGTTCTCGCCGCCCTGGAAGTTGAAGAAGGCGTTGTGGTTCTGGCCGCTGTTCTGCTGGCTCGAGCTGTCGAAGCTCAGGGCGTTGTCGGCGATGTCGAAGCCGGCCGCGGCCAGGGCCTGGCGCAGCTCGCCCGACTTGCCGCGCAGGTCGGCGGCGGCGGCCGGGTTGTCGAAGTTCAGGGCGGCGGTCAGCTTGCCGTCCTTGGCGATCTCGATGCGCACGTCGACGCGGCCCAGGCCTTCCGGCTGCAGCACCACGTCGAAGCGGCTGGTCTTGCCGACCACCGCCTTGCTGGTGATCTCGGTCGTCAGGTGGTTGACGGTCTCGGGACCGGCCTTGGGCAGCTGGGCGGCGACCACGGGGGCCGGCGCCGAGGCGGTGCCAGGGGCGACGAAGGTCGGGGCGGTCGCCGAGGCGTCGGCCGAAGCCACGATCGGCGCGGCGTCCTTCAGGGCCGAACCCTCGGGGCTGGCCTGGTCCTGGGCGCCGCCGTCGGTCGCGCCCTCGCCGGTGGTCGAGGCGTGGGCCGAGGCGACGACCTGACCGTGGGCCGGCTCGGCGGCGGCTTCGGCCACCGCGGCCGCGACGGCGGTCGCGGTGGTGGAGGCGGTCTTCGGCTCGGCGGCCTTGACGGTCTTGGCGGTCACCGAGGCCACGCCGGGCGCGGCGGCCTGGGTCGCGGCGGCGGCGGTCTGGGCCGGAGCCGGTTCGGCGGGCTCGGCATTCGCCGGCGAGGCGGCGGCGGCGAGGGCGGCGTTGGCGGCCTCGACGATCGGTTGCGCGGCGGGCGCGGCCGGCGGGGCGGCGGCGTCGGCCTTGGCGGCCGGAGCGCTTGAGGCCTCCATCGTCTTAGCGGCGGCGGCGGCGAGTTCGGCGGACGAGACGGCCGAAGCTTCCGGCAGGTCGACGACCGGCGCGGTGGCGGCGGCGTCGCTCGCCAGGGCGGCGGCCGGAACGGCCAGGTCCTGGATGGAGGCGTCCTGGGCGGCGGCGGCGACCGGCGGGACGACCGCGGCGAAGGGCGCGTCGGTGGCGGCGGCCCGGGCGGCGGCCGCCGCGTCGGCGTCGGCGACCGGCTTGATCACGGGGATCACGGGGGCCTGCATGGCGGCGATCAAGGCGGCGGCGGCCTGAGCGGCGGCGGCGGTCTGGCCGGCGGTCGCGGCGGCGGTCTGGCCGTCGGCGGCGACCACGGTCGTGTCGTCCGAGGCCTGGTCCTTGCCGTCCTGGGTGTTGCCGTCCGCGGTCTGGGCGTCGACGGTCTTGGCGTCGGCGGCGGCCTGGGCGGCGGTTTGAGCGTCGGCGGCCGTGTCCGTTTTGTCATTGGCGGGGGCCTTGACCTGGCCCGTCTGGTCCGCGGCGTCGGCCTTGGCCTGGTCGGTCCGATCGGCGGCCTTGGCGTCGGCGGCCTTGGCGTTCGACGTCTTCTTATACTGCGACTTGTCGGCGGCCCTGTCGGCGGCCTGCGCGTCTCGCGTCGAGGCCTTGTCGTTCGCGCCGCCGGTCTGGGCCAACAGCGCGCCGAAGCCGTCGGCCGCGTCCTTGTCATAGGCGCCGACGGGAGCCGGGGCCGAGGGCAGGACGGAAGTGGGAGCTGCGATCGCGGTCATGCGTCGATGAAGTCCACGGAGGATGGCGGCCCGGAGAGGACACGCCTTGATCCGGACATCCCTCAGCAACCGTCGGGCCAACTCGCAATTTCGTTGTAACTTGTTGCTTTAGTTGATGTTATTCTTTCGTTCACCAGTTCCTATAGGCCGACCACGGCGCTTTTTGCCGGGCTGAACAGGGCCAAAGCGGCCAGGGTTGCCGCGTCGTCGCGCCCCAGGCGGAGTTGGCGCCCTCCTTGCGCATAGGTTTCTGTCGCTCGCTCGACGTCAGGAACGAATTGCCATGAATTTCAATGGCTTGCACATCGCCGATGGGGTCGAACCCCGCAACGCCCGGCAGTTTTCGCCGGGCAAGGTCGCGTCGTGCCGTTCGTGGTTTGCCGAGCGGGCAGGAGAATAATCAATGTCGTTGAACACCATCTTGAATGTGGCGACCTCGGGAATGTCGGCGGCCCAGACGGGCCTGCGCGTCGTTTCCGACAACATCGCCAACATCAACACCGCCGGTTACGTCCGCAAGACGATCGCCCAGTCGAACCTGGTGTCGAACGGCATGGGCGTGGGCGTCAACATCGACGCCATCAAGCGCGCCACGGACAAGTTCATGGCCGCCGCCAGCCTGAACGGCGCGGCCGACACCGGCCGCACCAGCGCGATCGCGACGGCGATGGACAACGCCCAGAAGCTGTTCGGCGACCCCACCACCACCACCAACTTCTTCGCGACCCTGGACAACGTCTACGCCGCCTTCTCCATGGCGGTGGACGATCCGTCCTCGACCCTGCTGCGCAGCAGCGCCGTGACCAAGGTCGAGGACTTCCTCAGCGAGAGCAAGCGCATCACCTCGTCGCTGTCGGGCCAGATCAAGGACACCGACAACCGGATCGGCGCCGACGTCGACCGGGTCAACGACCTGCTCAAGCAGATCGACGCCCTGAACATCGACATCACGCGCGCCAAGATGTCGGGGGCCGACGGCACCGGCTCCGAGAACGTCCAGAGCGGACTGATCGACGAGCTGTCGACCTATATGAACATCCAGGTCGCCGACCGCGCCAACGGCGGCGTGGTGATCCGCTCGGCCGAGGGCGTCAGCCTGGCCGGCAACGGCCCCGCCACCGTCATCTATAATCAATCGGGTCCCGCCAGCGGCTACCTGACCGTCGCCACCGCCAACAGCGGCGGCCAGATCATGCCGCTGGTCGTCAGCAACGGCGAGATCCAGGGCCTGCTGGAACTGCGCAACAAGGAGCTGCCCAACCTCTCCGACCAGCTGGGCGAATTCGTCAGCCGCGCCGCCGAGGAGCTGAACCGCGCCTCCAACGCCGCCAGCGCCGTTCCCGCCCCCAACAGCATGACCGGCAAGGACACGGGCCTGGACCCCAACACCGCCTTCGCCAACTTCACCGGCAAGACGACCATCGCCATCACCAACGCCGCCAGCGCCATCGTGCAGCGCGTCGACATCGACTTCGGCGCGGGAACGATGACGGTGAACGGCGCCGCCGGCCCGCCCTTCACCAACGCCAACTTCCTGACCCAGCTGAACACCGCCCTGGGCGGCACGGCGACGGCGGGCTTCGCCAACGGCCAGCTGAGCCTGAACGCCACGACGGCCACCAACGGCGTCGCCATCGTCGACAACGCCGCCACCCCCTCGAGCAAGGCGGGCAAGGGCTTCAGCCAGTTCTTCGGGCTGAACGACGTCATCCGCTCGGACGGCTATTCGCCCTACGAGACCGGCATGGTCGCCACCGATCCCAGCGGCTTCACGCCCGGCCAGACGATCACCCTGCGCCTGACCGACACCGAGGGCAGCCGCATCCGCGACGTCCAGGTGACCATTCCCACCGGAACGGGCTCGATGCAGGAGACGATCGACGCCCTGAACTCGCGCAACGCCGGGGTCGGCCTCTACGGCTCGTTCACCCTGGGCTCGAAGGGCGAGCTGAGCTTCACCGCCAACGGCGCGAGCCCGGTCAGCCTGTCGGTGGTCCAGGATCTCACCCAGCGCGGCGCCGGCGGCCCCTCGCTGAGCCAGTTGTTCGGCGTCGGGATGAGCGAGCGCAGCACCCGCGGCGGTCTGTTCAAGATGGACGCGGCCATGGAGGCCAACCCGGCCAAGCTGCCCTTCGCCAAGCTGGACCTGACCGTGGCGGCCGGCGTCGCGGCCCTGGCGGTCGGCGACGGCCGCGGCGCCCTGGCCCTGGCCAAGGCCGGCGACTCCGTCACCAGCTTCGCCAACGCCGGCGACGCGGCCGGCGCCACCAAGAGCGTGCTCACCTACGGCGCCGACTTCAGCGGCTCGATCGCCCGCAAGGCCGCGGCGGCCAAGAGCCGCAAGGAAGCTTCCGACTCCGTCAAGACAGAGGTCGACGCCCAGCGCCAGTCGCAGGAAGGCGTCAACCTCGACGAGGAACTGGTCAACCTGACCACCTATCAGCAGGCGTTCAACGCCTCCGCCCGCCTGATCCAGGCGACCAAGGACATGTTCGATGTCCTCACCAATATCGTTTGAGGTTAAGCCATGACCCGCGTCTCCACCTCCGGCAACTTCGGCGTGATGACCAGCAACCTGATGCGCGCGCAGGTGCTGCAGAACATCGCCGGTGAACAGGTCTCCAGCCAGAAGAACGCCACCGACCTGAAGGGCTACGCCAAGAACGCCGAGGTCCTAACGGCCATGAAGACCGCCCAGGCCAAGGTCGCCGGCTTCCTGGACCAGACCACCCTGGTCGCCAATCGCCTGGACGTGCAGGACATCGGCATCGGCCAGGTCGCCGACGCCACCCAGGAAGCCCGTGACGCCGTCGCCAACGCCGTGGCGGCCGGCAGCGCCGAAACCCTGATGCAGCAGCTGGGCGGCGCGTTCGGCGACGTGATCCAGGGACTGAACAGCAAGTTCAGCGGCCGCTACGTGTTCGCCGGCGCCAAGTCCGACGTCCAGCCGACCACGGCGACCAAGATGGCCGACCTCACCTCCGGTCCGCCGACCGGTACGGCGGTGTCGATCCCCACGCTGTTTCAGAACGATCAGTACATCAGCAGCAATCGCATCGACGACACCACCTCGGTCAATACGGGTCAGCTGGCGGACAGGCTGGGCACGGGCGTCTATGGCGTCTTCCAGCAGGTCCAGGCCTACGTCGATATCAACGGCCCGTTCACCGGCAAGCTGACCCAGGCCCAGAGCGACTTCCTCAAGGGCCTTCTGCCGACCTTCGATTCGGTCAAGACCGGCCTGGTCACCGCCCAGGCGCAGAACGGCTTGAACCAGAAGCGCTTCGACACCGCCAAGACCGACCTGTCCGGCCAGGCCGACACCCTGAGCACCATGGTCGGCGGCATCACCGACGTCGACATGGCCGAGGCGGTCACCCGGCTGGAGTCGGCCAAGCTGGCCGTTCAGGCCTCGGCCCAGGTGTTCGCGTCCCTGCAGAACTCGTCGCTGCTGAACGTTCTGAGGTAAGCGGCCAAGCCCTGCGTCCTTCGAGGCTCAGCTTTGCTTCGCACCTCAGGATGAGGAAGACTGTACTGAGTTCCTCATCCTGAGGCGCCCGCGCAGCGGGCCTCGAAGGACGCACGGTCGCGCCGCGACACCCCAAACCTCGCAAATTCGGCCCTGAACCGCTATATGGCCGCGATGGACGCCGACACCGCTCTTCTGGACACCGCCACGACCGCCTCCGCCCTCGCCCCCTCTTCTCTGGAGAGGGCCGTCGAGCAGGCGCGCGCGGCCGTGGGCCTGCCGGTCGGGACGCGGATCGTCGCGGCGATGTCGGGCGGCGTCGATTCGACCGTCACCGCCGCCCTGCTGGCCAAGGCCGGCTATGACGTCGTCGGCGTCACCCTGCAGCTCTACGACCATGGCGCGGCGATCTCGCGCAAGGGCGCCTGCTGCGCCGGCCAGGACATCATGGACGCCCGCATGGCGGCCGAGCGGATCGGCATTCCGCACTATGTCCTGGACTACGAGAGCCGCTTCAAGGAGCAGGTGATCGAGGACTTCGCCGACGCCTATCTGCGCGGCGAGACGCCGATCCCCTGCGTGCGCTGCAACCAGACCGTCAAGTTCCGCGACCTGCTGGACGTCGCCCGCGACCTGGGCGCCGAGGCCATGGCCACCGGCCACTATGTGCAGCGTTCGATGGCCGGCGGCGGCAACCGCCCGCAGCTGCGCCGCGCCGCCGACCCGGCCAAGGACCAGAGCTATTTCCTGTTCGCCACCACGGCCGAGCAGCTGGACTTCCTGCGCTTTCCCCTGGGCGGCATGGACAAGCCGACCGTGCGGCAGGTGGCGGCCGAGCTGGGCCTGGCCATCGCCGACAAGCCCGACAGCCAGGACATCTGTTTCGTCCCCGAGGGCAAGTACACCACGGTGATCGACAGGATCCGGCCGCAGGGCGCCCTGCCCGGCGACATGGTGCACATGGACGGCCGCGTGCTGGGCCGCCACGAGGGCGTCACCCGCTACACGATCGGCCAGCGCCGGGGCCTGAACATCGCCGTCGGCGACCCGCTGTTCGTCGTCAAGATCGACGCCGACAAGCGCCAGGTGATCGTCGGTCCGCGCGAGGCCTTGCTGACCCGGGCCCTCTCCTTGAAGGAGGGCAATTGGCTGGGCGTCGAGGACAGCCTGGAAGCCGCCGCCGCCGCCGGCGCGCCGGTCCTGGCCCGCGTGCGCTCGACCCGCGAACCGGTCCCGGGCCGCCTGGCCATGGCCGACGGAGAACCTCGCCTGGTGTTCGACGGGCTGGAGGAAGGCGTGGCCCCCGGTCAGGCCTGCGTGCTGTACGATCCGGCCGATCCCGAGCGCGTCCTCGGCGGCGGATTCATCGCGTCCACGGAGCGGGCCGCGCTCTAGCACCGCATCGGCTCGCCCTCGCCGATCGCTTGCCCCGCACGCCCCCACAACCCTGGGGAGCGGAACGCGCGCGTCCGCTTCAACGCCTTAAAAATCAGCAGAAATCGGCGCCTGAGCAGGATATTTGACGAGTTTGATAAAAATACTCACGTCATATTCGGAGTCAGGCGAAATAATTCAGTGAAATGACCAAAAATCACCTCTTGAGCGCGTGACATACGAAACTTTTGTGGCATGCATACGTATCTACAGTGAGTTCGCGTCCACTTTTTGACGCGATTGTAGAATTCGGAGTTGAAGGTCCAATGGCTACCGCCGCCTATTCTTACAAGCCCCGCCACGGCGATCGTCACGTCTCGCTGACCAAGTTGAGCGTGATCCTCGCCAGCCTCGGCCTGTGGGCGAGCCTGATCCTCGGACTGGCGATCGTCGCCGGCTAGTCGAGAGTCTGTTTTTCGCGGAACAGGCCTTGGGCCGCGTAGAGGCCCGCCACCTTCAGATCCAGGAACGGCGACCAGCCGGACACATAGTCGAGATCTGCGTTCAACGACGGCTCGTCGTCGCCGAGAGTTGGCCCGATCATGCCGGGTCTGGCCTCGAACCGCCGGGCGTAGTCCGGACGCCCCTTGCGCAGATAGTCATATTGCTGGGGTGAATGCGGCCTGGGGCCGATCAGCGACATCTCGCCCCCAATGACATTGACCGCCGAGGGCAGGTCGATCAGCCCCGCGCGCCAGATCAACTGGTCGAAGACGTTTTCCGACTCGCCGGGCCGATGGAACCGCCAGCGCCTGAACGGCCGGCCATTCAGGCCGACGGTGGTCTCGCGGACCAGGATCGGACCGCGTCGACTGCAACGGATCGCGACGAGCGTCAGGGCCCCGATCGGCAAGAAGAAGACAAGAATGAAAGCGGCGCCAAGGACATCGAGCGCCCGCTTGCAAACGCTTTTGGCGGGGGCAACCACGCCGACACGCCCCGTCACCTCGACCAACGCAAACCCCACTGACGAGCGCCCCCGCTCGACGCGCCAAAGCGCTTGAGACCTCAGAACGCACAAAATATGTCGGGGTTCCGACCAATCGTTCAAACGATCTCGTCGAGGGCCATGCCGATCTTGAACAGGCAAAAGCCAGTCTCGTCGACCAGCCGCGCCACGTCGGGATTGGTGTCGGCGCGCTCACGTCGGCGGGTGAAGCGCCAATCGTCCGGGTGCGCGCCGGCTGGAAACCCCGCCCCGTCCGCCGTCACCAGCCGGTAGGCCGGCTTGGCGCGATGGACGTGGAAGCGGTAGCTCACTCGGCGGCGATCCCGATCGAAGCCTCCAGCGCCTCGCCGACCGTCAGGGCCTGCTCCTCGTGCACCACCCTTCCCAGGTCGCGACCGTCCACGATTTCGCCGCAGGCCTCGCAGGCCAGCTTGGGATGGAAGTCGCAGCCGCAGGTCTTGTGCACGAAATGCACCGGGCCCTTGCCCAGGCCGTAGACGTGCTGATCGCCCCATTCGGCCATGGTCAGCAGCACCGGCGACAGCGCCCGGCCCTTCGGAGTCAGCACATATTCCTGGCGGGGCGGTCGTTCCGAATAGCGGCGCGGCTCGAGCACCCCGTTGGCCACCAGGCTCTTGAGGCGGGCGGCCAGAACGTTGCGGGCGACCCCCAGGCGCTCCTGCCATTGCTCGAACCGCTTCACGCCCTGGAAGGCGTCGCGGAGGATCAGCAGAGTCCACGGATCGCCCACGACCTCGAGGGTGGCGGCGATGGCGCAGCGTTCATTGGTGTAGTCGGCGGTGCGGCCCATGGGATCGAGGGTGGGGCCTTTCGCCGGGGAATGCAAGGGTTGCTTTTGCAGACCTACAGGAGTAAGTTTTCAATAGCAATTGACTCTCTCGGTTGCCAACTCGGCGGCGGTGACGGCGACGTCCGCATTCCGTCACCGCCGGCCCTTTGCGGAACGCCCTTGCGCCCAGGCCGCCGAAAAGGGTTTATTCCGCCGCAAATTCCATAGGGTGGAGCTTAAGCATGTCCGAGACGTCCCAGTCTTCTGGCCAGTCTGCTGGCGATCCCGTCGTCATCGTCTCGTTCGCCCGCACGCCGATGGGCGGCTTCCAGGGGGCGCTGGCCGGGGCCAAGGCCACCGAGCTGGGCGCCGCGGCCGTGAAGGCGGCGATCGAACGGGCCGGCGTCCCGGGCGACCAGGTCGAGCAGATCTTCATGGGCTGCGTCCTGCCCGCCGGCCTGGGCCAGGCGCCCGCCCGCCAGGCGGCGGTCGGCGCCGGCCTGCCGCTGTCGGTCGAGGCCACCACGGTCAACAAGATGTGCGGCAGCGGCATGCAGGCGGCGATCATGGCCCACGACGCCCTGGCGGCCGGGAGCGCGCAGATCATCGTGGCCGGCGGCATGGAGAGCATGACCAACGCCCCCTACCTGCTGACCAAGCACCGCTCGGGGGCCCGCATCGGCCACGACCAGATGTGGGACAGCATGTACCTGGACGGACTGGAGGACGCCTACACGCCCGGCAAGCTGATGGGCGCCTTCGCCGAGGACAGCGCCGCCACCTATCAGTTCGGCCGCGAGGCCATGGACGACTACGCGGTCAAGGGCCTGGCCAAGGCCCAGAAGGCCGTGACGTCGGGCGCCTTCGACGCCGAGATCACGCCGGTGACCATCACCACCCGCAAGGGCGTCGAGACGGTCAGCCAGGACGAGCAGCCCCTGAAGGCCGACGCCGCCAAGATCCCGACCCTGCGCCCGGCCTTCAGCCGCGACGGCGGCATCACCGCGGCCAATTCCAGCTCGATCAGCGACGGCGCGGCCGCCCTGGTCATGACCCGCGAAAGCGTCGCCAAGCGCCTGGGCCTGCCGATCGTCGCCCGGGTGGTCGCCCACGCCGCCCACGCCCACGAGCCCAGCCTGTTCACCACCGCCCCGGTGCCGGCCATGAAGAAGGCCCTGAGCAAGGCGGGCTGGTCGGTCGCCGACGTGGACCTGTTCGAGGTCAACGAGGCCTTCGCCGTGGTCGCCATGATCGCCCAGCAGGAACTGGGCATCCCCGACGACCGGCTGAACGTCAACGGCGGGGCCTGCGCCCTGGGTCATCCGATCGGCGCGTCCGGCGCGCGCATCCTCTGCACCCTGATCTCGGCCCTGCAGACGCGCGGCGGCAAGAAGGGACTGGCGTCGCTTTGCATCGGCGGCGGCGAAGCCACGGCGATGGCGGTGGAACTGGTCTAGGCGCGGGCTGGTCCGGGAGGACAGGGTTTCGGCTACCCGGCCGAAACCTTCCTGGTGATCAGGTTGATCCGCCGGCCGCCGGGCGTCTCGACCTCGCCGCCGCTCCAGCCGGCCGGGCAGGGTCCCGTCCATTCGGCGGTCATCGACACCTTGCGCTCGCCGTTCATCGCCGGCTGAGGCGCCCCGGTCGTGGTGCTGACGACATCCAGGTCATAGCGGCTGTCGAAGTCGCCCGCGACGTGGATGGTGCTGTCGCTCTTGCCGGCAGCCCCCATGTCGCAGCTGGCGACGACCGTCCAACCGCCGTCGGGTCCGCGCGTCATGGACTTCTGCTCGCAACGGCTGTCGGTGGTCTGGGCGTTGAATCCCAGCGCCTGGTCGCTGTCCGCGTCCACGCAGAACCGGAAGCTGTGGCTGAAGCCCGGCGTGCTGAGGTGCAGGGTCTGGGTCCAGAGGCCCGGCTTGCGCTTGGGCCAGGACGACACGGCGGCGACGGGCGCCGGCGCCGTGACTTCAGCGGCCGCCGCCGGCGGAGCCGTCCTGGTTTCGGCCCCCTGACCGCAGGCGGCCAGGGTCGCCAAGGTTCCTAACGCCACAAATGTCATGAAAGCCCGCATCGCCCACCTCGCTCACGCGTTTGCCCCCAAGCCCACTAACAACCTGGCGCGGCGCGCCGTCCAGCCCATATGCGAGTTATGACAGACGCTTTCAGCCACAACCCCGCCAAGAGCCGCTACGAACTCGACGTCGACGGGCGCGTCGCCTTCGCCGACTACCAGCGCAGCGGCCATCGCCTGGTCATCCCCCATGTCGAGGCCGATCCCGCCCTGCGCGGCACCGGCGCGGCCGGGCGCCTGATGGGCAAGGTCGCCGAGACCGCCCGCAGCGAGGGCATGAAGATCGTGCCGCTCTGCAGCTACGCCTCGGCCTGGCTGAGGCGCAACGATCCCGAGCTCATCGCGTAGGAACACCCTCTGCGATGGAGAGGGTTTCCATTCGCAGCCACTCGCCAAACGCCTCCATGGCCGGCGTGACTGGGCGTGACTTGAGCCAGGTCAGCCAGTAGCGCCCCGCGCCGACCTCGACGTCGAACGGCCGCACCAGGCGCCCCTGCTCCAGGTCGCGGGCGAACATCATCGAGGGCGCCAGGGCCACGCCCGCGCCCTGCATGGCCGCCTCGACCATCACCCAGGAGCTGTCGAAGACCGGGCCGCGGATCGGCGGCGGCGCCAGGCCGGCGGCGGCGAACCAGTCGGGCCAGTCGTCGGCCCGATAGCTGCGCAGCAGCACCTCCGAGGTCAGGGCCTCCGGTGTCTTCAGCCGCTCGGCGACGGCCGGCGCGCACAGCGGCGTCATCGGCGCGGCGAACAGCGGCGTGGCCTGGACGCCGTGCCAGGCCCCGTCGCCGAACCGGACGGCGCAGTCCAGGCCCTCGCCGGCGATGTCGATGCGGTTGTTGTTGGTGAACAGCCGCAGGTCCACGAACGGGTGAGCCTCGTGGAAGGCCGGCAGGCGCGGCAGCAGCCAGCCGACCGCGAAGGTGCCGACCACGCCGACGCTGAGCACCTCCATGACCCGTCCGGCCGCGAACCGCTCGAGCACGCCGCCCATGCGATCGAAGCTGTCGCGCACCGCCGGAAGCAGGGCCAAGCCTTCGTCGGTGAGGGCCAGGCCGCGCGGCAGGCGGCGGAAGAGACTGGCGCCGAGCCGCTGCTCCAGTCCCTTGACCTGATGGCTGACGGCGGCCTGGGTCACGCACAGCTCGATGGCCGCGCGCGTGAAGCTCAAATGCCGGGCCGAGACCTCGAAGGCTCGCAGGGCGTTCAGGGGAAGCTGCGCGCGGCTCATTACGACACCCGAAGATTTCTAGGGTTTCATGTGAAGTATCATTGTTTGATCGGCAGGTCTCGGCTCGGGCATGGTGCGGGACATCGGAGGCAACATGCTCGACAGACGCCAAGTATTAACGGCTTTCGCCGCTCTTCCCGCCGTCGCCGCGGTCGACCGGGCCGAGGCGGCCGCGACTGTCCGCCTGACCAGCAGCATTAGCCGCGGTATCGTCGCCCTGGAGGCCCGCAGCGGCGGCCGGCTGGGCGTGGCCGTGCTCGACACCGCCACCGGCAAGACCTTCGGCCATCGGGCCGACGAGCGCTTCGCCCTGTGCAGCACGTTCAAGGTCCTGGTCGCGGGCCTGGTGCTCCGGCGCGTCGACCAGGGCCGCGAGCGCCTGGACCGGCGGATCGTCTATGGCCGGAACGTGCTGGTGACCCACTCGCCGGCCACCGAGAAGCGCCTGGCCGACGGCATGACGGTGGGCCAGCTTTGCGAGGCGACGGTCACGCTCAGCGACAACGCGGCCGCCAATCTGCTGCTCGACACCTTCGGCGGCCCTCCGGCCCTGACCGCCTTCGTGCGCGGCCTGGGCGACAAGGTCACCCGCCTGGACGGCTACGAGCCCGCCCTCAATGTCGTCAGGCCGGGCGAGGTCCACGACACCACCTCGCCCGCCGCGATGCTGGCCACCCTGCGGACGCTGACCCTGGGCTCGGCCCTGTCGCCCGCTTCGCGCCGACAGTTGACGGCCTGGCTGGTCGCCAACCAGACCGGCGACAAGCGCCTGCGGGCGGGACTGCCGGCTGGCTGGAAGGTCGGCGACAAGACCGGCAGCTGGAGCGACGGCAGGATCGGAACGACCAACGACATCGCCGTGATCTGGCCGGCGGCCCCAGCTGGATCGGATCGCCCGCCCGTGCTCATCACCGCCTATCTGGCCGACTCCCGGCTCGACGACGACGGCCGCAACGCCGTGATCGCCGAGGTCGCCCGGCTGGTGGTCGAGGCGAAATACGGAGCGTGAACCCGCCACCGCCGGACCTCTCGAAGACCATCGATCGCCGAGATTGCCTCCCCCGCCCCGCGCGCTAGGATCGCGCCGATCTGCAGGGAGACCCGCCATGAGCGACGAACTCGTCTTCTACACCAACCCCATGTCGCGCGGCCGGATCGCCCGCTGGATGCTGGAGGAGGTCGGAGCCCCCTATCGCACGGTGGTGCTCGACTACGCCGCGTCGATGAAGGGGCCGGACTATCTGGCGATCAATCCGATGGGCAAGGTGCCGGCGATCACCCATCGCGGCGTGGTCGTCACCGAAGGCGCGGCGATCTGCGCCTACCTGGCGGACGCCTTTCCCGAGGCCGGCCTGGCGCCGCCGACCACCTCGCCCGAGCGCGGGACCTATTATCGCTGGCTGATGTTCGCCTGCGGGCCGGTCGAGGCGGCGGTCACCAATAAGGCCCTGGGCTTCGTCGTGCCGGACGAGCGCAAGGCGACGGCGGGCTACGGCTGCCTGGAGGACACCTTGAACGCCTTGGAGCAGGCTGTCAGCGGCAAGACCTATATCGCCGGCGACCGCTTCTCGGCCGCCGACGTCTATGTCGGCTCGCAGATCGGCTGGGGCCTGATGTTCGGCACGATCGAGAAGCGCCCGGCGTTCGAGGCCTACTGGGCCGGCGTCAGCCAGCGCCCGGCGGCCAAGCGGGCCGCGGAAATCGACGACGGCCTGATCGCGGCGGCGAAGGAAAACGCCTGAGCCCCTCCCCCGATCGAACGTCCTCGCCCGCCCCACGATAAAAATCGCCCGCCCCGGCGAAGGTCGGGACCCAAATCAGCGAACCTGACCCGCCTCCACGACAGGTCCGGAAAGCCGGCTTGGGCCCCGATGTTCGTCGGGACGGGCGAAGCTGAGATCATCGCCCAGCCAGACGCAGGGCGATGATCGCTCTCAGGACCGGCTAGGCCAGGACCTGGATCACCACGCGGCGGTTCTGGGCGCGGCCGTCGGGGTTGTCGTTGGGGGCCACCGGATCGTCCTCGCCGTACGAGATGGTCGCCATACGGTTCAGCGGCACGCCCTGCTTGCTGAGGAACTTGCGCACCGTCTCGGCGCGCTCGCCGCCCAGTTCCTCGTTGTACTTCGGATCGCCGGTGGCGTCGGTGAAGCCCTGGATCTCCAGATAGACGTTCTTGTTGTCGCCCTTCAGCTTGCTGGCGAAGTCGGCCAGGCGCTGTTCGGCTTCCGGCGACAGCTCATGCCGGTTCAGCGGGAACTTCACCGAGTCGTCGCTGAGCACCACCGAGTACAGGAACTTGCCCTCGGCCAGCTTGCCGGCGTCGGTCGCGCGCTTCAGCGCTTCCTGGCTGGTGCGGTCCACCTCGGCCAGCTTCGTGTCGGTCGAGTCGACCCGCGTGTTCACGGCGCCGACCTGTTCGTTGACGAAGCCCTTGGTCGCGCAGCCGCTGACCGACAGCCCGCCAGCCACCAGAGCGCTCACCATCATCATCTTATAATTCACGCTAATCATGGGACACCCTTCCACCTTTGTTTCAACGCCGAGCGCCAAGCTGAGCCGTTCGACAGTTCAGCAGCGGCGCTTCGACAGTCGAAAACCGACATTCGAAAGAGGCGAATTCTGGGCCCGTTCAAGACAGACTTAGCCATTCCGGCTGACATCTCGACGCGGCTTTTTAATAGCGCGCGCGTACGCACAACCCGGCCAAGGGTTCCCAATAAATATTTGTAATATGCGAAGGATGAGAGGTCATGGTGGACCTGTTTCGCGGTCTTAGCCAGACGCAAAAACGGGCGCGTCCCATCGGACGCGCCCGTCAAAGATTCGCCGATGACCGGCCTTACTGCAGCGTCGCCTTGTCGATCACCAGACCGTCCGCACCGGCTCCGACGGCGATCACCCCGCCGTCCTCCAGCCCGCCGGCCAGCAGCTTCCTGGCGATCGGGTCGATCAGGTCCTTCTGGATCACGCGCTTGAGCGGGCGCGCGCCATAGACCGGGTCGTAGCCCTTGTCGGCCAGCCACTGGAGGGCCTCGGCGTCCAGCGCCAGGGTCATGCGGCGCTCGGCCAGCATCTTGTCCACCCGCTGCAGTTGGATGCGGACGATGTCGCCCATGTTCGACCGGCTCAGCCGCTTGAACAGGATGATCTCGTCGATCCGGTTGAGGAACTCGGGGCGGAAGTGACCGCGCACCGTGTTCATCACCAGCGGACGCACCTCCTCGACATCGGAGCCGTCCTCCTGGTTGGCCAGATATTCGGCCCCCAGGTTGGAGGTCATGATGATCAGGGTGTTCCTGAAATCCACCGTCCGGCCCTGGCCGTCGGTCAGGCGACCGTCGTCCAGCACCTGCAGCAGCACGTTGAAGACGTCCGGGTGAGCCTTCTCGATCTCGTCGAACAGCACCACCTGGTACGGACGACGACGCACCGCCTCGGTCAGCGCCCCGCCCTCGTCGTAGCCGACATAGCCGGGAGGCGCGCCGATCAGACGGCTGACCGAGTGCTTTTCCATGTATTCCGACATGTCCATGCGGGTGATCGCATGCTCGTCGGCGAACATGAACTCGGCCAGGGCCTTGGTCAGCTCGGTCTTGCCCACGCCCGTCGGGCCCAGGAACAGGAAGCTGCCGATCGGCTTGGACGGGTCGTGCAGGCCGGCCCGAGCTCGCCGGACGGCGTCTGACACCGCTTCCAGCGCCTCGTCCTGGCCGACGACACGGCCGCGCAGGGCGTCCTCCATCTTCAGCAGCTTCTCGCGCTCGCCTTCCAGCATCTTCTCGACCGGCACCCCGGTCCAGCGGCTGACCACGGCGGCGATCTGCTCGGCGTCGACGACTTCCGGCGTCAGGGCCTTCTGGGACCCGACGCCGCTTTCGCCGGCCTCGGCTTCCGCCAGGCGGCGCTCCAGGGCCGGGATCTCGCCGTACTGGATCTGACCGGCGCGAGCGAAGTCGCCGGCCCGCTGGGCCGTCGCCAGGTCGGCGCGCAGGCGGTCCAGAGCCTCGCGGGCCTGGGCGGCGCCGCCGACCTTGTCCTTCTCGGCCTTCCAGCGCGCGGTCATTTCGTCGGAGCGGAACTGCAGGTCGTCGATCTCGACTTCCAGGTTCTCCAGACGCTGCTTGGAGGCGGCGTCCGTTTCCTTGGACAGGGCTTCGCGCTCGATCTTCAGCTGCACCAGCCGGCGGTCGATCTCGTCCAGTTCCTCGGGCTTGCTGTCGATCGCCATGCGCACCCGGCTGGCGGCCTCGTCCATCAGGTCGATCGCCTTGTCGGGCAGGAAGCGGTCGGCGATGTAGCGGTTGCTCAGGGTGGCGGCGGCGACCAGGGCGGAGTCGGAGATCCGCACGCCGTGGTGCACCTCGTACTTCTCCTTCAGGCCGCGCAGGATCGAGACGGTGTCCTCGACCGTGGGCTCACCGACGAACACCGGCTGGAAGCGACGGGCCAGGGCGGCGTCCTTCTCGACGTGCTTGCGGTACTCGTCCAGCGTGGTGGCGCCCACGCAGTGCAACTCGCCGCGCGCCAGGGCGGGCTTGAGCAGGTTGGAGGCGTCCATCGCCCCGTCGCTCTTGCCGGCCCCGACCAGGGTGTGCATCTCGTCGATGAACAGGATGATCGAACCCTCGGCGGCCGTGACCTCGCCGAGCACGGCCTTCAGCCGCTCCTCGAACTCGCCGCGATATTTCGCGCCGGCGATCAGGCTGCCCATGTCCAGCGACAGGAGCTTCTTGTCCTTCAGGCTCTCGGGCACGTCGCCCTCGACGATGCGTTGGGCTAGGCCTTCGACGATGGCGGTCTTGCCGACCCCGGGCTCGCCGATCAGGACGGGATTGTTCTTGGTGCGACGCGACAGGACCTGGATCGTGCGGCGGATCTCCTCGTCGCGGCCGATCACCGGGTCGATCTTGCCGTCGCGGGCGGCGGCGGTCAGGTCGCGGGCGTAGCGCTTCAGGGCGTCATAGCCTTCCTCGGCGCTGGCGCTGTCGGCGGTGCGGCCCTTGCGGACGGCCGCGGCGGCGGTCTCCAGGCCCTGGGCGCTGGCTCCCGCGTCCTTGAGGATCTTGGCCGCATCGCCGCCTTCCTTGGCGATGGCGATCAGCAGGCGCTCGGTCGTGACGAAGGCGTCGCCGGCCTTCTTGGCGCCGTCCTCGGCCGCGCTGAACACGCGCGCCGTGTCGGGCTTCATGTAGAGCTGGCCGCCGGCCCCGTCGACCCGCGGGGTCTTGGCCAGCAGGGCGTCGGTCGCCGCGTCGGCGGCGTCGGGCCGACCGCCGGCGCTCTGGATCAGGGCGCGGCTAAGGCCGTCCTTCTCCTCGAGCAGCACCTTCAGCAGGTGTTCGGGCCCCAGTTGCTGGTGCCCCTTGGCCAGGGCCAGGCTCTGGGCCGACTGGACCGCGGACTTGGCGCGGTCGGAATAGAGATCAATCTTCATACGGTATCCCCTCCATGGGCGGATTTGGACCGTTCGCCTCCATCGAGCACAAGCGATCCTGGAGGGGGATTTAGGTGTGGCCGATCAGCCACACAAGGCTTACCACCCCCGTTGGGCGAGATAGTTTTGCAGCGCCGCGATCCGGCTGGCGTCCGAGGGGTGGGTCGAGGCGAACTGCGGGGTGCTGGACCCGCCCTGGGCCTGCATATGCTCCCACAGGATCACCGCCTGGCGCGGGCGGTAGCCGGCTCGCTGCATGAAGTCGACGCCCAGGCGGTCGGCCTCCAGTTCCTGCTTGCGCGAGAACGGCAGCAGGAAGCCGTACTTGGCCGCGTCGCCGCCATAGCTGGAGATCGCCCGGCCCGCGTCGCCGCCGGCAGCGACGCCCAGCACGCTCAGCAGCAGGCTCGAGGTCACGTTCTGCGACTGGCGCTCGGCGGCGTGGTGGGCCACGACGTGCCCGGCCTCGTGGCCGATCACGGCGGCCAGCTGATCGTCGTTGTCGACGATCTTGAGCAGGCCCGTGGTGACGCCGACATGCCCGCCCGGCAGGACGAAGGCGTTGGGCGAGGCGTCCTCGAACACCGCATAGTCCCAGGGCCGGTCGCCCAGGCCGGCGGCGTTGACCACCCGCTGGCCCACGGCGCGCACCCGGGCGTTGGCGGCGCGGTCGGGGCTGACCTTGCTGGTCTTCAGCGCCTGGTTCCACGCCTGCTCGCCGGCCTGGGTCAGGCTGGAGTCGTTGACGATGGTCATCTGCTGACGACCCAGCTCGGGATTGTAGGCGCAGGCCGACAGGGCCAGGGCGACGGCGGCAACAGGCAGAAAGGGGCGCATGGCGGAGTTCCGACGGCTATCGGGAAGACTTAGGAGCAATACCTATCGTTGTCATCCTGAACGGAACCTGTCCCGGATGACCAAGGGGCTCACTTCCCGTCGGCGTACAGCTTGACCACCTCGTAGAGGAACTGGCGGCCGTTCATCAGGGCCTTGACCTGGATGCGCTCGTTCAGGCCGTGGATGTGGTCGCCGTCCGTGCCGGCCATCAGGCCCGACAGGCCGTAGGTCGGCACGCCCGCGGCGTTGGTGAAGCGGCCGTCGGTGGCGCCGGTCAGCATGGCCGGGACGAACGGAACGCCCGGCCAGATCTTGGCCGCGACCTGGGTGGCGGGGGCCATGATCCGGGCGGTCAGCGGCGGCGGCGGGCTGACCGGGTCGGGGTCCTGGGCCAGGCTGATCTTGATGGCGGGATCGGCGACGATCGTCTCCAGCTGGTCGCGGATGACCTTGGGATCGTTGCCCGGCAGGATGCGGCAGTTGACGTTGGCCTTGGCGCGCTGCGGCAGGGCGTTGGGCGCGTGGCCGGCCTCGACCATGGTGGCCACGCAGGTGGTGCGCATCATGCTGTTGCGGCCTGGATCGCGCGCCAGGACGGCGGCCGCCGCGGCGTCGTTCGGATTCTTGACCATGGCCCGCATCGCGGCCGCCACCTCGGCGTCGGGCTCGATCTTGGCGCTCTGTTCGTAATAGCCCTTGGTGGCGTCGTTCAGGGCGAGCGGGAAATCGTAGGCCCCCAGCCGCGCCAGACCGCCCGCCAGGTGATAGATCGCATTGTCCTTGACCGGGCGCGACGAGTGGCCGCCAGCGTTGGTCACTTCGAGCGTGTAGTCCATATAGACCTTCTCGCCGACCTGGATGCCCAGCAGCCGGGGCTGGCCCTTTTCGTCCAGTTGGCTGTCGTCGCCCTCGTTCAGCGCGAAGTCGGCCTTCAGGGTCTCGGGATATTTCTCCAGCAGCCAGGGCACGCTGTTGAACGGGTCGCCGCCCTCCTCGCCGCAGGTCAGGGCCAGCTTGATGTCGCGCTTGGGCTTGAAGCCCTCCTGCTTGTAGCGAACCAGGCTGTCGGTGAAGATCGCGGCCATGGCTTTGTCGTCGCTGACGCCGCGGGCGTAGAAGAAGCCGTTTTCCTCGACCAGCTTGAACGGATCGCGCTCCCAGTCCTCGCGCTTGGCCTCGACGACGTCGATGTGAGCCAGCAGCAGGATGGCGCCCGCCTTGGGGTCCTTGCCGTGCAGGGTGGCGACCAGGGCGCCGAACTTGGGATGCTCGGGCGGGGCCAGGACGCGCACGTCGCTGTCGGGAAAGCCGGCCGCCTTCAGCCGCGCGCCCATGGCCTCGGCCGCCGCGGTGCAACTGCCGACCGAGGCGGTGGTGTTGATCTCGACCAACTCCTTGTAGAGGCCGCGGAAGGCGGTCTCGCTGGCGTCCTTGGGCGCGGGCTGAGCCCCGGCGGAGGTCGCGGCCAAGGCCGACAGGGCCGCCGCCGTCAGGAGAAAGGTCTTGGTCTTGCCGCGCATGGTCGCCCCCGAATGTGTCGGAGCGAGGCTATGCGGGGTTTGGCGGTCGACGCAATGGGTGACGGGTCAACGTCATTCGATTCCGAGGCCGCCGCCGGATCTCGCTCGTCATCCCGGGCCTTGTGCCCGGGAGCCCTGGTTCAGCTCGCACGTGAAGCGCCAGCGGTTCGCCAGCGAACCGCCCCTTCCGCACCTGCGGCGGACAGAGGGGTCCCGGGCACAAGGCCCGGGATGACGGCTGGAAGGGAGGTGATCAGCTTGATCACTCGGATCGTTAGCGAACGAAAGAAGCCTAGGCCTCTTCCGACTCCGGCGCGGCGTCGAAGGTGCGCGGCGCGCGGCGGCGCTTGGGCTTGGCGGGAGCCTCGCCTTCGCCGGCGGCGGGCGCGGTCGGCGCGGCTTCGGCCGGAGCCTCGGCGCGGGTCGACTTGCGGCCCAGGAAGGCCGGGGCGTGGCTGACGTCGCCGTCCTGGCCGCGCAGCAGCGGCGAGGCCGGGGCCTCGCTGGTCAGCGGCGTGGCTTGCGGCTCGATCACCGCCATCGGATCGCGGTCGCGCGGAGCCCGGTCGCGACGCGGACGCTCGCGACGGCCTTCGGTCGGCGCCTCGGCGGCCTCGGCGGCGGCCGGACGGTCTTCCCGGACGCGATCCTCGCGCGGGCGCTCGTCGCGGAAGCGGTCTTCCCGGGGACGGTCGTCGCGCGGGCGATCTTCCCTTGGGCGATCGTCGCGGGGCCGATCATCACGGGGACGGTCGTCACGGGGGCGATCATCACGCGGCCGGTCGTCGCGAGGACGATCGTCGCGTTGGCCGTCGCGCGGACGGTCGTCGCGGTCGCGCCAGCGGTCACGGCGGCTCTGGCCTTGACCCTGCCCGCCCTGATTGCCGTCGAAACGGTCGCGGTTCTGGTTGTTGTCGCGTTGGCCGTCGCGGGGACGGTCGTCGCGCTGGCGATCCTCGCGCGGACGGTTCTCGAACCGGTCGCGACGCTGTTCGCCGCCCTGGTTGTCACGACCTTGGCCCTCGCCGCCCTCGCCCTCGGCCGGAGCCTCGGTCTGGGTCGCTTCGGGGGCTTCCGGCTGTTCTTCCGGTTCGGCCTCGAAGTCGATCTCGTAGGCCGAATAGGCGTCCTTGCCGATGATGTCGCTGACCGGACGATTCGGCTGAATGGCGCGCAGGACCCGGAAATAGTGCTCGGCGTGCTGCAGGTAGTTCTCGGCCAGAACCCGGTCGCCGGACGACGTCGCGTCGCGGGCCAGTTGCTGGTACTTCTCGTAAACGCCCTGGGCCGCGCCGCGCACCTTCACGCCTTCGGGGCCGTTGGAGTCGAAGGCCCGGTTGGCGTTGTGCTGCTGAGGCTTGCCGCCACTACCCGCTCCGCCGCGATTGTTGCGGCCGCGCTGGCGCTTCATGCCCTTGAAATCTCTCATCTTCTCTTCTGAACCTGTCCGGCGGCGATCAGCGCGTCCGGTGTTTGGCCTCTGGAGCGGGGTGGAACCCTGTTAGGTCCTGCCTTCGATGTTCTAGAGACGTTGGTTTCCGTAGAGCCTCCGCCCGGTTCGGGCGCGGCGATCAGCCGGGTCGGCCGTTCGCGCCTGCCGGGGGAGTCTTACGATCGTCGAGACGATCGCTTTTCCCATCACCCGGCGTTTTGGAAGGAGACATTCTTCGTCTACCGCCTCACGTCAGGGTTTCCAAGGAGTTTTTCAAGCCCGGACCTTGGCCCCGCCCCTGGCGGCTACTTCGTACCGGTGACGACGCGGTCGTTGACCGACAGATCCTTGATGGTTCGCACGTCCCGGGCGCCGGCCTGCTTGAACAGGGTTTCCACCGCTTCGGACTGGTCGTAGCCGATCTCGACGGCGAACATCGCGCCCGGCTTGAGCACCCGAAGGATCTCGCCGGCCAGGAAACGATAGGCGTCCAGGCCGTCGGGGCCGCCGTCCAGGGCCAGGCGCGGCTCGTGGTCGCGGACCTCCGGCTCCAGGGTCTCGATGACGTGGGTGGCGATATAGGGCGGGTTGGAGACCACCAGGTCGAAGCTGTCGTCGCCCAGCCCGTTGGTCCAGTCGCCGCGCAGCAGGGCCACGCGGCCGGCCAGATCCAGATTGGCGGCGTTCTCGCGGGCCACCGCCAGCGCCTCTTCCGAGACGTCGATGCCCAGCCCCTTGGCGGCCGGGCGTTCCGCCAGCACCGCCAGCAGGATCGTGCCCGAGCCCACGCCCAGGTCGAGCATGTTGAAAGGCATCTGCTCGGGGAACGCCTTGAGCACCTCGTCGACGATCACCTCGGTCTCGGGACGCGGGGTCAGGACGTGCTTGTTGACCTGCAGCAGGATCTTCCAGAACCCCTTGCGGCCGATGATGTGGCTGACCGGCTCGCGGCGGGCGCGGCGGTTCAGGAAATCGTCCAGCGTCGCCATCTGGGCTTCGGTCAGCACGCGATAGGGGTCGGTGATGATATCGGTGCGGGTGACGTCGGCGGCCACCTCCAGCAGCAGGCGGGCGTCGATGGCCGGCTGGTCGATCTGAACGGCCTTCAGACGATCCTTGGCGGCGTTCCAGGCTTTGACGAGGGTCAGGGTCATGACGGCTCCTTAGCGCGTCAGAAGCGACAGGGCGAGTTTGAAGTCATACCAGATTTTGGTATCATCAGGACCTTCGAGGATCCCATGAGCAAGAATACGTCGATCGTCCTGAGCGAGCACTTCCAGACTTTCATCGAAGGCCAAGTCGCCGACGGTCGGTATGGATCTGCGAGCGAGGTCGTCCGCGCCGGGCTGCGGCTCCTGGAGGAGCGTGAAGGCCGATTGGCGATCCTACGCGCGGCCTTGGCCGAGGGTGAGGAAAGCGGGGCGCCGCAACCCTTCGACGTCGAGGCGTTCCTCGTCGAAATGGCGGAGACAGAGCCGGCGAACACGTGACCGGCTACACGCTCGCACCCCGAGCCCGGCGCGACTTGCAGCAGGCTTGGACCTATTCACGGGATCGATGGGGGCGGCGGCGAGCGGATATCTACATCCGCCAGCTCACCGCGATCATCGATCAGATCGCGGCCAACCCCTTGGTGGGACAGGCCTGCGAAGAGATCCGAGTCGGTTATCGCAAGCACCCGGTCGGTTCACACATGCTGTTCTACGTCATTCGCGATGAAGCGATCGTGGTCGTTCGCGTGCTTCATCAGCAGATGGATGTCGACAACGCGCTCTAGACCACCGCCACCTCGTCCCCTTCAGCCACCGCCCCGCCCTGCTCCACGTTCAGGTAAACGCCGCAGAACATGTGGCCATAATGGTCGAACAGCGCCTTGACCAGGTCGACATCCCGCTCGCCGGTGACCGGGTCGACATGGATGGCGGCGCAGCGGACGATCGGCTTGAGCACCTCGGCGCGGGCCTGGCCCACCCGCATGGCCCGGCCGCTCCAGTCGTTCTCGGCCCAGGCCGGCCAGCCCTCGACATAGAGGTTGGCGCGAAAGCGCAGCGGGTCGAGCGGCCGGCCCAGCCGCGTCTCCAGGTCGCGGACGCTGGCGAGGTTGACGATCGAGACATAGCCGCTGCGGCTGTCCATGAACCGATGGTCGCCCGGCCCTTCGATCACCCGAAGCGGGCCTCGAACCTCGTCGCCCAGCAGGTCGGCCAGCCAGGCCTCGAAGCCGCGCCGGCCGTCCGCGCCGCCCAGGTCGCCGGCGAAGTCGGGCCGCCCTGCGGCGCAGGCGGTCAGCACGCCGCTGGGGGCGTCATAGGCGGTCCGAGCCTGGGCCACCGCCGGGATCTTGGCCAGCACGGTGAACTTCATCTTCGAGATGTGGTCCGGCTCGGCCGGATCGAAGCCGCTGGGTCCGTCCTCGACGGCGAAGAGTCGATCGCACGGAAAGCACGCGCCGGCGGTCAGGTCGGCCCGCTCCAGGCGCTCGGGGGTGAAGCCCTTGACGGGATGGCGATAGAGACTGGCGATACGGGCTTGCATGGGCCGCACGGTCTGCGACGACTCGGCGGTTGGCAAGGCGAAGCTCGTGCTCGTCGCCCCCGGTGCGGAACGGGAGGGCGGCGCGGCGTGTTCCTGCAACGGAGGGCCAGACCATGACCGAGACCGCTCCGCGACGCCCGATCCGGTCGTGGATCGCTTCGCGACCCTATCATCTCGCGCCCTGGATCGCTCTTCTGGCCCTGGTTCCCTTCGTGCTGCCCAAGCGCGGCGCGCCGCGCGGGCCGAACGAGACGCCGCTCGACAACCCGCCCGGCCTGTCCGAGGACCGGGCGATGCCGCCCCATGACTTCGACCGGGCCGAGCCGCTGCGCGGCCGCGCCGCCCACCATCCGCACCGCATTCCGGTCATCGGCTGGCGCGACATCCTCTGGCGCACCTTCCGCGAGATCAGCGTCGACCGGCTGCCGGCTGTGGCCGGGGGCGTGACCTTCTACACCCTGCTGGCCATCTTCCCGGCCATCGGCGCCTTCGTGTCGCTGTACGGCCTGTTCGCCGACATCGGCGCGGTCGAAAAGCAGCTGCAGGAGATGTCCACAGTCTTCCCCGCCAGCGTCGTCAACATCGTCGGCGAGCAGATGCTGCGCCTGGCCAGCCAGGAGCAGACCAAGCTGGGCGTCGCCTTCGTGATCAGCCTGCTGCTGTCGATCTGGAGCGCAAACGCCAGCATGAAGGCGCTCTTCGACGGGCTGAACATCGCCTATGACGAGGAGGAGAAGCGCAACTTCCTGACCAAGACCGTCTGGACCTACGCCTTCACCTTCTGCGCCCTCCTGTACGCCATGGTGCTGGCCGGCGTGCTGATCGCCGCGCCGATCGTCCTGGAGCGCGTGGGGCTGAGCGCCGCGGCGGGGATCTGGATCCCGCTGCGCTGGCTGATCGTGCTGGCGGTGACCGCCCTGGCCTTCGCCGTGCTCTACCGTTTCGCCCCCTGCCGCGCCCGCCCCCGCTGGCGCTGGGTGGTCTGGGGATCGGTGTTCGGAGCGGCGGCCTGGCTGGGCGGGTCGCTGGGCTTCTCGCTCTACGTCAACAATGTCGCCCACTACGACGCCACCTACGGGCCCCTGGGGGCGGTGATCGCCTTCATGGTCTGGATGTGGTTCTCGATCATGACCATCCTGGTCGGGGCCGAGCTGAACGCCGAGATCGAGCACCAGACGGCCATCGACTCCACCACCGGCCCGGAAAAGCCGATGGGCGAGCGCGGCGCGGCGATGGCTGACACGGTGGGCCTGGCCTTCCATCCCTGGGAGTTCATCCAGCGCGAGGCGGGCACGGTAAAGCGGGTGTCGGGGCGGTACTGGGGCCGCGCCATGGGCCGGGCGGAAACCAAGCGACCGCCCGAGCCGCCGCTTGGCTGAACCTTGGCGAAAGCCCGGATCGCCTCTAGATGTGCGGCCATGATCTTCGCCCCCGCCGTCGAGTCCGAATTCCCCGCCATCGTCGCCCTGGTCAATTCGGCCTATCGCGGCCAAGGCGCCCAGGCCGGATGGACCACCGAGGCCAGCTATATCGACGGCCAGCGGATCGATCTGGAGAGCCTGAAACAGGACCTGGCCGACAGCCCCCAGGCCGTTCTCCTGACCCTGCGCGACGAGGACGGCGGTCCGCTGCTGGGCTGCGTCTGGCTGGAGCCGGAAGACGACGTGGAGGGCGCTGACGCCCGACAGGACGAAACCTGGTACCTGGGCATGCTGACGATCCGCCCCGACCTGCAGGACCGCCAGCTGGGCCGCACCCTGCTGGCGCACGCCGAGGCCCACGCCGCATCGCTTGGCGCCAAGCGGGTGCGCATGAGCGTCGTCCACCTGCGCGACACCCTGATCGCCTGGTATCAGCGGCGAGGCTACGCCCTGACCGGCGAGACCAGGCCGTTCCCCGTGGGCGACAGGTTCGGCAAGCCCCACCGGGCGCTGGAGTTCGTGGTGCTGGAGAAGGCGCTGTAGGGGGCGGCTTGTCACCGGCGGCGGAACGCGCCGGAGCCTAAGCTTCGCGTAGGCCTGCAGCGCCGAGGTCTATAAGGTCGATCGTCAGTCACATCAGGAAAGGCCGGCGCATGATCACCGTGTGGGGCGGACAGACCTCGCGATCGATCCGGGTCGTCTGGCTGCTGGAGGAGATGGGTCTTCCCTATCGCGTCCGGCAGGTGGACATGCTGGCCGCCGAGCAGGATCCCGAGTTCCTGGCGCTCAACCCCGCCGACTACATTCCGGCGATCCAGGACGGCGACGTCGCCATGGTCGAGTCGATCGCGATCATGGAGTACCTGATGGCCCGTTACGGGCCTACGCCGCTGGCGCCCGCGCCGCAGGATCCGGCCTTCCCCGCCTATCAGCAGTTTCTGCACCTGGGCGAAGCCGGCCTGGCGACGCTGATGATGCCCGTCGTCGTCAGCCGATTCATCGCGCCCGAGACGGAGCGGGAGAACTGGGGCGCGGCCTGGTGTCTGCGGTCGTTCCAGAAGCGACTGAGGCTGGTCGACCAAAGGCTGGCCAGCTCGCCCTACCTGGCCGGCCCGGCTTTCACCGCCGCCGACATCTCGGTGACCTACGCCCTGAACCTGGGCCAACGGAACTGCGGCCTCGCCCTCAACGACGCCCAACAGGCCTATCTCGCCCGCACCACCGGCCGCGACGCCTACAAGCGCGCCATGGACCGGTCGCACGAGGGGGTGAACGCCTAGCCCTTGGCGCCCCCGCCCGCGAGCGGGCGGACGACGACACCGGGTCTCGTTAGAACCCGCCTTCTTCGAGGCTCGCCAGCCGCGCGGCCTGGTCCTCGGCGATCAGCGGCTTGATGATGTCGTCCAGGGCGTCGCCCTCCATCACCTTGGCCAGGTTGTAGAGGGTCAGGTTGATGCGGTGGTCGGTGACCCGGCCCTGGGGGAAGTTGTAGGTGCGGATGCGCTCGGACCGGTCGCCGCTGCCGACCTGGGTCTTGCGGGCGTCCGAGCGGGCCGTGTCGAGCGCCTCGCGCTGCATGTCGTACAGCCGGGCCTTCAGGTTCTTCATCGCCCGAGCGCGGTTCTGGTGCTGGCTCTTTTCCGACGAGGTGACCACCACGCCGGTGGGCAAGTGGGTGATGCGGACCGCCGAGTCGGTCTTGTTGACGTGCTGGCCGCCGGCGCCCGACGAGCGATAGGTGTCGATCCGCAGGTCGCTCTCGTTGATCTCGATCTCGACGTCCTCGGCCTCGGGAAGCACCGCGACGGTGGCGGCCGAGGTGTGGATGCGGCCTTGCGCCTCGGTGGCCGGCACGCGCTGGACCCGGTGCACGCCGCTCTCGAACTTCCAGCGGCCGAACACGCCGTCGCCGGTCACCGAGGCGATGATTTCCTTGTAGCCGCCCATCTCGCCCTCCGAGACGCTGTCGACCTCGACCCGCCAGCCCTGCAGCTGGGCGTAGCGCTGGTACATGCGGAAGAGATCGCCCGCGAACAGGGCCGCCTCGTCCCCACCCGTGCCGGCCCGGACCTCGAGGATGGCCGAAGCGTTCTCGTCCTTGTCGCGCGGGGCCAGCATCAGGGCCAGCTCGCGCTCCATGACCGGCAGTTTCTCGTCCAGGGCCTGGATCTCGTCGGCGACCATGGCCGCCATCTCCGGGTCGCCGGCCATCTCCTCGAGGTCGGCGCGCTCGGCGCTCAGCTTGGCCAGGGCCTGGACCGCCTCGGCCACCGGCCGCAGCTCGGCGTGCTCCTTGGAGAGCTTGACGATCTCGGCGCCGTCGCTGGCCGCGCCCATCCGGGCTTCGACTTCGCGGAAGCGATCGAGAACTTGGTCGAGGCGGGCCTGGGGCAGTCGCAAGGGAGACGTCACGCTGTGGAGGAACGGGCGGTCTCTCTACCGCTCCGAGCGCGCCGCGTCACCCCTTGGCGGGGCGCGCGATCGGAGGGACTGTAAAGCGTGGCCGTCGTCCCCATCTCCCGGCGGCGGCGCTCTCATCCCCCAGCCGCCCTATTCCTCGGAGCCTTCCATGCCCGTCTCGATGCATCGCGCCTCGGTCCCCGTCTTCGTCCGCGCCCTCAAGGTGCTGGCGACCCTGCTCGAAAAGGGCGACGCCCACGCCAAGGCCCAGGGCCAGAACCCGGACGACCTGGTCGCCGCCCGCCTGACCGGCGACATGCTGCCGCTGTCGGCCCAGATCCAGCGCGCCTCCGACGCCTCCAAGGGCGCGGTCGCCCGACTGACCGGCGTCGATGCGCCCACCATGCCCGACGAGGAAACGAGCTTCGCGGCTCTTCAGAAGCGGGTGGCCGACACCCTGGCCTTCATCGAAAGCGCCCCGGCGGCCGCGTTCGAGGGCAGCGAGGACCGCACCATCGAGCTGAAACTGCCCAACGCGACCTTGACCTTCACCGGCGAGGACTACCTGCTGACCTTCGCCCTGCCGAACTTCTTCTTCCACGTGGTCACGGCCTACGACATCCTGCGTCACAAGGGCGTGCAGATCGGCAAGCTGGACTATATGGGCCCGATTGCCAGCTAAGCGCGCATCTCTCCTCCTACGCCCATCCCGACGGCGGGATGGGCGATCTTGGAAGGGGCTCAGTAGAGCAGCGTCTTGCCCAGCACGCCGGATCCGTCCGGCAGCGGCGAGATCTGCTTGATCATCACCTGGCCCGCCTTGGCGAACCAGAAGCGGGTCACGCCCATCTCGGGGTGGTTATAGTCGGCCGTCACCACCCAGCAGTCGACCTTGCCGCCGCCCGGCAGGTCCAGCACCTCGGACCCCGCGACCTTGAACAGATAGGCCGCCGGCGGACCGCCGCCCGGGTGGGTGAAGACGATGCTGGCCTCGTAACCCGCCGCCAGGGGCAGGGCCTGGATGAATTCCATGTCCGTCTCGAAATTGAAGCTGGGCTGCGGCGAGGCGACCTCGAAGTCCTTGGCCGCGTTGTCCGGCAGGTCCTTCAAGCCGACGATCCGGTCGGGCTTGAAGGCGTAGCCCTCGACCTTGGCGACGCCGTCCTTTTGGGTGCGACGGACGTGGGTCAGCGGACGGAAGGTGCCGACCTCGAACCAGCTGTCCAGCTGGCGATCCGACGGCGTGGCGCCCGTCCCGTCCCAGTGCTGGACGATGTGCAGGCGGCGCTGGCCGTCCTGGTCCTCGAAACGAACCTCGCGGGTCCAGACGTCGGCGACGCGGACGGTGTCGCCGGCCTGCTTGAAGCGCAGGTAGCGGTGCGCGCCGGGCTTGAGGTTGGCGAAGCGGGCCAGCGGCTGGCCGACGGGCACAGGCGTGACGGCGGCCTGGGCCGCGCCTCCGGCCAGAAGGACGACGGCAAGCAGCGCGGAACGAGCGGTGAGGGACATGAAGAGCTCCGGATTTTGGCAGCCGCACCAGACTTCAGTCGCCGGCCTCGCACCACTTAAGGTTCGGTAATGCGCCTAGCCCCGCGATGACCAGTGCGGGACCGGCGGCAGGTCCGCCAACAGGCGGGGGGCTTCCTTCGACGCCCGGGCCGGGCCGGCCTCGACGACCAGCGGATACAGCGAGGCGACCAGCAGGGCGGCCATGGTCAGGTTGAAGGTCCGCAGCACCGCCGGCCGGTCCAGGAACCCCCGCATGCCCTGGCCAAAACCCGCCCAGGCGGCGCTGCACGGCGCGCCGACCAGCATGAAAGTCCCGGCGACCAGGAAGACCGCCACGGTCGAACCGTCGGGCATGTAGGTGGTGGCCGCGGTCAGGGCCATGGCCCACGCCTTGGGATTGACCCACTGGAACGCGGCGGCCTGCAGGAAGGTCATCGGGCGCGAGCCGGGGTCCTTGTCCGAGATCCCCCTGGCCGTGGCGATCTTCCAGGCCAGCCACAGCATGTAGGCCCCGCCCACCCAACGCAGCACCGTGTGCAGCACCGGGAAGGCCTTGAACACCCCGCCCAGGCCCAGGCCCATGGCCAGCACCATGGCGCCCAGGCCGGCGCTGATCCCCAGGATGTGCAGCACCGTGCGCCGGAAGCCGAAATTCGCGCCCGAGGCCAGCAGCATCATGTTGTTCGGACCGGGAGTCCCGGCGGTGGCGAACGCGAACAGGACGAAGGCGAGCAGCAGTTGGGCGGTCATGACGGACACTCCTCCAGCGGAATGTCACGGTCATCTTGCCAATTGCATCATGAGTCAAAACCTATATTGTCACGATGACAATAATGGAGACACGAATGGCCGGCTGGACCCCGACCTTGCCGCCTGGCCAGACCCCGCTCTATGAGCGCCTGCTGGACGCCCTGCGGGCCGACATCGCCTCGGGGCGCTTGAACGACGGCGACCGCCTGCCGCCGCAGCGCGACCTGGCCCACCGCCTGGGCCTGGGCCTGGGCACCGTGACCCGCGCCTATGTCGAGGCCGAGAAGGCCGGGCTGGTGCAGGGCCATGTCGGGCGCGGCAGCTTCGTGCGCGGCGCGACCGCCGCCCCGCTCCGCGTCATTCCCAATGGACCGATCAACCTGGCCCAGAACACCGCGCCGCCCCAGGCGGCGGCCGAGCGCCTGCAGGACGCCCTGATCAAGCTGCGCCGGCGGCCAGACCTGCTGGAGCACCTGGCCTACGCCCCGGCCGCCGGGCTGGAGACCCAGCGGCGGGCGGGCGCGGCCTGGCTGGCGCGCACCGGCGGGCTGGTCGGCGCCGACTGGACCCGCCTGGTGTGCTGCGCCGGCGCCCAGCAAGGCTTGGCCCTGGCGCTGGGGGCCTTGGCCCGGCCGGGCGACACGGTGCTGTGCGAGGCCTCGACCTATCAGGGCGTGAAGGCCATCGCCGAGCACAACGGCTACCGCCTGAACGGCCTGGCCATGGACGCCGAGGGCCTGCGTCCCGACGCCCTGGAAGCCGCCGCGCGCGAGGGCGCCCGGGTGGCGGTCCTGCTGCCGACCTTGCAGAACCCCACCGGCCGGATCATGAGCGCGCGCCGCCGCGACGAGATCGTCGCCGTCGCCCGCAAGCACGATCTGTGGCTGGTCGAGGACGATATCTACGCGGTCTATGCGGGCGCCGACCACCCGCCGCCGTTGGCGGTGCTGGCGCCGGAGCGCACCTTCCACGTCTCGGGGGTGTCCAAGTCGCTGGCGCCGGGCCTGCGCGCCGGCTACCTGGTCGCCCCGCCGGGCGATCACCTGGAGCGGGTGTTGCGGGCGGTGCGCGCCCTGGCCTACGCCCCGCCGGCCTTTGGCGGCCTGATCGCCACCCAGTGGATCGAGGACGGCGCGGCCGACGCCATCGTCGCCGAGGTGGTCACGGAAATGACCGGCCGCATGGCGATGGCGCGCGAGATCCTCGGCGCCGCCATGGAGGCCCCCGCCTCGCCCTCCTGCCCGCATGTCTGGCTGCCGATGAGCGAACTGGAGGCCGAGCGCCTGGCCGGCCGCGCCCTGCGCGGCGGGGTCGAGGTCACCCCGCCCGACGCCCCGGTCGTGGCGGCGGGCCTGGACACCGGCGTGCGGCTCTGCCTAGGCGCGGCGGCCGATCGGGATGAACTGGAACGCGGCCTGCGCGGGGTCGCCGCGGCCCTGAGCGGCGTGGACGAGCGCTCTCGCGCGGTGATCTGAGCGCCCCTGTCGATTTGGTCTGGACGCTCCGTCGCCGGCGTCCGACACCGGGCCTTCGATTCACCCGGACAAGGAGCTGTCATGGCCGTCGCCACCGCCACTATCGGCGAAACCCGCTACGCGACGACGATCGTCACCGGCCGTCACGCCTTGACCGCCGACGAACCCGAACGCAATGGCGGCGCCGACGCCGGACCCGCGCCGTTCGACCTGCTGCTGGCCTCGCTGGGGGCCTGCACGGCCATGACCTTGAAGATGTACGCCGAGCACAAGACCTGGCCCTTGGACTCGCTGGAAGTCCGGCTGCGCTATCACGGCGGCGAGACGCCGCCCCGGATCGAGCGCGTCCTGGTCCCGGCCGGGCCGCTGGACGAGGCGCAGCGGGCGCGGCTGGCGGACATCGCCGAGCGCACGCCGGTCACCTTGGCGATCAAGGGCGGCGTGCCGATCCAGACGTCGCTGGGCTGACGACGGCGACGCCGCGCCCTCAGCGCCCCTGAAGCCAGTGCAGCAAGGCCACCGTGGGCGGCGCGAAGGCCAGGGGACCGATCAGCACTTCGCTGAGCAGGATCGCGCCGACGCCCCAGCGGTAGGCCGGGTGAACCCGGCGGGTCACGACCAGATCGGCGACGGGACCGGCGAAGGCGAACAGGGCCAGGGCGGCGAACATCACCAGGGGCGCCGCGGCTCCGAAACTGTCCATGGGCAGCAGACGGCCCATGCCCGGGCCGAGGATCGAGACCGTGGCCGTCAGCATCAGCCGCTTGTGCCATTCGGACCGATGGCGCAGCGCCACGCCCGCCGCCACCAAGCCGCCGAACACCAGGATGCCGACGCCGTTCATCACCAGGAAGACCGTCGGCGGAAAAAAGGACGGGACGAAGTGGTGGCGGATCGCGAAGATCGTCGCCGCCAACCCCATGACCACCATCGCCGCCGCCAGGCCCGCGCCCAGCAGGCCAAGCTGGCGATGAAGCTTCAGCGACCGGCGCGCGATCAGGGCCGGCTGCGTCACGAACATCAGAACCCACAGGGTGAACACCGCGCCGTGCACGTGAAGCAGCAGCGGCAGGCCGGGCTTGGGCGCGAAATCGCCGGGCACGGTCTGGGAAAAGCCGCCCACGATCACCGCCGCCATCGCCAGCGACATGATCAGATAGAACGGCCGGCCCACGTGGCGCACCGGCCGCTGGGTGATGTCCAAGGTCGTCATGCACAGCGCCTCCCCGCGCTGAGCCTGCCGCCATAAGGCCGACCTTGCAAGACCCGTGTTCGACGAGCCGCACCAGGACGGTCTCGCCAGGGCGCGACGGTTAAAACGACGGCGCCGCGGGCTGCGGACGCCCTACTCCGCCGCGATCGCCTCGGCCTCGGCCGCCGCCTTCAGCTGGGCCGCGCGCTGTTCGACCAGTTCGACGATGTGGTCGATCATGCCGTCGTTGGACTGCTTGTGGTCGGGCTTGCCGGCCATGTAGATCATGCCCGAGCCCGCGCCGCCGCCGGTGAAGCCCAGGTCGGTCATCAGCGCCTCGCCGGGGCCGTTGACCACGCAGCCGATGATCGACAGCGACATGGGCTGGGAGATGTGGGCCAGGCGTTGCTCCAGGGCTTCGACCGTCTTGATGACGTTGAAGCCCTGGCGGGCGCAGGACGGGCAGGCGATGATGTTGACGCCGCGGTGGCGCAGGCCCAGCGACTTGAGGATGTCGAAGCCGACCTTGATCTCCTCGACGGGATCCGCGGCGAGGGACACGCGAATGGTGTCGCCGATGCCGGCCCAAAGCATCGAGCCGATGCCGATCGACGACTTGACCGTGCCCGTGCGCAGGGCCCCGGCCTCGGTCACGCCCAGGTGCAGCGGGCAGTCGATGGCCTCGGCCAGCTGGTAATAGGCGGCCACCGTCATGAACGGGTCCGACGCCTTCACCGAGATCTTGAACTCGTGGAAATCGTGGTCCTGCAGGATGCGGGCGTGGTTCAGGGCGCTCTCGACCATGGCGTCGGGGCACGGCTCGCCGTACTTTTCCAGCAGCTCGCGCTCCAGCGAGCCGGCGTTGACGCCGATCCGCATCGAGCAGCCGTGGTCGCGCGCCGCCTGGATCACGTCGCGCACGCGGTCGGGGCTGCCGATATTGCCCGGATTGATCCGCAGGCAGGCCGCGCCGGCCTGGGCCGCCTCGATGCCGCGCTTGTAGTGGAAGTGGATGTCGGCCACGAGCGGCACCTTGGCCTCGCGGGCGATCGTCTTGAAGGCCGCCGTGGAGTCGGTGTCGGGGCACGAGACGCGGACGATGTCGGCGCCCGCTTCCTCCAGCTGACGGATCTGCTCCAGCGTCGCGGCCGCGTCGCTGGTCAGGGTGTTGGTCATCGACTGGACGGTGATCGGCGCGTCGCCGCCGACCTCGACATTGCCGACGCGGATCTTGCGCGACTGACGGCGCGCGATCTGGCGCCAGGGACGGACGTGCGTGTGGTCAGCGGACATGCCGCCAATCTAAGGCCTTTGGCGACGGAACCCAAGAGCGTCTCCAAAGAGCGCTTGGGCAAATGTCGCGGGCGCCACGATCCTGACGCGGGCGGGTGGTCTCTAGACGGTCTCCGAGGCTGTGCTGGAGTTTCGATGAGCGGGCGACCGCAGCGATACGACCCCCTGGTCCCGACGCCGCGCCCCCGCCGGCGGGCGAAGGCGGACGGCTTGATCGCCGGCTTGCTCAGCGTCGCGGCCCATGGCGCGCTGTTGCTGGCGGTGATGGCGGTGCGGGTCCATCCGCCCGTGGCGCCCGAGCCCAAGCCCATTTCCGTCGCCCTGTACGAACCGCCCCCTCCCCCGCCCGAGCCGCCCAAGCTGGCGCCCGAACCGGCCGGCGATCCGGCCCCGGCCAAGATCTCGACGCCCAAGCTGCCGGTCCACCCGCCACGCCTGGTTCCGCCGCCGCAGGTCGAACCGCTGCCCGCCAAGCCCGCGCCCAAGCCGACCGTGGTCGCCGAGCTGGGCGACGCCGAACTGGCCGGGGCGGCCACCGCCGGCAGCGGCTCGGGAGCCGGCGGGGCCGGGAACGGTCCGGGCGGCGGCGGTTGCGACATGGTCCGGCTGCTGCAGGACGCCCTGCGCAAGAACCCCCGCGTTCGCGCCGCCCTGACCCAGGTCCACCCCGAGGCGGCGGCCCGCGGCAAGGCGGTGCTGGTCTGGAACGGCGACTGGGTGCAGAGCCCGGGCCAGGAAGGCAAGGGCCTGGCGGGCGTGCGCGAGCTGATCATGCTGGAGGTGGCGTTCGCGCCCAAGGCCTGCCGCGACGATCCGATGCGCGGCCTGGTGCTGATCTCGCTCAGCGACGGCCCCGGCGCGCCGCGGCTGGCCCTCGGCTCCCGGGCCTGGAACTGGTCGGACCTGCTGTTCGCGAAGTCGGGCGGAAGACGGGGGTAGAGTTGGCCGGGGACATGCCCTTGGGCGTGTCCCCAGACGCGTCCAGGGTTCTTCAAGGCTCGCGCATAGCCTGCTGATGGGGACACGCCCAAGGGCATGTCCCCGGCCGTTATCAGCCCTGCGGCTTCGGCGCTTGAGCCGCCACCGGAGCCGCCGCCGGGGCCGCCACCAGCTTGCCCAGGGCCGTCGTCGGGGCGCTCATTCGGCTGGTCAGGGCGCCGGCGTTGTAGACCTCGAAGGCCGCCGGGTCGGAGACCTCGGCGATCAGGCCGCCGTTGCGCGGGGCGCGGAACGCCTCGCCGGCCGCCATCCAGCGGGTGAAATAGATCGCGCCGCCGGCGTCGTGCACGGTGAGGGAGGCAGGCTTGCGGGCCTGCAGGATCAGACCCGAGGCCTCGGCCTGGGCCGCGCCATAGACCGCTCCCTTGGGGCGGAACGGCGAACCGACCTTGACCGCCTGGCTGGGGTCGAGGACGCCCTTGGCCGCCTCGGCCGCGCGGACCTTGGACGCGGCGGTCACGGCGTCGGCCGAACCGCCGTTGGCGGCGGCGTCGTCGAGGCCGGGGGTCTTGTAGGGCTCGGGCGTGGTCGATTCGACCGGGGCCGGGAGCGGGGCGCCCAGCGACACCGAGCCGGGGGCGGCGTTGGGATTGGCCAGCGCCGCGGCCGGGGCGTTGACCGCCGCCGTCGCCTGGGCCGGAGCCACCTGGGCGGGCGGCGCGTCCTTGGCGATGGCGCGCTGGGCGACGTTCCACAGCACGATGGCGGCGACGATCAGGATGCCGAGCGCCAGCACCAGACCCAGGCGCGGGTCGCGCTCGTGGCGCACGCCGACCGGGGCGCGCAGCGGTTCGCTGTCGTCGGGCACGTCCAGCTTGAAGCGCGCCACGGCCTCGTCGCCGTCCAGGCCCAGCAGCTTGGCGTAGGATTTCACATAGCCGATCGTGAACGGGCGCGACGGCAGTTCGTCGACGCGCAGGTCTTCCAGCGCCACGATATAGCTTTGGCGGATGCGGGTGGCCTCGGCGACCTCGCCCTGGCTCAGGCCGCGGAACTCGCGGGCGGCGCGCAAGGCCGAACCGATGTCGGCGCCATGCTCCACGGAGGGTTGATAGGCCGTCGTGGGCGCATCTTCCCGCTCGCCGTCGGCGACCAGATGCAAGTGCGAGACCCTGCCCGTATCCAGCGGCATGGCTGCCATAAGACCCCAAATTCGCGGCGCCCGAGACTTCAGCCCCACTCGGCAGAAGAACTCGGCGACCCACCCCACCCGTCCTAGCCGGGATTTGTTAATACTTTATGGTCGATATCAAAGTAAGTTGCGGGATTCAATACACTATAAAACGGCGCTTGGTTAAGCGGCGCCGTGTCTAGACGGCGACGTAAAGCTTGCGCGCCAGGGTTTCGATCTCGCCGCGAAGCGATCCGGCCGAGGTCTTCAGCAGCGCTTCGACATTGCGTCGGGCCGCCTCGCGATCGCACGACAGCACCATCTGCTTGACCGGCCCGATCCCCGCCGGCGGCATGGACAGGCGGTCGAAACCCAAGGCCAGCAAGGCGAAAGCCTCCAGCGGGCGCCCCGCCATCTCGCCGCAGACCGAGACCGGGGTGCCGGTGTCGGCGCAGGCCTGCTGGATGGTCTTGAGCGCCCGCAGGGCGGCCGGAGACAGCGGATCGTAGCGATCCGACACCCGGGGATTGCCGCGATCGGCGGCGAACAAATACTGCATCAGGTCGTTGGTGCCGACCGAAACGAAGTCGGTCATCGGCAAAAGCGCGTCGAGATGCCACAGCAGCGACGGCGCCTCGATCATCGCTCCGACGTCCAGACGGGCGGGTTCGGGCCGGCCGCGCTTCAGGGCCCAGGCGACCTCCTGGTCGACGAAGGCGCGGGCGGCGCGGAACTCGTCCACATTGGCCACCAGCGGGAACATGATCCGCAGTTCGCGGCCCCGCGCGGCCTTGATCAGGGCGCGGATCTGCATGCGCAGCAGGGCCGGACGGTCCAGGCCCATGCGCACCGCGCGCCAGCCCAGGGCCGGGTTGTCCTCGCGCTCCAGCTCCATGTACGGCAACAGCTTGTCGCCGCCCAGATCCAGGGTCCGGAAGGTCACCGGCATGCCCTTGGCGGCCTCCAGCACCTTTTCGTAGAGGCTGGTCTGAGCCTCCAGCCGAGGCATCTCCTCGGCGACCATGAACTGGAACTCGGTGCGGAACAGGCCGATGCCCTCGGCGCCGGTCTCGCCCAGGATGTCCAGGTCGACGGCCAGGCCGGCGTTCATCAGCAGGGTGACCTTGTCGCCGTCCTTGGTGACGGCCGGCGTGTCGCGCAGGCGGGCGAACTCGGCCTTGCGCTGGGCGCGGACCTCCATCCGGGCCTGCAGGGCCTTGACCACGTCGGGACGCGGCCGCAGCCAGGCCTCGGCGGTCTCGGCGTCGACGACCACCGGGTCGCCCTCGCTGACCCGGTCGCGCAGGCCGGCCAGGCGGCCGACGCAGGGGATGTCCAGCGCCCGGGCCACGATGCCGGCGTGGCTGGCGGCCGAGCCTTCCTCCAGCAAGATGCCCTTGAGCTTGGTGCGGTCATATTCCAGCAGGTCGGCCGGACCCAGGTTCCGGGCGATCAGGATGGCGTCGTCGGGCAGCACCCGCACGGCGTGGACGTCGCCCGACAGGTGGCGCAGCAGCCGGTCGTTCAGGTCTTCCAGATCGTGCAGGCGTTCGCGCAGATAGGGATCGCGGGCCTGGCCCAGACGGGCGCGGTGCTCCGAGCGGACGCGCTCGACGGCGGCCTCGGCGGTCAGGCCCGAGCGCACGGCTTCCTGCAGGCTGCGGTTCCAGCCCCGGTCGTGGGCGAACATCCGGTAGGTCTCGAGCACCTCGTAGGAGGCGCCGACCAAGCCGTGCTGGCCTTCCAGCATCTCGTCGATCTGGGTCTGCAGCGCCTCGATCGCCCATTTCAGCCGGGCTTCCTCGGCCAGGGCGTCGTCGGACAGCAGTTGCTCGGGCGCCACCGGCTGCTCGTGCAGCACGGCCACGCCGTAGGCCAGGCCCTCGGCGAAGCGCGTCCCCTTCAGCCGCTCGGGCTTGTGGGGCGCGATCTCGACGTCCTTGAGCTCGGTCAGCCCGAGCAGCTCGCCGGCGCTGACCATCTCGGCCAGGACCATGGCGATGATCTGCAGGTCCTCGACCTCTTCCTCGTCATAGGTCCGCTCGGTGCGGTTCTGGACGACCAGCACGCCGATCGTGCGGCCGCCGCGCAGCAGCGGCACGGCCAGGAAGGCGTGGTAGGGATCTTCGCCGGTTTCAGGGCGGTACGAGAAGGCCGGGTGGCTGGCGGCGTCCGACAGGTTCAGCGGCCGGCCCAGGCGCATGGTCTCGCCGACCAGGCCTTCGCCCGGCTTCATGCGGGTGACGTGGACGGCGTCGCGCGACAGGCCTTCGGTGGCGAACAGCTCCAGGTCGCCCGAGGCGCGGCGCAGGTAGATCGAGCAGACCTCGGCGACCATCGAGATGGCGATGGTGCGCACCACCATGTCGAGCTTGGCCTGGGCGGGTCCGCCTCCGGCCATGGCCTCGCGAATCTGCCGAAGCAGGCTGCGTGGTCCCCGAACAGCGATCCCGGACGCCGCCATGTCTGCGCGCGCACTCCCCAATGGTCCGATACGGCAGGTCCCGACAAAACGCGTCGAGGGTTAAGAAGCCGCATAGCCCTTAGCCGGGCTATAGCAGATTTCGCGCCGCGCACAGCGTTCGCTCGCGGGCAAATCGCGGTTCGCGCGCGAAAAAGGCGCCGCCCCCGAAGGGACGGCGCCGGATCGTTCGATTTGAAGGGGCGGTTAGCGGCGCTGGCCGTAGTAGCCGTTGCCGTACTGCCCGCCGTCGTGGCGATAGCCGGTGTTGTAGCGGTCGCCGCGATAGGCCTGGTTGTAGCGACCGTCGTAGCCGGTGCGGCCGTAGCCGTTGTTGTAGCCATAGCCGCTGTTGTAGCTCGACCCGTAGCCGTTGCCGTAGCGGGTGTCGCGATAGCCGCTGGAATAGCGGTGGTCGCGGTCGTTTCCGCCGGTCGAGGCGCCCAGGGCGGCCCCGGCGACGGCGCCGATGGCGATCCCGCCGGTGTCGCCCTTGGACAGGGCCGCGCCGGCGAGGCCGCCGATCACGGCGCCGAGCACGGCGCGCTCGGTCTTGTTGTTGCGGTCGCCGGCGAAGGCGGCCGAGGCGGGCAGGACCAGGGCGCCGGTGACAGCCGCGGCGACGGCGATCTTGCTGAACTTACCAAAGGTCTTCATGGCTTTGCTCCTTGAGAGCGTCAGGCCGGAGGAAGTCCGGTGCGGCGCTGTTGGGACCTTTATGAGCCTGGGCCTTTGAACCCGATCTGAACGGGGATGTTCAGGTGGCCGTCATGTTCGGGGAGGCGGTCGAAGAGGCCTTCTTGCCGTTTTCAGCTTGTCATCCCGGACAAGCGCGTAGCGCGCAGATCCGGGACCGACCCGAAGTGCCGAGCTCAGGCGTCGGTCCCGGGTCTTCGCTCCGCTACGCCCGGGATGGCAGCCAAAGGGAAGGAGGAGGGTCCAGCCCCCTATCCCGCCGGACGCCCCTCGCCTTCCGGCCGATGCAGGTGCACCGACCACAGCACCCCGGCCAGCATCAGGACGATGGCGGCGACCTCCAGCGGCAGCGGCCAGCGTTGCTCGTGCAGGAAGCCGTAGAGCAGGGCGAACAGCGTCTCGAAAACGATCAGTTGGCCCGACAGGCTGAGCGGCAACAGCCGGCTGGCGGCGTTCCACAGGCCGTTGCCGATCACCGATGCGCCAAGGGCCACGGCCAGGCTGACGCCCCAGAACAGGGTCCAGGCCTCCGCAACGTGCGTCGCGCCGCCCGGGAAGGCCGGGATCACCAGCACGAGCGACAGCAGGCCGGTCACCACCCCGGTCAGCAGCGACCATTCGTGGCTGTTGAAACGCGGCGTGGCGGCCAGCCGGCGGGCGTTCCAGACGGCGTAGACGGTCCAGGTGGCCAGCGCCCCGACCGCCGCCAGCAGACCCAGCGCCAGCCGTCCCACGCCCACGCCCCCGGCCGTCTGGAAGGCGGCGACATTGATGCAGACGACGCCGGCCCCCACCAGAAGCAGCGGCGCGGCGAGCCGGCGCAGGGCCACCCCCTCCCCCGGCTTGGCGCCGACGAGGGTTATGGTGACAGGCAACAGGCCGATGATCAGCGAGGCCGGGGCGACCCCGGCGATCTGCACCGAGATGGCCAGGCACACGTAGTAGACGATGTTGCCCAGCAGGCTCAGGCCCGCCAGGTCGCGCCAGTCCGCCGCCGTCAGCCGAGCCAGCACCCCGCGCGCGCTCGAAACCAGCAAGGCGGCCGAGGCCAGGCCGTAGCAGAGATAGCGCCCGGCGGTCATCTGCAGCGGCGTGAAGGCGGCCAGCAGCTTGGGCGCCAGGAACACGCCGCCCCAGAACGCCCCGGCGACGAGGCCGCAGAGAAGTCCGGTCAGGAGACGTTGGCGCGGGGTCATGCCGGTGGGAATTAGCAGAGCAGGCTCCGGGAGGCTCGGGAAACCTCCCGAAGCCATGGCGAGGCTCTCTCAAAAGGTTTGCCATCCCGGGCGAACGCGCAGCGCGCAGACCCGGGATGACAAGATCGAGGATCAGGCCGGCTCCAACGCCGCCTCGAACGGCTCCATCTGGGCCGCCAGGGCCCGCTGGAACGCCGGCCGCGCCTCGCAGCGGCGGACATAGGCGCCCAGCACCGGATGACCGGTGACCAGGTCGGTCTCCCGCGCGAAGCGAAGCACGGTGGTCATCATCAGGTCGGCGGCCGTGAAGCGCTCGTCGGCCAGGTATTCGCGGCCGTCCAGCCAGGTCGCCAGCCCTTCCAGCCGCCGGATCGCGAAGGCTTCCGCCCCCGCCCGGCGGGCCTTGGCCCAGGCCTCTTCCTTATGGAAGACGTCGATGGCGAACAGGTTCGTCAGCGCCGGCTCGATGGAGTTCAGGGCCGCGATCAGCCAGGTGTGCATCCGCAGTCGCGCCTGGGGATCGGACGGCGACAGGGCGGGCGACCGTTCGGCGAGGTGCAGGACGATCGCCCCGCTCTCGAACATCACGAAGTCGCCCTCCTGCATGTACGGCACCTGGCCGAACGGCTGGACCGCCCGATAGGCGGCGGTGTCCTGTTCGCCCTGGTCCAGCAGGCGGGCCGTGTAGGGCACGCCGGCCTCCTCGAGCGCCCAGCGCACGCGAAGGTCGCGGACCAGGCCCTGGGCGAAGGGCGGGACCGAGCGGAAGGCGCTTACCGTGATCATCATCATGCTCCTCGTGACAAGGCCCCGGCGGGGCCTTCGAGGAGAAGTCGCGCCGAGGCGCGCGATTTCGACAGGAGGCGGGACGTTTTCCGCGGATTCAGCCGTGACCCGGCAGGGCCAGAGGCTCGCTGATCGCCTCGACCAGTTGCTTGGCCTGCTCGACCGCGCCGTCGATGTCGCGCTCGATGAACTCGACCTCGGCGTCGGTCAGGGGATGCGGGGCGGCGATCACCTCGCGCAGATAGGCGCGCTTCTCGGGCTCGGTCATGGTCCACCAGCCGACGGTGTGGCCTTCCTCGATCACCGCGTCGCCCATGGCCAGCAGGTCGTCCTCGTCGAAGATCGGCCGGCCGGGCTGTTCGGGAAACCACTGGCCGTCGTCGGGCAGGAAGACGTCCAGCTGCTTGAGCAGGGCCGCCAGCCACGGGCTGACCAGCAGGGGCTTTTCATAGCCGTCGCCGAACTTGGCGCGCAGCAGCAGGTCGTACAGCAGGTCCAGTCCCGCATCGCCCTGGAAGGTGACGGACTTCGTCTCGGGATCGAAATGGAAGACCGACATGGGGGCTCCGGGAGGGGGGATTCGCCGCCCTTCATACCGTCAGAACGCGACGGTTGGCTAACGCTGAGGGACGCCCCCCTCCGGCCCTTCGGGCCACCTCCCCCAGAGGGGGAGGATCTACTCCGTGCAGATGCTCCCCCTCTGGGGGAGCTGTCGCGAAGCGACTGAGGGGGTTCGTCTCTAAAGCTGGTCCAGCCCGTAGGCCGCGTGCAGCGCGCGCACGGCCAGTTCGGTATAGGCCGCGTCGATCAGGACCGAGATCTTGATCTCCGAGGTCGAGATGACCTGGATGTTGATGTTCTTCTCGGCCAGGGCCTGGAACATCGACTGGGCGACGCCGGCGTGGCTGCGCATGCCGACGCCGATCACCGACACCTTGGCCACGTCCTCGTTGACGGCCACGTCCTCGAAGCCGATCTCGGCCTGGGCCTGGCGGACGATCTCGACGGCGCGGACGGCGTCGCGCTTGCCGACCGTGAACTCCATGTTGGCGGTGTCGGCGCTGCGGGCGCGCGACTGCACGATCATGTCGACGTTCACATTGGCGTCGGCCAGGCGGCCGAAGATCTGCGACGACACGCCCGGATGGTCGGGCAGGCCCAGCAGGGTGATCTTGGCCTCGTCGCGGCTATAGGCGACGCCCGAGACGATGCGCTTTTCCATGATTTCTTCCTCGTCGCAGACGATCGTACCTTGGCCCGGGGCTTCGCCCGGCTCGACGAAACTCGACAGCACCCGCACCGGAACGCGATGGGCCATGGCCATCTCGACCGAGCGGGTCTGCAGCACCTTGGCCCCCAGCGAGGCCATTTCCAGCATTTCCTCGTAGCTGATCTTGGCCAGGCGCTTGGCCTTGCTCTCGATCCGAGGGTCGGTCGTGTAGACGCCGTCGACGTCGGTATAGATATCGCAGGCGCCCTTCAGGGCCGCGGCGATGGCCACGGCGCTGGTGTCCGAGCCGCCCCGGCCCAGCGTGGTGATGCGCTGGTCGGAGGTCACGCCCTGGAAACCGGCGATCACGGCGATCTGGCCGGCCGCGAAACAGGCCTCCAGATTGGCCGGCGGGATGTCCTCGATGCGGGCGCGGCCGTGGGCGTCGTCGGTCAGGATCGGCACCTGCCAGCCCAGGAACGAGCGGGCGTTGTGGCCCATGTTGCGAAGGGTCATGGCCAGGAGGCCGGCGGTGACCTGCTCGCCCGAGGCGACGACCGCGTCGTACTCGTCGTCCGACTCCGGCAGCCCCTGGGCGGCGCGGCCCGAGCCGTCGGTCCAGGCCACCAGCTCGTTGGTCTTGCCCGACATGGCCGAGACCACCACCGCCACCTTCTTGCCCGTGGCCACTTCGGCCGCGACCAGGCGCGCCACCCGGCGGATGCGCTCCAGGTCGGCCACGGAGGTGCCGCCGAACTTCATCACCAGACGTGACACGCCTTACCCCTGAAAAACCTAAGGTCAATTCTTGCGTCGTGGACGGAAGAAGCGTGCCGACCGCGCAAGCCGCGGTCTTCTAGCGGCGCTGGAGCGCAACGGCAATGTCGCGCGGGCGTCTTTTTCGTCCTGTGTGACGCCATGCCCTGTGCCGCTTGCCGCCGCGTTGCTACATGAGAGCCATGAGCCAGTCCGCCGACGCGCCCCCCTCCGCCGGAAACACCCCCTCCTGGAGCATCGATCCGGCCGACGTGGCGCGGTTCTCGGCCATCGCCGCCGAGTGGTGGGACCCACGCGGCAAGTTCGCGCCGCTGCACGTGTTCAATCCCTGCCGGCTGGGTTTCATTCGCGAGCAGGCCCTGGCGCGGTTCGAGCGCGACGGCAACTCCCGGACGCCGTTCCAGGGCCTCAAGCTGCTGGATATCGGCTGCGGCGGCGGCCTGCTCAGCGAACCGATGGCCCGGCTGGGTTTCGAGGTCACCGGCGTCGACGCCTCGGAGAACAACATCAAGACCGCCGCGGCCCACGCCGCCGAGCAGGGGCTGGAGATCGCCTATCGCCCGGCCACCGCCGAGCAGCTGCTGGCCGAGGGCGCGGGGCCGTTCGACGTGGTGCTGACCATGGAGGTCATCGAGCATGTCGCCGACCCCGGCGAGTTCCTGCGCACCTGCTCGCGGCTGCTGGCCCCGGGCGGCCTGATGCTGGTCGCCACCCTGAACCGCACGCTGAAGGCCCTGGCCCTGGCCAAGATCGGCGCCGAGTACGTGCTGCGCTGGGTGCCGCCGGGCACCCATGACTGGAAGCAGTTTCTCAAGCCCGACGAACTGCGGGCTTTCCTGGCGGGCGAACCGGTCCAGATGCAGGGCCCGTTCGGGGTGGCCTACAATCCGCTCACCGGCCGCTGGAGCCGCTCGGCCGACTGCGACATCAACTACATGATGACGGTGACCAGGGACACGGCGACCAAGGACTAGCCGGACGCGCTCCCACGCGGAACGGAACCTGTACCGCTGTCGCGCCTTCTATTGGCCAGGGACACCTACCATGGATTGGCGGCCGTAATCGGGGGCCGAGCGTCGATCCGTTCGTCGGAACGGAGAGCTATCATGACTTCCAAGACCACTGTGTGGCTGATGGCCTCGGCCGTCGCCCTGAGCACGGCTGCGCCTGTACTGGCCCAGTCGACCGACGCGGCCTACAAGCAGCGCCTGGAAACCTACGGCGACCAGCGCGCCGCCTATGACGAGCGCTCGGCCGACTACCGCGCCCAGCAGCGCGACTACGAGGCCGAACGCGCCAAGTACGAGCGGGCTCGCGCCGACTACGACCGTCGCTACGGATCGGGCGCCTACGACCGCCGCTATCCGGAATACGCCACCCGCTTCGACGACTCCGGCTATCGCAGCCAGGCGTCGTTCGACCATGACCGTCAGGTGTACGAGGACACCCGTCGCGACTACGACCGTCGCAACGGCTATGGCGCCTATGACCGCCGCTATCCCGACCAGGCCCGGCGCTTCAGCGCCAGCGGCCAGGTCTACAGCTCCAGCAGCAGCGACTATCTGAGCCAGCGCGCCCAGTACGAGCGCGACCGGGCCGACTACGAGCGGGCTCGCGCCGACTACGACCGTCGCTACGGCTCGGGCGCCTATGATCGCCGCTATCCCGACTACGCCACGCGCTACAGCGCGCCCTATGCCGGCGGCTATGGCGACAACGTCTCGTACAACGAGCCCTGCCGCACCGACGCCAGGAAGAACGCCACCGCCGGGGGCGTGATCGGGGCGCTGGTCGGCGCCGTGGCCGGCTCGAACATCGCCGCCCGCAACGCCAAGCCGGAAGGCACGGTGCTGGGGGCCCTGGTCGGGGCGGGCGTCGGCGCCAGCATCGGCAACGCCTCGGCCAAGGGGCGTTGCGACACCTCCGGCCAGTACTGGACCTATGACGAGACGGTCCCGTACCGCGAAAGCAGCCGTTACCGCGCCACCTCCGGCACGGCCTATAACGACTACAGCCGCCGCTGCCGCCTGGCCCCGGCCGACACCGATTACAACGGCCGCGTCGAGACCCGCTATGTGCGCGTCTGCCCCGACAGCGAAGGCCGCTATCGCGTCCAGGGTTAAGGCGCGTCCAGGGCTAAGGCCTGAGCGGGGATGAACGGCGGAGTCGGAGCCGTTTCATCCCCGGTTCAGGTCGGATTGTCGACAATCATAGAACCCAATCAAAGCTTGAGCGTTCTTGTCGCTCAGGGATCGTCAAACCAGATACGGAGGTTCGCCATGCGCGCCCAACTCAAGACTCTCGCCGTCGTCGTCGCTCTCGGCTTCACGGCCTCGACCGTCGCGGTCACCGCCGCCGAAGCTCAAACCCGCCACAAGGTCTGGGTCTGCAAGAGCACCAAGCACGCTCGCAACAAGGGCACTGTGATCGGCGGCCTGACGGGCGGCACGCTGGGCGCCGTGGTCGCCGGCCATGGCAACAAGACCGAAGGCGCCCTGCTGGGCGGCGCGGTCGGCGCGGTCGCCGGCAACCAGATCGCCAAGAAGAACTCCAAGAGCAAGAACTGCCACTACGAGTACCGCTACTACTAAGCGGACCGGCTTCGCGAAACTGGAGGGGCGCCGAGCGATCGGCGCCCCTTCTGCGTTTGGGCCGGTCGCCCTCAGTTCACGTCCGTCTTCTTCGGCGGGGCCGGCGGTAGGGGGGCGACCTTGATGCCGTCCTCGACCAGCGCCTTGACCTCCTTGGGCGTGGCCTCGCCGTAGATGCCGCGGTCCTCGGACTTGCCGTCGTGGATGTCGCGCGCCTCCTTCGCGAAGCGATCGCCGACATAGTCGAAATTGTCTTCGACCTGGCGGCGCACCTCGCCCATGGCGGTCATCATCATCTCGCGCATGGCGGCGCTGGGCTCGGGCGCGGCGTTGTGCGCCTTGGTCCCGGCCACGGCCGGAGCCATGATCTGCTTGCGCACCGCCTTGGAGGCGCACAGCGGACATTCCAGCAGCCCGCGCGCGGCCTGGTCGTCGTAGTCCGACGACGAGCCGAACCAGCCTTCGAAGGCGTGGTCGTGGTCGCAGCTGAGCGCGTACTTGATCATGTCTCTAAGATGGGGTCAGGGACCCGTGAAAGCACGGGCGTTCTTCAGGGCCGGGATCGCCGCGCGGGCCTTGTCGACGGCCGCGAGGTCGAGGTCGGCGATCAACACGCCCGGCTCGTCGTGGTCAAGTTTTCCGATCACCTCGCCCCACGGCCCGACCGCGATCGAACGGCCCCAGGTGCCGCGGCCGTCCTCATGGAAGCCGCCCTGGGCCGCGGCGATCACGAACGAGCCGGTCTCGATGGCCCGGGCCCGCAGGAGGATGTCCCAATGCGCTTCGCCCGTGGGTCGGGTGAAGGCGGCCGGAACGGTCAGGATCTTGGCCCCGCCCAGCGCCAGGGCCCGGTGCAGGGCCGGGAAGCGCATGTCGTAGCAGATGGTCAGGCCGAATGTTCCCAGCGGGGTCTCGACCACGGCCGCCCGTTCGCCCGGCTCATAGGTGGCCGATTCCCGCGCCGTTTCACCGGTTGGCAGGTCGACGTCGAACATGTGCAGCTTGTCGTAGGTCGCGACGATGGCGCCGGTCGGGTCGATCACCGCCTGGCGGTTGGCGGCCTTGCCGTCCTCGCGCTTCACCAGCGCCGAGCCGACGTCGATCCAGACGGAGAGCTCGCGGGCCAACTCGCGCAGCCCCCGCACCACCAGGTCGTCTTCCAGCGAGACCAGGGTCGGCAGCAGCTTGGCGCGGTCCTTCTGCAGGACGTTGACGCCCTCGGGCGTCAGGATGAACCGGGCGCCCTGCCCCGCCGCCTCGCGGACCAGCGGCGCGACATGGTCCAGCGCCGCCTGGTGGCTCGCGGGCGTGCGGGTCTGGATCAGGCCGACGCGGAGCGGCGTGGACGGGTTCATGCGGCCAGCAGCGGGTCCAGCTTGCCCTCGCGCTCCAGGGCCATCATGTCGTCGCAGCCGCCGATGTGCTGTTCGCCGACGAAGATCTGCGGGAAGGTGGTGCGGCCCGAGCGGTCCATCATCTCCTTGCGCAGCGCCGGGTCCATGCCCGCCTCGATCTCGGTGAAATCGGCGCCCTTGTCGTTGAGCAGCTTCAGGGCGCGGGCGCAGTAGCCGCAGAACGGACGGGTGTAGATGGTGACCTTGGCCATGGGGAATCCGTAACAGAAGTCGTTTCCGTCCTCATATAGGACGCGCTTGCATTTCTGTAACGCGCGCAACGACGGCGAGGGTCACTTGCGTCGCGCCGGCGGCCAGCAGGGCCCGCGCGCAGCCCTCGGCCGTCGCGCCCGTGGTGAGGACATCGTCGATCAGCAGCACCTTGCGTCCGGCCACCTGGTGGCGACGCCCCTCCGGCACGGCGAACGCGGCGGCGACGTTGCGGCGGCGACCGCCGGCCGACTTGCCGCCCTGGCTGTCGGTGTCGCGCCGGCGCACCAGCGCATCGGGCAGATAGGTTCGGCCGGCCATCACGCACAGCGGCCGGGCGATCTCGGCGGCCTGGTTGTAGCGCCGCTTGAGCAGGCGGGAGCGGTGCATGGGCACGGGGACTACCGCCTGGGCCTCGGCCAGCAGCTCGACCGCGCAGCGCGACAGCCAACGGGCGAACAGACCCGACAGGTCGGTGCGGTCGGCGTGCTTGAGCTTGAGGATCAGGTCGCGCGAATGTTCGTCATAGAGGCAGGCCGCCCGCGCGCGTGCAAAGGCGCGAGGTCTTGCCTGGCACAGGGCGCAGCGAATCTCGCCGGCGTCGTAGGCGAACGGCGCCCCGCAGCCGTCGCAGACCGGGCCGTCCAGGAAGGTGATCCGGCTCCAGGCCTCGACCGACAGCCCCGAGGTCAGGGCCGCTCCGCCGTCGAAGGCGCGCGGCGGCAGGATCAGGTCCAGCAGCCCCTGCGCGAACGCCGTGACGCGAGGCGGCGGTTTCGCAAAAGGTTTGCCCCAAGCTTTCCAGGGCGCGCGAGAAAGCCCATCTTGCGCGGACATGACCGCCGCTCCCCTGCTCTTCGACCGCGCCCTGCTGCGCGCCCGTCTCGACCGCGCCGCCCCCGGCTTCGACGCCGCCGGTTTCCTGAAGGCCCGCGCCGCCGAGGACGCCGTCCTGCGCCTGGAGGCGATCCTGCGGGAGTTTCCGGTCGCCGTCGATCTCGGAAGCCGAAACGGCGCTTTCTCGCGGGCCTTGGCGACCAGCGACGCCCGCCAGAAGATCGGCCTGCTGATCGAGACCGACCTCTCCGAGGCGATGCTGGCCCAAAACGCTGCGGAGGGGCGCGCCGCAACGCGGATCCTGGCCGACGAGGAGCGCCTGCCGTTCGGCGACGAGACCCTCGACCTGGCCGTCTCGACCTTGGCCCTGCACTGGACCAACGACCTGGTCGGCGCCCTGATCCAGATCCGCCGCGCGCTCAAGCCCGACGGCCTGTTCGTCGGCGCCCTGTTTGGCGGGGCCACCCTGACCGAGTTGCGCCAGGCCCTGCTGGCCGCCGAGGACGAGATCACCGGCGGCGCCTTCCCCCGCGTCTCGCCGTTCGCAGACACCGTCGACGCGGCCGGCCTGCTGCAGCGGGCGGGCTTCGCCCTGCCCGTGGCCGACAAGGACCGGGTCAAGGTTCGCTACGCTCATCCGATCGCCCTGCTCAAGGACCTGCGGGCCATGGGCGAGACCAGCGTGCTGATCGATCGCTCGCGCAGGCCCCTGGGCCGCAAGGTGCTGTTTCGGGCGATGGAGATCTACCAGCAGCGGTTCGCCGAACCCGACGGCCGCGTGCCGGCCACGTTCGAGATCATCACCGTCACCGGCTGGGCGCCGCATGAACGCCAGCAGAAGCCCCTGCGCCCGGGCTCGGCCAAGATGCGCCTGGCCGACGCCCTGGGCGCGGTGGAGCAATCGGCGGGGGACAAGGCGGGCGGCTAGGCCCTCAGAGCAGATCGCGCAGCCAGGCGATCAGCGGCAGATCGGCGGGCGGCATCGGATAGTCGGCCAGCTGATCCGGCTTCACCCATTTCAGCGCCTCGTGCTCCTTGGCGGTCACCTGCCCTTCCCAGCGGCGCAGCAGGTAGAGCGGCATCAGCAGGTGAAAGGCCTCGTAGGTGTGCGAGGCGAAGACGAACGGCGCCAGGCAGGCCTGGGCGACCTTGATCCCCAGTTCCTCGTCCAGCTCGCGGATCAGGCATTGCTCGGGCGTTTCGCCGGGCTCGACCTTGCCGCCGGGAAACTCCCACAGACCGGCCAACTGCTTGCCTTGCGGGCGCTGGCAGATCAGCACGCGGCCGTCGACGTCGATCAGGGCGGCGGCGGCGACGAGGACTGTGGGCTTGGTCATGGGAGCCTTATAGCCGCCGAGTTCGATTCTCTGCGCGCGACCTACCCTAAAAACTCCGCTCATCCCGGCGAAATCCGCGGAAGTCAGGGCGTGCGGCGTTCACCCCACCGTCGCCTGATACTCCCGCTCCACATAGCCGAACCCGTCGAAATCGGCCGGCAGGCCCGTGCCCGCCAGGTCCTGGCAGGCCATGCCCACGAAGGCTCCCGTGAAGTTCGGCGCGCCCGGCGACGTCGCTTCGTCCGAGAGGATCGAGGCGTCGAACACCTGGGGCAGCCAGGTCCAGGCCTCGCCGTCCAGGCTCCAGGCGAAGCGCAGGCGCTCGAAATCGACCTCGACCCGCAGGTGGACCAGCCCCTCGTCGGGCAGCGGAACCGGCGTCGTGAAGGCGTCGGCCTGCGGGCTGTCGGGCAGGGCCGACATCACCTGCAGGTGCCGTCCGTTTTCCGCGTCTCGCGACACGAACAGATAGTGGAACTTGCTGGCTCCGTAGTAGCAGACCAGCCCCGCCGCCTGCTGAAAGTGCTCGGGCGCGAAATCCAGCACCGTGCGGGCCGAGTAGCAGAAGGCCTGCTGACGACGGGCGACCAGGGCCTGGCGATGCTGGCTGCCGATCGTCTCGCGGCCATGCAGCCGCAGCCAGCCGGGCCGCGCCGTCAGGCTGAACAGCTCGTCCGGGAACGGCGAGCGCAGCCACTGGAAGTCGAGCGGCAGGTCGGGGCCGTCGAAGTCCTCCCAGGTCGGCGCCGCGGGCCAAGGAACCCGCGGCAGGCCCGGCGAGGGCGGAGCCAGCTCCGGATCGCCCGAGCCGTCGCGGGTGCGCAGCCAACCGTCGTCGCCCCAGCTCATCGGCTGGATCGCGGTTTCGCGTCCCAGCACGCAGCGGCCGCGATTGGGCAGGGGCCGACCGCACAGATAGGCCATCCAGGTCGTCCCGTCCGGCGTCTCGACCAGGTCGGCGTGACCGGCCCGTTGCAACGCGACGTGCGGCCGGTCGCGGGACGTCAGGACCGGACCGTCGGGATGCACCTCGTACGGTCCCTCCAGCGTCCGCGAGCGCGCCATGGTCACCGCGTGACCCCAGCCCGTTCCGCCCTCGGCGGTGATCAGGTGGTACCAGCCGTCGCGCTTGTGGAGATGCGGCGCCTCGGTCAGCCCCAGGGCGGTGCCGGGGAAGATCAGCTGGCGCTCGCCGACCAACCGGGCGGCGGCGACGTCGTATTCCTGGGCCACGATGCCGGCGAAGCGGTTGCGGCCCGGTCGGTGGTCCCACAGCATGTTCAGCAGCCATTTGCGGCCGTCGTCATCGTGGAACAGCGAGGGATCAAAGCCGCTGCTGTTCAGGCGCACCGGGTCCGACCACGGTCCCTCGATGTCGTCTGCGGTGACCAGATAGTTGTGAAAGTCGCGCAGGGACGCGCCGGACGCCCCGCCCACCGTGGTGCGGCCATAGCGCTTCACGTCGGTGTAGATCAGCCAGAACTTGCCGTCCGCATGGGTCAGGCACGGCGCCCAGACCCCGCAACCGTCGGACTCGCCCAGCATGTTCAGCTGGCTGGGCCGGGTCAGGGGCCGGGCCAGCAGCCGCCAGTTCACCAGGTCGCGGGAATGGTGGATCTGCACGCCCGGGAACCACTCGAAGGTCGAGGTGGCGATGTAATAGTCCTCGCCGACGCGAATGATCGACGGGTCGGGATTGAAGCCCCGCAGGATGGGGTTCTGGATCGTTTGCGACATGGGACTCTACAGGGCGGGAACGGTGACGGGCTTGGCCGACGGCGGAATAGCGGGGTCGCGGACCAGGGTCCACAGCAGGGCCGCGCCGGCCAGGTCCAGCACGCCCAGGGCGACGAAGAACGGATCATAGCCGACGGTCGCCACCAGCCCGCCGATCAGCAGCGAGAAGATCAGCACGCCCAGATTGGCGAAGAACCCAGCCATGCCGGCCACGGTCGCCACCTCGTTGCGGCGGAACAGGTCCGACGACATGGTGATCACCGTCACCGACAGGGTCTGGTGCGCGAAGCCGCCAACGCACAACAGGGCGATGGCGACATAGGGGCTCTCGACCCGGCCGACGAACATCATCGCGGTCATCATCGCCGCGCCCAGGGTGAAGGCCCCGCGCCGGGCGTTGATCAGGCTGACGCCGCGCTTCTGCAGGAACAGCACCACCGCCGGGCCGAACAGGCAGCCCAGGTCCGCGGCCACGAACGGCAGCCAGGCGAACAGGGCGATCTGCTTCAGTTCGAAATGGCGCACCGTGGTCAGGTACAGCGGGATCCAGAACGACAGCGTGCCCCAGGTGGGGTCGGCCAGGAACCTGGGCAGGGCGATGCCCCAGAAGTTGCGGCGGGTCAGAAGGCTCAGCATCGAGGGGCGCGCCCCGGCGTCCTCCAGATGGGCCTCCTGGCCCGAGGTGATCAGGTCGCGCTCGGCGTCCGACAGCGCCTTGTGCTTGTCGGGCGACTGGTACGCGAACAGCCACAGCACCACCCAGGCCAGGCCCAGGCCGCCGGCCACCAGGAAGGCCGCCCGCCAGTTCCAGACCAGGATCGACCAGGCCACCAGCGGCGGCGCCAGCACCGCGCCCATCGAGGCGCCGATGTTGTAGAACCCGCCCGCCAGGCCTCGCTCCTTGGCCGGGAACCAGGTCGACACCGCCTTCATCCCCGCCGGGTGCGCGCAGCCCTCGGCCACGCCCAACGCGCCGCGCAGGCCCAGCAGCGCCTGCCAATTTCCGGCCAGGCCATGGGCCATGGTGATCAGCGACCAGGCGGTGGCGAACAGGGCGAAACCCAGCTTCAGGCCGATGGAGTCCAGCACATAGCCGCACAGCGGCTGCAGCATCACCCCCAGCTGGAACGCGCCGGTGATCCAGGAATATTCCTTGGGCCCGATGTGCAGATCGGCCAGCACGGTCGGGGCGGCGACGCCCAGGGTGCTGCGCGTCAGGTAGTTGAGCACCGCGCCCAGCATCACCAGGCCGATCATCCACCAGCGCAGGGCCCGGATCTTGCCGCTCATACGTCTTCTCCCCGCCCCGCCTTGTTTTGCCGGCCGCTCCGACACGGTAGCGGTAACAGGCATAGACCGCCCCGCCCGCCGTCGCAAACCCGCTAAGGTCGTAGGTCCGGCGGGATCGTTCAGGCCCGGGGCCGCGTTGTTTCCCCGACAAATCAAGGAGACAACCGATGAGCCTCGAAGATCGCCTGGTGAAAAGCGCGACCCTTATCGGCTTGAAGGTCAACGACGCCGGCGGCCACAAGCTGGGCGTGATCCGCGAAGTCTTCATCGACCGCGACGCAGGCATCGCCCGCTATGTGGCCGTCGAGCCGACCGGCCTGTTCGCGGCCGGCGGCAAGTACCGCCCGCTGCCCTGGCGCCTGCTGACCTGGAACGACAAGGACGACGCCTACGTGGCCGACCTGACCAAGGACCGCTTCAAGGAAGTCCCCGCCTACGACCGAGACCAGCTCAACAGCGCCACCTACGGCTGGGCGGGTCAGGCCGAGCGGTTTTTCGAGGCCGACCGGGTCTGACGCCGGGGGCCGCGGCGGCGGGAATCCTTGCCGTTCTTGGGTTCCCCTTGACTTCGCACCTGCAATAAACGACATAGCGCTTACGCCATCTGGCGTTATCGGTGCTCCAGCCGCGTGAGGGACCTCTCTGGTCCAGCCTGTCGAGCGCCCTGAAAGCTTCTCATCAGACCGCCCGTGTCACGCGGGGCGCTCCCCACCGACCCGCCGCCAGGCGAGCCGTGCGAGGATCGCATGCGCCGTCTCGTGGCTGCACGAAAGCATCTGACTTGACTCAATTTTCCGATCTCGGCCTCGCCAAACCGCTTCTGAAGGCGCTGACCGACAAGGGTTACACCACCCCTACCCCGATCCAGGCCCAGGCCATTCCGACCGTCCTGACCGGCCGCGACCTGCTGGGCATCGCCCAGACCGGCACCGGCAAGACCGCCGCCTTCGCCCTGCCGATCCTGCACCGCCTGGCCGAGGACCGTAAGCCGGCCCCGCGTCGCGGCTTCCGCTGCCTGGTGCTGTCGCCGACCCGCGAACTGGCGACCCAGATCGCCGACAACTTCAAGGCCTACGGCACGGGCATGGGCCTGACCGTCGCCACCATCTTCGGCGGCGTGAAGTACGGCCCGCAGATGAAGGCCCTCGCGGCCGGCGTCGACGTGGTCGTGGCCACCCCGGGTCGCCTGATGGACCACCTGGGCGAAAAGTCCGCCCACCTGAACGGCGTCGAGATCTTCGTGCTCGACGAAGCCGACCAGATGCTGGACCTGGGCTTCGTGGTGCCGATCCGCAAGATCGCCAGCCAGCTGCCCAAGGAACGCCAGAACCTGTTCTTCTCGGCCACCATGCCGTCGGAGATCGGCAAGCTGGCCGGCGAGCTGCTGAAGAACCCGGCCCAGGTCTCGGTCACCCCGCAGGCCACCACGGTCGAGCGCATCGACCAGTCGCTGATCTACATCGAAGCCCAACGCAAGCGTCCGCTGCTGGCCGAACTGCTGGCCGACAAGAGCGTCGAGCGCGCCATCGTCTTCACCCGCACCAAGCGCGGCGCCGACCGGGTGGCCAAGTACCTGACCGCCAGCGGCATCGAGTCCGCCGCCATCCACGGCGACAAGACGCAGGGCCAGCGCGAACGGGCCCTGGCCTCGTTCAAGGCCGGCCAGGTCAAGGCGCTGATCGCCACCGACATCGCCGCGCGCGGCATCGACGTCAACGACATCAGCCACGTGTTCAACTACGAGCTGCCCAACGTGCCGGAGGCCTATGTCCACCGGATCGGCCGCACGGCGCGCAAGGGCAAGGACGGCATCGCCATCAGCTTCTGCGCCGATGACGAGCGTCCGTTGCTGAAGGATATCCAGAAGGCCACCCGCCAGACGATCCCGACCTTCGACCGTCGCAACGACAAGGGCCTGGCGGCCGCCGCGGCCGTGGCCGACAAGCTGGCGCCGCCGGAGAAGTACGTCGATCCGCGCCGCGCCGACCCACGCAACAACGTGCCGTCGGAACTGCGCCGCCAACGCAACCGTCCCAACAAGGGCGGCGGCCAAGGCCAGGGTCAAGGCCAGGGCAAGCCGGGCGGCCAGAACCGCGGTCGCAATGGCGGCGGTCAAGGCCAGGGCCAGGGCCAGGGTCAGGCCCAGGGCCAGGCCCGCTCGGGCGGCGGCGACTTCCGCGGTCCCAAGCGCGCCGCCGCGCCGTCGGAACGCTGGAATCCGATCGACTAAAACCCCAGACTGAGTCGGCTAGCCGACGGCAACTGAAACGATAGACGGCCGTTTTCGCCCAGCACCGGGTGAAACGGCCGTTTTTCGTTGGATGAGAATCCCACTTCCAACGGCACGGCTTGAAACCCCGCTCTTCATGAGGTCTGCTGCGCCTTGTCCGTTGATGCGGTCGGGAAGGGACACGGGCATGGTCGACACCCGTGATCAGGGAACCGCCCTCGACGAGCTGCCGCGCGACGACATGCGCGGACGCATTGCGGCGTTCGACTGGGCGGCCACGCCGCTCGGTCCGCGCGAGACCTGGTCGCCCAGCCTGGGCTTCGCCGTGGACATGGTCGTGGCCAGCCAGTTTCCCAGCGCCCTGCGCTGGGGTCCCCACCTCGTGCTGATCTATAACGACGCCTATGCGCCGATGCTCGGCGCCCGCCACCCCGGGGTCCTTGGCACGACCTTCGCCGAGGCGCCGCCCAACTCGGCGGCCGACTCCGAGGGGCCCGAGCGCGCGATCCTGGCCGGCGCCAGCGGCGGCACGGTCATCGAGGACCTGCCGCTGGCCAGCAGACAGCCGGACGGTTCGATCGTGGAAGGCTATTTCACCATTCGCCTCAGCCCGATGCCGGACGCCACCGCGCCTTCGGGAGTGGGCGGCGTGCTGATCGCCCTGAACGAGACGACGCAGCGCGTGCGGGCCGAGCAGGCGCTGCGGGCCAGCGAAGAGCGCTATCAGCTGGCGCTGGAGGCCGCCAGCGGCGTGGGGACCTGGGACTGGGACATCGTCGCCGACAAGGTCTACGCCGATCCGCGCTACGCGGTGTTCCACAATGTCGATCCCGAGCGGGCCGCCGCCGGCGCGCCGCTGTCGGAATACGCCAGCGCCCTGCATCCTGACGACTATCAGCGACTTCTACTGTCCGGCCGCACCCACCTGAAGACCACCGGCGAGTTCCTGGAAGAGTACCGGCTGATCCAGGCGGACGGTTCCATCAAGTGGGTCCAGACCCGGGGCCGGGTCGAACGCGACGCCAGGGGCTGGGCCGTGCGCCACCGCGGCGTCATGGTCGACATCACCGAGCGCAAGCGCATCGAGCAGACCCTCGAGGCCACCGAGGCCGACCTGCGCATCGCCGTCCAGGCCGCGGGCCTGGGCCGTTGGGACCACAATCCCCAGACCGGCGAACGCTTCTGGGACGAGCGGTGCCGCGAGATCTACGGCCTGCCGCAGGACGCGATCGAGAACCCGCTGGACGCGTTCGAGCGCCTGGTCGATCCCGAGGACCTGCCTGGCGTGATGGAGGCCGTGCGCGCGGCGATGGATCCGGCCGGCGACAACACCATCAACCGCGAATACCGCATCCGGCGCGCGAACGACGGCGCCGTCCGCTGGATCGAGACCTTCGGCCGCGCCTTCTTCCACGACGGCCTGTGCGTGCGCTTCGTCGGCGTGGTCTCCGACGTCACCGACCGCAAGGAGGCCGCCGCCGACCAGGTGTTGCGCGAGGCGACCATGGCCCTGGCCCTGGACGCCGGCAATGTCTGCACCTGGGACTACGACGTTCGCAAGCGCCGCCTGCAGTGGTCCGAGCGCGGTTATGAGATGTTCGGCGTCACGCCGGGGGCGGATGTCGGGCTGGACGACTTCTACGCCGCCATGCATCCCGAAGACCGCGAGCCTACGCGTCGAGCGCTTCTGGCCGCGATGGACCCGGCCCTGCGGCCCGACATCGACGTCGAATACCGCACCATCGGGCGGGACGACCGGCTGGAACGCTGGATCTCGGCCAAGGGGCGAGGCTTCTTCGACGAGGCCGGCCGCCCGACGCGCGTCGTCGGGGCCACGGTCGACATCACCGAGCGCAAGCGCGCCGAGTTGCACCTGCAGCTGCTGGTCAACGAGCTGAACCACAGGGTCAAGAACTCGCTGGCCACGATCCAGGCCATCGCCGTCCAGACCTTCCACGCCGCCCGCTCCCTGCCCCAGGCCCAGGAGGCGTTCTCGGCCCGGATCGTCGCCCTGGCCGAGGCCCACGACCTGCTGACCCGCGAGAACTGGGAGAGCGCCGATCTGGTCGACCTGCTGGACCGGCTGGAGGCCCTGCATGGCGGAGCCCAACGCTTCGTCGTCGACGGGCCGTCCGTGCGGCTGTCGCCCCGCATCGCCCTGTCGCTGTCGATGGCCTTGCATGAACTGGCGACCAACGCGGTCAAGTACGGGGCGCTGTCGACGCCGGCGGGCCAGGTGCGGGTCGCCTGGAGCGTCGAGCCGGCGGGCGTTCAGGGTCGGGTGCGTCCGCACCTGATCCTGACCTGGACCGAGACGGGCGGTCCGCCGGTCTCGCCGCCCACCCGACGCGGCTTCGGCTCGCGGTTGATCGAGCGGGGCCTGGCGGCGGAACTGTCGGGCGAGGCCCATATCGACTTCCAGCCGGACGGCGTGGTCTGCCGGATCGAGGCGGGTCTGGACGGGTAGCTTTCGCCATACCCGAGGGGATCAGAAATCGATCGGGGCCGGAATCTTCGTCGCGGGCTTCAGGGCCGACACCGCCGTCGCCCCCAGGGCCAGCAGGGCCATCGGGACCAGGGCCGACAGCCAGACCAGCGCCATCAGGCCCACCTGCAGCGTGCGGATCGCCCCGTCCAGCGCCTTGGACTCCTGGCGGCGGGCCCGATGGTTCTGCGAACGGAACGTGACGCGCACCACGGGCATGAGCGCTCCTTGACCCTCAATCCTCCCAATTCCGACGCGGACCCTATCGAAGTCGGGAGGTCGCGCAATCCGGCGAAACCCGATGGAGGCTTCACCGGGCTCGGAGGTTTCGCGCAATCTGGTCGTCGCCCCGTCGCAGGCTCAACAGCGCCGCGCCGGCCAGGCCCAGCGGGATCAGGGCCCAGAGCGGCAAACCGGCCACGGCCAGGCCGGTGGCGCCGGCCAACAGGGCCGAGACCAGCATCTCGGCGATGGTGGCCATCCAGGACGCGCCGCCGCGCCGCTTGAACTCCGAGCGCTTGCCCGGGCGCTGGTGCCAGATGTTGATCAGGCCGCTGCTCCAGGCCGCCAGGGCCGCGCCCAGGGCGGTCCAGGCGCCGGCGGCGGGCGCGAACCAGGTCAGGGCGGCGACCGGCAGGACCAGGAACAAGGCCACCGGCGCGAAGGCGGCCGCCAGCTTGGCGCGGCGCAGGGTGCGGATCCGGGCGGGCGACACGGCCAGCAGGTCGGGGGCCTCCTCGGCCGAGAGGGTGATCCAGGCCAGGCTGCCGGCCACCTGCCCGGCCAGGAACGCGACCACCCCGGCTCCACCGGCCAAGGCCGCGCCGGTCCCGTGGGCGGCGTTGCGGCTGAGCACCAGGGCGGTGGGGACCAGATACAGCACCCGCAGCAGCACCTGGGACAGCAAAGCCGCGTCGCGGCCGATCAGCAGCAGCTCCTTTCGCAAGGTGGCCAGGAACGGCCCGGCCGAGAAGGCCCGGCGGGCCCGGCCCTCCCGCGCCGGCTTGGCGGCGGTCTTGCCCTGGGTGGCGGCGGCGGCGTCCGAGAACCGCCGCCCCAGGGCGGAGGCGGCCAGCCAGAACAGCAGGGTCGACCCGGCCAGCAGGGCCAGCAACGGCAGCGGCTCGCCCAGCATGGCCTGCAGGGGCAGGGCGACGATCGGCGCGGGGCGGAGCCGGCCCTCCTGCGCCTGGCGAGCGATCTCGGCGAACAGGCTGCTGCTCTTCTGCGCGCCGAGGATGGTGCGGGTCTGGCTGACCAGGAAGAAAGCCGCCCCGACCAGGGCCGCCATCACCTGGGCCACGGTGCGGGTGCGGCGCGGGCCGATCAGGGCGAACAGCGCCATGGCCAGCACCAGGCCGGCGGCGGTCGAGCTCAGGGCCAGGGCGCCGAGCACGCCGAACACCCCGATCCAGCCCGGATGCCCCCAGATCACCGACGGCAGCAGCAGCGGCGTGACGATCAGCAGGAAGATGGTGACCACCCCGCCGGCCACGCCCAGCGAGCGCACGAACAGCACCTTGGCGGGCCGGATCGGCGAGGAGAACAGCAGGTCCAGGTCGCCCCGGTCGTACAGCGCCTCGCTCGAGGCGCTCAGGGTCTGGGACAGCATCAGGGTGAAGACCAACACCGTCGCCAGGGCCGCCAGGCTGATCGAAATCGGATGGATCGGAATGTCGACGTCGTGCAGGCCCAGGGCCGCCAGCACCCCGCCGCCCAGCAGCATGGCGGCGACGATCACCAAGCCGATCATTCCCCGCGCGCCCCGCCCGGCTCGCCCGGCGCGGAAATTACGCCAGTAGAGCCGCATCTCATGGGCCAGCAGCCAGAGACTGGAGCCCGGCGCCATCAGGGTCACGCGCCGATCTCCCGGGCGGCCCCGGTCGTGACGGAGTCGGGGGTGGTCAGCTGCAGGAAGACGTCCTCCAGGCTCGAGCCGCCGCGGCCTTCTCCGGCCTGGGCGCGCAGGGCGTCCAACGTGCCCTCGGCCAGCAGGCGGCCGCCGGCGATGATGCCGATCCGGTCGGCCATGCGCTCGGCCACCTCGAGAATGTGGGTGGTCAGGATCACCGCGCCCCCGGCGCGAACGCGGTCCTGCAGCATGTCCTTGACCAGACGGGCGGCGGCGGCGTCCAGGCCGGTCAGCGGCTCGTCGAGGATCAGCAGGCGCGGATCGTGGATCAGGGCGCCGGCCAACGCGACCTTCTGTTTCATGCCCCGCGAGAAACCCTCGCAGCGGGTCCGGGCCTCGGCCGTGAGACCCAGCTTCGAGAGGAGTTCCTCGGCCCTGACCTTGGCGGCCTTGGGCTCGACGTTCCACAGGCCGGCGACGAACTCCAGATATTCCAGCGGCGTCAGCCGGTCGTAGACCATGGCCTCGTCCGGGGCCCAGGCGGTGATCGCCTTGGCGGCGGCCGGATCGGCCCGGGCGTCGATCCCGAAGATGCTGATCTGGCCCTTGTCGGGCTTGGTCAGGCCCGCGACCATCCGCAGGGTCGTGGTCTTGCCGGCCCCGTTTGGCCCCAGCAGGGCGTAGAGTTCGCCGGCGTGGACGGTGAGGTCCAGGTCCATGACCGCCGGCTTGGTGAAGGTCTTGTCGAGGCCGCGAACGATCAGAGCTTCGGTCAAGACAAGATCCCCCGATGGTGTCGGCGCATGTGACCGCGATTGGCGACCCGGTTCAAGCGGCGATCCCCTGCCCCTGCGACCCGCTTCGCGATCGTCTTCCCCACCCAGCGGCGGGCCGCGCTGAAACATCCTATGACACAAGCGTCACACTGTTCCCGCGCCCTGGCGTTCCGCAGAAGCTACGCGGCGCCGCTTTCGCGGTCCCCGACTGGAGGTGAGATGCCAACGCGCCTGGACGAACGGAAGCTGGCGAACCTGGTCCTGGCCAATGCGCGGGAATACGCGTTCCTCACCTTCGACGGCGATGGGCGCATCACCTCCTGGAGCCCCGGCGCCGAGCGGGTGTTCGGCTACTCCGCGCAGGAGATGCTCGGCAATCTGATCGACACGACCTTCACCCTGTCGGACCAGGCCGCGGGCGCGCCCGAGCGCGAGCGCGAGACCGCGCGGCGGGACGGCCAGGCCGAGAACAGCCGCTGGCACTGTCGCAAGAACCTCGAGCGATTCTGGGGCAATGGCGTCACCCTGCGCATCAACGACCCCGAGGCGGGCGAATTCCTGAAGATCCTGCGCGACGAGACCCGACTCAAGCTCGCCGACGAGCAGCGTATCCTCCTGCTGAACGAGCTGAACCATCGGGTGAAGAACACCCTGGCCACTGTCCAGTCGATCGCCGAGCAGACTCTCAGGGCCGGCCATGTCGACGTCGCGGTGCGCGACAACCTGAGCCAGCGCCTGCAGGCCCTGTCCGAGGCCCACAACATCCTGGTGACCGAAAGCTGGGCCGGCGCCGATCTGCGGGCGATCGTCGAAAAGGCGGTGGCCCCGCACCGACACGCCGAGCTGAACGTGTTCGCCATCGACGGGCCGCCCGTACGGGTGAGCCCGCACCAGGCGGTGTCGATCTCGCTGGTCCTGCACGAGCTGGCGACCAACGCGTTGAAGTACGGCGCGCTGTCGGCTCCCACGGGGAAGGTGTCGATCAGCTGGAACATGGCGTACGGCGGCGATGGACGTCGCTTCATGAGCCTGCTGTGGGCGGAGAGCGGCGGGCCGCCGGTGGCGGAGCCGGTCCACAGTGGCTTCGGCACGCGCCTGATCACCCGCACGTTCAAACCCCAGAACGGGGGCCACGCGAAGGTCGACTTCGCGCCGGACGGCCTGCGCTGCGTCATCGACCTGGTCCTCTCGCGCTCCGACGAGATTCCCATTCTCGATCCGAAGGAAAGCTAGGCGATGTCCTAGTTCGGCCGCCCGTCCGGCTCCAGCTCGAACGCGGCGTCCAGGGTGACCTCGTCGACCACCTCGCCCTTCAGGGCGGCGTCCAGCACGTCGTCCAGCGAGGTCCAGACGAAGGCCAGCTGCTCCAGCACGGCCGGCAGGCGCTCGGGCTCGAAGCCGGGATAAAGGTCGGCGACCAGCCATAGCCCCGTGAGCACGTCGAAACCGAACCGGCAGCCAATCAGGCGGAACTGGGCGCGGGCGATGGTCTCGAACAGGGCGTCCAGGCTGCGCGCCTGGTCGAGGTCGGCCTGGTCGAACACCTGGCAGCGCGCCTGCAGCCAGTCGCCCTCCGGGAACAGGTAGAAGGCCCCGCCGTCCTCGGCGCCGGAGACTTCCAGGCCGCGGTCGATCGTCTCGACCACATAGCCGGCCTCGCGGCAGGCGTCCGCGATGTCTTGGAGGTTGATGGGGGTAGGTTCAGCGGTCATTCGATCTCGATCCTTCCCAAATCGCCCGTCATTCCCGCCCTTGTGGCGGGAACCCCTTTGTCCGCCGCACGTGCGGAGGTGTGTGGCGCGCCGGCGCGCCATTTCGTTTCACCGTCAGCTGAACGAGGGGTTCCCGCCACAAGGGCGGGAATGACGGTTGAGATGTGGGCTAACGCCCTTTCTAGCTGCGATAATCCCCGTTGATCGCCACGTACTGCTTGGTCAGATCGCAGGTCCAGACCGTGGCCGAGCCCTTGCCGACGCCGACGTCGACCGAGACTTCGAACTCGGCCTTCTTGACGTACCGGCTCATCGCCGCCTCGTCGTATTCGGCCGAGACCAGGCCGTCGCGGGCGGCGTAGAGGTCGCCGAAGCGGACGCTGATCTTCTCGCGATTGACGGGCTCGTCGGCGCGGCCGACGGCCATGACGATCCGGCCCCAGTTGGCGTCCTCGCCGGCGAAAGCGGTCTTGACCAGCGGGCTCTCGGCGATGGTGCGGGCGATCTTGCGGGCCGACAGCGGGCTCTCCGCGCCATTGACGGTGATCTTGACGAACTTGCTGGCCCCCTCGCCGTCGCGGACCAGCTGCAGGGCCAGGTCCAGCAGCACGGCCTCCAGCTTTTCCCTGAAGTCGGCCAGGCGGCGATCGCCGGCCCGGTGGATCTTCGGCGCGCCCGACTTGCCCGTCGCGAACAACAGCAGCGTGTCGTTGGTCGAGCGGTCGCCGTCCACCGTCACGCAGTTGAAGGTGGTGCGGGTGTAGAGGCTGACCAGGGTCTGCAGCGCCGCCGGAGCAATGGCCGCGTCGGTGGCCACGAAGGCCAGCATGGTGGCCATGTCGGGCGCGATCATGCCCGAGCCCTTGGTGATGCCGGCGATCCGCACCTCGTGCCCGTCGATCATCGCCGTGGCGTAGGCCCCCTTCGGAAAGGTGTCGGTGGTCATGATCGCCGAGGCCGCGCCGGCCCAGGCGTCCTCGGTCAGCCGGGTTTCCACCATCCGCAGGTTCGAGGTGATCTTGCTGTCGTCGAGAATGACGCCGATCACCCCGGTCGAGGCCATCATCACGTCGCGCTGGCGGCAGTCGAAGCGCTTGCCCACCTCGGTGGCCACCCGGCGCACGGCGTCGGCGCCGGGCTTGCCGGTGAAGCTGTTGGCGCAACCGGCGTTGACGACCAGGGCGCGGACATCCTCGCCCTTGCTGGCGGCCAGCTGGCGCTTGCACCAGTCGACCGGGGCCGAGCCGACGCCGTGGCGGGTGAACACCCCCGCGCAGCTGGTGCCCTCGGCGAAGCGCATCAGCAGCAGGTCCTCGCGGTCGTGCTTGTAGAAGCCGGCGCGGCCGGTGGCGATCTCGACCCCGGCGATCGGCGGAATGGTCGGGAACGGCACGGCCAGGGGCGAGACGGCCAGCCCCGGCTTGCCCGGCGCGGCGGACGCGGCGGCGGGTTTGGCGGCCTGGGCGGCCTCGGGAGACCCCTGGCTGGCGTCCTTCTGGGCGCGGCGCAGGCCGGCGCGCTTGAGGGCCGCGGTCAGCGGGTCGACCAGGGCGCGTTCCAGGGTGTGGCCGACGCTGGCGACGCCGTGGCCGACGATCTCGGCCGGGGTCGGGGCGGGCGCGGCGGCGGCCCTGGCCGGGGCCTTGGTCGCGGTCTTCGGCGCCTTTTGCGAGGCGGCGGGCTTGGCGCTCTTTGAAGGGGTCTTGGTCATTTCTTGGCCGGAGCTTGAGCGGGGGCGGACGCCGGCGGGGCGCTGTCGAGATCGGAGGACAGGCCCTGGTCGGCCGCGCCGGGCGGGGCCGAGGCCGGCTCCTGCGGCGCGCCGGGAACGTCCTGCGGCTTGCCGGTCAGCATCTCGACCTTGGAGCCGCCGCGCAGCTTTTCCAGCAGGTCGCGGACCTGGTCATAGGTCAGGAAGCGCACGATCTGCGGCCGGGCGGCCTCCAGGGTGATCGGTTCCTCCAGCCGCTTGTCCTCGACGCGCAGCACGGCCCAGCCGCCCTCGGTCTGGAACGGGCCGACCAGGGCGCCCTTCTGGACGTCCTTCAGGGCCACGGCGTAGGCCGGCGGCATGACGTCGACGGTGAAATAGCCCAGGTCCCCGCCGTTGAAGCGGGTGGCGGGATCGGTCGAGCGCTCCATGGCCAGAGCGTCGAACGACGCGCCGGCCGTCAGCAGCTTCTTGACCGCCTCGGCGTCGGCCTGGCTGCCGACCAGGATCTGGCGGGCGCGGATCTCTTCCGAGCGCTTCGACAGCTTCTGCTGCTCGGCGTAGAGGCCGCGAATGGCGTTCTCGTTGACGGCCTTCTCGACCACGTTCTCCACCAGCATGTCGCCCAGGATCCGCTCGCGCGCGGCGGCCAGGCGGCGTTGGGCGACTGGATCCTTGTCCAGCTTCTGCTTCAGGGCCTCGGCGGCCAGCAGCTTCTGGTCGATCACCTCGTCCAGGCGCTGACGGAACAGGTCCGACCCGATGTCCAGCGGCTCGCCCTCGCTGATCAGCCCTTGAGCCACGGCCTCGCGCTTGACGTCCGAGGCCCAGACGGTGTGGCCGTCGACGCGGGCGACGGCGGTGTCGCCGGGCTCGGGCGGGCGCTCGTCGGCCGTGTTGCGGCCGCAGGCGGCGACCAGCAGGGTGAGGACGGCGACGGCGATCAGGGCATGAACGCGGGACGTAGCTTTATGCATAAGGGCCGATCTCCGGCTGACTCTTACTCAGCGCTCTAGCGCGGTTTATCGCTGAGAGGAAACAGGTTCGCGATCTTGCCGCGCCTTGTCGTGAAGTCCGACCGCAATGAAAGACGCTTGGCTCTAAAATAGTGTCGTCATTCCGGGCCTTGCGCCCGGAAGCCCTCGTTCAGCCGACGGTGAGACGCCTTGGCGCGCTTGCGCGCCACACATCCGCACCTGCGGCGGAGAGAGGGGTTCCGGGCACGAGGCCCGGAATGACGGTGGATAAGTAAAGGGTCTCGGGAACCGGTTTTTTGCGGTGACGCTTTAAGCGCCGAGTTATTCGATACCCGCCGTCGCGAGGCCCATGACCCTCAGCGCTCGCGTTGACACCCGCCAGACCGGTGCTTAAGTCTCCGCGCGCGTACAAGAAGCTGGTTTTCCGCCAGCCTCGCCGCCTCTAATTTACCGTAGTGAAGGCCTTCAAGCCCTAGCGCCGGCCTCACAGACACCGCTCCGGAACCCCCACTTCATGCTCGGCTTCGCCAAAAAGTTCTTCGGCTCTTCCAACGAACGCAAGGTCAAGGCGATGTCCGCCCAGGTGGCGAAGATCAACGCCCTGGAGCCGGAATACGCCGCGCTGTCCGACGACGCCCTGCGGGCCAAGACGGACGAGTTCAAGGCTCGCCTGGCCAAGGGCGAAACGCTCGACGGCCTGCTGGTCGAGGCCTTCGCCACCGTGCGCGAAGCCTCCAAGCGCGTGCTGGGCATGCGCCACTTCGACGTCCAGATGGTCGGCGGCATGGTGCTGCACGGCGGCGGCATCTCCGAGATGCGCACCGGCGAAGGCAAGACCCTGGTCGCCACCCTGCCGACCTACCTCAACGCGCTCGAGGGCAAGGGCGTCCACGTCATCACCGTGAACGACTACCTGGCCAAGCGCGACGCCGAGTGGATGGGCCAGATCCACAACTTCCTGGGCCTGTCGTACGGCGTGATCGTCAACGGCCTCAGCCAGGGCGAGCGCCAGCGCGCCTATCGCAGCGACATCACCTACGGCACCAACAACGAATTCGGCTTCGACTACCTGCGCGACAACCTCGTCTACAGCGTCGAGGAAATGGTCCAGCGCGGCCACCACTACGTGATCGTCGACGAAGTGGACTCGATCCTGATCGACGAGGCCCGCACCCCGCTGATCATCTCGGGCCCGACCGAGGATCGCAGCGAGTTCTACAAGACCATCGACGTCCTGGTGAAGGAGCTCATCAAGGACAAGACCAACTATGACCACGACGAGAAGCAGAAGCAGGTCATCCTCACCGAGGAAGGCCAGGAGCGCATCGAAGAGATCCTGATGGCGGGCGGCCACCTGGCCGAGGACACCGCCGGCCTCTACGACGCCGCCAACATCTCGGTCGTGCACCACGTCAACCAGGCCCTGCGCGCCAACATCCTGTACACGCTGGACAAGGACTACATCGTCAAGGACGGCGAAGTGGTCCTGATCGACGAGTTCACCGGCCGCATGATGACCGGGCGCCGCCTGTCGGAAGGCCTGCACCAGGCCATCGAGGCCAAGGAAGGCGCCAATATCCAGCCCGAGAACCAGACCCTGGCCTCGGTGACGATCCAGAACTACTTCCGCCTCTACAAGAAGCTGGCCGGCATGACCGGCACCGCCGCGACCGAGGCTCAGGAATTCGACGACATCTACAAGATGGGCGTCAGCGAGATCCCGACCAACCGTCCGGTCCAGCGCATCGACGACGACGACGAGGTCTATCGCACCGAGCGCGAGAAGAACGAGTCGATCCTCAAGCAGATCGCCGACTGCCACGCGCGCGGCCAGCCGATCCTGGTCGGCACCGTGTCGATCGAGAAGTCGGAAGAGCTCTCCAGGCTGTTGTCGACCTACGCCTGGGAATGGGAAGGCAAGAAGCACAAGGGCATTCCGCACCAGGTGCTGAACGCCCGCTTCCACGAGCAGGAAGCCGGCATCGTCGCCGACGCGGGCGTGCCCGGCGCGGTGACCATCGCCACCAACATGGCCGGCCGCGGCACCGACATCCAGCTGGGCGGCAATCTCGACATGCGCCTGGCCAACTGGCGCCAGCAGCAGAAGGGCCTGGGGATCACCCCGACCCACGAGGACGAACTGGCCCAGAAGGCCGAGCTGGAAGCCGAGATCTCGGAAGCCAAGGCCAAGGCCCTCGCCGCCGGCGGCCTGTTCGTGCTGGGCACCGAGCGCCACGAAAGCCGCCGCATCGACAACCAGCTGCGCGGCCGCACCGGCCGTCAGGGCGACCCGGGCCGTTCGAAGTTCTTCCTGTCGTGCGAGGACGACCTGCTGCGCATCTTCGCCGGCGAGCGCCTGGACGCGATCATGCGCACCTTCGGCGTCCAGGAAGGCGAGGCGATCACCCACAAGTGGCTGAACAACGCCATCGCCACCGCCCAGAAGCGCGTCGAGCAGCGCAACTACGAGATCCGCAAGAACCTCCTGAAGTACGACGACGTCGTCAACGACCAGCGCAAGGCCGTGTTCGAGCAGCGCCAGGAGTTCATGGAGGCCACCGACCTCTCGGAGATCATCACCGAGATGCGCCATGACGTGGTCGACGACTTCGTCGCCCGCTACATGCCACCCAAGGCCTATGCCGAGCAGTGGGACATCGAGGGGCTGGACGAGCGCGTCCAGGCGATCCTGGGCCTGACCCTGCCGCTGAAGGAGTGGGCCGCCGAGGAAGGCATCGGCGACGAGGAGATGCGCGAGCGCATCACCAAGGCCGCCGACGCCTACGCCGCCGAGCGCGAGGTGATCATCACCCCCGAGCAGATGCGCTCGGTGGAGAAGAACTTCCTGCTGCAGATGATCGATCTGCAGTGGCGCGAGCACCTGATGCACCTGGACCACCTGCGCAACGTCATCGGCCTGCGCGGCTACGGCCAGCGCGACCCGCTGAACGAGTACAAGACCGAGGCCTTCTCGCTGTTCGAGAAGCTGCTGGGCGACCTGCGCACCAACACCACGCGCTGGCTGATGACGGTCGAGATCGCCTATGCCGAACCCGAGCCGCTGCACACGCCCGAGGGCCTGATCCCGGTGCACCTGGACCCGCTGAGCGGCGAGAACGTCGCCACGGCCGGCGCGCTTCCCGAGGGCCTGTCGCCCGAGCAGCGCGAGGCCCTGCCGGTCTCGGTGCTGCCGGAAGGCTGGGAATACACCGCCCGCAACGGCGCCTGCCCCTGCGGGTCGGGCAAGAAGTTCAAGCATTGCCACGGCGCGCTGGTCTAGGCCCGAGCGCCTGGTGATCACGGAAACGCCCGCCCCGGGAGACCGGGGCGGGCGTTTTGCTTTTTGCCCATCATCGAAAGCAGCTGTCATCCCGGACGAGCGCGCAGCGCGAAGATCCGGGACCGGAGCGTGAACTCAGAGCTTCCGGCGGTCCCGGATCGGCGGCCCTGCGGGCCTTGTCCGGGATGACAGCGTTCTTGCAGCCAGTCTTTAGACAGTCCCGCCCTTGTCAGCAGGGACGCCCTGCCCCTCCACCAACGCCACGCGCATCGCCTGGACCTGGCGGTTCAGGGCGTCCAGCTGGTCCAGGGTCATGGCCGTCTTGGCCACCAGGGTCTGGCCCAGGCAGTCGCACTGGTTCAGCAGCGACCGCCCCGCCTCGGTGAGGCTGACCTCGACCTGGCGTTCGTCCACCGTGCTGCGCTGACGGGCGACAAGACCGGCCTGTTCCAGGCGTTTCACCAAGGGGGTGATGGTGCTCGACTCCAGCGACAGGCGCTGGGCGATCGAGCCGACCGTGGCGCCGCCGTTCTGGCCCTCGGCCTCGCCCAGCACGCTCAGCACCAGGTACTGCGGATAGGTGATGCCCATCGCGTCCAGCATCGGCTTGTAGGTGCGGGTGATCGCCATGCTGGTGGCGTAGAGGGTGAAGCAGATCTGATTGTCCAACGGGATCGGCACGACGTGGTCCTCGCAAGCGAAAATGCCTTCTCCACGGTACATACCACAAAAAATGATATCGCGATAAATATTTCGCTGGACATGACGTCGCAGGCGCTCTAGCTATCTCGTTATTGCGGTAATGGATATCGCAGCAACAATATAAGGACGCCGAAATGAGCCAGTCGATCAATCAAGCCTCGCGCCGCACCCTGATGACCGCCGGCCTGGGCCTCGCGGCCGCCGTGGCCGCCGCGCCGATCGCGGCGACGGCCCAAGCCGCCCCCGCGGGCTCCAAGGCTTCCGGCGCGAAGTCCACGGGCAGCGGCTTCGTCACCGTTCAGGACGGCGTCCAGATCTTCTACAAGGATTGGGGTCCCAAGACCGCCCAGCCCATCGTCTTCCATCACGGCTGGCCGCTGAGCAGCGACGACTGGGACGCCCAGATGATGTTCTTCGTCAATCAGGGCTTCCGGGTGATCGCCCACGACCGTCGCGGTCACGGCCGTTCGACCCAGACCGACACCGGCAACGAGATGGACACCTACGCCGCCGACGTCATCGCCCTGGCCGACCATCTGGACCTGAAGAACGCCGTCCACGTCGGCCACTCGACGGGCGGCGGCGAAGCCATCCACTACGCCGCCCGCGCCAAGCCAGGCCGCGTCGCCAAGGTGGTGCTGATCGGCGCGGTGCCGCCGATCATGCTCAAGACGGCGGCCAATCCCGGCGGTCTGCCCAAGGACGTGTTCGACGGCTTCCGCGCCGCCCTGGTGGCCAACCGCGCCCAATTCTTCCACGACGTCGCGGCCGGTCCGTTCTACGGCTTCAACCGTCCGGGCGCGAAGGTCTCGCCGGCCACGGTCGAGAACTGGTGGCGCCAAGGCATGATGGGCGGCGCCAAGGCCCATTACGATTGCATCGCCGCCTTCTCGGAGACCGACTTCACCGACGACCTGAAGAGCGTCAACCTGCCGGTGCTGGTGATGCACGGCGAGGACGACCAGATCGTGCCGATCGCCGACAGCGCCCTGCTGGCCGTCAAGCTGCTGAAGAAGGGCGTGCTGAAGACCTATCCCGGCCTGCCGCACGGCATGGCCACCACCCACGCCGAGGTGATCAACAAGGACCTGCTGGCCTTCATCAAGGCCTAGGCTGCGCCCGGCCTTCCCTCCCCTTCGCGGGGAGGGAAGCGCCGCTCGCGGGATTCAGGCCCGCTTCCCCCGCTTCGCCAGGCCACCCAGGCCGCGCCGACCAGCACCCCGGCCGCGATCGTTCCGGAAGCCCGCAGCCCCGTCGCGATCCGCTCGGACCCGCCCGCCGCCAGCGCGCCCATCACCGCCACCCCCGCCGCGCCCGCCGCCTGACGGCAAGCGTTCAGCACCCCCGAGGCCGTCCCCGAGAAATGTCGGTCGACGCTGGCCAGCAGGGCGCTGGTCATGGCCGGCACCGCCGCGCCCATGCCGGCGGGGATCAGCACAAAGCCCGGAATCATCAGCCAGAACGGCGTCGACGGCGTCAGCCGGCTGGTCAGGGCGTAGCCGAGCGCCGCCACCAGCACCCCGCCGGCCATGGTCCGCGCCGAACCGAAGCGGTGAGCGATCGCGCCGCTCAGCAGGTTGGAGACGATAAAGGTCGCCGTCAGCGGCAGAAAGGCCAGGCCCGCCCGCACCACGTCGTAGCCGGCCGACCGCTGCAGGAAGAGGCCCAGCACGAAGATCACGCCGTAATAGGTGAAGTTGACGCTGACCCCGATCACCACCGCCGACCAGACCATGCGGGTCTTGAACACCGCCAGCGGCACGGCGGGATGCGGGCTGCGGACCTCCACCGCCAGAAACGCCGCCGCCGCCCCGACGCCCGCCGCCAGGGCGCCCAGCACCAGGGGGTCGCTCCAGCCTCGGTGGCCGCCCTCGATGACGGCGCCGACCAGGCACGCCAGGGCCACGAAGCCGAGGACCTGGCCGGGAAGGTCCAGCGGTCGCTTCTCGCGCGGCGGGACTTCAGGCACGAAGACCAGGGTCAGGGCCGCGCCCAGCAGGCAGAGCGGCAGATTGACCAGGAACACCCAGCGCCAGCCCAGGGCGCCGATCAGCAGGCCGCCGATCACCGGTCCGGCGGCGATCGACACCCCGCCGGCCGCTGTCCACCAGCCGACGGCCCAGGCCCGCGCCTTGTCGTCGCCGGCCGCGGCGTGGGTGATCAGGGCCAGGGACGGCGGCACCAGCAGGGCGGCCGCCGCGCCCTGGACGGCGCGCGACAGGATCAGTTGCAGGGCGCTGTGGGCCAGGCCGCAGGCGGCGGACGAGACGGCGAACAGGACGAGCCCTGTCAGGAAAGCCCTCCGCGGGCCAAACCGGTCGCCCAACGCCCCGGCCGACAACAACAGCGCCGCCAACAGCAGGGTGTAGGCGTCCACGACCCATTGCAGACTGGCGGTCGGCGCCCCGAACTCGCGGCCGATGGCGTCCAGGGCGACGTTGACGATGGTTACGTCCAGCTGGACGATCGTGAAGCCGAAGCTGGCCGCCGCCAGGATCAGCGGCAGGCCGGCGGGCCGGGCGGAGGACGCGACTCGGACATGGGTCATGGCCGGAGTTTCGCCGAGGACGCGGCCGGATGTTACACGCAAGGCTGAAGCATGCGGCGTGGGGTTGGACTATCTTCGCAGACCACCGCCTTCGCCGGGAGACGGACCTTTGAGAACGGAGGCCTTGTCATGGAAGCCAATATCGCCTCCCCCGCCGCCCTGATCGGCGATCCTAGCCGGGCGGCCATGCTGCAGGCCCTGCAGGACGGTCGGGCCCAGCCGGCCGGCGCCCTGGCCTGGGCGGCCGGCCTCACCGCCCAGGCCGCCAGCAACCACTTGGCCAAGCTGGTCGACGGCGGGCTGGTCAGCGTCGAGCGCGAAGGCCGCCACCGCTACTATCGCCTGGCCAACGCCGAGGTCGCCCACGTGCTGGAGGCCCTGGCCGTGCTGGCCGCCCCGGTCCGCTCGCTGGAGCGGCCGCGCTCGCCCCAGGCCCGAGCCCTTCGCGACGGCCGCTGCTGCTACGGCCATCTGGCCGGTCGACTGGGCGTGGCGGTGACCGACGCCCTGGCGGCGCGCGGCGTGCTCCGTCCGATCGACGGCAAGCTCTACGAGATCCCGCCCGCCGGTCGCGCCTGGTTCGAGGACCTTGGCCTGGACGTCGAGACGATGCGGTCCAAGCGGGGCGCGGCCCGTCAGTGCCTGGACTGGACCGAACGCCGCCACCACCTGGCCGGTCCGCTGGGCGTGACCCTGCTGAGCCGCATGGTCGCCCTGGGCTGGATCGAGACGGTCGCCGACAGTCGAGCGGCCAGGCTGACGACTCTGGGCCGCGAGGAAATACGCAAGCGACTGGGGGTGGATCTGGAAGCGCTGGAGGGGCGCGAGGCCGCCTAGGCGCCCAAACTTCCAGCGCCGATAGGATTGTCGCCCAATCCCGGAAGATGTCCCGCGCCGAGACACATCTCAGCGTTGATGGTGCTTCATCCCCGGGAGACCCGCCATGCCCGACTTCAAGCTCGCCCTCGCCCCCAGCCAGCTGACCCAGACGATCAATCCGTGGTCCTGGAGCATGGGCAATATCAGCCTGTTCAGCATCAATCTGGGAACGTCGAAGGCGCCCGAGGTCGAAACCCGGGTGCTTAACGAGGTCGGCACCTATGGCAGGCAGCTGGGCCGGATCGGCGAAGCCCTGGCCACTGTCGTCGCCTGGGCGGAGAGCCAAGGCATGCCGCAGACCAAGGCGATCGAGGAGCTCAGGCTACAGCTGGAGCACATCGACATCATTCGCCGCGAGGAGGGACTGAGCGCTGCGCTGCCGGCCGCGACGGCCTCGGCGAAGGCCTAGGCCGCCTCCACGCCGAACTGCAGCCGCGCCAGCTTGGCGTACAGCCCGCCCTGGGCCGAGAGCTCGGCGTGGGTGCCCTGCTCGACGACGCGGCCGTCTTCCATGACCACGATGCGGTCGGCCTTGAGCACGGTGGCCAGGCGGTGGGCGATGACCAGGGTGGTGCGCTGGCTCATGGCGTCGTGCAGGGCCTTCTGGACCAGGCGCTCGTTCTCGGCGTCCAGGGCGCTGGTGGCCTCGTCCAGCAGCAGGATCGGCGCATTGCGGACCAGGGCGCGAGCGATGGCTAGGCGTTGGCGCTGGCCGCCCGACAGGGTCTTGGCCCGCTCGCCGACCGGGGTGTCGAAGCCCTCCGGCAAGGCGGTGATGAAGGCCGTGGCCTGGGCCGCGTCGGCGGCGGCGCGGGCCTCCTGCTCGGTGGCGTCCTCGCGGCCGAAGCGGATATTGTCCAGGGCCGAGCCGGAAAACAGCGGACTGTCCTGGGCGACCAGGGCCATGCGCTCGCGCACCTCCGCGGGATCGGCGTCGCGCAGGTCGATCCCATCCAGTCGCACGACCCCGGCCTGGGGGTCGTAGAACCGCAAGAGAAGCCGCAGGACCGTGCTCTTGCCCGCTCCCGAGGGACCGACCAGGGCCACGGTCTCGCCGGGCTTCACGACGAGGTCGAAACCCTTCAGGGCCGGCAGGTCCGGACGACCGGGATAGGCGAAGGTCACGCCCTCGAAGGCGATGCCGCCCCGGGCCGGAACCGGCAGGGTCCGGGGCGTCTCGGGCGCGGCGATCCCCGGCCGGGAATTGAGCAGGTCGGAGATCCGCTCCATGGCGCCGGAGGCCTTCTGCACGTCGCCCCAGACCTCGCCCAGGGCGCCGACCGAACCGGCGGCCATGATCGCCAGCAAAGCGAACTGCGCCAGGGTGCCGGCCGTCATCTCGCCCGACAGCACCAGGTGCGCGCCGGTCCAGAGCAGCAGGGTGATGCCGCCGAACGCCAGCACGATAACCACCGCCGTCATGCTGGCCCGGGCCGTGATCCGCCGCACCGAGGCCTTGTAGGCGCCCTCCACCGCCGCGCCGAACCGCGTGTCGGCGGCGTCCTCGCGACCGAAGGCCTGGACCGTGTCGAGGGCGTCCAGGCTCTCGCCGGCATAGCCGACCGCGTCGGCGAACTTGTCCTGGGCGGTGACCGACAGCTTGCGGACATTGCGGCCCAGTAGGAACATCGGGGCCAGGATCACTGGCACCATCAGCACGATGAAGCCCGCCAGCTTGGGGCTGACCACGGCCATGTAGCCCAGGCCGCCGATCAGGCTGAGGGTGTTGCGCAGAGCGACCGAGGCCGAGGTGCCCACCAGGGTCTCGACGATCGTGATGTCGGTGGTCATCCGCGACAAAACCTCGCCGGTGCGGGTCTTCAGGAAGAACGCCGGGTCCAGGGTCAGGGTGTGGCCATACAGCGCACGGCGCAGGTCGGCGACGACCCGCTCGCCCAGCCGGGTGACAAAGAAGAATCGGGCCGCCGTGGCCACGGCCAGCACCAGGGCCACCGCGCCCAGGCCGATGAAGGCGGTGTTGACCGCGTCGCCCGAACCCTTGGCGAAACCCTTGTCGATCACGCCCTTGAAGGCGGCGGTCAGGCCCAGGGTGGCGCTGGTCGAGAACAGCAGGAAGAAGCCGGCGGCCAGGGCGTCGCCGACGTGGCGGCGCACGAAGGGCAGCAGATGGGCCAGCGGACGGATGTCCTTGCGGCGGGGGCGGCGATTGGCCGCCTCGGCCAGGGTCTGCACCAGCTCCGCGCCCGCGCTCGGCCTGCCCTCGGCCGAAATCTCGCCCGCGTTCACGTCGCTCATCAACTGTCCCTTGCCAAATTCGCGCGCTTTCTTTATAGCCGCGCGTCTCCGAGAGCCACCCGCAAGGTTTGGCGCCCGCCCACATTACACGCCGCCTCAAGTCGGTTGGATCGCCCGATGAAACAAGACATTCACCCCGACTATCACTTCATCACCGTCACCATGACCGACGGCACGTCCTATCAGACCCGTTCGACCTACGGGAAAGAAGGCGCGACCCTGGCGCTGGACATCGATCCGCGCGTGCACCCGGCCTGGACCGGCGGCAACGGCCAGATGCTGGACCGCGGCGGCCGCGTCTCGCGCTTCAACGCGAAGTTCGCCGGCTTCACCGCCAAGAAGTAAGCGTTTCACGCTTCTCGCCGTAAGGGCGACGAAAGGCCGGTTCCGCGTTCGCGGGCCGGCCTTTTCTGTTTGGGGCGGGCTCCGCCCCCTATGGGGGCGGACAGACGGCGTAGCCGTCAGGTGGGGGCAAGTAGAGAGCGGCAGGGCCGACACAGGTTAGCGGCAGTGCGGCGAACGCTTGCCCCCTCCGGGCCTCCGGCCCTCCTCCCCCAGAGGGGGAAGATGGCGAAATCTTAAACCCCGAACGCCGCGTTCAGGCGGTCGAAGTGGGCCTGCACCGGGCGCGGGGCTTCTTCGGCGGCGGCGGCTTCGACGTACATGCGCTTGTCCAGGTGGCGGACGCGCTCATAGAGGCGCTCGGAGCGCTGCAGCAGATTGACCAGGCCGAACGGCAGATCCTCGACGGCGGCGGGCTCGCCGCTCTCCAGGCCCAGGCGGTAGTTGTCTGCGCAGGCGGCATGAGCCTCCATCTCGCCTTCCCTGACCGCGCGCTGGACCAGCAGCCACGAGGCCACCTGCATCAGGCGGGTGGTCAGCCGCATGCTTTCGCCGGCATAGGCCAGGGCGGCGTTGCGCGAGAGAATCTTGCTGTCGTGACGACCGGCGCCGTCGAGATAGGCGGCGGTCTCCTCGACCAGCGTCATGCCTTCCTCGAAGGTCCGGTCGAACAGTTCGGAACGGGCGAAATCCTGGATCACGCCGGCGCGCCAAGGGGTCTGGGCCACATTCAACTCGGTCATAGCTGCTCAATGCCCCTTCGAAAGGCCGCGAGAACGTCTCGTCGGACACAAGGACTGCAACCCCCGTGCCAGACAGGATCGTCCCGTTTCGCGACCACGCCCGCCCAATTTCGACCGAAGTCCATCCAAGTCGGATGCTGGAATCAGGCGTCTCCAGAGTCCGCCTGTAGCGTAAACCGATCGTTAGTCTAGGCGACCAAACAGCGCATTGGCCGCGTCGCGCCCCGCCTTTTTCTTGCTGAGCTGGGCGCGGGTGCGGGCGATTTCCGCTTCCAGCGCCTCGATCCGTTCTTCCAGCTCGGCCACGCCATAGGTGTCGAGATCCTCATGGGTGGCGGTGTTCAGCGCGTCGCCGCGGAAGGCGCGCGGCTCGACCGGTTCTTCCATCATCGGATCGGTCTCCCTTTGCTCGACCCCTTTTCCAGCGGCCATCTGACGCCTACCAAGGGCGCGACGCAAGCCTCACGGGATGCCCCACCATGTCCGAGACCATGACCACCATCGCCGTCGAAGGCGGAAAGGGCGCCGCCGACGCCCTGCGTCCGGAGACCGTGGCGCGCCCCGAGCCGGGTCCCGACCAGATCCTGATCCGCGTGCGGGCCGCGGGCGTCAACCGTCCGGATCTGTTGCAACGCCTGGGGTTCTATCCGCCGCCGCCGGGCGCCCCGACCACCCTGGGCCTGGAGGTCGCGGGCGAGGTGGTGATCGGCTCGGGGCGCTGGAAGGCCGGCGACAAGGTCTGCGCCCTGCTGGGCGGCGGCGGCTACGCCCAGTATGCCGTCGTCGACGCCCGCCACGCCCTGCCGGTTCCCGACGGCTTCGACTTCGCCCACGCCGCCGCCCTGCCCGAGACGGTGTTCACGGTGTTCGCCAATGTGTTCGAACATGGCGCGCTCAAGCCTGACGAGACGCTGCTGGTTCATGGTGGGACGTCCGGTATCGGGACAACAGCGATTGCCATGGCCAAGGCGCACGGCGCGCGGGTGATCGCCACCGGGCGCGGCGCCGACAAGAAGGCCCAGGCCCTGGCTCTGGGCGCCGACATCGCCGTCGACGCCAAGACCGAGGACTTCGCCGAGGCGGTCAAGGCGGCCGGCGGCGCCGACGTGGTGCTCGACATGGTCGGGGCCAGCTATTTCGACAAGAATCTCGACGCCCTGAACGTCGGCGGCCGCATCGTCTACATCGCCGCCCTGGCCGGACCCGTGCTCGAAGTTCCGGTCATGAAGATCATGCAGAAGCGGGCGGTGCTGACCGGCTCGACCCTGCGCCCCCGCGCGGCCGACGAGAAGGCCCGGCTGGCCGCCGAGATCGAACGCGTGGTCTGGCCATGGATCGCGGCGGGCAAGCTGAAGCCGATCATCGACGCGACGTTCCCGCTGGAAGACGCCGCCAAGGCTCATGCCCACCTGGAAGCTGGGGAACATGTGGGCAAGGTGGTGCTGCTGGCGTGACCGCGCTCCCGTAGACGACGACGTTCTGGCTCAATGCAAGCTTGAGCATTAGGATGCCCGCCGAGCACGGGGGACGACATGAGCTTGCACGGCCTGAGCCGGATGATCCGGAATCCGCACCACATTGCCCTGGGGGGCCTGTTGGTCGCGGCCGCCGGCCTGCAGTGGTGGATTTCCGCGCGAAAACCTCATCCTCTGGTGCAATGGCCGGCATGGTCGCTGCTGGGCGCGGCCGCGTTGTTATTCACGTCTGACGAGACCGGCGCGGGGCTTGACACCTCTCCCGAGCATCTGGGCGTGATCGTCGTCATCGGGATCGTCGTGGGCGGCGGCGTCACCCTGCGAGATGTCTGGCGTCGACGACGCGATGTGGCGGTGGCCGAGACGATCGCCTTGGAAAAGCGCCGCTATGGTCGACAGCCGCCGACCGACCTGGGTTGATCGGGATTATCGATCCCCGTTCCCTTTCCCGAGAAACCGCATTATAGCTCCAGGCTGAACATCCCGCCCGGCCGCAAGGTCGGGCGCCGTCATTTCTGGAGCCCCTCATGGCCGACATCCTGATGCCCAAGGCGACCGCCGTCTGGCTCGTGGAAAACACGTCGCTCACCTTTGAACAGATCGCCGACTTCTGCGGCCTGCACCCGCTGGAAGTCAGCGGCATCGCCGACGGCGAAGTGGCGCGCGACATCCGCGGCGCCGATCCGATGGGCAACGGCCAGCTGACCCGCGAAGAGCTCGACAAGGCCCAGGCCAACGACGCCTATCGCATGAAGGCCCAGGTCAGCCGCCACGCCGAACTGCTGAAGCCGCAGAAGAAGGCCCCGCGCTATACCCCGGTGTCGCGCCGCCAGGACCGCCCGGACGCCATCGCCTGGTTCATCCGCCACCACCCGGAAGTCACCGACGCCCAGATCTCCAAGCTGCTGGGCACGACCAAGTCGACCATCGAGCAGGTGCGCAATCGCCAGCACTGGAACTCGGCCAACATCAAGCCGGTCGACCCGGTGACCCTGGGCCTGGTCGGCCAGCTGGAGCTGGACGCCCTGGTCAAGAAGGCTGCCGAGAAGAAGGCCAAGGACGACCTGAAGAAGGGCATTCTGCCGGAGGATCCGACCCTGCGTCCGGCCTCGGAAACCAGCGCCCTGCCCGAAGACCACGAGGACGAAGAGGCCGCGATCCGCAAGGGCCGCATCGAGCCCAAGGCCGAGGACGTGTTCGGCAAGTCGACCTATGTGGCCGACGACGAGGAAGACGACGAGGACTGAGGTCTTCCTCTTCCCTCGCGGGAGAACAAAGCAAAGGGCCCACTCCGCGTCCGCGAAGTGGGCCCTTCTGTTTTCGGCCTCCCAGGTCGTCACCGCCGCCTGGCGGCGCGGCGACGAAGCAGGGGGCTAGTGAAGTCGCGCCCTAAGGCCTTCGATCTCCTCCTTGAGCCTGAGCTTCTGCCGCTTCAACTCCCGAAGACGGGTGCTGTCGCTGACGGGTCGACTGGTCTCCTCCTGGATCGTGCGGTCGAGGTTCTCGTGACGGGACCCAAGCTCGCGGATGCGGGATTCGATGGCCATGGCTGTCGGCTCCTTGCTGTTGGAGAGGCAAGTCAACACCCGCTGTTCGAAGCTGTCAGATCACATATGATTGCAATCGGCGGCGCTTGACGCGGCGCCGCTTGCTCCCATGACGGACGAAATTCACCATGTCGGACCCGCTGGCCTCGCCTCAGAGCCCCCTGGAAAAACCTCGCCTCGTCGTCGGAATCTCAGGCGCGTCGGGGGTTGTCTATGGCCTGCGCGCCTTGGACGCCTGTCGCGAATTGGGGATCGAAAGCCACTTGGTCCTGTCGAAGTCCGCCGCCCTGACCCTGTCGCAGGAGACGGGACTTTCCGTCGCCGAGGTCAATCAGAAGGCGGGCGTTGTCCATCGCGTAGGCGACATTGGGGCGGCGATCGCGTCGGGCTCATATCGCACATTGGGCATGATCATCGCGCCCTGCTCGGTGCGGACCATGAGCGAGATCGCCACCGGCGTCACGGCTTCGCTGCTGACTCGCGCCGCCGACGTGACGCTGAAGGAACGCCGCCCGCTGGTGCTGATGGTGCGCGAGACGCCGCTGCATCTGGGTCACCTGCGCACCCTGACCAAGCTGGCCGAGATGGGCGCGGTGATCGCGCCGCCGCTTCCGGCGTTCTACGCCAAGCCGCAGTCGATCGCCGAGATGGTCGACCAATCGGTGGGCCGCGCGCTCGACCTGTTCGGCCTGTCGTGGCGACCGGTCAAGCGGTGGGGCGAGGACCTGGCGCCCCTGACCGGCGAAGCTTGAGAGGTTAACGCGGATGCGGCTTTGGCAGTGGGCTCTGGAAGTCTATGCGCGACCGTCTGTCGCACAGGCGTGCCTGTCGCTGCAGGACGGGCACGGCCAGAACGTGCCCTATCTGCTGTGGGCGGCCTGGCGGGCCAGCGAGGGCCGGCCGGCCGACGTCAAGGCGGCCGCCGGTCTGGTCAAGCGCTGGGACGCCGAGGTCGGCTCGCCCCTGCGCGCCATCCGCCGGACGATCAAGCCGGCCTGGCCCGGGATCGACGACGACGCCCGCGAGACCTTCCGCAACGCCGTCAAGGACGTCGAACTGCACGGCGAGAAGGTGCTGATGGAGAGCCTGGAAGCCCTCAGCGGCGAACCGGGGCCCGCGCTCGACGTCTTCGACGCCCTGCTGGAGGCCGCCCGGGCGTCCGGCGATCCGCCCCGCGAGGCCGCCCTGCGGGCCCTTTCCATGGCCCTGTCGGGGGGCGAGGCCTAACGCCCTTTACCCGCTGTCAGGCTTTGCTATCTATCACCGCCCGCTTGGGGATCATTGGACCACGACAGCAGGGGCGTCCATGAACGACGACGACGCTTCAGACGACAGCGACATCGCCCTCGAGCGGCGCCTGGCGACCCTGCGCGAGGAACATCAGGACCTCGGCGACGCGGTCATCGCCCTCGAAGAACGCCCCCAGCCCGACATGCTGCAGATCGCCCGCCTCAAGCGCCGCAAGCTGGCCCTGAAGGACGAGATCGTGCGGCTGGAGGATCTGCTGATGCCGGACATCATCGCCTAGGGCTCAGTCCTGAACCTTCACCGTCGCTTCGTGCCCGACCGGGAAGTTCAGCGAGTTGGCGACGAAACACTTGGCGTTCGCCTCGTGGTGCAGGGCCATGGCCCTGGCCGGATCCGAGCCGGCCGCGATCGTCACGTGCGGGCGCAGGGTGGCGCTCTGGAAACGGCCGCCGCCGGTCTCGTCCTCGACCATCGTCGCCGTCGCTTCGTCGCGATAGGCGGTGACGACCACGCCGTTCACGGCGCACAGGTGCAGATACCACAGCTGGTGGCACGAACTGATCGAGGCCAGCAGCAGTTCCTCGGGATTCCAGCGCGCGGGATCGCCCCGGAAGCTCGGGTCGGACGAGCCCAGCAGGACCGGCTTGCCCTCGGCGGCGACCTCATAGGCGCGTTCGTAGGACCGATAGCTGGCGGTGCCCTCGCCGGTGTCGCCGGTCCAGGTCAGGGTCGTGGCGTAGTGGTGCGACTTGGACATGGCGGGCTCCTCTAGCGAGATCCAGGACTGTAGGAAGCGCCTGCACTCACGCCCCGGTCCCGGATCTTAGCGCTGCGCGCTCGTCCGGGATGACAAAGGTTTTGAACCTTCACGCCCCTTTGCGCATCCGCTTCTTCAGCAACATCGCCGCATCGGCCTCGGCCAGGGCGACTTCGGGATCCATGCCGGCCTCGATCTCGCGTACGCCGAACGAAAGGCGCAGCGGAGCCGACCATTCGCCCAGTTGCACCGGCGATCCGGTGACCGCCTTGGCCAGGGTCTCGGCCTTGGAGGCGGCGGTCGCCTGATCGGCCTGGACCAGCAGCACGGCGAACTCATCGCCGCCGATCCGGCCCACCACGTCGCTCTCGCGGACATTGGCCTGCAGGCGTCCAGCCACGGCCTTCAGCGCCTCGTCGCCCGCTGCGTGGCCGAAGCGGTCGTTGACGGCCTTGAAGCCGTCGAGGTCGAAGAACACCAGGCTGGCGGGCGAGCCGTAGCGCTGGGCGAAGGCGGCGACCCGCTTGATCTCGCGCAGGAAGGCCCGGCGGTTCAGCACCGGCGCCAAGACGTCCAGGTCGGCCAAGCCCTGGGCCTCGCCCAGCTTGAACTTCAGCCGGGCGACCTCGCCGCGCAGGTCGTCGATCTCGACCATCAGGGTCTTCAGCGCGCCCTGCACCTGCGGGGTCAGGTCGGCTTCCGACAGTCCCAGGAAACCGGCCGTGTCGGCGGCGACCACGGCCCGCGCCACCACCGGGCCGGCCGCCTCGGTCAGCGCCCGGCGACGGATCGCCGAGAAGGATTCGGTGCGGGCGCTGGTGATCTTCATGGAACGCGTGAATCACTTGTGGTGAAGCTTCAGCATTTCTGCGTTCTTTCATTAACCATGACAATGGCGACGGTCCTGTGTCGCGGCGTCGCGGCGAGGGCCTATCCCTTCGGATCGTTTGCGGTTTTCGCCGGGCGGCCTGGATGAGAACGGGCTTTGGCGCCTGGGCGCCAGCGGCTATAAGGCCCGCGATTCACGGTCGCGAGGCCGCCGGCGCGCCGCGCCGCCTTCTAGGGAAATCGTCTCCGATGCCCACCGCCACGCCACCTGTCGCCCCCAAAGTGGTCATTGTCATGGGCAGCCGATCGGACTGGCCGACCATGAAGAAGGCGGCCGACGCGCTCGACGCCCTGGGCGTGACCTACGAGGCCAAGGTGGTTTCCGCGCACCGCACGCCGCAGCGGCTGGTCGAGTTCTCCACCTCAGCCCAGGACGCCGGCTACAAGGTGATCATCGCCGGGGCCGGCGGCGCGGCGCACCTTCCGGGCATGGTGGCCTCGATGACCATCCTGCCCGTGCTGGGCGTGCCGGTGCAGTCCAAGGCCCTGAACGGGCTGGATTCCCTGCTGTCCATCGTCCAGATGCCCGGCGGCGTGCCCGTGGCCACCCTGGCCATCGGCGAGGCGGGCGCCCGGAACGCCGGCCTGCTGGCCGCCCAGATCCTGGCGATCTCGGACGCGGCCCTGGCCCAGCGCCTGGCCGCGTTCCGCGCCGAACAGACCCGCAGCGTCGTCGAAAGCGTTGAAGATTGATGACGTCCTCTCCGCCTGCTTCTCCCCTGGCCCCTGGCTCCACGATCGGCATCCTCGGCGGCGGGCAGCTGGGCCGCATGCTGGCCCTGGCCGCCGCGCGCCTGGGCTTCGACGTCGTGATCCTCGATCCGGAGGAGAACAGCCCGGCCGGCCGCGTCGCCGCCCGTCAGATCGTGGCGGCCTATGACGATCGCTGGGCGCTCAAGCGCCTGGCCGAGGCCTGCGACGTCGTCACCTACGAGTTCGAGAACGTTCCGGCCGACACCGTGGCCGAACTGACCGGCCTGGGCGTGCTCGTCGCTCCCGGCGCCAGGGCCCTGGCCGCCGCCCAGGACCGGGTGGCGGAAAAGAGCTTCCTGGCCGAGATCGGCGTGCCGACCGTCGCCTTCACCGCCATAGACGACGCTTCCGCCCTGCCCGCCGCCGTCGCCAAGATCGGCGCTCCGTCCCTGCTCAAGACCCGCCGCGAGGGGTATGACGGCAAGGGCCAGGCCTGGATCCAGCGCTCGAACGAGGCGGCCGCCGCGTTCGAGAAGATCGCCAGCCAGCCCGCCATCCTCGAGGCTCCGGCCGACTTCGTGCGCGAGCTGTCGGTGATCGCCGCCCGCGGCCGCGACGGCGAGATCGCCTGCTATCCGCTGTCGGACAACCACCATGAGGGCGGCGTCCTGCGCCGCACCAGCGCCCCGGCCAAGGTCAGCGCCGCCACGCGCGACCAGGCCGAGGCCATCGCCGCCAAGATCCTGACCGCCCTGGAATATGTCGGGGTGATCGGGGTGGAGCTGTTCGAAATGGCCGGCGGCAAGCTGCTGGTCAACGAGTTCGCGCCGCGGGTGCACAATACCGGCCACTGGACCCAGGACGGCTGCGAGGTCGACCAGTTCGAGCAGCATATCCGCGCCGTCGCCGGCTGGCCGCTGGGCCCTACCGCCCCGCGCGCCCATGTCGAGATGACCAACCTGCTGGGCCCGGAGGTCGAGGCCTGGGCCAGGCTGGCCGCCGAACCCGAAACCCGCCTCCACCTCTACGGCAAGGGCGAGGCCCGGCCGGGGCGGAAGATGGGGCATGTGAACAGGCTGCGGGGGCTGAAGGACTAGCGTCGCCGCAGACCTCGCCCTTGTCGGTCACGCCTTGGGGCAAAGGCCCTTGGGCGTCCAGTCGGAGGTCAGGGTCGTCGGCGGACTGCCTTCGCCATGCAGGATCAGGGCGAAGCCCTGACGCGTCTCCTGGCCGATCGCCATCAGCAGCATCGGCGGACCGCGCCGCACCATCAGCGAGTGCCCCGCGCCCCGGGCGACCTGCACGCCGTCCGGTGTTTCCAGGCAGCTGCCGCCGCGGATCCCATAGAACGCCTCGGGTCCGGAATGCACATGCACCGGCGCGGTCATGCCGGGGGTGAAGGTCGACTTCAGATACTCGGCGCTGAAGGCGCCCTTGGCCGCCTCGATCGGCAGCGGGCCGATGTCGGCCAGATGGCGCCCGCCTTCCAACTCAAGCCCCTTGCGCCCCACGTCGAACACCCAGACCTGGCTGAACGCTTCAACGACGGCGCCGTGCGGCGGCTTGGCGCGTTCGGCGGCCTGCCTGTCGGCGAAGGTGTAGATGGTCCAATAGAGCGGCTCCTGCGTCAGCTCTCCAAGGTCTTGGTGAGCGACGAGACAAGCGGGACCCGGCGTCTCGCCGGCCTGGCCGGAACAGGTCCGGGAGGTCGCCTGGGCATGGGCGCCCGAGGGCCGCAGGGCCAGGAGGGCCAAGGCGCAGAGGATGACCGTCAGCGGCTTCGATGCAGTCCTGGCCATGGCGGGTTCCGGCAACTGAAGGAGTCTGGGGACACTGCCTGAAGATGCGGCCCCTTTCCACGCCCGGCGAACCTGGCCGCCGCCGCGTCTAAGCCATGGCGATGATCTCCAGCTCGATCAGCCAGTCGTCGGCCAGGGTCTGGACGATGATCGCCGTGGTCGGGATGCGCCGCTCGCCCAGGGCCTTCACCCGCGCCGCGCCGTTGGCCTCCACATAGGCCGGATCGCGCAGATAGCTGGTCAGGCGCACGATGTTGTCGACGGTCATGCCCGCGCTGGCCAGGATGGTCCGCAGGTTCGACCAGACCAGTTCCAGCTGGTGCTCCAGGCTGGTCCCCGCCACGCCCTGAGCGTCCAGCCCCATGGTCCCGGCCACGAACAGCATGCGGGCCGGATTGCGCACTTCGATGGCATGCACGTAGTCCTCGGTGGCGGCGTAGATCCCGTCGGTCGGATTGTGAATCACGGTGTCCATGGCGGGGCCTCCCGGGGCTTTTGTTTTTCGAAGTTCGTGTCCAAGCTTAGCGGAAAGACGCACGGTCGGTGTGACGGTCCTTTCCCGGAGTGATGCATGGCCGAGCCAGCCCCAGTCGGCCAGAAGATGATCGGCCTGATCGGCGGCATGAGCTGGGAGAGCTCGGCCCAGTACTATCGGCTGATCAACGAGGGGGTTCGCGACCGCCTGGGCGGCGTGGCCTCGGCCCGCACCCTGATGTGGTCGTTCGACTTCGCCCGGATCGAGGCGTTGCAGCACGCCGGCGACTGGGACGCCCTGGCCGGCGAACTGGTCGACGCGGCCAAGGCCCTGCAGAAGGGCGGCGCCGACTTCCTGGTCCTGTGCACCAACACCATGCACCGCTGCGCCTGGGCCATCGAGGCGGCGTTGAAGATCCCGCTGCTGCACATCGCCGATCCGACGGCGGCGGCGATCCAGGCGGCGGGCCTGACCAGGGTCGGCCTGCTGGGCACGGCCTTCACTATGGAGCAGGACTTCTATCGCGGCCGGCTGGAGGACAGGTTCGGCCTGGAGGTGCTGATCCCCGAGGCCGAGGACCGCGCGGCGGTGCACGGGATCATCTACCGCGAACTGGTCACCGGCCAGGTTCTGGACGCCTCGCGGGAGGTGTATCGCGCGGTGATCCAACGGCTGGTGGCGCGCGGGGCCCAGGGGATCATCCTGGGCTGCACCGAGATCATGCTGCTGATCGGCGAGAGCGACAGTCCCGTGCCGGTGTTCGACACCACGACGCTGCACGCCGCGGCGGCGGTGGAAGGAGCGTTGGGGACCTAGCCCCGTCCGTACCGCATCCGCGCCAGGGCGCCCGCTACCTCGGCCGCCAGGTTCATCGGCTTGATCCCGGCCTTCCATTTCTCGAAGGCCATGACGTTGTCGATGCGGCCGTCGAGGTGCCTGAGCGCCGACTCGCGGCCGGAGGCCATGTCGACGGCCAGGGTCGAGACCAGGATGCCCGACAGGATCGCCCGCTTGGAATAGTGATTCTCGTCGGTCGCCGTGTCGCCCGCCCAACGCCATAGGGCGTCGGCGCTTTCCCAGACCAGGGCCAAGGCCAGGGGCAGGTTGGTCGGGAAGGCCAGGAACGCCGAAAGCTTGCGCAAGGCCTCGGCGTCGCGCTGGGCGGCGTCCAGGCGGGCGGTGACGCCGGCGCGAATCTTGTCGCGAATCTTGGCCGGCGGCGGAACCAGGGCCTTCAGCGCGGCCAGAGCCGCCTTGTCGTGGCGGCGCGACAGCAGGGCCGCCAGGTCGCGCGGGCCTTGCGGCAGCAGCAGCTGCGCCTCGCCGGGCGCGAGGCCGGCGGCCGCCGCGGCGGCGCGGACCATCCCGGGGTTCCACCCCAGGCGCGGCGCCAGGCGCAAGGCCTCGTCCAGCATGCGCTGCTCGGTCCTGTCGGCCCAGTCACCAGGGTCCTGAGGCCGGTCTTGGGGGGCTTCGGCGGTTTTGTCGCTCATGAATCCGAGTCTACACGGGAGTTTAGGCCGCGTCGCCATGGACAGAGGCCCCCGCCTCTGCTATCAGCCGCCCCTCGTCGCCCGGGAGATCCCTTTCCGGGCTTATCAGGTTTTGTTCGCCCGCCCGGCCCCTGAGAGGGACTCGGGAAGATGGTCGGGCCGTCGAATGGAGAGAGACCCCTGGTCCAGATTTTCGTCCGCGACAACAATGTCGATCAGGCGCTCAAGGCCCTGAAGAAGAAGATGCAGCGCGAAGGCAGCTTCCGTGAAATGAAGCGCCACGTGCATTACGAAAAGCCTTCGGAGAAGCGCGCCCGTCAAAAGGCCGAAGCTGTCCGTCGCGCCCGCAAGCTGGCCCGCAAGCGCGCCCAGCGCGAAGGCCTGCTGCCGATGCCGAAGAAGCCGGTCGGCGCGCGCTAAACAGCGCGTTCCAGGTTTCTGGAAACACCAAACCCGCCCGGAGCGATCCGGGCGGGTTTTGTTTTGCCCGCCGCGTGCTGGATGCTCCCCCTCGGGGGAGCTGTCGCGTAGCGACTGAGGGGGGTTACGGCCTCCCCCCACGAATTCCACCGCCTTGACGATATGCCCGGCGAAGCGCTCGCCGAGCAGCCGCGTATGGGTCGCGGCCTCGACATGATCCACGTAGCCGCGCTTGGCGCGCCGCGCCGGGGCGGCCTGCATCGCCTTGCGCTGCTCGCGCCCCTTGACCGGCCCCGCCGTGACCACGGCCACCGGCCAGTCGGGGTCATAGGCCGGCACGGCGACCGCCTGGTCGGCCGACTGAGCCCACAGGGCCACCTCGGCGGCGGCGGTGCGGTTGTGCCGACCGTTGGCGAAGGCCCAGCGCTTCTCGGCCTTGGCGGCCGGCGGCAGGCCGATCTTGTCGCCCAGGCCGGTATAGACCAGCGGCTTGAACAGCCCGATCGAGGCGCCGCGCGCCGCCCAGCGTGACGCCGCCGAGAAGGCCTCTATGAACGGCTTGAACGCCTCGGTCTCCGAGGCGTCGGCCGTGGCCGCGTCGACCAGCACCAGGCCCGCCACCTTGTCGGGGTTGCGGCCGGCGTATTCCCGCAGCCGCAGGCCGGCCATCGAATGGCCCACCAGGATGAACGGCCCCGGCTCGCCCGAGGCGGCGACCAGCTTCTCGAAGTCGGTGACGATGGCCAGGCCGTCGCGCGGCGCGGGTCCCGGCGGCGAGAAGCCCATGCCGGCCCGGTCATAGGCGCAGGACCGCCAGCCGGCGGCGGTGAGCGCCTCCTGGACGGCGCCGAAGTCGGCGGCGAAGCCGAAGGCTCCGGCTTCCAGCCAGACCGTGGGACGATCGCTGGAGGGCCCTTCGCAAACGAGGCGAAGGCTCCGCCCCGACCCGATGTCGATCATCTTCCCGCGCGGCGCGGGATGGCCGGCCGCCGACATCAGGCCGCCCAGGGCGATAAAGGAGAGGAGGAGAAGAGCGAGTCCGGCAACGGCGCGTCCGACGTGTCTGAGCATGCGGTCACTGTAGCCGAGCGTCGGTGTCCGTCGAGTGACGGTCGGATCTAAATTCGGTGCAGCGCCTGGCCTGCCGAGAGTCTAGCCGTCGACGACCATGATCCGCGTGCGGATGCGGCCGCCCTTGACCCGGGTGACGACGCCCTCGCCGTCGGCCGCCGTCTTGCCGGTCCCCTCGCCCGCCATCTGGCCCTTCACGCCGTCGGGCCAGCGCGAAACCTGGGCCAAGCGCACCTTGCGGCCGACCTTGGCGGCCGCCTTCAGCGGCAGGTCGTCCTTTTCCGCGAAGGTCTTGCCCATGAACAGCGCCGGATTCAGCGGCTTGCCGGCCTTGTTGCGCAGCTCGAAGTGCAGGTGCGAGCCGGTCGAGCGACCGCTGTTGCCGACATACGCCACGGTCGCGCCGCGCTTGACGAAGGTCCCGGGCTTGAGGCCCGCGTCGCGGCCCAGGTGGGCGTAGAAGCTGTGGAAGCCTTCCTTGTGCGCCACCTCGACGAACCGGCCGTAGGTGGACGACACGCCGCTGCGCATGACGACGCCGTCGGTGGCGACGTGGACCGGGGCCCCAGCCGGAGCGGCGATGTCGACGCCCTCGTGCAGGCGACCGTTCTCTTCCCACGGCATCTGGCGCAGGCCGAACGGCGAATTGATCACGCGGCCCGGCAAGGGCGCATCGAACACGAAGGCCGGCGGCGGCGGCGCAGGCGGCGGCTCGGGCGCGGTGACGGGCGCGATCGCCGGAGCGGGCGCAGGCTGATCGACGCCGGCGTTCATCGCGCCGATGGCCGTGACGGCGTTGACCGCGCCCCAGACCACGATCGCGCCGCCGAGGGCCGCGAACGCGACCCGCGAATAGGGAGACAGGGTTGCGGCCAGAACTCGTGACGCCAAGAGCGATCCTCACAGACGATCGGTCGACCTTTTCGGACCGCGTCGAAGCGCGCCGCCATCCCACAGGTCACCTTTCGGGATGATGAAGGCGGGCTCTATGCCGCGTCTGTAAGGCAAAAACGCGGCGCGGCTTAACCATTCGGCAAGCATGGCCTTGATCAGCCGGCGGAGGATAATCGCAACATTACGGGAATTTCAGAACATTACTTCCAGTAAACTTATTTAATTACACGTCATGAATGAGACGTAACGAGTATTCATGGAAACACCCGAGTACACCTTTGGACATCGGCGCAGGGACGCGCCAACGACATCAACCGAAGGGACACTCCAATGCGCAAGTTCATGACCAGCCTGACCGCCGTCGCCACCGTCACCCTGGCCGCCGTGCCCGCCCTGGGCCTGCTGCAGGCCGCCCACGCCGAAGAGCGCGCCACGATTTCGCTGGTCGGCCTGAACCTTTCCAACCCGGCCCACGCCGCCGAGTTCAAGGCGCGCGTCGATGCGGCCGCCGACGGCGTCTGCCGTAATCTGGCCCACGACAATCCCGGCGGCGACTTCACGATCGCCGGCTGCAAGGTCGCCGCCCACAAGCAAGTGGCCTCGCAACTGTCCAAGAGCCAACGCCAGGGCCTCGAAATGGCCGCTCGCGCCACTCCGGTCGCCGTCGCCGCCCGCTGAGCGGCCTCATGATCCAGACAAGCAAAAGGCCCCGGACGGGAACGTCCGGGGCCTCTTCTTTTGGACGGACGGGATGAAGCCCTACAGGCCCTTCACGATCCCCTCGACCATCTTCTTGGCGTCGCCGAACAGCATCATGGTGTTGTCGCGGAAGAACAGTTCGTTCTCGACGCCGGCGTAGCCCGAGCTCATGCCGCGCTTGATGAACAGCACGGTGCGGGCCTTTTCGACATCCAGGATCGGCATGCCGAAGATCGGGCTCTGCGGGTCGGTCTTGGCGGCCGGGTTGGTGACGTCGTTAGCGCCGATCACGAAGGCCACGTCGGCGGTCGAGAACTCGCTGTTGATGTCCTCCAGTTCGAACACCTCGTCATAGGGGACGTTGGCTTCAGCCAGCAGCACGTTCATGTGGCCCGGCATGCGGCCGGCGACGGGGTGGATGGCGTACTTCACCTCCACGCCCTCCTCCTTCAGCTTGTCGGCCATTTCGCGCAGGGCGTGCTGGGCCTGGCTGACGGCCATGCCGTAGCCGGGGACGATGATCACCTTGCTGGCGTTCTTCATGATGAAGGCCGCGTCGTCGGCGGAGCCTTGCTTGACCGGACGGGTCTCGACCTTGCCGCCCGCGCCCGCCGCCGCCTCGGTGGCGCCGAAGCCGCCCAGGATCACCGAGATGAAGCTGCGGTTCATGCCCTTGCACATGATGTAGGACAGGATCGCGCCCGACGACCCGACCAGGGCGCCGGTGATGATCAGGGTGGTGTTTTCCAGGGTGAAGCCCAGGGCCGCCGCGGCCCAGCCCGAATAGCTGTTCAGCATCGACACCACGACCGGCATGTCGGCGCCGCCGATCGGGATGATCAGGGTGACGCCGATCAGCAGGGCCAGGGCGAAGATGCCCCAGAAGGCCCAGATCGCGTGGCCGCCGCTGATCACCAGCACCACCACCAGGGCGACGATAGCCAGGGCGATGACGATGTTGATCAGGTGGCGGGCCGGCAGCAGGATCGGCGCGCCGCCCATGTTGCCGTTCAGCTTGGCGAAGGCGATGACCGAACCGGTGAAGGTGATCGCGCCGATCGCCAGGCCCAAAGACAGCTCGATCAGGCTGTTGAGGTGCACCTGGCCGTTCTCGCCCAGGATGCCGTAGGCCGCCGGGGTGTAGATGGCCGCCACGGCCACCAGGCAGGCGGCCATGCCGACCAGGCTGTGGAACGCCGCCACCAGCTGCGGCATCGAGGTCATGGCCACCTTGCGGGCGATCACCGCCCCGACCGTGCCGCCGACGGCGATGCCGCCGAGGATCAGGCCGATGGTCACCGGGTCCAGCGCGCCCTGTTTCCAGAGCGTGGCCAGGGTGGTCAGCACGGCGATGGCCATGCCGATCATGCCGTTGCGGTTGCCCGCCTGGCTGGTCACCGGGCTGGACAGCCCGCGCAGCGCCAGGATGAAGAGCACCCCGGACACGATGTAGAGGATGGCGGCGAGATTGGCGTTCATGTCAGGTCTTGGCCCCCAAGAGCGGCGAAGAGGAAAGCGTCGGCGCGGCGTTGACGCCGAACCGTGGCGGATGGCCTGAAGGCAGGCCGGAGAGGTCGTAGCGCGGCGGCTCGTAGTGGTTGGCCGCCGTATAGGGCGCGGCGAAGCGGGGCCGGCCGTCAGGACCGGCCAGTTCGTCTTCGCGCACGAAGAAGGCGTTGGCGCCGGACAGATTGCAGCCGACCAGGGCGTAGCCCTTGGCGCGGCCCAGGGCCTCCAGGCTGGTCAGGCTGGCGCTGTGATAGTTGCCGCCGTCCCAGACCCGGTCGGCCTTGTACGCGGCGACGAAGGCGACGGGCGGCGGATAGGCGGCGTTGTATTCGACGATCACGACGCGCGGACGCACGGCGGTGATCGCCTCCCAGATCCAGTAGTCGTTGCCGTCGATGTCGATCGACAGCAGGTCGACGCTGGCCGGGTTGGCGGCGGTCCCGCCAGCCCAGGGCCCCAGCAGGCCGTCGATGTTCTCGGACGTGACGAAGGCCTTCTGGACGCTCAGCCGGCTCTGGCCCACGGCCACGGCGTGGTGGCCCTTGGCGGCCTCGACATACTTGTCCGAGCCGTCCAGCCACAGGCCGCTCCAGCCAGCCATCAGCAAGAGCGCCGTGTTGCACTCCACCCCGGCCTGGACGCCGAACTCGATGAACCGCCGGTCGCCCTCGCCGATGCGGTTGAAGATCTCGAGGACGATGCCGTCCTCGTCGTTCTGGCTGTAGGTCTTGCGGCCATGGGCGATCAGCCGCGCGGGCTCACGCGCCCGAGGGGAGCTGCGCAACTCGTCCCACCACCGCTCCAGCGCGATGCGCTTGAGGGCGTCGGAACGGTTGGCGATGCGCTTGATGGCGCTGAACATGCCCGAAGGCCCCCGCTGCCTTCGCGCCTATTTCTTCTCTTTCTTCTTGTACATGGCCAGCATCCGGTTGGTGACCAGGAAGCCGCCGAAGATGTTGACCGCGGCGAAGGCGGCGGCGATGGCGCCAGCCCCCTTGGAGATCCAGGTCGAGGCGGCGACCGCGCCGCCGTCCAGGTCGCTGTGGGCGCCATGAGCGGCGGCGGCCAGCAGCGCGCCGACGATGATCACCGACGAGATGGCGTTGGTCACGGCCATCAGCGGCGTGTGCAGGGCGGGCGTCACGCTCCAGACGACATAGTAGCCGACGAAGATGGCGAGCACGAAGATCGCCAGGCGGAACACGGTGGGGTCGACGGCTTCCATGGGAGCCTCCCTTTTGATGTTGAGTTAGGCGGTCTTCAGAGACGAATGCACCACCGCCCCGCCATGGGTGACCAGGGCCGCCTTGAGGATCTCGTCCTCGAAGTCGGGAGCGAAGGCGCCCTCCTTGTTCAGGAACAGGCTGGACAGGGCGAACAGGTTGCGGGCGTAGAGCGCCGAGGCGTCGGTGGCCACGCGGCCCGGCAGATTGGGGACGCCCAGGATCTTCACGCCGTTCGCGGTCAGGGCCACTTCGCCCAGCTTGCCGCCCTCGACATTGCCGCCGGCCTCGATGGCGAGGTCGACCAGCACCGAGCCAGGCTTCATCGACGCCACCTGGGCGGCGTTGACCAGCTTGGGGGCCGGGCGACCGGGGATCAGGGCTGTGGTGATGACGATGTCCTGCTTGGCGATGTGCGAGGACACCAGCTCGGCCTGCTTGGCCTGGTATTCCTTCGACATTTCCTTGGCGTAGCCGCCGGCCGTCTGGGCGTTCTTGAATTCCTCGTCCTCGACGGCCAGGAACTTGGCGCCCAGGCTCTCGACCTGCTCCTTGGTGGCCGGACGCACGTCGGTGGCGGTGACCACCGCGCCCAGGCGGCGGGCGGTGGCGATGGCTTGCAGACCGGCGACGCCAACGCCCATCACGAAGACCTTGGCCGCGGCGATCGTGCCGGCGGCGGTCATCATCATCGGCAGGGCCTTGCCATAGGCCTCGGCCGCCTCGATCACGGCGCGGTAGCCGGCCAGGTTGGCCTGCGAGGACAGCATGTCCATCACCTGGGCCCGGGTGATGCGCGGGATGAACTCCATGGCCAGGGCGCTGGCGCCGGCCTTGGCCAAGGCGTCCAGGGTTTCCTTGTCCTGGTGCGGATTGAGCGCGGCCGCGACGATCGCGCCCTTCTTGAGAGCGGCGATCTCGGCGGCTTCGGGGGCGCGGACCTTGAACAGGACGTCGGCGTCCTTCAGGGCGTCCTTCGCCGTCTTGGCCAGCTTGGCCCCTGCCGCCTCGTAGTCGGCGTCCGGATACGAGGCCGCGATCCCCGCCCCGGCCTGCACGACGACCGAGAAGCCGGCCGCGGCCAGCTTCTTGACGGTTTCGGGCGTGGCCGCGACCCGGGTTTCACCACCGCGGGTCTCTTTCGTGACGGCGATAACGGCCATCGGCATACCCCTCCCAAGGACGCTGCTTGCTCCGACGAGCTTGCGCGTCTCTCTAGGGGATGTTCTTGCCCGATGTCGAGCCTTACGCTCGCGTCACCGGCAAAAAAATACCGATGTCCACCGGTGTCAGTGGGCGGAGCCGGGCTTTTCGCGCAGGAACACCACGCCCAGGACGGCCAGGACGACGCCGGGAATCAGGCCGCCGATGAAGCCGGCCGGGGTGCAGAACCACAGGGTGATGGTCAGCAGCAGGACGGCCACGGCCAGCGAGCCCCACTTGGTCATCTTGCCGAACCCTTCGAAGGTCGCGGCTTGCTCTTGAATGTCCATCGAACCGCGTTGGTAGTCGCCGGCCATGTCTGTTTCCTAGGTCGAATTGAAATGCGCCCCGCCGCTTACAACGTGCGGGCTCCGGGCTCAAGCCGCCGGGATGTCGCGGTTGGCCCAGGCTTCGTTGGTGAACCGCGTTCGAACAGCCTCGACGGCCTGGTCGACGGAAATATCGGCGATTCGGCCCTCCCCGCCGTCCAGCCGCGACAGCCACCGCGAATAGGTCGGCACCGGGCTGGTCCCCATCAGCCCGATCGCCGGACGAGCGACCGCGGCGGCGACGTTCAGCGGGCCCGAGTCGTTGCCCAGGAAGCCGGCCGACAGGGCGATCAGGGCGGCGGCCTGGTCCAGCGGCAGGTCGCAGGCGAGGACGTCGCGCCCTCCCGCCAGGGCCTCGACCACCGGCTTTAGCCGTGGCGCGTCGTTGGGCCCGCCCAGCCAGAAGACGGTAGGGAACAGGTCGGCCAGGGCCTGAGAGACGGCGGCGAAGCGCTCGGCCGGCCAGGTGCGGGCCGGCTCGCTGGCCCCGACGCCCAGCACCAGCCAGGGACCGAGGCGCCCTTCGCCCTGGGCCCCGAACCGCGCCTTGACCGCCGCCACGGCCTTGGGATCGAGCCGCAGGTCCGGCTCGCGGCTGTCGACCTTCAGGCCGTGCAGCGCCTCGAAGGCGGCCAGCTTGGTCAGGCGATGGTCGGGACGCATGGCCTTGGGCAGGAACGGTCCCTGCAGCCACTGCTCCTGGCTCCCGTGGCCCAGGCCGAAGCCCCGCCGCTCAGGCACGCCAGCCAGCCAGGCCGCTTGAGCCGGCCGGCCGATCTTCTCCAGGATCCACACGGCGCGCGGCTTGACCTCGCGGCAGATGCGCCAGAAGTCGACGACCTCCTTCACGCCCTTCAGCGTTCCCACGAAATGGCGGGCATAGACCACGCGGCTGATCGAGGGTTCGACCGCCAGCACCTCGGCGGCCCGGCTGGACGGGCGGGCGGCCAGCACCACCGTCCCCTCGGGCGTGGTCGCCGCGATGGCCCGGAAGGTCGGCAGGTGCCACATCAGGTCACCGATCCCGCGATCGGGGGCGTAGACGAGGACGGGGCCGGGGGGCTGGGCGGTGCTCATGCAAACGGACTTAGCGGGCGGTCGGAAAGTTGTCATCCGGACCTCCCCCTTTCAGCCGTCATTCCGGGCCTCGTGCCCGGAATGACGGTGCAATTATGGGTGCGTGAAGGACGTCCCTATCCCCATCCCGCCAGAAGGCCCCGCAGCCCGGCCACGAAGGCCAGGGGCTGGTCGACCATCACGTGGTGGTCGGCGTCGGGGATGGCGACGCGCAGGACCGTGTAGGGCATCTGGCCGAACATGTAGTCCAGGGTCTCGGCGTGCATCAGGGCCGAGCGCTCGCCCCACATCAGCGCGGCCGGGCAGGCGATGCGGGGCAGCAGCAGGCCAAGGTCCGGCATCGAGAACCGCTGCCAGATGGCCGGGTCGAACTTCCAGGTCCAGCCGCCCTCCACCTGCTTCAGCGAGCCCCGGGCGATGTGATCGGCGATGTAGAGGTTCTCGCAGCCCTGGGGCGGGGCGAGCCGGAAACGGCTCAGAGCTTCCTCCAGCGTCGGATAGACGCGGTTGGCCGCGTCGGGGCGCGGGGGCGGACCCTTCCAGCGCTTGTCGGGCGGCTGGATGCTGCTGTCGACCATGACGATGCCGCGCAGCCGGTCGGCGTGCTCGACGCCGCAATAGAGGGTGGGAAAGCCGCCGAACGAATGGCCGACCAGGATCGGCTTCACGCCGCCGACCTCCAGCCCGCCGGCCTCGACCGCCGCGAAGATCTCGGCCGCGAAGGACTGGGCCGAATAGGCTGGCCGCCAGTCCGAGCCGCCCATGCCCGACCACGAGATGGCCGCGCACCGCCAGTCCGCCGCGAAGAACGGCGCGATGAAGCTCCACCAGTCGGCGTGGGCGCCGTTGCCGTGCAGGAACAGCAGGCCCGGCTTGCCGACCTCGCCCCAGGTCAGCAGCTCGATCTGCGCGCCTTCGACGGCGATCCGCGAGCGCTCGGGCTCGACGGCGACGGCCGTCTGGAACCAGGCGCGAGCCGGCGGCTTGGCGCCGTTGAACGGGCCCAGCAGCGAGCTGGGCGGGGAGACGGGCGCGGGACGATCGTCGGCCATGGCTCAGACGCCCTCGCCTTCTGGAGCCTTGAAGGCGACTTCACCCGGGCGCGGCGCGCGGGGCGACAGCGCCTTGAAGATCCCCGTGCCGGTCATCAGGGTCCTATCGCCGGCCCAGATGCGGCCGCGCACGGTGAACACTAGGTCCTGTTCGGAGATCAGCTCGCCCCGCCCCTCGACGAAATCGCCCAGCTGCGCGCCGGAAAGAAAGTCGCAGTTCAGCCGCACCGTCACCCAGGAATAGGATTTCTGCAGCGAGATGATCCGCCCCCAGGCCATGTCGGCGAAGCTCATCAGCATGCCGCCGTGGCAATTGCCCAGGCCGTTGGTGTGGTGCTCCTCGACGCGGAAACCCAGGGTCGCCTCGCCCGGCCCGGCGCGCTGCTCGTACAGCGGCCCGATCTGCCGGCCGAAACCGCGGGACCAGTTCAGCTGGCTGTAGCCCTCGGGAATGGCGGCGGCCTGGGCGTCTGTGAGATCGTCGGACATGGGCGAAGTCTAACAAGCGTTTGAAGCGTGGCAAGCATTACGCGCGCGAAGTTTCAGCGTGCTCTGTCAGCGTCCTTGTAAGGACGGCGCGACCACCGGCGTCTAACCTTTTGAAAACGGGGCGGACCATGGGCGCGGACGACAGGAGGACGAAGCTTTCGCGGCGTGGCTGGCGCCGCACCTGGGCGCCCTGCGCCGGGTGGCTCGCGGCTTCGCCGCGCCGGACGACCAGCACGACCTGATGCAGGAACTGATGCTTGCGGTCTGGCGGGCCCGCCCCCGCTTTCGGGGCGAGAGCGCCGACACGACCTTCGTCTATCGCGTCGCCCACAACACCGCCCTGACCTGGAAGCGCGGCGAGAACCGCCAGCGCCGACGGCGCGAGGCGATCGAGGCCGAGATGGCCCTGCGCCTGACGGCCGGCGACGCGCCCGAGGCGGTCAGCCTGCTGGACCGGCTGTACGACGCCATCCGCACCCTGCCGCCGCTCGATCGCTCGCTGATCCTGCTCTCGCTGGACGGCCAGCCCTATGCCGAGATCGCGCGCCTGCACGGTCTCAGCGAAACCAATGTCGGCGCCCGGCTCAGCCGTGTCCGCCGCCGTCTCACCGATCTCGTGGAGGAGCGCGACGATGGAGTTTGAGCGTCTCGAACAGGCCTGGCGCTCCCAGGCCAACACCCCCGACCAACAGGCTCAGGCCTATCTGATGGAGCAACTGATGCACGCGCTGAAAGCCCGCCGTCGTGGCGAGATTCTGCTGTTCGCGATCCCCGTCGCGGCCATGACCGTCTTCACGGCGATCGCCGTCCGGTCGATCCTGATCGGACAGACCGACCTCGCCCGGGAATCGGGCGCCCTGGGCATGCTGGGCGTCTGCTGGGCGATGCTGGCCGCCGTGATGATCGCCGCCGCCCTGGCCAAGCGCCCGCCGCGCGACGTCTCGCCGGTGCGCCAGACCCTGGAGGCCATGCTCGCCGCCAATCGCCGGGCGCGGGTCAATTACCGGATCTTCTGGATGAGCCTGCCGGTGTTCGTCATTCCGACGCTGATCGCGGTCCTCCAGCTCAACGATGTCGGCAAGACCACCGACCGGAACATGGGACAGATGCTGCTGGTGTTCGGCGTCGCCCTCGGCGCCAGCCTCGGCTGGAACGCGCTGCGGTTCTTCAAGGTGCTCAAGCCCGAGCAGCGGAGGTTGGAGGGTTTGTTGGCGGAGTATGACCAATAGGCCTGTCATCCCGGACAAGCGCGCAGCGCGCCGATCCGGGACCGACGCCTGAGCTCAGCGCTTCCGGCGGTCCCGGGTCTTCGCTTCGCTACGCCCGGGATGACAGAGTTATCACCCCGGCACATTCCCGAACTTGCCGGCGTTGTAGTCGTCGATCGCCTGGATGATCTCCTCGCGGGTGGTCATCACGAACGGACCGTGGGCGAAGACCGGCTCGCCGATCGGCTGGGCGTGCCCCAGCAGGACCACCGCGCCCGAAGGCGCGTCGAAGGCGACGGCGTCGCCGTCGTCGTTCAACTCGACCAGGTTCCAGCGCGGAGCCGGCTCGCCGCCCACGACGATCTCGCCCGACACCACGTAGAGGAACACCGCCCTGCCCCGCGCGACCGGCAGGTTCACGGCTCCGCCGGAGGCCAGCCGCACGACGCTCATCTCGACGCCGATCAGCGATGGGAACGGGCCGGTCACGCCGGCGACCTCGCCCGAGACCACCTCGACCGTCGCCCCGTCGAGCTCGACCTTGGGGATCTCGTCGCCCTGCAGGCCGAGGTAGCGGGGATCGGTCATCTTCAGGCGGCTGGGCAGGTTCACCCACAGCTGCAGGATTTCCAGCGGCCCGCCCGAGCGCTTGAAACTGGCCGGCGACAGCTCGGCGTGCACCAGGCCGCGCCCCGCCGTCATCCACTGCACGCCGCCCGGTCCAATGACGCTCTCGTGCCCGCCGCTGTCGAGGTGCGACAGCTCACCGTCCAGGATGAACGTCACCGTCTCGAAGCCGCGATGCGGATGCGGCCCGAACGGCAGGCCGCGATTGTTCGGCGGATAGACCTGCGGGCCGTGGTGGTTGAGGAAGAGGAACGGATCCAGCTGCGGGATCGCCGCACCGGGCAGCGGCCGGCGGGTCGTCAGGTCGCCGATGTCGTCGCGTTGGGCGGGGTGCAGGCGCTTTAGGGTGCGAGGAGGCACGGGAAACTCCGCAATCTGGCAGGCATCATGCCCGCTTAGACCTCGCCGCGCCAAGCGCTGATCCTGAAAGCGGGCGAAGGCCGCCAAGAGCCCCCGCCCGCCCTGGCCCTAGGGGCAGTACACGGCCTTGTAGTGCGCGACACAGGCGGCAAATTCCGGCGTGTTGGAGTCGTATTCGTAGCCGCAGTATTCGAAGGCGTCCTTGAGGCACGCGTTACCGCCGCCCGCCGGCGCTGCCGAGGCGCCGGACAAGCCCGTAACGGCGAACAGAGCAAACGCGCAGCTGGCCGCGCCGAGCACGCGACGAAGCGGAATCAATTTTCCCATGAATCGGCCCTTGGTTGGATTGGCGTTAGCGCCGCCGCGGCCCTTACCTAAGATTGCAATTTGTCAATGAGATCCTGCAGGAAATCAGGATACTCCCGCCGCGCTCAGCACCGCCGCCTGCCGCTTGGCCAGCCCCTCCTCCGAGAAGCCCTCCAGCGACTGTTCGAACAGCGCTTTCCAGTTATGCCGCGCCCCTAGGTGCAGGAAGGCCGCGCCCAGGCCAATGGCGGCGCGGTCCATGAATACGAACTCGCGGGGGATCGTGACCGGGCCCTTGGACTTCAGCGCCTGGCGCACCTTGAAGGCCTCGCGCCGGCCGTATTCGCCGGGCGGCGTGTCGTCGGCCACGCTGCGCACCCGGTCATCCAGCAGCGGGCCATAGATGAAGCGAGCCCAGACGTTCAGCACGTCGACCAGCTCGTCGTTGAGATTGGCGAAGCCCCAGCTGCGATAGGCCTCGATCTGCTCGGCCCGGTCGTCGTTGGACAGGGCGCGATAGAGTCGCACCACCCCGGCCACGAAGCGAGGCGGGAAGATGCGGATGCAGCCGAAGTCCAGCAGGTTCAGGTGCGAAGCGCCCTCTCCGCCGAAGGTGTAGTTCCCCAGGTGCGGGTCGCCGTGGATGATCCCCAGCTTGGTCATCGGGCTCCACCAGGCCTCGAACAGCAGGGCGGCGATGCGGTCGCGGGTTTCCTGCGAGGCGTCCTTGAAGGCCAGCAGCCCGCGGCCTTCCAGCCAGGTCATGCTCAGCAGGCGCTTGGTCGACAGCGACGGAACGGGCGTGGGCACCTGGATCTCGTCGCGCCCCGTGAAGAAGCCGCCATAGACGGCCATCAGCTTGGCCTCGCGCTCGTAGTCCAGCTCCTCGCGCAGCCGATCGCCGATCTCGACGATCATTTCGGTCGGGTCGATCGAGCCGTCCATCCGCTTGAACAGGCCAAACAGGCTGCGAAGTTGGCCCAGGTCGCTTTCGACCGCGCTCTGCATGTCAGGATACTGCAGCTTCACCGCCAGGGCGCGGCCGTCGGGGGCGACGGCGCGGTGGACCTGGCCCAGGGACGCGGCGGCGGCCGCCTCGTGCTCGAAGCTCTGGAACCTGCCCTGCCAGTCGGGGCCCAACTCGGCGGCCATCCGCCGGCGGACGAACGGCCAGCCCATGGCCGGGGCGTTGGTCTGCAGCTCGGCCAGTTCGGCGGCGAACTCCGGCGGCAGCAGATCCGGCACCGTGGCGAACATCTGGGCCGCCTTCATCAGCGGGCCCTTCAGCCCCCCGAGCGCCGCCTTCAGCGCCTTGGCGTTACGGGCGTTGGCGTCGTCGCCCCCGAACAGGCTGTTGGCGCCGTACGAGACGGCCGCGCCCGACAGCCCCGCCCCGACCTTGGCGAAGCGGGTCAGCCGGCCGGAGAGGCGGTCGCGCTCTGGATCGCGAGGATCGTCGGCCATCGTCTAACCGAACTGCCGGGAGTCGTAGAAGAACCGCTCGCGGACGATGAAATCGCCCTTCCACACCTGGTGGGTCAGTTCCTCGAACCGCAGCGTCTCGCCGTTCTTGTTGGTCATCAGGAAGATCCACTGGATCACGACATTGTCGCCGTCGTGCAGCACCATCGCCGCCGGCTGGGTGTCCATCTTCGACAACCGCGCCAGGGCCGCCGCCTCGTGGGCGACCAGGACGTCCCGTCCCACCCGGGGCGCGGCGTTGTTCTCCTGCATCGAGGCGCCTTCCGCGTAAAAGCGCTCGATCGCCTCGACATGCTCGTTGCGCTCCACCGTCGCGACGAAGTCGGCCAGACGTTGCTTGGTGGGCATTGGGGCTCCGTCAGACCAGGGCTTCGAACTCGTCGACCAGGCGTTCCAGCTGGGCGCAGCCGGCCGCCCAGAACGCCTTTTCGCGCGGGTTCAGGCCGAACGGCTTGAGCGCCTCGACGTAGGTCCGGGTTCCGCCCGCCGCCAGCAGGTCCTCATAAAGCGGGGCGAAGGCTTGCGGATCCTCGCGGCGCTTCTCCATCAGGCCGCGCACCAGCAGGTCGCCGAACGCGTAGGCGTAGACATAGAACGGCGCGTGCACGAAGTGGCTGACATAGGCCCAGTAGTGCTCGTAGCCCTCGTTCAGGGTCACCGCGGGGCCCAGGCTTTCGGCCATCACCTCCAGCCACAGCCGGCCGATCTGGTCGGGCGACAGCTCGCCGTCCTTGCGGGCCTCGTGGAAGCGCCGCTCGAAGCGGTGGAAGGCGATCTGGCGCACGACGGTGTTGAGACCGTCCTCGATCTTGCCGGCCAGCAGGCCCATCCGGTCCTTGGGCGAGGCCTCGGCCAGCAGGCGGTCGAACACCAGGCCCTCGCCGAAGATCGAGGCGGTCTCGGCCAGGGTCAGGGGCGTGTCGGCCAGCAGCGTGCCCAGCGGCGCGCACAGGGTCTGGTGCACGGCGTGGCCCAGCTCGTGGGCCAGGGTCAGCACGTCGCGCCGCTCGCCCATGTAGTTCATGAAGACATAGGGGTGCCGCTCGGCGGTGACCGGGTGCGAATAGGCGCCCGACTGCTTGCCGGCCCGCGGACGGGCGTCGATCCACGGCCGGTCGAAGAAGGTCTGGGCGGTGTCGGCGAACTTGGGCGCGAGCGCCTGGAAGCTGTCCAGCACCACGCTCTTGGCTTCGTTCCAGTCATAGGCGCGCGGTGCGGCGGCGGTCAGGGGCGCGTTGCGATCCCAGTAGTCCAGGGTCTTGCGGCCCATGACCTTGGCCTTCAGGGCGTAGTAGCGGTGCGACAGGCGCGGATAGGCCTCGACTACCGCCTGCTCCAGGGCGTCGACGGCGTCGGCGTCGACCTCGTTGGCCAGGTGGCGCGACTGGGCGGGGCTGTCGAACCGGCGCCAGCGGTCCTCGACCTGCTTTTCGAAAGCCAGGGTGTTCATCACCAGCCCTTGGGTCGAGCCCCGCTCGTCCAGCGCCCTGGCCAGACCGTCGGCGGCGGCCTTGCGGCGCTTGCCGTCCGGGTCGGACAGGCGGTTCAGCGCCTCGGGCAGGGTCAGGGTCTCGCCGCCGACCTTGGCGGTCAGCTTGGCCAGGGTCTCGTCATAGAGCCGCACCCAGTTGGCCACAGCGGGGCCGCGATCGATGATGTAGCGCTCCAGGTCCGGCGTCAGCTCGTGCGGCCGCGACAGGCGCAGGCGGCGCAGCCACGGCGTCCACCGGGCGGCGGCCGGATGGGCCGTGAGCGCGGCGTCCAGTTCGGCGTCTTCCAGCTGGTTCAGCTCCAGCGAGAAGAACAGGCTCTCCGAGGCGATTTGCGACGAGCGGGCCCGCAGGTCCGCCTCGAACTTCGCCCAGGCCGGGTCGTCGCGGGCGGTGGAGGCGGCCAGGCCGGCATAGGCCCCCACGCCCCACAGGCCGTTGGTGGCCTGCTCATACAGCCGGATCCCGCGATCCAGCAGCACGCCCAGCCGCTCGGGCTCGCCCCGGGCCTGGAGGAACAGGCCCTCCAGCGAGGCCAGTTCGTCGTTGGCGGCCTTGGCGGCGGCCAGGTCGGTTTCGATCTTCGGATCGTCGCGACCGGCATAGAGGTCGGCGAGGTTCCACTCGGGCAGGGCGTCGGTCTTGAAGGGCGCGTTCATGGCTCCGGATATGGCCCCGTCGAAAGACGCGCGCAATCGTGGCCTTGGGCTTTCCGTCCCCGTAGCCCCTCGGCCAGGCCAACAGCGTGGCTGGCGGATCCGCGGACACGGCGCGCATCGCCGCATTACAACGAATTTAAAGGCGCAAAGCCGAGACGCGCTTTAGGATATCGGCGGTCGGTGAGGGACACGACAGAACATGACGCGCAAGGCCGCCGCTTCCATCGCCGTGATCGCGAGTCTTGCGCTGGCGCCATCCGCCATGGCGACCGAGCAACCCCGGCAGATGGGCTGGCTGGCCCAGACGGTGCGCAGCGTGGTGGTCTTCCACGGCTGCACCGAGCGGCTGAAAGAGAAATTCAAGATCGGCCCGCTGACCGACATCGACGTCACCCACATGGACTCCGACACCGCCAACCTGTCGGGCGCGATGGACGTCCGCTTCGAGGCCGTGACCACCGAGAAGAAGACCCAGCGCAAGAGCCGCTTCGTCGGCGTCTGCCACGTCGGCTCCGAGGGCGAGACGCGGATCGAGGCCCGCCTCGTCAGCCAGGAAGGCGGCGTCGTGCGCCGGGTGCCGGCGGGGAAGATCGCGGGCTAGGCGCCGAGCGCTCTTTTATCCCCACCTTTCTGCCGTCGCGAACGCGCGCGCGGTACGTTGATCCGAAACCTGCGCTCCGGGTCGATCCGGAGACTCCGCTTCGCCAAGCCCTTGGCCGACAAGGCTTTGCGCGCGCCGCCGCCCCGATCGTCACATCTCGTTAAGGGCGACGGTTAACTCCTGACTCACGTCTCCGAAACCCGGTCTTTACCCTGCGTCTCTATCACTCTGAGGCAACAAGAGCCCTGTCCCATGTCGGACGCGGCCGGTGCACGTGGGTGTCTGCAATGACCAAGACGGTTCTCGTCGTAGACGACGATCCGACTCAAAGGCGGCTGATCCAGGCTGTCCTGGAGCGCGACAACTTCTCGGTCTCGCACGCCGAGAGCGGCGACGCGGCCATGGCGCACCTGGCCAGCGGCGCGCCCGTCGACGTGGTCCTGCTGGACCTGGTGATGCCCGGCATGTCGGGCCAGGACACGCTGAAGGAAATGCGCGCGCGCGGGTTCATGCAGCCCGTCATCGTCCTGACCGCCTCGGGCGGGGTCGACACCGTGGTCAAGGCCATGCAGGCGGGGGCCACCGACTTCTTCATCAAGCCGGCCAGTCCCGAGCGGATCACGGTCTCGATCCGCAACGTCCTGTCGATGGGCGACCTGAAGGGCGAGGTCGAGCGCCTGACCAAGCGCGCCGGCAACCGCACCACCTTCGCCGACCTGATCGGAACCTCGCCGGCCATGACGATGGTCAAGCACATGGGCGAGCGCGCGGCCAAGAGCTCCATCCCCATCCTGATCACCGGCGAGAGCGGGGTCGGCAAGGAGCTGATCGCCCGCGCCGTGCACGGCGCCTCCGACCGGGCCGGCAAGCCGTTCGTGGCCGTCAACTGCGGCGCCATCCCCGAGAACCTCATGGAGTCGATCCTGTTCGGCCATGAGAAGGGCAGCTTCACCGGCGCCACCGACAAGCACCTGGGCAAGTTCAAGGAGGCCGACGGCGGCTCCCTGTTCCTCGACGAGGTCGGCGAACTGCCGCTGGACATGCAGGTCAAACTGCTGCGCGCGCTGCAGGAAGGCGAGATCGATCCGATCGGCTCCAAGCGCTCGCAAAAGGTGGACGTGCGCATCATCTCGGCCACCAATCGCGACGTGGCCCACGCCGTCGAGCAGGGCCGGTTCCGCGAAGACCTCTACTACCGCCTGAACGTCTTCCCGATCGAGGCTCCGTCCCTGCGCGAGCGCCGCGAGGACATTCCGGCCCTGGTCGAGGCCTTCATCCGCCGCTTCAATGTCGAAGAGGGCAAGCGGGTGGTCGGCGCCGCGCCGGAGACCCTGCGCTGCCTGGGCGCCTTCGACTGGCCGGGCAACGTGCGCCAGCTGGAGAACGCGGTCTATCGCGCCATCATCCTGGCCGACGCGCCCTATCTGCAGCCCTACGACTTTCCGGCCGTCTCCGGGATCATGGCGCCGGCTCCGGCCGCCGATGTCGTCGCTTCGGCTCAGCCGCAGTCGGACCTGCCGGCCGTGCTGCAGGCCGCCCACGCCGCCATGGCCCGCGCGCCCGAGCCGGACGCGCCCGTGCGCATCCTCGACGATCGCGGTCACCTGCGCACGCTCGAAGAAATCGAGCGCGACCTGATCCAGCACGCCATCGAGGTCTATGCAGGCCACATGTCCGAAGTGGCCCGACGCCTGGGCATCGGCCGCTCGACCCTCTACCGCAAGGTCCGCGAACAGGGCATCGACGTGGACTTCAAGGAAGCGTCGTAAGGGCGCCAAAAAGCGGGTTTGCCATTCCGGACGAGCGCGCAGCGCGAAGATCCGGGACCGACGCCTGAACTCAGAGCTTCCGGCGGCCCCGGATCGGCGGCCTTCGGCCTTGTTCGGGATGACAGCGCCTTCAATCGTCGTCTTCGGCCACGACTTCAGGCGCTCGTCCGCGACGGCCAAAGCCCTTGCCGCGATTCATCGGCTTGCGCTCGCCCTTGGCCTTGGCGGCGATTTCCTTCAGCTTGATGGTCTGGTTGATCGACATCGCCTGGCCCGCCCCGCCCTTTTCAGGATCGCCGAACGCCCGGCCGTAGGTCTCGATGCGCTGGGCGACCGAGCCCAGGAACTCGCCCTCCCATTCGGACAGCGCGATCCCGGCCTTGTCGGCCGTGCGCTTGGCGCGCTTCAGGGCGTTCAAGGCCGCCTTGCGCGCTTGGGCTCGGGGATCAGGCGGCTTCTTGGCGCGCATTTGGGGACAGTAGCGGGCGTCGGCGGCAGGACGCACGCGGAAAAATGGTCGCTTCAGTCGTGGGCGCAGGAGGGGACACACACTCGCGGCAAGGTCACGGCCATGACCCAGGCCGTGGAGCGAGTGTGTGTCCCCATCTTCGTCCTGAACCTTAAGCCCTAGATCTCGCCGATGGCCGACAGGTACAGGTCCAGGATCGCGTCTTCTTCCTGGCGCTTGGCGCGGTCCGTCTTGCGCAGGCGGACCACCTTGCGCAGGATCTTGACGTCGAAGCCGTTGCCCTTGGCCTCGGCGTAGACTTCCTTGATCTGCTCGGCGATCTCGGTCTTCTCGACCTCCAGCCGTTCGACCCGGTCGATGATGCTCTTCAGCTGGCCCTGGGCGGTGGAATTGAGCACATCGGCGTGCGGGGCGGCGGCGTCGTCCATGGAGATGTCTCGCGAAAAGGCGGGAAATGAGAGGCGCGGAACCTAGTGCGAACGGGCCCCGAACGGAAGGCTGATTCCCCGCCTTTCGTGCTTTAGCGGCCTTCCACGCGCCCGCGCGCCACCTCCGCCAGGGCGGCCAGATCGGGGACCGCGCCCTCGCCGGCCAGCAGGGTCTCCAGGCCGTTCTCCACCAGATCGGCCAGGGGCAGGGCCAGGCCCTTCTCGTCGCCGGCGGCCTGGGCCAGCCGCACGTCCTTAAGCGCCAGGTCGGCGGCGAAGCCGGGCGGATGATATTGGCCCTCGGCGATCATGCCGCCGTAGATCTTGTAGATCGGCGCGGCGAAGATCGTGCTCGAAAGGATCTCCAGCAGGTCCTTGGCCGGCACGCCGTGAGCCCCGGCCAGGGCCGCGCCCTCGCCCATGGCCTCGACGGCCGCGACGATCATCAGATTGCCGGCGATCTTGGCCGCGCTGGCCCGCACCGGATCCTCGCCCAGCGGCCAGACCTTGGCCGCCAGGGCCTCCAGCACCGGCATGGCCTGGGCCACCGCGTCCGGCGCGCCGGCCGCCAGCACGTTCAGCCCGCCGGCCCGCGCCACGGGCGGCCGGCCGAACACCGGGGCGGCGACATAGCCCAGGCCCAGCTCCGCGTGCCGAACGGCCAGGTCACGCGCGAAGGCGGTCGAGATGGTGGCCAGGTTGACGTGGACCAGGCCCGCCCGCGCCTTGGCCAGGGCTCCGCTGTCGAGCAGCGCCTCGCGCATGGCCTGGTCGTGCGCCAGCATCGACAGGGCGATGTCGGCCTGAAGCGCCGCCTCCACCCCCGACGCCGCCGTTGCGCCCTGGGCGACCAGCTCGGCCACCGGGCCGGGCGAACGGTTCCACACCGTCACGGCGTGGCCCTTCTCGAGCAGATTGCCGGCCATCGCCGCGCCCATGGCCCCCAGGCCGATGAAACCGATGTGCATGGGAGATCTCCGACGGATCGCGTTGGCTGAGCGGTCTATCTAATGTCATCCGGCGTCGCGGCGAAGGCCGAGACCCAGATTCATTGCGAGCGGCTCGTGGGTCTCACCTGGGCCCCGGCCTTTGTCGGGGAGCCGCGCGTTCGAGAACAGGCTCTAGAGCAGCCCGTGCTTCTCGACGGTCGGCCGCAGCGCCGCCGGGTCGGTGAAGTGGTGGGTGTGGAAGCCCAGCGCGGCGGCGGCTTCGATATTGGCCAGGCTGTCGTCGACGAACAGCAGGTCGGCGGGCTCGAGGCCCGTGCGCTCCAGCGCGATCTGGTAGATCCGCGGCTCGGGCTTGATCACCTGCTCGCGACCCGAGACCACGGTGTCGCGGAAATGGCGGAAGGCGGGGCTCATGGCCCGCACGCCGTCCCAGGTCTCGTGGGACATGTTGGTCAGGCCGAATTGCGGGACGCCGCGCGCGGCCAGATCCTCGATGACGGATTCGGTCTCGGGAATCGTGCCGGAGAACATCTCGTCCCAGCGATCCCACCAGGCGGCCAGATGCTCGGCGTACTGCGGGTGCTCGGCGCTACGGGCGGCGATGTTGTCGGCGAAGGTCACGCCGCGGTCGGTGGCCGCGTGCCAATCCAGGGTCCCGACATGCGAAAGGAACCGGTCGAGATCGGCCGGTTCCTTGAAAATCTTCGCGTAGAGCGTGCGCGGGTTCCAGCGCACGATGACGTTGCCGACGTCCCAGAGCAGCGCCCTGGGAGGCCTGGCCGACGTCATTAGCCCTGCTTGGCTTTGAAGCGCGGGTCGGTCTTGTTGATGATGTAGACCACGCCCTTGCGGCGGACCAACTTGCAGTCGCGGTGACGCGACTTCAGCGACTTCAGCGAGCTACGAACCTTCATGACCGTCTCTATACTCAGCGGAGAGGTTCGCGGCCGCCATGAGGGCGAAAGGAACATCCGGGATGTTTCGGAGGGCGTGCGTATAAGCAGGACGGGCGCCGGAGTCAATGCGAGCCTTGGCGGGAAAGCGCGCTGTGGCGAGGTTTCCGGGCCGCCCCATCTTCAAGGAGCCTTGCCATGACCACCGCCAGGATCGACGGAACCCAGGGTTATGACCAGGATGTCGAGAGCTTTTTCGCCCGCGCCGACAGCGTCCGCTTCGCCGACAAGTACGACGCCGTCCTGCACCTGATGCCCGCCGCCCCGTCCAGAATCCTCGATATCGGGGCCGGATCGGGCCGGGATGCAGCCGATTTCGCCGCCATGGGCCACACCGTGCTGGCCGTCGAGCCGACGCCGGTTCTGCTGGCCGGAGCGATCGCCCGCCACGGCCACCCCGCCATCGCCTGGCTGGACGACGGCCTGCCCGACCTGGCCGCGGTGCTGGCGCGCGGCGAAACCTTCGACCTGATCCTGCTTTCAGCGGTCTGGATGCACCTGGATCCGGTCCAACGGCGGCGCGCCATGCCGAACGTCGCGGCCTTGCTGTCCGAGCGTGGAATACTGATTCTGTCTCTGCGCCACGGACCGGTCCCGCCCGGCCGGCGGATGTTCGAAGTCTCGGGCGCCGAGACCATCGACTTGGCGCGGACGCAGGGCCTGACACTCCAGTTGCGGGAAGAACGCGGATCGATCCAGGCCGCCAACCGCCTGGCCGGCGTGACCTGGACGATCCTGGCGTTCGAGAAGGCCAAGAGCTCCACAGTTTAGACGCGCCGGATCGGAACTTAACCGGTCTGTCGCCCTTGTGATTGCAGCCCCGTCGCGAACCCCGGTAGCCTGCCTTCATGGATAGACGCGTTTTTCTCGTTCTGTTGCTCGCCGGTTGCGCCGACACATCGGCCAACGCCCCCCTGGCCCCGTCGACCGCCCCGCCGGCTCCGCCCGCGCCGCAGCCCATGCCCACGGTCCCCGCGCCGCCGGCCTCGGGTCAGGTCGTCGGCTTCGACGCCTGGCTGGCCGCCTTCAAGCAGAAGGCCCTGGCCGCCGGCCTGACCCAGCAACTGCTGGATCGCGAACTGGACGGCGTCACGCCCGATCCCAAGGTGATCTCGCTGGACGGCCGCCAGCCGGAATTCTCCAAGCCGGTCGGCGACTATATCAAGGGCGTGATCAGCGACGACCGCGTGGCCGTGGGCCGCGACAAGCGCGAGACCCTGACCTTCCTGCCGGGCGTCGAGAGCCGCTACGGCGTGCCGCGCGACATCCTGCTGGCCGTCTGGGCCATGGAGTCGGCGTTCGGCAAGATCCAGGGCAATTTCGACGTCGTGCGCTCGATGGCCAGCCTGGCCGCCGACGGCCGGCGGCGGACCTGGGCCGAGGGCGAGCTGATCGCGGCCCTGAAGATCATCGCCTCGGGCGAGGTCACCCGCACGCAGCTGAGGGGCTCGTGGGCCGGAGCCATGGGCCAGACCCAGTTCCTGCCGTCCAACTACCTGACCACCGCCGTGGACAACGACGGCGACGGTCGCCGCGACATCTGGGGCAGCGACAGCGACAGCCTGGCCTCGGCCGCCAATCTGCTGAAGAAGGGCGGCTGGAAGCCCGGCGTCGGCTGGGCCAAGGAAGTGATCCTGCCGGCCGGCTTCGACTACAGCCTGGCCGAGGGACCGCGCGAGATCCCGTCCTGGTGGGAAGCCAAGGGCGTCAAGCGCGCCGACGGCCTGCCCTGGACCGCGGCCGACGCGGCGTCTCCCGCCGGCCTGATCCTGCCGGCCGGCTGGTCTGGCCCGGCCTTCCTGGCCCTGCCCAACCACTTCGCGATCCGCACCTACAACAACTCCACCTCCTACGCCCTGGGCATAGGCCTCCTGGCCGACCGCTTCGGCGGGGGCGGACCTCTGGTGGCCAGCTGGCCGGCCGAGACGCCGTTGGCCCTGGCCGATCGGATGGCCGCCCAGATCGCGCTGGGTCGTCTGGGCTTCGATCCCGGCCCGGCCGACGGGGTGATCGGGGCCGGCACCCGCAAGGCCCTGCGCGCCTGGCAGGCCGACCGCAAGCTGCCCGCTGACGGCTACCTGTCGTCCGACATGGTGGCGCGACTGAAGGCCCAGGCGGGGATCAGCTAGGGCTCCTGAGCCATTCTCGACGGGATTGCCGCCGCGCCGCCCTCCTAGGATGAGCGGAACGGCTTAGGCCTTAAATCAGTGCGGCCCGGTCGCGTCGATCGAGCTGGCGTCGACCACCTGGGCCTCGTCGCGCGCCTCGCCCGGGGCGGCCGCCTCGCCGACCCTGCGCATGATCGGGTCGATCAGGGCGTAGGCGATCAGGCCCGCCAAAATCGCCACGTTCATCAGATAGGGCGCCGGGTGGGCCCATTTGTAGAGCGCCACGCCCAGCACCGGGGCGATGATCACCGAGGCGCCGTTGATGGCGCTGATCGCCCCCGCCACCGCGCCCTGCTCTTCGTGCCCGACCGACAACGAGGCGCCGGCCGTGAAGCCGGGCCGCGCAAAGCCGTAGCCCAGGCTGCAGAGGGCGAAGCCGACCACCAGGGTGTGATAGTCCGGCGAGAAGGCGACGATCAGGTTGCCCAGGGCCGCGCAGCCGGCGCCCAGCCACAGCAGTTGGCGGGGGATCAGGCGCAGCATGCGGATCAGGCCCCACTGGGCCAGCAGGCTGGCCACCGCGCCGGCCATCATCGCGATCCCGGCGAAGGCCGCCGCCTTGGCGGGCGAGACGCCCAGCTTGTCGATGACCATGAACCCCAGGGTCTGCTGGTTCACCGTCTGGGCGCTGGCCAGCAGGAAGCCGTAGAGAATGAAGGGCATGATCCGCCGATCGTTCCAGCGCACGCGCGCCCGGGGCTTGTCCTTGGCCTGGCCGACGCGATCGGGGATCTCGTCCGATCTTTCGGGCAGGCCGCGCAGCACCAGCAGCAGCACCACGCCGGCGATGATCGCGAACGAGAACATCGGCCCAGACAGGGTCAGCAGCGGGAAGACCAGGAACGGCGCCACCGCCGGGCCCAGGATGGTCCCCAGCCCGCTGGCCGAGGCCATGGTGGCCAGGGCGTTCGTACGCTCGGCCGGGGCCGTGCGGTCGGCGACATAGGCCTGGGCCGCCGGGTTCGAGGCGCTGCCGACCAGGCCGAAGATCGCCCGCGACAAGGTCGCCCCGGCGAAGACCGCCAAGGGGACCATCAGGCCCTTCAACCCCATCAGGATGAAGAAGCCGAAGCCCAGCATCGAGACCGCGAAGCCGGCCATGCCCAGGATGACCATCGGCTTGCGGCCGCGCTTGTCGGACATCCGCGCCCAGACCGGCGACATCACGCCCCACAACAGAGCCGACAGCGAGAAGATCGAGCTGATCAGCACGTCCGGAATCCCGACCTCCCGGCCGATGGCCGGCAGGACGGTCTGCAGGGCGGTGTTGCCGGCGGCGCTGGACAGCAGAACGGCGAACAGGATGGCGAACGCCCGGCGCTTGGCGCGATCGTCAAGACGGACGTCCGGATTCGCCACGCTCATGCTCCCTCCAGCCCCACGCGCGTCGCCGGTGAGCCCGGCTTGTCTCGCGCAACAGCGTCAAACATCTGTTAGGCGGGTGCGTCCAAAGGCGCAACAGAGCTCAAAACCTCCGCTCACCTTGAATTAAGCATTAACAGCGATGATCGCGGCGCAAGTTACCCCGGGGCTCTCTTCGTCATGTTCCAGATCATCGGCATCGTCCTGCTGTTCGGCCTCGTGTTCGGCAGCTTCATCATGTCCGGCGGCAAGATGGACGTGATCATCGAGGCCGCCCCGCACGAACTGATGTGCATCCTCGGAGCGGGCGTCGCCTCGTTCCTGATCTCGAACTCGATGACGGTGATCAAGGCCACGGGCGGCGGCTTCAGCAAGATCTTCGGCGGCCCCAAGTGGAAGACCGCCGACTATCGCGACCTGCTGGGCCTGCTGTTCCTGCTGACCAAGACCATGAAGTCCAAGGGCGTCATCGCCCTGGAAAGCCACATCGAGCGGCCGAGCGAGAGCGGGATCTTCCTGCGCTACCCCAAGATCATGAAGGACCACTTCGCCGTCGACTTCATCTGCGACACCCTGCGGATGATGACCATGAACCTGGAGGATCCCCACCAGGTCGAGGACGCGATGGAGAAGCAGCTCGAAAAGCACCATCACGAAGGCCTGGCCCCGGCCCACGCCCTGCAGAGCCTGGCCGACGCCCTGCCCGCCCTGGGCATCGTCGCCGCCGTGCTGGGCGTCATCAAGACCATGGGCTCGATCACCGAGCCGCCGGCCGTGCTGGGCGCGATGATCGGCGGCGCCCTGGTCGGCACCTTCCTCGGCGTGTTCCTGGCCTATGGCCTGGTCGCCCCGTTCGCCACGCGCCTGACCGCCGTGGTCGACGAGGAGGGCGCGTTCTACAAGATTATCCAGTCGGTCCTGGTCGCTCACCTGCACGGCAACGCCGCCCAGATCAGCGTCGAGATCGGCCGCGGCAACGTCCCGAGCCCGTCGCAGCCCAGCTTCCTGGAACTGGAAGAAGCGCTGCAGCAGATCCCCGCCGAGACCTGATCAGACCGATCACGGAGCGATCACGGATCCGTGAATACTTGTCTTGCGCCTGCCACCGAACTGATGTTCTGTGAGCGTGTGGAGCGGCCCTGACGGCCGCGATCACCTTAAAAAAGCAGTCGCAAGGGAAGCCCCTATGACCACCAAGGTTCTCCGCTCGATCCTGATCGCCGGCATGGCCGTCTCGGCGCTGTCGCTCGCCGCCTGCGGCAAGAAGGACGACACCGCGGCCGACGCCAGCTCGAAGGCCGCCCAGGACGCGGCGGCCTCGGCCAGCACCGCGACCGACGCGGCTTCGAACGCCGCCACCGCCGCCGCCGACGCCAACAAGGCGGCCGCCGACGCCGCCGCCGCCCCGGCCGGCGCCGACGCCACCACCGCCGCCGAAGCTCCGGCCGCCGGTACGACCACCACGACCACCACCGAAAAGAAGACCGAGGCGGCTCCCGCCCACTAAGGCCGGGACCGGTTTGGAATATCGGAAGGGCCGTCCGCGAGGGCGGCCCTTCTTTCATGGGCGCGCCTTCTGCAAAACCGGCCGCGGACCTATAAGCGGCGCATGAGCGAGCCTCCCCCCTCCCCGCTGGTCTGGCGTGACGACGGCATGCCGCAGTCGGCCCTCTACGGCGACGTCTATTTCTCCAGCGCCGACGGCCTGGCCGAGACGCGGGCGGTCTTTCTGGAGGGGTGCGGCCTGCCGGCCGCGTGGCGGGGCCGCGACCGCTTCGTGGTCGGCGAGTTGGGCTTCGGGACCGGACTGAATATCGCGGCGCTGCTGGATCTGTGGCGACGGGAAAAAGCCCCCGGCCAGCGCCTGCACATCTTCTCGATCGAGGCCCATCCGATCAGCCGCGACCAGGCGGCCCGCGCTTTGGCGGTCTGGCCGGAACTGGGCGAGGCGGCCGGCGTGCTGCTCGACCACTGGCCCGGCGAGGCGCGCGGCTTCCACCGTATCGACCTGCCGGGCTTCGACGCCACGTTCGACCTGGCGGTGATGGACGTCGAGGACGCTCTGGCCGCCTGGGACGGCGCGGCCGACGCCTGGTTCCTGGACGGCTTCTCCCCCGCCGTGAATCCGGCCATGTGGCGTGAGGAGATCCTGGCCGCCGTCGCCGCCCGCAGCGCGCCCGGCGCGCGGGCCGCCACCTTCACCGTGGCCGGCGCGGTGCGGCGCGGCCTGGCCGCCGCCGGCTTCCAGGTCGACAAGCGCCCCGGCTTCGGCCGCAAGAAGGAGCGGCTGGAGGCGGCGATGCCCGGAACGCCTCACGCCCCGCCCCGCCCGCGCCGCCTGGCGGTGATCGGCGGCGGGATCGCCGGCGCCGCCATGGCGCGCGCCGCCCGGGCCGAGGGCCTGGAGGTCCTGGTCTTCGACGACGGCCAGGCGCCGGCCTCCGGCAACCCCGCGGCCTTGGTGACCCCGGCCCTGGACGCCGGCGGCGGACCGCGCGCCGCCCTGCCCGCCCAGGCCTTCGCCCGCGCCGTCGCCCTCTATGACGACCTCGACGCCCACGCCGGCGAGGCGGTGATCGCCCGCGGCGTGCTGAAGCTGTCGCTCTCCCAGCGCGACGGCGAGCGCCACGCCGCCGTGGCCGCCCAAGACCTGTTCGAGCCCGGCGCCATGACGGTGCTCGACGCCGAGACCGCCACCGCCCGCCTGGGCCAGTCTGTCGAGGCGGCCCTGTCGATGGCCCAGGCCCTGGTCGTCGAGCCGGCCAAGGTGCTCGCGGCCTGGCTTGGCGGGACCGCTACGGCCCGGGTGGCCCGCCTGGTCCATAACAGCGGAGCCTGGCGCCTGTTCGACGCCGAGGACCGCCTGCTGGCCGAGGCCGACGTCGTGGTGCTGGCCGGCGGCGCGGGCTTGGCGCGGCTGTGGCCCGCGGCTCCGATCCGCCCCGTGCGCGGCCAGGCGACCTGGACCGCAGGCCTCGAGGCCTGCGCGCCGGCCGCCTTCGGCGCCTACGCCATCCCCACGCGTGACGGCGTGCTGTTCGGCGCCACCCATGATCGCGGCGTCATCGAGACCGACGCGCGCGCCGACGACGACCGCCGTAATCTGCAGGCCTTGGCCAAGGGCCTGCCGGACTTGGCCGCTCGGCTCGCCCGAGCGCCGCTGAAAGGTCGCGCGGCCGTCCGGGCGACCACCGCCGATCACCTGCCGCTGGCGGGTGCGGTCCCGGACGCGCCCGACGGTCTCTTCGTGCTGGCCGGTCTCGGCGGCAGGGGTTTCTGCCTCGCGCCGCTGCTGGCCGAACACCTGGCGGCGCGGATCCTGGCCCTGCCTTCGCCGCTGCCACGGGGCCTGTCCGCCCTGGTCGAACCCGCGCGATTTTCATCGCGCGCTGACCCCGGAGCGGTATAATCGACCAGAACCGGGGGACCAGGAGAACGCCATGCCACGCATGTTCTTCGCCCTCGCCGCCTCGGCTGCCGTGCTCGCCAGCCTCGCCGCGGTTCAGGTCAGGGCCGCACCCGAGAGCCATGAGACGGCGAAACCCGCCAAACCCCTGTGCTTTCGCTCCGGACAGATCTCGAACTGGGCGACCAACAACGATCACATGATCTATGTGAAGCTGCAGACCGGAGCGGTGTTTCAGGTGACCCTGGCCAACGCCTGCACCGGCTTGGACCGGTATCAGACGCTCGCCTTCGACCCCAGCTTCAGCGACAGGATCTGCGACGACGGCCGCGCCACGGTCATCACCCGAAGCGGCGTGGGACCGCTGCATTGCCGGGTGCGGTCTCTGCGGGCCCTGACCCGCGAGGAGGCTCGCGCCCTGCCCGACGCTCAGCGTCCCTGACGGCGCGGAGGTTCGCCACGAGAGCCGACGCCTGCAGAATGTCGGCCTGACCGGTCCCGACGCCCTCTCGGGATTCCGGACGATGACGCTCCCGATCCGTCGGGGGCGTCTTTTCTTTTAAATGAGCCGCGCCCGGCCCGCCCCGCGCCAGCGGAACGGAAAAGGGCCCGGCGTTTCCGCCGGGCCCTCAACCTTAGTGCCTGATCGCGATCTTAGAAGTTGATCGAGATCGTGGAACGGCGGTTCAGCGGTTCCTTCACACCGTCGCCGGTGGCGACGGCCGGTTCGCTTTCGCCCTTCCAGTCCACCGCCAGGGTGGTGGCGGCGACACCGGCTCCGACCAGACCGTCGGCGACGGCCTTGGCGCGGCGCTCGGAGAGCTTGGCGTTGTACTTCGGAGAACCCGAGGTGTCGGTGTGGCCGACGACGGTGATCTTCGTCGCATTGCCGCCCTTGGCGTAATCAGCCGCTTGCGAGACCACGGCCTGGGCTTCCGGCGTCAGCACGTACTGATCGAACGGGAAGTAGACCACGAACTCACGCGCCTCGTAGGCCGGCGGCGGCGGGGGCGGCGGAGGCGGCGGCGAGCCGAAGGTGTAGCGGATACCCAGCGTCAGCGAGGTGTCCTTGTACTTGCCTTCGAAGGTGCCGACGTCGGTCACCGCGCCGAAGCGGCCCGGGCCGCCGACGTTGGTGGTCACCGAACCCCATTGCAGGTCGTCGGTCTGCAGATAGCGGCCGGTCAGGTCCAGAGACCAGTTCGGGGCGAAGTCCCAGGCGATGCCCAGGATGCCCTGCCAGGCCAGGGCCTGGTCGACGTCGTCGATGCTGGTGTTCTGGAACCGGGCGCCGCCGGCCGGCACGTTGGACAGCTGGCCGTAGACCTTGTTGTGGACCCAGGCCGTGCCCAGGCCGGCGCCGATGAACGGACGCCAACTGGAGTCGGGCATGAAGTCATAGATGACGTTGGCCATCAGGGTGGAGGCCTTCAGCTCTCCGTCCACGCCGCCGCAGGTCGGGGCGGCGGTGGTGCGCTCCACGCCCGGGGTGCAGAGGCCCGAGGGGGTGCCCGTACCGTGGACGCCGCTGACGTCGCCCGGACGATAGCCATACTCGCCTTCGACGCGCCAGTTCGGGGTGAACTTGTAGCCGATACGGCCGAAAGCCGCCCAGTCGTCATCGGGGGAGAAGCTCCACTCCGAGCCCGTGGTGGACGACGTGGACTTGACGCCGTCGGGCCAATGGTACCCGACGTCGCCGGCGACGTACCATCCGTCCAACGCGCTTTGGGCGGAGGCGCCCGACGCGGCGCAGAGCGCTAGCGTCGCAACACCAGCCAGCAACCGGATTTTCATGATGTGAACCCTCTACGTGAATGTCGCGAGGTCAGCTCAGGAAGCGACCTCAGGACGACAAACGCGCAAGGACCGAAATCGGGTGTGGCCAAGGCGCCACATTCAGGCCATTTCGTCGGAAGACCGACGCAACGCCCCGGAACCCGGGGCCGGGCCCTTAAAAATAAAGCCGTTCGGATGGAACGTTATGTGGCCCCTCGGTGAAAGCCTCGCCGAGGCGCGAGCGCCAGACCGAAGCCCCGGCGTACAATCGCGTGGGCGCCCGTGAACGCAACCGGCCGGAGCAATGCGTCGGCCCCGGACGATCCGACTGCACGGAAAGATCGCAACGATGCGTCGCGACGACACCCGATCCAGGCTCGGGGCGTAAAGATAGATAGAGAAGAGAGAGAGAAAATGGTGGACGCGACAGGGATTGAACCTGTGACCCCTACGATGTCAACGTAGTGCTGGCCTCGCAAACCCTTGTGCTTCCGGGGCGCGGCGTTCATTGGTTCCCTGTTTTGTTCACGGCTTTTCGCCGCCATTCTGGGAAATTGCTGGGAACCAGCTTAGGCCATCGCTTCAACGATCTGTTGCGCCAGGTCGGCATACTCGCGAGCGGAGCGCAGATCGAACTTGCTCTCTGAAGGATGTGCTGCTGCGTTCCGGATGTGGCGCGCTCGTTGAACAAGGGAAGCGATTTCAGCGCTCATGGCCCCAGTCCGCACGAGGAGTGGCACCAAGTCTGAGTGTCTCATCGGCGCGCGCGAAACCGTCGATAATCCGTACCGTTCCGCCGACGCTTGAAGGGCCTTCTCGATTTGCAACCATGCTGACGTGATGACGCTTCGAGCCAACGCTTCATCATCAAACTCGGCGAGGAATGCATCTCGCGACGTGTCATCCGCAGGTTTGTCCTCCGGCGCATCGTTTTCCTCGGCTGGCAGCAGTTTTGCGTGTTGATCGCGGTCAGGGACGGCGTCACTACCAACGACCCGCTCGACATCTTCCGCCAGATTTTTGACTTCTCTTTTGAAGTCAATCTTCATGCCCAGCCCCTCGAAAGAAGCGACCTTTCCTGCGAGCGCGCTGAGCTCCAGCCGGAAAGTCCACACTGCGAACGAAGCTACGGCCGGCCATGCCAAGCCCTTAAGCAGATCAACGAATATCGTCGCCCATCCAAGGTAGCTTGTGTGGCTGAGCCACACGATGAAGTCTTTCATCATCGCAGCGCCTTCCGGGCCCGGGCGTGGTTGCTTGGCCGGTGATGGCCGTAGTTGTCCTCGAGGGTCTTCATGGTCATGCCGGCGTAGCTGGCCGCTTCCCAGGCGGGGACGTCGGCCTCCATCAACCAGGTGCAGCAGGTGTGTCGCAGCCAGTGGGGCGTGATGTCGGCCGACAGGCCGGCGTCGGCGACGATCGCCTCGAAGCCGGTGCGGACGCTGTCGATTGGCGCGCCGCCGTGATGCAGGACGGTGTTGGCCATCTCCAGGTTCTCTTCCTTCAAGAGCTTGGCGGCCTTCCTGTCGTCCAGCCGTTTCCAGCGGCGCATGTGGGCCAGCAGCCGCTCGGGGATCTTCACGACGGGTCGGCGCTTGGTCTTGTGATCCTTCTCGCGCTTCCCGCGCCGCCAGATCATGCCGGTTTCGAGGTCCATCCAGGCTTGCACCGGCGATTCCGACCAGAGCAGCTTCATGGTCACGGTCGGCCGGCTGCCGGAATACACGCCCATCAGGACGAAGCGGCGAAGGTGCGCGCGGTTGGCCCTGACGCTGGCGCCGAGATAGCGCCAGTCGCGCCGGCCGGCGCTCTCGACCTCGAGCCGGTAGCCGCGCGCGGCCTTGAGCAGGGCGGCGGCCTGGTCGCGCGTGAGGGCGTCGCGAGGGCTGTCGGGCTTGTCGGGCAACCAGACCTTGGGCCGGTTGCTGAGGGGGTATTCACCGTTCCAGTAGTTGATGGCGGCTGACAGGTCCTCGAGCTCGCGGCGCGCGCCCTGGTCGCTGACGCGCTTGTCCAGGGCGGCGCCGTACTTGGCCTGCTTGATCGGCTGCGTGATCCGCTCGGCGACATAGGCCTGACAGGTCGACCGGCGCACGTCCGACAGGGCCATCGACCCCCAGAACCTCATCAGGGCCTGGACGCGGACGTCGGTGGCCTTGGGGTCGGCCAGCTTGGGAGCCTTCTCGGCCAGGTATAGCGCCAGGATCTCGGCGATCAGGACCTTAGCTGGATCACTTCGGCGCTGGCGATCGTCGACAGCTTCTTCTTCCGCGGCCCGAACCGCCGACTTTTGGAGGATATAGGCGGCGAGCTGGGCCTCGGCCCCCTGAGGGCCGCCGAGGCCATCAGGACCGCAGCCTGTGCTGATCTCAACCTGTCCGTCTCGAATGTAATAGATGTCGGGGATCGGCTTGCCGGTGCGGGCGTGGACGCGGCCGGAGCGGAGGTGGAGGCGGGGGCCTTTGGAGCGGCGGGACATGGCGTGGCGATCGAAGGTGTGAAGAGGGCGCGGACGCTCGCGGGCGTGACCCACAATAGCCCCCTCACCTTTGCGCAGGTCAACCGGCCACGCTTGATCTCGGTGCGGAGCGACGACACCGTCAGGGGGCCGGCCGGGTAGAAAACGGCGATGTATTCGGCCAGCGTCATTGAGGCGTCGTCCTCCCAGTCGCTGGGCGACGGGAAGCGATCGACGCGTGACAAGGGATCTCGCCGCGCGCCCATCACTGCCGCCGGCGCTGGAGCTGGTCGACCTTGGCCGCCAGGCGATCGTACTTGGCGAGCAAGGCCGCGGCGTCGAGCAGGGTCGCGCGGCGGTTGGCCACGTCCCTGCCCTTCTCCATCTCCATGTGCTGCGCAATGCCCACGAGTTGGTGGGCGAGGCGCTTCGCGTCGCTCATCAGTCCTCGCCCCAAATCGACGGCAAGGGACGTTCCGTGAGCGGTTCCCCTGTCTTCAAATCGACGAAGGATTCTGGCTCGGGTCCGCAGCAAGCGAAGTGTATGGCGCCGCCATTAATGTCGGGGAGGTACTCGTCGCCGGCCGCGAACGCTTTGTTGCAGGCAATGCAGCGCTCCGCGAACGACCCTGACCGCCGACGAGATCCGCGCCACGCCGCCCACGCACAGACGGCCGCCGCCCCCGACCAGGTCAGCGCGACGATGGCGCCGCCCGCCTCATCGCCCCAACCGCTGGCGCGCAACGCCGAAACGCAGTTAGCGCCGAGGACGATGGAGAACCCGAGGGTAACCAGCGAGCAGCCGCGAAGGAGGATCCGGGACGTCGTCATCATGCCGCCCTCCCGATCGTCGGCGCCACCGAGTGACGGGCCTCGAGCGCGGCCTGCAGCTGGCGGCGGCCGCCACCGTCCAGCCAGGCCCAGCCGATCAGGCGGGTGCGAGCGCCGCTCTCATCGAGGGCCCAGACGGCCACGCCCAGGACTTCGCCCCAGTCGCGGATATTGAGCGGGGCCCGGTCCTGGAGCTCGATCGCGGCGTCGCCGCGCTCAACGTGGATGGCGCGGGCCAGATCGCAGAGTCGCGCGTAGGCGACCGGCTTGGCCAGGGGATTGGTCGGCTCGCGCACAAGCGCGAACCGGACGTTTGGGTCGTCCATGCGGGGGCTCCTGAAATGGGCCAAGGCGGCCTCGATGAAGGTGGGCGGGCGGCGGCCGGTGGCCGTGGTCAGAGAGAGGGTCATGAGAAGTCCTTGCCGGTGACGATGGTGGCCACCGCCAGGGCGGCGGCCGTGAGAAGGGGAAGGGCGACCAGGGCGCAGGCGAAGAGGCCGAGGGCTTTCACGCGGCGATCTTTCGGCTGAGGGCCTGCAACAGGATCTGGACGCAGCCGCTGTTGAGGTCCTTGACCGCCCCCGAGCGCCGAAGCGACGTGGCCTCGTCGACCAAATCGTCGCCACTCCGCGTCTCGAGCACCGGGGCCAGCTCTTGGGGGCTGGCCATCTGCCCCGCCAGGATTTGCGCCAGCGCCTTGAGGCCGGCCGACGGGATCGGGGTCCACGACGCGGCGCGGGCCAGCTGCAGGGCTTGGGTCAGGATCTCCTGACCATGCTGGCGGACGATCAGCGCCAGAGACGAGACGCAGGCCAGCGTGCCGGCCGGGTAGTCGTCCTGGTAGCGCAACGACTCCAGCAGATCGCAGCCGGACGCCTGCAGGGCGGCGTCGATCGCGACGGCGTTGGCGTCGCCCGACATGAGACGCCCCCGGTAGAGCGCGAACGGCGTTAGCGGGATCCGATCGGCGTTGATCCCGACGAAGGCGGCCGAGCGCTTGGCTCGCGTTTCGGCGTCGAGCACCAGGCAGGGCAGCAGCTCGATCGAGCCGTGCGTGGCGGCCGCGATGGCGACGTGCTGGCCGTCGACGATCTCGTAGTGGCCGCCGGCGTCGCAGGGCGCGACGCTGAGTGGTTTGAAGCAATTCCAATCCCAGCTGGCGACCAGCCGGCGGATGAGCATCAGCGACTTGTTAGACAGGCCGCGCTGATAGCCCTCATCGATCACCAACTGGCTGAGGGGCAGCCAGGCGATCTTGGGGGGCGGCGCGACCAGGGCGCGCTTCAGTGGCTTGCCCTTGGCCTCAACGATCGGCTCAACTGGGCGGAAGCCCTGCAGGGTGACGGCGTCAGACATGGTCAGGCCTCCACCGCTTCGGGTTCAGCCTCGGGCTCGTCGGCTGCGAGCGGCGCTCGCACGACTTGGCCGTCTTCGATGAAGTCTTCGGCCCAATCGTTCGCGATCGCGGCGGCGTCGTCGCGGTCCCATTCGCAGCCGTCGTCACCGAACTCGACGTCGTTGTCCGCGAGGTATCGTGCCAGGGCGGCGGTCGCCTGCTCCGTGGCGAGGTCGGCGTCTGTTAGAGCGCGTTCCGCCATGAAGTGGCCCGCGATCCAGCTGACGAAGGTCTCGCGCTGGGTGGCCTCGTCCTGAACGCCGGCAAGTCGCCCGGTTAGTGCATTGATCGCCAGGACGCCGAGACGCTTGATGCGCTGCTCGTTATCCCGGTACTCGATCCCATCGCCGCTCGCCGTCTTGGCGAAGTCGTACCGTCCGGGCACCCACGGCGTCGACGCTTGCTCGCCGTCGAGCAGCGCGGCGATCCGCGCGCCAAGCTCGGCGAGCTCGAGCGACGCGGCCTCGGCCTCGAGCGACGTGACGGCCGCGTTCGCCTCGTCGGTCGCCTTCTGCCGCTCGGCCTGCGCCGCCTCGGCCGCCGCTTCGGCCGCGGCCTTCCTGGCCGCCGCGTCGTCGAGCTGCTTCTGGATCTCGTCGGATATCGGGAAGGGACCGTTCAGCCATTCGGTGGCGTAGGCCTTGGCCTTTTTTAGGCGCTCGGCCTCAGCCTCCCCGAGCACCTGAGCTCGGATATCGAAGAGCGCCTTTGCACGCGGGCCGTTACCGTCAAAGTCCGGCCACCGGCCGGCAAGCGCCTCCTTCGCTCCAGGACGACCGTAGGCGCGCGGCTTGACGCGAAGCGAGCCGTCCGCCTGCGCCTTTCCCGAGAACTTTTCGATCATCTGGAGCTCTTCGAGCTCGGCAATCACCGCGCGATCGGCGTCGGGATGGATGCGCCCGCCGAAATAACCGGGCTTCGACGAGTCGTAGCCGCCGCTGCCCGGCGTCCGGACCCAGCTGTCCCAAAGCTCCAAGAGCACCAGGGCCAGGGTGTCCGTGAGCGCGGTCGGGGCCGGATCGGCTGGAACGTTCAGCCAATCCGTGAGGTACTTGCCGTCCGCATCGAATGCGACGAGCTCGGCCTCGGATCGATGATCCGCGCGCTGGCGAGCGCTCAACAGCCGGCGCTCCAAGGGCGCCGTCCAGGCCTGGCGGTTCACCATGAGTTCCCCGGGCCGCAGCAGGGTCACACATGCGGGCCAACCGCTATGGAAGAAGACGAGGCCGTTCCTGACGAGCTCGGCCTCGGTCTGCCGGAAGCTGTCGGTGACAGTGACCGACCCGGTCATCTTTGTGGTCGGCCCCATCGCGCCCTTCTCGGGGCTGAAAGGTCGCCGCTGGCATGCGGCGAAGATCTCGAGAAGCATCATCCACGCGAAGTCGGAGAGCTCCGGATCTTCCGATACCGAAGCGGCGTGGGCCTCGGCTTGCGACGCGACGGCGTCCTCGAGCTCGACCTGCTCCGGCTCGACCGCTTCCGCCGGCGGGACCGTATCCTTGGCCTCCTGGACGCTCTCGCGCAGTCGTTCCCAGGTCCAGATCCCACTCTCGTGCAGGGCGATGTTCGCCGGCGTCGCCTTGCGGGCGGTCTTGATTTTCTGCTGGACGTCGCCGACGCCCTTCTCGCTGCCCTCGCGGGCCCGGCCGAGCTTGAAGGCGATGGCCCGAGCCGACAGGCCGGTCTCGTCGGCGTAGGCTCTGAGCGCCTGGGCGTCTTCCCAAGGCGACAGGTCCGTGCGCTGGCCGTTCTCGACCAGGCCGACGAACAGGGCTTCGGCCTTGGAGGCCTCGCGCTCGGTGAAGGGCAAGCCGCCGGCCAGGGTTACGGGCAAGCGGTGCTCGTCGAGCAGGCGACGGCAGGCGCGGACGCGGCGCTCGCCGGCGTGCAGCATGCGAACGCCGCTCGCATCGGCTGGATACAAAATGATCGGCTGCAGTAGGCCGCCGGCCTCGACGATCGTGTCGGCCAGGCCGTCAATCGACGCGTCGTCCACCGCCTTGCGAGGGTTGTCCGGATTGTAAGCGATCTGGTCGAGCGGCCAGACGCCGTGCATCGCCCGGTCCAGGGCCTCGATCGACCCCGCGCCGTCCTGAGTCAGGCCATAGGTAGCCTTGCCTTCAGCCGTGGCCGTAAAGAGCAGTCCTGCCTCGACCATCGCCTTGAGGGTCTTGTTGGTGTTGGACGGATCGCGGCCTAACAGACGGGCGACCTCGCCCCCTGTTAGGCGGATCTCGCCGAGGATCGCGCCGGCGCCAGGCGCCATCAGGCGCAGAACAGGCTCGGCGTCGAGGACCAGCTTGGTAATCGGTTGCGACGTCATTGGTCGTCTCCGGCAGGATCGTTGAAGGGGTTGGCCAGGCGCTCGTCAGCCATCGGCGTCGGTGCAGCGGGCTTGAATTTGCGCAGGTCGACGCGGTGGACGGGTCGGCGTCCCAGCCCCAGGTTCAGCCAGGTGGGGTTCAGACCGTCGACCCGCGCCAGGCGCTCGCCGGGAGTGTCGCCGACGGCGGCGCAAACCCAGCTGAGCTCGTAGTTGCGAGGATCGGCCGCGACCGCGATCAGCTGGCCGGCGGCGCGGCCGAGCGTGCGCTGCAGGGCCCGGCCGACCTCGTGAGGGGTCGGGCCGTACATGACAGCGCGGATCTCGGGGCGGCCTTCGAAGGCGCGGTAGACCACGCGGATCACGTCGCCCTCGCGAAAGGGCATGGCGGCCGGCGGGGCCTCGGCCAGGGCGGCGGCGGGGCCGCGCACCTCGACGACCTGGCCACGCAGCGGGGCCAGGCGCTCGATGGCGTCAGCGTAGGACACGACCGTCACGCCAGCACCCGTTCGGCCAGGTGCTCGGCCAGCACGGCGAGCGTGGCGATCGCCACCAGGATCCAGGAGCGGGTCACGCCACCGCTCCCACCAGGGCCACCATGCGCGGGTCGCGGATCTGGCGCATCTTCTCGGCCAGGCGACAGGCGGCGTCGATCGCGTCGGCCACGGCGTCATGGGCCCGGCCGGCGCGCTCCATCCGCAAGGCGATGACGACCAGGTCGGCGTCTTCGAGGGACAGGATAAACCGGCGGCCGGCAGCATAGAGACCCAGACGCGCCTCGGCCGCCTCGGCGGTGAGGATGGACAGTGGCGCCAGGTGCAGCCGGCGGCGCGTCGGGGCGTCGATGACCATCAACGCCTCCTCGATGGCCATAAGGGCTAGGGCGACGCGCTCGGTCTGGTCGGGCTCGCGGAGGGCGGCCATCACGCGGCCGCCAGGTCGGCGCCGGCGGCCATCCGCCGGGCGAGGTTGACGAGGGTGGCGCGGTCGATCTCCGCCAACTGCAGGAAGGCGACGCAAATCGCGGGGCCGTAGGGCGCCGTGGCCATCAAGGCCACGGGATCGACCTCGAGCGCCGCGCCCGCTGCGGCCGACCAGTCCAGACCCTCGAAGAACCAGCCGGGCCGCACGCCCAGGAATCGTGAAGCCTCAAACAGCTTGGACGCACTGATGCGGTTCTTGCCGCGCTCGTACTTCTGCACCTGTTGGAAGGTGATGCTCAGCGCGCCGGCCAGGTCCTCCTGGCTGACGCCTGCGTCGCGACGGCGGGCGCGCAACCGGGCGCCCACGTGCAGGTCGATCGGATCGGGCGTCTTGGTGGCGTCGGTGTGCGACATCGGGGCGTCTCCTCAGCCCCGCGCCGATCACCTGTCGCGCCGCGCCCTCATGCGGAGGCGCGGCGCCGGTCGGACCGTCCGAACAGCGCGAGCGTGACGCTGCGGATCGGCGCGGGGTTGAGGACTAAACGAAACTGTTTAGTTGATGTTGTCAACGTCAAAACTAAACAGTTTGGTTGAGCTCAATTGTCGCGTTGATGGCAATCGGGCCAGCGAGCCGCCATCATGGCCGCCATCGGAGGGACCATCATGACGGTAGCGCCACCTCGCATTGGCCGCGGGACTTGGTTGTTTGTGCTTGGCGGCGCCTTGATCGCGATAGGCGTCTTCGCCTCTGCAGGGGGCGCTTCGAATTTTGGTTTAGGATCCGCGCTCTTCGGCGCCGGCCTGGTCGGCGTCGGCTTTTGGTCTCGGCTTTTCTACTTGGTAGAGCTTAGGCTGATCGACCTGCAGCGCGCTGCCCTCGGAGAGACCGAGGTCGCGCCGTCGAAACAGCCGCCAGCTGCTACCGGAACGCCTTCCGAAGCCTATCTCGGTTAATACCGGCGCACGGATCCGACGACCAGGCCGCGGATCCTGACCTCGAATTGCTCGCCTTCCGCGACGTTTTCAGTAAGGCGCACCGGTTCGCGCCACCGGTCGTTCGACGACCTCGGCCAAAGCAGCGGTCCCTCGGGAGTGACTTCCACCTGTTTGATGGTGAGCTCCCGCATCTGCCCGCCAAACCTCAAGCGCTCGACCTCGACAATGTCACCGGTGCGCGGACGATAACCAATGTCTACGGCGGAAACGCAATGCACCAGGTCGCCGTCGAAAATCCCCAACAGGTTTACCGAGTCACCAACAACCGTCGAGAGCCACTGATCGGCATGCGGATAGCGGCCATCTCGAGCGTGAGGATAGGGCCGAGGCTCTTCCTGCGACAGATCGTCAGCCGCCAGGAACGCTCCAGCCTGGACTCGATCGCGGATCATGAGCCCACCCAGAACTTCCTGCGGGCGGAACTGAAGGATCTTGGCCGTGGCAGGGATTGCATCCTGACCTGACCCATCAAGCGAGTAGAGGTGGCGCTGCAGATCGTCCACCGACGCGCCAAGGGCCGCGACCAATTTGCGCTGCACTTCTGGCCGGTGAATGCCGGGCCGGCTGCCTGCCTCGTACTGGCTCCAGGCCTGGGCAGAAATCCCCGGCGCCGGACCGAATGCTTCGCCAGCCTGAGGCTGCGTGAGGCCCTTCTCCTTGCGCAGGAGAAGGAGCGCCCGCCCCAGGAGCTTAGCTGTGTCGTCCTCAACATCGTGCTTGGCCATGGGCCAAGGATGCGTTGAGTGGGATTTGGCAGCGAGCGACAGCATGATTTAGTTGTTCTCAACCATCCCGTTGACAAAATCAACGAAACAGTTGAGCTCCTATTGTCGATGCAGATCGGGACATCGACCTTGGACACGCCGCCCTCACCCATCAAACGCCCCAAACTCGCTCTCTTCCTTTGGGAGCGCGGCCTACGGTTTCGCGATGTCGAGGCGCCACTCGGCCGGTCGTACGAACACATTCGACAGGTTTGCCTCCCCTTTGACGACCCAGGTCGCAAGACGCCCGACGAGGCCCTGCTGACAAGGATCGAAGCCTTCACCCAAGGTGAAGTTACACGTGAGGACTTCGATCCGCCAAAAGCGGACGTAGAAGCGCACGGGGCGTCGGCATGACCCTCGCCCATCGTGTCGAAATGTGGATCGCCTTATCGGCCGAGGCCGCCGACCTGGCGCGCGACTACGCCGCCAGTTTCGTGGTCGACGCCGATCACGCCATCCCCAGCCTGGACATGCGGATGAGCGCGGCGCGGGGGCAGGCGCGTGGGCTGGACTTCCGTACCCTGCCCTACCCCGCCTGGGAGGCGGGGCGCCTTTTCGCGCTGCTGCTCTCCTGCTTGACGGATGACAACGCGACCCCGGCTCGCCGCCTGGCCCGGGTTGACGGGCTTGTCGCGGCGGCTATCGCCTTGCCCGACATCCTGCAGCGCTGCAGCGCCCGGCCCCGCGCCGACCTGGACGACTGATGGCCGGGCGTCGCACCACGTCTCGCGCGGTCGTCGAGCGCCGCGCCCCGCGCGTCGTCGAGCAGGACGATCAGCACACCGCTCTGATGCGGGCGCTGGAATTCTATCCGACGCCACCCTGGGCGGCCCGGGCGGTCGCCGAGGTGATCCGCCGCTTCGATCCGCCGAGCCACACCCTATGCGATCCCGCCTGCGGCGAGGGCCATTTCGCCGCGCCCGCTGGCGAGACGTTCGCCGTGACGGCCAGCGACATCCATCCCTATGGCTATGGCCAGGTCGCCGACTTCTTCGCACCCACATGCGCCGAGCTGGAAGGCCGTCCGGTGGCCGACTGGATCGCCACCAACCCGCCGTTCGCCATGGCCCAGGCGTTCGCCGAGATCGGCCTGCGGCGCGTGGCGCGGGGCGTGGCCCTGTTGTGCCGCCTGCCGTTCGAGGAGAGCGAGGGCCGCCACGACCTGATGCGCCGGCTCAGCGTGAAAGCCACGTTCTCGGAACGGGTGGGCATGCAGCTGGGCAGCTGGGATCCGGAGCTGTCGACCGCCTCGGCCTATGCCGTGTTCGTCTGGATGACACCGGAGGCGGAGGCCGCATCGCCCTATGGCGGCCTGATCGCAGCCAACCGCGCGGCCGGCGGCTGGCTGTCGACCTTGATCCCGCCCGGCACCAAGCGCCGCCTGACCCGGGCGGACGACGCGGCGCGCTTCGGCGTGCGGAGGGCGGCATGAGCAAGATCCTGCGATTCAACGCCATCGCTCTGACCGCCGAGCGCCTGAAGGCGCTGCAGGTTCTAGTGCGCCTGGCTTCGCCGTCGCCGTCGGCCGCCGACCCGTTGGGCCCGCTGTGGCCGACGTTGGTGGCCATGGGCTTGGCGGAACGCCGCCGGGGCCGACCGACGCTCTACGCGCCGACGGCTGAGGGCCAGGCGCTGGGGGGTGCGAGCGCCGCTCGCAGAGACCGGCCATGACCGACAACCTGTTCGAAGAGGCCCGGGACCGGGTTTCGATTGAGGCGCGCGTCGAGCAGACGGGCGTGAAACTGTATGGCGGCGCGCTGCAGAAGCGCGGGATCTGCCCGATCGAGGATTGCGGCAAGAAGTCCAAGACACGGCCATTTGCCGTCTATCCCGCCAAGGGGCGGTTCAAGTGCTGGAGCTGCGACAAGCGCGGCGACGTGATCGAGCTTGAGCAGCTGCTGGAGGGCGGGACCAATGTCGACGCCGCCCGGCGCCTGCTGGGCCTTGAGCTGGTCGAGCGCGCGCCCCGGCGGGCGATCACCGAGGCCGAGGTCGACGACGACGCCCAGCGCAAGCTGAGGATGGCCGAGGACATGTGGGGCGCGGCCACGCCCATCCTGGGGTCGCTGGCTGAGAAGTACCTGCACGCCCGCTGCATCCATCCGGCCGTGATTGCGCGTGCCGCGGCGGCCATGCGCTTTCACCCCGCCGCGCGTCACAGCTGGGATCCGAAGCGGGAGACCTGGATCCGCGCCCCGGCCCTGCTGGTGCGTCCCGAGACCGAGGAAGGCCCGACGCGCGGCGTCCATGCGACCTACCTGCTGCGGGACGGCTCCGGCCGCGACAAGGACCTCGGCAAGAAGATGTGGGGCCCTCAGGCCCTAAACGATCGTCCGGGCGGCGCCTGGCTGATCGGGCCGGTGGCCGAGGGTTTCGACGGGTCGCCGCTGGCGAACGCCGAGGGTCTTGAGACGGTCTTGTCGATCGCCTCCCTTGCTCAGCTTCAGGGCCGCCGCATGCGCGCGGTCGCCGCCCTCTCGCTGAACCGCCTGCAGGGCGGGGTGATGCTTGACGCCGACGGCTGCATCGACCTGGACGATCCGAGGATGGATCCGGAGAAGCCGGCCTTCACCTGGACATCGCCGGCGGACCAACCCTGGCCTGAAGTGGTGATCGGCGTCGATCGCGACATGAAGGCCCTGAAGATCTGGGCGCGGAACGGGCGGGACCGCCGCACCGCGATGCTGCTCGAGGGCGAGGCCCGCTCGGCGTTGTGCGGCCGCCTGGCGCGACAGCAATGGACGGCGGCCGGTGCGGAGCGCGTCCGCGCCGCCCTGCCGCCCGTCAACAGTGATTGGAACGACGAGTTGCGCCGCCAGGTCCTGGCCGACCAGGCGCGCCTGGGGGTGAGCGTATGACCGATGAGATCGATGACAGCGGCTTGGATGACGACGCGGGCGACGCAGCGATGGGCGAGGCCACCTCTTACGAGCCGATCGTCCTGGGCGGCATGGAGGACGCGCCGGAAGGGACCGAAAGCCGCCTGAAGGGCTTCCCCAATCCCGACGTCACCGAGAGCCCGGTGATCCCCCTAGGCTTCGCCGGTCCCAAGGTTTGGTTCGCCATGCCCGAGGGCGAGCTGCGCAGCGAAGTGGCCAGCAAGGTCGGGGCGATGCTGCGCACCGACATCTATGCCTGTCAGGCTGGGGCCAGCTTCCTGACCTATTGGCGGGATCGCGAGGACAAGTTCCAGCGCGAACCCTGCGCGATCTGGTTCGTGCGCCAATGTCGCAAGGCCGGGTTCTGGGACGCTTCGCGGCCGATCCGATCGCTCGGCGTCTGGCCTGGAGAGGCCGGCGCGGTGATGCTGCATCGGGGCGACGAAGTCTGGAGCTTCGCCAGCGGCCGCAAGGTCGAGAAGCGCTCCATCGCCGAGATGATGCGGGTGCGGTCCGGCCCGCTCTATCGCCTTGCGGCGTCCGCTCCTCGCCCCGCGAAGCCCTGCACGGTCGAGGACGGGGCCTGGGTGCGCCGCCAGCTGGATCATTGGCACTTCGAGGCCATCGGACTGGACGGCCTGACCGGGGCCGACGTGCTGGCTGGTTGGATGGCCGGCGCCATGCTCGGCGCCGTCGCGCCGTTCCGGGGCCACTTCATGCTCAACGCCCTGCAGGGTTCGGGCAAGACCACGCTGGTGCACCTGGTGCACGCCCTGATGTCGGCGCTGGCCGGTCCGGTTATCGACAGCTTCTCCGAGGCCGGTTTTCGGTCGGACCTGTCGGGGATGGCGCGCCCGGTGCTGATCGACGAGGCCGAGGGCGGCGCAAACGCCCACGGCGGGGCCGGTGTGGTCGAGCAGGCCCTGGGCGTCCTGCGGCGGATGTCGACGGGCGACGGCGGGGTGCGCAAGCAGGTCGGCCAGGACGGCAACGTCGCGACCCAGACGGCCGTCGGGTCGGTCCTGCTGGCGGCCATCCTGCCGCCCAAGCTGGGGCCCGCGGACGGCTCACGGATTGTCGAGGTCCGGCTCTTGCCGCTCCAGGCCAAGGACGGGGCCGACATGGCGTCCGACGCCGACCTGGCCGAGATCCAGGCCAAGGCCGAGGCCCTGGCCCCCAAGCTGCTCGCCAGGATCCTGCTGGGCGCCCGGCGCTACCGATCAGATGTCGCCATGGTCAAGGCGGCCCTGCAGCGCGCCAAGGAAAGCCCGCGCACCGCCGACCTGATCGCCATGCTCGCCGCCGGCCGCCGGCTGCTGCTGCACGACGAACCCCTCACCCCCGAGACGGCCGACATCCAGGCGCGGTTCTGGCGGCCCCTGCTGGCCCAGCGCGAGTCTATCGAGGTCGTGACAAATCCCGGCGCGGACGCCTTCGCCCACCTGATGGCCGCCTCAACGGACCGTTTCCGCAACGACCAGCGACTGACCGTCGGAGTGATGATCGATCGTGTCGTCGCCGGCGAGCGGGAGTACCTGGGCACGCTGAAGGCCCATGGGCTGCTCTTCTATGAGGACCTCGGGCCCGACGGCCGCGCCGGACCATGGCTGATCGTCTCGAACCATAACCCGGTGCTGGAGAAGATCTTCGCCCCGACCAAGTGGCAGGACTGGCGACGCGCCCTCGCCTACCTCGACGCACTCGGCCCCGACTACCAGACCTGGCCGACCAAGCCCCTGCGCTACGGCGCGGGCTTGCAACAGCGCGGCCTGGCCATCCCCCTCACCCCCCTGATCGATCGCCTGGCGTCACAGGGTGCCAAGACCGTCACACCTAGCGTCCCGGAGGAAGACATTGAGTGGTAACAGTTTTCCGCCGCCCGTGACGGGTGTGACGCCTGGGACGCCCCCCGAACCCCCGCAGGAGCGAGCGGGCGCGGGAACGGGTGTATGTGTCACACCCGTCCCATCCGTCACACCTTCTATATTATCTAAGAAAATCAAAGGTAAGAGATGGGACGCGGGGTGTGACGCGGCGGGACGCGCCGTCACGCCGTTCGTGGAGCGGGCTCCCGACGAGGGTTTGGCCGTCTACCTGCTGCGCAACGCCGCCCAGTTCGGCCTGACCGAAGACCAGCGCTCGCGACTGAGCCGGGCCTATCGCCTGAACCACCATCTCTACGCCAGCAAGGCCGCCCGTTCCGAAGCGCAGCGCGAAAGCCGCCAGCTGATCCTGGCCGTCCAGCAGGAGCTGAGCTCGGCCGTCGTCGAGGCGGCCGAGCAGGCCATCCGCCGGGGCGAGAAGGTCGAGACCTACAACGACGCCGGGGCCAAGCGGGTCAAGGGGCGTGATGGCTTGCGGTCCCTGGTTGAGAGCGGCGCTCTCACCGAGACCGACGAACGGGTGGGCCTGGCCTATCGCCTGCTGTTCGAACAGGCCGGCAAGGGCGCGGGCCTGGGCTCTCAGCTCGAGGACCGGCCCCGGTCGGTGCGCGACAGCAGCCACGGCGCCGTGGCCGCCGGCCTCTTCCGAGCCTATGCGGGTGTCCGCCTCACCGGTGTCGAGACCGCCGTCGCCTCCGCCGACCGCACCGGCCGGTCCCTCGCCCTGCTCCGGGCTGTGGCCGGCGAGGGCCGCACGCTGCGATCGCTCGCCGAGGGTGGCAACGCCAAGCGCGCCAACCTCAAGGCCCTGCAGCTCGCGCTGCGCGTCGCCCTCGCCGCGCTTCACGGAAACGGGGGCTTGCGAATCGGGGCCCGTTAATTCATAAAAAAGACCAAGCGTTGAACTGCGCACCGAAGCCCGCCCGACCCCGTCGAGGCGGGCTTTCTGTTGGCCGCAGCATCACGCAACCCCTTGCGCCACAAGGCTTTGCGCCCCTCGAACCTCCGGGCCCGGGTCCTTCCCCGCCACCCCCGCCCCTATGCGGTGAGGCTGAGCGCGACGTTCCGCTAGTTCCGGGCTGAAATTCATTATGAAGGCCGTGAATTCATGCCCTCCTTGATGACCAAGGGCGAGTTCGCCGCCCACATGAACGTCGGGGCCTCTGCGGTTTCGAATTGGAACAAGAAGGGCCTGCTGGTCTTCGGGCCAGATCCGGAGCGACCGGGCAAGGAACTGGTCGACGCCGAAAAGTCGGCGCTGATCATCCGGGCGTCGGTCGACACGACACGCGGCCGTCCTCGCAAGGCCGACCAGGTGGCGGCCGAACATCCCGCCTCGCCTTCGGGGGAAGGGGGAGCTTCGCTGTCGCACTCGTCGCGGCCGCCTCCGGCCCAGCTGAACGCGCTGGAGCAAGCCCGCCTCGACGAGATGCGGGAGCGCACGACCCGCCGGCAGATCGAGAATGGCCAACTGCTGGGCCAGCTGGTGTCGCTTGCCGAGTACGAGCGGCGCGCCGGCGAGATGGGGCGGATGCTTCGCGAGCGCAGTCACGGCCTGGTGCGCAAGCTGGCCGAGCGCCTGGCGGCGGAAACCGACCCACGGGCGATCATCACGCTCATGGGCGAGGGCTTGGACGGCCTGTTTGACCAGGTCGCCGGCGAGCTCGAGGCGGACCTGGAGACTGAACGGGCCGTCGATGCGGTGCTGGCGGAAGTCGCGCCGGACGAAGAGGAGGCCGAGGAAGACCTGGAGGGCTGATGAACGCGCCGACGTTTGTGATGCCCTCGCCCGTTGCGGCCGAGCTCCTGAATGCGAACGCCGCTCGCATCACCAAGGGCTTCGCTCAGGGCCTGCGCCCGCCGCCCCGGATCTCGGTGTCGGAGTGGGCCCTGAAGCACCGGGTGTTTCCGGAGGACAGCGCCTATCCCGGGGCCTGGTCGCATGAGACCGCGCCGTACCTGGTCGAGATCATGGACAAGCTCTCGCCGCACGACGCGTGCAGCGAGATCGTGATCCTCAAGTGCGCTCAATCCGGCGGAACGGCGTCGACCGAGAACTGGATCGGCTACATTAGCGACGTGGCCCCGGGCCCGCTGATGTACGTCCAGGCCACGATCACGGCGGCCAAGGATTGGGTCGCCGAAAAATTCTGGCCGATGGTCGAGGCCTCGCCCCGACTGGATCCGGAGAAGCGCGGCACGATCATGCCCAAGCGGGCCCGGGGCGGCGGCGGCTCCACCGGCAACCGGGTGCGTTTCGCCCGGGGCGGCTGGATGCTGATCGCCGGCGCCAACTCCGCGGCCACGCTGCGGCAGCACTCGATCCGCTACGCGATCGAGGACGATCTCGACCAGTTCCCGGATAACCTGGACAACCAGGGCTCGCCGGAGGGCATGGTCACCGCTCGCCTTCGGACCTACGCCCGCCAGGGCCAATCCAAGCGCGTCGGGATCTCGACGCCGACGAACAAGGGCGCCTCCAAGACCGGCGCGCGCTACGCCAACAGCGACCAGCGTCGCTACTACCTGAAGTGCCGCCACTGCAGTTCGCGGTTCGACCCGATCTTTGAGGACCTGCAGTGGCCCGATGGCCGCGCGGACCTGGTCGAGCTGGTGGCGCCCTGCTGCGGCGTCGCAATCAAGCACTGGGAAAAGGCCCAGATGTCGACGATCGATGGCTGGGTCCCGACGGTCGAGCTCGACGGGGAGAAGCCGCCGCGGGTGATGGCCGAGCAGGAGCTCGCGTACTGGCGGTCGCGAGACCTGCAGGGCAAGCAACCGGGCTACCACATCACTGGGATCATCACGGCGTTCATGACCTGGGCCCAGCTCTGCGTCGCGTTCGTCGCGGCCCAAGGCGACGTGAACAAGCTTCGCGTCTGGACCAACCTGGACATGGGCGACGAGTTCGTCCTGAAGGGCGATGCGCCGCCGGCGGAGAGCTTGGAAATCCTGCGCGAGCAGGACTGGGGCAAGGGGCAGGTCCCCTGGGGGCCGTCGGTGTTCACCCTCGGCGCCGATATCCAGGGCGACGGGATCTACTACGAGGCCCTGGGCTGGGGCGCAGGGCTGGAGAATTGGAGCCTGGACCACGGCTTCCTGCCGGGCCCGACGGACGTCGCGGGAGAGGGGGCCTGGGCCCGGCTCGAGGAGATCGCCCAGCGCAAGTTCGTGCTGCCCGGCGGCAAGGCAATCGGCTTCGACCAGATCTGCGTCGACGCCGGCTACCACACCGAGGCGGCCAAGGCCTTCTGCCGACGCTCGGCAAAGCGCCTTCCGGTCTTCGGCCGCGAGGGCTGGACGCTGCCCATCCTAGGGCGCGGCCAGGCCATCGCCTTCGAGGTGGGCAAGACCAACCGGCGCAAGAAGCGCAAGCAGGCCGGCGACGACGCTTACCTGGTCGGGACCTTCGGGGCCAAGTTCAGCTTCTACGGCCATCTGCGGACCTCGATCGCCGCGGCGGAGGAAGCCGCCAAGGGCGGTCGGCCGGAGCCGATGCGCGGCCGTATCCACTTCGGCCGCGACGCGGGCTCGGACTATTTCGACATGCTCACCTCGGAGAGCGTCGTCACCGAAACCAAGAACGGCCTGCCGCGCCGCGTGTGGCGCAAGGAAGCGGGCCGGGAAAACCACTGGCTGGACTGCCGGGTGTACAACCGCGCCGCCGCCGAGGCGATGGCGCTGGACAGTCGCGGCGATGCCGACTGGCTCGCCCTCCAGGCGGATCGCTACGCCAGTGTGGATCCCCTTCAGGGCGACCTGATCGCCCTGGCTAACCGCCCCGTTCCCGACGCCGCTGCGCCCTCGGCGACGTCGGAACTGGCCGCCGCCTCGTCCCCCCGGGCGGCGGCCAACCCTGCACCCGATGAGCCGGCCGAAGAGGCTGACTCCTGGATCGACAATTCAGGCTGGAGCCTCTGATGCCCGCACCGGATTATACAACCGAGCTGGCGGCGCTACGTGGCGCCCTGGCGACCGGCGAACTGACGATCGAGAGCAATGGCGAGCGGGTGACCTACCAGTCCTTCGCCGACATTCGCGGACGGGTCGCCTACTTTGAGGGTCTAGCGGCGTGCGCTTCCGGCGTGGCCGGACGTCCCGCCTCGTCGTTTGGTTTCTCGGCCGTCGCGTTCGATCGGGACTGAGACGATGGATCTCGGTGACCTGATCGACCGCTGCATCGAACCCTTCGCGCCCTCGCGAGCTCGCCGCCGCCAGGCGGAGCGGATGGCCCTCAAGCAACAGCGGCAATACGAGGCGGCCGGCAATGGCCGCCGCACGCAGGGCTGGAAGCGCACCAATGGCAGCGCCGACCGCGAGGTGCGAACTGGCCTCCGCGGCGCCCGGAATGGTGCTCGGGAACTGGTGCGGAACAACAAGTACGCCGCATCGGCTCTGCGCCAAATGACCGCGAACGCCATTGGGGACGGGATCGAGGCCCGCGCTGTCCACGCCGATGAATCCGTCGCCGCAAAGGCCCAGGCCTTTTGGGAAAATTGGTCGCATGGCCCGGTCGACGGACGGCATGACTTTTACGGCGTCCAGAAGCTCATTTTCCGGGGCACCGTCGAGGGCGGCGAGATGCTCCAGGTTTGGTCGCCAGACGAAACCGGTCCTGATGCTCGTCTGAAGGTCATCGAGGGCGACCTGCTGGACGACACCAAGAACAACGACGTCGATGGCGCTGGGCGTATTGTCCAGGGTGTCGAGTTTGCCGGGAATGGCGATCGGGCCGCGTACTGGTTGCTGCCTCGCCATCCGGGCGACCTGGGCGGAGCCTGGGGCGCGCCAAGCCGTTTCGACGCCCGCGATGTCGACCACGTGTACGAGCAGCTGCGCGCCGATCAAACCCGTGGCATTTCGTGGTTCGCTCCCGTGGCGATGGACCTTCGCGACGTAGGCGACTACGAACAAGCCCGGCTGATGAAGGAAAAGGTCGCGGCGTGTCTAGCCCTGGTGCTGACCCCGCCCGACCAGGGCCCTCCTACCAATCCTTTCGATGAAGCGGCCGCCACGGCGCCGGGGCCAGCGGACGCCAAAGCGCCCGACACCATCCGGCCGGGGCTGATCTTTCGCGCCCGACCGGGCGAAACCGCGCATACCGTGCAGCCGCCATCAGGCGGCGACAGCATGGACTTCATCCGCCAGCAGGTCGCCGCGATCTGCGCCAACCTGGCCCCGTATCATTTGGTCAGCGGCGACGTCAGCCAAGCCAACTACTCCAGCCTTCGCGCGGCCCTACTGGGGTTCTGGGCGAACCTGGACGACTGGCAACAGAACATGCTGATCCCGTTCTGCTGCAATCCCGCGTTCGCCCGCCAGATGCGCCGCCTCTACCTGCAGACTGGTGACAAGCGGTTTCTGGAGGTCAAGGCCGTATGGGCTCCGCCGGTGCGGCGGTTCGTCGATCCGCTCAAGGATATCATGGGCGAGAAGGCCGAGATCCGCGCGGGCCTCAAGACCCAGCCCCAGGCCCTGTCGGAACGCGGACGCAATTGGAAGCCGCATCTCGCCGAACAAGCGGCGTTCAACGTTGAGGCCGATCGCCTGAAGTTGGCCTTCGACACCGACGCGCGCCGGATCGACGGCAGCGGCGCGATCCAGGCCCCTGCCGGCTACTTGGCCTCGGGAGCATCGTCTGACCGCTCGACCGCCCAGGCGATCCTCGATGGTGGCGAGCGGGTCGCGGAATTCTACTTCCGGGCCGCCGAGGCCCTGGAACGCGGCGAGCAAGCCGGCCTGGACGCGTGCTTGATCGAGGCCGCCGACGCTATCCGCGCCGAAGACCCGGCCGGACCCCTGATGAGCCGAGCGCTGATCGCGCTGCTCGGCGGCAACTGAGAGGATCATCATGACCCGAGCGGCCCTGCCGGCCGCGGCGCAAGACCGCCGCGGTCCGCCCGATGCACGTGGCCAACGCCTGATGGCGTTCAACGGCCAATCCTATGACGCCAGCACCCGGACCGTCGAAGCCGTCTTGTCGGTAGGCGCGCGGGTTAAGCGCTGGTTCGGTTACGAAGAGCTGTCGATGGAGCCCGGCGCCGTTGACCTGGCCCGAGTCGTTCAGGGCCAGGTGCGCCTGCTCGACACCCACAACCAATATGAGATCGACGCCGTGCTCGGCGTCGTGACGCAAGCGCGCATCGAGAACGGCCAATTGCTCGGAACGCTGCGCTTCGCCGACACCGAGCGCGCCCGCAACGCCGAAGGCATGGTGTCGCGCGGTGAGCTCACCGGCATTTCGATCGGCTACGGCATTCGGTCGTGGCGGCTGGTCGAGATCGATCAAGACGACAACGAGATCTGGTCCGCCAGCAGCTGGGAGCTGCTGGAGGTCAGTCTTGTCTCCGTACCCGCCGACCCGAACGCCGGGGTTCGGTCCGCGGTCCCTGCCCCCGGCGCCCCCCAGGTCACTCAAGAGGAAGACGATATGCTGACCCGCAACCAACCGGGCGCCGCTGCCGCGCCCGCCGCCGAAGTCGCCGCTCAGGCCGGCCAAACCGCTGAACGAGCCGCCGCGCCGGCCGCGCCGGCTCCCGCCGCTCCCGCCAGCGCCCCACCCGCCGACGTCCGCGCTGCGCCGGCGACGCCCGCCGCTCCGGTCGCCCCAGTCGCTGGCGATGCGAGCGCCGTTCGCATGAGCCTGACGGAAGCGTTCGAGTTCGCCGACCAAGCTACCCTGCTCGGCGTCGACGTCGCCCAGGCGCGTAGCTGGGCCGAGACCCTGGCGCCGGACGCGGCACGTGTCGCCCTGACCCGCGCTGCGGCCGAAGCCCAGCGCGCCCGCTCCCCCTTGCAGCCGGCCATGTCGGCCGGGCGCGTCACGGTGGATGAACGGGATACCTCGCGGATGGCCATCACCTCGGCCCTGATGCACCGTCACGATCCGCGCCAGGAACTGCACGAAGCCGGCCGGGAATACCGCGGCATGTCCCTGCTCGAGATCGCCCGCCGCAATCTCGAAAAGAACGGCGAGCGGGTCTCCGGCCTTAGCCGACGCGAAATCGCCGATCTGGCGCTCCGACAGCACTCGACGTCGGATTTCCCGAACATTCTGTCGAACGTATCGGGGCGGACCCTGCGCGGCGCCTATCAGGCCGCCAACCAGACCTTCAAGGCCTGGCAACGCCGCGTCACCGCCCCGGACTTCAAGCAGATCACCCGTCTGCAGATGGGTGGCGCGCCGTCCTTCCTGCAGGTGCCGGAGGGCGGCGCCTTTAAGATGGGTTCGATCGGCGAGGGCAAGGAAGTTTACGCCCTGGCGACCTACGGCCGCCGCTTCTCGGTCACCCGCCAGACCCTGATCAACGACGACTTGGACGCCTTCACTCGGATCCCGGAAATGTGGGGACGGGCCGCCGCCGACTTTGAGAGCGACGCGGCGTATGCGCCCTTGATCGCCAATCCCAACATGGGCGACGGCATTGCCCTCTTCCACGCCAGCCACAACAACCTGGCGACCGGCGCTGCCATCGGCGAAGCCAGCTGGTCGGCGGCTGAGCAGGCGATGGCCGCTCAGGTGGGTATCGAGGGTCGCCCGATCTCGGCCACGCCGTCCTGGATGATCGTCGCGCCGAAGGATCGCGTGGCTGCGCTGAAGCTCCGCGGCTCGACGGTCTCGCAAGCGGCCGGCGCCACGCCCGGCACGACCAACGTCTACGAGAACGCGTTCAACGTTGTGGTCGAGGCTCGCCTGGCGCGAAGCTCCGGCGCCACGCCGTGGTTCTACGCGGCGGACAACGCTCAGATCGACACCGTCGAGTATGCGTATCTCGAAGGCGAGGATGGCGTGTTCCTCGACGAACGCCTCGGCTTCGAAGTCGACGGCATCGAGTACAAGGCGCGCCTGGACTTTGCGGTCAAGGCGATCGACTACCGCGGCCTGGGCATGAACCCGGGGGTCTAGAGACTTCCCCGCCTGCACCTCACGAAGGGCCGCTCCGAAAGGGCGGCCCTTCGTCTTTCGCGAGGATCTCCGGATCCGCCGACCTCACGGCGGATCCCGACGTCTTCGCCGGAGACGCAACCCCGGCACCCTCCAGCAAAGGACCAGACTTTCATGAAGACCCAAATTTCCGAAGGCGACGTGATCAACTTCACTGTGCCCAGCGGCGGCTGCACGTCGGGCGTTGGCTTGCTGATCGGCGCGCTCTTCCTGATCCCCGTGACCAGCAACGTCGCTGGCGACGTCGCTGCAGGCAAGATCATCGGCGAGTTCGACCACCCGAAGGAAGGCGCGGGCTCCGGCCAGGCGTGGGCGTTCGGCGACGACATCTATTTCGACGCCACCAACAAGCGCCTGACGAAAACGGCGTCGGGCAACACCAAGGTCGGGAAGGTCACCGCGGCCGCCGCCACGACCGACACCACCGGCCGCTTCGTCATCCGCCAGCCGGCTTAACGCCGGCTGGCTTCGTTCCCATCCCTGGAAAAGGAGAGCGTGATGCGCTCGATTCATACCCTGGCGGCCTGTTCGGCCATGGCGCTGTTGTCCGCCGATACCGGTGGCGGAGCCTCGCGTAGCGAAGGCGACGCCGCCGCCGCCGACAAGGCCGCCGCCGACAAGGCCGCCAAAAAGGCGACCAAGGCCGCGCCCGTGGCGAAGTCCGACGCGGCGCCGCACCCGTTGTCGGCCGATCAGAAGGCGCCGGCGCAAGGTCGTGACGGCGGCGGCGTCGCCGGTGTGGGCCTGGCCCAGGGCAGCGACGTCAACGCCCCGACCAACCTGGACGACGCCGAGCATCCGAAGAAGGGCCGAGTTGCCGTCGTCTGGGCCCAGCCCGGCCATGAGATGGTGGCGATCGGCGCGCTCCTCAGCGTCCCCGAAGACGAAGCCGAGAACCTCCGCGCCGCCGGCCGCGCTCGCTTCGCCTCCGAGGCCGAGGTCGAGGCCGCCGGCGACGCGATCGTCGAGCTGTCGGGCATCTGACCGCCCATGTCCTCGGTCGCTGACCGCAGAGCCCGGCTCCTGGACGCCGTCTACGCCAGCTATGGCGAGGACGCGGCCTGGACGCCGGGCGATGGCCTGTCGCCCGTCCGTGTGAAGCGGGAGGAGGCCGAGGCCGACCTGCAGCTGGGCCAGAGTCGGGTGCGAGTCGGAACCATCATCCTGCGCGTGCGCAAGGCCGAGGTGGCGGCGCCGGCCAAGGGCGACCTGGTCGATATCGTCGACACTCTGGAACGGTTCAAGATCGTCGCCCGGCCCGAGCTGGAGCGGTTCGGCCTGGAGTGGATCTGCGAGGCGGCGCGGGCCGAATGAAGGTCGGCGCCGAGGTCGATTTCGCGCCGGCGACCACGGCGCTCGAGGAGGACCTGGCCGGGATCGTGACCGCGGCGATGGTCGAGGGCACCGACCTGCTGAAGAAAGACCTTCGGGCCGATGTCGAGGCCGCGGGCCTCGGCCGCCGCCTGGCGCTGACCTGGCGCTCCCGGGTCTATCCGGAAGGCAGCGGCCGCAACAGCCTCGATCCCGCCGGATGGGTCTGGACCAAGGCGCCCAAGCTGATCGAGGTCTACGAGGAGGGCACGGTGATCCGCCCGACCGGCGGACGTCACTACCTGGCCTTGCCGTCGAAGAACGTCCCGATGAAGGGTCGTGGCAAGCGGATGACGCCGCTCGACGTCGAGATCGCCTTCAACCAGGACCTGATCATTCGCCGGGGCAAGAAGCCCGGCACCTGGACGGCCTGGATCAACGCCGTCGCCGGTCGCAGCGGCCGGGGCTTCAAGCCCGCCACCAAGGGCCGGCTGCGCGGCGGTCGCCCGTCGCAGCTGGTCTTCATGTTCACTCTGACGCCCTGGGTCGATGTCCATAAGCGGCTGCACGGCGCCCAGCTGGCCGACCGCGCGGCGGACCGCCTGCCCGGCCTGCTCACCAAGCACTGGAGATGACGATGGCCAGCACCCGCGCCCTGGTCCTGACGGCCGTCGCCTGCCTGATCGAAACGGCCCTGCCCCATGCCGACTTTCGGCGCAACGAAGCCAAGGCCGACGACCGCGCGCCGGGCGGCGTCGTCAACATGCGCGACGGGGATCCGGGAGAACCCGAGGTCCTGATGTCGCCGCTGACCAAGACCTACAACCATCGGATCTCGCTGGAGCTGACGCCGCCCGTCGACGCGGATCCCGAGGCCTGGCTGGATGAAGCCAACACCGCCCTCCGGACCGCCATTCGCGGCGACCGCCACCTGGGCGGCGTGACCGAATGGCTGGAAGCGGAGGAGCCGGTCATCGACGGCGCCGAGGTTCACGGCGCGGCCGAGACCGTCTGGGCCGAAATCGGCCTAATCGCCGTCTACACCACCCTCGACTGACACCCGGGCCGCCGGCCCGCTTTCCTAGGAGACGTCCCATGCGCGCTCGTGGCGCGAACGCCCAAGTGGCGATCGCCTTTCCCTCGTTCTACGGCGGTGTGCCCGGCTCGGGTTTCACCAAGGTCCCGTTCTCGCAAATCGCCCTGGGTGAGACCCAGGGCCTCGTCGAGAGCGACGTCCTCGGCTACGGCCGCAACCCGCTCGAGCCTGACCTGGACGTCATCGTCAACGACGGCTCAATCACCGTACCGGTCGACCAGCGGCTGTTCGGCCTGCACCTGAAGCTGCTCATGGGCGCGCCCCAGACCACCCAGGGCGTCGCGGCTACCGGCAAGTACACCTTCGCCCTGCAGCCTTCCGCCGACAGCACGATCACGGTCGCCGGCCAGGTCTTCACGTTCAAGACGAGCAATCCCGGCGCCAACGAGATCCTGATAGGCGCCACGGTCGCCGACACCGTCCGCAACACGGTCTGGGCGCTGAACCGCAGCGCCGTCGCCGGCGTCGCGGCCGCCTCGTACTCGACCGACCTCGACGCGGCCGCCGTGACCGTCACCCACGACACGATCGGCACGGCCGGCAACAGCATGACGATCGCCGCCGGCACGTCGCCGGCCTCGAACGTCACTGTCTCGGGCGCGACCCTGGCCGGCGGCTCGGCCAGCGGGCCCTACAACCATGTCTTCAAGGTCGGGGCCCTCACACTGCCAGACGCCGCCATCGAGATCGGCCTCCCCGACGTTCCTACCTTCGCCATGAATTACGGCGCGATGTACAACACCCTGGCGCTGCCAATGCAGCGATCGGGCAACCTGAACGCCACGTTCAACATCATCGCCCAGGGCGAAAAGCCGCGCACCACCAGCAGCGCGGCCGGCACGCTGGCGGAAATGGTCCTGACCCGCTTCTCGCAATTTGCCGGCTCGATCGAGCGCGAGGGCGTCCCGCTGGGCAACATCGTCAGCGGTTCGATGAACGTCAGCAACGGCCTGGACAAGGCCGAGGTGATCCGGGCGGACGGCCGCATTGACGGCGTGGACCCCGGCATGGTCTCGGTCACGCCGGAGATCGTCAGCCGCTTCGCCGACACCTCGCTGCTGGACCTGGCGACGGGCCGCACGCCCGTCGACGTCACGTTCGGGTGGCGGGCCGGCGCCGCGCGCCTGACCTTCCGCGTGCTGCAGTTGCGCCTGCCCAAGCCGCAGTTGCCGATCACGGGTCCAGGTGGCGTCCAGGGCACGTTCCCCGGCCAGGCCCATCGTAACGCCGGTGGCGACGTCCTCATCGTCACCCTGGTCAACGACGTCGCCAGCTACGCCTAAGGCCCAGGGATGCGAGCGGCGCTCGCATCCCGCCATCCGCGAGATCTTCATGTACATCGTCAACGACGCCCCGCAGGACCTGATGACGGTCGAGCTGCCGGGCGAAGCCAAGCTGTTCCTGCGGCCCTGGGCCAGCGGCGCCGGCGTCGCCGGCCAGATCGCCATGCACCGCGCCTTGGAAGCCGGAGCCGAGGAGCCCGACGCCAATGTGGCTTTCACCGCCGGCGTCGTCGGCTGGGCCGCCGTGGCCTGGGAGGGTGTGGGCGACGCCGCCGGCGAGCCGTTGCCGCTGTCGCGTGGACTTGTCGAGCGGATGGTGACTCAGGACGCCAAGGTGTTCCGCCTGGTCGACCAGCTCTATGTCCTGCCCGGGCTGGCCTCGGATGCGGAAAAAAACGGATCCGCGCTCTCGCTCGCTGGCGCTGGGCCGGCGGGAGCGCCGACGAAGAGCTCGGCGCGCCGTGGGGCGGGCGCGACTTCTGCGCGGCGTGCGAAGAGCCCTGCGAAACCTGTCCCGCAACCCTGAACGCCTGCCAAACGGACGCCGGCGAGGCGGCCTGGTGGGTGTTCCAGGCCTGTGAACGCCAAGTCCGGGTCGGGATGAACGGCGCTTACGCGCTCGATCTGCCTGCCGTGTTGTCCGCCGCCGCGGCCCGCCGGGCCGACCCCGCCCTGGTGCTCGAGCTCTTTCCCGACCTCGAGTCCTACATCCTCTATGCCTGGAGACCGCCAACATGACCATTCGCCAGGTTGGCTATCGGTTGAAGACCGAAGGCAAGGAAGAGGTAAAGCGCGATCTCGGCGAGATCGGCGCGGCGGGCCAGGCCTCGGGCGCATCGCTGTCGTCAGGCTTCGACGGGGCGTCTCGCTCTCTACAGAGCCTGGGCGGTTACACCGACGCCCAGATGGCGCGCTTCAAGAAGATGGCCCAGGCCGCCAAGGAATTTCAGACGGCCGAAGAGCAGCAAGCGAAGTTCAATGCCGCCCTGGGCGTCCGCGCTGGCTCCGGCCTGAGCGCGAGCAGCTTCCTGTCGGCTGATGAAGTTGCCGGCAAGGGCATGACCCGTCAGCAGCGCGCTGGCCGCCTCAACCTGCTGCGCCAGGCAGGGGACGTATTCACGACCGGTGCCATGGGCATGGATCCGACGATGATCGCGATCCAACAGTTGCCACAGATCCTCGACGCGGCGGCGACGAGCGGCTTCAAGCTCACCGCTGGGATGGTCGCCGTCGGTGCCGGTGTCGCGGCCGCGGCCGGCGCGGTCATCGGCCTGGCGGCGGCCCAGGCCAGCTACGAGGCCTCGACCCTCAAGCTGACCGTCGCCACTCAGGGCCTGGGCGCTTCGGCGGGAATGACCGCCGAGCAGTTGGAGGGTCAGGCGCGGGCCGGGGCGGTCGCCGGCGACGTGTCGGTCAAATCCGCTCGCGACATGGCGGCGGCCTATGCGAGCACTGGCCGCATCGGTGGCTCGGTCATGAGCGACCTGATCGGCGTGACGCAGCGCTACGCCCTCACAACGGGTCAGGATGCGGCGAGCGCCACCAAGGAGCTGGGCGCTGCGTTCGCCGATCCGGTCAAGGGCGCGGGCGACCTGAATGACAAGCTCCACTTCCTGGACGCGGCTGAGCAGCGCCATATCGAAAATCTGGCCCGGTCCGGGCATGAAGCCGAAGCGCAGGCAATCCTGGTCGACAAGCTGCAGGAGTCTCTGCTGGGCGCCAGCGACGCCACCACTGGCTGGGCGCATGCCTTCAAGGGCTTGAGCACGGCGGCGTCAAACGCCTTCGACGAGGTGGGCCACTACATCGACCGTCTGATCACCGGCGGTAGCGATGCGGAGAAAACCACGCGTGCGCGAACGGGTCTGGCGATCGCGAACGCCCAAATTGCGCGAGACGGCGGCGACGCGACCACCCTAGCCGCCAAAAAGTTCTACGAGGGGCAACTTGAAGACCTCCGCCGGAAGTATGTCTCCGGCATGGACCGCCTGCGCGAGGCCGGCCTTAGCAACCGGAGCACCGACCGGCAGGACCTGATCGACAAGTACAATCCAAACGACACGAAACTGGCGGGCCTCAAGGCCGACCGCGAAAAGCTGCTGGGCCTAGGCGTCAACGACGCCTCCAGCAAGAAGGCGCTCAAGGAGCTCGACGATCAGATCAAGGCGCTGGGCGCGGGCTATAAGACGGCCGCCCAGCAGGCCGCCGCTCTGGCCCGCGAGCAACGACGCGCCGCAAGCGCGGCCGCGAAGGAGGCCCGCGACGAGGCTCGGGCGTTGCGCGAACAGGCCGAGGCCGACCGCAAGGCCCAAGACCTGAAGACCCAAGGCTTGCGCGGCGAGCTCGAGATCGCGAAGGCCCTGAACGATCCGTCGGCTATTGACTATGCCGAGCGGCAACTTCGCCTGCAGGAACTGACCGTGCAGGCCGTCCGGGACGGCATTCCGCTGGCCATCGCCTGGCAACGGGCGGGGACCCAGGTCTCGCGCGAGATGCAGGCTGAATTCGACGCGCTGAAGAAGTCCTATTCGGACGCGATCCTGGCCAAGGACCAGTTCCGGACCTCGGCTGAGCGCATGGCCGACGCCGAGCCCGGCAAGGACTTCATTCCCTACAACGCCAAGACCAAGTTCCTCGAGGACATGCGGGTCGATACCGGCCAGGCGTTCCATGATGGCCTGGTCGCCGGCTTCACGGGTGGTGACTTCCTGCAGGTCTTCGCCAGGCGCCTGAAATACGCAGCGGCCGAGGCCCTGGCCGAAAGCCTGACCAATGGCGTGTTCGGCAAGAAGTCCGATGAACACGGGGGGCTTTTCTCCAAGGTCATCTCGTTCGGCACCTCCCTGTTGTCGCGCGGTGGCGGAAGCGGTGCGAACCTCGCCTCGGCAGCCAATGTCCTGGCCAGCAACAACGCCAAGCTGGTCGCGGCCGGATACGCCGGCGGCACCAACAGCGCGTTGGAGGGCTATGCGTGGGTCGGAGAGCAGGGGCCGGAGCTGAAGAAGCTGCGGGCCGGCGACCAGATCAAGAGCCATGGCGAGTCGATGGCAATGGTTCGCGCCGCCAATGATCGGTCGGCCGCCAGTGTGACTCCGGTGAGCGTCAACGCCACTTTCGCCCCGGTCCTGACCATCGGCGAGGGCGCCGACGCCGCTGCCGTCGCCCGTTTGGAGACGCGGCTGGACGCGATGCAGGCGGGCTTCCGCGAGAACGTGATCGGGGCGGTCAACGACGGCATGGCTCGCCGGCAGATCCGGGTCGCCTGATCATGGCCCTGGTGTTTCCACGCGCCATGCCGTCCGCCGGCGTGGCGCAGGAATATTTCGAGCTGCAGCGGGTCGACTACCTATCACCTGAGACGGGCGGCCGCCTGGGCGCCGTCACGGCGGGCTTCCCGCTCTGGGAGGCCGAATGGTCGTTGCCCTCGCGTGGTCAGCTGCGGGCCGACGAATGGCGAGCCTGGCTGACCGCTCAGCGTGGTCCGGGGCGTCTGTTCTTCGGTCGCGAGCAGCACCGCCCCTGGCCGTTGGCCTATCCGAACGGGTTCGACGGCCTGGTTCGCGCCGGCGGCGGCGCCTTCGATGGCGTCGCCACCAGTTGGTCGGTGAACGGCACGCGCGATGTCCTGACCCTTCAGGGCCAGCCGGTCGGCCTGGCCCTGGGTTGGGGCGACTATGTCGGATTCAAGTGGACGACCTCGGGCCAGGCGCGCCGCACCCTGGTGCGCGTGGTCGAGCCTGCCCTCGCCAACGGTTCGGGCGTGCTGGCGGTATCGGTCGAGCCGCCGCTGCCGACCCTGACTCCTAATGGCGCGACCGCCACCCTCGATCGTCCTGACTGCCTGATGAAGCTGGTCCCGGGCGAAACCAAGTTGGGGGGCAAGACCCGCCAGCAGGCGATCAGCGGCTCGTTCAAGGCCCTGCAGCAGCTCCTGCCCTGAGGTTTTCATGCACGTCTATTCGGAAGCCGCCCAGGCCGCCCTGGACGACGGCACGGCGCTGTTCGTCGGCGCGGTCAAACTGGGGCTGACCACGGGGCCCTGGTGCGTCTGGGGCGGCTATGGCGACCTGGTGCTGGCCGGCGATACCTATGTCGGGATCGGCGACCGGGGCCTGGTCTCGGTCGATGCGGGCCAGCTGGGGGCAGCTGAGCAAGGCGCGACGCTATCTCTGGCCGGCGTGGATCCTGACGCCGTGGCCCTGGTCAACACCCTGGCCGTTCGCAACGCCCCAGCCGTGCTGTGGGAGCTGATCTTCGACCAGTCGGGCTCATCGATCCTGAGCGCACGGATCCGCAAACGCGGCCGCGTCGACCGCCTGACCCAGGAAGACGTGATTGGCGGCCCCTCGACGATCTCGGCCTCGATCGAGGGCGCGGTTCGGGGTCTGGGCCGCCGCTCGGGCCGCATGCGGACCGACGCCGACCAGCGTCTGGTAATCGGCACGGACGGCGGTTTCAAGGCTGTGTCCTACGCCGGCGAAGTCACGCTGAATTGGGGCGGCAAGCCGCCGCAGCGCGCCTCGAGCGCCCTGCCCAACGCCCTGGTCTCGGCCTTCTACCAGAACACCAAGTTGGCGGCCTATGTCGGCTGATCGCCCGCGCGACTACGACGCCCTGATCGCCTTGCTGGACGCGCGGATGCGAGCGCCGTTCGCATGGGGCCGACGCGCCAACGACTGCGTCAGCTTCGCCGGCGCGGCCGTCCGGGCCCAGACCGGCGTCGATGTCCTTGCGGACCTGCCGAGCTGGACGACCGCGATCGGCGCGGCGCGCGCCCTCAAGCATGTTGGCGGCCTTGAGACGGCCGTGAGCGCGCGTCTGGTGTCTGTGCCGCTCGCCCTGGCGGCGCGTGGCGACGTCGCCCTGGTCGACGCGCGCACCCTGATGATCATCGAAGGCCACACCCTGGTCGGCCCGGGCCCGTCGGGGCTGGTCCGCCGACCGCGCGCCGACATGGTACGCGCCTGGAGCGCCGGATGATGCCCCGCACCTGGAAGAGCTTCAAAACCTGGCTGGCCGCGTCCGCCTGCGGCGTGGCCCTTCTGGGCCTGCCGGCGGTCGCCCAAGCCGATCCGATCAGCGCTTCCATCGTCGCGGCGATCGGCCTGACCGGCACGGCGGCGACCATCGCCACCTTCGTGGTCACGACGGCCCTGCAGATGGCGGCAGCCTTCGCCCTGTCGAAATTGACCGGGCCCAAGCAGTCGCAGCAGGAGCGCCAGGCCAGCGTCACGACGCTGGGGATCGGCGAAAGTCCGCGCGAGGCCGCCTTCGGCCGTGTCTGCAGCGGCGGCTCGCTGATCGTCGCCGCGAACTATGGCGGCGAGTACGGGACCGACTGGGAGGTCCTAGAGATCGCCCTCGCCGATCACGAAATCGACGGCCTGGAAGGCTTCTATATCGGCTCGGATTTCTATCCCTACACGGCCAACGGTCTGCAGTCGGGGTTCAGCAATTGCCTTGACCTGGAGTTCGTCAACGCCTCGGAGGACGTCGCCCCGCCTGCCCGCTTCGCCGGCGCGACCGGCATGGGCGACCTGGACCGTTTGCGCGGCGTCGCCAAGGTCTGGGCGGCGTACAAGGCCGACGACAAGGTCTGGCCGCAAGGCCGGCCGTCATTCAAATGGCTGTTCCGGGGCAAGCGCTGCTACGACCCGCGCAAGGACAGCACGGTCCCGGGCGGCGACCCGGCCGGAACGCATCGCTGGACCGCGCCCTGGACCTGGGAGTGGACCGAGAACGCCTATGTCTGCCGCTACAACTGGGTGCGCGGGGTCTATGCGCTCGACCAGGTCGACCAGCCGGAGATGCTGCTGGTCGGGCGCGGCCTGAGCGATATCGAAGCGCCGCCGGAGAATGTCTTCGCGCCCGCCAATGTCTGCGACGAGCTGGTGGCGTTGAAGGCCGGCGGCAGCGAGCCGCGCTACCGCGTCGCGGCGGTCATCCGGGCCGACGAGACCTTCGACACGACCGAGCAGATGTACGCCGCGGCCATGGCCGGGGTGATCGTCCAGCGCGAGGGCGGGGTCGAGATCGAGCCGGGCCAAGCCAAGAGCACCGTGGTCGAGATTACCGACGCCGACCTGGTCGTTGGCGAGAAGGTGAGCTTTGATCGGTTCCTGCCGGCGCCGGAGCGGGTCAACACGGTGATCGGCCGCTATGTCGAGCCGACTCAGGACTGGAGCGACCACGCCGCGCCCGTGCGCCGTTCGGTTCTGGACATCGAGGACGACGGCGGGCCGCATGAAACGACGCTGTCGCTGGGCTTCGTCACCTCGGGGACTCAAGGCCAACGCTGCGCCGAGATCGAGCGGCGTCTGGGTCGGATGGAGCGACGGGCGACCATTCCCCTGGGCCCGCGGTTCTCGGGCCTGGAGGAAGGCGACTGGATCGGCTGGACATCCGATCGCTGGCACCAGGGCGGCCGGGTCGTTTATCGCGTAGAGGCCTGGTCGAGCGCGCCCAGCCGCCGCATGACCCTGGCGCTTCGCGAAGTCGCCAGCTCGGCCTATGGCTGGACGGCGGCCACCGACGAGATCACGCCCGGCACAGCCCCGCCGCCCGAAGCCGCCCGGCCCGGGCCGCTCGGCGTCGCCGGCGCGGTCATCACCATCGGTTCCGTTGTTGGCGAGGACGGGTCCTCGTCGCCGGCGATCCGGGCGGCCTGGACGACGCCCGTCGACCCCGCCCTGCAGGGCTTGCGGCTCGAGGTGCGGGTCGCCGGTGAGGCTGACGTCACCCCGACCACGATCACGGCCCAGGACGCCCTGGCGCGGGGCTTTTTCGTCACCGACAACGGCGTCGCGGCCTCGGCCACGCTCGAGGCTCGCCTTGTGCCTCTGACCGATCCGTCGCGGGAGATCGAGCCCTCGGATTGGGTCGAAGTGGCGAGCGGCCCGTCCACGGCCAGCGGCGCGACCGTCGTGCCCTGGAGCGGCGTCCAAAATGACGACGGCAATCGTCCGGAGAACGGCGCGGATGTCACCGCCAACCACACGGCCGGCAACACAGCCTATGTTGGCGGCAAGCCGGCCTCTGAAGTCGTCAGCGACCTGGCCACGAACGCCGAGCAGATCCTGGCCGAAATCCTGCGCGGCGCCCTGGCGCGCGCCTATATCGACGCGCGCACCATGCTGGCCGGCGTGCCGATCGGCACGGTGCTGACCCAGGAGATCGAGAACCGGGTCGCGGCCGACGAGGCCTATGCGGCCCTGCTGACCCTGCTGGGGGCCAAGAACGGGGACGCCACGGCCTGGATCATGGCCGCCTCGGTCGTGCTGGCCAGCAGCGGCCACACCCTGGGAAGCTTCATCGAGTACGTGGAATCCACGCTCGGCGACGGCACGGTCTCGGTGACCGAGCTGAAGGAGGCGATCGACGGCGCCTATGCGCGCTGGGCCGTCAGCGTCCAGTCCCTGATGGGCGGCACGCTGAAGGCCATCGGCGGTATCGAGGTGACGGTCGATGGCGTCACCTCGACCAGCGCGGTCAACTTCATCGCCGACTATTACCGGTTCGTTCGCCTGGACGGGTCCAGCCCCGTCTACCTGCTGACCTACGACGAGGCGAACAATCGCTGGACCTTCGGGGCCGACATCTACGCCCAGAAGATCGTCGCGGACTCGATCGATACCGTTCACCTGAAGGTGGGTGGCGTGACCACCAGCCGGATCGCCGATCACAACGTCTCAGACAACATGATCAGCGCCGCCTCGAGCACCGTCTACGGCACGGGCTCGGAGGTCACCTTCTTCTCGCAGACCTTCACCCTGACCGACCCAGCCCGGATCCGGGCAGAGGGCGACGTCGCGTTCCTGGACGGCGGCGGCAACGGCCCGTCCTACCACCAATCGCAGCTGCGGATCCTGATCAACGGCGTTCAGGCCAACATCAACTCGGCCGGCGGGGTGGTGGCGACCTCGGTCCTGGCGATCACCGGCACCGACGAGGTCCCGGCCGGGACCTGCACCGTCGAATTGGTCGGGTTCACCAAGCCGGACGACTACTACACGTTCCGCAACCTCTTCACCGAGTGGTTCTACAAATGATCGTGCTGCTGTTCTTCCAGAGCGCGCCCGATCACCCTTTCGGCGGCCCGATCACCTCCGCCTGTCGGGTTCGGGAGATTGACCCGTTCGCTTGGTACGAGCCGCATGTCGTCCACGACGAGTGGCGCCTGGACTGGGATTCGACCCACTTCATCCTTGACGGCGTTCTGACGCCGATCCCGGCCGAAATCATCGAGGCGCGCGAGATCGCTATGGCCCGGGTCCGTTTGCGCGTCCGGCGTGACGGCCTGCTGCGCGACCAGGTCGATCCGCTGCTTTCCAACCCCGTGCGTTGGGCCGCTCTGACCGACGACCAGCAGGCGACGCTAGAGGCCTATCGCCTGGCCCTTCTGGACTGGCCGGAAACTGAGACGGATCCGCGCACGCCCACGCCGCCGCCAGCGCCGGAGTTTGTGTGATGCCGCTCGATGTCGACAGCCTGACCCCTTCCGAGCTGGTGGCGGCCGCAGGACAGCTCTGCGACACCCTCACTGGCCAAGCCGTCGCGGCCAGCAACTGTTTTGCCGGCGCGGCGGACGGCGGCCCCGACGGCGACGGCTACTTCCCCTTCCCGGTCCTGGGGACGCCCGACACGGTCATGCTTCCCAGCATGGCCAAGATCGCGGCGGACGCGGCGCCTTATGTCGTCGGCCTGTTCGGGGCCATCGCGACGCGGCCGATCCCCGCGGCGGTGACTCGGATCCAAACAACCGGCAAGGATGTCGTCGGTAAGGGCGGCGCGGTCTACGGCGTGACCTCCAACACCGGGACGACGGCCTATCGTATCCAGGGCGCGGACGGTCGCTGGTGGGAGCTGCTGGAGAAACTGCCGGCGCTGTGGGACTTCGGCTGGTCGGATACCGACTGCGGGACCGCTATCCTGGCCGGGTTCGCGTGGGCAGGTAACACGGGCCGTGCCCTCATCCTGCCGCCGGTGACGTTCCGCCACCTCGACCCGCTGTTGATCGCCCAGACCGGCCTTACGCTGGAGGGCGTGGGTTGGGAAAGCCAGCTTCGCGGTCCCGGCGTCAAGGCTGCTGGGACCGTCAACACCCACAACGGCCCCCGGAACCTCACCTTTCGGAACTTCAAGATGCTGGGCGTCGACTATCAGGACGACGGTGATCGGGCGATCGACATCCTCGCGACCAACGAGGTGACGATCGAGGGCATGTACTTTGAGGGCTATCACGACCAGGTCGTCCTCGATCAGATCCAGCGCACCCGCGTGCGCGCCAGCGCCTTCCTGGCCAGCGCCGGAACGCGCTGCGGCCTCTGGTATCCGCGTGGTCCCGAGGCGCACGCGGGCGTCAGCCTGTCCAGCTCGGCCAGCAATATCGCCAGCGTCGACGACAACCACCTAAACTGGGTCGCCAACCCCGACGGCTGGGGCTTTGTCGACCACGGCGGACTGCAGCATCGCTACACCAACAACCAGGTCAGCCAGGGCCGGGCGGCCATGCGGATCGGCAATAACGCCGACATCACGATCGCCCACGCCGACTACGAATTCACCACGACCTACAGCCTGGAGTGCGTCAACACGGCCTTCGACGGCACGGTCATCGGCTACGCCTCCCAGGTCAACGTCGGCCCAGGAAACTACTTCGACAAGCCGGCCAAGATGGATGGCGTCTTCAGCCTGAACGTGCGGGACAACAATCTCCGAGTAGTCCCCGCCACTTTCACGGGCATGGCCTCGGTCCGCATGCTGCGGAGCTCGGGCAACAAATGTCCCACTGGCCGGACGCTCTACGACACCATGCCAGCGGCCGATGGCTGGAGTTGGGTCCGTGAGGACGAAGAGGGCGCTGTTGCTGTGATCGGCCAGGCCGCAGAAGACGGGATTGTTCAGTCTGGACCCCTGTCGATCAGCAACAGCTCTGGCGGTCACACCGGCGTGTTTCGGCTCGACGACGGCACGGGCCGGACCCGCTGGTTCTACGATAGTATCGAGTTCCGGCGCGTGAACAGTTCCGCCGGTTATGAGCAGTTGGGCAACGCCACCGACGGCTTGGTCGGCCCTCGATTGTTCGGCTTCGGCGGCGACCCGACGGGGCGAACCATTGTCGGCGTGACAGATGGCTCGCTGGGCTTTGAGGCCCTGGGCGCTGGTGCCGCCTATGACGGGCGGGCGCTGATCAGAGCGCGCGCGAATGGCGCCTGGATCCCCCTGGAGTTCCCGGCAGTTCGCCGAACCAGCGCCTTCCTGGCCACTCCGCCGACCTCGGCGATGAAGGGGCGCCAGGTGCTGATCACCGACCGCGGCACGGTTAGCGGCTCCTCAGTCGGCCGGATGGCCTACGCGGCCGAAGACCTGAAATGGCGCTGGGTCGACGACTACACGACGATCGCCACCTGACGCCGTCCCGCACCGCCACGTCTCTAATTCGAGGTTCACAATGATCAAGGCGCGCCACGCGTCAGCCCTGCCGGCTGTCAGCAAGAACACCGGCTGGTCGTATGTCTGGTCGCTGGCGATCGGCAACGCCGATACTCCGGCGGCCCTGCCCGACGGCGCTGTCGCCAAGCTGGGCCTGCGCCATCGCGGCGCCCCGGCCGGTGAGATCGACTGCGACGCCTACGTCTCGCGCGACGGCGCGGTGATCCGTGTCGACGTGCCGCGCGCCATTACCGAGACGGCCGCCTGGGCGCTGGGGACCTACGACGGCCAGCTGCGCGTGATCGACCCGGCCGAGCCGGTCGATCTCTGGGAAATCCTGTTCGTGGTCGCCGTGGCCGAAGGGATCGGCGAATGAGCGGGTCCGTCATCGTCGCGCCGTCCGGCTCGACCGTTCGCAGCGAGGAGGCCGTCGCCAAGGTCCTGGCCATGTCGGCCGGGCCCGCAGGTCGCAGCGCCTACAAGGTTGCCGTCGACGCCGGCTTCGTGGGCACCGAGGCCCAGTGGCTAGCCACGCTGACCGGCGCCCAGGGCCAAAGCGCCTACGACCTGGCCGTCGAAGCGGGCTTCGAGGGCACCGAGGCCGAATGGCGCGCCAGCCTGCAGGGCGCGACCGGTCCGCTGCCGACCCCATTCCCCAAGGTCATCGCCGATCGGGAATACACCCTTACGGCCGCCGATCTGTGGAAGACGCTGATCTTCACCAGCGCGTATTCGGTGACGGTCTGGGTTCCGGAGGGCCTGCCCTACTTTACCTGTACAATCGTCCGTAACGGGGCTGGCACGGTCAGCGTGCGGCCGGCATTGGGCTCGGCCGTGGTCGTCAACGCTCCGGGCGATAAACTGGCCCTTGGCGCGCGGTACGAAAGCGCAATGCTCTGGACGGTCGGCACGGACGCCTATGTGCTGAAGGGCGCGGACATCGCGGCTCCCGCCTACAACTATCCGATCACCGGCCTGACCCTGACGAAGGACACCGTCGTCGGCGGCTCGCCGATCGGGACCTATGTCGGCCAACTGCTGCCGGCCGATATCGACAGCGGCGAGACCTTCACGTTCGAATACCTGGGCGGCGACGGCAAGTTCACGATCGACGCCGCCGGCAAGGTCTTCACCGGTGCGACCAAGACGGCCAACACGGGCACCGCCCCGCTGTCGGTTCGGGTCACGGACAGCGATCACCACACCTTCGACCAGGTCTTCACGATCACCCTGGAGCCCTTCTATGGCGAGGGGAACCAGGACGACTTCGTCGTTGACTGGAGGCTGAAGCGGTTTTGGGACCCGGTGCGCCAAGCCGAGGCGAGCTTCTCCGACTGGTTTGACTTCAGCCGGCCGACGCCGGGCTGGGCGCCCGACAGCGCCGGGGTCGAGCACGCCTTCGCCGCGAACGAGCCGCGTATTACCGACCTTGGGATCATCACCGAGGAGGCGGTCACCAACCTCTATCCCTTCCCCGACGCGCCGGCGACGCGCACCGTCGCCGGCCTGACGGCGGGTCACTACGTGCTGTGGATCACTGGGCCGGGCTCGGTGACGGTGTCGGGGACCTTCACCTTGGTGGAGGGCTCCAATCCGGTCGTGGCGGGCACCGCGATGCGCTTCAGCCTGGCCAGCACCCAGAGCATCACCTTCACGGTGGCGGGCGCGCCGACGTTCGCCCAGGTTCGCAAACTTGCGACGACGACGCAGACCACGCTCCTGGCTACCGCGGTTCATGGCGCGGGCGCGACCAACACCCGCGCCGTCGATGTACTGACGATCAAGGGTGCGCTACGCGACGCGATGGCGACCTATCCGAACACGCCGATCTTCGAGTTGATCGAGAATCCCGTTCGCGTGAACTTCAACCGTCGCCTCTATCGCGGCGGGGGCGGCACTCAGCTCCTGACGGCGATCATCAATTCCCAGGGCAAGCTGAACGCTTCCAACCAGCTCAGCACGGGGCCGACGGTCAACGCCTACAACTGGACCACGGGCAAGCCGATCCCGCTGGGCGCTCTGGTCCGCCTCTTCATCTGCCAGGCGGCCGGCAACAACGGGGGCGGATTCCAGTCAGCGGCCGACGCCGAGGCGATCACGCTTTCGCCGACCGATCCCAACGGCGCGCCCAACGCGTCGTCGATCGCGACCATCACGGCGGGCTCGCGCAACGACACCAACGCCGAGGCTTTCAACGGCTTCCAGACTCGGTGGATCGTCCGTCGCCGGCGGGTGCTCAACAGCGAGATCGTCGCGCCCGACACCTCCGACGTGCCGCGCCCAGCTTACGTCGAGTATGCGCCGATCGTCGCGACCGGCGGCGCTGGGGGGGCGCTGCACACGCTGGCGACCCTCGGCCAGGCCGCCAGCAAGTTGCAGCTGACGACGCCGCGCACGGTGAAGATCACGGCCGCCGGCCGCGAGCCCTATTCCAACACCGTCACGGTCAAGAGCGGGGCGGTGACGATCCGGGGCAACGCCGCCTGGTACGCCTTCGCCGGCGGCGGGATGGTGGTCGGCGACGACAACCATCTGCCGGACAACGTCATCATCGAGGACGTTCACTTCGCCCCGGGCAATGAAGACGTCGGCCGCAACTTCGACGATCGCGACGGCCTTGGTGTCTGGGCAGTGCGGAACATGATCATCCGCAACTGCAGCTTCATCTACGCCACCGACGAGGGCCTGAGCCTCTACAAGTCCCTGGCCAGCCCCCGGATCCTGCAGAACATCCTGGTCGAGTACAGCGACTTCGGGCCGAACCTGTACGCGCCGGTCGACGGGAACGGGGTCTATCGGAAGAGCGAAGTGCCCCACAACATGGGGCTGCTGGCCGCCGACGGGCTGGAGAACGTTTGCATCCGCTTCAACCGCTTCGTCGGCAACTCCCAGCGCAACCCGGTGTTCGGCGTCGGCAAGGGCCTGCTGGCCTACAACAACCTGGTCTACGACTGGATGCAGTATGGGCTGATGATCTTTGAGCAGATCAGCCAGTACGAGGTGCGCGGGGCGACCGTCGCCTACCTCAACAATCTCCTGAAGCGCGGACCCAACACCTCCGACGCCGCCCGCGCCATGGCCCAGGTCATCCTGCGCACGGGCCCGGGGAACTGGTTCTGCTACAAGAACAACGCGATCACGGACGGGGTCAACTTCGCCAACGACGTCATCCTCAACGGCCTGAGCGACGTCGCGCGCGTCTCGGGCGCCGATCCGCGCTCGCTATCCGACGAGATGTCCTTTGGCATGTCCTACGTGCCCCTGACGGACCATGCCGCGATCTGGGCCGAGGTGATGAACAAGTCGGGCGTCCGGCTGCGCGACGGCAACGACGCGATCATCCAGGGCGACATCGGAGCGTCCCCGGTCACGCTGGCGATCTCCAACGCCATCCGCAACGGAACCAGCCTGAAGATCAGCGATCCGTCCCAGTGGATCGGCTTCCCCTAGTACACAAGGAGCACCCCATGCCCCCGCCCCGTCGGTGGGCCGTCCGCTGGTGGGAGCCGTTCACGGCGCTCGGCATAGGGACGGCCCTGAACCTCGCCATGACCATGGCCGCGCACGCCGCCGGCATGACGCCGGAGGCCGTCGAGCCACGCTGGATCGCCGCCAGCGCTGGAGCCGCCGGCGGCCTGGTGTCGGCCCTGGTCCATATCTCGGTCGTCTGCCTTGGCGCCGAGCCGCCGGAACGGCGCGATATCGCACGGGCGGTCATCGAGGGTTTGTTCGCGGTGATCGTCGGCGCGGCCGCTGCGGCCTTCATGGGTCCGTCGATCGAGCGTGTCCTAGCCGGGGCCAAGTGGGTCGACCTCTGGAGCCTTAACTTCGGGGTCGGCATGCTGGCCTGGCGGTTCGCGCCCGTGGTGTTTGGAGCGTTGAAGCTCCTGTCGGATCCCGCGCTGCTGCGGGATCTGGCGCTGAAATGGCTGGGGGGTCTTGGAGGGAGGGCCGCCCCATGAGCGCGCTGAATGTCATCGTCACCGCCGCCGTCATCACGACGGGACTGACCGTCCTGGCCCGGGCCGAGCTGGCCAGCCCCCGCGTCCGGAGCCCTTACGTCAGCAACCCGGCCGTCCGCTTGTTGATGGACGTGACCGCCTTCGCCTGCGTGCCGCTGGCGGCTGCGCTATGGCGCGACATGAGCGTCAATATCGAGCTCGCCTTCTTTCTGATCACGACAGGGCTGTGCTCCCTAAGCATGCTGGTCAGCATGCTGGTTCATGGCGGTCGGATCACAGTGGTCGAGCGCGCCACCGAGGTCCGCGTAGACGATGTCTCCGAGGTCCGGGCTGCCGTCGAGGAGACCGTGCCCCGGGCGATCGATCAAGCCTTGCCCGATGTCCTGAAAGACCTGGCCGCTCGGCCGGATCCGTACGAGCCGCACTGAGCGGCCGCCTGATGCGAGCGACGCTCGCATCCCTTCCAAAAACCTGGAGATCCTCATGACGCAGCTGAGCGAGCATTTCTCGCTGGCCGAACTGACCGTGTCCGCCAACGCGGTCCGGCTCGGCCTGGACAACACTCCGCCGGCCGACATCCTGGCTCGGCTTAAGACCACGGCCAAGCAGCTGGAGAAGGTCCGCGACCTGCTCGGTGGGCAGCCGATCATCGTCAGCAGCGGCTATCGTTCGCCGGCGGTGAACCGCGCCGCCGGCGGCGAGAAGGCCAGCGCGCACTTGTCGGGCTGGGCGATCGATTTCACCTGCCCCGCCTTCGGCGCGCCGCTGAAGATCTGCGAGCGGATCGAGCGGTCGCCCCTGAGCTTCGATCAGCTGATCGAGGAAGGGACGTGGGTTCATATCAGCTTCGATCCTCGCCGGCGGATGCAGGTGCTGAGCAAGGTTCCTGGCGGGTATGCGTCGGGCCTGGTGAGGTCGGGACGATGAGCGCTCTTTCCCCGATTCTTCGCCAAGTCGGATCCTGCCGCTTGGCGTTCCACTGCCCCGGCTGCGGCTCGGCCCACCACGTTGCGATCCGCGAAGGACAGCGCCCATGCTGGACTTACAACGGGGACCCGGTCCGGCCGACGTTCTCGCCCTCGATCCTTGTCACCTACAACGGTGACGACGCCGGCGTCGACGATGCGCCGCCGGCCATCTGCCACTCGTACGTCACCGACGGCCGGATCCGCTTCCTCGAGGACTGCACCCACGCCCTCGCGGGCCAGACGGTCGACCTGCCGGAGTTCCCGTCTTGACCCTCGCCCCCTCCTGGGTCGTTCCCCTCGCCGGCGGCGCGGTGGCCCTCGTCCTGTTCGGCGGCGGCTACGCCTGGATCCATCACCAGGGCGTCGCCAGTCAGAAGCCCAAGACCGAGGCCGCCCTCGACGCCGGCGCGGCCGCCAACCTCAACACGGAAGGCGCTCGCGCCGCCACGGACGCCGTCACGGCGATCAACGGCGTCGATCGCCGACTGCAGGAGCTGAACCATGCCCTCGACCTCGAGGCCGTCCACGATCGGTCGGCCGATCCGATCCTGCCTGACGGCGTTGTCGATCGCCTGCGCCGTAGCGACGAGCGGGTGTGCGGCGATGTTCCGACCCTCTGCGCCGAACCTGGCGCCGCCCAAGGCGGCGGATCCGGGAACGCCGCCGCGGATCGAGCTTCCTGACGACGTCAAGCGGCCGGCCAGGCTGATGGTGCTCCCGACCGATCACCGGGCCACCCTGGCGGATCTGGAGGCCCTGGCGCGCGATCGCGGGGCCCAGCTGGCGGTCAGCGAGACGCGGCGGGCCTCGGCCGTCTCGCTGCACCAGGCCGAGCACGACCTTGAGGACCGGTGGCTGGCCGAGCGCCGGCGGCGAAACCGATCCTGGTGGAAATTCTGGTGATGTCAGCCCCCGGCGCCTGAGCGCCGGGGGCTTTTTCATTTAGGCCCGACCCTGGGCCCAGGCGTCGACGAGCGCGGCCAGCGCCTCCTCCGCCACCTTGGCGGGCTGCCGGCGGCCGACCGGGACGCGGCGCGATCCGAAGGCGCTGGTGACGCAGATCTCCTTGCCGTTCTGTTCCCAGGTTCCGGACCACTTCTGGCCTCGGGTCTTGACGTGGAAGGTGTGTCCATAGGGGGTCAGCATGGCCGGTCAACGTGGCGAGGGTTGAGAGCGATCCGACTCAGCGGCCGCCCTAGATCGGGCCCGGGTCCACGCCCTCGAATTCGGTGATCGCCCTTCTCAGGGCGTCCAGGGCGGGTGCGCCGGCCCGGCCTTCGAGGTAGGCGCGCGCGCTGGCCACCGTTCCAGGCCAAGTCGGGAAACCCAGGTCGTCGCGGACATCCCGCGCCAGGTCGCCGACGGGATCGTCGCGATCCGCCTGCCGCTTCAGCCAGCCGGTGAACGGCAGAGGCCCGGCGTTCGGTTTGAGGCCGTCGAGGCCGCCCGGGAGCGGAGCGCCGGCGAGCCACATTTCGATGGCCACGCTCACCGGGCCGCTGATTGTCGTCTTGCCTCTCTCGTAGTCCCTGATGCTTTCGCCGGGATCCCGGCCGCCCAGCCGAAGGGCGCGCCCCAACTCGGCCATCTTCAGCGGCCGGCCGAGGCCCCAGAGTGTTCCCAAGGCGTCCCTAGCCTTGCGCAGCTCGTTGCCGGTCATGTTCATTACCTCCAGTCGGGTGGGGGAGCGGCCGGCCTGGGCCGGCCGCTCGGTTCTAGTCGTCGTCGGCGCCGGTCTCGTCATCGACCCAGGACCAGGCCATCACGTAGGCGCCGCCGGTGCTTTCAGAGACGATCGCGTTGTCGTCGACCTCGAGCTCGCCCTCGCGGATCTCGACGCGGTCGGCATAGGCCCGAAGGCCGGGCGGCTGCCGGCGGGCGAACGCGTCAAGGGCCTGGCTGAAAACGAGGCCCTCATCGATCAGGGCTTCGAGGCGGGTGATCAGGTCTTCCATGGTCGCCCGCCCCTAGTCGACGTTCGCCGAGATCAGCGCGGCGGTGACCGTGTCGGACCGGCGGCCGGGGGACTGCAGCGCCCAGATCTCGGCCTGAGTGGCTTCGACGGCCGAGCACATGGTGTAGAAGTGGGCTTCGTTGCCCTGGGCGTTGGCGGTGTCCTTGGCGGCGATCTGGGTCGAAAGCTGCAAGGCCAGATGGGCCAGGGCCTTGTCGCGTTGGCGGCGGTTCATGCGGTGTCTCCGTGAGTGGGGCGCTGCCCCGTTGCCCACTCAACATACGGATATTATCCGGGCCCGCAACACATTTTTACGGATGATATCCGTATTTGATCCTTGCCACTTGTAAAGCGGCGCTTTACAAGTATCTTCATGATCAAGACCTTCCGAAACAAGGGCCTCGAGGCCTTCGCCACCAAGGGCGTCACGCGCAAGCTCAGTGTCCAGAACACCGCGCGCCTGACCCTGATCCTGACGGCGCTCAATGCGGCGACCCGTCCGGAAGACATGAACCTCCCCGGCCTGCGCTGGCATCCGCTGGGGAAAATGGCTCCCGGCCGCTACGCGGTCGAGGCCAGCGGCAACTGGCGCGTCACGTTCGCGTGGGAAGGCCAGGACGCCGTGGACGTAGACTTGGAGGACTATCACTGATGGACCGCAACGCACCGATCGCAGGCCTGGCCCCGGTTCACCCCGGGGCCCTCCTGGCCGAGGTCCTGGTCGCCCTGCCCCACGGCAAGAGCGACATCACCCGCCTGCTCAAGATCTCCCGGCCGGCGCTGGACAACATCCTGAACCAGAAGACCGCCGTGACGCCGGCGATGGCCCTGCGCCTGGGCAAACTGCTGGGGCAGGCGCCCGAGTTCTGGCTGAACCTTCAGATGCAGTACGACCTTAAGGTCGCGGGCGCGGCCATGGCGGCCGAGCTCGCCGAGATCCCGACGCTGGAGGTGGCTGCCTAGGCCGCGCGCGGCTCCGGCGGATCAAATACGTAGGTCCCGGCCGGCGGCGGCGCGAGCGCGCTTTTGTAGTCGACGGTCAGATCCAGCCAGGTCGCGGCCGTCTCGCGATTCAGTAGTACGGGCTGGCGATCGTGGAAGGGCGCAACGTCGTGGTCGTCGACGGCGCTGCGCATGACCATCGTATAGGTGTGAACCGCCCCCTGGTCCGGCGTGATGGCGCTCTCCCAAAGGCCGGCGAACAGCATCAAATCACCGTCGCGGCGGCTGATTCGATGGCGGGTCTTCGTGCCCTTGGGGCCAGTCCACTCGAAGAACGAGGTTGCCGGGATCAGGCAACGGCGTTTGCGCAGCGCGTTCCTGAACGACGACTTTTCCGCCATCTCCTCCGACCGACAGTTGTTTGTACTGGCCTTCCATTCCTTCAGCGTGCCCTTGTGAAAGCCCGGCGTGAGATTCCAATAGGCCAGCTCGGGCTGAAGCCCCTCCTGCGGGTTGCCGGCGTCGATCGGCCGAACAATCAGGCCCTGCAGTCGGGGATAGAGCGAGCGAGGCACGTCCATAGCGACGGCGTTGGACCCGGGCGCCGGAAGCGGCAAGCGGAGCTGCAGGCCTAACTGGCGGTCGATGGCCTCGTTCATCTCCTCGAGCGCCATGTTGAGTTCGTAGTCATTGCACATGGACTAGGCTTCCTTCCAGATCAGGGCGCACCACCATCCATATGGGTGGCTGTCATCGCCCAGGGCGTCGCGATAAAACTCCGCATAGGCCGCAGCCTCGATCTTCGCCGTAACGTCGTCGGGCGGCGTAACGCCCTCCCCGAACAATTCCTCGTCGGGATCTCGCCCAGGATGACCGGTCGGCCGGGTGAATGTCAGCGGCTCCATGATGCTTCCAACGCCTAGAGGTCCAACGGGTCTATCGGTCCCGACGCCGTGGGCTCGGCCAGGTCGATCATTCGGCGGCCGCCCCAGGTCTCCGGGTCCGGCCAGGCGACGTCAACCGCCCAAGCTGTCTTGCCGCACGTCTTGCAGGCCCCCGTCATCAGGTTGGCCAGGTCGCGGACCTCTGTGTCGCCTCCGCCCTTCGCCTCGGCTTTAAGGCGCGCGATCAGGTGTTCCGGCGCGACCTTCAGCTCATTCTTGCAGCCTCGGCAGCGCAGCTGGATTGTGACGGCTCGGCGGCCACAGAGGCTCTCTAATTTGAGGCTTTCGGCCTTGAGCTCGTCATGGAAGACCATGCCGCATCCATCCAGGCGCTGACACTTGAACAGGCTCTTGACCTGGTCCATTCGCAGCGCGCCCAGGCCGTCGGCCTGCAGTCTCCGCACGTCAACCCAGCAGGTCCGCCGGCAGTCCCGGGTATGGCACCGCCCGTTCACCGCCTGCTGGCGTAGGTAATACCCCCTCACGGTGCGATCGACCTGCAGGATCCCGGACGCGATCAGCCATCCCACCGGGGGCTTATGCGGGTCTGCGTTCAGGGTCGGATGACGTCGCGGCTGCATGTTCCGCGAATGTTCTCATTTCGGAGGCGGCGAGAGTCAAGCGGCTTGCCTCTGCTGCGGCCTTTTGCCGAGCTCATTCCGGGAACCAATCAGGGAACCACGGCCAAAGCCGGCCTTTATGCAGGCCTATCTGCAAGGCGCTAAAGCTATGAATTTACAAAGAAAAAGGAATGGTGGACGCGACAGGGATTGAACCTGTGACCCCTACGATGTCAACGTAGTGCTCTCCCGCTGAGCTACGCGTCCGCCAAAGCGGCCTGGAAGCGCTTGTAAAAGCGTCCCGGGCGGGAAGGTTTGGGGGTATAGCGGCGGCTTGGCCGTCACGCAACCCGCCTTTCGCCACTCCTGGAAAATGGCCTCAAAAAATCAGGCGGCCATCATCTTCTCGACCTCGGAGACGAGGTCGCGCAGGTGGACGGGCTTGGACAGCACCTTGGCGCCGGCCGGCGCGCGGTCCTGGGCCGACAGGGCCACGGCGGCGAAGCCGGTGATGAACATGATGCGCAGGGACGGGTCGCGGGCGGCGGCCTGGCGGGCCACTTCGATGCCGTCCATGCCGGGCATGACGATGTCGGTCAGCAGCAGGTCCCAGGGCGTGTCCAGGTGCTGGACCGCCTCTTCGCCGTCGGCGCAGGCCGTGACCTCGAAACCGGCGCGCTCGAGGGCGCGGGCGAGGAAACCGCGAAGGGAGTCATCGTCTTCGGCGAGGAGGATGCGGGCCATGCGTCAGTTTCCGGGCGATAGGCGAAATTGGAAAGCGGGAATCTAAAGAAGGACGGTAAATCGCGAGTGAACCGGCGACGCGCTGTCCACAGCTAAAGCGCGGCGCCGGCCCCACTCTCATAACGCAAGGCGGTCGGCGTTTGACGCAGAACCGCCAGACCGCGACAATAAGACCATGACCACCGCATGGGAGCCGATCGCTTCGGAAACGCCGGCGACGGCGGAGCAAGGCTTCTCGCCGGCCTTCGAGGTGGCGCGGCCGCAAGGGGCCGATCCCGAGGCGGGTCATCCTCCCCCCACGCCGCTGGTGTTCGCCTCGCCCCATTCGGGCCGACTCTATCCGCCGGACATGATGGCCGCCGCCCGATTGACCGCCCAGGACCTGCGCGGTTCCGAGGACGCCTTCGTCGACGACCTGATCGCCGGCGCCCCCGCCCTGGGGGTCTGCGTGATTCGCGCCCGCCTGGCTCGGGCCTATATCGACCTCAATCGCGACGCCTGGGAGCTGGACCCGGCGATGTTCGAGGGCGCCCTGCCCGACTTCGCCCACGCGCGGACGGCGCGGGTGGCGGCCGGCTTGGGCGCGATCGCCCGCGTGGCCGGCGAAGGTCGCCCGATCTACGCCCGCAAGCTGACCTTCGCCGAGGCCAAGGTCCGGATCGAGACCGCCCACCGGCCCTATCACGACGCCCTGGACCGCCTTCTGGCCCAGGCGCGCAAGGCCCACGGCCTGGCGATCCTGGTCGACTGGCACTCGATGCCGGCGGCGGCGGCGCGCGGCCACCGCGCCCGGGGCGGCGGGCCCTGCGACATCGTGCTGGGCGACCGCTTCGGCGCGTCCTGCGGGCCCAAGCTGACCGGCCTGATGGAAAAGACTCTCGAGGGGTTGGGCTATCGCGTGGCCCGCAACGCGCCCTACGCCGGCGGCTACACCACCGAGCACTATGGCCGTCCCGCCCGCCGCACCCACGCCATCCAGGTCGAGATCAATCGCGAGCTCTATATGAACGAGGCGACTCGCGAGCCGACCGAGGGATTGCCGCGTCTGAAGGCCGACATCGAATCGGTGACCAGGACCCTGGCCGAGACCGATTGGGCGACGCTGCTCTAAGGGAGCGGCCCCAAACTTCCCTTTTCAAGGCGTCCCGGACCTTGTCGAGGCCCCTCGAACCGGTTCGAGCTGTAGGGCCGGCGGGCCGCTGCCTCGCCGCGCCTCGGATCAGCCTTCTTCGCGGCTGAAACAGGATTCGACGGAACAAGTGCGAGGACGAAGGGCCTTAAAGACGGCGAACCAAGGCTCTCCCAGGGCTCAGGGCAAAAAAAAGCCCGGCTCGAAAGCCGGGCAGTTCATTAGGGAGGAAACGCCCAGGAAGGGCAGAGGGGCAAAGCCACCTCACAGGTCGTTTATAGGGTGCAGTGCGAAATGCATCAAGCGAAAAATACGACAACGCTGTCTTTTTTTTCGCGGCCGGGAGCGGAAACCCTTTGCAACACAAGGGCTGGAGAACGCTGATCCCCAAGCTTGGCCGATTTCAGGCCTAATGCTGCAGCGCACAATTAGTTGCCAAAGAAACGACACTCGTCCGCAACTTTCGCAAACCCCATAAAATTAAGGGGTTTGAAGCTGACACCGGTTTCCGCGCCAATCTCTCGCACCCGGGTGGGGTGGATAAACGTCGCGCAGTCGCGTAAAAGCCGCGCGCCTGACGCGCGCAGCGTCAAACCTCATTTGTTTCCTCCCCGAAAGTTCGCCTCCTCCATGTCCATGCGAAACATCGCCATCATCGCGCACGTCGATCATGGCAAGACCACACTCGTCGATCAGCTGCTGGCCCAGTCGGGCGTGTTCCGCGCCAACGAGGCGACCACCGAGCGCGCCATGGACTCCAACGACCAGGAGCGCGAACGCGGCATCACCATCCTGGCCAAGTGCACCAGCGTCCTTTGGAACGGTGAGGCGGGCGAGACCCGCATCAACATCATCGACACCCCTGGCCACGCCGACTTCGGCGGCGAGGTGGAGCGGATCCTGGGCATGGTGGACGGCTGCGTCCTGCTGGTGGACGCCGAGGAAGGCGTCATGCCGCAGACCAAGTTCGTCCTGACCAAGGCGCTGAAGATGGGCCTCAAGCCGATCCTCTGCATCAACAAGGTCGACCGCGCCCACGCCGATCCGGACAAGGTTCACAACGCCGCCTTCGACCTGTTCGCCGCCATCGGCGCCACGGACGAGCAGCTGGACTTCCCGCACATCTACGCTTCGGGCCGCGCCGGCTGGGCGACGCTGGACATGAACGTCCCCAACGACAACCTGGCCCCGCTGTTCGACCTGATCGTCCGCCACGTGCCGGAGCCCAAGCAGATCGCCAAGAAGGACGAGCCGTTCCAGATCCTGAACGTGCTGATCGAATCCGATCCGTTCCTGGGCCGCCTGCTGACCGGCCGCATCGAGAGCGGCAAGGCCGTTCCCGGCATGGCCATCCACGCCCTGGACCGCGACGGCAAGGAAATCGAACGCGGCCGCATCACCAAGGTGCTGGCCTTCCGCGGCCTGAAGCGCTCGCCGGTCGATGAAGGCGCCGAGGCGGGCGACATCGTCGCCATCGCCGGCATGTCCAAGGCCACCGTCGCCGACACCCTGTGCGCCCTGGAAGTGACCGAGGCCCTGCCGGCCCAGCCGATCGACCCGCCGACCATCTCGATGACCGTCTCGGTCAACGACAGCCCCCTGGCCGGCCGCGAAGGCGACAAGGTCCAAAGCCGCGTCATTCGCGACCGCCTGCTGAAGGAAGCCGAGTCGAACGTCGCCATCAAGGTGACCGAGAGCACCGAGGGCGACGCCTATGAAGTGTCGGGCCGCGGCGAACTGCAGCTGGGCGTCCTGATCGAGAACATGCGCCGCGAAGGCTTCGAGGTGTCGATCAGCCGTCCGCGCGTGGTGTTCCAGACCGATCCGGAAACCGGCAAGCGCCTGGAGCCGATGGAAGACGTCATGATCGACGTCGACGACGAGTTCTCGGGCATCGTCATCGAGAAGCTGTCGCTCCGTAAGGCCGAGCTGAAGGACATGGGCCCGTCGGGCGCGGGCAAGACCCGCATCCAGCTGACCGCGCCGTCGCGCTCGCTGATCGGCTATCAGGGCGAGTTCCTGACCGACACCCGCGGTTCGGGCGTGCTGAACCGCGTGTTCAGCCACTACGAGCCGTACAAGGGCGCCATCGACCAGCAGCGCAAGGGCGTGCTGATCAGCAACTCGGACGGTGAAACCGCGGCCTACGCGCTGTGGAACCTGGAAGAGCGCGGCACGATGTTCGTCGGCGCCGGCGAGAAGACCTATCTGGGCATGATCATCGGCGAGAACGCCCGTCAGGACGACCTCGACGTCAACCCGATGAAGGCCAAGCAGCTGACCAACGTCCGCGCCTCGGGCAAGGACGAGTCGATCCGCCTGACCCCGCCGCGCCGCATGACCCTCGAGCAGGCCATCGCCTACATCGAGGAAGACGAACTGGTGGAAGTGACGCCGAAGAACATCCGTCTGCGCAAGCAGATCCTGAACCCGTCGTTCCGCAAGCGTCGCGTCAAGGAAGAATAGCCGGTTCCCGGCAAGCCCGGGAGCGAACGATCAAGAGCCCGCCGCCCTATGGACGGCGGGCTTTTTCGTGTCGCGAGGCGCTGATCGCCGAGCTGGAAGGGTCGATCAGACCCGGTTTCGCCCGCCGAACAGGCCCAGGATGAACAGCAGGACGACCGCGCCGATCGTCGAGATGATCAGGCTGCCGACCCACCCGAAGAAGTGGATGTTGAACATGCTGGCCAGGAACGCCCCGATCAGCGCGCCGACCAGGCCGACGATCAGATTGGTGATCAGACCGTGATTGCGGCCCATGATCTGTTCGGCGATCCAGCCGGCGAAGATGCCGATGATGATCGCACCGATGAAGCCCACACCGTTCATGTCGTTGTTTCCTGACAGCCTAGATTGGTGCTGGAACACGCGAGCGGAAGGAATGGTTGCGGCCCTTCGCCAGCGAGACGGGCTTGGCCTCACCTGGCCGTGTCGACCCGGGCGACCACGCTCATGCCGGGGCGCAGGCGGGCGACGCCCTCCTGGTTCGGCTCCAGCGCGATGCGGGTGGGCAGGCGCTGGACCACCTTGGTGAAATTGCCCGTGGCGTTGTCGGGACGGATCACCGCGAACTCCGAACCGGTGGCCGGACCCATGCGCTCGACATGGCCGCGCAGTTTCATTCCGCCCAGGGCGTCGACCTGGATGATCGCCGGCTGCCCGACCCGGATCCGGGCGGTCTGGGTCTCCTTGAAGTTGGCGGTGACCCAGGTCTGGCGCGGCACGATGCCCAGCAGCTGGGTCCCGACGGCGACGTACTGACCCAGCTTCACCCCGACCTCGCCCACCGCCCCGTCCTCGGGCGCGCGGATGGTGGTGTTGGCCAGGTCGATGCGGGCCAGTTCGACGGCCGCCCGGGCGTTGGCCAGGCTGGCCTCGAGACTCTCGCGGTTGACCTTGGTCGTAGCCAGGGCCTGGCGGGCGATATCGATATTGGCCTGGGACTGGGCGACGCCGGCCGAGGCCTGGCGCTGGGCCACCCGCAGCACGTCGCGCTGGCTGGGGGCCAGCCAGCCCTGGGCCAGCAGCGGCTCGGCCCGCCTGAGGTCGACCTCGCTCTTGGCCAGGGCCGCCTGACTGCTGGCGGACTGGGCCTGCGCCAGGCGGATCTGGGCGGCGTTGGAGGTCTGGGCCTGGAGGTTGGCGTCCAGCGCGGCCTGGGCCGACTGCACGCTGGCCTCGGCCTGGGCCAGCCGTTGGCGATAGATGCGATCGTCGATCTGGACCAGCACCTGGCCCTTGGTCACGGCCTGGAAATCCTTGACCATCACGGCGGTCACATAGCCGTCGACCTTGGGAGCCAGCAGGGTGACATAGCCGCGGACATAGGCGTTCTCGGTGCTCTGAACCGTGCCGGTGAACGGCGGCAGTTTCCAGGCGTAGAGCACCAGCAGCACGCCGCCGAGGCCCGCGACGATCACCGGAATCGCGGCGCGCGACCACATCCGCTTTGACGGCGGCGCTGCTGGCGGCGCTGCTGGCGGCGGGGTTTGCGGATCGGACATCAGGCGGCCTCCACGGGCGTCAACCGCGCCGCGCGGCGCTGGCGCAGCTCGGCGCGGATGCGCAGGAACAACAGGTAGGCGAAAACGATCATGGCCATCACGGCCACGGTGGCGAACACGTCGTCATAGGCCAGCACCGTGGCCTCGCGGGTCGCCTGCTGGGCCAGCAGGGCGGCGCCCTCGCCGCTTCGCAGGGCGGGATCGGTCAGCACGCCCGCATAGGTTCCCGACAGCTGACGGACCCGCAGGGCGACCTGCGGGTCGGTCAGGCTCAGACGGCTGACAAGCACGTCCGAATGCACGCGCTCGCGGATCGTCATCAAGGTGCCCAGGAAGGCCGACCCGCCCAGGGCGCCGATCACCTGGCCGGTCGAGAACAGCACGATGAAGCTGACGATGTATTCCTGGCCCATCCGGATGGCGCGCGGAAAGCCGGCCAGCAGGGCGGCGGGCAGGAACAGCGCCCCGGCGAAGGCCATCATGCCCTGGCTCAGATACATCTGCTCGGGCCGGGTCAGGTTGGTCGACTGGCTGTCCATCCAGGCCGCGGCCGCCACCATCAGCAGGGCGATCAGGGCCGGCGTGCTGACGTGCTCGGGATTGATCGTGAAGGCGACGATGACCATGCCCGCTAGGGTGGCGAAGAACATCACCCACGATAGTCCGGCCATCTGGTCGTTGTTCATGCCCAGCGTCTGCAGCAGGCCGAACGCCCCCACGCCCTGCTCCGACAGCACGATGCGGAACAGCAGGATGATCACCAGCAGGCGCAGCAGGTCGGCGCTGGTCAGCCAGCGCAGATGGATCAGCGGCTTCTTGCGGTGCAGCTCCACCAGGGCCGCGGCGACCAGCAGGACGATGCCGCCGGCCAGGCACCAGCCGATCCAGGCGGTGTCGAACCACCAGACGTAGCGTCCCTGCCCCAGCACCACGCAGATCAGGGCGATGCCCGGGGCGAACAGGGCGAAGGTCAGGAAGTCGCGCCACTCGAACATCTCCACCCGCGGAATCGGCGGCAGACGCAGAAGGTTCACCGAGGCCAGGCAGACGATGCTCAGCCCGATCTCGGCCAGATAGAGCCCGTGCCATTGGCCGGTGTCCAGCAGATCGGACGACACCAGCCGCGACAGCGGCAAGGCCAGCTGGGCCCAGCCGATGCCCAGGGCGATGCCGACGATGCGCCGCTCGGGCGGCGCGGCCTCGACCATGTAGAGCAGGGTCAGGGTCGACAGGGCCGAGGCCGCCACGCCCGCCGCGGCCCGCACGGCGATGGCCGAGCGCAGGTCGTTGCTGAGCAGGTGCGCCAGGCCGACCACGACGAACAGGCCCAGGCCGATGTCGGCGAACAGCCGCAGCCCGTACTGGAAGCGGAACTTCACCGCCAGCAGGCCGATCGTGGCGTTGGCGGCGGTATAGGCGATCGACAGCCAGGCCGCCTCGTTCGTGTAGGCGCCCAGCGAGCCCTGGATCCAAGGCAGATTGTTGTTGATCAGGTTGGCGCCCAGCCCCTGGGTCAGGCCCAGCAACATCGACACCGCGCCGTAGGACAGCCCGTGCGCCCAAGTCCAGGGCGGCGAAGGCGGCGGAGCAGGGACGGCGCTGTCGGTCACTTCAGGGGAAGCTCCGCTTGGGAAAATCGTTCCACGCGACGCCTCAAGCTATCACCGCGCAACCTGTGCTAGGCAAGGGCTTGAGGAGACGCGCCCCATGGTCCACCCCGTCTATGCCGACCTGCCCACCACCATCTTCGAGGAGATGAGCGGCCTGGCCCGCCAGACCGGCGCGATCAATCTGGGTCAGGGCTTTCCGGACGATGCGGGTCCGATGGCGCTGCGCCAAAGGGCCGGCGAGGCGCTGATCACGGGCACGAACCAGTATCCGCCGATGCGCGGCCTGCCCGCCCTGCGCCAGGCCGTCGCCGCCCACTACGAACGGACCCAGGGGCTGGACCTCGACTGGGAAGGCGAGATCGTCGTCACCTCCGGCGCCACCGAGGCCCTGGCGGCGGCCTTCCTGTCGCTGATCTCTCCCGGCGACGAGGTGGTGCTGTTCCAACCGCTCTACGACGCCTACCTGCCGATGGTGAAGCGGGCCGGCGGAATCCCGAAACTGGTGCGCCTGACGCCGCCGCATTGGCGGTTCGACCGGGCGATGCTGGAGGCGGCGTTCAGCGACCGGACGCGGATGGTGGTGCTGAACACCCCGCTCAATCCGGCCGGCGTGGTGACGCCGGACGAGGACCTGGCGCTGCTGGCCGAGTTCTGCGTCCGGCACGATGCGATCGCCGTCTCCGACGAGGTCTGGGAGGCCGTGGTGTTCGACGGGCGGGAGCATCGGTCGCTGATCGGCTATCCGGGCATGCGCCAGCGGACCGTGAAGATCGGCTCGGCGGGCAAACTTTTCGGCATGACCGGCTGGAAGGTCGGCTTCCTCTGCGCCGCGCACGCCCTGACCAAGGCCCTGGCCGGCGCCCACCAGTTCCTGACCTTCACCACCCCGCCCAACCTGCAGGAGGCGGTGGCGTTCGGCCTGCGAGAGCCCGGCGACTGGTTCGAGGCGATGCCCGCCGGCCTGCAGCGCTCCCGGGACCGACTGGCCACAGGCCTGCGCGAGGCCGGCTTCGTGGTTCTCGACAGCGGCGGCACCTACTTCCTCAACGTGGACCTCAAGGCCTCGGGGATCGACGAGGACGACCGCGCCTTCGCACTGCGCGCCGTGCGCGACCATGGCGTGGCCAGCATCCCGGTGTCGGCCTTTTATGCCGAGGACCCGGTGCGCCACATCCTGCGCCTGTGCTTCGCCAAGGCCGACGAGACGCTGGACGAGGCGGTGGGGCGGCTGGCCGCCGCCAAACAAAGTCTGTCATCCCGGGCGTAGCGAAGCGAAGACCCGGGATGACAGATTTGGGTCCAGGACCCCGCTAAGCCGCCAGCGCCTCGTCCGTCGGCCCGAACAGCTCGTAGTGCACCCGATCCGCCGGCACGCCCGCGGCCGTCAGGCCCTGAACGAAGGCCTTCAGGAACGCCTTGGGTCCGCACAGGTAGAAGTCGGCGTCGGCGAACGGCGTATTTGTCTTCAGCCAGTCCAGGGTGATGAACCCGTCGACGTCGTGGGTCTGGCCGGCCCGGTCGCTCGGCAGCGGCTTGTCGTAGAAGGTGGTGACCGTGACGCCGCCGTGATCCTTGGCCAGGGCGCGGACGTGGTCGTCCAAGGCGTGGACGCCGCTGTTCAGCGCCCCGTGCACGAAGTGGGCTTCCAGCGCCGGATGTTCCTTGGCGATGTGCTCGAGCATGCTCACCATCGGCGTCACGCCGACGCCGCCGCTGAGCAGCACCACCGGTCGGGTGGGCTGGTCGGCCAGGAAGAAGTCGCCGGCGGGCGGGGTGGCCTGCAGGATGTCGCCGATACGGATTTGGTCGTGCAGGAACCGCGAGGCCGCGCCAAGGTCCTCGCGCTTGACCGAGATCCGATAGCTCTCGCCGTTCGGCCCGGCCGAGATCGAGTAGTTTCGCTTCTCGTTGGGCGCGTCGGGCAGGTCGAGGCGGAAGGTCAGGTACTGGCCCGGCTTGTGCGGGATCACCGCTCCGCCGTCCTTGGGCCGCAGCACGAACGAGGTGATCACCGCGCTCTCGCGGATCTTCTCGGCCACGACAAAGTCGCGCCAGCCGGTCCAGCCGCCTTCGAAGGCCTCGATCTCGGTCCGGATCTCCGCCTCGCGGCCGATCAGGATATCGGCCAGGAACCAGTAGGCCTCGCCCCAGGCGGCCAGGATCTCGTCGGTGGCCGCGTCGCCCAGCACGTCCTTGATCGCGCCCAGCAGGGCCTTGGCGACGAACGGATAGTGCTCGGACAGGATGTGATAGCCGACGTGCTTGTGGGCGATGCGTTCGACCACCGGCAGCACCGCGCCCAGATTGTCGATGTTCTGCGCATAGGCCAGGATCGCCCCGGCCAGGGCCTTGGGCTGGGCGCCGGTCGCCTGGTTGGCGTGGTTGAACAGCGCCTTGATGTGGTCGTCCTGGAACAGCCGGGCGTACATCGCCAGGGTGATCGCCTCGCCGTGTTCGGCCAGGGCCGGAACCGTGGCCTTGACGCGCGCGATCGTGTCCGCGCTCAGCGCAGTCGCCATAGTGTTTCTCCGTGTCTGGGTTTGTGGCGCGGCTAGGACGCCGCGGCTTGGGAAGACTCCGCCTTGGGCAGGCGGAAGTGGATGGCCAGGTCCAGGCTCTGGGCGATCCGCGCGGCCTTGGCCTGCATGGCCGCGGCGATCTGCGGGGACATCATCTCGTCGGTGGTCTGGTTCCACAGCGCCAGCCAGCGGTCGAACATCTCCGAAGGGATGCGCGCGGCGTGCTGCAGGTGAACCGCCATCGGATTGCCCTTGTAGCGGCCGGTCGTCAGCATCACGGAAGACCAGAAGTCGGTGAGGACGCCCAGGTGATGATCCCAGTCCGCGACCGCGTCGTTGAACACCGGGCCCAGTTCGGCGTCAGCGCGAACGCGGGCGTAGAAGCGCTCCAGCAGGGCCGGCAAGGCGGCTTCGATCTCGGCGGCTTGGCGGGGGTCCATGGGCGAGCCTAATTGATGCGTCAAAAATGCATCTATAAGCCCTCAGCGAAACATGCAATGAAAATACTGGTTTTAAGTAATCACCCTTAGGGGTGCGTGCCCGGAGTCCCGATGCGCCTGACGCGCTACACCGACTACGCCATGCGGGTGCTGCTGCACCTGGCGGCGCGCGACGACGGCGACCTGTGCTCGATCGGCGAGATCGCGGCCCTCTACAAGATCTCGCAGAACCACCTGATGAAGGTGGTGCAGGACCTGGGCAAGGCCGGCTTCGTGCGCACCGTGCGCGGTCGGGGCGGCGGCATCGCCCTGGCCCGTCCCGCCGACCAGATCGTCATCGGCGAGGTGGTGCGCCAGACCGAGGAAGGCTTTCAACTGGTCGATTGCAGCCAGTGCGTGATCGCCCCCGCCTGCACCCTGCCCCGCGCGCTCAACGAGGCGACGGCGGCGTTCATCGCCGTGCTCGACAAGTACAGCCTGGAAGACCTGCTGGATCAGCGCCACCAGATGCGGACGCTGTTCGGGATCACCGACCCCGCCGCCCTTCCCGCCTAGCCGCCGCCGGCCGTGGACGGGCTAGATCGTCGCCCCGCCGTCGACCACCAGGGCCTGGCCGGTCATGAAGCTGCCGGCCTTGGAGGCCAGGTACACCGCCGCCCCGGCCAGTTCGTCGGGCTCGCCGATGCGGCGCAGCGGCACGCCCTTGGTCGAACGCTCCAGGGTCTCGGGATTGTCCCAAAGGGCCTTGGCGAAATCGGTCTTGATCAGGCCCGGCGCGATGCAGTTGACGCGGACGTTGTCGGGGCCGAACTCGTGGGCCAGGTTGCGGGCCAGCTGGAAGTCGGCGGCCTTGGAGATGTTGTAGGCGCCGATGATCGCATTGCCGCGCAGGCCGCCGATCGAGCTGACGATGATGATCGCCCCGTCCTTGCGCTCGCGCATCTCGGGGGCGACCATCGAGATCAGCCAGTGATTGCTGATGATGTTGTTGTCGAGGATCTTGCGGAACTGGTCGTCGGCGATGCCCGCCAGCGGGCCGTAATAGGGATTGGACGCGGCGTTGCAGACGCAGATGTCGACCTTGCCGAACGCCTTGCGGGTTTCGTCGACCAGGCGCTGCAGATCCTCCTTGGAGGCGATGTTGGCCGGGACCGCGATCGCCGTTCCCTCGCCGTGGCGGGCGTTGATCTCGCCGGCGACCTCGTCGCAGGGCCCGGCCTTGCGCGACGAGATCACCACCTTGGCGCCGTGCTCGGCCATGCGTTCGGCGATGGCCTTGCCGATGCCGCGCGAACTGCCGGTGATGATGGCCACCTTGCCGGTGAGATCGAAGAGGGTCATGGCGCTGACGTCCTGGGCGGTCGCGTTTTGAACAAAACGATTGTTTGAATTTCGCCCACAGTGACGCCGACCTCGGAGCGGGTCAAGCAGCCAAAGCGCCGTCAGAACCGGTAGGTGAAGCCGAACAACGGCCCTTTCAAATCAAGGTCGATATCGGCCCGTCGCTTGTTGTTCTCGATATGCAGGAAGCGGTAGCCGCCCATCAGCCGCCAGCGGCTGGAGAGGTCGTAGTCGACGAGGGCCTGGGCCTGCCAGCTGGAGGTGTCGCTGCCCCAGCCGGCGTCGGCCTGACCGGTCAGGCCCAACCTCCCCCATTGACCGCGCGCCCTGCCCCCGATCACCGCGTCGGCCCAATTGGTGTCGCCGCTGGCGTCGATCGAACCGCCGTTGGGTCCGGTAAGGGTGAAATCGGTTTCGAGCCAGTAGCCTCGCGCCCCGCCGGTCACGTCTAGCGCCACCGTGTCGTTCTCGAAAAAGCGATAATAGCCGTCCACCGTCCCGACCACCGCCTTTGTCCCGAGTTCCGGCTTCAGGAGACTGTCGACCTTGACGTCCTCGCCGAAGTTGAGATCGACATAGGCGAAGTCGAACATGGCGCCGAACCGGTCGCCGCTGATTTCGCCCACCCCGAAGCCGAAGAACTTCAGGTTGTCCAGGATATTGCCGTCGAGAACGGGCGGCGGCTGGGCGGGCGTCAGGCCCAGGGGTCCCTCGATGGTGGGCAGCCAGACATAGGTGCCCAGCCGCACCGTGGTTTCGGCCCCCGCCTGGGTCGCCGTCAGCAGCGACGTCAGCCCGGCGAGCACGCCCAGGCCCAGAACAACAGTGCGCAGCATCGCCGGTCTCCCGAAGGTCCTCGCTAAACTGGGGCATTGCCGTCGCCGGTAAATCGGGTGAATCACCGAACCCGAGCCGGGTCTCGCCCCAGACCCGGGGACGTTCGACAAAAAGCGTGGGGAATGTCGGATAAACCGTCGGACAGGCGTCCTCGAGGCGACAACGTCGACATCCTGGAGAACGCCATGACCGCCGCCAACGACCGCGAACTGAGCCTGACCCGCGTCATCGACGCCTCGGCCGACAAGCTGTTCAAGTGCTGGACTACCCCGGCGCTGCTGCCCAAATGGTTCTGTCCTCCGCCCTGGACCGTCTCGCGCGCCGAGATGGACGTCCGGACCGGCGGCAACAGCCTGATCGTCATGCAGGGACCCAACGGCGAGGAGAGGCCCAATCCCGGCGTCTATCTCGAGGTGATCCCCAACAAGCGCCTGGTGTTCACCGACGCCTTCACCTCGACCTGGGTCCCGTCGGAAAAGCCGTTCATGGTCGGGATCATCGACTTCGAGGATCTGGGAAACGGCAAGACCCGCTACACGGCGCTCGTTCGCCACTGGACGGTCGAGGATCGCAACGCCCACGAACAGATGGGCTTCCACCAGGGCTGGGGCGTTTCCACCGACCAGTTGGAGGCTCTGGCCAAGACGCTGTGAGCCCGGTGACTGGCGGCGCCGCTCAGCGACCCAGGCTGTAGCCGCTGGTCTCCAGGTGGAGGTGGTCGTGGTGCGCGGCGTTGTAGTCCGGGCTCAGCACGGTCCCGAACACCCGGCAGGCGCCGTTGCGCGCGGCCTGGACGAAGCGGCCCTCGGCGCTGCTCGCCCCGAAGTCGGCCGCCACCGTGGCCCGCCGGCCGTCGGCGAAGCGGAAGCCGGCCACGTCCAGGGCGGCGGCGCGGGCGTGGGCGCTGGGTCGTTCGCCGGGCCGGCCATAAATGGTGCGGCAGGCATAGGTCCCGTAGTGGTCCACCCGCACCAGCCGCGCATCCATGATCTCGCGGGCGGCCGGGCGCAGCACCTGGCGGTCCCAGAGCGCGTAGCCCAGGGCCAGCCGGCAGGTCATGACCGGGGCGGCCGGACTGAGGTCGCTCGCCGCCCGCAGGGTGTCGCGCGTCGAGCAGAAGCCGGTCTCCCGCGTCCGCCCCTCGACGAAGCGCACGCCGCCGTCGCGCAGGGCGGCGCGGCAGGCGGCGGGATCCGCGCCGATCCGCGCCAGCTTGGCGGGCGTGGCCAGGCCGATCGGCTGGTCCAGCGAGAACGGCTTCCACGGCAGGTCCTGCGGCGGGGCCGTGCGGTCGACCAGGGCGAACACCAGCAGGCCGGCCAGCAGCAGGTCCAGCAGGAAGCCGGTCGCGCCGGCCAGCGACCGGGCGTCGGCGGAAGGTTCGGGGATCGCCAGTTTCACGCCTCATCCAACGGCGTCGGCGGCGCGAAGTTCAGGACCAAGGCTTGGCTTCACCGTCTCTAACGGGCATCTACCGCCTCCCTGGAGACGCTCATGACGCCCTCGAACAGCTGGCGCGGTCTGCTGAACGCCGAACTGGCCCCGCGCTTCGCCCTGCTGTGCCTGGGCATCTGGCTGAACGCCGCCGACACCCTGGTGACGGTGACGATCATGCCCAGCGTGGCCAAGGAGATCGGCGGGTTCCAGTATTTCGGCTGGTCGATCGCCGCCTTCCTGCTGGGCTCGATCCTGGCGGGGGCCTGCGCGGGCAAGCTGTCGATCCGCTTCGGCCTGCGCCGCGCCACCGCCCTGGCGGGGGTGGTCTACGCCGTCGGCTGCGCCATGGGGGCCCTGGCGCCGGAGTTCCTGACGTTCGTGGCCGGGCGCCTTGTCCAGGGCTTGGGCGCGGGGGCGATCGTCTCGCTGTGCTACGTGGCGATCAACGCAATGTTCCCGGAGAATCTATGGCCGCGCGTCTATGGCGCGATCGCCGGGGTCTGGGGGGCGGCGACCCTGCTGGGCCCGCTATGCGGCGGCCTGTTCGCGGAGGCCGGGTTCTGGCGGGGCGCCTTCTGGTTCTTCGTGATCCAGGCGGTGATCTTCGTCGGGGCGGTCCTGGTCATGGTGCCCTCGACGCCGAAAGCGCCGGATGGCGGCCGCATCCCAGGACGCCAGTTGGCCCTGCTGACGGTCGGGGTCAGCCTGATCGCCGCCGCCGGCGTCGTGCCCGGCCAACTGACGGCCGCCGTCTGCGCGGTGTTGGGAATCGCGGCGATGGCCGCCATGCTGTTGGTGAATCTTCGCTCGCCCGATCGCCTGTTGCCCCGCGCCGCCGGCGACCTGACGACCGCCACGGGCCTGGGCCTGATGATGATCTTCTTCTGCGAGGCCGCCACGGTCGGCTTCTCGGTCTATGGCCCGACCTTCATTCAGGTGCTGCACGGCGCCGGGCCCCTGCTCAGCGGCTATGTGATCGGCGGCATAGCCGCGGGCTGGACAGCCTTCTCATTCGTGGTCGTGGGCCTGAAGCCCAAGCAGGAGTGCCGGGCGATCCGCGTCGGCGCCCTGGTCATCGCGGTCGGCGTCGCCTGGGGCGCGGTCGAGATGGTGCGCGGCGGGCTGGTGGGGATCACCGCCTCGATGGTGCTGCTGGGCGCCGGCTTCGGGATCTGCTGGGCGTTCCTGGCCAAGCGGGTGATCGGCGGCGCGCCGGTCGAGGAGCAGCCCCTGGCCTCGGCCGCCGTGCCCACCACCCAGCTGATGGGCGGCGCCACCGGCGCGGCCGCCGCCGGCGCCCTGGCCAACGCCCTCGGCTTCGCGCACGGCGTCACGCCGGCCGAGGGCGCGGCCCACGGCCTGTGGCTGTTCGCGGCGTTCGTCCCGCTCGCGCTGGTGGGCCTGACGGCGGCTTGGCGGCTGGGAAGGGACTAGGCGACCCCGCTAGGGCAGAACTCGGAGCACGCGCTCCGCCATGGCTTCGGCGACTTGCGCGGAGGCCGGCAGCCGGCCGTCGACGATCAAGCTCGCCAGGCCGTGCACCAGCGACCAGCAGGTCAGCACCAGGTCATCTCGACGCTGCGCCTCAGCCTCGGGATAGGCGGCGGCCACCGCGCCCTGCAGGGCGTCCAGGGCCGGAAGGGTGTCGCGTCCGAGGGTCTCCAGGGCGACCGCCTTGGTGATCAAGGGGCCGAACATCAGGCGAAACAGCGCCGGCTGGTCATAGGCGAACCGCACATAGGCCACGCCCTGGGCGATCAAGCCCGCCCTGGCGTCTGGCGCGGCGGACGTCGCCTCGCGCAGGCGAGCCTCGAACTGGCGAAAGCCGTCCCCGGCCACGGCGGCCAGCAGGGCGTCCTTGTCGGCGAAGTGACGGTAGGGCGCCATGGCCGAGACGCCGGCCTCCCGCGCCACGCCGCGCAGCGACAGTTCGGCCGGACCCAGCCGCGTCAACAAAGCTTCGGCTGCGGCGATCAGGGCCGCGCGCAGATCGCCGTGGTGATAAGGCGCCTTTGATGTTGACAGCGTATACATCCCGTCGTTATGTGTACGCCATAAACATCAGGATCCGGCACGATGCAATCCCAGCCCTCTCGCGCCATGACGCGTGTCTCCGTCGACCTGTCGGCCTATCCCGATCTGGTCGTGATCTATCTGGGCATTCGCGTGAAACGCTGGCGCGGCCTGCTGGCCATGTTCGGGATCGGCCCGGACCTCGGCGCGATCGTCCGCCACAAGCCCGACGGCCTGCTGGCCCACGAGAACGTCCTCTACGGCGTCAACCATTTCGGCATGCGGCAGTACTGGCGCGACATGGAGAGCCTGGAGCGCTTCACCCGCAGCGCGCCGCACAAGACCTGGTGGCGCGACTTTCTCAAGGATGGTCGCGGCGTCGGCTTCTGGCACGAGACCTATCGGCGCCACGGCGGCATGGAGGCGATCTATCTCGACATGCCGCCGACCGGCCTCGGCCTCTTCGCGCCACCTCTCGCCCCGGTCGGACCGTTCATGACCGCGCGGGCGCGGACCGAGGCCAGCGTCGCGGGGTGAGACGCGCGCGCTCAACAGTCGCCACCCTGGGCATCGGCGCCATTAAGGGGGCCGGTGGCCCTGCGGGTGGCGGCCACGAGGGCGGCGATCAAGCCTCGGCCAGGGCCGCCTCTTCCACCAGCCGCACCACGTCGCCCATGATCTGCGTGATCTTGAAGTCCTTGGGGGTGTAGATCCGCGCCACGCCCATCTGCTTGAGGATCAGGGCGTCGCCTTCGGGGATGATGCCGCCGGCCACCACGGGGATATGGCCCAGCCCCTCGGCGCGCATGAGGCGGACGACTTCCTGCACCAAGTCCAGGTGCGAGCCCGACAGGATCGACAGACCCACCACGTGGGCGCGGCCCGCCTTGGCGCGGCGGACGATCTCTTCCGGCGTCGAGCGGATGCCGTCATAGATCACCTCCATGCCGCAGGCCCGAGCCCGGGTGGCGATCTGTTCGGCGCCGTTGGAGTGCCCGTCCAGGCCGGGCTTGCCGACCAGATAGGTCAGGGTGCGACCCAGCACCTGGGAGACCCGCTCGACCTCGCGCCTTACCGCCTCGACGTCCTCGGCCTCGCCCGTGGAGACGACGACGGCCACGCCGGTCGGACCGCGATACTCGCCGAACACCTCGCGCAGCGCTCCGGCCCACTCGCCGGTGGTGATGCCGGCCTTGGCGGCGGTAATCGAGGGCTCCATGATATTCCGGCCGTCGGCGGCGGCGGCCTTCAGATCGGCCAGGGCGGCCTCCGCGGCGACCGGATCGCGCGCCGCGCGCCAGGCCTTGAGCCGCTCGACCACCCCCGCCTCCAACAGCGGATCGACCGTCTCGATGGCCTTGCCGCCCGCCGCCAGCGGAGACGCCTCGCTGTCGGTCCAGCGATTGACGCCGACCACGGTCAGGTCGCCGGTCTCGACCGAGCGGACGCGCGCGGCGTTGGAGGCGACCAGCTCGGTCTTCATATAGTCGATGGCGTTCGAGGCGCCGCCCATCTGGTCGATCAGGGCCAGCTGCGCCAGCGCCCCCTTCGACAGCTCGGCGACCTTGGCCTCGACCACGTGGCTGCCGTCGAACAGGTCCTCGTATTCCAGCAGGTCGGTCTCGTAGGCCAGCACCTGCTGCAGGCGCAGCGACCACTGCTGGTCGAACGGCCGCGGCAGGCCCAGGGCCTCGTTCCAGGCGGGCAGCTGCAGGGCCCGGCACCGGGCGTCCTTGCTCAGCGTGACGGCCAGGGCCTCGATCAGGATGCGGTAGACGTTGTTCTCGGGCTGCTGCTCGGTCAGGCCCAGGCTGTTGACCTGCACCCCGTAGCGGAAGCGTCGGGCCTTGCTGTCCTGCACGCCGTAGCGCTCCAGCAGGATCTGGTCCCACAGCCGCGTGAACGACCGCATCTTGCACAGCTCGGTCACGAACCGCACGCCGGCGTTGACGAAGAAGCTGATGCGCGAGGCGACGATCTCGAAGTCTTCCTCCGGCACCTGGCCGCCGGCCTTGACGGTGTCGAGCACGCTGATCGCCGTGGCCAAGGCGAAGGCCAGCTCCTGCTCCGGCGTCGCGCCAGCCTCCTGCAGGTGATAGCTGCAGACGTTCATCGGGTTCCACTTGGGAACCTCGCGATAGCACCAGGCGATCATGTCGCCGATCAGGCGCAGGGAGGGATCCGGCGGGAAGATGTAGGTGCCGCGGCTGAGATATTCCTTGATCAGGTCGTTCTGAGTGGTGCCCTGCAGCAGCTTGCGGTCGGCCCCCTGCTCGTCGCCCAGCGCCACATACATCGCCAACAGCCAGGCGGCCGGGGCGTTGATGGTCATCGAGGTGTTGGACTGCTCCAGCGGGATCTGGTCGAACAGCTGGCGCATGTCGCCCAGATGGGCGATCGGCACGCCGACCTTGCCGACCTCGCCCCGCGCCAGGATGTGGTCGGCGTCGTAGCCGGTCTGGGTGGGCAGGTCGAAGGCGACGGACAGGCCGGTCTGGCCCCTGGCCAGGTTGGCCCGATAGAGCGCGTTGGACTTCTCGGCCGTGGAGTGCCCCGCATAGGTGCGGAAAATCCAGGGCGCGTCAGGCGCGTGCTGGAACGGCTTGGCTGTCATCCTGCGCTTCCCGTTTATCGTTCTTAATTACCAACGATCATGAACCGGGTTTTGCTGCGACGCAATATCGCGATTGCGAAGGCCGGAATCAGAACGGGCGCTTGCCGGTCACCACCTCGAACCAGAGCCGAAAATCGCCCGCCAGGCTGTAGAGCGGATATTTGAACGTGGCCGGACGGTTCTTCTCGAACACGAAGTGGCCGATCCAGGCGAAGCCGTAGCCGATCAGGGGCGCGGCCAGAAAGAAGCGCCCGTCGACGAGAAGACCGCAGATCACGGCGGCGATGACCAGGGTCGTGCCGATCACATGCAGCCGCCGGCTGGTGCGGTTGACGTGTTCCGTCAGGTAGAACGGGTAGAAGGCGGCGAAGGTGCGGTAGCGTTCGTCCCTGTCCCCGGTGGTGCGATCGTGGCTGGCCATGGAGACGATGTTCCGCCCGGCCGGGCGTTCTGGCAAGAGCGGGGGCGACTCGCCGGCCCGGCGCGCGCAGCCGCTGGACGCTCAAGCTGTGCGGCGGCGGCGAAACAATCATGCCTGGAAATCGCCTCTATCTAGGCCGTACTTCCGTGCGTTGGCACAAGCTTGGGGCTAATAAGCTAAACTTTAGCGACCTAACGCCGCGCCTGGTGGTCGGAGCGTTCCACGAACGTCCCGAGCGTGGCATTATGACGAACAACCTGTGGAGGCGGAAATTGAGCCAAGAAACCGAGGGCCGGCGCCCTAACCCTGTCGATCTGCATGTCGGTGGTCGAGTCCGTATGCGTCGCAAGCTTCTGGGCGTCAGCCAGGAGCAACTGGCCGACTCGCTGGGCCTGACCTTCCAGCAGGTGCAGAAATACGAGCGCGGCGCCAATCGCGTCAGCGCCTCCAAGCTGTACGAAATCGCCAAGACCCTGCAGGTGCCGGTGTCGTTCTTCTTCGACGGCCTGGCCGATCCGATGGACGGTTCGGACGGCGACGAGGTCGGCCAGCAAGCCGAACGCATCGTCCAGGAATTCCTGACCACCCCGGAAGGGCTGGAGCTGGCGGAAGTGTTCCCGAAGATCGGCCGCGGCCGCGTGCGTCGTCAGGTTCTCGACCTGGTTCGCGCCATGGCCGAAGAAGCCGTCCGGACCGAAAACGCCGCCTAGGCCGGCGAGATACTGTTCGTCCGTTCGGGCCCCGGCGATCGCTCGCCGGGGCTCGATCGCATTTTTGAGCCCGGTCTAGATCCGGCCTTGGCTGGCCTGCCAGATGCGCTTGGCCGTCTGCAGCGCTGCGGGCGCCAGGCCGCGCAGGTCGTGGCTGCTGAGGATCTTGAGGCCGAACTCCCGATCCTTGCGCCAAACCACCGTCACATCGTGAGCGCAGCCGCTGACCAGGTCGACCAGCTGAATGGTGTCCGGCGGGCTGGCGCTCGACAGCATCTGGATGCGCAGGCCGGTCGCCGACTGGTCACGGATGACGCAATCCCACGCGAAGGCGCCGCACAGCACCTTGCCCGCACTCTGCAGGGTGGCGCGGGGACCGCCCCGCCGGTCAAGGGCGCTGGAACCAAATTTCGACATGCTATTATCAACACGCGGCAATCTTAATCGGCGGTGTAGCGGCAGGGTTTATTTGCCGCCAACCTTCCCCGTGCGACCGATCGCCCCGTGATTTTCCGTCGAGACCCGACGCCGGGTCGAACAGGTGCGGCGGCCTAGGTCTCCGCCTCCGCCTTCAAGCTCGCCAGGCCGGCCTCGAAGTCCTTGCCGACCATCTTGTCCATGTTCAGCACCACGTGCATCACCTTGAACATGAACGGCGCGGGCCCCTCCATCGCCCAGGTGACGCGGGTGGCGTCGCCCTCGCGCGCCAGGGTGAAGAGGGCCTTGTTGTGGGCCTCGAACGGCTTGGAGAAGTCCAGATCGACATCCAGCCTCGACGGGACGGCGGCCTCGGTGATTTTCATGCGCCCGGCTCCCGCCTTGCCAGTGCTGGACCAGGCATAGCTGGCGCCCGGCCCGCTGGCGGGACCGTCGTAGGTGCGGCTCATCGCCGGATCCAGCTTCTCGTAGGGCGACCAGGCGGCCCATTTGTGGAAGTCCGCGAGCAGGGGGTAGATCCTCTCGGGCGGAGCCTTGATCACGATGGAACGGGCGACGCGAAAGGTGTCGGGCCGGGTCGCCGCGTAGCCCAGCAGGGCGACGATCGCGACGACCACGACGATGGCGATGATCTTGAGCATGGCTGTTTCCTCTCGTGTCGACGTCACGTCTTGGGAGTCGTGGCGATCGACCACGAGACGCCGTAGGGATCCTTCAGCTGGCCGTAGCGGTCGCCCCAGAACATCAATTGCACCGGCAGCATCACCTCGCACCCGGCGGCGAGCGCCCGGTCGAACCACCGGTCCACATCGTCCACCTGCAGGTGCAGGGTGAAGGCGGCCGGCTTTTCCAGCGGAAACCCGTGCTCGGGATAGGCGTCGCTGAGCATCAGCGAATTGCCGTTGATCCGCAGGTGGATGTGCATGGTCCGACCCTGCTCGTCGGGGGCGATGCGGTACAGGATCTCGGCCCCGAACGCCTTGACGTAGAAGTCGGCGGCCTGGCCGGCGTTGCTCGGCGCCAGATAGGGCACGATGCCGCCGGAGACGGGCGGAAGCTGGGGCGGCGGGTGTTGAGCGTCGGTCATGGTCGTTTCTCGCTGGTCTGGTCGGGTGAGTTCAGGGTTTCAGATCGATCGCCGCCTTGAAGCTGCCGTCCATCAGGAACGGCACGGATTCGTGCTGGTGGACGATCGTCCAGGCGCCCGCGCGCTTGCGCAGGCCCAGGGTGCCGCGAAACCACAGGTCGACGACCTCGCCGTCGATCTTGGTTCCGCTCAGGTGCGTGAGGCCGTGGGCGAAGGCGACGTCGCCGGCCGCCGCGATCTGCAGGGCCGGAAAGTCGTAGCCGATCGGGCTGGACCAGGTGTCGAACCAGGCCTGCAGCCCGGCCGCGTCGGTCCCCGTCGTCCCCAGCGGCGGCGCCAGGGAATAGGAGACGAAATCATCGGCCACGCACGCGATCACGCCCGCGGCGTCCTTGACCCGCAACGCTTGGGTCCAAGCGTCGACCAGGCAATGGATCGCGACCTCGTCGGCGGCGGCGTCGGTCATGGCGGGGGTCTCTCGTTGGCCTGGCCGGAGGACGAACGATGGGCCGACGCGCCGACATCGCGGCGAAACTTTTTCGCAGCGCCTCAGCCGCCCGCGGCGTCCTTCATCAGGCGGTCCAGATGCAAGCGGATGTGCGCCGCCTCGGCGGGGGCGCTGGCCAGGGCGATGGCCTGGCCGAAGGCCGCGCGCGCCTCTTCCCGCCGGTCCAGTTGCAGCAGCAGCCCGCCCTTGAGACCGAAGAAGTGGAAATAGGCCGACAGCTTGGGCGCCAGCGGCTCGATCATCGCCAGCGCCGCCTCGGGGCCCGCCACCTTGGACACCGCCACGGCGCGGTTCAGCGTAACCACCGGCGAGGGCGCCAACTGCTCCAGGTCGCCGTAGAGGAGGTCGATCCGCCTCCAATCGGTGTCTTCGGCGCGTTCGGCCCGGTCATGCTCGGCGGCGATGGCCGCCTGCACTAGATAGGGGCCGGGACGGCGATGGCGTACGGCCTTGTCGATCAGGGCCAGGCCTTCGGCGATCAGTCGCCCGTTCCACAGACCGCGGTCCTGATCGTCCAGCAGCACCACCGCGCCGTCGGCGTCGAACCGGGCCGGGGCCCGGGCGTGCTGCAGCAAAAGCAGCGCCGTCAGGCCCATGATCTCCGGCTCGCTCGGAAACAGCCGCAGCAGCAGCCTTGCCAGGCGGATGGCCTCGTCGCACAGCGCCCCCCGCGTCAGCAGCTCTTGGCCGCCGGCCGAATAGCCCTCGTTGAAGACCAGATAGACCATGGCCGCCACGGCGTTCAGTCGCTCGGCCCGCTCGTCGACGCCAGGCGCGCCGAACGGTACGTCGGCCGCGCCGATCCTGGCCTTGGCGCGGGTGATCCGCTGCTCCATCGCCGCCTCGCTGACCAGGAAGGCGCGGGCGATCTGCTTGACCGACAGGCCCGAGACGATGCGCAGGGCGACGGCCACCTGCTGGGTGGCCGGCAGGTCCGGATGGCAGCAGATGAACAGCAGCCGCAGGACGTCGTCGCGATAGTGCTCGCCGTCCAGCCGGTCGACCAGGACCGCCTCGGCGTCCTCCAGGTCGGAGATCAGCTCTTCGGCCGGCAAGGGGGCCGACTTGCTCTGCTTGCGCACCCCGTCCAGGGCGGCGTTGCGTCCGACCAGGATCAGCCAGGCGGTCGGGTCGCGCGGCGGGCCGTTCTTGGGCCAGGCCTTGAGGGCCCGAAGGCAGGCGTCCTGGAAGGCCTCCTCGGCGGTGTCCAGGTCGCGGAAATAGCGCAGGAGCGCCGCCACGGCCCGGGGCCGCGCCGCGGTCAGGGCCGCGTCGATCCAGGCCGCGTCGATATTGGCGATGGTCATGGCTCCCTCCCCGTCGCCTGGGCCCTGTCGAGGCGGCGGCCGCCCAGACGACCGGGACGATAGACGGCCAGCGGGCGGATTTCATAGGCGCCCCGGTCGGGATTGGCCCCCGCCAGCTCGCGCGCGACCTGGATCGCCGCCTCCAGATCCTGGCAATCGACGACATAGAAACCCAGCAGCTGCTCCTTGGTCTCGGCGAACGGACCGTCGATGACCAGCGACTCGCGCCCCTTGCGCAAGGTGACCGCCGCCGTGGTCGGCAGCAGCCGCGCCACCGCCCCCAACCGGTGGGCCGTCGCCAGCCCGTGCTCGACCGCCCCCAGCCGCGCCATCACCCGGGCGTCCTCCGCGGGGGTCCAGGCGCCGATCACGTCCTCAAAATTGTAGCAAAGAACGGCATACAGCATCGGCCACGCACCTCATCGTAGCCAGGACGGTCAGGACCTCGGCATTCCGACACCGCGGGCCTTGAAAAACGCACTCAGGTGTTTTCCTCATGGTGAAGGAGCCCTATTTTCGACAAGGCGTTCCCTGAAGGTCGGACCGCCGACACAAAACCATAAATAGAAAACGGCAAAGGGGGAGGAGGCGCTCGCAAGCCAGGAGCCGTTCGCGTGATTTTGTGGATTTCGACGTTCTTCATCGTGTTTCTGCTCGGCATGCTGGCCTGGCCGAGCCTTGCCCCCCGCATCAACGGCCTGAAGCGCCGTAAGCGCGGCATGCGGCGACGGTATTTTCAGGATTGAGTCGGGGCGTCGCCGATACGGCGACCCGTCTGACTGGAACAGCTGCCGGATGCGTAGCCAGTTCATGGAGGAAAGGCGCCGCAGGGTTCCCGGTGGGGAAAACCCGTGGTGGCTGGGGGCGGGATCGAACCGCCGACCTGTGGGTTATGAATCCACCGCTCTAACCATCTGAGCTACCCAGCCGCACGAAGCGGAGGCGGGCTTATAAGCGCAAAGCGGGGGCGGCTTCAAGCCCGCGCGAGCATCAGATCCAGCACCGCGTCCAGACGCCGCTTCAGGCTCTGCGGACCATAGTCGGCCAGCACCTTGGCGCGGGCCGCGACGCCCAGGGCGCGGGCCTTTTCCGGGGTCGCGATCTGGTCGGCCAGGGCCTGGGCCAGGGCGGCCGGCTCGCCGGGCGGGACCACGACGCCGTCGGCGCCGTCGGCGATCATCTCCACCGGACCGGGAATCGCCGACGACACGACCGGCAGGCCGACGGCCATGGCCTCCAGCAGCGCCAGCGGGAAACCCTCCTGGTAGGACGGGAAGGCGAAGACGTCGCCCGCCGCGAGGAAGGCCGAGACGTCGGCGCGCCAGCCGACCAGCCGCACGCGGCCCTCCAGGCGGTGCTGGGCGATCAGGCCCTCCAACTTGGCCCGCTCGTCGCCGTCGCCGGCGATCTCGCAGTCGAAGGCTTGCCCCCGATCGCGCAGCAGGACCAGGGCGGCGATCAGCACGTCGAAGCCCTTCTTGGGATGCAGGCGACCGGCGGCGACGATGCGCGGCGGGCGGGCCGGATCGGCGAACGGCGCGGCCAGGACGGCGGGCGGCTTGACGGCGTTGGGCACGAAATGGACACGCTGGGGCGGCGCGCCGCGCTCGATCGCCAGCTCGGCCAGATGCCGGCCGACGCAGACATAGTGGGTGCGGGTGGTCTCGATGTCGAAGGCGGGCTTGTGCACACAGACCGCCAGCACGGCCGTCTTCGGCGCGACCTTGGCCAGCAGGCGGGCGGGGCGCTGGCCGTGGCTGAGGATCAGGTCAGGGGCGGCGGCGCGGACCAGATTGCGCGCGGCCCCCAGCGTCAGCGGGTCCCAGTCGGTATAGGCCGGCATCGTTGCCAGGGGCGGAACGCGGCCGCTCTCCTGGACGGCCACCTTGCCGCCGCGCCGCACGACGCCGACCGCGATCCCGCCCCGGCCGGCGGCGTAGGACTCCAGGATCGGCTGATAGTCGAGGAACACCTGCTCCAGACCGCCCAGCCCCTTGCCCAACATGGCGTGCAGGATGGCGGTCAAGGCGAGCTCCGTTCGAGTGAGGCCGGACCTTCGTCGGGCGACGCCGCGAAGTCAACGCGCCCGCGCCCCGACCGCTCAGAGCGGATGACAACGGCGCGTTGCGATGACAACGTAATCATCGTCATCCCGTCGGCCTCCCCAACCGGACAGTGTCTCATGCGTCTTCGCCATCTCGCCCTCGCCGCGCTGGTCCTGTCGGCCTGCGGCCCCGCCAACACGGCGCGGGCCCTGCCCAATCCGCCCGTCGAGACCCCGCCGCCCAACGCGCCGGACCAGAAGCCCGCCTTCCCGCAACAGACCCGCGCGCCCGAGGAGAAATTGGGCGTGGCCTATCAGGTCGAGACCCTGGCCACGGGCCTGGACCATCCCTGGGGCCTGGCCTTCCTGCCCGACGGTTCCAAGCTGGTCACCGAGCGGGCGGGCCGCCTGCGGATCCTGGGGACCGACGGCAAGCTGTCGCCCGCCGTTGCCGGCCTGCCGGCGATGTTCACCGAGGGCCAGGGCGGCCTGTTCGACGTGGCGCTGGACCCCGGCTACGCCCAGAACGGCCTGATCTACTGGACCTATGCCGAGCCCCGTGAAGGCGGCAACGGCACCACCGTGGCGCGCGGCAAGCTCGTGCCGGGCGCCGCGCCGAAAGTGGAGAACGTCCAGGTGATCTGGCGGCAGACGCCGACCATGGACTCGGCCCTGCACTTCGGCGGCCGGCTGGCCTTCGCCCGCGACGGCGCGCTGTTCGTCACCACCGGGGAGCGGTCGATCATTCCTGGCCGCATGCAGGCCCAGAAGCTGGACGCGGCCCTGGGCAAGGTGATCCGCATCCGTCCCGACGGCTCGATCCCGGCCGACAATCCCTATGTCGGGAACCCGCAGGCCAAGCCGGAGATCTGGTCCAAGGGCCATCGCAACGTGCAGGGCGCGACGATCAATCCGTGGACGGGCGAGCTGTGGACCGTGGAGCACGGCGCCAAGGGCGGCGACGAGATCAACACCCCCAAGGCCGGCAAGGACTACGGCTGGCCGACCATCACCTACGGCGAGGAGTATTCGGGCAAGCCGATCGGCGAGGGAATCACCCAGCACGAGGGCATGGAGCAGCCGATCTACTATTGGGACCCGGTGATCGCGCCGTCGGGCATGGCCTTCTACAACGCCGACCTGTTCCCGGCCTGGAAGGGCAGCCTGTTCGTCGGCGGAATGAAGGGCTACCTCGTGCGGCTGACGCTGAAGGACAAGCAAGTGGTCGGCGAGGAGCGCCTGCTGTCGGAACTGGGCTTCCGCATCCGCGACGTGGTCGTCGGTCCGGACGGCGCGCTGTACCTGGTGACCGACGAGGACGACGGCCGGGTGCTGAAGCTGGTTCCGAAGAAATAGCGGTTGAGATCCTCCCCTCTGGGGGAGGATACGCCCCTACTTCGGCTTCCCCTTCCGCGCGTCCCACAAGGTGGCGGCCAGCGAAGGCTTGCCCTTCAGCAGGGTCGCGGCGGCCATGCCCGCCATGAACGAAGCGGTCGGGTGCTCCCGCATCATGGTCAGGATCCGCTGGTCCAGCGGCGGTTGGCGGGTGCGGGCGATGTGCTGCTTCTGCAGCAACGACCAGATGGCCACGACGACCGCCGCGACCACCGCGACGATGGCGTAGGCCCAGGCCGAGCCGACCCATTGGGCCAGGAAGGCGAACGCCGCCATGGCCGCGGCGACCGCCGCGATCGCCGCGGTCATGATCAGCCCCGCGCCGACCATCAGCCTCGAAATCAGTCTGTCGATGAAATCGTCCAGCATCGCGAACTCCTGACAAGCCAAGATCGCAACGCGCGAAGCGGCGGTTGGTGGCAGGCCTATGCCTTAAGGCGTCGCGCCACCTCTTCGCCGATCGCCAGCGAACTGGTCAGGCCTGGGCTTTCGATGCCGAACAGGACCATCAGGCCCTCCAGCCCATGGGTGTCGGCGCCGCGCAGCTGGAAGTCGGGCTGCGGCTCGTCCGGGCCGTGGATCTTGGGGCGGATACCGGCATAGTCGGGAACCAGCAGGTCTTCGGGAACGTCCGGCCAGAACTTGCGGATATAGGCGGCGAAGGCGACGGCCTTGGCGGAGTCGACCGAATAGTCCGGCGTTGGAACATATTCCAGGTCGGGCCCGAACACCGCCTGGCCGCCCAGGTCGTTGCGATAGTGCGTGCCCAGCGCCCCGTGGATCGGCGGCGGGTAGATCAATCGCTGGAACGGAGCCTTGGCCGCCAGCCGGAAATAGACGCCCTTGCCGTAGTGGGCCGCCGGAATCTGGTCGGCGGGAAAGCCTTCGATGGTCGCGGCCACGGCCTGGGCCGACAGGCCGGGGGCGGTGACCAGCAGGCGGCAGGAGAGGCTGGCGGCCTCCGCCCCCCCGATCCGTACGGTAAAGCCGCCGCCGGCCAGGGGCGTCGCGCCCTCGAACGGGGTGTTGATCACCACCGCCCCGCCGGCCGCCTCGATCTCGCCCTGCAGGGCCAGCATGTAGTCGTGGCTGGCGAACACCCCGCTCTGTGGCGACAGCAGGGCGGTATGGGCGTTCAAGCCGGGCTCCAGGGCCCGGGCCTGGGCGCCGGTCAGGTGCTCCATGCCCTCGACGTCGTTGTCCAGGGCCTGCTTGAAGATCGCCTCCAGCTGGGGGATCTCGTCCTCGCGGGTGGCCACCACCAGCTTGCCGCACTTCTTGTAGTCGACGTGGTGCTTGTCCAGGAACGCGTACAGCAGCCGTCGCCCCTCGACGCAGAGCCGCGCCTTCAGCGATCCGGTCGGATAGTAGAGTCCGCCGTGGATCACCTCGGAATTGCGTGACGACACGCCCTGGCCGATGTGCCCCTCGGCCTCCAGCACCGCGACCACGAGCCCCCGCTGGGACAGGGCGTAGCCGCAGGCCAGGCCGACCGCCCCCGCCCCCACGACGACGGCGTCGAAATCGAACTCTTGAGTCATGCGGGGGTCGCTGAACGTTCAAGGACGCGGAGCGCGCCCGGCGTGACGACGGATCTTCTGCTCACGCCCCGGCGGCCCCGGCGCGCGCCTTGAGGTCCGCCAGAAGTTCGTCGAAGGCGATCTTGGCTTCCGTGTAGTCCTTGGGGTCGATCGTCTCGGCTTCCAGATCGTCGAGGAAGCGCTCGAGCTTCTCGCTTCCGCCCATGATCTCGGCGGCCCGACGATAGTTCAGCTCGGCCAGCTCGGCGGCCACGGCCTCGTCCAGCGACGAGAACTCGCCCCGCTCGACCCGGGCCTCGAGGTCGAAGGCGTCTTCGGGCGTCAGGGTCACCACGACGCGTCTGGGCTGAACCGGCTTGTTCATGGCTCCAGCCTAACACGCCTCCGCGCCGGCGCCAGAGGAGGTCGCCCTATCCCTCCCACTGGCTCCAGAGCGTCGCCGCCGCGGCCTTGGCCTTGACCACCGCCGCGTCCTTGACGTGGCCATAGCCGCGGATCTCCTGCGGGACCGCCGCGATGCGGGCCGCCAGGGGCAGGCGTTCGGGGGTCAGCCCGCCGGCCAGGCGATCCAGGGTGGTCTCGTAATCGGCGATCAGGCCGCGCTCCATGCGGCGCTCGGCGGTCTTGCCGAACACGTCCAGCGGCCCGCCCCGCAGGCCCTTCATCCTGGCCATCACCGGGAAGGCGTAGTCGAGCATCCAGCCGCCGAACGCCATCTTGCGCGGCGCGCCGTCCTTGGTCTTGGCGCCGATGATCGGCGGGGCCAGCCAGACCTTGGCCTTGCCGCCCTTGAAGGTCCCGGCCAGTTCGGCCGCGAAACGACCGTCGGTATAGAGCCGGGCGACCTCGTACTCGTCCTTGTAGGCCATCAGCTTGTAGAGGTTGACGGCCGCCGCCCGGGTCAGGGCCTCGCCGCCGCCGTTCGCCGCTTCCGCCGCCGCGACCTTCTCGATCCTGGCCAGGTAGCGCTTGGCGTAGGCTTCGTTCTGGTAGGCCTTGAGATCGGCGGCGCGCTTGGCGATCAGCGCGTCCAGCGGCAGGGTCTCGGGCGTGGGCACGTCGGCGTCGCGCGGCCCCATCGAGGCCGGGTCGTGCGCCACCCGACGGCCCAGCTCGAAGGCGGCCAGGTTCGACTCGTAGTCCACGCCGTTCAGCTTGATCGCCCGGTAGACCGCGCGGCTGGACAGCGGGATGACCCCGCGCTGCCAGGCGAAGCCGACCATGATCATGTTGGCGAAGATGGCGTCGCCGAACTGGGTCTCGGCCAGGTGCTGGGCGGGACAGGCGTCGAAGCTCCTGGTCGCGCCCTTGATCCGCCGGGCCATGGCGTTGCTGTCGAACCGCACGTCGCGGCTGGTGACGAAGTCGGCCGTAGGGGCGAAGTCGCTGTTGCCGAATGCGGCGGTGCGGTCCTTGGCGTACAGGGACAAGCCTTCGGGCGAGGCGGCCACCAGCATGTCGCAGGCGATCAGCACGTCGGCGCTGGCGGCGGGCACGCGGCCGCCGACCACGGTCTCCTCGGTCTCGCCGATCTTGACGTGGCTGAACACCGAGCCGCCCTTCTGAGCCAGGCCCGTCATGTCGACCACGCTGCCCGAGCGGCCGTCGACGTGGGCGGCCATGGCCAGGATCGAGGCCACGGTGGTCACGCCCGTGCCGCCGACGCCGGTGAAGATGATCCGGCGCACGCCGTGGAAGTCCTCGAACACCGGCAGGGGCGTGGAGTCGGCGGTCAGGGCCGGGGCCGTCTTGGCCTTCGTGCTCTCGGCGCCTTCCAGGGTGATGAACGACGGGCAGAAGCCGTCGACGCAGCTGTAGTCCTGGTTACAGCTCGACTGGTTGATCTTGCGCTTCCTGCCGAACTCGGTGTTCAGCGGTTCCACCGACACGCAATTGGACTTGATCGAGCAGTCGCCGCAGCCCTCGCAGACCAGCGGGTTGATGAACACCCGCTTGGTGGCCTTGGCCATGGTCCCGCGCTTGCGGCGGCGGCGCTTTTCGGTGGCGCAGGTCTGGTCGTACAGCAGCACCGTCGTGCCGGCCGTGTCGCGCAACATCTTCTGCACGCTCATCAGCTCGGACCGCGGGAAGACCTCGACGCCGGGCGCCAGGTCGGTGACGCCCTGGTAGCGCTCCAGCTCGTCGACCACGATTACGGTCTTGGCCACGCCCTCGCTGGCCAGCTGGCGGGTGATCTGGGCCGGGGTGAAGCCGCTCTCGGCGCGCTGGCCGCCGGTCATGGCGACGGCGTCGTTGAACAGCAGCTTGTAGGTGATGTTGGCGCCGGCCGCGACGGCGGCCCGGATCGCTAGCGAGCCGGAGTGGTTGTAGGTGCCGTCGCCCAGGTTCTGGAAGACGTGCTTCTCGGTGGTGAACGGCGCGGCGCCCACCCAGGTCAGCCCCTCGCCGCCCATGTGGGTGTTGAGGTCGGTCATCGGGTCGTTGAAGCCGGCCATGTAGTGGCAGCCGATGCCGGCCAGGGCGCGGCTGCCTTCCGGCAGCTTGGTCGAGGTGTTGTGCGGGCAGCCCGAGCAGAAGAACGGCTTGCGGGCCTGGTCGGCGGCCAGGCTGACGGCGGCGACGCCGGCCGCCGAGACGCGGTTCAGATAGGCCTGAGCCCGCTCCATGTGCGGGCCTTGCGGCAGGCGGTCGTAGATGGCCAGGGCGATTTCGGCCACCGACAGCGAGCCCAGCTCCGACAGCAGGGGATGGCCGTGCTCGTCCAGCTTGCCGATGATGCGCGGGCGGGCGTGGGCGGGCAGGTCATAGAGGGCGGCGCGGGCTTGGGGTTCGATCAGGCCGCGCTTGTGCTCGATGACCATCAGGGTCTCGAGGCCGGCGGCGAAGCTGCGGATGCCCAGGGGTTCCAGCGGCCAGGGCATGCCGACCTTGTAGATGGAGACGCCCAGGTCGGCCGCCTCCTCCAGGCTCATGCCCATGGCGGTGAAGGCTTCCAGCACGTCCTTGTAGGCCTGGCCCTGGCAGACGATGCCCAGGCGCGCCTTGCCGACGCGGACGTGCGAGGCGCCCAGCACCACCCGGTCGATGCCGTTGGCGCGGGCGAAGGCCAGGGCCGCCGGAATCTTGTGCAGGCGGAGCCGGCGCTCCTTCTCCATCGGCTGGTCCTTCAGCCGGATGCCCAGACCGCCGGGCGGCATGGCGAATTCGGGGACGACCAGCTTGTGGCGGTCCAGCGAGACGTCGATCGTCACGCCGGAGTCCATGGTGTCGGCCAGGGCGATCATGCCGGTCCACAGGCCCGAGAAACGCGACATGGAAATGCCCAGCAGGCCGTAGTCGAGCACCTCCTGCACGTCGGCCGGCGACAGCACCGGCATCTCGAAGTCCTGGAAGGCGAATTCCGACTGCGACGGCAGGGTCGAGCTCTTGCAGGCGTGGTCGTCGCCGGCCACCGCCAGCACGCCGCCGGTCGGGAAGGTCCCGGCGAAATTGGCGTGCTTGAAGACGTCGCCGGTGCGGTCGACGCCCGGCGCCTTGCCGTACCACATGCCGAAGACGCCATCGTGAGTCGCGCCCGGGAACAGGTTGGCCTGCTGGCTGCCCCAGACCGCCGTGGCGGCCAGGTCCTCGTTCAGGCCTTCCTTGAAGACCACGTCGTGCGCGGTGAGCAGTTTGGAGAGTCGCGCGGCCTGCTGGTCCAAGCCCCCCAGGGGCGAGCCGCGATAGCCGGAAAGAAAGCCCGCCGTATTGAGCCCGGCGAGGGTGTCGAGCCGCTTTCTGTCGAGGAGGACGCGGATCAGCGCCTGCACGCCGGTGATGAACGCGCGACCATTTTCGAGTAGATATTTGTCGTCGAGCGTGACTTCCGAGTGCCGCATAGCAAAAAAATTCCTCCCGGGTCTTCTCGCCCGCTCAGCAATATCTTATAGAAACGGGGAAATTGTTTGCCCAAGGTGTGCCCGACTCAAGGCCGCTTTGCGCAAGATCAACGCGCCAATCACCCTCTGGGGGGAGGAAATCTTGTCCGAACAACTCGACGCCGTGGATGCCAAGATCCTGGATCTCATCCAACACGACGCCGGACTGTCCGTCGCGGAGATCGCGGAGCGGGTCGGGCTGTCGTCCAGCCCGTGCTGGCGCCGGATCAAAAGGCTGGAGGACGCGGGCGTCATCCAGCGCCGCGTGACCATCCTCGACCGCGAGAAGCTGGGCCTCGGCTTCGAGGTCTATTGCACCGCCAAGCTGTCGCTGCCGACCAAGGAAAACCTCGACACGTTCGAGCAGGCGGTCGGCAAATGGGCCGAGGTCGTGCAGTGCGCCACGGTGACCGGCGCGGCCGACTACGAGCTGCGCATCGTCACCCGCGACATGCGCGCCTTCGACGAATTCCTGCGCGACAAGCTGTTGTCGCTGGGCCTGGTCAGCAACATCGAAAGCCGGATCGTCATCCGCGGCGTCAAGAATTCCACGGCGGTGCCGCTGGGTCTGGTCAGCCCGTATGTGAGTCCGCTGGGCTAAGCTCCGATGTTCGGAGCCACGGCCGCGCGACTGACGAAGGCTGTGGCCGCCAGTCTCGTCGTCGCGGCCACCGCCGTGCAGGCGCAAGCTCAGAGTCCGACGCCAGGGGACGCCGAATTAAGGCGGCAGATCCTGGCGGACTTCAAAGCCAGGATCGGCTCCCCGCCGCCGGAGTCCGAGCCCCTTGCCCGACTTCTCTGGGAAGCCGCGCCCCAAGCCCTCGAGGAATGCCTGGCGGAAACGCCCGGCCGGTTTCTCGTCCCGCCCGCTTCGTCGCTCTTGAATGACCGTGAAGCCTGGCGTGGCGCGCTGGTGCGGGACCAGGCACGCATGGACAAGGCCGCCAACCGCGTCGACACCGTCGCTTGGAAACATTTGACCTGCGCTGCCGTGACCGCATCCGATCTCAAGGGCCAGGCCCTCGCCGGTGCGGCGATCGGCGACTCCTGGACCGCAACGAAATGGGGCTATGAGGCTCTGGCCTCCTCCCGCCCTGACGATTCCTGGGCCTGGCGGGTTTTGATGTCGCTCCTAGCGATAAAGGTAGGCCCCGAAGCCACGGCGCAGGAAATCAAATATGGCGAGAAGGCCCTCGCCGTCACGGGTGATGACTTCGAAATCGCCGAGATCCGATTGGCGCTTTCCACGGCTCGTCTCGACACGGCCGATCTGGCCGGCGCCCGATCTGACCTGAGAGCCGCTTTCAGGAAGATCGATGCGGCTCCATCGTCGAAAACGCCATGGCGCATCCTGAAGGCGGAAGCGCTGGGATTGAAGGCGACGCTCGATCTCGATGATCGGCGCGAGCAGGCGCGCGCTTCCGCAACCGCCTTCTCTTCTTTCGCGGATCGCTTGGCCGCCGATCATCCTGGCCAGGAGACCGCCTGTCTCCAGGCCAAGGGCCTGATGCTGCGATCTTTCAGCGTCTCGACGAGCGATTTCGAGCAGGCCCAGCGCCTGACCCGGCGCGCCCAGGAGGTCCTGGATACGCAGGGCCTGGGCTGGATCAGCCTCTGTTCCAAGCCCATGGTGGAGATTGTTTATTAGGTCTGGAGGACCGGTCGGGCGTTTTGTTCTAGAAATCGGTGCCGCTCTACCTTCACCTGCGCCTAGATCTCAATCGGAGCCCTCCCCATGATCGACCTCGTCATCGACCAGCGCCGCAAGGATCTCGGCGGCTTCGAGGTCGGCCGGGTGCTGCCGTTCCATAGCCGGCGGATGGTCGGGCCCTTCACCTTCTTCGACCACATGGGACCGGTCCAGTTCGAGCCCGGCTTCCCGCGCAATGTCGACGTGCGCCCGCATCCGCACATCGGGCTGTCGACCCTGACCTACCTGTTCGAGGGCGAGATCACCCACAAGGACAGCGTCGGCTCCAACCTCGCCATCCGCCCCGGCGAAGTGAACTGGATGACGGCCGGCAGCGGCATCACCCACTCCGAACGCTTCGAGCATCTGCGCGAGGTCGGCGGTCCGATGCACGGCATCCAGGCCTGGGTGGCCCTGCCCGATGGCCAGGAGGAGATCGACCCGCGCTTCTCGCACCATAGCCGCGACGAGATGCCGGTCTTCGAGGACAAGGGCCTGAAGGCCGCCCTGGTGGCCGGCAAGGCGTTCGGGGCCTCGGCCAAGGTGCCGGTGTTCTCGCCGTTGTTCTATGTGCACTGGGAAATGGCCGCCGGCGCCAAGGCGGGCCTGCCGGCCGAATATCCCGAGCGCGCGGCCTATGTCGCGGTGGGCAAGGTCGAGGTCGATGGCCAGGTGCTGCACGCCGGCCAGATGGCGGTGTTCAAGCCAGGCGAGACCATCATCTTCGAGGCCCTGGAGCCCTCGACCGTCATGCTGCTGGGCGGCGAGCCCGTCGGGCCGCGCTTCATCGAATGGAACTTCGTCCATTCGTCCAGGGAGCGGATCGAGCAGGCCAAGGCCGACTGGCGGGCCCAGCGGATGAAGCTGCCGGATCTGGACGACCAGGAATTCACCCCCCTGCCCGAGCCGCCGCCCCCCGCCCAGCCGATGTCGTAGGGCGGCGCCCAACAGTCTGTCATCCCGGACAAGCGAAGCGCAGATCCGGGACCGCCGGAAGCACGGCGCTCAGGCGTCGGTCCCGGATCTGCGCGCTGCGCGCTCGTCCGGGATGACAGGCTCATTCGAGCCCGCGCGCTCTATAGAAACGGCCCTGGCAGCCGCGGCGGTCCCGGCCCGACTTCGTCGTCGGCGTCGCCCATCGCCTCGTAATGCGCCACCAGCTTGGCGCAGGCGCCCAGGACCAGGGCCTCGACGAAGGCCGCCTCGCGGCCGGTGAGCCGGACGATCTCGGCCAGGGCGTGGCCCCGACCGGCGGCCATGTCCATCGCCGCCACCTCCTGGGCCGACAGCGCCGCGCGGGCGCCCGCCAGCCGCTCGACCGCGTCCAGCCGCTGGAAGCCGTCGTCGCTGGCCAGAGCCTTGCGATAGTCGCGGCCGTAGAGCGCGGCGGCCTGGGCCTCGGCGAAGCCAATGTCGGGGCCGAGGTCTTCGATTAAAGCGGGCGGGCGTTCGGAGATCACAGAGCAGCTTCTACCACGTTCGATGCGCACTCACTTGCCCCCACCTGACCGCTTCGCGGTCTGTCCGCCCCCATAGGGGGCGGAGCCTGAGACGCGCGGCTCTTCCCCCTCTGGGGGAAGACGACCGCGAAGCGGTCCGTAGGGGGCAGGTGTTCACCGCACGATCTCTGTTGAATCTCCCCGCCCCCAGCGCTCATAACGTCATCATGACCGACCTCGCCCTCGAAACCTTCGTCCGCGGCCTGCCCAAGGCCGAGCTTCACATGCACATCGAGGGCAGCCTCGAGCCCGAGCTGATGTTCGAGCTGGCCGAACGCAACGGCGTGACCCTGCCGTTCAAAACCGTGGACGAGATCCGCGCCGCCTACGCCTTCTCCAACCTGCAGGACTTCCTGGACATCTATTACCAGGGCGCGGGCGTGCTGCTGACGGAAGCGGACTTCAAGGACCTGGCCCTGGCCTATTTCCGCCGCCTGAAGGCCGACGGCGGCGCCCACGCCGAGATCTTCTTCGACCCCCAGACCCACACCGACCGGGGCGTGGCCTTCGGCACGGTGATCGACGGTCTGACGGCGGGCATGGAGGAGGCCAAGCGCGAGCTGGGCGTCAGCTCCAAGCTGATCCTCTGCTTCCTGCGCCACCTGGACGAGGCCGCCGCCTTCGCGACCCTGGAGCAGGCCAAGCCCTATCTCGACAAGATCGCCGGGGTCGGCCTGGATTCCTCGGAAGTCGGCCACCCGCCCGCCAAGTTCGCCCGTGTGCTGCGGGCGGCCCGCGACCTGGGCCTGAAGATCGTCGCCCATGCCGGCGAGGAAGGTCCGCCCGCCTATGTCTGGGAGGCGGTGGACCTGATCAATGTCGACCGCATCGATCACGGCAACCGCGCCCTCGAGGATGACTGCCTAACCGCCCGCCTGGTGCAGGACGGCACGACCCTGACGGTGTGCCCGCTGTCGAACCTGAAGCTGTGCGGCGTGTCGGACCTGAAGGACCATCCGCTCAAGCGCATGCTGAACCTGGGCCTGAAGGCCACGATCAACTCCGACGACCCGGCCTATTTCGGCGGTTATCTGCTGGAGAACTACATGCAGACGGCGCAGGCCCTGGGCCTGACGCGCGACGAACTGGTGACCCTGGCCAAGAACAGCTTCACGGGCTCGTTCCTGGACGAGGCCGAGAAGGCCGAGCGGGTGGCGGGGGTCGACGCCTACGTGGCCGCGGCGGCCTAACCCGCCATAGAGCGTTGGAGCGGGCCCTAAAGCGCCCTTCTTACCGCCTCGGCCAGTTCGTCCAGCTCGGCGATGCCCAGGTCCGCGTGGAACGGCAGGCTCAGCACCGACTTGGCCAGGCGGTCGGCCACCGGGGTGTCGTCGCGGACGGCGACGCCCGGGCCCACCGGGTTGGTGGCGTAGCCCATCTCGGCCAGCCTGGCCGCGACGGCGGGCGCGGTGGCGTCCTCCAGGCCGACGACCCAGGCGTGCGAGACCCAGCTCATGCCCCAGCCCGGCTGGAAGCGGATCGGGGCGCCCCAGAGCAGCATGCGCAGGCGCTGGGCGGCGGTGGCCAGGCGCAGGCGCTGGCCCGACCAGGCCTCGAGACCGGCGTCGCCCGTGAAGGCCGGCGCTTCCAATCTGGCGATGAAGTCCGCGTTCTGGCTGGCGACGAACACGCCGCGTCCGCTCGGCAGGCCGACGACGACCGGAACCGGGGCGTCCATGATCACGTCGAAGCCGTCGGTGGCGTCGACGACGATCGGCAGTCCGGTCTCACGCTGGAACGCCGCCCAGGCGGCCATGTCCGGAGCGCGGCCGAACGCGCAGGTGGGGACGATGGCTTCGATCGGCGGCGGAGCCTCGCCGAGGCGCTCGCGCAGGTGGGCCGGATCGAACATCCAGCTGCAGGGATCGACGTCCACCAGCCATGGCCGCAGCCCGGCGAACGCCACGGCCTCCAGGGTGGCGGCCGAGGCCAGGGCCGGAACGACGCAGACGCCGCCGCGGCGAACGCCCGACGCGATCAGGGCGGCGGCCAGGGCGGCTTCTCGGGTGGCGACCGCGCGGACAGCGGTGGGTCGGTCGAAACGGTCGGCCAGCTTGGCGTCGAGGCCTGGGGTGAGCCCCTGCCGAAGCACCCGCTCCACGGCGGCGAAATCGCGGGGAACGCCGGCGGCCGCGAGCGCGGCCTCGATATTGGCCTGCTTGCGGTCTTCCGGCGACACTTTGTGTAGGGCGTGCATCAGACGTCGCTTCCGAACAATCCGGCTCCGTCACGCGACGGCGCCGTTATGGTTAAGCAAACGTATCGAGTGACTCGCACGCCCCCGATGCGGCGCGCCGTCGCGGCAAAAACGTGTCCGGAATCTTCGACCTAGGCAGAAGCCGACCAGCCGTCGCGCAGTTCGCGCTTCAGCACCTTGCCGATATGGCTGCGGGGCAAGGCTTCCACGATCTTCAGGTCGACCAGCCGCTGGGTCTTGCCCAGGCGGGCGTTGGCCCACGCGCGCAGGCTCTCCGCGTCAATCGGCGGGCCCGATCCCTCCCGGCTCTTAACCGCCACGAAAGCCACCGGCGATTCGCCCCAGGCGTCGGAGGGCACGCCGACCACCGCCGCCTCGACCACGTCCGGGTGCTTGACGATCTCGGCCTCGATGTCGCTGGGATAGATGTTGAAGCCGCCGCTGATGATCATGTCCTTCTTGCGATCCATCAGCGTCAGGAAGCCCTCCTCGTCGAAGCGGCCCACGTCACCGGTGCGGATGAACGCCAGGCCCTCGGGCGAGGTCCAGGTCGCCTCGGCGGTCTTGCCCGGCTGACCGTGATAGCCGTTCATCATCCCCGCCGAGCGGCCGACGATCTCGCCGACCACGCCGGGGCCGACCTGGACGCCGTCCTCGTCGATCAGCCGGATGTCGTGGCCGGGCGCGGGGCGACCCACCGTGTGCAGCTTGTCCGGGTGTTCGTGGGCCATCAGGATGCAGGTGCCGCCGCCCTCGGTCATGCCGAAATACTCGACCAGCCCGCCGGGCCAGCGGGCCAGGACCTGGGCTTTCAGCTCGGCGGAGAACGGCGCGCTGGTGCAGAACTTCATATGGGTGGACGACAGGTCGAAGTCGCCGAAGTCGGGCCGGTCCATCAGTCGGCGGTACTGCACGGGCACCAGCATGGTGTGGGTCATGCGGTACTGCTGGGCCAGTTCGAGGTAACGGCGGGCGTCGAACTTCTTCATCAGCACCACGGTCCCGCCGCCGGCCAGGGTCGGGAAGAACACGACCAGGGTGGTGTTGGAATAGAGCGGGGTCGACAGCAGGGTGACGGCCTCGGGCCCGTAGCCGACCGCGTCGCCGCGGAACACGTGCTTCCAGCGCATGCCGTGCGACTGGACGATGCCCTTGGGCGCGCCGGTGGTGCCGCTGGAATAGATGATGTTGAACGGCGCGTCGGGTGGGATGTCGACCGCCGACGGCCTGGCGCCTTGCGGGGCCAGCCAGGCGTCGAAGGCTTCGCCGTGGCCCGAGCCGTCCAGGGCGATCTGGCGCGCGGCGGCGGGGCTGGGCGTTTGGGCCTCGGCGACGCCGGCGTCGATGAAGAACAGTCGCGCCCCGCAGTCGGCGACCATGCCGGCGATGGCCTCGGGCGTCGAGGACGGAGCCAGCGGCGCGACGGCGACGCCGGCCCGCAGGGCGCCGAGGAACAAGGCCGCGTACGGAATCGACGACAGGGCGCAGACGGCGACGGTCTCGCCTTGGGCGATCCCGTCGCGCTGCAGGGCGGCCGCCACCCGGTCCGCCAAGGCGTCGAACTGGGCGTAGGTCACCGCCTCGCCGGTTTCCATGATCACTGCGGGACGATCGGGCGCCTCGGCGGCCCGCTGGCGCAGGATGTCGCCCATCACGCCGTAGTCGGCGGACATCATGGCGGCGATGGAAGTCATGGCGTTACGTCCACTGAAGTTGTCATCCCGGACAAGCGCGTAGCGCGCCGATCCGGGACCGACCCGAAGCGCAGCGTTCCAAGTCGGTCCCGGGTCTGCGCTTCGCTTCGCCCGGGATGACAGACCTTGGAGACGCTAAGCGTCCTTGAACCCCTTGCCGTCGGCCACCAGGCGCTCCAGCAGGGCCGACGGCTTGAAGTCGTCGCCGAGCTTGGCTTGGAACTCCTGCATCTTGGCCAGGATCTTATCGAGACCCACCAGTTCGCCCCAGAACATCGGGCCCCCGGTATAGACCGGCCAGCCGTAGCCGTTGATCCAGACCGTATCGATGTCCGACGCCCGGATCGCCTTACCCTCTTCCAGGATCTTGGCCCCCTCATTGACCATCGGATACAGGCACCGTTCCAAGATCTCCTGGTCGCTGATCTCGCGACGCTGGATCTGGCGCTTCTCGGCGAAGTCGAGGATCACCTGCTCGACCTCCTTCGACGGTTTGGCGACGCGGTTCTCGTCGTAGTCGTAGAAGCCCTTGCCGTTCTTCTGGCCGCGGCGGTCCATCTCGCACAGCACTTCGCGCACCGTGGACGAGCTGGTCTTGGCCGGGTCCCAGCCGATGTCGAGCCCGGCCAGGTCGCTCATGGCGAACGGCCCCATCGGCAGGCCGAAGTCGTAGAGCACGCGGTCGACGTCCCAGGGCATGGCGCCTTCCAGGATCAGCTTCTGGGCCTCGCGCTGGCGCTGGGCCAGCATGCGGTTGCCGACAAAGCCGTGACAGTTGCCAACCAGCACCGCGACCTTGCCGATCTTCTTGCCGATCTGCATCGCGGTGGCGATCACCGACTTGTCGGTCTTCTCGCCGCGCACGATCTCCAGCAGCTTCATCACATTGGCCGGCGAGAAGAAGTGCAGGCCGATCACGCTCTGCGGCCGCGAGGTCGAGGCGGCGATCACGTCGATGTCGAGGTACGAGGTGTTGGAGGCCAGGATGGCGCCGGGCTTGGCGATCTTGTCCAGCTTGCCGAACACCTCCTGCTTGATCTCCATCAGCTCGAACACGGCCTCGATGATCAGGTCGCAGTCGGCCAGGTCCTCCAGGTTCATCGACGGCGTCAGCAGGCCCATGCGCTTTTCGACGTCGTCCTGGGTGAGACGGCCCTTCTTGGCGGTGTTCTCGTAATTCTTGCGGATCACCCCGACGCCGCGATCCAGGTTCTCCTGCTTGGCCTCGATGATCGTCACCGGAACGCCGGCGTTGAGGAAGTTCATCGAGATGCCGCCGCCCATGGTGCCGGCCCCGATCACGCCGACCTTCTTGACCGGGATGATCGGGGTGTCGTCCGGCACATCGGGGATCTTGGCGGCCTGGCGCTCGGCGAAGAACACATGGCGCTGGGCGGCCGACTGGCTTCCGGTCATCAGCTCCATGAACAGCCGGCGCTCTTCCTTCAGCCCCTCGTCGAACGGCAGGTTCACCGCCGCCTCGATGCACTTGATGTTGTTCTCCGGCGCCAGGAAGCCGCGGAACTTGCGGGCGTTGGCCTTGCGGAACTCGCTGAAGATCTCGGGCTTGCCGCGCGCGGCCTCGACCTTGGCGTTCTGGTCGCGGATGCGGGTCAGGGGCTTGTCCTCGGCCAGCACCACGCGGGCGAAGGCGATCGCGCCGTCGCGCAGGGCGCCTTCCTCGACGATCGAGTCGAACAGGCCCATGGCCAGGGCCGCCTTGGCCGGCACGTGCTGGCCCGTGGTGACCATCTCCAGCGCCTTCTCGACGCCCACCACGCGCGGTAGGCGCTGGGTGCCGCCGGCGCCGGGCAAGAGGCCGATGTTCACTTCCGGCAGGCCCGCCTTGGCCGAGGGCACGGCCACGCGGTAGTGCGCCACCAGCGCCACCTCCAGCCCGCCGCCCAGCACCGTGCCGTGGATCGCGGCGACCACCGGCTTTGGCGAATTCTCGATGGTGTTCTGCACGTCCTGCAGAGACGGGCCGGTCATGGCCTTGCCGAACTCAGTGATGTCGGCCCCGGCGATGAAGGTCTTGCCTTCACAGATCAGCACAATGGCCTTGACCGCAGGGTCGGCGATGGCGGCGTCGAACGCCTTGGACAGCCCCTCGCGCACGGCGGCCGACAGCGCGTTGACCGGCGGCGAGTTGAGCGTGACGACCCCGATGTCGCCTTCGACGGTCAGATCCGTGACGTTGTTGATCGCGGCCATGGCGTTTTCCACCCTCAAGTCTGTGGTTGCGTTCTTTTGAACGGTTGTTTGAAGCAAACCCTGCACGACCTGCGGCCGAAGTCCAGAGGTCCGTAGCGGCGCCGGAAATTTAGGCGCCGGCCATTGACGCCGCAGCATTCATACCCGAAGTTCGAAAATGGAAGTTTCGGCCGGAGCCAAATCCACACGGCGGGGGGGAAGCCGCCGAAAAAGCGTTCCGCGAGGCCGCGGGAACGCCGGTGCAGGCGCCGACCGTCTAGGGCGTACGCGTAAGGGGGTCGGCGTCGGGACGCGACTTGCACCCGTCCGTTATGTTCGAAGTCGACACCTTGCTCGCACGCGGCGCGCCCTTTTGGGCGTGTCGACTAGGTGAAGCGCACTGGGCGCGGGAGTTTCTCCCGCGCCCTTTTCTTAGGCCGCGCCTAGGCCATGCTCTCCGTCAGCGCCGCATAGACCAGGGTCCGCAGCTCACGCCGGATCGGATAGGCCGAGGACGGGATCAGCTGGGTCATGAACACCACCGCCAGGTCTTCGACCGGATCGACCCAGAACGCCGTCGAGGCCATGCCGCCCCAGAAATATTCGCCCAGCGATCCCAGGTTCTTGGTTCGCGCCTGGTCGACGGTCATGGCGAAACCCAGGCCGAAGCCCAGGCCCTCGAACACCGCCTCGCTGAACAGCGACTTGGACATCTGGGTCAGCTCCAACCCGCCCGGCAGGTGGTTCATGGTCATCAGCTTGAGGGTCTTGGGGCTGACGATCCGTGCGCCGTCCAACTCGCCGCCGTTCAGCAGCATCCGGCAGAACCGCATGTAGTCGTCGGCGGTCGAGACCAGTCCGCCGCCGCCCGACTTCAGCGACGGGTCGGAAAGGTAGTGGCTGGTGGTGGGATCGTCCTGCAGAACCACCTCGCCCTTCGGGTTCAGGGTGTAGCAGGCGGTGAAGCGGTGGCGCTGGTCGTCGGGCACGAAGAATCCGGTGTCGACCATCTTCAGCGGGTCGAAGATGCGGGTCTTCAGAAACACGTCGAACGGCTGGCCCGAGATCGCCTGGACCAGATAGCCGAGCACGTCGGTGGCCACCGAATAGTTCCAGGCCTCGCCCGGCGAGAACTCCAGCGGCACGGTCCCCAGCGTCTCGACGAACGCCTCGAGCCCGCCCTCGCTGTCGACCCCGTCGAGCTTGAGCTTGCGATAGGCGGCGTCGACGTTCGAGCGCTGCTGGAAGCCGTAGGTCAAGCCGGCGGTATGGCGCAGCAGGTCGATGATCCGCATCGGCTCGGCCGGCGGCTTGGTCAGGAAGGCGCCCGCGACCCCGGCCTGGAACACGCCCACCTTCTTCCATGACGGGATGAACCGATGCACCGGATCGTCGAGCGAGACCTTGCCCTCCTCGACCAGCATCATGAAGGCGATCGAGGTGATCGGCTTGGTCATCGAATAGATGCGGAACAGGCTGTCGGCCTTCAGCGGAAGTCCGCGTTCCTTGTCGGCCGAGCCGAGGATCGTCGTGTGGGCCAGCTGCCCGCGGCGCCACACCTGCACCAGGGCGCAGGGCAGCTTTCCCGGCGCGATGTAGCGGTCCTGGATAAAGGCGTCGATGCGCTTCAAACGGTCCGACGACAGACCCACGGCTTCAGGCGTGCTCAAGGCGGTATCCCTCCTGCGATCGTCCTCAACGCCGCGCGGGAGGACGCCGTTACTGTTTTGTTGGCGCTGGCCGAAAATGGAGTCCGCGGAAACCCGTCCTCATCCGCTGCCGCGCATATCGATTGAAAACTAGGGAACGGAGATGGGCAAGCACTTGCGCGGCGCGACACGATCCCGACAAGCCATGGCCGGCTCAGGATCCCGGGCCTTCGAACCGCTCCGCCGCCTCAATCCTGCAATATGCCCGCAAGATTCCGCGCCCACGAAAGCGTCGCAGAAAGGCGCCGCGCGCCTTGTCGTCAAGACGGGGCTTCCTAAATTGGACCCACGGGTCCAAAGAGCCGCGCGAAGGCCGCGAACGAGGGGCGAGACATGGACGACGGCCGGATCGCGAGCGCCGCCACCGAGCGGTATGCGAAGAAGAAAGAGGCGATCCTCGCCGCCGCCACCGGGATCCTGAACCGCCAGGGCGTCAAGGGCATGACCCTGGCCGACGTCGCGGCCAAGGTCGGGCTGATCACCACCAGCGTCACCTACTACTACCGCAAGAAGGACGACCTGGCCGCCGCGTGCTTCATGCGCGGGCTTGAGCGTTTCGACGCCCTGGTCACCCAGGCCGGCAAGGCGCCGGACGCGCCCGCCCGCCTGCTGGCCTTCCTCGACCTTTATCTCGACCTGACCCGCCGGGTGCGTCTGGGCGAGGCCGCGCCCCTGACCAGCTTCACCGAGATGCGGGCCCTGAAGGAGCCCTTGCGCGGCTCGGTGCAGGGCGCGTTCAACGACCTGTTTCGCCGGGTGCGCGGCTTCTTCGAAGGCCCTGAATTCGAGCACCTGGACAAGCGCGACCGCAACGCCCGCACCCACCTTCTGCTGGAGCAGGTTTTCTGGTCCGGCTCGTGGCTGCGGCGCTACGACGTCGACGACTATGGCCGCGTGCGCGACAAGATGTACGACATCCTGATCCACGGCCTGGCCCCGAAGGCCGCGGACGGCCGCGACCGGGACTGGGCGCCCTTGGCCCTGCCCGACCCGACGCCGCAGTCTCCCGAAGGGCAGGAATGGCGCGAGACCTTCCTGGTCGCCGCCACCCGCCTGATCAACCAGCGCGGCTATCGCGGGGCCTCGGTCGAGGACATTTCGGCCCAGCTGAACGTCACCAAGGGCTCGTTCTACCACCACCACGAGGACAAGGACGCGCTGGTGGTCGAGTGCTTCGAGCGCACCTTCGCCGTCACCCGCAAGGCCCAGGCCGACGCGCGCGCCCTGGCCAAGGACAGCTGGGAGCAGCTGTCGTCGGCGACGGCGGCCCTGGTCGCCTACCAGCTTTCGGATCACGGTCCGCTGCTGCGCGCGTCGTCGATGGGCGCCCTGCCGATCGAGATCCGCCACGAGATGTCGCAAGGCTACAACCGCGGCTCCGAACGCTTCGCGGCGATCATCTCCGACGGCGTGGCCGAGGGCTCGGTGCGGGCGGTGGATCCGATGATCGCCGCCCATATGATCAATTCGATGCTCAACGCCGCCGCCTCGCTGGGAATCTGGGTTCCCGGCCTGGAGCGCGACGAAGCCCCCAAGCTGTTCGCCCGACCGCTGCTGACGGGACTGTTTTCGAAGTAGGCCGGCGCCACGCGTTGGGACACACACTCATCCCAAGACCTGCGTCCAGCTGGACGCCGCCCGTGGCGTGAGTGTGTGTCCCGCTCGTCACCCTAGAACTTCTTCCTGACCCCGACCTTGTACGTCCGGCCGAGCGCATCGCCGGTGAAGGGGTCGTAGCCCAGGTCCAGGCGGGCGTAGGACGGATCCTGGTCGAAGATGTTGGTGATCGCCGCCGTCAGGGTGGTGTCCCAGGGCAGGAACACCCGATAGGCCAGATCGGTCAGGATCTGCTTGTCGATCGTCTTGCCGTTGGCCACCTGCACCGCCGCGCCGGTGGAGTCCTTGTAGGCCCCGGCCGCGAACGGCGCGGTGCGCTGGTCGGTGTAGCTGTCGATATAGTGCACCGTCAGGCGGACGTTGTGCGGTCCCTTGGTCCATTCGCCGAAGACGTCGCCCTTCCACTGTGGGATCGGCACGGCGATGGTCTGGTAGTTCAGCAGGCCCACCGCGTCGAAGGCCGGGGTGACCACGACGCCTTCGACGGTCTGGGCGTCGATCTTGTAATCGGCGATGTAGGTGGCGTTGGCGCCCAGCCGCAGGTCGCCGCCGCCCACGCCTTCGAAGACATAGTCGGCCGAGAAGTCGACGCCCGAATTCTTGATCGACGGCCCGTTGACATAATAGGTCTTCAGGCGCGCCAGCGACGAGATCGTGTTGCAGCTGGTGCTGTAGGTGAACCGCGCCTGCAGGGCCGCATAGGCCGGGTTCCCGCAGTTGTTCGCGCCCGCCGCGCCGTTCGGATAGAGGGCGTTGACCATCCCCGCCACCGGCTCGGCGACGATCGGCTTGTCGAAGTCGAACTGGAAGTAGTCGATGCTGGCCTTGAAAGCGCCTTTGCTGAACAGCACGCCGGCGTTGTAGGTGTTGGCCTTCTCGGGCTGAAGGTCGGGATTGCCGTAGATATCGACGGCGCGGAACACGCCCAGGATGCTCTGCAGCGAGGTGATCGACGAGGTGACCAGCTGGGGGTCGGGCGGACCGCGGAAGGTCGAGCCCGCCGAGCCGCGCAGCGCCATCCACGAGGTGGCCTGCCAACGGACCGCGACCTTCGGGTTGAAGGTCGAGCCCGTCGCGCCGCCATAGTCCTCGTAGCGGGCGGCCAGCTGCATCTGCAGGTCGTCGGTGATCGGCACGGACAGCTCGCCGAAGCCGGCCATGATGTCGCTCTGCTTGTCGGCCGGCGTGCTGACGCCCAGGAACATGAACGGCCCGTTGCGGACCGAACCCGTGCAGTTGGTCACCCCGAAGTCGGGCGTGTTGACGCACGGATTGATCAGGGCGTTGCTGATGTCGTTGTAGTCGGACTTGAAGTAGGTGCGCCGGTACTGCACCCCCGCGGCCCAGGCGATGTCGCCGCCCGGCAGGGTGATGTTGGTCTTGCCGTTCAGCACCGCCTCGCCGACGAACAGACGCGAGGCCTGTTTGGTGGTCAGCTTCTGGAAGAACCAGCGGGTGACTTCCTCGCTGTTGGCCAGCGCCGCGTTGTAGCCGGGATTGGCCACGCCGCTGATGGCGTTGCTCGGGATGGCGTTGGCGAACGGATTGTAGAACAGGCAGCCGTTGACGCCGGGCACGCCCTGGATGCCGGGCGTGGCGGCGTCAGTGTCGCAACGCGGACCGCCCAGGCCGCGCAGGGCCAGCTGGTAGCGGTTGACCAGGGTGTCGTAGCCCGTGCGGATCCCGACCTCCTGCGAATAGGTCAGGGCCAGGTCCCAGCCGATGCCGTTGTCGAACTCGCCCGACAGGTCGCCCGACACGCGGTAGGCGTCATAGGCCCGCGCGCCGATCGAGGGGCCGTAGCCGAAGGCGGGATTGCCGCCCAGGCCGAAGGGCCGGTTGGCCGCGTTGATCGCCCCGCCGGCCAGGATCGCCGACGGCACGGTGGCCTGGGCGCCGGTCACCAGGCTGGTGGTGACGATGGTCGGATTGGCGGCCATGAAGGCGATCAGGCCGGGATTGTTGGCTGGAACATAGTAGCGGCCCGCCAGGCTGGGCGCGACGGCGACGTCGGCGGTCGGCACCGCCAGGGCGGCGTACGACGGCGAGGTGTTCCAGTCGGGAACGTCGGTATGGCTGTACAGGGCCTCCATGTGGAACTTGGTCTTGGCCGACAGGTCGGCGTTGACCTCGCCGTACATCTGGATGGCGTCCTGCTTCTCGACCAGGTTGTCGAACGGCGTGTAGTGCCAGTAGCAGACGGGGGTCAGGCCGCTGAAGCCGGCATAGCCGCCCAGCGACGTACAGCTGGGATCGCGAAAACCGGTGGTCGAGGCCGCGGCGGGGATGAAGGTCGAGGGATTGCCCGCCGCCGACCAGCCGGCCTCGGGATTGGACAGATAGGGCTGATTGGCCCAGTCGCGGTCGGCGACCCCCAGTTTCGAGCGGTGCTGCCAGCCGACGGCGGCCAGGATGTTGGCGTTGTCCCAGACCTTTCCGTAGGTGACGTTCAGCCCGTAGTCGCCCTTCGAGCCGTCGATGAACCGGTAGTCGGCCCCGGCCTCCAGGCCGTTGAAGTTCTTACGGGTGATGAAATTGACGACGCCGGCGATGGCGTCCGAGCCGTAGGTCGCCGCCGCGCCGTCCTTCAGCACCTCGATCCGACCGATGGCGGCGGCGGGGATGATGTTGGTGTCGACGATGCCCGCCCCGGCCGCGGCCAGGGGATTGATCGCCAGGCGCCGGCCGTTCATCAGCACCAGGGTCCGCTGCGAGCCGAGCCCGCGCAGGTTGACCGAGCCCGACCCTTCCGAGCCCTGGGCGCGGCTGTCGAACTGGTTGGTGTCGCCCAGCACGCCGTTCGAGACCGGCAGGGCCTTGAGCAGTTCCACCGTCGAGGGCGACCCCTGTTTCTGGAGGTCTTCCGCCCCGATCACGTCGACCGGCAGCGACGCGTCCTCGGGCGTGCCGCGGATGAACGAGCCAGTGACGATGATTTCCTCGACCTCGACGGGTCCCTGATTGTCCGGCCTTGTCTGGGCCTGGGCCGCTCCGGCCCCCGCGCCGAGCGCGAGCGCCGCCCAGACAAGCGTCTGGATCGAGGTTCCGCGCAGGAACATCGTTTTCTTCATGGTCTTTCCCTCCCGAGCTGCTTTTTTTGAACGCAGGTCTTTTGGGCGTCGGGAAACTCAGTGGACGGCGCGTCTCACGCGCGTCGACGGCCGACGGCGTCAGTCGCCGCGCGGTTCGAAAGACGCGTTTCGAAGATTGAAGATGCGTGTTCGCGTGCCGACAACCGTGGGGCTCCCCTAGGCCGGATACTTTGAAACGCTTCACTTAAAGCCCGCCATTCCGCGCGGGCGAATGTGCAACCTTGAGAGTCGAACATCTGTTTCGATGATGCGGTATGTTTTGACGCCACGTCAACCGCACATAGCTGCGACATAGCCCCGCGCATTAATCGCAGCCGTGATGTCGCAAAGCCCCCGGCCGGCCCGTCCTCCTGAAGACTCCTTCGACGCAAGCGCTCCCGCGCATCGCGCGTCATGAACCGCCGGTACGAGAAAAAGCGATGACGCCGCGCCCTTCCATCCCGCGCTCCGCATGCCCAATTGAGCGAACGGTGATCCGCCGCGTTTCCGCGGCCGCCCTGGGGGTTCTGCGATGAGCTGTGGCGCCAACAGGCGCGGCGCGAGCGAAGTTGGGCCTATATTCCTAAATCAATTGACTATTAAGTTGCTTAGCAATAGTCATCGCCGCCATGACGAACGATCCCGGTTCAACGCATGGCGTCTGGCGCCCGTCGCACATGCCGCGCGATCCGATCGGCCAACGCCTGAAGACCATCTCGATGCTGACCCGACAGATCGGCCGCAAGATCGGCGAGGGCCTGGGCGTCAACGTCACCGACATGGCCGCGCTGGAGCAGCTTCTCAGCAACGGTCCGATGACGCCCGGTCAGCTGGCCCAGCACCTGAAGGTGACCACGGCCGCCGCCACCCAGATCGTCGATCGCCTGGAGCGGGCCGGCCACGTGGCGCGGGAACGCCGAGCCGCCGACCGTCGCAAGATCTGCGTCGTGCCCGTCCAGGCCTCCATCGACCGGGCCTTCGAACAATTGGCGCCGATGATCGACGGATTGGACAGCGTCATCGCCGGCCTGCCCTCCGCCGAGCGGGACGTCATCGAGCGCTTCCTCGATCAGGTTGTTGAGGTCTACGGCGCCGTCGCCAATCTTCCGCCATCGTCGGGTCCCGGACCCAATTGTTGAAATAACCCCGACCGCTCTCCCCCTCGGTCGCGCCTGCAGGTGATTGTTGATGAGTGAAATCATGACCGGTGAGCGCAGGCGCCCTCGGCCATTCCGTTCCGGAGCCTCGATCCTGGCGCTGAGCCTGGTCGGGCTGACCGCGACGGGTTGCGTGAACACCCCGCGTCCGAACCCCGACACCCGTCTGCCCGCCGCCTATGAGGCGCCGATGGGCGCGCCCCTGGCCGAAGCCGACCTTGACCGCTGGTGGACGACCTTCAACGATCCGCTGCTGACCGAACTGATCGAGACCGCCCTCGAGCACAGTCCCGACGCCCGCAGCGCCGCCGCCGTGCTCGACGAGGCGCGCGCCGTGCGCCAGGGCCAGATTCGCCAGATCTACATCCCCTCCACACCGTTGACCGGCAGCGCCAGCAAGACCCATACGGAGATCCTCGACAAAAGCGGCGCGGCCGGCTTCACCCAGGGCGGCGACAGCGAGAGCTACGCCGGCAACTTCGACGTCTCCTGGGAGCTGGACCTCTGGGGCCGCAAGCGCGCCGCCCGCCAGGTGGTGGACAATGACCTGGCCGCCGCCCGCTTCAGCTACGAAGGCGCCCGCGCCAGCTTGGCGGCGAATGTCGCCCAGTCCTATTTCGACGCCCGCGGCCTGGCCGTGCAGCTGGACGACGCCAAGGAGACGGCGCGCATCAACGGCCAATTGCGCGACTTCTCGACCAAGAAGGCCAAGGCCGGCCTCATCGCCACCTCCGAGGCCGACCGCGCCGCCGCCGACGAGGCCCAGAGCCTGGCCCAGGTCGAGAACTTGCAAGGCCAGCTGACCGCCGCGCGCCGCAGCCTGCTGATCCTGGTTGGACGCGGCGTCGATCCCGTCGCCAGCCTGCCGGTCGACGCCCGTCTGGACACGCCCCCGCCCGTTCCCGCCGCCATTCCGGGCGATCTGCTCGGCCGTCGCCCGGACATTCGCGAGGCCCAGGCGCGTCTGGCCTCGGCCGCCGGCAATCTGAAGATCAACGAGCTGGCCCTGCTGCCGACCTTCAACCTGACGCCGGGCGTGGGTTGGGCCAAGAGCGTGCAGCCGTCCTTCCCGTTCGCGGGCGGCGGCGGCGGCCAGACCTCGACCACCAGCGCCAACTGGACGCTCGGCGCCAATGTCTCGGTCCCGGTGCTGAACATCCCGGCCCTGCTGGCCGACATCGACGCCCAGAACGCCCGCACCCGCCAGGCGGCCATCGCTTATGAGCGCACGGTCCAGACCGCCTATGGCGAGGCCGAGAACGCCATGGTTCAGCTGGCGGCCGACCAGCGCCGCGTCGCCATCTTGACCGACGGCGAAGCCCGGGCGCGGCGCGCCTATGAGGCGGGCCGCAAGGGCTACACCCTGGGCCTGACCGACCTGACCAGCACGCTCCAGTCCGAACAGTCCTGGCGCCTGGCCCGCACCGTCCTGACCAGCGCCAGGACCCAGGCCCTGCAGCGCGCCGTCCAGACCTACAAGGCGCTCGGCGGCGGCTGGTCGCCGCAAGCCGTCGCCCAAGGGGCCGCCCCCACCCAAGTTTCCTCGAAATGAGACCCTTCCCCATGACGACCCGCACCGCGCTCGCCGCCATGCTTCTGATCACCTCCGTGAGCCTGACCGCCTGCGGCGACAAGAAGGACAAGACCGCTCCCCAGGCCGGCGGGAAAGCCGCCGCCGCCCAGGCCCGGACCGTCAGCGTCGGCTCGGTCGAGACCCGTCCGCTGGGCGGCGGGGTCGAGGCCTCCGGCCTGCTGGTCTCGCGCGAGGAGGCCGCCGTCGGCTCGGAGCTGTCCGGCTACCGCGTGGCCCGGCTCTATGCCGACGAGGGCGACTGGGTCCGGGCCGGCCAGCCCCTGGTCCAGCTGGACGACACCCTGCTGCGGGCCCAGGTCGAGCAGCAGGCCGCCGTCACCGCCCAGGCCGACGCCGAGGCCCGGCGCGTCTCCGGCCTGGACGGCCAAGGCGTGCTCAGCCAGGAGCAGATCGAGACCCGCCGCTTCCAGGCCAAGGCCCAGGAGGCGGCGCTGAAGGAGCTGCGCACCCGCGTCTCGCGCATGACCATCACCTCGCCGGTCAGCGGCCTTGTCCTGCAGCGCGGCGTGCAGCCCGGCCAGATCGCCGGCGGCGGGACGACGCCGTGGTTCACCATCGCCCGCGACGGCCTGGTCGAGCTGGACGCCGAGGTCAACGAGGCCGACCTGGCGGGCGTGCGCCCCGGCCAGCCGGCCCAGGTGTCCCTGCCCAGCGGCCAGATGGTCCCGGGCGTCGTGCGCCTGGTCAGCCCACGAGTCGACAGCGCCAGCCGACTGGGCAAGGTGCGGGTGCGCCTGCCCGTGCGGCCCGACCTGCGCCCTGGCGGCTTCGCCCGCGCCAGCTTCGGCGCCTCGGGCGCGGCGGTCACCGCCATCCCGGAATCGGCGATCCGCTACGAGGCCGACGGCCTGTTCGTGATGACCGTCGACAGCGCCAATCGCGCCCATCAGGTGCCGGTGAAGGTCGGCCAGAAGGGCGGCGGCTGGGCCCAGCTTGTCCAAGGCCCGCCGGCCGGGACCCGCATCGTGCTGGGCGGCGCGGCGTTCGTCACCGACGGCGACGTGATCCGCCCCGCCCAAGGCCAGGTCGCCGCCAACACCCAGCAGGCGGCCCGCTGATGGCTGGCGAACACAAGACCGGCGAACTCAAGATCTCGGCCTGGGCGATCAAGAACCCGATCCCCGTCGCGGTCCTCTTCATCGCGCTGATCATCGCCGGCGTCGGCTGCTACATGGGCTTGCCCATCAAGCAGTTCCCCAATGTCGAGTTCCCCGCCGTGACCGTGACGGTCACCCAGAGCGGCGCCGCGCCCGGCGAGATGGAGACCCAGGTCACCCGCCCGATCGAGGACGCGGTGGCCAGCATCTCCAACGTCAAGACCATCCGCTCGTCGGTGGTGCAGGGCGCTTCGACCACGACGATCGAGTTCAATCTCGGCGAGGACCTGCAGAAGGTCACCGACGAGGTGCGCTCCAAGGTCGACCAGACCCGCTCGCTGCTGCCCCGCGAGGTCGACGAGCCGATCATCCAGCGGCTGGAGATCACCAGCGCCCCAATCATCACCTACGCCGTCTCGGCCCCGAACATGAGTTCGACCGAGCTGTCGTGGTTCATCGACGACACCGTCACCCGCGCGCTGCAGGGCGAAAAGGGCGTGGCCCAGGTGGCCCGGGTCGGCGGGGTCGATCGCGAGATCAACGTCATCATCGATCCCGACCGCATGGCCAGCTTCGGGGTCACCGCCCCGCAGCTGAACCAGGCCCTGGCCAGCTTCAGCGTCGACGCCCCCGGCGGCCGCGCCAAGGTCGGCGGTCGCGAGCAGACCCTGCGCGTGCTGGGCGCGGCCACAACGGTCGAACAGCTGCGCGACATCACCGTCCCGGTGGCCGGCGGCCGCTATGTGAAGCTGACCGACGTGGCCCAGGTCGGCCAGGGCTCGGAGGAGCAGCGCGGCTTCGCCCGCCTCGACGGCCGGCCCGTCGTCGCCTTCCAGGTGATGAAGACCCGCGACTCCAGCGACGTCGCCGTCGAGGACCGCGTCAAGAAGGCCGTGGACGCCCTGGAGGCCAAGCAGCCGGGCGTCACCTTCGTGAAGATCTTCTCGACCGTCGACGAGACCCGCGCCAGCTTCGCGGCCACCGAGCACACGCTGCTGGAGGGCATGCTGCTGGCCTCGCTGGTGGTGTTCCTGTTCCTGCGCGAGTGGCGGGCCACCCTGATCACCGCCATCGCCATGCCGGTGTCGCTGATCCCCACCTTCGCCTTCATGGCGATCATGGGCTTCTCGCTCAATGTCGTGACCCTGCTGGCCCTGACCCTGGTCATCGGCATCCTGGTCGACGACGCCGTGGTCGAGATCGAGAACATCGAGAAACGCGTCGCCCGCGGACAGAGGCCGTTCCTGGCGGCGATGGAGGGGGCCGACGCCATCGGCCTGGCCGTCGTGGCCACCACCTTCACCATCGTGGCGGTGTTCGTGCCGGTGTCCTACATGCCCGGCACGCCGGGCCAGTTCTTCAAGGAGTTCGGCCTGACCGTCGCGGTGGCGGTGCTGTTCTCGCTGGTCGTCGCCCGCCTGCTGACCCCGCTGCTGGCCGCCTACTTCCTCAAGCCGTCGAAGGACCCGCACCCGCGCCGCGAATTCAAGGGCTTCTATCGCGGCGTGCTCGACTGGTCGCTGGATCACCGGTTCCTCAGCCTGGTGATCGGCACGGTGATCCTGATCGGCTCGTTCGCCCTGGTGAAGTTCATCCCCACCGCCTTCCAGCCGGCCGGCAACGCCAACTACTACTACCTCAAGGTCCAGGGCCCGCCCGGGGCGACCACGGCCGACATGGAGCGCACCGTCCAGTCGGTGACCACCCTGTTCCGCAAGCGTCCCGAGACCGCCCACGTCTTCGCCCAGGTCGGGTCGAACATCGGCAGCGGCTGGGGCGGCCAGAGCGGGGCCGACATCCGCGACGCCACGATCACCATCGTGCTGAACGGCAAGCGCGACATGACGGTCACGGAGATCAAGCAGGCGGTGCGCGACAGCCTGCACGACATTCCCGACGCGCGGGTCAACCTGCTGGGCGATTGGGGGACGTCCGAGGTGCAGACCATCCTGATCTCCGACGACGGCCCCCTGCTCGAGCGCACCGCCGCCCAGATCGAGCGCGAGATGCAGAAGCTGGACACGGTGGCCGACCCCCGGCCCTCGTCGCCGCCCAGCGGTCCGGAGATCGTCATCCGACCCAAGCCCGACGAGGCCGCCCGCCTGGGCGTCAGCGCCGCCGACATCGCCGCCATCGCCCGCGTGGCCACGGTCGGCGACATCGACGCCAACGTCGCCAAGATGACCCAGGGCGAACGGCGGATCCCGATCCGCGTGCGCCTGCCGGCCGAGACGCGGGCCGACCTTCAGGCCCTGGGCGCCCTGCGCGTGCCGACGGCCGGCGGCGGCTCGACCCGGCTCGACACCGTCGCCGACCTGTCGTTCCAGGCCGGGCCGGCCAAGATCGATCGCTTCGCCCGCAAGCGGCAGGTGACCATAGAGGCCGACCTCAACAACGGCGCCCAGCTTGGCCAGGCCATGAGCGACGTGGGCGCCCTGCCCACGATGAAGAAGCTGCCGCCCAGCGTCGGTCCGGCCACGGCCGGCGACCAGGAGGCCTTCGTCGAGCTGTTCACCGGCTTCGCGGTCGCCCTGCTGTCGGCGGTCGGCCTGGTGTTCGGCGTGCTGATCCTGCTGTTCCGCAGCTTCTTCAAGCCGATCACCATTCTGTCGGCCTTGCCCCTGGCGATCGGCGGGGCGTTCCTCGCCCTGCTGGTCACCGGCCAGTCGCTGTCGATGCCGTCGCTGATCGGCTTCCTGATGCTGATGGGTCTGGCGGCCAAGAACTCGATCCTGCTGGTCGAATACGCCATCGAGCAGGAACGGGACGGCATGAGCCAGCGCGACGCCATCCTCGACGCCTGTCACGAGCGGGCCCGGCCGATCATCATGACCACCCTGGCCATGATGGCGGGCATGCTGCCCACCGCCCTGGGCATCGGCACCGGCTCGGAGTTCCGTCAGCCGATGGCCGTGGCGGTGATCGGCGGCCTGATCACCTCGACCGTGCTGTCGCTGGTGCTGGTGCCGGTGGTCTACGAGATCGTCGACGACGTCGAACGCTGGCTGACCCCCAAGCTCTCGCGCATGACCACGCCGCGCGAGGCGGCCGGCCCCAGGCGCGCGCCCCCGGTCGACCAGCTCTAGACCGAGGCGTCGTCCGCCCACTGGGCGGGCGACGCCGGGGCTGTGCTAGCGCTTGCCGCTGTCCAGCAGCGAGCCCACCATCGGCGCGTCGGGCGCCTTGGCGCTGATCGGCTCGCACCAGGGAAACCGATGGTCGCGACCGTCGCTGCGACGGCTGGCCAGGCCCGTTTCGTACATCTGCTGACCCAGGTCGACGCCATCGAGACTGACCAGGGCCAGTTGACGGTGGAACTCGTCGAAGCCTTCCTCTTGCTGGACGGTCACCTCGCGCGCCTCGCGTATGCGGGTCCGCACCCACTCCGTGGCCTGCTTGGCCGCCGAGGCCTCGGCCCAGCATCGCGCATCGGGCACGCCCTGCGGCGCATAGGCGTTGGCCAGCCGCACGTGCTGGCCGTCGATCACCAGGGCGTCGGCGCTGAGCACCCGCACACGGTCGCCCAGGCCCGGCGGCGGCAGGATCGACGACGGCAGGTCCGGCGTCCGCTTGCAGGCGGTCAGGCCGGCGACGGCCAGGAACACGACGATAAGCTTGGTGCGGATCAAGAGGTCACCCCGAACAGGCCGACAGGATAACGTGTTGTCTGAAATCCGGGAACCGGGGGCTATGGCTTTTCATGCCGCGAAGGCTGCCCCCTCCGCCCCTTCGGGCTGCCTCCCCCAGAGGGGGAGGATCAAAGCAAAAGGCCCCGGAGATCGCTCTCCGGGGCCTTCGCTTAGATCAGTTGGTCGCTAGAAAGCCGAGGACTACTCGACGATCTTGGCCACCACGCCGGCGCCGACCGTGCGGCCGCCTTCGCGGATGGCGAAGCGCAGGCCTTGGTCCATGGCGATCGGGGTGATCAGCTCGACGTCCAGCTCGGCGT